>ENA-UENW01000007-UENW01000007.1-marine-metagenome-genome-assembly--contig:-NODE-7-length-187503-cov-4.895311_pt1 | contig 187503 bp, 162 predicted proteins | sample MGYA00237876_ERZ529329 | MGnify/ENA primary metagenome ERZ529329 (study PRJEB26372, sample SAMN05368346) | marine metagenome | biome: cultured habitat; feature: ocean water; material: water; isolation... | reverse complement strand
TTGTGTCACCTTGATGTAGAACCACTATACCTGCGGTAACACGCCGCGGTCGCGAACATTTTAACTCTCGCTGAGTGAGTAATTATCTGTGCGGACTGGTATAAACTATATGTTGAAGCTTCGGGCGAGTGAATACGTTACGCTATGCACTCCATATTCGGTGTAGGCTGGTAGGATTTATACATTCTTGGCACCAACTCGCTGCTTATTAACTTTAACACTGCAAATAATGTCAAAACCTAACGAACCAAAAACACAGACCGTTAGTGATGCTCTTAAGCATGCTATCGAAAAATTTCCGACGACACCTATCGCAGAGGTTAAGGCAACGGTACCTCAAGATGCTGCAAGTTGGCGGGAGCTCGTGCAGCAACGAAATGCGCAGCAAAAGAAAAAAATAAAGAACATGCGTAAACAATTAGGTGTCAGTGTGGAGTTACTGGAAATAGCCGGCGTAACAGTTCGTAAGCTCACGCCGAAAGAGGTGTCACCGCATTTTGAAAACTATGTTTATATAGACGTGCATGGGGGCGCCTATGTATTTTTTGGCGGCTTGCCGAGTATTGAAGAAGGGTTATTGATTGCATCACGGTTAGGAATAACCGTATTGAGTGTAGATTACGCTATGCCGCCACATGCCCCAGCACCTGCCGCGCTTTGTGATTTAAAAGCTGTATACCTAGCGCTTTTAGATAGCGTTGACAGTCGTCGCATACTCGTTGGAGGGACATCTGCAGGCGCCGGGCTGGTTCTTGCACTTGTACAGTCACTGGCCGCCGAGAGTATAAGCCTTCCTTGCGCTATCTATACAGGCACACCATGGGTAGACTTAACGCAGGCAGGGGATAGTCGACAAGTTAATGAAGGTGCTGATCGTGTGCTGGTTACCTACGAAGGGCTACTACAATCTGCGGCAGCGCTTTACGCTGGAACTATCGACTTATCACACCCTAGTGTTTCGCCTATTTATGGTGACTTTACTTCGTTTCCGCCTGTTTTCATCGTGGCAGGAACACGCGATCTATTTTTAAGCGATGCAGTCCGTCTGCATAGAAAAATTCGCGATTTCAACGGTACGAGTCAACTTGAGATTGTGGAAGGACTGTCTCATGCCGAATACCTCATTGCCCATGAAACTCCAGAGTCTTATATGACTTATGATGAACTAAGGGCATTTTTCTTACAGAATCTCTAGCTCAATTCTACAAAACCATACTGTTACAAAACACCTTTAGCCAATGAAAAAGAAAGCCATATAAGCTTGTGCTTATTCTTAATCAACCCGCGTTTTATCAGTTCTGACTGTCAGTTTAGTGTAAATTTGTAGAAGCATATGCAAATAATAATAATTTGCATTTAGTTTAATCTCTCTGTATTTTACTCGGTGCCAAAATTCAACTCGGTACATTTAGGCATTTAATCACACACTTAAAAGCACTAAAGGGACTTCTTTTTCATGAAGAAAATGAATACAAAAAAAAGCGCACTAGCGCTGACAGTCACCGCAGCAATACCATTTGGAACCGCACTCGCTCAACAAGAGAATACCGCAGTTCAAGAGTTAGAAACCACTAAGGTTCAAGCTACCGAAGAAGCGGGTTATAAAGTTGACGAAACCTCTTCAGTAAAGCTAACGCAACCCATCGCGAATACCCCTCGTTCGATCAACGTGATTTCAGAACGCCTTCTTGAAGATCAGGGGATTACCAACTTAAACGATGCGCTTCGAAACGTTGCAGGCGTATCAACGTTTGGTGGTGGTGAAGGTGGTGGCGGTGTCGTGTCTGCCAGCGACAAGGTCACCATTCGTGGTTTTGATGCACGCTCAAATATCTATGTAGACGGTATTCGCGATATAGCTGGTTACAGCCGCGATACCTTCAACTACGAAGCTGTAGAAGTTATCAAGGGCGGAAGCGGCTCGTTAGACGGTCGCTCTACCGGTGGTGGTAGCGTTAACCTGGCAACTAAACGTGCGCGACTTGAAGATTTTGGTGCAGTGTCAGGTCGCTATGACTCTTTCGAAAACGCACGTGTAACACTGGATTACAATAAGAAGCTTTCTGAGAATGTTGCGGGCCGTTTAAACCTGTTATACAGCGATGGCGGTGACTTCTTTGACAATGGCGTTGAGGAATACCAAACCACTGGTGTGGCGGGCTCATTACTTTATAAAGTGAATGAAGCAACAGACATAAACCTTGATGTATTTGTGATGGAGCAGGATAACGTTCCGGTGCTTGGTCTTCCCTTCCTAACTTCAGCGGCTGCAGAAGCTACAGGTCAGCCCGAAGGACCGATAGATTCGGGTTTATGGGACGAATATTACAGTGTGCCGGGCCGCGACTTCGAAGAAGTGTCGACACAAATGTACACCTTAGTTATCAATCACAAAGTAAACGACGTGGTAACGCTTCGTAGCCAAACCCGTTTTGGTAGCAACGAAAAAGAGTCAGTAATTGGTCGTCCGTGGTGGAATTCAGGTGAAGAAGCTAACCTATTGAATGCTGAGCGCTTGCAAGCATTGGACGAAGAGACTGATTTATTTGTATCACAACTAGACGCAATTCTTTCACTTGAATCTGGGGCTTTGAAGCATCGAGTTGTGCTGGGTGCAGAAGTAGCAGAAGAAGAGCGTACCAGTTTTGGTGTGACAGCAAATTACACCTATGTCGATGGGCAAGGCAATGTGTTGGAAGCTCCCACCATTAACCCTTTCGACTTGCAAAACAACGTGTTTGTAACAGGTGGCACAACGCGTAGCGGCAATGACACTTCGGGCGATGCGAGCACGGTAGCCTTATATCTTCTAGATACCATTAAAGTCGGTGAGCACCTTCAAGTAGACATCAACGCGCGTTATGACGATTTTGATATTTCCGGTTCTGCGTGTAGCCGACGTAACGGATGCTTCGATGGCTTAGATGCGCAAGACAGTTACTTTAGCTACGGTGCAGCGGTGAGCTATATGCCTACAGAGAACGGTAATATTTACCTAAGTCACAGTAACTCTAAGCAGCCGCCCGGCGTAGCGTTAGCGCTATCAACCAACGCCGCGCAAAATGCGGTAAGGCCTGAAAATGCAGTAACCACTGAACTTGGTGTGAAATGGCAGTTCTTTAACGACCAGCTGCTTGTTAGCGGTGCTGTGTTTGAAACTACGAAAGACGTGGTCGATTCACAAAATATTGAAGACGGTGTCACAGTGTATTCGCTAGCGGGTGAGCAAGAGTCTAAAGGCTATGAAGTCAGCGTTACAGGTATGCTAACGGACTCACTATCAATCTCTGCAAACTATGCGAGTTTAGATACTGAAGTTACCCAGGACACGACAGCGGATTCTATCGGTAACGGTCTACAAGCGTCGCCAGATGATACGGCTAACATTTGGGTTAACTATGCTGCAATGGATAACAAACTGAATGTGGGCGGTGGTATCTATTACAACTCTGGTGAAACCTACTGGCGCAGAAATACGGCTTATTTCACGGTCGATTCTTACACTACGCTTTTCCTAATGGCATCTTATCAAGTGACAGAGGATCTAAAGCTTCAGTTAAACGTTGATAACTTAACAGATGAAGAGTACGTGGTAGATTACAGCGCTAAAGGGCACTTCCGTCCAGGGAACCCTCGAAGTGTAGCTGTCTTTGCTAACTATACTTTCTAATTGAGTATTCGTTATTATAAAACCAGCCTTAGGTAAAAAGACCTCTGGCTGGTTTTTTATATTTTACTCGCTTTGCCACAATGGGAACATCATGCTGGTTAGAATTGAGAACTTCCTTACCAAACAAGAAGTCACCGATGCGGTGTCGCTTCTTGAGAAAGCCGATTGGGTTGATGGCGCTGTAACAGCGGGGCATTTAGCGTTACATGCCAAGAAAAACCTGCAGTTGCCTGAAGATTCTCCCACGGCACGTCAGCTCGGAGATTTCATTTTGAGCTTGATGGGTCAGTCGCAGCATATTCTTGCAGCAGGATTACCAAACAAGATATACCCTCCTATGTTCAACTGCTATCAGAGTGAAGGAGAGTTTGGCGATCATATCGACAATACCATTAGGCGAGTGGCAGGAACCGCTGTAAAGGTTCGTACGGATATCTCAATGACGGTTTTTCTCAGTGAGCCCGAAGAATACGAAGGGGGAGAGCTCGTGATCCAAGATACTTATGGAGAGCAGCGTGTGAAATTCGCGGCGGGCGATATGGTAATGTACCCATCAACCAGTTTACATAAAGTGACGCCAGTTACAAAAGGCCGTCGGCTCGCGTCCTTTTTTTGGATGCAAAGTTTAGTAAGAAGTGCTGAACAACGCCGTATTCTGTACGACTTAGATATGAGTATTCAGGCACTTAGCGCCGAGACGCCTAATAACGCTGAAATTGTCAGGCTTTCGGGTGTGTATCACAATCTGTTAAGACAGTGGAGTGAAACCTAAGCTTAAAGACCTGCAGGTCATGCGTGTTTGCGCGGTGAAATTTTCTAAGAAATTGACTAAGCTGTGGGCCATAAACAGTGCTTATTTATTTCTTCTATGGTGCCTACGCCGCAAAGCGCCATTGTCATTTCAAGCTCGTCTCTCAACAATCGAATAGTGTGAGCAACACCTAATGCCCCCGCCGTGGCTAATCCGTACATCAGAGGCCGACCAATAAGCACGGCGTTAGCACCCAGTGCCATGAGCTTTACCACATCAGCGCCTCTGCGCACACCGCTGTCGGCCAGTACCATCATTTCATCACCAACCGTTTGGCGAATAATAGGAAGCATTTCTACCGGTGAAGGCACGCTGTCCAAAGCACGGCCGCCGTGATTCGACACTACAATACCCGCTACGCCAAGTTCTGCTGCTTTTTGAGCGTCCAGTGGATTAAGAACACCTTTCAACACAATGGGTAATGACGTGTGTTGCTGGATAAGAGCAATATCGTCCCATGTAGGAGCCTGTGCCATAAGCCCTTGAAATACCACGCTCTTGCCTTCTCCGGGGTGCACTAAGGGAGGAGGCGTATCTATATTGACCGCGCGCACATTTGGAGGGAGCGAAAATTCAGCTCTCTGCTCACGGTTTCGCAAGCCGTTAATTGGCGCATCGATGGTGATTACCAATGCTGAAAACTGAAAATGTTCTGCTTTTTGTATGAGTTCTAGAGTTTGTGAAAGGGTAGGTTGAACATAGAGTTGAAACCAGCGGGGGCTTTCCACCTGACTAGAAATATCTTCAAAGGAGCAACTGGCTAACGTGCTCATCACCCATAAGCCGCCTTGAGCTTGTGTTGCCATCGCCGTAGCAATCTCACCATTGGGATGCGCTAACGCTTGATAAGCAACAGGCCCTGAAATTATAGGGTGTTCAAACTGCTGCCCTAACAAGGTGGTTTTAGTTCCCCCCAGTTTGACATCTTTCAAAGCGCGGGGAAGTAAACACAGGTCGTCTAATTTTTCTCGATTTCTTCGCATCGACAATTCATCTGCAGAGCCACCGGCAATATATGCCCACGATTGTGGGGTTAGTCGCTCCCGAGCCAGGGTCTCGTAATCAGACAGTGCTGCAAGGGTTTTAGGAATTGTATTTAGCGGTGTTTTAAGCATATTCGTCAGTTTTATGTAAAGAAAGTAAAAAGCCTTTCAATATTAATTAAATTGCAAATGATAATAATTGTCATTAAGATGCAGTGCGATTTGAGCACGATTAGCCACTTCTTGCAAATAAGAAGAGAAATAAAGCGATGAAAATTCCCTATGACAGACAGGGGATGCAAGTTTCTACGGATAGTCTCACTTTTGGGCATTCTTTCTTGGAATAACAATAATCACACCAATTGCCCTAACTCAAATAGTTAGTGCTTTGCTCATGTTTGGCGGTAGAGCCATTTATGAAGACAAGCCGCGCGTAACAAGACACAACATTTTGAAATGGCGAGCCACTGGCTGGCCAACACTCAACACATTAAGGATTATCAAATGCCTGTAAATGGTAAGCGCATTATTTTGTTAGGAACCCTGTTTCCCATGTTGTCAGCGGGTGTGCTGGCGCAAAGCGAAGAGATAGAAACGCTCGACACCACCGTTGTGCAATCTGCGTCTGAAGAGCTGAAGCAAGCCCAAGGCGTGTCTATCATTACGGAAGAAGATTTCAAACGTCGTCCTGTCACTAACGATATCGCTGAAATTGTAAGAACCATGCCGGGTATCAACCTTACAGGTAACTCAAGCTCAGGACAGTATGGCAACAAACGTCAAATCGACATTCGCGGAATGGGTCCAGAAAATACGCTTATTTTAATTGACGGCAAGCCAGTGTTGTCGCGTAACTCTGTAAAAATGGGCCGTTCAGGCGAGCGAAACACACAGGGCGACAGCAACTGGGTTCCAGCTGAAGCGATTGAGAGCATTGAAGTTATTCGTGGTCCAGCAGCGGCTCGCTATGGCTCTGGCGCATCAGGTGGTGTTATCAATATTATCACTAAGTCTCCTGATGAAGCTTCTACCTCTATCACCGCTCAGACCGAGCTTTCTTCAAATAAATACGAAGGCGACAACCGTCGTTTTAACCTAGTAACAAGTGCGCCTTTATCTGAGCGTTTCTCTCACCGCACTATTGTTAACTACAACGAACAGGACGCTGACGACCCACGCGTAAATTTAGACGCAACAGACGTAACAACGGGCCGCGGCGGCACAGCGAAAGCGGTAGGTGCAGGACGTGAAGGTGTTGAAAACATCGACGTGCGTACTCTTGTTCGCTTCGACCAAGATGATATTAATCGCTGGGACTTTGAAGCAGCCTATAGCCGCCAAGGCAACCGCTATGCCGGTGACAATGCATTTCAAGGCGTAAGCTACCCCGTTGATGAAAATGGCAACGTCATCATTCCAGACGCTGAAGACCTGGCAGAAACCGATGCTCAGAGCTTAATTGGTGAAGAAACACTAGTAATGCACCGTCGTACGTTCGGCGTAACACACAATGGTGAGTATGACTTCGGCGATTCATTTAGCTATATCCAATACGAAAGCACGTCTAACAGCCGTTTAGGTGAAGGCTCTGCAGGTGGTGGTGAAGGTCGCATTAATAGCCTTGAGATGACCACCATCAAATTAGAGAACATTACGGCAAAGACCGAGTGGAATGTGCCTTTAACGTTAGGCGGCTTCAATCAAACCGCAACGTTTGGTGCGGAATACCGCAAAGAGACCCTAGACGATTCAGTTAGCAATCAGCTTTCTCTGAATGTGGTTGATGACGGCACTATTCCTGGTGTAGAGACTGACCCAGAAAATCGTCCATCTGAAACCGACGCCACGCTTGTAGGTGTGTATGTTGAAGACAACATCATGCTAACGGATTCAATCACGCTTACGCCTGGACTGCGTTTTGATGATCACAGCAAAGCGGGTACAAACCTTAGCCCGAGCTTGAATGCATCATGGCAGGCATCGCCTAATATTGTGGTTCAAGGTGGTATTAGCCGTGCTTTTAAAGCACCAAATCTCTATCAATTAAACCCTAACTACGTGTACTACACACGAGGTAATGGTTGCCCAGTTGACTTCTCTAACCTAGGTGGCGGGTGCCACATTCTAGGAAACCCTGACCTAGAGCACGAAACCTCAGTAAACAAAGAAATTGGTGTTAACTACACCAACGAAGAGGGTTTGAACGCGGGTATTACTTACTTCCACAACGACTATAAAGACAAAATTGGCACCGGTAATGTACCGCCAGAGTATGTGTTACCTGGCGAAGAAGGTGGCGAGGCAAACGTTCAGGTATTCCAGTGGTTTAACGTTCCTGAAGCGGTTATTTCTGGCCTTGAAGGTAACTTGTTGTTCCCTGTAACCAGCACTATTGAGTGGTCGACCAACTTTACCGTGATGCTTGAGTCAGAAGATAAATCTACTGGCCAGCCATTATCTATCGTTCCTGACTACACAGTGAACTCGCTAATAAGCTGGCAAGCCACCGATGCACTTGAGCTTGTGCTTAGCGCTCAACATTACGGTGAGACAGAAAGCCCTACGGCCAGCGTTAATTCGGGCGCCGTTATCGAAGCTGATGATCGCGAAGCCTATACCATCACCAACATTAACGCCATTTACGCGTTCGACGAAAACTTAAGCTTCAACGTGTCGGTTAAGAACTTGTTTAACGAAAGCGTTAAGCGTGAAGGTACACAAGCATCTAACGCAGGGGCGAATACTTTCAATGAACCAGAAAGAAGCTTCTTGTTGTCTGCTACTTACCAGTTCTAATACTTAGCAAGCAGTAACAAGACATTAAAAATGCCGGCCTCGATAGCGATATCGACGTGCCGGCAATCTCATTAATTCAGCCAAGAGATGTAAGGGATTTGAATGAAAGTTAAAAGAAGTGCAGCGCTTTCTTTTGTACTGGTATCACTTGCCGTGGCCTCATCAGGTATTGTGATGGCAGCAACAAAAGCCAGCGATATCGACGGGCTCACTGAAAAGTGGATTAGCATTGAGCGCCAGACGCAAAAGCTAGAAAACGAGTGGCGTGAATCAGAGCCTGCATTGCGTCAGCGTATTCAACTGCTTAAAGCTGAACGTACTCAGCTGCAGAGTATGATTGACGAAAGTAAGGCTGCAACCACCGACGTAGAAGCCCAGCGAGAAGCACTGCTCTCTGAGCAAAGTGAGCTTGAAGCACAACAGGGTGGGGTAGAGCGTGCATTGACTGGAGTAATAGGGCAAGTAGACAGCCTTTACTCGTCGCTTCCTGAAATTATTCGCCAGACGTGGGATAAAGAGCAAGCCGAATTAGCGGCTGACGCCGACACGTCAAATAAGCTTCAGGTTACCCTTGCAAAACTTTCATCCCTTGCGCAATTCAATAGCAAGCTTCTGGTTAACGAAACCGTAATGCGTGCTCCCGATGACAAAGATGTATTAGTTAAGCAGTTCTTTGTTGGCAGCAGCTATGCGTGGTTTACCAACGCCGATGGTCAATATCAGGGGGCCGGTCGCGTTAAAAATGGCGAGTGGCAGTGGCAATTCAGTGACAATGTAGATAGCGAATCGGTGGCCCTTGCCGTCGCTATTTTTGAGAAAAAGCATGAACCTGACTTTGTTTCTTTACCACTTACACTGGCTAAAGGAGAAGGCGAATGAAATGCTTATCTCACGTCCTCACAACATTTAATCCAATGTTGAAGTCCTCTCTCATCGCAGCATGTGTTGCTTTGTGCGCAGCTGTGGTTTGTGTACCGGCAGTGGCAGCGCCTGAAGATAGCATGCTGGCCAATATTAAAGACGCGAAAGCGCGTCTGGATCGCACCGAAAGCAAAATTAGTAAAGAGCGGGTAGCGCTGGCTAATGAATTGCGTGCGCTTGAACAGCAGGTAATGAAACTGCGCAATGAAACCACGGTAGCTCGCCGTAAAATGGACGAAAGAACCCTTAGTCTTTCACAGTTAGAAAATCGCCTATCGAGCTGGAGCGAGCAACAAGAGTTCCAACAAAATTTGTTGAGCCGTTTCCTGCTTCAAACTGGTGTAGACAGTCTGTCATTAAGCGAAATGAGCTTGTCTGACAAAGTCCAGAAAGTGGGTGAAAAAGCGAAAGAGTTTGCCAATCAACAAACCCCTAATTTCAGTGCAGGAAAGGTTGTACTGGCGAATGGCGAAGTGACCCAAGCAAAAGTGCTTACTCTTGGCCCGGTGACGTGGTATCTGGCGCAAGCACAAAACGTTGCGGGTACGGCAGAGCGTAAGCAAGACCTGTTTACCTCTACGTCCACTTTTTCAGATACGGATACCGAAAGCCTTGCAAGCTTGGCAAGCAGCGGCAATGGCAGCATTAAAATAGATCCTACCCTTGGCCGCGCAGCAACGCGCGAGCAAGCGTCAGAAGGGGTAATTGAACATGTTGTGAAAGGCGGAGTGTGGGTGATCCCTATCGTTTTGTTTGCCCTTCTCGCTACGCTTATCGCACTGTTTAAAGTTATTCAGCTATGGCGCTTACCGAAGGTTAAGCAAGTAGCATCAGGCAAAGCTCTGGTGAACATGGTGGGCAGTTCAGGTGTGGGCTTCTTTGATGGCATGCAGCGCGAGCTGTATGACATAACTAAGCGTGCAAGCACGCCAACTGAACGCGACGATGAGCTGTTTTCTGCACTCCAGCAAGACAAAATCAAGCTAGAAAAATACAACGGCACCATTGCTGTAACTGCTGCCGTTGCACCCTTGCTAGGTCTTCTAGGTACGGTAAGCGGCATGATTGAAACCTTTAGAATGATGACGGCATTCGGTTCAAGCGACCCCGAAGTTATTTCTGGCGGGATCGCTAAAGCCTTGGTTACGACAGAGTTAGGCTTAGTTGTGGCCATACCGGCATTAATTCTAAATGCCGTACTCTCTCGCAAAGCGCGACATTACTACGAAGAGCTCGAAAGTTTCGCGCTTGTACTTAGCAATGACGAGCCTGACGTTGCTGAGAAAAGCGACCAAAAGAGTGATGGTCAACAGCAAGCGAGCGCAAGCTAATGATTGAACAGCTAGCGGGGAATGCATTGTGTTGGTTAATGCTGCTGGTGGCATGGTTTGCTTACCAGCAAATCTTTGTGTTGTTTACTACACGCAAAGAGATAGCCCAAGTGCGTGATGGAGAGAAAGAGCTAACAAAGCGAGAAATGGTACCTGCCGTACTGGTTAGTGCTCTTCCCTTGATGGGCCTGCTAGGAACAATAGCAGGCCTACAAGTGAGTTTCACCGGAATGATGTCGTTAGGTGTCGATAGTCAAGTCGTCACTGGTGGCATTGCCGATGCACTTTTTACCACTCAGCTTGGCTTAACCTTGGCTATTCCTGGCTGGCTTTTGTTGATGTTTGTTAATGGTGCGGTAAAGCGTGCCGTAGCAAGGGAGGCGTAAACATGGCAAGTCGATTACAGCGACGCCTTGAAAACCAGCAAGCGCAAGGCATTGATATGTCTCCGCTACTAGACGTGGTTTTTATACTTTTAATTTTCTTTATCGTTTCAACAGTGTTTGTAAAAGAGACTGGGGTAGAGGTAGATAAACCACAGGCAATATCAGCACAAAAGCTCGATCAAATGGCCATTATGCTGGCAATTACCCGAACCGGTGAAGTGGTGTATGACAGTGCCAATATCGGTGTGAGCGGTGTGCGCTCTACCGTTGAGCAATTGTTGATGAAAGAACAACGCCCAGTAGTCATTCAGGTAGATAAAGCCGTTCGCTCTGAATTACTGGTAGAAGTCATAGATGAAGCCAAACTGGCGGGTGCCGACACGGTAAATATCGCCACTTTGAAGCCATAGCGAACGAGGCAAAATTCAATGAAATACAATCTTCAACCTTCTCTACTTAGCGGTGCGGTGCTCGTTAGTGCGCTCGGCGTTATGTGGCTAGGGCACTTTTTGTCTAATCTGCAGCCCGACACTATGGTTGTGCGCAAGTTAGACATTGCGGTAACACCTCCACCGCCGCCGCCCCCTAAAACGCAAAATGTAGTGGAAGAGACTGAACTTGTTATGCAGGTAGAGGGCAGTGGCGCAGCCATGACCATGGCGGATTTAAGTGTTGAGCCAGATATTCAAGTGCCAAAGCCCGACATGCCAAATGTCAAAGTGACCCAAACCCAATGGGATATGCCTGATATTGAATTGGACGCCTTTGGGCTAAGCGAACTGGATTCAAAGCCTACCTTGCTGACTCCGGTCAAAATACGTTTCCCCAAGCGACTTAAAAAGCAAGGTATCAAGCGGGTGATTGTAAAGCTCGACGTCATTATTGACGAACACGGCAACGTAAAGCTGATGGATATTGTCGAGAACCCGCATCACGAGCTCAATAAAGAAATAATGCGTTTTGTTAAAGCCAGCAAATTTACATCGCCCTACAAAGAAGATGAAGCGGTGAAGGCGCGTTTTATTTGGCCTGTAGTTATAGAGGCCTAATAGAAGCCTATTAAAGGCCTAGTTTAGCGCAATAAAGCGAAATAGAAGCTAAAGAATTTAGAGGTTGATTGAGACAATGTTAAACAAGATTACAGCCGTAACTGTCCTCAGCTGTGTAGTGAGCGCGCTGGCTTTTGTTAAGCCAGTAAGTGCGAAAATAACGGTGGAATTGGAAGAACCCGATTGGCAGTTTGTCATGCGTCAGCATCATAGAGATGATCATCGTGAACGTATATCCCGTGAAGAAGGTGAGTTTATCGGGCGCATTCAGGCCGACTTGCAAGCAGGCAATTATTCAAACGTTGCCAGCGCATTTGCAACCCAAGATATTTCTCAATTTAGTCCACGCTTGCGTGAGCTTTACGGACAAGTGCTATTGAATGAGAAAAACTACGCACTTGCCGAAAAAGTGCTGTTAGACGTTATCGATGCTATGCCAAACCTTCCATCGGCGCACAGAAGTTTGAGCATGGCGTATTTAATGACAGATAAATTGGCCAAAGCACGCACTCATTTAACTAAAAGCGTAGAGCTAGGTATTCAAGATGCCCAACTTTTCGGGCAGCTAGCCTATACCAATGTTCAGCTTGGCAAACCTGTCACCGCTATTGGTGCTTATCAAAATGCGTTGATGCTCGAACCTGAAAACAAGCAATGGTATCAAGGTTTATTGTTCGCGCTTATTGAAAGTAATGCACTTGCACAGGCGGAAAGCTTGCTAAGCGAAATGTTGGTAGATGATGAAAGTAATCAGCAGCTTTGGCTCCAACGGGGACAAATAGCGTTAAAGCAGGGTGACATGGTAAAGGCGCTGAGCAGCTTAGAGACCGCCCTTTCTTTAGGTGACCGCTCGCTGTCGAATTTGATTTCAGTGGCCAAATTGCACGTTTCTGACGGCAGTCCGCGGCGCGCAGCAGACATACTGGCTACCCATGCGAAGACTTTCATTACCGACAAAGATGGGGAAGGCTTTGACGCTTACTCCAAAATAGCGGCTTACTTAGCGGCTAATGAGCAGTGGTCTGATTTAGGTAAATTAACGCAAGCTGCCGACAACAATGTGAAAAAGCTCACGACCTCTCAAGCAGCTACGCTTAATGTACTTAAAGCTCAGTTGGCTATGGGCAAAGGGCAAAGCAAAACGGCAATTTCCCTTTTAACCAAAGCCATTGCTGACGCCCCTGACAATGGTGAGGCGCTGTTGTCTCTTGCTTCACTTTATCGTCAACAGAACAACGTCGAACGTGCCAAAATGACCTATCTACGAGCTGAGTCACTCGCCGACGTTAAACAGCGCGCCATGCTCGGGCGTGCGCAAATTGCCATAGATCAGCGTCAGTACCAAGATGCACTTACGCTTTTACGACAAGTCTATAAATCGTACCCATCCCGTTCTGATTTACTTGGCAACATCCAGTCACTAGAAAACCTAGTGAAGAACACAATATGAAAAGCCAAACGGTGAACCGCGTCGCCATAAATCGTGACCGATTGGATGTCGCACTTAGAACGCTGATTGCTGTGGCACTGGGCTACGCTTTTTCAGCGTGGCTAAGCAGTGCTATCGCCAATTTTATAGGGGCTGACGGACGAGAGCACGAAGTGCTGGTAAGAATGCTGTTCTTTTGTGTTTACTGCACCTTCATCCTTTTTACGTTCATCTTTGATACGACGAAAAAGGCGTCCATCATAATGACAGCGCTCTCTGCGTTAGCCTTATGTCTTTATTCAATCAGTACAGGGCTTTAACATGAAAGGGAATGTCAGAAAGTCTATGACGTGGCTTCATACTTGGAGCTCGATACTTGTTGGTTGGTTACTCTTTGCGATTTTTTTTACCGGTACGCTGTCGTTTTTTAGAACCGAAATAACCTATTGGATGCAGCCAGAACAACACGCCGCAGTACCCAGCGAAAAGGCGCTAGAGCACGGTTTACGTTATCTTGCGATCAATGCGCCCAATGCAAGTGAATGGCAACTCTCACTACCAGATGCGCGCTCGAATACACTCGACTTGTCGTGGCGCGACGCTAATGCAGGTAACGAGCGTCGTCGAGGTCCACGGGTCATGTTGAACCCGTCCACGGGTGAAGAGATAAAAGTAAGGGAAACGGCCGGTGGCAACTTCCTTTATCGTTTTCATTTCGAGTTATACGGTATCGACAGAACCATTGGACGCTGGATAGTAGGCGTAGTCAGTATGATGATGTTTGTTGCTATTATCAGCGGCGTCATCATGCACAGAAAAATCTTTGCCGATTTCTTTATGTTCAGGCCAAAGAAGAAGCTGCTGAGCTGGATAGATGGGCACGCCATAAGTGCGGTATTAGCACTACCATTTCATATCATGATCACCTTTTCTGGTTTGATTCTATTAGGCGCCACGCTATTGCCTTTTAACAGCGAGGAGCGCGTGCGGCACCGTCCTCAAGGTACAGAAGTACGCCAGAATGCGCAGCAGCAAAATCTAGCTTCACCAGACATTAATGCCTTATTGGCCTTACCCATCTCTTCGATGATTGCTCACGCTGAGCGCACATGGCAGGTGCCGGTTGAAAGCCTATCTATTACTCACCCGGGTAAAGCTAACGCTCAGTTTACGCTAAGTGGGAACAACAGAACGCAGTTAAGTGCGGGGCGTGGAGGAAGTAGTGCGCTGGTATTTAACGCACAAGGCGAAGTCATTAACGAGCGCCCAGCCTCAGTAGCCGCTAACGCCAGCCAGGCGACGTATAACTATTTGGATATGCTACATCAAGCGCGCTTCGCCGATACCCTTACTCGCTGGTTACTATTTTTTGCCGGTATTCTGGGTACCATTATGGTGGGAACGGGCTCTGTTTTGTGGGTAGTGAAACGGGCAAAGCAGCAGCTTGGAGAGTTTGGTTTTGAATTGGTCAGAGGCAGTAATATAGGCAGCATTGCAGGATTAATGTGTGCGACCGGTGGCTACTTTTGGGTAAATAGACTACTTCCTGCTGATCTAACGTCTCGAAGCTTATGGGAAATTAAGGTGTTTTTCGCAATATGGCTGGTATGTGTGGTTGCAGGGTTTATTTGGCGAGACAAAAAAGGGTGGGTAGTTCAACTTGGCTTTGCAGCAGTGTTGTTTGCGCTTGTCCCTTTGCTTGACCACCTCACCTCAGCAACAGGCTTAGATTTCGCGGTTGCAAATGGTGATAGCCTGAGAGTGGGTTTTGACCTTATGTGCATAACACTTGCGGCAGTATTTGGCTATGCTGCTTACCACGTCACAAAAGCCAAAGCCGTGAAAGCAAAACGGGTAAACAGCGCACCTTCACCAAAGCGAAAAGACACAGCTCGCCAAAATAAGCCGCAAGGTGACAACAGCGAGGCATTAATATGAGTATCATTCTGGATGTGGTGTTCGCATTTGTGCTTACTTATTTGAGTTTCTTACTACTCTCGCTTGGCAACAAGAAGCATGCCGGTATCACTCGACTAACCAGCACACCTTCACCACTACTTTTAATTGTACTTCATAGTTTAGCGTATTTGCTTATGGCAATAAGCCTCATGAACTGCATAGACGTGTGGAAGACCGAAATTGGCGTGGTGGTATGGATAGGGCTTTTACAGCTTGCAAGCGTGATGGTTTCAGCAACGTTTACCTATTTACCTACCCTTTACACCGTGGTGTGTAATTACCTATTGCTTGTCGCTTTTTGGGGGCCTCGTTTACGCGAAAAGTGAAGCAATACTTAAAGGTTGTTGAGCAAAAAATACAATAATGAGAATAAATCTCATTTACATTGAAAAGGGTGGAAATATCTGTATTATCTAGCCCGTTGAATTAATCAATATCACCGAGTAGTACAGAGAGTTAGCAACGAAATTATGAGTTTTTCTTTAGGCGGCATCCGCCAATGGCACTGGATTAGTGGCGCAGTCTGTCTGGTCGGGATGATGTTATTTGCCCTAACGGGGATTACGCTAAATCACGCTGCAGACATTCCAGCGAACAGAACTGTAACGTCAGCTGAATCAAGCCTACCACCGTTGGTTGTCGAACAATTGGTTTCTCTGGACACCGGTGACATAGCCATTCCAAGCGAACTCGTCGCGTTTATGCAGTCGCAAGAGGGTATTTCACTACCTTCATCGGTGACGGGAGAGTGGGATGGTATTGAATTTTATGCCGCTTGGCCTGGACCCGGTGCTGACAGTTGGATAGCAGTAGATGCTGAACTTGGCACAGTAACTTATGAAAACGTTGATAGAGGATGGATATCTTATTTCAATGACCTGCATAAAGGGCGGAACACGGGAAATGCCTGGCGCTGGTTTATCGATATCTTCGCTGTTGCCTGCATTATTTTTAGCGTAACTGGGCTGCAACTATTAATGCGTCACTCGAAAACACGCGCGTCTACTTGGCCCATTACTACGCTCGGTGTGCTCATCCCGTTTGTCATTATTTTACTGTTTGTGCACTAGCGCGACGCTAGTGGCACTTACCTACACAATTTTAAGGAGTGTTTACATGAAAATGCGAAAAGGCGCAGTTATCGCATCGACTTTATTAAGTATGACATTTGCCTCTGGCGCTATTCACGCTGCAAGCCAAGCCAAACTTGACGTGGCCTTACCGCAACTTGATGTGGCTGAATATCACAAACCTTATCTTGCCGTGTGGATTGAAGACAGTAAACGCAAGGCTACTCAAGTCGCCGTATGGTACGACGTTGAAATGCGTGAAGACAAAGGGAAAGAGTGGCTTAAAGACTTGCGCCAATGGTGGCGTCGTGGTGGGCGAAGCCTTGATTTGCCTTATGACGGACTTACCAGTGCAACAAAAGGCCCAGGCGATTACAGCCTTGATTCGCAGTTAAATAAAGCGTTAGCACAACTGCCAGAGGGCGATTACACGCTTCGCGTTGAGGCATCACGAGAAGTAGGCGGAAGAGAAGTACTGTCTCTGCCATTTTCATTACCGCTATCTGCTGCGTCACTACCGGTAGAGGTGAAAGGAAATTCAGAACTTGGGCGTGTAGTACTGCGTCTGGAAGACTAATCTGCTGAGGCGCTAATTCAACGCTCACTCAGTAGAGATCCAATAAGAGGACATTATGAAAAAACTATCAGTAAAAGCTTCAGCCATTGCGCTAGCAGCAACACTTGCCGTGTCATTTTCAGCCAGTGCGCATCGCGCGTGGTTACTTCCAAGCTCTACCGTACTATCAGGTGAAGAAGCTTACGTGACGTTTGATGCTGCTATTTCAAATACTATTTTTCACCCTGACCACTTCGCAATGAACGCCAGTAACTTAGTGGTTCAATCACCAGAAGGTGAAGCCGTAGACGTAGAAAATATGGCACGCGGTAAGTACCGAACTACGTTTGATTTGAAATTAAACAAAGAAGGTACATACAAACTGACGTCTGCCAGCAATGGTATTCGCGCATTTTGGCGAGATGAAGAAGGCAAGCGCAAGATGTGGCCGGGCCGTGGTGAAGAATATAAGCCGGAAGAGTTCGCAACAGCCGTGCCTAAGAAAGCAAAAGATCTTCGCGTAATGCAAAGCTCTCGCCGCGTAGAAACGTTTGTTACTCTTGGTGCGCCATCGAACAAGGTGTTCACGCCTGATAACGTGGGTTTGGAGCTAGTGCCAGTGACTCACCCTAATGATTTGTTCGCCACCGAAACGGCAACGTTCAAGTTACTTATTGACGGTGAGCCTGCGGTTGGCGCCGAGGTGGAAGTTGTGCGCGGTGGTATGCGCTACAGAAATGATCAGGAAACGATTAAAGTCACGTCTGACAAAAATGGTCAGATTGAAATTACATGGCCGCAAGCCGGTATGTACTTTGTAGAAATTGGCTATGAAGACGATAAAGCGCAAAAGCCTGCAACGTCTCGTAACGGTAGCTACTCAGGCACATTTGAAGTACTTCCGCTGTAATAACCGCACGTTATTGCGCAGCTAGGGGCTGTAAACGTTCTTTAAATACTCACAGAGCAACAGCCTCTTAAGTTTCTAGCTATTTCAATACAACGGCATAAAAGTTAAGCACATGACAGAAACACACCGTCTACTCATAGCAATAGTAAGCATTGGCATGTATATGCTGTGGGTAGCGGTGTTATTTTTTAAACATCGAAAGAAAAACAACTATGCGGTATCAGGCGAGGAGACCCTTGTCGTATACGCAAGCCAAACCGGTACAGCTGAAAAAATTGCCCGCGCAAAGGCCGCGGCGCTATCACAGCAAGAGCAAACGTCGGTAGTGTCCATGGCATCTTTGAAACTCAACACGTTAAGTAGTGTGTCGAAAGTCATTTTTGTTGTGAGTACCTACGGTGAAGGCGAACCCCCTGATGCGGGTAGAACCTTTAGTAAAGCGCTAAAAAAAGCGTCGTCGAATCAATCTGAGTACCTTTCCCATCTGTCTTTTGAAGTGGTGGGATTAGGCGATAAGCAATACGCCGCGTTTTGCCAATTCGCAGTCACGTTGTTTGATAATATCAGTGCACTAGGAGCACGTGCGCTTTCTCCGCTAACGACATTAGATTCAGGGAAAGGTGAGCATTTGTCTTTGCTTGGTTCGTTGCCACAGGATGAACAGCACCCCACCCATGCTTTCACACTGAAAAATCGGGTTCAATTAAATGAAATAAGTCTAGCTTCTGGCGAGATTTCAAACGAACCCTCTGACCACTCTGAGAGCAAACCTTCAAACCCAGCGTCGCCAGGCCTGTTCGGCTTGTCGTTGAACGTTGACCATTCTAATCAGACACAAGAATTACATGAACAATGGGAAGCGGGTGACGTGTTGGAAGTACTTATTCCTCAGCAAGCAGGGGAACCAACAGTTAGCCGAAGCTACACCATAGCGTCGGTACCACAAGAGCACGACGTAAAGCTTGTAGTTCGACAGCTGGTTAAAGACAACGGCCAACTCGGGATAGGTTCAGGCTTACTTACTCGTTCCTTGCCTCTTTCTCAGTCAGTACAGGCCTACATTCGTAAAAATACCAGCGCGATTATTGCAGACACAATGTGCCCATTGCTTTTGATTGCGGCGGGTAGCGGTATTGCGGGGGTACGAGCACAGCTTGCAAAGCGCGCACTACTTGAGAACGCAGGGCCAGTATGGATATTTTTTGGCGAGCGTAATCCTGCGCAAGATGACGTGCTAGATAAAACACTATCGCCTTTTCAAAATAGTGACTGTATTTTCAAAAAGTCAGTGATTTTCTCCCGTCAAGAAAACGGGGGCTATGTTCAACAGCGCCTCGTAGAGCAGCGAGATGAGGTAAAATCCTTCTTAGGTGATACCGGACAAGTATATGTATGTGGTCACTTTGAGGGAATGGGCCAAGGCGTTGATAAAGCGTTGCGGTCTATACTTGAGGAACAAGCATACAATGTGCTAGCTGACGAAGGGCGTTATCACCGCGACCTTTACTAATGTGGAGAACAGCAGGCAACTAATGTCTGTTTTACGCTTTCCTGTTTCACCGCTGAATCATCGCTAATAAACCTCAAAAGCCTTACAGCTAAATCCCAAACTTTGAGTTAGACTTTAGTCTAATGTGTCAGGCCCTTGCCTTGTCGCATGTTTAAATATGCGCAACAGTACGTTGGGCATACCTTAAATAGGTGTTTTCTTATTCAGGTATGACCTTTCGCCACCGATAATTGGTGTAATGTTTGAACTGAAAATAAGAAAATCAACAGGCTAGGGGCTGCTGACCTTTGTTGTACGTTTAAACCAAAATTCGTACACCAAAGAACAATAGGCCCTAGGGCCTGTCGATAAAACAAATTAGGACGACAGTATGCAGTCTATTGCCATTGTTATACTGGGCATCATCGGAATGTTGCTCGGTTGGTTCGTATATTCGAAGTTTATTGCGAGCCGTATATTTAAGTTGGATGATAGCTTTGTAACACCAGCCCATACAATGAAAGATGGGGTGGACTATGTTCCCACCAATAAAGTTGTATTGTGGGGGCACCATTTCACTTCCGTGGCGGGGGCAGCACCCATCGTAGGTCCAGCTATTGCTGTCTACTGGGGATGGGTTCCTGCGGTACTTTGGGTTGTGTTCGGTACGATATTATTTGCCGGTGTGCACGATATGGGCGCCTTATGGGCCAGCGCACGCCACAAAGGCAAATCAATGGGCGCGCTGTCTGAGACCGTCATCGGAAAACGCTCTCGTTCACTATTTATGATAGTGATCTTCCTAGTACTCTTAATGGTTAACGCGGTATTTGGCGTGGTTATCGCGAACTCTTTTGTCTCCCAACCCAATGCGGTATTCCCAGCTTGGATGGCAATCGCAGTTGCATTAGTCATAGGTCAATTGCTTAAACGTAATTTCAGCCTCATACCCTTGTGTATTGTGGGGATTATTGTGCTTTACGCATCGGTGTATGCGGGTAGCTATATCCCACTAAGTCTACCGGAAACCATGTTTGGTTTAGCAGATAAAGCAAACTGGATCATTATCTTATTTATTTACGCCGCTATTGCATCGCTGTTACCAGTTTGGATGCTGTTACAGCCTCGTGATTTCATTAACGGTATGCAGTTACTTGTTGGCTTGTTCCTGCTTTATGGTGCAGTGTTTTTTGCTATGCCGGATATCACGGCGCCAGCGTTTAACGCTCAAACCGCTGTCGATTCTCCAAGTCTTATCCCGCTGTTGTTCGTTACTATAGCGTGTGGCGCTGTTTCTGGTTTCCACGGTATTGTGTCTTCAGGTACCAGCTCTAAGCAGCTAGACAAAGAGACCGATGCACGCTTTGTTGGTTACCTAGGCGCGGTCGGTGAAGGTTCACTGGCACTTATCACCATTGTCGCTGTGAGCGGCGTTGCGTTTGCAGCTTCTCCAGAAGAATGGCACGAAGTATACAGCCACTTGGGTGCGGGTAGCGTGGGTGCATTTATCACTGGTGGTGCGAACCTAATTCAGCAGGGTTGGGGGTTGCCGGTAGATTTCTCGTCAACGATCCTTGCGGTAATGGTTGTTCTATTTGCTGGCACCACCATGGACTCGGGTGTGCGTCTGCAGCGCTACATAATCCAAGAATGGGGCGATATCTATTCAATTGGTGCACTTAAGAACGGCGTGGTTGCAACGCTTGTAGCTGTTGGATGTTGTCTATTGCTGGCCTTCGGTGCAGGTGGTGCGTCAGGCAGTGGCGGTATGATTATTTGGCCGTTATTCGGTTCTACTAACCAGATACTAGCCAGTTTAACCCTGTTAGTAATCTCGGTTATGCTGATTAAATTAGGTCGACCAGCGAAATATACGCTGATTCCAATGGTGTTTGTACTGATTATGGCCTTCTTTGCTGGGCTTATTAAACTTAAAGAATACTACGTTGAAGGTAACTATCTATTGGTATTCTTAGACGCAGTAGTACTTATTGTGTCTGTGCTTGTTATGCTTGAAGCTTTTTCTGTGGTGTCAAAACTCAAAAAGGAATCGAAGCTTAAAAAAGAGCAAGCCAACGGATAAGTCACTAGCGACAAAAACTTTCATGGTTGACCTCGTGGTTTAAAATTACACTTTCGAGACAGTCAACATTCGGCCAGTGCATTTGTACTGGCCATTTTTCTTTCCTTTAAAAGCAAAACGCACTCGCATAAATCAGGTTAATCAGTTTTGCTGATTTTCTGTCATACAGCATATCTGTTATTATACTTACCGTTCTAAAACACCGTTATCTTTGTTGTCAAAAGCCGCGTTCTTCAACGTGACCTTTCAACGAAATAACCTGTGAGGCTTTGTGTCAGATATCATTTTACTTGGACAAAATTTCCTAGCACTTTTCGTTGAATCCGCGCCTTGGTTACTTCTCGGTTTGCTGGTGGCGGGTATCATGCACGAATTGGTACCCGTTTCGTTTTTGGAAAAGCACATGGGCAGCTCATCGTTTGGCTCAATTACAAAGGCCGCGGTTATTGGTGCGCCTTTACCTCTGTGCTCTTGCGGCGTTATCCCAGCGGCACTTGGGCTTAGGCGTAGCGGTGCATCTAAATCTTCCACTATCTCGTTTTTAGTGTCTACGCCCGAGACGGGCGTAGACAGTGTTTCTGTGTCCTACGCATTGCTTGGACCGTTGTATGCCATTGTCAGACCCATCGCGGCCATTATAAACGCTATTTATGCTGGATTGATGGTGCGTTTTTTCGCAGAAGCAGAAGAGGCTCAACAACGACAATCTGAGGCGACGCAATCATCGTGCTGTGGTTCAAAGCAAGCACCTAAACCAGAGCCGCAAATACAGGCCAGCACGTCTTGTTGTGCAAGCGAAAAAACACATGCTCATAACCACGAAAGCACAGACAAGCCCAAACACGAGTCTTCGCCTTCGAAAATCACAAGCGTGCTTTCATATGCCAGTGGCAAGTTACTTGAAGACATTGTGATATGGTTATTAATTGGATTAGCACTTGCCGCGGCAATTAAAACGTGGGTACCCACCGACTTTTTAACGCAATGGGGTGATGGCGTGGTCGCCATGCTAGTGATGGCGCTAATCGGCATTCCTATGTACATATGTGCTACAGCATCAACGCCACTCGCGGTTGGGTTTCTTGCGGCGGGGCTATCGCCCGGTGCTGTTTTAGTGTTTTTAATGGCGGGACCCGCCACTAACGTATCAACGATGGGAATGATCAAAAAAGAAATGGGCACGCGAACGTTAGTGCTTTACCTTTTCAGTGTTATCTCTGCGAGTATTGGTTTTGGTTACGCACTGAACTACCTAGTATCTTCGTTTTCTTTAGCCTCTATGATCAAAACGCAAAGCCATGTTCATGAGCACGGTGCAGACGTTCAAGTGATTTATGGGCTATGCGCGATTTTATTGGCGGGGTTAATGTTAAGGCTGGGTATGAAAAAGCTGCAGCAACACCGTCATAACCAAGAGCAACATTCGGCGTGCTGCGGCTAACAGTAGCCCAGCGGATGCCTTTCATAATAAAGCGCTCAAATGATATTCATAGAGCGCTTGTATATCCCGCTCTATTATCCATAATAGTCGTTCAACTTATTAAAATTAAAACGCGTTTTAACCTACAAGGACGCTTGGAATAACTACATGCTTTTACTTATTGTGTACGTCTTCATTGCACTGGGCTTTTCTTTTTTGTGCTCCATTGCAGAGGCTGTGATTCTGAGTGTTTCGTCCGCTTATATCTCTGTGTTAGAGAAAGAGGGCAAAGCCAGTGGTGCGCTACTACGTAAACAAACCGATAATATAAATACGCCTTTATCAGCAATATTAACGCTGAACACTATTGCTCATACTATGGGGGCTGCCGGGGCAGGTGCGCAAGCGGCAGCAGTATTTGGTGACGCCTATCTAGGCGTTATTTCAGCAGTCCTTACACTCCTTATTCTTATTTTTTCTGAGATTATCCCTAAAACACTTGGTGCAACCTATTGGCGAACACTAGCGCCAGTAACCGCATATTTTCTTAAATACCTTTCAATTGTACTTATGCCGTTCGTTAAAATGTCTGAGCTAATGACGAAAGGCTTTAAAGAAGACAGCCCACTTCGCGGGTTAAGCCGCAGTGAGCTACACGCCATGGCAGAGTTGTCGGGGCAAGAAGGTCAGCTAGCAAATCACGAAGCGGCGTTTCTGCAAAGCTTGTTAAGTTTGCACGAGCTGAAAGTGAAAGATGCGATTACCCACCGCACGGCGCTATTTAAAGTGTCGGAGTCGATGACGGTAGAAGGCTTTTTCCACAAGCACGCCAATATAGAATTTTCTCGTATCCCTGTGTTTGAAGACAGCGACTCAGAAAACATTACCGGCTTTGTGATGCGTTCTGATTTATTGGTGGCACAAGCCAGAGGTAACACTGATAAGCCGCTTTCTGAATACGCAAAAGACATGGTTACCGTGTTAAACACTATGCCGCTGTCAGTCACCTTCGAGCACTTCATCAATAAGCACGTGCATATGTTACTGGTGGTTGACGAGTACGGCGGTTTAGAAGGGGTGCTTACGCTAGAAGACCTGCTCGAACGCTTGCTAGGTGTCGATATCGTAGATGAAAAAGACACCACGGTGAGCATGCGTAGGCTTGCCAAGATGATGATGAAACGCAAAGAACAAATGATGATCAAAAACGTACCCGATGCGTCACTTGAGAGTTCGTCTAAAAAATAGAATTAGCGCCAATTCACTCGTAATGTTTAGCCATTATTAAGGATGATAAATATGAAACAGGATTTATGGAAAAAAGCATTGAGAACAGAATATTCAGCCCACGAAAATATTGTTAAGCGAACCCAACCATCGCTCGTTTTAGCGGCTTTGCTCGCGACAGGTTTCACGGCAAGTGCAGCTGCACAGGAACTGAGTATCCCATGTGATGATCTTGAAGAAAAAGCGCTCGCAGAATCGAAAGCTGATGAAGTAGAGCGCATAAGCGCATTTACACCAGCGAAGCCTTTGAAACGTGTCGATCCTAAATACCCATCTCAAGCCATTAGAAAAGGCCGAGAAGGTTGGGTTAGGCTAAGCTACGTTATCGACGAAGAAGGCAGAGTGAAAGACCCTGTTGTAGAAGACTTCTTTGGAAGCCCTTCTTTCAAACGCAGTGCACTGTCAGCGGTTAAGAAATGGCAATATAACCCCGCGATCAAAGATGGCGAACCTACCCAGCAGTGTCATCAAGCAGTCCAAATGGATTTCGCTATAAGCGGAAAAAGCGGTGCCACACGCAAATTTATTAAAGCTTATAAAGACGCAGAAGAGTGCTTTAATGCGGGTGATGTTGATGCGGCTGATGAAGCACTTAAAGAGCTTCTAGCTTGGGATACGCTAAACCGCTATGAAAATACGTGGTTGCTAAACTTGGAGTCTCATATAGCGAGCAAACAAGGCGACGTAGAGAGGGAAGCGCAAAGCCTAACGCGATTACTTGCCAGCAACGGTAGTAAGCGCTTCAATAACATGGTGTTTAATGAAGATTATGTGGCATACGCCCTTCAGAGAAAAATCATACTCGATGCTCAGCGCGGGTATTATGCAGAAGCATTAAAATCCTACACCACACTTCAAGACATGGAAGCGCAAGAAAAGCGTATTGGCGAGATCGCGCCGCTAATTAGTCAGATTGAAGAATCTATTGCATCTGAGCAAAACTTAACCGTGCCCGTAACGATAGGAAGTGATGGGAATTGGTTCCATACTCTTGTGCGAAGTAAGTTTGCTTTTGGCAACATCCAAGGCGAGCTTGATACCGTTGAAGTCCGTTGTGATACTCATCGAGAAAAATTCACGGTTGCCGAAGCGCATGTCTGGCAAATTCCAAACTCTTGGGGACAGTGTCAGGTGATGGTGAAAGGTGACAGCGAAACAAAATTTGATTTAATTGAAGTGGCCAAAGGGTAGGACGAACAACAGTCGCGTCGCTACAGAGTTACAGTGAACGCCAGTTGAAATAGTTGCTCTCTATAGTTCTCGTCGGATTGGAAAAAACGCAAATTCTCCTGATGCCCTGAATTTAATTGCCACTCTGTGCTAACGGATAAATAAGAGGTAATGTCGTACCTTACGCTAACGGTAAAGGCGTTACCTCTGCTCCCATTCGGGTCATACATAACATCATCGTTATCTACCACCTGATACCAGTCCCCACGCATGGCTAAAGTTAAATCTTCCCAGCCTAATTGCTTTAGGTTGTATGCCGCACCGATATACGCACTGGAAAAATCGTTGTCTACGATATGCTCCCCCATCAAAGTGTCACCTAGTAGCACTTGAGAAAACACCGTTAACTCAGGTCGTGGTAAGTATCGGAGTGTTAATGAATGAAAGCGCGTATGCCAAGCATAAATACGGTCAGGGTCAACAATGTTCGGGTCTGCATTATTGTCGTAATAGTAATAACGCAACTCGGCCTTTCTAGCATAGGCTAAGTGAGCTCCTACGTAGTACCCAAACCGATTGTCAATTTCCCTGAAGGGTTCAGTCCATGCCGGTGCGTTTAACTTATCTTCATCGACGACGCCGGGAATGGGGAGGAAGTTTACGCGATCATTATAAACGGACTGCCTGTCGTGAAGGGCAAACCCTCGCCAAGAAAGCAGAGTGCCGGTGGAATCGTTACCTTTGAATACGCTGCCTAATACTTTCCATGACCAGTGGCTTCTTAATTGCCTGCCATTTTGTCGTAGACTTACTTCGATGCCGCCCGTTCTTAGTTCTTCACCCACCCAACTATTAATTGCTGAGTTGCTTAGAAAGTGAGGCGATAACCAACCCGCGTCGGTATTTTCCGCTGAGAGAGCAGGAAAAAATGCCCCTATTTTTACTTCAGGTTTTATGCTGGATGCGACTAACGGGCGATATTTTAAATAAAGTTCGGAGAATCCAACCTTTTGTTCCCCATCGCTATAACCATTGATGACGCCAACTGCCGACCAACTATCCGCTAACATAAAGTCAGCTATCACTACAGCATGAGAGAGCTGTATGCCGTTACTTTCATAACGCTGATGGCCGGCCCCCATTTGCTGAAAGCTTCGCGAATCATCTTTTGCCACAAAGCTTGTTCTTACTAGGGCCTTGGTTTCTCCGTGAGCCTGAAGTGTCAAACTCGTGCAAAGCAAACAGACGGTTAAGGCAAAGACATTACGCATTAATAATCGCCAAATCCTTCGTCGAAGTCATCGTCACTGAAAACTGCATCAAGAACAAATTTGTATTCTTGTGAGTTGGTGATATGCAATGTTGCGCTGTTAAATAGTTTCACATCAGGTTGCTGCGGGTGCCAGGTCATAACACTGTACTCGCCTACCGGAAGTGAAACATTCATTAGGCCTTCTTCATTGGTTTTTGCGAAAAATGGGCTGTCGGTTACCACAATATAGCCCAGCATCCAGTCGTGAATATTGCAGCCAATATCTACAATACCAGCTTGCTCAAAGCGAAGCGGTTCAGCGGTAAACTCTTTATAGAGTTTTAGCTCAAACTGTTTTGTAGGGGAAAAAGAATACACGTGATGAAAAAGATTATCTGCGTTTGGAAACGAAATATCTGTGCCTGATTGAACAACAAGCACGTGAGGTGCAAATTGTTTATCGATTTGATTCATTATGGCGGGCTCTTCTTCACGCTGTGGTGTTGACGCGAGCGTAAAGTTAGGCGTTAGGGTTAACACCATATCTTTCACAGGCTCCCCATTGGCGTCGCTAACGTATATCGAAATGCTTGGCGTTGCTGATAAGGATGTCTCAGCGGCATGTGCCCATGAAAGAGTAGCGCCGGCTAGTAAGAGAGCGCTCGAAGTGAATGTACCTGTGATAAAACTAGTTATGTTGAACGTGCTCGCCCTTCGATGAGAAGTAAAGAAAATAGAAAGCGCAAATGACATGGATTTAATCAATAACGTGTTGTTTTTTTGCATTGTGATTCATTCTTTATAATGGCTTTAGCCTTAGACAGAAAGACAAAGCGCTATGCGTCCATTGTTGACACGAAAGCATATGACTACGTATAGCCTATTCAATACCAATCCGTATAGATAATAACCTATGTGGACTGGTATAAGGTATGTGCTCGGCTTTCGCTATCTATGTAGCAAAGTTTATTAGACTTTAACTATAGACCGAGTTGGACGTTTTTTTCATTCATTTACATCAAAGGAAAGCGCGCGCTGACGACTACACCTGTACTATCCTTCCGATTGAATAAAGATAACTGACCTTTGTGGAAGGTCATTATGATGTTGGCAATGTAAAGCCCTAGCCCCAAGTGCGGTGAAGAGGCATTTTGCACATCGTTTTCTTTTCTCACCGACACCATAGACTGAAGCAACTGAGACCTCATTCCTTCTGGAAGGAGCGGTCCGGTATTACTAATGGTTAGCTCAGCTTGCTTGTCCTTAACCGTAATACTGACTTGGATTTCACTTTCTTTTTCACTGAAATCTACGGCGTTAGCGATAACTTTATCGAACATTTGAGCCGTAAGTTCAGGGGAGCCAAGTATGCGCGCAGTATCAGCATTGTGGGTAAAACTAAAGCGTCGATGGCTATAGGCATGTTCGTAACCAGCAATACACCCAGATATCACCTTAACTAAGTCGAATGGTTCTAAATCTTCTTGTTGAATGGCCTGCTCTAATCGGGTGGCTTCACTCATACTGTTTAATATTGTACTTAGGCGGTTCACCCCTGATTGCGCCCTCTCAACAAAAACGGCTTGTTGGTCGGCGTCATTAACCTGAGTCAGCATATCCAGCGACGATTTTACCACGGCAATGGGCGTTCTAAGTTCGTGAGACAAGCGGGACGCCATGTTTTCTAAATAGGAGTTGTACTGCTGTAACCGCGAAAGCACATCCGCAAATGAACGGGATAAGTCACCAATTTCATCACGCTGATTTGAAACCGGAAGGGTGCCAATGATTTTGCCATTATCATCTATCACCGCTTCGGTGTTATCGCGAAGGGAACGAATGCGGTTTGAAATTCGCGTGGCGAACAGCAGTAACCCTAATGTACCTATGGTCATCACTGCTAAAATCACGTGAAAGAGCTGTTCCAACGCCCGGTTCCGCAACGTACGAATACCGTTAGTGGTTTGCTCTACAATAACTGCCCCCATTACGTTGCCTTCAATAAAAATTGGGTAGGCAGCGGAGAGTACTATGGCTTTGTTATCGGGTGACAAACGCCATAGTGAATCGGGTTGGCCATTCAGCGCAGTGCCTAAATCCTGCCCTACCAATGCATAAGCATCGTCTAGCTCGTCAATGAAGTCGGCCGGTGGCCGTGTAAGAATTTGATAATAAAGTGGAAGTAACCACTCACTTTCAACCCAGTGCCAAATTGCATTTGAAGAGGTTTCTTTTTCATCTACTTCAATACCAGTGGCCGATTGAATGTCACCAGCGCGGGCGAGTACCCGCTTGTGCTTATCTACAACCCATACCCGTGAATCGGCATATTTTAAACCTGCCAGAATGCGCTCAATTTCAGGGGAAGGAGTGATAACAGTACCTAATTCAGCGAGCTCTTTTGTATTAGCCGTACCTAACGCGTACTGCTTCAATCGACTTGCCCTGTCGTCCACATCGACAATTGAAAATGCCAAGCCGCCTGTGGTCATAGATAGCGGAAAGCGCAGTTCAATGTTGTAGCCCGTGGCAGTCTCTTGCCATCGGCCTTGAATAGAGAGCGCGTTCTCTACCGCCCGAGTTGTCGTTGTGTTATCTGCGAGCTTGTACGCATTTACCCAGCCACTTTCATAAGGAGCGACAACATACCTTGCTAATTCTCCCTGTGGAGTTTCCATGCCCACAAGCAGGTGGTCGCCTGTTTCAACACTTAAACTATTGGGTTGTCGCCACAGCAGCACGTTATCACTGACTTCAAACATGGCATACAGAAATTGACCGTAGCGCCCCACCATATGCTTAAACGACAAGCTAGTGGGTTCTCCCGCATAGCCATTGTAATACTCAATAACTTCGCCACTGCCATACTCACTCATTAACTCGCTGACTTGCTGCCAGTCGTTAAGTTCGCCATCCAGTCGAATGGGGGATGGGATAGGTGGCGCGTAAAGATCTGTTCCAGGGCGCACGTCTTGAAGATACGCCGATTGGCTATCAAATAAAGCGGGACGCTCGTGAAGGGCAGTGGCAACAGCTCGCGCCGTGCCAATCATGGTTTGTTCTTGACCGTTTCGTAGATACTGCTCAAGCTCCCACACATAGTTATAACCTAAGTAGGGTATGGTGAATAAGAACAGCGACAGCACCATAAGCTGAAGGCGTATTGAAAAGCGAAATCCCATGTTTTTAGTCGGTTGCCCTTATCTTTTAATCAGACGAAACGCAGTTTTAGTCGAAAGCCCGCTACAGCTGCCAGCGATATCCCATGCCGTACACGGTGTCGATATGATCGAAGTTAGGGTCAAGCTGCACAAACTTTTTACGCATACGTTTGATATGCGAAGTAATGGTGGTGTCGTCTACCACCATTCTGGATTCATCCATGAGCTGTTGGCGGCTTTTAACATGGCCAGGGCGCTTAATAAGCGCATGCAGCATCCAAAACTCTGTTACCGTCAACAAAACGGGCTGGTTTTGCCAGCTTACCGTCATTCTCGACACGTCTACTTTTAAGTCGCCCACTTTTAGCTCATCTTTTTGTTCTGTGGGGGCAGCAAGTAAGTCTGTACGCCTGAACAAGGCTGCAATGCGTGCTAGCAGATGAGCCATGCTAATATCTTTAGTCAGGTAGTCGTCCGCGCCCATTCTAAGGCCGCTGATAGTATCTACGTCGTTATCTCGTGCAGTAAAAAAGATGATAGGTAGGGTTTGTGATAAACCTCGCAGTTGCTGACACAGCATAAAGCCCCCCTCAATTTCATCTTTCAAACCAATATCGATAATGGCTAAGTCGGGTAAGGTGTGGTTAAACGCTTCAGCAGCAGAAGGCCTGTCCTCATAGGCATTCACGCTATAGCCCTGCGCTTTAAGCGCCATAATGTAATTTTCGCGAATGGCCGCGTCATCTTCCACTAATGCAATTGTCTTTGGCATACATTAACCCGCAAATATAATTCTGATAGAGCGCACACTATACCTATGAATGACAGCTATTGCCTAAGTTCGGCATAAAATCCTCAAGCCTGCCTCATTTACGCCATATTTTAGGGGCTTATCGTGAACTTTATCTTTGGCGGCAGCCCCACACAACGTCCCGAAGCGCGGATTAATAAAACGCTTGGCGTGCAGCTTCACGTGCTAAATCTATAGGAAAGCTAAATCACCACCACATTTCCACAATTACGCGCTTTTTTTGCCATGAATAACGGGTTTAATAGTATTTGTCCGTCGAGTTTAGTGCACTGCTTTTTTTAAGTGCCAAGCAAGATAGGCGGATTGCACTGTAGAAGCCTCTTCAAAGACTAGGAGAGGGGAAACAGTGCCGTGGAAGGGTAAGGCTGAACTTCTACGTAAAAGTCTCAATGATCTATTCAGACTGGTATTAAGCTACCCTTTGCGCTGCGTGCTACCCCAACGGTACGCGGCGCTTTTTTATTGGGGTTGAAAAAAGGCGTTTTCGCTCTCATTTAGAAGACGAAAGCTTAAACTGTTTAAAGCAACCACTAAACGCGAGTGTATTCATTTAATAGCATGAACTAGGTTACACTTCGTTGGTTGTAAGTTGTTAGCGACAGATAACTGCATCTCACTAAAGTTAATTAGGGCGTGCTGACCTTTGGTTTGCATCAAAGGTCAATACGTCTTAGTGATCACACTCTCACTACGGGCAAATCATGAAAGCGTTGGACATTAAAGGGTTAACCAAAACCTACAAAGGTGGCGTACAGGCACTAAAAGGCGTCGACCTTACAGTACAAGAAGGAGACTTCTTTGCATTACTTGGCCCAAATGGGGCGGGTAAATCTACCACTATTGGTATTATCAGTTCACTTGTAAACCAAACCAATGGCAGTGTGTCGGTGTTTGGTTATGACCTCACAACGCAAAAAGAGCAAGCCAAAGCCTGCATTGGGCTGGTGCCACAAGAGTTCAATTTCAACCAGTTTGAAACTGTACTGCAAATTGTATTGAATCAGGCAGGTTACTACGGTGTGCCGCGCAGTATTGCGAAAGAGCGCGCTAAAAAATACCTTGCCCAGCTTGACCTGTGGGAAAAACGCGATGCCCGCGCGCGTGAGCTATCGGGTGGTATGAAGCGAAGACTGATGATTGCTCGAGCACTCATGCATGAGCCGAAATTGCTTATTTTAGATGAGCCAACCGCGGGCGTAGATATTGAAATTCGCCGCTCAATGTGGGGCTTCTTAGAAGAGATTAATCGTCAGGGGATCACGATTATCCTCACTACCCACTATCTTGAAGAAGCAGAAATGCTGTGTCGCAATATCGCCATTATTAACAAGGGCACCATTGTCGAGAACACCAGCATGAAAGCTTTATTGTCTAAATTAAGCCTAGAAACCTTTGTGTTGGATATCAAAATTCCAGAGGGCATGACGACGACAGATGACCTACTAACGGGCTTTGAACACCGTTTGATTGACGACCATACCCTTGAAGTTGATGTTGAGAAAACGGAAGGATTGAATCCGGTTTTCACCCAGCTAAGTGAAAAGGGTATTCAAGTAATGAGCATGCGCAATAAATCAAATCGCCTTGAAGAGCTATTTGTGCGTTTAGTTGAATCAGCGAAGCAAGCTGGCTAAACCCACAGCAGGTAAAGGTGAAAAACATGAAAACTGAAAGTACACAAATGAACACAGAAGAAAACGTGGGTTGGTTTAAGCAAAACTATGTGGCGCTAACCACTATTTGGATAAAAGAATGTACGCGCTTTTTGCGCATATGGGTACAAACCCTTGTGCCGCCAGCTATTACAATGAGTTTGTACTTCGTGATATTCGGTAGCCTCATCGGCAACCGTATTGGCGAAATGGGCGGCTTTACTTACATGGAGTTTATTGTTCCCGGCCTTATTATGATGTCGGTGATCACAAACTCCTACGCCAACGTGTCCTCTTCATTTTTTAGTGCTAAATTTCAGCGCAATATTGAAGAGCTGTTGGTGTCACCAGTACCCACTTCGGTCATCATTCTCGGGTATGTGGGCGGCGGCGTGGCCCGCGCCATACTGATAGGTATTATCGTTACCTTAGTGTCGCTGTTTTTCGTTGATGTTCAAATACACAATTTGGGCATTATTGCGCTCACGTTGTTACTCACTTCTACCTTGTTTGCGACTGCGGGTTTAATTAATGCGGTATTTGCGAAGACCTTTGATGATATTAGCGTGGTTCCAACGTTTGTATTAACACCGTTAACTTACTTAGGTGGTGTGTTTTATTCACTTACCCTATTGCCTGAATTCTGGCAGTGGGTGAGTAAGGCGAACCCTGTTGTGTATATGGTCAACGGGTTTCGTTATGGGTTCTTAGGGGTCTCTGACGTAAATGTAACCTTGTCGCTTGCCTTGTTAGTGGGCTTTAATGCACTGCTATTTGGTGTGGCGTACTACCTACTTAAAACGGGTAAAGGTATTCGTAGCTAATGGCCAGCGGTAATTCTAGAGAAATCACAACATCGCAGGTAGGTATTCACGATAAGTTAGACGACTTAGTGAAAAAGTACCAAGCGAGTGAAAATAAGCGACCGATTAGCGACCATACACAAGCCGCGTTTGATGATGTCAGCGCTTGGCTTGATGGCTTTAGCGGCGAGATCATTTTAGATTCATGCTGCGGCGTTGGCGAAAGTACGGCGAATATTGCAAGAGCAAACCCCGATGCGCGTGTTATCGGTATCGATAAGTCGGCGCTGCGGGTGGATAAACACGAGCATTACAGCGCACAGCAAGATAACTATCGGGTTATTCGTGCCGATGTGAACGACTTTTGGCGCTTAGTAAAGCAGTCTAATTGGAACGTGACTCAGCACTTTCTGCTGTATCCCAACCCCTATCCTAAAAAGACGCAGGTTCAAAAGCGCTGGCACGGTAGTGCGGCCATGGTGGACCTGATGGCGATCACTCCAAATATTGAAGTGCGTAGCAACTGGCTTATTTATCTAATGGAATTTGCGCAAGCGGCTAAACATTACGGCATGGTATCTGATTTATCTGAAGTTACTGGCGATGATCACATGACGCCGTTTGAGCGAAAGTACCGAGGGAGCGGTCAATCGTGCTGGCAGCTTAACTGCCGTAGCGAAGAAAGCTGAGTCTGCTATAGCAGCAAGAAATACTGAAAGCTGATAAAAGTGGGGTGAGATGAAAATCTCGCCCCGTTTGTTATTCAAATTCGTATAATTCGCTTGTTAATGGCGCGCAGTGGCACTTCGCACATTCGCCATGGGCGGACTAAACACATATCCCTGTGCATAACGAATGGGCAGGCGTTTTACGCGTTCTAGATGCGCCTCATCTTCTACGTGCTCGGCAATAGTGCTTACTCCATGGCGTTCACATAGCGACAGCAGATAGTCTACATATTCCCTCACTGCCTCTTGTTCGTCATAGTGTTTAATTAGCCCGCCAGCGAGCTTAATCCCCCGAACTGGCAAGTTCATAAGCGCTCGTATGTTACCTGGGCATGATCCAACGTTGTCGATGAAAACGCCCAGCCCCACATGCATGCTTTTTTCGATAAATGCGGTAAGGCTTTTCGGATTGGATAGGGCAGTAGAAGCACTCACTTCTATACTTACACGCTCCGGCGTGGGATAGCTTGCTAAATGGGTGATGAGGGTATTAGTAAGCTCTACATTGTGAAGGTCATTGGCAGTTATATTGATGTTCCAAGGGATATTAACGTCGTGAAAATAGCTGGCACATTGCACAAACATGCTCGCTGCAAGCGTATTTACGTGTTGTTCGCGCTCTATAAGGTAGAGAAATTCGCTAGGTAAAAAAGTCTTATCACCTCGGGTTATCAAGCGTGCCAGGCACTCGTAGCGCCATACTCCTTGGCTTTGTAAGTCAACGATGGGTTGAAAATAAGGCACGATATCATCGATAGAGAAATCCTCGGAAATTTCACGAATGGGCATAAACAGACCCCCTTGCTTTGAAGCAGTACTTTATCGCAGCGATGAATGCTTGAATGTGAGTTCAATGGCTACTTAGGCTCGCAATTAGAAGATGGAAAACCAATACGAGAGACCCGTGTTGGTACTATTCATAAATTAAATATAGTAGAGACTGATAAAATTTGCGGTACAAAATTCGGGGGAATTCGTTTAAATACGTGTGCAGAGTTAACCGCTTCATAAGTTTTTTGCATGTAATAAAACGTTAATAGTCGCTTAAATGCCGTGCGCTAACCCTTGGCGAGCATTGCAATCTGATGTAAAGTGCGACACCCTGAAAGTATTGTGATAAGTTTTCAGGTTTGGCAACGAATGGACCGCGTCAACGCGCATTAGCCCAGCCGATGTACCGTTAAGGGATATGTTGGATAAATAGCTGCACCAGTCGCAAAGTAATTGTGTCGAATGCTATTTGGCTAAAAGGAAAAGTAAGTGTCAGGCCGGTGTCCTACAAAACCGCCTGTTGATTTCGCCCAATAAATGTAAGCGAAATGTGTGATTGTTTTAAGTATGAGGTGTGTTGAGTGGGTGAAGCGCAAGTTAGTTTAGAGCACCTGTTTAGGGTCTTTACCAAGCCTGAACACAAAGACTCAAAGCTGGCTCAAATAGAGCAGCATTTATCTGACAATATCTTAGATTTTTTGTCGCAGCACGTAGTGACAAAAAAGACGTCGTTAGAAGAAATTGAAAAAGACTTTTCAGACTCCAAGGTGCCTGAGTCACCCGAGTTTGTGTCTACTCATGCTGAAAGCTTGTTAGATAAGCTTGTTGCGCATTCAGTTAATACTTACTCGCCTACCTTTATTGGTCACATGACCTCAGCGTTGCCCTATTTTCACCTGCCGCTTTCTAAGTTAATGGTCGGGCTTAACCAGAACTTGGTTAAAATAGAAACGTCTAAAGCTTTCACGCCGCTAGAACGTCAAGTATTGGGTATGATGCACAACCTTGTGTACGATCAGCCTCAAAGCTTTTACGACAACCATCTACACAGTGCGGCCCATTCTTTGGGGGCATTTTGCTCTGGCGGAACCATTGCCAACATCACTGCCTTATGGGTGGCTCGCAACAAATTACTAGGCCCACAAAAAGGGTTTTCTGGCGTGGCAAAAGCAGGTCTTGCCGCTGCCTATCGTCACTACGACATTAACAATTTAGGCGTGATGTGCAGTAAACGTGGGCACTACTCGCTGTCAAAGGCTGTGGATGTATTGGGGTTAGGTCGCGAACAATTATTAACTGTGCCCGCGCCAAAGCAAACCCTAGACCCAGCAAAAGCCCTTCGCATTGGTAAACGTTATCAAGAGGAAGGCAATAAGCTTCTTGCTATCGTTGGGGTAGGCGGCACCACCGAAACAGGGCACGTAGACCCGCTAGACGAGCTTGCTGACGTAGCCAAAGAGTTAGGCTGCTGGTTCCATGTAGACGCAGCCTGGGGCGGCGCTACGCTGTTCTCGGCGCGCTATCGCGACAGACTAAAAGGTATTGAACGCGCAGACTCAGTGACTATTGATGCACATAAGCAAATGTACGTGCCAATGGGCGCAGGAATGGCGCTTTTCAAAGACCCACAAAATGCCAATGCGGTAAGGCATCATGCTCAATATATCCTGCGTGCAGGCTCTAAAGACTTAGGTGCTACCACGCTGGAAGGCTCCCGAAACGGTATGGCCATGATGGTGTACTCGGCGCTGCATATATTCGGTCGCAAAGGGTACGAGCTACTTATTGATCGCAGCATTGATAAAGCCAAAGACTTTGCGCAGATGATTGATAAAGCCCAAGACTTTGAATTGACGACCACACCTATTCTATCACTGTTGACCTATCGCGTTTGTCCCGCTGAAGTGCAGGAAAAGCTGAAGCATGTGAATGCTAAAACCCGCAACGCTATTAATGAGAAGGTTGACGCCCTTGTTGTTGCGGTACAAAAGCAGCAGCGTGAAGCAGGTAAGTCTTTTGTGTCTCGTACTCGCCTGGAAGCGCCGGATTACCCTTCCCAGTGTATTACCGTGTTTCGCGTAGTGTTAGCGAATCCGCTTACTAGCCATAACGACTTGGCCGCAATTTTGGCTGAGCAACACTTAATTGCGAAAGAGACTCAGGCTTGGAAAGAGCTAATGGATTTCGTTCGCGAAACAGAAACCGTTGCGTCTTAAAGACTTCAGCAGCAACAAATAAAAAAACGCCCGATACAGGCTCTATTTAGGAGTCATGCATCGGGCGTTTTCTTTTGTAGTTCGAGACTATCCGTGAGGATTGGTATTACGCTTAATCTCGCGTAATTTGCATATTATCAATTAAGCGTGTCTTGCCCATAAACATAGCAACAAGCAGAACTAATTCTTTGTCGCTATCGTTAGCTGGTTCAAAGGTGGCGGCGTTAACTACCTGACAGTAGTCTTTCTTAAAGCCTTTTGCTTCAAGGTTACTGACCATGGCATTTTCAAGCTGAACAAAGTCGGTGTTACCACTTTCTATGCCCGCTTTTAAGCGCTGCATTTCTGCAAAAATAGCACTCGCCGTCGCTTTTTCAGTGTCCGTCAGGTAGCCATTTCTAGAGCTCATTGCCAAGCCTGACGTTTCGCGCTCTGTAGGCACCCCGTGAACCTTCACTGCCATTGATAAATCGCGAGCTAACGCGCGAATAACTTGTAGCTGCTGGAAGTCTTTTTCACCAAAAAACGCATCGTCGGGCTGTACCATGTTGAAAAGCTTGGTCACCACGGTAGCGACGCCGCGAAAATGGCCAGGGCGACTGGCGCCACAATGCGAGTCTGAAATGCCGGGCACTTCAACGAACGTCTGCGCATCCAGACCTGCCGGATACATTTCCGCTACGCTAGGTAAAAACACCGCGTCAGCACCCACAGAAATAAGCTTAGCTTTATCTTCTTCGATAGTGCGTGGATAGGCGTCTAAATCTTCGTTCGCACCAAATTGCATGGGGTTAACAAAAATGCTAACCACCACTTTGTCGTTGTGCGCTTTCGCTTTTTTAACTAGTTTGAGATGACCATCGTGCAGGTTGCCCATAGTGGGTACAAAACCTACGGTTTCACCATTACGTCGCCATGCGTTCACCGTGCTGCGTAATGCTGAAATACTATCAACCACCTTCATAATTTACCTCGTTACTCGAAGCTGTGTTCAGCCGATGGGAACGCACCGCTTTGCACATCTTCAATATATTTTGATACGGCTTTGCGCATATCGCCGGTTTCTACAAGGTAGTTCTTTGAGAACTTCGGCATATAGTTTGCGCTGATGCCAAACATGTCGTGCATCACCAGAATTTGACCGTCGGTATCTTTGCCTGCGCCTATACCGATTACCGGTATGGTTAGGGCTTCGCTAACCGCTTTGCCTAGCGATGAAGGCACGCACTCAAGCACTAATAACTGAATACCGGCTTCTTCCAACGCTTTCGCTTCGCTAAGCAGTTTTTCAGCCTGGCTCGCTTCGCGGCCTTGTACTTTAAAACCACCGAATACGTGCACTGACTGAGGCGTTAAGCCTAAATGGCCACACACAGGGACGCCGCGCAGGTTTAAGCCTTTGATGGTGTCGCACAACCAGCTTCCACCTTCCATCTTAACCATACTTGCACCTGCAGCCATAAGCTTTGCTGCATTGGCGTAGGTTTGCTCAGGAGTGGCGTAAGACATAAACGGCATATCGGCTAATACGAAGGCGCGTTCAGTGCCGCGACGCACACTTTTCGTGTGGTAGGCAATGTCATCGATGGTTACCGGTAGGGTGTCGTCTTCACCTTGAAGAACCATGCCTAAAGAGTCGCCAATAAGAAGGGCGTCAACGCCTTGTTCGTCGAACATTTTGGCGAAGCTGGCGTCGTAAGCGGTTAAAGAGGTGATCTTTTCCCCGGCCTGCTTTTTCTTAAGCAAGCCCGATACAGTTACTTTCTTCATGACATGTCTCAGATTGATATTGTTGGTATCGTGTGGCGAACTATACGGATTTTGCCGCTAATTGGAAGAGCGCAGGCGACGAAGTCCATCCAGCGAGCAGTTAGCGACCCATGCCGAGATGGGTTTGCCATCGTGCATAACCATATTGGGCGCAATTTCAAACAGCGGCACCATAACGAACTCGCGCTCTGCCATGCCGTAATGGGGAATGATTAAGTCTGCGGTGTCGATAGTTTCGCTGCCGTACAACAAAATATCCAAATCCAACGTGCGTGGTCCCCAGCGCTCACCTTTGCGCTCACGGCCTTCTTCCAGCTCAATGCGTTGCAGCTGCTTCAATAAGCCGTGCGGCTTTAACGAGGTCTCAATTAAGCACACCGCGTTAATATAGTCAGGTTGGTCTTGCGGCCCCATCGGTTTACTAGAATAAAGTGAAGAGGTTTTAAGTACGCGGGTGTCTTCGATTTGACCTATCGCATCAAACGCGCGCTGGGCTTTTCCTTGGCTATCGCCGAGGTTGCTACCTACACCAATGTAAACGTGCTCTTTATGCATCAGGACCTCGCTTCGCTGGTTTACGCTTGCGCTTACGCGGGGCACCTTTAGCGCCGCCTTCGCTTTTGCGAAGGGCGTTAAGCATGCCTTTCTGCTTACCGTTGTCAGCGTGCTGGAAGTGCGTCCACCACTGCGCTAGCTCTAATAGATCGCCGCCTTCAATTTGGCCGCGGGCAAGTAAAAAGTCATAGCCCGCTCTAAATTTAGGGTGCGTAAGCAATTGGAAAGCGCGACGGCCAAAGCGCTTAGGTAGGCGTTGCTGTAAAATCCAGATGTCCCGAACCACGGTAGAGAAGCGTTTAGGGATCATAATACGTTGTGTTTGACGTGCGATGACCTCGCCTGACGCAATATTAAATGCATCGTGAGCATTTAAGCCAGACTCGCTTTGTAAGCGTTGTGACTCTTCTTCAACCGGATACCAGAGTAGTGCGGCATAAAGGAACGCTGGCGTAACACGCTGGTTGCTATTAATACGCTCGTCGGTATTGGCAAGTACGCGACGTACAAACTGCATTTCACGGCTGTTTTCATCTTTCAAAAACGGTGTTAGCTGAGGGAACAAAGGCTCGATTAAGCCGTATTCGTGCAGCATTAAGAAAGTTTCTTCTCCCTTACCCGATAAAAACAGTTTAAGGGTTTCTTCAAACAAGCGCGCTGGTGGAATGTTCTGTAAAAGGTTGGCCAGAGATTTTATCGGTGCAGCGGTTTTTGCTTCAATGCGCATGCCAAGCTTAACGGCAAAGCGCACCGCACGTAGCATGCGTACCGGATCTTCACGGTAGCGTGTTTCCGGGTCGCCAATAAGCTCAACTTCTCGTTTTTCTATGGCGGCTAAGCCATTAGCGAAGTCTTTTACCGTAAAGTCTGCCACGCTGTAATACATGGCGTTAAAGGTAAAGTCACGGCGTTCAGCATCTTCTTCAATGGTGCCAAATACGTTATCGCGTACTAATTGACCGTGAGCGTCGCGCTTTGCGACAGCCTTGCCCTTGGGAAGGTTTTCGTCTTCGTCAGTCTCTTGGTGGTGCCCACGGAACGTGGCAACTTCAATGATTTCACGGCCAAACACAATGTGGGCCAAACGAAAGCGCCTGCCGATAAGGCGGCAATTTCTGAACAAGCCTTTAATTTGTTCAGGTGTGGCGTTCGTCACCACGTCGAAATCTTTTGGTTCGTGACCCATCAAAATGTCGCGTACACAGCCTCCTACCAAATAGGATTCGAAGCCAGCTCCATTAAGGCGATACATTACTTTTAATGCATTTGCGCTTACGTCTTCGCGAGATATACCGTGTTCTCCACGGGTCATAGTCCTTGGCTTTAAAGCGTTAGGAGACGAACTCTCTTTTGAAAAAGCGCGCTTAACAGATTTAAAAACACGATGAATGATGATGGTATCTCCGCAGACTATAAAGGTTCGCTATAATAAGTGGATTCATGCTGTGGAACAATAATTTCGGGTGTTTTCACTACTTTTTTCCTATCCCACATTGAAATGGCCGTCTTAAGCGCCGAATCAATATCACCAAATTCTGAGGCATTTGGAAAGGAAAAGCCTAAAAAGTGCATCACACGCACGAGATTATCTAAAGCTGTTTCGTTTTTAACTGGCGCTGCACGGTTTTGTTTACTTAGTTTTCTGCCTGGTGCCACGGCAGCGACCGGCACGTGACCGTATTCAGGAGTAGAATAGCCCAGCGTGTGATATACGGCGCGCTGTAAAGGCGTGACATCAATTAAATCACACCCTCTAATGACATGGTTAACTTGCTGAAATACGTCATCTAAAATCACGACAAGGTTATACGAAAATAAGCCGTCTCGACGTTTCAGTACTACGTCTTCGGCTATTAAATCGGAGTTTGAATTAGAGGGCATAACTTTGCCCATAAGCACGTCATCAAAGGCTTCAAGTTGAGTATCTATTTTTAAACGAACTGCACAGTCCTGTGTGTTGGAGTGTACTGGCTCAGTCCGACAGTAGCCGTTATAAACACCGCCCATGGCTTTAATTTGCTTACGTGTGCAGGTACAAAAATAGGCTTTTTGTTGTGTAAGTAAGCCATCGAGAACCGCTTGATAACGGGCATGTTGTTGGCTTTGATAGATGACGTCGCCGTCCCAATACAGGCCGTGGGCTTCTAGGGTAGTGAGTATGTCTTTATCTACACCTTTAATACAGCGCGGCTCGTCTATATCTTCCATACGTAGTAGCCATTTTCCGTTATGGCTTTTGGCATCTAGGTAGCTGGCAACAGCGGTAACTAACGAACCGAAGTGAAGTTGGCCGGATGGAGAGGGAGCAAAGCGCCCTACATAGTGGTTATGCATAATAAAGGCTTAACAAAAAGCCCCATCTTTTCGGGATGAGGCTTTCTATATCAACGTAATCGAGGCTAGTAACTTAACCTTGAAGTTGTTTTTCTTTAATTTCAGCCATGGTCTTACAGTCGATACATAAATCTGCTGTAGGACGAGCTTCTAAGCGACGAATACCAATTTCGATACCACACTGGTCACAGAAGCCGAAATCGTCTTCTTCAATTCGCTTAAGCGTTTTTTCAATTTTCTTTATTAGCTTACGCTCACGGTCACGTGTACGTAACTCAAGGCTGAACTCTTCTTCTTGAGCTGCACGGTCTACAGGATCAGGGAAGTTTGCTGCTTCATCCTTCATGTGCGTTACTGTACGGTCAACTTCTTCACGAAGTTGATTGCGCCATGCTTTAAGCAATAGACGGAAGTGCTCCATTTGGGGCTCGCCCATGTACTCTTCGTCAGCTTTTGGCTCGTACGGCTGTAAACCTGCCAGCGCTAATAGTCCTAGGGATTTTGTTTCTTTTCCTGTTGGCATCTGCCACATCTCCTACACTACGACATCCATCTTGTCCTGATTGGACCGATATCTATATCAGACTCGACAACTTCAGGCAATCAATCGTGTCTATGTAATTATTATGCTGGTGTATTGCTTTCATAAATTAGCCAGGTGTTTTTTCATTTAGCCCACTGGCTACCAGCAAACGCATTAGTGCGTTCTCCCACTAAAACAAGGCGCAAATATGAAGGCGAAATGAAAAAAATCAACCTATTTTTTATAAAATCAAAGGGAGTGTTTGATTTAATAGGATTTTTTGTTCCTCTATTATACAGCTTGCCGCCAAAACCGTTACGCCAGCGTTTGCGGCAATCTTTACGCTTTCTGCATAAGTTGGATCAATATGCTCGGCCACTTGTACACTTTCGATGGCGGTGTGTTGTACGCAGAATAATAGATTGGTTTTTATACCACTGTCAGATAAACGAGCAAGTTCTAAACAGTGCTTCGCGCCGCGTTGCGTGACTGCGTCGGGGAAGAACCCTTTGTTTTCATCTGCTAAGGTGACGGATTTAACTTCCATATACTCAGTAACACTCTGATGTTCGGCATTTTTTCGAGTTAATGCAAAGTCGAACCGGCTATTGGCGGTTGGCGGTGTTACTTCTGCTTTCCAATCTGTGATGTCTGAAAATTCGCTTAGCACCTTGTTATCTAGCGCTTCCGCCACCAGTTTATTAGCATTGTGCGTATTAATGCCGATGAAGTGACCATCAAATGTTTGGGCTAGCTCCCATGTATACTTGAGTTTTCGATTAGGGTTGGTGGACTCACTTAAAAAGACAGTGTATCCAGGAACAGCGCAGCCAGTCATAGCGCCAGTATTTGGGCAATGTGCAGTTACAATAGTGCCGTCGTCTAACTCAACATCGGCAAGAAATCGCTTGTACCTTTTTATAAGGGTGCCGCGTAATAAGGAAGGTGAAAACTTCATGTGACGCCTTTTTTAGAATGTAGGTGAAAACACGTTAGTGTGTTTCGCTAATTGATATGTGTGCTTTTGAACGAGCACGTATAGCGTATGCGCTTAGCGAACAAAGCGTATGTGGTTAGCGAACAACAAGCGCAGTAAACAAGGCGCCAAAGAGTAACAAACATTTGTGCAAGCGCAAAAAGCGCTTTGCAATAATATAACGATGTAATAAGGAATAAAACGCGATGGCAGAATTTACCGTTAGCCTTTCTAGAAACAGTGCTGAAGCAGTGTGGGGCGAGAGTGCTAAGCTTTCTTTCACTGAATCAGGTGCAGTTATTCACCTGCCTGACGACAAGCTTAATGAGCGTTTAATTCAGCAAGCGGCAAGAAAACTAGATGGCTTAAGCCTGCCAGCAGTTACGCTAAGCGGTGATTGGCACAAAGAGCAGCAGTGGGCTTTTGCACTTAGCTTCACGCGTGCGCGCAAACCAGCGTTAATAAAATGGGCCGAAACGGCTGACAAAGAAGCGCTAGAGCAAGAATATGCGGCGTTACTATTTACCCGTCAGCTGGTAAACGAAACACCTGAAGATCTAAGCCCTGAAACCTTAGCAACCCGAGCAGCACAGTGGCTTAAGTCACTGGGTGGTGACAAGGTCACTTACTCAATGACGGTAGGTGAAGATCTTAAAGAGCAGGGCTGGATTGGCATTTATAATGTGGGCCGCGGTAGTGAACGTCCGCCTGCAATGCTGGTACTTGATTACAACCCAACAGGTAATACGGATGCGCCGGTTGATGCCGTGCTAGTTGGAAAAGGCATCACCTTCGACAGCGGTGGCTACAGCATTAAATCAAGCGAAGGCATGTTAGATATGAAATGTGACATGGGCGGCGCAGCGACGGTAACAGGGGCATTAGGGCTATCTATTTCTCAAGGCAGTGAAAAGCGTATTCAGCTTATTTTGTGCTGTGCAGAAAACCTTATTAGCGGTCACGCTTATAAGTTGGGTGATGTGCTTACCTATAAAAATGGGGTAACCGTTGAAGTGGTTAATACCGATGCTGAAGGACGTTTAGTGTTGGCTGATGGCCTTATGGCGGCAACAGAAACGGGCGCACCGCTGATTATTGATGCAGCAACACTAACCGGTGCTGCAGTGGTTGCACTGGGTTCTGATTACCATGGCGTATTCTCGTTAGATGATAATGCCCGCGAACAAATGCTTAAAGCAGCAAAGGCAGAAAACGAACGTTTTTGGCCGCTACCACTTGAAGATTTCCACGCAGAGCGCTGTCCATCGGCGTTCGCAGATACAGCAAACAGTCGCCCGATGAAAGGTGGCGGTGGTGGCGGTGCATCAAACGCTGCGGGCTTCTTATCACGCTTTGTTAAGCCAGAAGGCTGGGTACATTTGGATTTAGCCGCTGCTTACCATGGCGGGGCAACATCTGAAATGCCGGTAGGGGCAACAGCGAAAGGTATTCGCTCAATTGCGAGAATGCTGAAAGACTTCAGTGCATAAATAAAATAGCGTTCGACGCCTCCAATGGCTGTCGAACGCTGCTCTATTTTTAAACGTCGCACGTTGTGCCACGTGGATGTGTAGAGGCAAAGCGAATAACGTTACTTGAACTAACGTCGCTTCGCGCAAAAAAATAAAAAGGGCGTGACTTTGCAAAAAATCACGCCCTTTTTCTGTAAATTAGATCCCGCCTAAACGCTCGGCTAGCGTTTTATAGCGTTCAACGTCGCCACTGTCGAAAAGTGGGTTACCGTCGGTGTCTTTATCTTTCGAAACCAAAAGGCTTTCACGCTCAAGGCGCTCTACGCGCACTTCTTGTACGCCAAGAAAAGCAGCCACTTCTTTAACAGTCATCAAACTCATTGCAATATTTCCTATTTTTGGTTGTTCTTATTGAGGATTAACAGGTTCCAACGCCGAACAATGCGCAGAACAAAACGTTAAACAAAATGATGTTACCCACTATTACATCAAAAGCTCTGGAGATAAGACATTATCCAAAAGGTGTAGAAAAAGCCAATTGGGCTGTTTGAATTCTGACCGTGAATAAGGCGAAAACACCGCTTAGAAATGACAAACACTTCTCCCTACGCTTTAGTAAAGCGCACTTTCGTTATTTTTCGAGTATTTTTTGCAGGCTCTAGATAAATGAAAAACAATCATGCCTTAAAAGGTGTTTTTAACTAAGTCAGCTTGGTTTACCATTGCGCGCCTAAAACGACCATCAGTAAGAACTTTGAGTTATACTCAATGGTTTACGCGCAAACGGGCTTAGCCTCACAACCGGAGACAGTAAAAAAATGGATACTTGGTCTGCTGCCATCATGCTCTTTTTGATCATGGATCCCTTAGGTAACCTCCCTGTGTTCATGTCGGTACTCAAATCGATAGAACCAAAGCGTCGTCAAGTCATCCTAATTCGAGAATTATTATTCGCTCTTGGCATCCTGTTTCTCTTTTTGTTCAGTGGCCAATCGGTTCTCAACTTTCTGAACGTGGAACAAGAGACTGTAAGTATCGCTGGGGGAATTATTCTGTTCCTTATTGCGCTTAAAATGATTTTTCCATCATCGGGCAACCCCAGTGGATTAGCTGTAGGTGAAGAGCCTTTTCTAGTACCTCTAGCTATTCCTATGATAGCGGGCCCTTCAACGCTGGCTGCGCTTATTCTTCTTGCCAACCAAGCGCCAGACAGAATGGCTGACTGGTCGATTGCGCTTGCGGCTTCATGGTCGATAAGCGCAGTGATCTTACTATTTTCAAATGTGTTCCATAAAATTCTGGGGGAGCGCGGTCTAGTTGCGATGGAGCGATTAATGGGTATGATCCTAGTTATGATTGCTATCCAAATGTTGCTGGATGGCGTTACCCAATATTTCATGCATGCCACTGGAGCCCTTTAAATGGCAAAGCAAAAACTTAATACCTTTGGGCGCGTTCGCGCCTTGGAAGGCTGGAAAGCCGTTGCATTCGGTGCTGCATTACTTGAGCGTATGCTACCCAACTACACGCTTTTCTGTGAATTAACGGAAAGTGGTGATGCAAGCGCATTGCGCAACTGTTTGAATTTGGTGTGGGAAACGTTGAAATCACCCAAGAGCAAATTCAACATTGCGGTACAGCTTGAGAAAGTTGAAGTGGCTACACCTGATACCAGTGAGCATGACAACTATGGCGTTTATCCAGCAATTGATGCAGCTATCGGTCTAGCTGGTTTGCTAAATTTGATGGCAGGCGACGATCCGCAAGGCGCAGTGGTCATCAGCAAGTTATCGCAAGGCAGCGTAGAAGCCTATTTGCTAGAAAGCGAAGAAGCCGATGACGAGACTGTAAAAGGGCATCCGCTGATGGAGTTTGAAGTTGAGGTACAAAACGAATTGCTTGATTATGTAGAGCAAGCCAAATACCCAGCGAAAGCGGCAGACGAAATGAAAGCACTTGCCTTGGAAGCTGGAATCTCCAATATTGGTCTTGAGCTTTAATGACAATGCAACTTGATCTTGCTTAGGTAAAACGAGCAACAGATCCTTAGCTCTTATGCTCAATAAAAGCCGTGTACTTAGTTAAAGGTCACGGCTTATCTCTACTCAATTGAGGCACTTCAATCGTTATCAATCAACATATCTCAATTAGCATATAGCGCAGCGCGCTAGTTTGTTTGTCTTTAATAATTTGCCAATGGGCGGGGAGAGCGGGCGTTGTTAGCGCACTTTCGTGCTCTAAATACACCACGCTACCACTATGAACAAGTTTGTTATCTTCTAGCGCAGCCAGCGTAGGTGCTACCAATGATTTCGCAAAAGGCGGATCGACAAAAATAATATCGTAAGGCGCTAGGCTGATGCCTTTTAAAATACCTAGTGCGTCCCCTTGATGAACGATTGCTGACGCCAGTTCATTTGCTTTTAATAAGGTAAGATTACTTTTAAGCTGGCTTGCTGCCTGTTTATCCAGCTCTATAAAATCACAATGTGCTGCATAGCGAGACAGAGCTTCTAAACCTAGTCCACCAGAACCCGCAAATACATCCAAGCAGCGTGCATCGTTTATGTACGGCATTAACCAGTTAAACAAGGTTTCTTTGTTTCTGTCTGTAGTTGGCCTTAACCCTTCTGCATTGAGTACGGGTAACTTTCTACCACGCCATTGGCCACCGATAATGCGTATTTGCCCAGGACTATTTGTGCTTTGGGTTTTCCCTGATTTTTTCCCTTTTTGGGATGAATAAGGTTTTTTTGCAGAAGATGTTGCCCGAGTAGGGCGAGAAACTCGCTTCATAGTGGCTGACAATGGTATCATGCGTTCATACATTAGGCGGCAAGTGTAGCCGAAATTGCTAAGAATTTATAAGGATTTGTCCTAACGATGTCGAAACTTTTTGGCTGGTTCAGTAAGAACAAAAAAGCAGATAAACAAAAAGCCCAAGCGGAAGAAGAAGCTCGCTTACAGGCAGAAGCTGAAGCAAAGGCGAAGGCGCAAGCTGAAGAAGACGCCCGCGCTAAGGCAGAAGCTGAAGCAAAGGCGAAGGCACAAGCGGAAGAAGAGGCCCGCGCTAAGGCAGAAGCTGAAGCACAGGCGAAGGCGCAAGCGGAAGAAGAGGCTCGCGCTAAGGCAGAAGCTGAAGCGCAGGCGAAGGCTAAAGCGGAAGAAGAGGCTCGCGCTAAAGCAGAAGCACAGGCTAAAGCCAAAGCCGAAGAAAAGCCTAAAGAGAAAAAGTCGTTATTTGCACGTTTAAAAGAAAGCCTATCTCGTACAAAAGAAAACCTAGGCAGTGGTATTGTTAGCCTGTTTAAAGGCAAAACCATCGATGACGAGCTGTACGAAGATCTTGAAACACAACTGTTAGTTGCTGACGTGGGCATGGATACTACGCAAAAAATCATCGATCACCTAACCGATAGTGCTTCTCGAAAAGATTTAAAAGATGCCGAAGCCTTGCTGGAGATCATGAAGCAGCAAATGTCGGGAATGTTGTCTCAAGTGAATCAGCCTCTGTCAGAAGTGATGCAGGCCCATGATTCCAGTGAAGGCCCGTTCGTTATCTTAATGGTTGGCGTAAATGGCGTAGGTAAAACCACGACTATTGGTAAGCTGGCTAAGCAGTTCCAGCAAGAAGGTAAGAAAGTGATGCTTGCTGCGGGTGATACCTTTAGAGCGGCGGCGGTTGAACAGCTTCAAGTATGGGGCGAGCGCAACGATATTCCGGTTATCGCACAGCACACTGGCGCTGACAGTGCATCGGTACTTTACGATGCACTAGAAGCAGCAAAATCGCGCGGCACAGATATCCTTATTGCCGACACGGCAGGGCGCCTGCAGAATAAGAACAACTTGATGGAAGAGCTTAAGAAAGTGGTTCGCGTAATGAAGAAAATTAATCCGAATGCGCCTCACGAAGTTATGCTTACATTGGATGCAGGTACAGGGCAAAACGCCATTAGCCAAGCCAAGTTGTTTAATGAAGCCGTGGGCTTAACAGGCATCACGCTTACCAAGTTAGACGGTACAGCGAAAGGCGGCGTTATATTCTCTATTGCCGATAAGTTTAAAATTCCTATAAGGTATATAGGTGTTGGCGAAAGTATTGATGATTTACGCCAGTTTGATGGACAAGAATTTATTGATGCGTTGTTTAGCGAAATGGACACACCTGAAAGCTAAAACCAGCAAAGCGGTAGGGAAAAATAATGATAAAGTTTGAGCAGGTAAGCAAAACCTATCCGGGCGGACAACGTGCGCTAAGCAAGGTGAATTTTCATATTGCGCCGGGTGAAATGGCCTTTTTAACAGGGCATTCTGGCGCAGGAAAAAGCACGCTACTTAAACTTATCAGCCTAATGGAGCGCCCAACAGTAGGGCGCGTTCTTATTAATGGCCACGACCTTAACGCTATTACCCGTCGAGATATTGCCTATATACGCCGCGATATCGGCATGATCTTCCAAAGTCACCAGCTGCTGATGGACAAGTCGGTTTTTGACAACGTGGCGTTACCGCTAGTCATTGAGGGTTACACCCACAAAGAAATTCGCAAGCGCGTAGAAGCTGCGCTTGAAATGGTAGGGCTAAGAGATAAAGCGCGTTGCCTGCCTATTACGTTGTCTGGTGGTGAGCAGCAGCGAGTGGGGATCGCGCGAGCAGTAGTAAATAAACCCCCGTTACTGCTGGCAGACGAACCGACCGGTAACCTCGACCCCAAGCTTTCCATGGAAATCATTCGCCTTTTTGAAGACTTCAATCAAGCGGGCGTGTCAGTACTTATTGCAACCCATGATTTAGGGCTGATTGCTCGCATGCGTTATCGCACGTTGACCCTCAAAAATGGTCAAATGATCACCGATGGCCTTACTGACGACCTTGATGGCACAAGTTCAGCCAGCAGTGAAGGAGACTGGTCATGAGCATTTTGTTTAAAGGGCGTGCAAAAGGGGCGTCTTCTGCCAAAGTAGGCTTTGTCCAATCTATCGTGATGTTCTTTGTCAGCCATGTGCGCCAAGCGCTGGCGAGTCTTGGAGAGCTGTGGCGTCAGCCGCTGGCATCTTTAATGACTATTGGGGTACTAGGCCTGAGTATTACGCTACCTAGTACGCTTTATATCATGGTGAAAAATACTGAGAAAATTACAGCAGGCTGGGATCAGGCGTCAGAAATATCTCTGTTTTTAAAGCCAGATATCAACGCGGCAAGTTCGCAACAGCTGGTGGCACGATTAAACAGCTGGTCTGAAATAGACAGCGTTGTTTATATTCCAGCGGATGATGCGCTTAAAGAATTTCAGCACTTGTCAGGGTTGGGCGATGCCATCGCCTATCTAGAGAAAAACCCACTGCCTGATGTAGTGCTAGTAACGCCAAACGAAAAACACGCGTCGCCGACGGCAGCGAAAGCACTGCTAGATAAACTGCGACAGCAGCGTGAAGTTGATATAGGTAAACTGGATATCGAATGGTTAGAGCGTTTATATGCCGTTATCGATATTGCCAGAGACTTGGTTACGCTAATAGGATTACTACTTTTCATCGCCGTTGTACTAATTATTGGTAACACCATTCGTCTGAATATTTTGAACAAGTATGACGAAATCGTAGTGATGAAGCTGGTTGGCGCAACCGATGCGTTTATCCATCGCCCGTTTTTATATACAGGCTTCTGGTATGGCCTATTGGGCGGACTAATGGCGTGGTTTGCCGTTATTATCATACTATGGTGGATGGATAGCAGCATCACTACGTTTGCAGCTATGTATCAGAAGGATTTCAACATTACCGGATTAACCGGTTCTGCATTGCTGACTATGCTGGGACTATCGGTGCTGCTCGGTTTACTGGGCTCACTTATCTCTGTGCAGCGTCATGTAAGGGAAATAGAGCCCAAGTAGTCGTAGACGTGAGTATACTTACACGCCTACAGTGCGAAATATATAAGTCACTGTATGACGTTATTGGTGGTAAGTAGGCGTGTGCTTAGTTTTGTACTTAAGCTATCGCACGGGGGTAGTGTGAGGAGATAGCGCTGCGTACTCCATTGCCCCAAATGATGGCTTGGTTATACAGCATATGCAGCTGCTTCTGGTCAATATTAAGCACTTTAGCTTGTTTTATGACATTCATCCAAAGGGCGCTTTCAAAGGCGCGAACCAAAGTCATATAGCTGTTCATTTCTAAGTTCTTGCCAAGTAGTGCATCGTTAACTTCATCGGAAAGCGGCAGCTGCTTTACAATGTCTGTCATAGACTGATCAAGTAACCCTTCAAGAAGCGAAAATAAACCAACCAAAAAGGAAATGGGCGGATTATTTCTAAGACCTCTACGCTCAGCAAGTAAGTCGAAAAACTTAGCGCGAACTAACGACATATGAATGATTTCAAGGGGCTTTTCATCGCCTAAGTTAGTTAAACTTAACAAAGCGATGAATTTCTTAATCTCTACTTCACCCATGTAATTAAGCGCGTGCTTTAGTGATGTAATTTTGTAACGCTTATTAATAGTGGGGTTATTGATAAACTTCAGCAATAAGAAGCTTAAGGTGGCGTCTCGCTCTATAATTTGGCTGATACGGTCTATGTCAAAGTCGCTGATAGAGCTTTCGCCCATCAAATCAACAATGTTCATTTTAGACGCAGGAAGCTGTCGTAGAATACGTGCTTCCGGTTGCGAGAAAAAATAACCCTGGAAGAAGTCGAAACCCAAATCTACGCACGTTGAAAAATTATCTTGCGTATCAACTTGTTCCGCCACTAATTGCACGTTCGCATCGTGATAGCGCGGAATGTGCTTTTCAATGGTTTCAAAGCGGGTTTTTGTCACATCGACTTTCACAATATCGATAAGAGGAAATATGTCGTGTTTTGAACCCACCATCATGGGATCATCTATAGCTAGCTTAAAGCCAAGTTGCTTTATGTGCTGGCATGCTTCGAATAGTCCGCTGGTGTTGTCGGTTGGATCAGCCAGTTCAACCACTACCGACTCAGGGTTAAGCGATGTAGGAAAGCGCGAAATAATTGTATCTGACGAGAACGTGATAAAAGACGTTTTTTCGCCGCTGATATCATCAAGCCCAAGTGGATGGAAGTGCTCAGAAATATACTTAGCTTTCTCTTCGTTATGTTCCGGATAAGCACCAGACTTGCCATCTCTGAACAGAAGCTCATAGGCGAAAACACTTTTGCTTTTATCTAAAATAGGCTGGCGAGCTATAAACGCGAACATAATCTATTCCTGATACAACACGGTTAAGGTTATTTTTATTGTTATATTTAGAGGCTTAGCTAGCGCTACGTCACACGCTAAGGTTAGGTGTTCTTTAATGTGTAATCCAAAAGAACTGACCCTAGTCTATGATATGTAAGCGCAATCTAACAACTATTCAACCATTAATTTCACATCAACTGGCGTAATCGTAGGCTTAGTTGTCGTTCAAAGCGGCCTTATGAATGTGTTTAGCCCACTTTATCGCTTCGTTGTAATAACTATGCAGAAGACTCTGTTTAACACCATACTTTGTTGCGAATTGCTGAATGCCCGTCCATTTAGCTCTTTCAAAGAATTGTGACAGCGTCAGGCAGTTGCGAAGCACACCAGGGCTTCCGCACAGGGCATCTTTAACGTCGTCACTAATTGGAACCTTGCTGACCAAATCGTCAATTCGCTGTTCCATCATGGCATCAAGCAAAGAAAGCAGGCCAGTAAGAAAACCTTTTAACGGGTCATCGGCACCTTTAAGCTGGGTGTAGACCAGTTCACAGAACTTTGCGCGAACAAGCGCCATTTGCATTAGCTCAGTAGGCTGACCATCGCTTAGGTTTGCAAGAGCCAGCAATGATATGAACTTCTTCACTTCTACTTCGCCCATAAAGGTTAACGCGTGTTTAAGTGACGTTATTTTATGTCGCTTGTTGACCAGAGGATTGTTGATAAACCGCAGCAGCAAGTAAGTAAGCGAGGGATCTCGTTCAATGATTTTGTTTACTTCATCGAAATTCAGCTTTGCCTGGCTACTTAGCGTAAGTAACTCCATCATGGTTAGGCTGCTGGGCCCTAACTTTCTGTGCCTTACAATTTCGGGTTTAGCTAGAAAGTATCCTTGGAAATAGTCGAAACCCATATCTTTGAATTTATTGAATTCTTCATAGGTCTCAATTTTTTCTGCAACCAACTGTATTTTGTTCGATTTGAAGCGTTCGACAAGGGCGGGAATTTTTTCGTGGGGGATCTCTGTAATGTCAATTTTGACTATGCTGATAAATGGAATGAATGCTTCCCACTTGCCTTTCATGTCATAGTCGTCAAGAGCAATAGGATAGCCAAGACCTCGAATATGTTTGCAAGCGGCTACCAGCGCATCATCAACGTCAACGGTTTCTACAATCTCAATAACCACTTTGCTTGCATCCAGAGAGGTCGGAAAACGAAACATAAGTGTGTCGCGGTGAAAGTTGATGAAGGCTTTCTTATCTCCGGTTATCTCCTCAATACCTAAGCTTAAATGGGTAGAGGTAAGAATTTTCGAGGTAGCCTCGTCAGGAGGTATATCGGGAAAGCAGTTATCTTCTCCAACACGAAAAAGCAGTTCGTAGGCGTAAACTTCTCTGTTTACATTAAATATGGGCTGTCTAGCGACGTAAGCAAACATCAAGATCCTCTTTGCTTCACTTGCCTTACTCCTTTCCTTAAGTATTTCCCTTCCAGTCTTTTATAATTGTTGTCTGGAAAATGCTGTACAGCGGTTGTAGTGCAAAATCGATTAATTCAATCTATTATTTTCAGTTTCCAGCCAGAAAAGCAAGGTATAAGATGACATATACAAGGTTTATATACTGTATTGACGCGTAGGCACCTTGCTGACTTATGTTAGAGATAGTGGAAATCTTATGTTTCGGGTAACTAGCGTGTAATAAATAAGCGTTGGATTTCATACCAGTGAGATTAGCCTTCACTTTGGTATGTGTAATTAAAGTATAATGATGTAGTGGTTAAATGACCGACCCAAAGGCACGACGCCAGAAAGTGCAGCGTGTCATTCGATGTGAAGTCGATAGTCCAGGCTTAGTGTTTGCGGTGAATGCATTCGTAAATGGACCGCAAGCTTAAGAGTTGAACTTTTTTTCTTAATTTAGGTCTTGATATTGTAGAAATAGTCACTATACCTACATATCGGTTAGACTTCATATCTTAATTAGGTCTCGCGCAGCTTCGGTTACTTTGTTAATATGAAGCGGCAATAAATGAGGTGAACAATGAGCAACAATTTGCAATCTATGGCCCTGTCAGTGCCACACAGCGGTAGCATTGAAGGCTACATCCAAGCTGTAAGCAGCATTGATATGCTTAGCGCTGAGGAAGAGCGCGAGTTGGCAGTGCGCCTTCGCGAAGACGAAGACTTACAAGCCGCTCGTAAGCTAGTAATGTCACATCTTCGTTTTGTAGTGCACATTGCAAAATCTTACTCAGGTTATGGCTTACCACAAGCCGACTTAATTCAAGAAGGTAATATCGGTCTGATGAAAGCCGTTAAGCGTTTCGACCCAACAGTGGGCGTACGTTTGGTTTCTTTCGCGGTACATTGGATCAAAGCAGAAATTCATGAGTTTGTACTTAAAAACTGGCGAATAGTGAAAGTTGCGACAACCAAAGCGCAGCGCAAACTGTTCTTTAACCTTCGTAAGGCGAAGAAGCGTCTTGGTTGGTTTACTCATGACGAAGTGCAAACAGTAGCGAACGAATTGGGCGTGAGTACAAAAGAAGTGCTTCAAATGGAAGCGCGTATGAGTTCTCAAGACCAAGCGTTCGATTTAACTGCGGACGAAGATGAAACAGGCAATTTTGCGCCAGTTCAGTATTTAGAAGACAAATCTTCAGATGTTGAAACTGACGTAATCAACAACGACTGGGATACAGCGGCGAGCAAGCGCTTGTACTCAGCGATTAAAACGCTAGACGAGCGTAGCCAAGATATCATCGAAACTCGTTGGTTAGCAGACAACAAGATTACTCTGCAAGACTTAGCTGATAAATATCAGGTTTCTGCAGAGCGTGTTCGTCAAATTGAAAAGAACGCGATGAAAAAGCTTCAAGCAGCTATGGTCGCGTAGTACACGCAGTGCATAGCTTACAAATAGCTTAACGACGAAAAAAGCGCCTTAACGGCGCTTTTTTTATGAGTGGATTTTTGTTCTTAGTGACGGCTAGTACGAATTAGTGATGATCGCTAATCCGTAACGCTACTCTTCTTCATTTTTAGAGGGAGGAAGCACGTAGAATACCCCTTCAAATTCCGCCACGGGGGTGTCGCCATCTAAAATTGCCACACTCAGCTCAAACCTTGCCTTGTTGTCGTTCTCTAGCGGCTTGAATTTTCCAGACAAGGTTTCAATATTACAGATTGCCCTTGGTTTCATCGTGATGGGTTTGTGGTAATGGATATCACCATCGCCCAATACAATGTCACCGTCTAATCCACGCTCTTTAAGCTGCAAGTAAATCATGCCCCAGCCAGTTAGTGTAGCTAGAGAAAAAATACTGCCAGCAAACATAGTGCCGTGAATATTGATGTTTTTGTTTAATGATGCACGGGTTTCAAGCGTGCGGCCTGTGTACTGGTAAAGCTTAATTCCCATGTGCTCGGTAATGGGAATGGTCTCAGACCATGTCTCTTGCAGCGATTTACACCACTTAGGGTGAAGTACTAATGTGTTGTTTTCAGTGAACTTCTTGACCATTTGTTGACGTTTCAGCATGCCTAGTTCGTTAGGCGCTTCACGCTCAACTTCAAAGCCACATGCGCTAAAAAAGTCGATAGATATTTCGCGGCTGTTCGTTACAGCGCGCTCGGCGCCCAAGTCTTTCGCAACGTTTTCTAGTGCGGCCATGATCATTTGGCCTAAGCCCTTGCGTTGATGGCCTGGGTGAACCGCAATGTGACGAATTTGTGCCTCTTCGGCTGTGTTCAAATGAACACGGCCGCAAGCTACAATTTCGCCATTTCGGTTAGTAATAATACGGTGCTCTGCGACTTGCTCATATTCGTCTTTTTCAGAGCCTGGAGGGAAATTCCATGGCTGGCGTAAGTGTTCCCACCGAAAATGAAAATAGGCTTCAAACTCGGCATCGCTTTTTGGTGTGACTACCTTGTACACAATAAACCGGCCTTCTTAAATGAATGAACGAGTATTTAAACGTAAGAATACATGCGGTACAAGCTTAATTATGTAAGCAAGTTTGGGATGCTGACGAAGCGTACGATTTTACCCGCTAAACGCTAAATTGAAAGGTGACGGGGCCGTCATTAATTAGGCCTACTTGCATATCAGCGCCGAACTCGCCGGTGGCCACCACCATACCTTTATTTTTTAGAGACTGAACGAACTTTTCATAAATGGCTTGGCCGTGTTCTGGCGATGCACCGCGTGAAAAACCAGGACGATTACCTTTCTGCGTATCGGCTACGAGTGTGAACTGAGAGACCACCAGTATTTCGCCTCCCACTTGCTCAACATTTAGATTCATTTTTCCGTCTTCGTCACTGAACATGCGATATCGACAGAGCTTATTTGCTAGTTTCTCAATCTCCGCGTCACCGTCTTCTTTCTCTACACCCAAGAGCACCAGCATGCCTTTACCAATTTCGCCGATAACATTACCGGCAACGGTGACATTGGCTTCCGATACGCGTTGAATTAGTCCTATCACTTCGACGACTCCTGAATAAAGCGAGACATGTCGCGGGTAGCACGGCAGAGCGCGTAACCTATACTAGGCTCGGAAGTACTGTGCCCCGCGTCGGGGATAATTTGTAGCTGACTTTGAGGCCACGCTTTGTGAAGTGCCTCCGCCGCTTCTGTTTTGCAGATCATGTCGTAACGACCATGTACGATTGTTCCAGGAATATGACTTATTTTGCTAATGTTTTCAAGAATATAGTTTTCATCTAGGAAACATTGATTAGATAGGAAATGGCACTCCAATGTGGCTAAACAGGTGACCAGCTGCATAGGGTAATTAGTTGTCGAATCACCCACACCAGGTGGTAGCGTTATACGAGAAAGTCTCTCTTCCCATTGGTACCATCTTTTAAGCGCTGAATGTCTTAGTACATCATTGCTAGAACGCACCATTGCGCTATAGAAATCACACACTGAATTAGAGGTCACAGGCTTAGGCACATCTTTTGTAAATTTCCGGTAATACTCGGGAAATAACTGAGCTGCACAGCCATTTGGCGATAAAAACCAATCCCTGTCTTCCTGTCGAGCTAAAAATACGCCACGTAGAATGAGTCCTGTCACTCGCGGCGTGTACTTTAACGCGTAGAGCAGGGCGAGTGTCGAACCCCACGAACCCCCAAACAAGAGAAATTTTGGAATTGAAAGGTGTGTACGCAATGCTTCGATATCTTCAACATTCGACCAGGTGTCGTTATTTAGCGTGTCAGCTATAGGCGTAGAGCGGCCGCAACCACGTTGCTCATAGCCGACAATGCGATACTTATTGCTGTCAAAAAAGCATTTGTAATTAGGGGGTAAGCCTGCACCTGGGCCTCCGTGAATAAAGAGCACGGGGATGCCGTTTGGATTACCACTTTGCTCGAAGTAAAGCGAATGCCCACTTCCCACTTCGATAAATCCATTTTCATAGTAGGTAACATCGGGGTAAAGTCGTTTCATTTTGTTTCTGCGCGTTGTGTGAGTGCCTGTTTTAGTTTAGTTTATTGTTATACAAACGGTTGCGTGCTGACTGCTTCAACGCTGTTTATGCTTGTAAAATAAGCGATAAATCTTAAGTGTATACTATAGAACAAGTGTCATTACGTGCTAGCTAATCATATTATAGTCATAAATGCGAGGATGTTTATATGGCAGGTCAAGGATCGGGCGGTAATGTAATCGCCGCAATTTGTAACTTCTTTATTCCTGGTTTAGGTCATTTGGTTCAAGGCAGAATACTGGGCGCGCTGTTCTATTTCATTACCGTAGGCGTGTGCTATGCCCTGGCTGCGACCGTCGTTCTTGCTATCGTATTCTGGCCATTAGGTGCCATTTTGCATCTAATCAGTATTATAAGCGCAGCGCGCTTTAGAGGTGGAGTAACCGCATGAAGCTACTTGCATCAGCATTTGTTGCTATGCTTGCCCTTAGTGGGTGTCAGTCTGCATATTACGCAGCATGGGAAAAGGTGGGCGTTGAAAAGCGTGATATCTTAGTAGACCGCGTTGAAAACGCGAAAGAATCACAAGAAGACGCTCAAGAGCAGTTTAATTCGGCGCTGGAGGCATTCAGCGCGGCCGTTGCATTTGATGGCGGTGAACTTGAAGATGTTTACAATCGATTAAACGGTCAGTACGAAGATAGTGTTGCCGCCTCGGAAGAAGTGAGTTCAAGAATAGACAAGGTGGAAAGTGTAGCTGAGGCTTTATTCGATGAATGGTCTGAAGAGCTAGAGAAGTATGAGAACGCATCGCTGAAGCGAGATAGTGCGGCGAAGCTTCGCGAAACTAAGCGTCGTTACTTTTCACTAATGACGGCTATGCGCAAAGCGGAAAGTAAAATGCCGCCGGTATTAAGCGCGCTTCAAGATAATGTGCTGTACTTGAAGCACAACTTAAATGCCAGCGCGATAGGCGCGCTGCAGGGCGAGCTCTCTACTATCGAGAACAACGTCGCTCAGCTTATTAGACAAATGAATTCTGCTATTGCAGAGTCTGATGCGTTTATTTCTTCAATGAAAAACTAGCTTTTAAGCAGAAATAGATAGAAAGGGAGCGAGCAGCTCCCTTTTTTATTTTAAACCTGAAGGGCTGGTTATTCTTGAGGTACCTTGCGGGGTTCGTTCTCTGCTTTTCGGTTTTCAAACGCTTCACCTAGGCTGCAGGTAAATTCAGCACCAAACAGTACAATTATCCACGACAAATACACCCATAAAAACAGAATGGGTACCACCGCAAGCGCGCCGTAAATAAGTTCGTACGAAGGAAAGTTCGTAACATATAGCGCAAAGCCTGACTTGGTAATTTCAAAAGCGATAGTAGCCACGATAGCGCCCACCAGTGCGTGACGAGCAAAGACTCTTCTATTAGGAACCACCATGTATAAAATGGTGAAAGCAAGCATGGCTGCGCCACTTGGTACAAGGCTGAGTAAGAAAGTACCAAGACCTGGTGTGTATTCTTCGGTGAATGCCGCTAATCCCGTCAAATAAGAACTGACCACCACACTAGAGCCGATTAACATAGGACCAAGAGTGATCACCATCCAGTAAATAGCAAAGGTATACACAATCGGTCTGTCACTTTGCGTACGCCAAATTCTATTCAGGGTTTTATCTACGTTTGATATAAGCATTAACGCAACGACCAGCAGCGACAAAATACCAATAGCACTCATTTGTGAGGCATTGCCTACAAAATCGGTCATGTATTTATGCACCACATCACTAGCGGTAGGAACAAAGTTGCTAAAAACAAAATGTTCGAGTTTGCTTCTCACAGATGCGAAGGCAGGAAAAGCCGACATAATGGTAAAGGTCACCATGATAAATGGTACTAAAGATAACAACGTTACATAGGCTAAATGCCCAGCAGAGATAGTAATATTGTCCTCTCTACAGCGCTTTATGAAGATGCTAAAGAGATCTCTAACCTGAGGAGTAACATTGTCATATAAGGCTTTAACCTTGTCTAAATCCACTCAATTTCTCCTGACGATACCGTGTAAATGGTAAACAGCGCGGTCTTATCTATGCGGACTGTTATAAAGCATCGATAGTTCATTACATGTTATATCAGATGGTAACTGCGGGCGGCCTTGGTGGCAAAGTTTAATGCAGGCTTTATACAACAAAGGCGCATTGACTGCGCCTTTTGTGGAGTGCTTCGTTAAAAAACGCAAGCACGGTCCTGATTGTCGTATGTATTAAGCGCCTGAACGCACGCCGAGCATGTGGCAGATGGCGTAGCTTAATTCACTACGGTTCAAAGTATAGAAATGGAAGTGTTTTACCCCTTCTTTCGCCAGTACTTTCACCTGGTCCATAGCAATGTTAGCGCCTATAAGATTACGGGTAGCTTGGTCGTCGGCATCAAGGCCGTCGAACATTTTGTGTAACCATCCCGGCACATGAACATTTGTGAACCCCGCAAATTTCACCAGTGTTTGGTAGTTGGTTACCGGCAAAATACCCGGAACGATATCTAAGTCGACACCCGCTGCGGCTGCACGGTCTCTAAATCGAAGGTACACACTCGTATCGAAAAAGAACTGGGTTATCGCTTCTGTGGCACCTGCTTCTGCTTTGCGCTTAAGGTTTAGTAAATCAAACTGCGCATTTGGTGCTTCAGGGTGCTTCTCTGGATAGGCAGCAACAGAAATATCAAAATCGGCAACGTCTTTTAGCAAGGCAACAAGATCAGAGGCATACATCTCTGTCTTTTCTACTCCTGGCGGTAAATCGCCACGAAGCGCAACAATACGGCGAATACCTGAGTCCCAGTAGTCTTTTGCAATTTGCTTAAGCTCATCACGGCTAGCATCAACACAGGTCAAGTGAGGAACCGCCGCGACACCGGTTTGCTGCTGAATGCGTTTTACAACGTCGTGGGTTCTGTCACGCTCACCGCTATTCGCGCCGTAGGTTACCGACATGTAGCTTGGCTTTAGTGGCGCGAGACGTTCAACTGACTTCCACAGGGTCTGTTCCATGGCTTCCGTTTTAGGCGGAAAGAATTCAAAAGATACATCAATATCACGCAGTTCCGACAGGGACTGGTTTAATGCATCGATACCTTGTGCGTAAGAAACCATGGCTTTTTCTCTCAAAAATGTATTCTTATAGACGTTTAGACGTCTAAATTAAAGAATATATGTCTAGACGTCAAGAGGTTTACACTGCTCAATTGACCTTTTCGTGAACTTGTTTAGAATTTCTCTTCATAACATAAAAAAGAGTAGACCGAGTTAGTACAATGGCAGAATGGAACGGTAAATATATTCACCCCTACGCAGAGCATGGCAAGAAGAGCGAACAGGTAAAGAAAGTCACTGTCTCTATACCTATTAATGTGCTTAAGGCGCTTACTGATGAGCGTACTCGCCGCCAAATCAATAATCTGCGTCACGCCACTAATTCAGAACTGTTGTGCGAAGCATTTTTGCATGCGTTTACCGGTCAACCATTGCCTAACGATGATGACCTGCGCAAAGACAATCCTAATCGCGTACCGGCTGAAGCAAGACGCATTATGGAAGAAATGGGCATTGATCCAAGCTTCGAAAACGATGTGTCGGAAGACGACTGATATTTGGTATTAAAGAGAAACGGCGCTTTGTTGTAAGTTATTGCTAGTTGATAACCTACAACACGGCGCCGTTTTTTATGTACTTGTATTCTCTAAGCGCACTTTTTAGCAAATAAAGGTTGGGCACTAGCCCCTCCATTTTTTTGCTTTATGCGCCAGAATTTTATTCTTCTGGGCTTTCAGGCACGCGTGCAACGCCAGATTCAATCGCAGCCTTAGATACGGCGGTAGCAATACGCTCGCATAAACGCGGGTCCATAGGTTTAGGAATAATGTACTCCTTACCAAATGTCAGACTAGTACTCTTACTGGCAGCTAGTACTTCTTCTGGTACAGGCTCCTTCGTGATAGCACGAAGGGCTTCTACTGCCGCTACTTTCATTTCATCGTTAATGGCCGTTGCACGAACATCTAGTGCTCCACGGAAAATAAACGGGAAACACAGTACGTTGTTAACCTGGTTAGGGTAGTCCGAGCGTCCGGTAGCCATAATAAGATCTTTACGTACTTCGTGAGCAAGTTCAGGCTTTATCTCAGGGTCTGGGTTAGAACATGCAAATACAATTGGGTTTTCAGCCATCAAGGCCAGTGTTTCTGGTGGTAAAACATCCGGTCCTGACACACCAACAAAAATATCCGCGCCTTCCATTACATCTTCAAGCGTACGCTTGTCAGTATTGTTAGCAAATAGCTTTTTGTGCTCAGTTAAGTCTTCGCGACGAGTATGGATAACGCCTTTTCTGTCTAGCATATAAATACGCTCACGCTGGGCACCACACTTTATAAGCAGTTCCATACAAGCGACCGCTGCTGCACCGGCACCCATACACACAATTTTAGCGCTCTCTATGCTTTTACCCTGAATTTCCAGAGCATTAAGCATGCCCGCTGCAGTTACAATAGCGGTACCGTGCTGATCATCATGAAATACCGGAATTTTACAGCGCTTAATTAGCTCTTGTTCAATCTCAAAGCATTCAGGCGCTTTAATGTCTTCTAAGTTAATGCCGCCAAATGTGTCAGCGATATTCGCTACCGTATTAATGAACTCTTCGGTCGTACGATGCTTCACTTCAATGTCAATGGCATCCAAGCCAGCAAAGCGTTTAAACAGAAGGGCTTTACCTTCCATAACAGGTTTCGATGCCAGTGGGCCTAGGTTACCCAATCCTAAAATCGCAGTTCCGTTACTGATAACGGCAACCAGGTTTCCTTTACCCGTGTATTTATAGGCGTTATCTGCGTCTTCGGCAATTTCTCTGACCGGTTCGGCAACGCCTGGGCTATAGGCAAGAGCAAGGTCATCGACGCTGTCGGCTGGTTTAGATAACTCTACGCGGATTTTTCCAGGTGTGGGTTTGGCGTGATAGTCGAGTGCGCGTTGTCTAAAATCTGACATGTAAAAAGGTATCCTTAGATGTAGGGTTCATCGGTGTTTTCGTTCACGCTCTGTAGCTATTTTATTGTCGTTATAGTTATAGGTAGATAAACGTAAGCGCGTTACAACCAAGTAATGACAAAAGTGATTATAAATAGTTGTTAGCACTAGGGCTTGTTGATCTTTGTTTTACAGCAATCATCAATAGGCCCCAAGGTGGCATGTGGAAAAGCAGACTAGGCGTTAACCTTTACTGATTTTGTTCACATACCTTAATGGATACAAGCCTCTGGTTTATGTACCCAAAAGCGCCATAAGTCTTGAAAGCAATGCATTATTCACAGAATTAATGCTCACTATCAAAGTGCCGATCGCAACTCTAACACAGCCAATCACTGTGTACATATCTGATCAGAATTCTCATATACCAATGTAGGTTAGGCGTACTAATTAGACCAGTAAAATGGGGCTATAATTGCCATTCATGATATTTATTTTTACTTGTCATAACATTCTGTAGGTCTATTGTGTGGAGGATAAAAACAAAGCTATCAAAGGGATCTACGTTCTCATAAATGCATTGGACAGAAACCCAAATCAGGAAAATAGAACGCAGGGAGACACCTCGTTAATTCTCCATCCAATATTTCTGATAAAATCCTGTGAAAGCCCACTCAAAATTCGCGCTGAAGGCGAGGATATGACAGAAAGAAAACTAATAACCGTGCTAACCGATGTGTGCGAAAGCGTAAAATCTACCAATAATGGATTTGTTTGGCTAACTCACGTAGGGCATTGGAGAGCGCCGCAAGTGATTGCCGTGTTTAATACTGAGCAGGAGAAGCAGCGGGCGTTAACTAATGGTTGGGATATAGACTTCATAAACCAAGTGAATATTGCTTTAGCGTCAATTAAGTCAGCACCCGTTGGTATTTATTTTGATAGCGAAGAAGAGTGTAAGAAAGTGAGTGGCGGCAATTGGGATAGGCATTTATCTAATGTTAAAAACCTTCACTGAGTTCAGGTTACGCTGAATGTTGTAAATTAAGCTAAAAACGTTTTCAGAAAGGCGAGTTGCAGGGCTTGTTACACTGGCTAGGTACTGGCCTGACGTAGGATAACGGCGGTAAAGCGCTGTTTGGCACACCTTGTTTGTGTGAAGCGTGAATTTTAAGCAATAAAAAAGCGCCATAAAGGCGCTTTTTTCGAACTCGATATCAGGCTTACTTTTTGCCCAATGCACCGAAACGCTTCTTGAAGCGATCAACACGACCACCAGTGTCAACGTTACGTTGCTTACCAGTGTAGAATGGGTGACACGAAGAACATACGTCTAGGTTGATGTCTTTACCAAGCGTAGAGCGAATGTTCATTACGTTACCACATGAGCAAGTTGCTGTGATTGCTTCGTATTTTGGGTGGATATCTTGTTTCATTGGGTTACCTCACATAATAAGGCCGTATCGCTATACAACCCGAAGTCGCACACCATACGTTACTTAATTCAAATGATAAGTCGTTCAAAGAACAGCCTATCGCAAAAGAGCGGCGCATAATAAAGGATGGCAGGGCCTTGATCAAGCGGTTTTTGGCCAAATGCTAAACAAGAGAGCTAGACAAGGTAGCCGTATAAAAAGGCCAAACAAAAAACATTCCTTTTATGCTTACCTGTAAAGTATGTTTAAATATTTGTCTTTCAAGGCTGGGCCAGATGCTCTAGTGGCAAAATCAAGCGCCAATAGCAAAATGTGTAGCTAGCTGTTAGCAGCGCAAACTGCTGTAACGTATAGGTCTGCAAGAAGCCTCAGTATAATTAGTTTCAACATAAGAAGCTTAGTAAGCGCATTACGCGCTGTAACAATCGTCAAATAAGGTAGAACCTTCGCAATGGCCTTTATCCAAGTTGCCGTGCCAGTGCCGCTGCGCCAACTTTTCACGTATACCCACGATAACGCACTAAGTGCGGGTGTAAGAGTGGTTGTGCCTTTCGGTCCGCGCAAACTTGTGGGTGTAGTTGTTGAAACCCTACACAAACCTGAAAGCGACATTGAAAACTCCAACAAGCTAAAAGCCATTGAGTCGGTACTGGACGATACCCCCATTATAGAAGAGGTGTTGCTGAAAATGGCCCAATGGCTGTGGCAGTACTATCATCATGCGCCGGGTGAAGTGCTACACGCCATGCTGCCTGTTTTATTGCGCAAAGGCGAGTCAGCAGCGCCAACACCTCAAGACATGCTAATGCTTACCGAAGAAGGTAAGCAAACGACTGCAGACACGTTATCGCGAGCGCCTAAACAACAAGCCTGTTTTACTGCACTGGCTGGTGGTGCCTTATTAGCATCCCAAGCGCGCAAGCAGTATGGCGCACCTGCGGTCAAAGCGCTCGTCGAAAAGTCATTGATAAGCATTGAAGAAGTCGCGCCTGAATTTAAGTCAGGCAGTTGGCTTGCCTCGTTATCGGTGTCTGAAAAGCCAATTCCAGATACTGAGCAGTCGGTTGCCATTGCCGCACTTAATCATCAGCAGGGCAATTTCGCTGTAAGTTTGCTTGAAGGGGTTACCGGTAGCGGTAAAACGGAAGTGTACCTTCAAGCCATCGAACCCTTACTGCGCGACGGAAAACAAGTGCTTATACTTGTGCCAGAAATTGGGCTTACGCCGCAAACGGTGTCACGCTTTGAAAAGCGCTTTGGTATTGCAGTGGGCGTTTTACACTCTCAGCTTTCTGATAAAGAACGGCTACAGGTGTGGCAGCGAGCAAGAGCTGGTGAACTCGGGATAATCATCGGTACCCGTTCAGCTATTTTCACTCCGCTGCACAACCCCGGCATGCTGATTGTGGATGAAGAGCACGACGAGTCTTTTAAACAACAAGATGGGCTTCGCTATCACGCCCGTGACCTAGCAGCCATGCGGGCTAAGCAGCACAATATTCCTCTTTTATTAGGCAGCGCCACGCCCGCACTCGAAACACTTAATAATGCGCTAAGCGGTCGCTATGCCCATTTGCAGTTAACTAAGCGAGCGGGAGGTGCGAAAAGCACGCATCAGCATGTGTTAGACGCGCGTGACCAACCCATTCACTACGGTATTTCGCAAGGCTTGCTAACGATAATGCGCCAGCATATCAACGCGGGAAATCAGGTATTGGTGTTTGTGAATCGCAGAGGCTATGCGCCAGCGCTGCTTTGCCATCACTGCGGCGAAACCGTCATGTGTAAGCGTTGTGACCGCCCGTATACGGTGCATAAAGCGCAGAACCGTTTGCAGTGTCATCACTGCGGCGGCATGCGCTCAATGCCATCAAACTGCGAAGCGTGCCATCACAATGAATTAGTTACGGCGGGTACGGGCACCGAGCAAGTCGAGCAAGGGCTTGCAAGCTTATTTCCCGGTGTTAAGCAGGTACGAATAGACAGCGATACCGTGCGGGGCAAAGACAAACTGCACCAAACACTGAATGCAATAAACCGCCAAGAGTACCAGCTTCTGGTAGGTACCCAAATACTATCAAAAGGTCACCATTTTCCTCATGTAACCTTAGTGGCGGTGCTAGATTGTGATGGTGCACTTTTTAGTGCCGATTTTAGAGCACCAGAAAAGCTCGCTCAGCTTGTAACTCAGCTTGCTGGAAGAGCAGGGCGCGCCAGTAAACCTGGTGAGATGTGGCTGCAAACTCACAATCCCCATCACCCTTTGCTACAAGATTTAGTGCACAATGGCTATGGGCATTTCGCCAGACACGCTTTAATGGAGCGAAAAGCGGCAGGGCTTCCCCCATTTATTAGCCAGTTTGTCATTCGCGCAGAAGCGACCGACAGCAGTTTGGCCTATCGCTTTTTACAAGACAGCAAGCAAGTATTTCTCCAGCAGCATGCCATTGCGTTAAATGGACCGTTTCCTTGTTTGATTGAAAAGCGGCAAGGCAGGTTTCGGTTTATGCTGGTATGCAGCCATGAAAAGCGTGCGCCGCTTCACAATGCGCTGCGTTTGGCGCTGCCATTTTTACAGGCGTTGCCACAGGCAATGAAGGTAAGGTGGTCGATAGATATTGATCCTACCGATTTCAGTTAGCTTGTTGGGTAGCAATACGTTAAAATTTCTGCAGGATTGAAGTGCAGGAAAGCTGCTGCTTCATAAAGATTTGGTATATGACGTTTTCTTACGCATACAAACAACGATAACAAGTAGGAATATTGCCGACTATGGCTCAACGCGATTATGTCTCTCGTGGACGCTCTCCTCAAAAAAAGAAGCCGGCTGGTAAAGGTAGAAAACCAGCCAGAAGCGCGCAATCAAATGCGCAATCTAATGCCCCGGTTTCTGGAAAACTTCCTATTGTGCGCCTTGTTGGCGTATTCGCATTGGTGATTGGCTTTGGTGCATTTTTGTGGTCAATAAAAGACAATGTAGAAGACGACGTGGATACACAAGCTTCACGACCTGTGGCTCCTACAGAAGAGACGTTACCTGAGCTTCCTGAAGAAGAATGGGAGTACATTAAGACCCTTCCAGGATATGAAGTAGAAGTTGAGGTCAAAGAGCAAGAAAAATCTGACAAACGCTATTTAATGCAGTGCGCCTCGTTTAGAACCCGCGCGCAGGCTGAAGAGATGAAAGCCAAAATTGCATTCCAAGGTTTAGAGGCGCTTATCAGACACAGCACTGGCAGCAACGGCGATTGGTTCCGCGTTATTCTGGGCCCTTACGAGTCTAAGCGTGATGCAGAAAAAGCCAAGCACAGTCTGCGTAAAGTGAACATTGCGACATGCCAAATTTGGTACTGGAATTTGTAGCAGTTTATTGTAGGTAACACTTAATGCGGTGCATATGGCGCTGAAATAGCGCGTAGAGAAAGGATGCGTTTACAAGGAAGTATCAATGAGTATTGCCATCACCGAACAACCAAATTACGCCGCTTATAGCGTAGAAGAGCTTGAGGACGTTCTGGAAAATATTGATAAGCAGGCCTTTCCAGAACGCTATCAGGCAGCAAAAAATGAGCTCGCTGCTAAGCGGGCAACGCTGCCACCTGAGAATGATACGGATAGCGCCCATCAAGATGAGCATTTTACTCGACCTAAGTGGTCTGAGCTTCATCCAATAACACGTATCAGTAACGGCGCTTTTTTAGTACTTATTGGCGCTTTGATTGTATCGGCATTCACCAACTTTATCGTGATTAACGCATGGCTAAATAATTCAACATGGGCCATTGTTTTATTTACTTTTGTTTATTGTGCCTTTTATTACCTGTCTATTTCCATCGATAAACGACAAGCGCAATTTGTGATGAAAGATTGGCGTGGAAAAGTAACAATTTTCACCATGCCGTTTTTGGGGCTTATTTTTACTTGGAATTTTATTGATAGGGCATTGCCCTACACGCTTCACTTGGCGTCCGGAAAACAAGAAACGGAACTGAAATTTGCTTATGAAAAAGGCAGCGGCTCTAAACACTGTCGACACTCACTGTTGTTAAAAGAGAGCGGTACCTTGTCAGATGGGCGATTATGCTTAAATCAAAGTGAGCACAAACGCTTACCAAATAAAGGATGGGTGTATGTTAAGGGCTCCGAAAGTGGTTTTGGTTTTGACATTGAAGGGTATCGATTTCGCTAAATTTCAACCATGAATGCCTGCGTACTAATCACTTCAAATGCAATTAGCCCAAGCAAAATGAGATTAACCAAAACCGTTACCCAATAAACCCTCATAAATGACGATTTACTACGCTTATGTTTAAAAATCTGTTGGGCTAGCAATGCACCAGGCCAACCTCCCAATAAGCTTAATATATGCAGTTTTGCCTCTGAAACTCGCCGTTTTTCCTTTTTTGCAGCCGATTTGTCTATGCCGTAAAACAGTATGGTAAGCAAACTTACCGCGCCATAAACGATAGGTACTATAAACGGTAGCCGACCTGACAATGTAAATAACGCAAGTGCACCGGAGAAAATACTCAGTCCGATAACATTACGTTTTCTTTGCGAGGTTGGCTTATTGGCGCGTAAACGTTTTGCTTTGTGATCCTTGAGTAAGCTGATGTTGCAGGCTCGGTGATTACCATTTCTATCCTGCTCAACTTCATAAACAATAATGTCGCCATTAACCGGGCGCCTAGAGCGTTGTTTAAACGCTTTGATATGAGTAAACGCGCGCGTGCCTCCACCGTTAGGTTCTACAAAACCATAACCTTTAGCATCATCCCACTGTTGAATTCTTCCCTGATACTTCACTACCACTCCTTTAAAACCATAATGTAGCGTCTTCATTGTTGCTACTTTATCTGCATTTCATTACCTAGGCATCATTTCAACTGACCATAGGCTCCATTGGCGAGAGTATGCACTCGATAAATGGTGTATTCAATAAGCACCGTATGCGCTAAGCCCATATAGTAGGCAGCTCAGAGCGCACATTCTTTTGTCTTACCCTTGAAATTAAAAAGCCTTCCCCCACTTATTTGTTATTGAATTTGAACGCTGCTGCCTTTGCTAGACGAAAAACGCAGCGGCGCCCAGCTAAACGGGGAATTAACGTGACAACGATTGTATCTGTACGACGTGGGAATCAAGTGGTAATGGCCGGTGACGGACAGGTATCACTGGGCAATACCGTAATGAAAGGTAATGCGCGCAAAGTGCGCCGTTTATACCACGACAAGATTTTAGCGGGCTTTGCTGGTGGCACGGCCGACGCATTTACGCTGTTTGAGCGCTTTGAAGCAAAGCTTGAAGCCCACCAAGGCCATTTGACCAAAGCGGCAGTAGAGCTCGCCAAAGATTGGCGGACTGACAGGGCGCTTCGCAAACTAGAGGCACTGCTTGCCGTAGCCGACGAAACCGCATCGTTTATTATTACCGGTAACGGTGATGTGGTGCAGCCAGAACAAGATCTTATCGCGATTGGCTCTGGTGGTAACTACGCGCAAGCCGCAGCTACTGCACTACTTGAAAATACAGAGCTAAGCGCAAAAGAAATTGCCGAAAAAGCGTTGACCATAGCGGGTGATATTTGCGTATTCACTAACCATAGCCAAACGGTTGATGTACTAGATTACTAAGTAATAGCTGAGTGCTGTTATCGGCTTGCTGTCGCTCGTATGAATTTGAGTACAGCAAGCCCTGTTAGAAAAGGGTTTATTCATGTCTGAAATGACACCAAGAGAAATTGTTCACGAGTTAGACCGTCATATTATCGGTCAACAAGATGCTAAGCGCGCTGTATCTATTGCACTTCGAAATCGCTGGCGTCGTATGCAGCTTGAACCTGAGCTGCGCCAAGAAGTTACGCCAAAAAATATTTTGATGATTGGCCCTACGGGTGTGGGTAAAACTGAAATAGCCCGCCGTTTAGCAAAACTTGCTAACGCGCCGTTCATTAAAGTTGAAGCGACTAAGTTCACTGAAGTGGGCTATGTAGGTAAAGAAGTTGAGACCATCATTCGTGATCTTGCTGATATTGCGGTGAAGATGACGAAAGAAAATGAAATGAAAAAGGTGAAATTCCGCGCAGAAGAAGCTGCGGAAGAGCGTATTTTAGACGTTTTGCTGCCTCCACCAGAAGATGCATGGGGTAATAAGGAAAACGTTGAAGATCGAGGCACGCGCCAAGCATTTCGCAAAAAGCTTCGTCAAGGCGACCTAGACGACAAAGAAATTGAAATTGACGTAGCACTTCCGCAGGTTGGCGTAGAAATTATGGCGCCTCCAGGTATGGAAGAAATGACCAATCAGCTTCAAGGCATGTTCCAGAACTTGTCGGGTTCGCAAAAGAAAAAGAAGAAGCTGAAAATTAAAGAAGCGTTCAAACTACTAATTGAAGAAGAGGCTGCACGCCTTGTGAATCAAGAAGATTTGAAAGAAAAAGCCATTGAGTCGGTAGAGCAGCACGGTATTGTGTTTATCGACGAAATTGACAAAATTTGTAAGCGCGAGGGTAACTCGTCGGCCGATGTGTCTCGCGAAGGTGTTCAGCGTGACTTGCTTCCACTTGTGGAAGGTTCAACGGTATCGACAAAACACGGCATGGTTAAAACTGACCATATCTTGTTTATCGCTTCGGGCGCATTCCAAATGAGCAAGCCGTCGGACCTTATTCCAGAGCTTCAGGGTCGTCTTCCAATTCGCGTTGAGCTATCTGCGCTTAAAGTAGGTGACTTCAAGAGCATTCTTACCGAGCCGAATGCGTCATTAACTCACCAGTACATTGCGCTAATGAAGACAGAAGGCGTGGATATTAGTTTCGACGATTCTGGTATTCAGCGTATAGCCGAAGCGGCATGGCAGGTGAATGAGCGCACTGAAAACATTGGTGCCCGCCGTTTGCACACCGTCCTAGAGCGCCTTATGGAAGACATCTCGTTTGACGCCTCTGAAAAGAGCGGTGAGTCATTCGTGATTGATGCAGACTACGTTAACAGCCACCTAGAAACCTTGGTAGATAACGAAGATCTGTCGCGCTTTATCTTGTAATTTAGCGCTAAGTAGAAGTTTCCCCGTTAGTTGATATGTTCAACTAACCCTTCTACATGAACAAGAATTAAAAAGCCGACGTTAAGTCGGCTTTTTTACCATTCTACTTTTTCCCAATGGTCTTCGACTTCTTCAAGACGAATTATTTTTGCAGCTTCTTCCGCTTGGGTATTTGCTAGTAAATCAAGAAAGTAACTTACGGGATTATTCTTCTCTTGGCTTTCCATGTATAAGGCTCTTAAGGCAGCATCTGTTGTCCGTGGAATTTTTGTTTGACCTTTCTCATAACGCGCAATGGTCTGTTCATCAACACCAAAACGATTCGCCAGCATTTTTTGAGAAACATTTAGTTCTACACGTAAGAATTTAAACTCATCATGAGCAAGAGGCTTGTTGGTATTAACAATTGTCTGTGCTATCGCACTATGAAGACCGTTCATATCGTCAATGCTTGTATATTCTTCACCGTCTACAACTTCAACGGTAACACCGTTTTTCAGGTATACATTTGATAACCCGCTTTCAGTGTAATGGTACATTTTACCCTCTCAACTTATCCATACAGTAATTAGAAATGACATTGGACTATCATGATGATTTTTAAGTGCAACAGTGAGTTCGATAACTTTGCCCGCAGCTAAACCTTTCAAATTAAATTTCCAGTCTCCAGAAATATCAAGATATGGCCCCTCTCTAAATACTGAGTGCTTACTTTTTAATAAAGTGATCACCTGACCTGTAGTGATTCCTCGCTCATGCATGCGCTGTTTAACATGTTTAGTCCACCGAATCCGGTGAGTATAGTTTTCTGCGAGGTCATTCATTATTTTTCTGGCAGTTTCCTCTGTAAGAGGGAATTCATTAATTCCTTGGGGATTGTGATTAGCCATGAATGCCTTTTGAAATTCATCCTATCATATTGATAGGTTGTTGGGGTGTTGTCAATGATTGCGTAAAGGCTTCTAAACAATCGCAAATTTGTTTTGGAAACCCAATTAGCCTCTAAACGTCCTGCTTGCTACTACGAAGTCTTTACCAGCAGTGCTACCAATTTTTCTGTTATATCTAGACCGGTATCGTTCTCTACTTTTAGGAAGTAAGGGCTGGGGTTTGCCTCTAGAAAAAAGTATTTTCCCTTCGCACTTTTACGCCAGTCGATAGCACACCAGTGCATACCTAATGCTTTGCATATTTTGATAGCTAACTGCTTAACGTCGCTGGGGACTAGGGTCACCGATACGCTCGCATTGTCGTCATTCCTGTAATCTAATTCACTTGAGTCGATTTGTACGCTGAGTACGTCATTGCCAAGCACATAGCTTCGTACATTCACGCCTGCAATATATTTTTGAAAGGTAACAGGGCGTTCACCTAAAAGCGCATTGAGTAACGGGCGCATGTTTGGTTGTTTATTCACAAACTGCGCAGTTCGACCGCCGCGTACGGGCTTGTAAATAACGTCTCGCATATTGTTACAAAACTGCGAAGCAACCTCGGGTGCATTGCCAACAAAGGTGTAGGGAATATGTGCTCCTAGTTTGCCAGCAATACGCGATTGATAAGGTTTACACTGGTGGCTTCGAACAGCGTCGATAGAGTTCACCCATTTAATGTCGCTATAGCTGAACCAGCAAAGTAGCGTACTTGCTCGCTCTTGCTCAACCCACCCTGCGTTTTCTAGCAAAGTAGATTCACCATCATGAGGTCTATCACCTTGTTTTTGAGCATCTGCACTGGCATCGTTTTTAGCATTATCACGAGGGGCTTTTAGCGGTATGCCAGGTAGGTACTCATGCCAATAAGCGGCCTGGGTATTCGAGAACGTAACTCTAGGTTGGTCGCAAAGTGAAGGCGAATTGAAATGAATTAGCCCGTCATCGAAGTCAGGGTCATAGCTGATCTTCCAAGTAGAACCAAAATGTTGCGTATTGGCGAAATAAAAGGGCGTGTTATTGTGGTGAAGTGCTTTGGCTATATGTTGAATTTGTGGGTCTTGCTCACTGCCTAGTAGTGCAACGTGCATTTGCGTTCCTTGCTAGCGTTGTAAGTGTTCAAAGAATCTAGTATCCCTTAAAGCAACACATGGGATACTGCCTAAACCGTATCCATGTGTTGACTTTGATAGGCGGTAAGTTACGACAAAATATCAGGTAGTTTGCCGCCGCCTTCACCAATAGCCATGGTTATGTAAACGGGCTCTTTAGGTGTTGGACCGACTACCGGCACACTTTCACTTAGGCGAGCTCGTAGTCCGCCGGATACCTCTAATAGCTGAGATTCAGCAACGGTAGCAAGCTTAAAATTTGCTGGTTGGTTCTGAGTTAATGGATGGTTTTTCATAATGTACGCTCCTTGTAGTGGCGTGGTGAGTAATGAAGTGGACACGCTTACAGCGAAGCCACTTCTTGGTAAAGGGTTCTAAAACAGCAGGCAATAAGCACAGAACGGTTGCTAATGTTGAGCTTTTTGTAAATGTTGGCGCAGTGAAATTTGACGGTCCTTTCACTGATGAATAGCTCTGAGGCAATAACCTTATTTGAGCGTCCTTCCATTATTTTGTGTGCAACTTGTAGTTCGCGTTTTGATAAACAGTCAATGGGGATAACGCTGTTCCGAGCGGTAATGCCGTTCGCATCTATTTGCATGCGTTCAGCTGCTGTCATCAATACTGCGGGTTCTCTGATTTCATGTGTTTTCATAGTGTTTCTCCGTGTTTACCTGATGTTGCGCTTCCTGTTACTTCAGTGGGAGGGCATAGATGTAAGTTGCCGTTTTCCAGACGATAAACCTTGTCTGCCATGGCAATTGATTGAGGGCGATGTGCCACAATAATTCGCGTCATATTTAGAGACTTAAGGTGATGATTTATCTGAGCCTCGTTTTCCATATCTAGGTGACTGCTTGCTTCGTCTAAAAATAAAATGTCTGGCTCTTGGTAAAGCGCTCTTGCAAGAAGCAGACGCTGTTTTTGACCACCACTTAAGCTGCTACCCATATCACCGACCAAGGAGTGGTATTGCATAGGCATTTGCATGATGTCTTCATGGATACAGGCAAGCTGAGCGACGTAAACCATTTTCTTGAGGTCGGGAGCTTCTTCAAAACAACAGATATTTTGCGCGATGGTGCCGCTTAAACAGGTATCCTCCTGAAGCACTGACGCGATGACTGGGTTTGTAGAGCTTGGGTGTTCGATATTGCCTTCTGAAACAGGGTACAGTCCCATCAGGCACTTAAGCATTGTGCTTTTTCCACAGCCGCTATCGCCTGTGATTGCGACGATCTCTCCGCTATGTACCGAGAACATTAGATTTTTAAACACCCACGCATTGGTTTCACTGTAGCGATAACTGAGCGCCGTCGCTTTAAGCGCTACAGGGCGAGTTTTGGCATCAAGAAGCGAGGGCGTACTTGCGCCATCAGGTGTTAAAACGTTAGGTGCAAGTGAGTTGGACGTGGATGAGTTGGGGACGTCTGCATTGCTAAAATGAACGTTTTGTTTTTCAAATGTATCGTCCTTAGTTTTTAACGACAGAGGCTTCTGCTGTGATGGTGTAAGTAAAATGTCGCTTAAGCGGTTGAAGTGAACACCTAACATACTAAGCTCAATCAGCTTGTTAACTACGCCATCTAATGCGCTGACAAAGCGAGCTTTGTACGCCATAAATGCCAGCAGCATCCCTATCGAAAGGGTTCCTTCCATAACCAGGCTGGCACCAATATACACAACGACCAAATTTTCAGCGCCAAACAATAGCTGATTGGTCAGTGCGCTGCCTATGTTGATTTTTCCAAGAGTGATGTCTTTGTTTAGCGTGGCGACAAGCTTGTTTTGCCACAGCCCGTGGCGCTGTACTTCTTGGCTGTATACGCGAATAGGTAGGATAGCGCGTACGCTTTCCATAAAGTGACTTTGTTCTAATGCTGCAAGCGCAATGCGTTCAGTTGTAAGACGTTTAATAAACGGCAGCAGTCCAAGACGAACGGCGAGGTAGGCAAACATGATCGCCACTACAACCAGAGTGAGTTTGGGCGAATATAAAATCATTACTGCTAGTGTGATCACTGCCATGAGCCCGTCTAACAGCGCAGTAACCAGGCCGGTGGTTAGGAACTCACGAATACTCGCCAGTGAGCCAAAGCGGGATACCACATCGCCAATATGTCGCTTGTCGAAGTAGTCCAAGGGAAGCGATAATAAGTGCTTAAATACCGACGCCGACATTTGAAGCTGAAGGCGAGACGACACCGACAGAATAACGAACTTTCTTATCCCGCTAGTAAAAGTTTCTATTATTAGTAGCAGGGCAAACCCTATTGCCAGCGCTTTCAGTAATGCATCGTTGTTGTAAATCAATACATCATCTACGACTGTTTGCATGTAATAGGGTGAAGCAAGTGCAAATAACTGCAACACAATCGATAACGCAAAAAGGGTTAGAAGATTGCGCTTAAACCCTGTTGTTCGAGTGAAGAATTGACTAAGACCCAAACGTGGCGCGGACTTCTTGGGACTAAATGTGTCGCTAGGCGTGACTTCAAGTGCAATACCGGTAATGTACTTCGACGCCTCAGAATAAGTGAGTTTTCTTTCTCCAAGCGCGGGGTCGTGAATGGTAAGGGTTTTTCCTTTCACTTTAGTTAACACAACAAAGTGATTCATGTTCCAATGTAGAATTGCAGGGCAAGATAATTGCGCTAAGTGCTCCATTTCTATCTTGATGGCGCGGGTTTGGAACCCCAAATCACTGGCAATGCGCATTACGTCTTTTAACGTAGTGCCTCGTAGCGACACAGACACAGTCTGACGTAGAGCATTTAGATCACGTTTATCAGAATAGTACTGCGCAATCATAGTCATACAAGCAAGTCCACACTCAGCTGCTTCGCTTTGCAGTACAACGGGCACACGCTTTTTTGTATAAAGGATTTGCGTTGAAAGTGGGTGTGTAATGTTCATCATGATTACAGCTTCCCAGTAATGCTATACAGTGGTTCCATTAACCACTCCATCAACGTACGTTGACTTAAATCTACGTCTGCAGAAAATGTCATCCCAGCTTTCAGTGAAATATTGTTTCCATAAGCCAATATTTCTTTTGTATTTAGCGTTGCAGTAACAAGATAAGCGGGTTCACTAATAGAAATAGGGATGTCGGTAAGCTCACCAGGTAGCACCAACGAAGGTGAAATGTTCACTATCTCGCCTGACTGCACACCAAATTTTTGATAAGGAAATGCGTCGTATCGAATATGCAGGGCTTGGCCTTTGCGTAAAAATCCAGCAGACCGCACGGGAACTGCAATACGCGCTTGAATGTCGGCATTTTTAGGCAGTAAGGTAAGAAGCGGGCGAGAGCTATCGATGGTATATCCCGCCTTTACTTGAAGGCCGGATATTACGCCATTGTGAGGCGCATAAATCGTTTCTTCTGCGTTACTCTTGTGACTTACTATTTGCTGCGTGAGATCGCTCAAGGTGTTCTCCACGTTTGCCATTTCATTGGCCTGCTGTTGAGGCAAAGTGGCAAGTTCATGGTGGAGAGCAGCGATATTCGCCTTTTCGTCATTTTGGTCTTTTTGGGCCAACGTAAGCTGTTGTTCGGCGGTCAATCTTTGTAGCGTATGGTTTTCATAGTCTGCTTGGCTAATGTGCCCTTGATTAAGTAAGGTTTGCGCTTTCTCCCACTGCTTTAGTGCTAGTGCCCACTGGGTTTGCGACAATTCAACGATGGCGTCTAAAGCCGTTAATGCCCGTTTGGCTTGGCTTAGTTGTTCTTCTAAGCCTTGTCGCTGCGCTCTATGCAACACATCAAGACGTTGAATACTTTGACGTGTTCGATGCTGCTTTGCTTCAAGCTCAGCGAGCAACTGCGTGCTAACTTTATTACCTGATGCATCATCGCTACTGTAGTTGATCTTAATTAGCGGCGCGCCCTTACTCACTAATTGACCTTCACTGACCAATACATCAAGTACTTTGCCGCGCCTTGCATCGGCATAGAGCTTAAAAACGCCATGACTGGGTTCCAGCCATCCACTCACTGATGCCTTTCGTGCGTAGCTTCCCGTATTTAGATAAATAATCACTGCCAAAATCCAGACCACAAGCAGGCCAGCTATTGCAGAATAAACAGGTTTTGGGGTCATTAAAAAACGTCCATCAACAGCATTTGATTGCTCATCAATGACTTCCTTTCTAAACAGTCCTGTTCTCATCTCCATTCCTTTTTTGTTTATGCATTTGCGTTGCAGTGCTTATCTAACTTTGTTTGGGTCACGTTAAAGGTATCTGGCCGCCACTTCCGTTTAGGCTTTTTCTCCTTGGCATCACAGTCCTTGACGCCTCCGTTTTGTTACTACCAGATACCTTGTGGTCAACATTACTGCGGTGACGGTGTTCACTTTAGGTGGGTTGGGAACTTGATGAATTACTGCTAAGGTCTATATTTCAGTAGCACACGGTTTCACTGGTGTTGGCGCATTTTTGAAAGCGGCTGGCTCAAATTTAGAAGTGATTCAGACACAAATAATTGCCAGTAAAATACAAAGAAGTCATAGAGCTGTATAAAGAATGTGCTATAAAAAACAAAGGAATATGAAAATAACACGGTAAAAACACACAGAAGGAAGCCTCATGTTTGTGCCCGGCATACTTTTAAAGCAACTCTATACACGCGCAAGTCTTACGAAGACAGATAAAGGCTTATCTTTTTCTCTGAAAAACAGATTGAAAGACGCAACCATTAAAGAAGTAAAGTGGATATCTCTTGATGGCGAAAAAATTCCAGAGCATAAAATTTCACTCCAGTTAACTCCCGACTCCACTATTTCCGTAGAAGCATTAAATAAATCAGACGGAGAGCCCTTTGGCTTGCGTCAAACCATTACCGTGCATTTAGATATTGATGAAGCGCCGTGCCCAGAAAAGCGAAAACTGGGTATTTGCTTTTCTGCTTCGCCTTTTGGAAAGCTTAAATTTGAAGTGGAAGACAATATTACTGCGCCAGGACAACGCAGCGCTTTTATTCCTCGTGACGACATGGATGACTACGGCGAAAGTATTATAAAAACACGCCAAGAATATTTCGAAAGCGCCACCGGAAAGAAAATTGATCACGTAGGTAAGTACTCAATCGACCCACAAGCGCTTAAGGGGAATATTGAGCATTTTATTGGCGTGGCGCAGGTTCCTATTGGTATTGCAGGGCCGTTGAAGATAAACGGAGAGCATGCACAAGGGGAGTTTGTCGTGCCGTTAGCGACTACCGAAGGTACGCTGGTGGCATCGTACAACCGAGGCATGAAGCTGCTTAACATGAGCGGTGGCGTAACGGCAACGGTCGTCGACGATGCTATGCAGCGAGCCCCTGTATTTATTTTTGAAAATGCACGAGGTGCCAGAGATTTCGTTAAATGGATTAAAGCAAACTTTGAAAAGATTAAGGAAGAAGCAGAAGCGACCTCAAGTATTGCTAAGCTGACGTATATCGACCATTTCCTATCGAACAAATTTGCGTTTTTGCGTTTTAACTTTAAGACCGGTGACGCAGCGGGTCAAAACATGGTTGGCCGTGCTACCTTCGCAGCATGCGGGTGGATACTTGATCATTATGAGGGGATAGAGAATTTCTACCTTGAGTCTAACTTTGCTACAGACAAAAAGGCCTCTCAAATAAACATTATGCGTACCCGTGGTAAACGGGTGACAGCTGAAGCCACTATTAAACGCGAACATTTATTAGAAGTAATGCGCGTAGACCCCAAACAGATAGATTATCACGGCCGTGTAGCTGGCGTAGGATCTTTCTTGTCTGGTGTGAATAACACGGGTCTGCATTCACCAAACGGTATTACTGCTATGTTTATCGCCACAGGGCAGGATGTTGCAAACGTATCTGAATCGTCGGCGGCAATGATGTATTCAGAATTAACAGACGACGGTGACCTGTACGTGTCTATTACCATTCCATCGCTCATCGTAGCGACGTATGGCGGTGGTACAGGAATAGGTACACAGCGCGAGTGCTTAGAGTTGCTGGATTGCTACGGGCGAGATCGCGTGTATAAATTTGCAGAAATTGTGGCGTCTGTGGTGTTGGCTGGAGAGATATCACTAGCATCAGCCATTAGTTCGTCAGACTGGGTGTCGTCACACGAACAGTATGGCCGAAACAGATAAAACCTTGGCCAACGAGGCGATTCATCGGCCAATAGAGACTAAAAATATTGGCCGATGAAAGCGCCTCGGTTTCGCTTCGCCACCGCCTGCATAAATGCACTAAAGCGCTGTGCGTTTCCATTACTTCGGCTAAAGCCTACGCCGTGTATACGAATAACAGGCTGTCCATTGGCACCTTGGTTAGCTTGGGTAATCTGACTTACAATCTGATCTAAATTCGGCCTTTGATAATCATCACCAAACACATAAAGACTCACGCGCCCTTTGGTGTTTTTATACAGCTTGATGGCTTTAAGGATCCCCGCTTCAGGCTGACTCGCCCCTCCTTTAAAGCTCTTCATTTGGCTCATCGCGGTGTCTCTCATTGTTTGTCTGTCATCTAGCCATTGCCCAGCTCTACTGGAAAACATAAAGCTTCCGTCAGCAGACATAATCTGAAAACCTTTCATTTTAGGATGGTTTTTTAAAATGTCGTTTACGACGGTGATCACGCGATTCCAACCACTGCCAGAGGACATGGAACCCGAGTTATCGATAGCGAAAATAACGTACTCAGCATCGGTGGGAATTCCACCAACATCGTCGTCAGGCGTATCTGTCGGATTCGGCGTATTTAACATAGCGGTTGCTTGGCGTATTTCGTTACGCAGCGACGAAGCTTTGTCCTTCAGTTGATTAATGGTTTGTTGTGCGCGTGGTATCGATGAGTCTAAATTGTCTTTCTGTTCCGTGACGGAAGCGGTTTTGCTTTGTGCTGCTTTCAGTTCTTGTAGCTTATCTGACAGTGCGCCTTTGAGCGTTTCCACATCAACTTGAGCCTGTAATACCTGGTCAATAAGAACACTTACGTTACTAGGGCCGCGCTCGGTGTCTTCAGTGCCGTTTTTCGCCAGAAGCACCAGCATGACTACGGCGCCGAAAGCACAGGAAATTATGTCGAGAAAGGCAATGTTAAATACCTCAACGGGGGCTCGTTGAATTTTTCGCATTAAGGCCACTCCGGAGCAGGTGATAGGAAAGTGCCGCTTGTTGCGCGGGTCCATTCCCAGTACATAGGTGAAGCAAAAGGATCGCCCTCAATGGGCAGCAAAATCACACTGTAATGCACGCCTTTCTTAGCGCGCTTAACGGTTTCAACAAATAAGGTCTTACGGCAATCTGATGAAATTGACTTTTTACTACTAATGAAGCTTTTGCAGCTCATGGGTAGTCCGTCACCCAAGGTAGGAAGGCCATCGGTGACAATATACACATCGGTGATGTTTGGGTTAGCCTTAAATAAAATGCTTAAGCCTTCTTGAAGGTTTGTTCCTCCATTGGGGACGACAGCACCGAGGTCTTTAACTATGGCATTCATCGAGCCGCTGACTTTGGCACTATTTACATCACGAAGGCCTAGTGTGGTAGCGGTGTCTGAAAAAGTCACTACGGTGACTCTTGATTCTAAAGGGACACGCGCGAGCATCCATTGAGCTACCCGTTTCGTGCGTATCCACTTTGGCGTAGAGACCTTCTGGCTATCACTTAACGCTAACTTGCCTAAAATATCCACCAAGTTGTCGCCCATCATTGACGCACTTTTGTCAATTAGCAGACCTATTTCCGGGCCTTCTATTTTCATGCCAGTGATGTAGTTCTGTTCGCCGGTACCTTGCATTTGAATGTTGGCTGACTTTTCTACTTCTTTAGACAATGCGGCTAGCTGGTTTTCAAGATCAGCCACTACTGCCATTTCAGTAGACATATCTTGCAGTAGTTTTGACTGGTCTTGCGTTGTATCTGCTTGCGCTTGCTGAGCATCGTCTTGCTTCGCTGACTCAAGGGCAATTTTATCGTTTAACTCGTCAATCGACTTTTTGAGTTTTTGTTGTTCTTGCTCTGCGGCGGCGAGTTCCTGCTCTAATTTTTCTTTCTCTTCAGTTGGTGTAGGTGTAAACGCTTTAAAGTCGACCAGAATGAAAATAAGAATAACCGCGCCAAGGCCACAGGCCATAACGTCTAAAAACGCCAGGTTAAATCCGTCTTCGGCTTTACGCACTTTAGGCATTACTGTCTCGCCTAATTAGTTGTGAAGGTGTGACAGAAGGTGGTGTTCACAAGACTCTTGTGTGCGAATTACCATAGTGTCTTGGCGACCATTTAACAGGTGCATTAACAACATTAGAATAAGCGATATAAAAAGCGCGACGAGCGTAGAGTTGAACGCAACGCCTAGCGAAGCCGTCATTCCCGCTATATCACCATCCAGGGCTGCGTCTGCTTGCGCAAGGGCTGCGCCAATACCGCGAACAGTGCCAACGAAACCAATCGAAGGGATAGCCCAAATAATGTAGCGAATCACGTTATTACCACTTTCAAGCTGAGCAGCAATATTTTCTACCGAAGCGTGGATTGCATCGGCAGCATGCTGCACGTTCTGGGTGTTTTTAAAGCGTCTAATGCAGTTTATCCACGTGCTGTATGCGGGGGTGTCGCTATAAGATGAAGACGAAAGCTCATCTAACGCTTTATCTACATTTAGTGGCGTATCTTTGTTGTGCTCAGGCAGTAAATCTCGTGAGTAAATCTCTTCTTCGTCCAGCAGCTTCCAAAGCTTGTAAACCATTAGGAAAATGCAAAACAGCATCAGCGAGATACAAACCTGTTGCTCGATATCTTTAAGAATAACCCAGAAAGAGGATAGGGACGCTGTGCCAGCCGTTGCCATGACTTTTTCGGCTGCGGGGCGAATGACACCGGCAAATAGGAAATGTACCAAGGCAAATATAAATAGAAAGACCCCGCCACTTACAAGAAAGCTGGGGTTCATTGACAACGTATTCTCTTTATTCATCATCATTCCTTGATAGTTAAATGTTAGTTGGAAAGTCTTGCGGCGAATCTAACGATACAAAGTACGCACTTGCCGTGCCCGCAATGGCCAACAATACTGCAGCAATGATCAGTTTCTTTTTCATATTAATTCTCGTATCTCGCTATGCGAAAGCCTATATCGTCAGCAGGTTCAGTCTCACCGCTGCGCGCGCTTGCGCGAATATTTTTAAGCCGACCCGTTTGAAACGACGCGCCTTTTACTACGTGTTTACCTTGTCCAACAGGGCCTAGGTAGTCGGCAAAAGTACCAGACTGGTTTGATGGTGAATTCTGGTAAACATCGTGGACCCACTCACGCACATTGCCATCTAAATCGTAGAATCCACCACGTTCAGCTTTGAACGAACCAACAGGGGCTTTGTCGACAAATCCGTCATCGTAGTCTTTTAAAATGAAGGTCTGTTTCCCACTTAGCGATGCATCAGCGAAGTTACCTTGCTTATCGCGAAGCCTAAACTGATTACCCCAAACAAAGATTGTTGGTGATGCTCGGCGATTCATTTTTGCAACGAATTCCCACTCGGCTTCCGTAGGTAAACGATAGCCTTTCGAGGTTTTATCAATACCCGTTACTCTGCCATTTTGAACAACATAAAACGGTGTTAAACCTTCCTTCTCGCTTAGCCAATTTGTAAACGCAACCGCATCACTCCACGAAACATTCGTGATCGGTAGCTTGCTGCTAGCGCCTTTCCCTGCGAACGCGGCGAACTGCGCCTGAGTAATCTCGTGATTAGACATCCAGAATTTACGCGAAAAAGATACGTCTCTTTGTGTTTCATTGCGCTGGCGCTCCTTTTCGTTTGCAGGAGAGCCCATAGTGAAGGCCTTGGGTGTAACAAGCGAAAGTTGAATACCCAGTGTATTTGCAAAAAGCGGCTTACCTTCACGCCGTCTTGCTTCAAACTCTGTAAGCATATCAGCGTGTACTTTCACCGGCTTGTTTGCACTAGGTGTAATAGTCTTAGTAACACTGCGATATCCTTCACGTTCGAATGTTACTGTGTGCGGTAAAGCTTGAAGCGTTAAATTAAGCGGCGTTTGACCTTTAGACGAACCGTCGATGAAAACTTTTGCACTTAACGACGCGCTTATATTCACTTGTCCTCGCTCTTCTTGAAGGTTGAACGTAAGCGCTTTGTTCTCGCCGGGAGCTAGCGTGATCCGCTGGCTTTGTGAAATAAATCCGGTTTTTTCATACTTGACGATATGTGGCGTATTCGCATCCACACGAGATCTTGTATCAGTCGGTTTATTATTTACTGTCAGTACGCCGCCTTGAGGGTCTGTCGAAACTGTTATCTGCGCTTGAAGGGGTTGAAGGTTATAGTTTCTTGTCGGGTTAGGGCGTTGGCTAGTGACTTCAATGGTGTCTTCCAATGGCTCTAGCCCTGACTTCGTCACGACAATTTCGTACTTACCGCCATTCATATTAATAGAAAGTGGCGTGACACCCATATCTTTACCGTCAAGGGAAACATTGGCACCAGAAGGGCTTGAGTTTATGCTAATTGCGCCCTTAACTGGAGAAAGTGAAATAACTTGTTCAATTTCCTGCGCGATATCTGCATCAAATTGGATCTCACCCGTTTCATAATGCGGATGACTGGCGCTCGCTCTGTAGCTGCCCTTTTTTAATTCCGTTACGTAGGTTCTCGATACCGCTACTTTTTCAGCGTTTAAATGCCAGGTTATTTCACTCAACGAAGGGGAGGTTGATAGGGTGACTTTTGCCGGTAAAGGAACGAGCGTAACATTAATAGTGCTTGGCGAGTTGTTGTTAATAACAACCGTGGCGTCTTGATATTTTGGGGCCGAAACCTGGACTTTGGCATGGCTACCAAACACGTAAAGCTTGTCACTGATGAACATCGCACTACCACTTAAAACAGCAAATTGCGGATTTTGTGCTGCACGTTCTGGAGAAACCGCAAAGGCATAACCTTTGGTTAGAAACAGCCAGCCAAAATAAACAACGAGAACGGCGGCCAGTCCTATTAATGAAGCTATAGCAACGCCCTTTCTTCGCTTCTTTCCTTTGGCAATGGCGTCATCAATACTGCTCACTAGATAGGTCCTTATACTTTTTCAGTACATACAACATGTACTGATAGGTTGGTGTCTGACGGTGAAACAACAATCTCTTGAATGGTTGAGCGATAACCTTCGCGGCTCCCTTCAATGCGATATGTACCAGGTTTCAGCTGAATGGTTTTTGTTTTTACTTCCCCCACGAGGCCTACTCCAAGTACCTTAATATAGGTATCGTTATCCGACGTTATTGTTACGGAACGGGGCTGATTGATATTGTCGATCACTTGCTCAAGTGAAGATATTTGGGCACGCAGTTTTGCGCTCTTTTCTGCATGTGAACCTGCTCGCGCAATGTCTTGCAGGGCTAGATTTCTGACGTTGTTATCCGATAAACGTTCTGGCCGCCTTTGGTAAGCGCTCAAGCTTTTTTCTGCATCGAGTATGGCTTCGGCATTTTGTTTTGCCTCAAGTAAAGCAGGGCTGGCTGGAAAGCTAGCGAGGCCTTTATTAGCTAGCAGCTTTACGGTTTGCCATTCATCTGCGCTGACAAACAAGGCGACTTGATTTTCAATTTTCTGCTGCTCTTGTGAAGCAATTAAAGACGCGAGCTTTTTACTAATGGTGGCAAGCTCACTGCTTGAAGCTTTTAGACTTTTGGCGTCATTGAGGAATTCTGCGGCAGCAGGGTAGTCACCTTGCTCGATAGCTCGATTTGCCTGAGCTAGCAGCGTATCAAATCGGCTGTCTTGCAATTGCCGGTTAATAGCATCAAGTGCTTGCTGTGCGTCTTTACGGGCAGGATCTAACTGTACTATTTTTGCGTACGCTTCGCGCTGTTTGCTGATGTTGTTCTCGACCTTACCAATGCGTGCCTGCTCGTAGGCGTCTTGCACCTCGTCAAATACATCAATGCGTTGCTGCAAAATGTTAGCTTTTTCGAAATCAGGGTTTATCGTTAACGACGTTTTGTTTAGGTTAAACGCGCTTGAAACATTCCCGTTATTGAAGGCAAGGAGGGCGTCTTCATAAGGTTGAGTATAGGCGTTTTCGTAGTCAGTATTTATTGTGTCAACTGAGCTCTTTATATCATCCAGTGCATTTATAACTGCGCTGTAGTTGGACGCGCCATATTCATTAAACGCAGTATTCAACTTGCGCTCAACTTCACTCGCTTTTTCTAAGAACATCTGGGAGTGTGAAACGCGACTAACCAAGTCGTTTACACTTTGTTTTGACTCGCTAAGCGCCATTTGAAGGGCTTTTCGTTCTTCTGCATTAACTTCCACAGCGGGTGTAGCTTTTGCGGTTTGGGGTACTGCCGTCGTGTCATCCGTGGCGTCCGTAACGTTCGATGTGACAGTAGGCATATATGAGATAAGGAGCACGCCTGCGACGCCTATCAACATGACCAGTGAAAAACCGAGCAGTGACTTTTTTATGAGTGCCTTTTTCTTTGCTCTGCTTTGCTCTATTTGTTGCTCAACGCTTGGCATGCGTAACCCTTTACTCTCTAACTTAACAATAGAATAGATATCTTATTTAATGGTTTTGATAACACCAACGACTGGGCTTATAGCGCAGTCATTGGTGTGGATTCCATGTCATAGATATCTTTAAGGCGAGCGCGAAGCTGGTAGTATTGTTCGCTTGCTGTGCCTTGAAGCTCAATTCGTTGATTGTCTATTTCAACAATTTGATCGGCTACCTGAATATCAAGGTTTTGACCCATTTCATCGAATAGATCCCGTTGGGCGTGAAGCTCTTTGTTAGTTTTGATTGCTTCGCTCAGTGTACCAATTGCGGCAATACCAGCACCTGCAGCGGCTACTTGACCAGCCGTTGAGCTAGAGTTAGAGCCTAAAAGCACTGACGCGACTGCGAATAACCCTGCCGTGACTTGTTGTGTGGTGCGCTCTGCTTCAAGTTCTCTGATTTTCTTGGCTTCAGGAAGTGTCTCTTTCTGGTACTTACGGTATGGCTCTTCAGTGGTTACCCAAAAAGAATCATAGGTTTCTTGAAGGCTATCTATAAATTGTTCATCTTTTGCCTGTATGGCGCGCACGCGACGAAGCATTGGATCGCTATCTGAAGGCGCACTTACTAGCTCAATCTCACCTCTTCTGCCTTGAGTAAGGTATTGGCTAAACGACTCAGGGCTATACATTTGTGCGTAGCGCAGGTCTGACACCATTTGCACTTCTTGCTTGTAGGCATCGGATTTCTTTATAAGCAAATCATAAACGAATTTTGCAATTTGCTCGAAAACTGGGCCGTTAGGGTTTTCGCCGCGAGACATGGCATCGCGATACCAGCCTTCACTTACGCGGTATTCAAATTCTTCTTCACCCCATACTGTGTTTTTAGCGTCCATCACTTTCACGCCAATTTCTACAGTTTCAGTATCTGAGTAATTAATTTTGCCCAGCACGTAAACATCGGCAAGTGCAGAAGCATCTGGCGTTACGTTAATGCTGCCGAAAGATTTGGTTTCACCTAGGGCTTCTTTGGTTGCTATCGCAAAGCGGTTAGCTTCTAAGCGACGCACTTGAGGCCAAATCCCTTCCTCTTCTATTTCATCGTAATCGATAGTGCCATCACGTTCTGTAGGAAAGCCCGGGTCAAACACAGGTATGGCAACATCCATATAAATTTCGGAGTTGTAGTTGTAGGTATTTTTTTGCGCGCCTAACGCCTGACCGCCCCCTGGGCCTACCATAGATGGTCCTACACTGGTGACATTAGTCTGCGTTGAGCCACATCCGCTCAAGAGTATAAACGATGCTGTTGCGACCACGGTAAACAGGGCCTTGGGTTTAAATGAAGACATATCCTTTCCTTCCTCTGATTTTTTATTTACAACCGTATTGCTCTTTTAATGCTTGGAAATGCGCCTTTTCAGACTCAGTTGTTGCTCCTTGCAAGCCGGCAATTACGGCGTCACATACCGCTGAACTTCCACCTTTCGCTTGTCCTCCAACAGACTGTTTTGAAGGATCAGAACTTGAAGTGGTTGTTTGTGTATTCGTCGATGATTCTTGAGACGCAGTGCTGCTTTGTGAGCTAGACTGCCCAGCGCCTGCCCCCGAAGATGATGTGCTCGAGGTATTACCCGCACCAGCGCCTTGCCCTGTACCTTGACCCGCCGCGCTAGCTACGCTTTGTGCGCTCGATTGCGCCGCTGAGTTCATGCATTCTTCGCTTTGGTTTAGCGCGCCAAATAAGGAGTCGTCTAACGCTTGTATTTTCTCCGCTTCTGTCATCGTAGATAGATCTTGTTCGCCAAAATCGAGAACGGCGCAATCTTGATAATAGGTAGGGGCTTCGCTCGTTTGAGCGCCAGCTGAAGCAAAAATGAGTGCGTTAAGCAGTAATGCTAGTGGCAAATAATACTGCATGGCGAATAAGTCCTTTTAATCTGATTTGGGGTGGTTCATATATTACCCTCCATCCTTAAAGCAGTTATACCACTCTTTTACTTAAGACTAAACTCAGTTTTAAACATGCACAGGTAAGTTTTCATATTCAGAAAATAAAAAGCCGACGAAACAGGAAGCTTTCGTCGGCTTTAGCGTTGGGTTAATTAAGGCCTACTAGTTTATGTTATTTATTGCTACAGGCCTTTGGACGCAGAATTAATGCTCCCAATGATAGTGGTGCGCTTTCGCTTCCACATCATCTGCCGTTTGTTGCGGCATAAAGGTGGCATTGTCTTGTTCAAAGAAGAACGGTTTGCGTTTTTTCTTACTGCCCACTTCGTTCATGGTGGCCGACTCGTATACGCGTCCATTTAGTACAGTGTATTCTACGAATTCACTCTTTCTAATGTCGCTTAATACGTCGCCATCAATCACCACTAGGTCAGCAAGTTTACCTTTTTCGATACTGCCAAGATCTTTGCCCATACCTAGGTGTTTCGCGCCATCAATAGTACCGCCGCGTAGCGCTTCCCAAGGCGTAAAGCCGCCTTGTTCCATGATCCACAGCTCCCAGTGAGCAGCTAAGCCTTCACGCTGTCCGTGAGCACCAATATGTACACTGACCCCATTATCTCGGAGCTCTTTGGCGTAGCTTGCTACGTTTTGGTGGTTGTACTGATTTTCTGGCGCAGTAGGTCTGCGGATCGCACGGCTGTCTAGAATCGTCGACGGGGTATAGCGAAGAAGACGCGGGTTCTTCCACACTTCAGTTTTGTCGTACCAGTACTCTTCACCCATCATGCCGCCGTACGATACAACAAAGGTTGGCGTATAGCCGAACTCCGTGGCTTTCCATAGTTGAGTGACGTCGCTGTAGCCTTTTTCCACAGGAATGCTGTGCTCAAGACCCGTATGGCCATCTACCAACATAGTCAGATTCTGCTGAAGCTTACCGCCTCCTTCAGGCACTACCATCATCTCTTGATTTTTTGCTGCCCACAGCACTTGCTGACGCTGGTCACGACGCGGCTGATTGTAGCTTTTCACTGAAATAGCACCGGCTTCTTTCAAGCGCTCTACGTGGAAATAGGCATCTTCATAATTGTTGATAATCGCTTTGTAACCTAGTCCTTCTGCACCGTATAAAATCGTGCCGGTGGAGTAGATACGTGGCGCAACAATATCGCCTTTACGCTGTAATTCTGCCGCAGCAAAAATTTCTGTCGTGTCGTTTGAAGGATCATGAATGGTTGTTACGCCGAACGACACATTCGAGTACTGACTCCAGTTTTGCTGAGGAATAATCTCATTGCGGCCCTGCGAGCCGTGAGCGTGCGCATCAACAAGCCCTGGGATAATGGTTTTACCCGTTGTGTCTATTTTCATTGCATCATCAGGAATGGTCACATCGCCACGTTTACCCACTGCTTCAATGCGGTTGTCTTTAATCAGCACAACGCCATCTTCAATCACCTCTTGGGTGTTGTCGGCATCGCGCATGGTTACCACTTTACCGCCAACCAAAGCTTTGTAACCAGATGGCTTGTCAGCTTTAGTGGTAAACGACAAATCCATACCTTCAGCTACCGGCTCAGGCAGCGTTTCCGCTGCGCCATCAACAAAGGCAAAGGCTTCATCGAGTGAACGGCTAAATAGCGTAGGGCCGTTAAACCAGCTAAGGGTTCTATTGTCAGGCGACCACGTTAAGTATTCACCTGCACGGCTTGAGAGCTGCGTTACCGGCAGTGAGGTCATGTTCGGGCCTATGGTGATGCGCTTGCCATTTTCGACAAACGGCGCCACGTACGTTTTGAATTGGTAAACAAACGCAACCCATTTCTTATCGTGTGAAAGTTTGTACTCACTTACTTTATCTGCACCGTAAAGGTGAGTTCGCTTGTCGTTACCCTTAAGGTTAACGCTTGAAAGCTGGGTTTCGTAGTAAGCTTCGCCGCCCGCTGATTCGGTGAAATACACTCGGTCGTCGTTACCCGCGAAATGCGCGTTGTAGCCGCCATCAGAGACTTTTTCTACGGTGTCTTCTTCAAGATCTGCTACGTAAATTCCTGGCTCAACCGAGTATTTGGGGTCTAATAAGTAGCCGCCCGTAAACTTGCGGAAGACGACTTTCTCGCCATCGGCAGAGAACGACGGCTCAATGTAGTGACCTGGCTGCTGGGTAATAACCTTTCCTTTCCCGCCACGAGCAGAAACCACGCGAACGGAGCCTAGGTCTTGGTCATTCCATGTCGTATAAACAATCGACTTTCCGTCGTTAGAAAAGCGCGGATAGTATTCGTCATGGTCGTTTTGTTTCGTTAAACGCTTAATTTTGCCAGATTTAACGTCGCGCACATAAAGTTTACCTAACGCTTGGAAGAGTACGGATTTACCGTTGGGCGACATTTGAGACCAGCGGATCATGCGAACGTCAAATTCATCAGGCGCGACATCTACGTCAAAGCGTAACGCATCGGCAAATTTCACCGTGCCTTCAACGGTCACGTCCATGGTGCTGGTGGATTTATCTTTCACGTTGATAGTGTGGAACTTACCGCCTGTCCAATATACGATTTCGCTGCTGTCTGGCATCCAGTCGAAGTAGGCAAAGTAACCTTCCGAACCAAAGCCTTCCTGCATATCTCGCTCTAGTTCTAACGTCAGTGGTGTTTCTACACCTGTCTTGATGTCTTTAATGAAAAGCGCGGTTCTATCTTTAACGCGACGCACAAAAGCGATGTATTTACCGTCAGGTGAAGGCGTAGGAACCACAGCGCCGCCCGTACCGCTAATATAGCGGCTCTCTTCGCCGGTTTCGCGGTCGTAGCGAGTGATAGCAAAAATGCCTTCTAACGGGTCGCGGTTATATTCAAAGCGGGCGCCCGGAACCATATTTTCGGTAAAGTAAATATACTTGCCGTCATGAGAGAATACAGGGTCAGCAATGTTTTGTTGGTCGCGCTTTCCGCTGTTACGAGCTTTAATTTGTAGGCCGTCACCACCTGATTTGTGGTACATCCAAATCTCGCCCGCAGGAATACTACGGCTAGACATGATGCCTTTGGTTACCACTAGGTATTCGCCGTCTGGGCTCCATTTAGGAGAGTGGATAAGATTGCTTTTCTCTTTGGTTACCTGACGAAGATTACTACCGTCAATGTCCATAACCCATACGTTACTTAACCCATCTTTATCCGAGATAAATGCGATCTGTTTACCGTCTGGAGAAATTGAAGGGTGAATATTCCATGCGAAGTCTTGGGTCAGCGGGGTCGCATCGCCACCACTCATGCTCACTTTGTACAAGTCACCCAGCATGTCAAAAACCATACACTCGCCGTTTGGTGCAACGTCTAAGCTAGACCACGTGGTTTCGTTTGTTTTGATAGTGACTTCGTTTAATGCATAAGGTGGGTTGCTGACTTCCCACGTTTCAAGCTCGGATTCTGTTTTTTCTTCACTGTCGTTTTGGGCGTATAAAGTAGGTGCGACGCCCAAGCCCAGGGCGCTTACTAGCGTGATGGCCAGTAAACTTTTCTTTGTCGTTATCATAATTGTGTTTCCAACCGCTTGTTATTTATTTTCTGTCTACATCAGAGTACATGACTTAACATGAAGATACGTACTCTTGAATTGTAAAACTAAGGTTAATCTTACTGCAAAGTAGGATAGATTCATTTAGCTTATGCGATTGTAAGCACGATTTTAGCGTTTAACTTTCATTGACCAATTTTCGAGAATCGTTACTATTCGCGTTTATTTCGCAATTTGTGAGCGCTGTTTTGAAACTTTGGGTACGACGACTGCACCTTCTATTAGCGCTGGTATGTGGGTTATTTATTATTTGCCTTAGCATCACCGGTGCATTGCTAATTTATGCAAAAGATATCCAAACCTTTGTCCAACCAGAGAAGTGGACCATAGAATCTCACGAATCGCCCTTACCCCTTTCTTACATAGTGAATGCGCTGGAAGACGAGACGGGTCAGAAAGTCGAGCTTTTAATGCCCGAGTCAGACCCTGAACTCGCTTGGCAAGGGAAGCTCAACAATGGCGAATACGTAAGCGTAAACCCCAACTCTACCGAAATACTTCATAGATACGATTATTACAGCACGTTTTATGGGTTCACCATGGCTATCCATCGATGGCTGTTGTATCAAGATGGTGACAACGAAAGGCCACTTAGAAATTGGGTGTCTGTTAGTGCCTTAGTTCTACTTCTTGAAGTAATTGTGGGTTTTTACCTTTGGGTAAAGCCAAAAAATAGAATAAAACGCCTTGCGATTAAACGCCGCGCCAAGTTTCGAATTCTCATGTATCAACTTCATACAGTGCTGGGCGTTTATTTGGCTATACCACTAATACTCATCGCTTTTAGTGGCATGGCGTTTAATTGGAAAAGCGCTACGCAGCAGGTGGTGGAAACCGTTACTTTTTCAAAAGTTGAGAAAAGGCCAGTACCTGAACCGTTATCCCACGATGCTAGTAGTGCTTCAGTGGCTATCGATACATCTTATCAAAACGCCATAGCGGTGTTTCCCAATGCGTCACTATTTCGCATTTACTTCCCAAAAAATTCAGGCGAACACATAGGTTTCAGAATGCAAAACCCCGGCGAGTCTCACGCCTACAGCTGGGTTTGGACAAACCCTCAAAATGGAGAAATAACGGGTTATTACGATGCATCAAAAGCGAATGTAGCGACGCAGGTTTGGAACTTCAAATACAAGTTTCACATTGGTGATTTCGCGGGCCCATTGCTTGAATTTATCTGGTTATTAATCGCATTACTCCCTGCGTTTTTTACGATAACAGGGTTTTACTTTTGGTATAAACGCCACTTTAGATAATGAGAATAATTTTCATTATCTTTACATTGTTCTTCTACACCTTTAGTATAACGCGCCTTTCGTAACCTTATTTTCTTAAAAGAGTTTTCATGTTTAGACCATCGCTTACGCTCATTGCCTTAGCCGTTAGTGCGCCTTCTTTTGCTAATGATGCCCAAAAGGATATGGAACGTATTATCGTTTCTGGAAGTCGTGTTATTGAAAGTATTGATGAAGTACCAGCGTCAATCACCGTTATTTCAAGAAAGCAGATTGAAGATCACCTAAAGGTAAATCCCGAGTTACAGAGCTTGTTAGCGCAGATGGTGCCGGGCTTAGCTCCAGATACAGGTAGTTCGAGCAATACTGGCCAGTCTTTGCGCGGACGAGCTCCGCTTGTGATGATTGACGGTGTGCCTCAGTCCACGCCGCTTAGAAATGGCTCGTTAGGTGTGAAAACGATTGACCCTAGCGCGCTTGCTAGAATTGAGGTAATTAAGGGCGCTACGTCTGTTTATGGCAATGGAGCGTCAGGCGGTATTATCAACTACATTACCAAACAAGCAACAGCGCAAGACACGCATGAGGGCCAAGTGAGTTTGTCTTCACGTTTTAGCGCAGTGAAGCTTGAAGAGTCAGCCGGTGCGCGTATTTCAGCTGCGATTAACGGCAAGGTGGAGAATTTCGATTACCTTGTTACCGCCAGTTACGAGGAAAACGGCGTTCAGCGCGATGCAGAAGGCGACATCTTAGGTTTGCAGTACGGCCTGTCAGACGCTGAAACACAGAACTACTTTACCAAATTTGGTTACGATTTCGATCAAGAGAAACGCCTTCAATTTAGCTACAACTACTTTAGCTCTCAACAAAAAACTGATTTGGGAGATGTTCCCGGAGACATCAACGAAGGCGTGAAAACCTACGCTATTCACGTACCTGAAGCTCTGCAAAAACGCGGTAAACCTCAGGGGCCTGACGGAAATGAGAACATCACCTTGAAATACACAGACAGCAATATCTTTGCAAACAGTGAAATGACGCTTGATGTGTACTCGCAAGATATTGAGAACGTATTCTTCTTTTCGCCTAACTTAGCTAACCCCGATGAAGGCTACGACGGCGGCCAGTCTATTATTCGCTCTGAAAAGCGCGGCGCTCGCGCGACGTTTAATACTGCCATTGATTTCGATGGCGTAGAAGCCACGTTTATCTATGGTATCGACGCACTGAAAGACACTACCTCACAACCGCTGGTTGATGGGCGCGTGTGGGTTCCTGAAATGGAAATGGACAGCTTAGCTGGCTTTTTACAAACAAAATGGGTAATTCACGACGACGTTATTGTAAAGGCAGGTGTGAGAAGGGAGAGTATCGATTTATCGGTTGATGACTACGAAACACTGAAGCTGTGTCGCTCTGAAACTCAATGCTCTGTTCCTCTTCAAGTTAAGGGGGACACTATAGATTACGACGCAACCACTTATAACATTGCATTTAAGTATAACTGGAGCGACAGCTTTAGCCCGTTCTTCAATTATTCGCAAGGTTCAGATATCGCTGACATTGGCCGCCTACTGCGCGCTGCAACGGTAGATGATATTGGTCTTATTCAAACGGAAGCTTCTATCATCGATAACTACGAAGTGGGCTTCACCTCTCTTTTCGACCAGGTACGCCTTGAAGTTGCGGCTTACAGAAGTACATCTGAACTCGGTACGACCAATAGTTTCAACGAGGTGACTGGTGTGTATGAGCCTGTTCGCGCACCGCAGGAAATTTGGGGTTATGAAGGCTTAGTAGACTATCGAATCTCTGAAACGCTCAATGTGATAGCCACATATAGTTACGTTGAAGGGAAAAATACCGAAGCTGATGTGTACCTTGGCTCTCGCCAAATTAGTCCACCCAAAGCAACGGCAAACGTAAACTGGAAGCCATCAGACACTTTATCGTTAACAGTTAGCTATCTGTATGTGGGTGATCGTAAACGCTTCTCGCCAAATGCTGACGGCGACTATGTGGGCGATCAAGGACCTATATCGAGCTATAATATTGTTAACCTAAGTGGACAGTACCAGTTCGCTGAAAACTGGAACGCGTTTATGGGTGTCGAAAACCTGTTTAACAGCGACTACTATCCTGCGCGCGCTCAGTCATACACCTACGGTGGCTACAATATTAAAGGATTAGGCACCACAGCAACCCTTGGTGTGACTTACTCTTTCTAACCAATAGCACCTCGTCTAATTGTGGCGAGGTGCCTTCTCTCTACCATCACTTTCAGTGATGCTTGTCTATTACAGCAATAATCGATAATTTCGTAACAACTCATTAACAATGAATTGTGTAGGAATTACCGTGAGCAACGCTGAACAACAATTGCATTATTCTACTTGTACGCTTTGTGAAGCAATGTGTGGTATTGAGGTAGCGACGAAAGGCCGTCAAATACTGTCAATAAAAGGGGATAAAGAAAACCCATTTAGCCAAGGTCATATCTGCCCGAAAGCGAGTGCGTTAAAAGACTTGTACGACGATCCTGACCGCTTGAAGCGCCCGGTAAAAAGGGTACGAATTGACGACGAGGCGAGTGCATCGGAAGACAGTGCATGGGAAGACTGCACCTGGGAAGAGATAGGGTGGGATGAAGCCTTTGATTTGGTCGCAAGCAAATTACACCACATCCAGCAGGCACACGGCAATAATGCGGTAGGTGTGTATTTAGGAAATCCTAATGCGCACAATATGGGCTCAATATTATTCGGACCGTATTTCTATCGTGCCCTCAAGTCGCACAACCGCTATTCCGCTACCTCAGTTGACCAGTTGCCCCATCATATTGTTAGTCGACGACTTTTTGGTCATATCTCCCAAATTCCCATTCCTGACATTGATCACACGCAGCACTTTATGATCATCGGCGGGAATCCGCTGGCCTCTAATGGCAGCATTATGACCGTGCCAAACGTGAAAAAGCGTTTAAAGGGCATTCAAAAACGTGGAGGGAAGGTCGTCGTTATCGACCCTAAACGCAGCGAAACTGCCGATATCAGCTGTGAACATCACTTTATTCGTCCAGGCAGTGACGCGCTGTTACTGCTAGCTATGCTGCATGTATTGTTTGAAAAGCAGTTATACAAGGCGGATGAAATTTTACCTTATGCCGAGGATATAAAAGCGGTCGAAAAATACGTTCGCGATTATTCACCACAAAAGGTGAGCGAGCTTACCGGTATTACAGCTTCACAAATCACTCAGCTTGTTTTGGACTTCTGCAATGCTGAGTCTGCAGTTTGTTATGGAAGGATGGGGGCTAGCGTACAAGCGTTTGGTACGCTCACTCAGTATCTAATCATGCTGTTTAATATGCTCACCGGAAACCTTGATAAGCGGGGTGGCATGATGTTTACTCAGCCAGCCGCTGACGTATTACCTGTATCAGGCAAGGGCAGCATGGGCGGATTTACCTCTCGCGTAAGAGGGCTTCCGGCGTTTGCTGGTGAGTATCCGGTGGCGTGTTTAGCCGAGGAAATCTTAACCCCGGGAGAAGGACAAATTAAGGCCATGGTAATTGGTGCAGGTAATCCCGTGGTCACTACACCAAATGCAGAACAGCTTGATAAAGCATTTCCTCAACTCGATTTTATGGTTGCGGTGGATTTTTACGTTACCGAAACCTCCCGACATGCAGATGTGATCCTTCCTCCGGTAACCGCGCTAGAACGCGACCACTACGACATTGTTTTTCACAACTTTGCCGTGCGAAATTTCGCTAAGTATTCGGAAGCGGTGGTGGACATTGACGAATACCAGCTTAGCGACTGGCAAATATACCTTTCGTTAGCAGAAAGGCTCGATGCGCTAAACGGAAAAAACACCGCACACTATGCTGCGCTTTGGGACAAGCAGCCTAAAGGTGTGGTCGATGATTTGTTGCAAGAAGGTCTTTATGGTCGAGCAGCAAGTAAAAGCGAAAAAGTTGAGGCAAAATTAAGCGAAACTGCAACCGCTATTCCGGAAGGCGGGCTGTCGATTGATACGCTTAAAGCATATCCACACGGTATCGACTTGGGACCGCTACAACCGTCTTTGCCTCATGCCTTGTTCCATGAAGATAAGAAGATTCACTTAGACTTTGATTATTTCATGGCTGATTTAGACAGGGTTAACGCGCATTTTTTTGGAAAAGCGAACCATGGTACGCCGCAAAATCAGCCCGTTGTTTTGATAGGGCGCCGGCATATTAAAACCAATAATTCGTGGCTGCATAATAGCCCTCGTATGGTGAAAGGTAATAACCGCTGTACGCTGCAGCTTCACCCTGATGACGGGGCTAAATATGGCATTACAGATGGCGATGAGGTAAGTGTGAAATCGCGGGTTGGCCGGCTAACCATAGAGGCTGAAATCACAGATGCAATTATGCCCGGCGTGGTATCTATTCCCCATGGATGGGGGCACAACAAAAAAGGCATAAAGTTGTCTGTGGCAAGTCAGCATCCTGGGGTAAACACCAATATTCTTACTGACGATTTACAGGTAGACGAATTATCGGGAAATGCGGTGCTAAATGGCGTGCCCGTTGATCTAGAAAAAGTAAGTTAAACACATAAAAAAAGCCGGCATTAACTAATAAGCTAATGCCGGCTTTTGTGAGAAAGCGCTCAATTGAGCGCGTCTCTCTAGGTCATCGTAACAAACTCTTCTGCACTGGTAGGGTGAATAGCTACACACGCATCAAAGTCAGCTTTAGTCGCCCCCATTTTTATGGCAACGGCGAAGCCTTGCAGAATTTCATCCATGCCGTGCCCAATACCGTGAAGGCCTACCACTTTTTCGTCTTTACCCGTACATACAAGCTTCATCTTTGTCATTTGACGATGGCGGGTTACCGCGGTGTACATAGAAGCAAAGCTAGAGGTGTACACTTTAACGTTGTCTTCACCGTATTCTTCAATAGCTTCTGGCTCTGTTAGGCCAATAGTGCCAATGGGTGGATGACTAAACACAACGGTTGGAATAAGCGAGTAATCCATGTGAGCGTCTTTTTGGCCGTTGAATAAGCGTTCGCTTAGCAAGCGACCCGCTTTAACTGCCACCGGAGTAAGCTCTGCTTCACCGGTAATATCACCAACCGCGTAGATATTCTTCGCCGTGGTGTTTTGATATTTGTCTACCTTAACCGTGCCGTTGTCGTTCAGTTCAACGTCGGTATTTTCAATATCAATTTTGTCGGTAGAGGGTTTACGGCCAATCGCCCAAATCAAGCAGTCAGCTTTTAACACTTCGCCATTGGTTAAGTGTACTGATAGCTCGCCATCTTCAGCTTTTTCCACTTTCTCTACGCTAGCATGGTCGTGCAATTTGCAACCTTCAGCGTGGATCATATCCACTAAGGTTTCGTGAATAATAGGGTCGAAATTTCTAAGCGGAGCGTGTTTGCGAACTACCAGATGCGATTCTGTGCCAAGAGCGTGTAGTACGCCGGCTAATTCCACTCCAATGTAGCCTGCGCCAACCACGACAGCGCGCTTCGGCTGCTCTTTTAAGGCAAAGAAACCATCAGAATCAATACCGTACTCAGCACCTTCAATATCTGGGATGATTGGGCGGCCGCCTACAGCAATCGTAATATGATCAGCCGTGTACTTTTCGCCGTTGACTTCTACTGTGTTGTTATCGATAAACTTCGCGAAACCGCGAATTAAGGTAACGTCATTTGCGGTAAGAGCGCGGTCGTAAGAAGCATGAATACGCTCAATATAAGCCTGGCGGCTGGCAATTAGGCTGTCCCAGCTAAAGTGATTTACCGACAAATCGAACCCGTATTCAGGTGCATAGCGATGTATCGCTTCAGCCACCTGTGCTCCGTACCACATGGCTTTTTTAGGCACGCAGCCAACGTTCACGCAAGTACCGCCAATATCTTTCGCTTCAATGATGGCGGCCTTCTTTCCATGTTTAGCTGCACGGTTTGCAGATGCGATACCACCGCTGCCACCGCCAATACATATATAATCAAAATGTGTCATTCAAAAAGCCTTCTTTGTCGGTTAGGCGAACGTAAACGATAAGCATAAATGCCTTCGGTAGGTTCGCACAGCAAATCATTCTCTATCGGTCTTGTCATAAAGAGTAATCAAAAGACCGAGATTTGCTTTAGGGAATTGCATTTAGTTTATCAATGGGGACAGTGCAGCCTAATTAAAAGGCTAAGACAAAGCGAAGCATATTCATGCATCGCTCATCCTGCTTTCAGCACGTAATCTTTAAAGCTTATTCACTTATAGTAGCAGAAAGCTCTTCTGGTTCTATTTGAATACTAAACGCTTTTCCACGTTCTTCTTCAAAGTGTACGAGTTTTTGAATGGTGGCATCACTAAACACATGTCCCTCGGGAAGGATAAGGATGTGACTATCGTTATACAAATTTTGGGCTAGTACCATGCCTGCTTTGAGCTGCGAGGCTTTCAATGATGTAGAAAGCAGTTTAGATGTCGTTACATCTTCTGCTTCGAGCAACAGGTCCAAAAATTCACCGTCATAGCGGGTGTTTCTGTGCTTTTTCATTTCTAGTTTGGCATCGCGAGGGCTCATTTCGATGCCGCTCATTCTGCCAGTTACTAAGCGCCAGTAATCTCGGGCTATGGCCAAGATACGCGCGCCAGCAGGTATTTCTTTTGCAACTTTGTTATACAAGCCTGAGCCATTATAGTGCTCGAACTGAAATTCAATAATGTCAGAAACTTGATGTAGTTCGTGAGCCGGAGCAAGTATTAACGCAGCCTGCTTGGTTTGCGATAGATAGTTTTGCTGCTGTTGATATTTAAGCTTTGAAAATGGCGCCTTAAAATCTTCGCTTTCAAGCCCAAGTAACCCAAGCTCGCAGATAAGGCCAGCATAACGCACCTGTTTGATTTCTTCTTTCTCTAACCGAGCAATACGCGCCAGCTTTGATGCCAACTCGCTAACCTCAATGGCAAACTTACCATTAATGTCAGGGTTAATGCTTATCACGTTGAACAGCACCTGCTCCATTGCAAGGTTGTGTTTTTCGATTTTATTTAGCGCCGCTTTTATTTGGCGCGTGCGCTTTTGAACCACTTGTTCTAGTGAGGCATTTACGTCGCGTAGCTTTTTATTTTGCAGTCGTGTTAGTTTTTGTAGACGAAGGTTTTCCGCCTTTAACTTAACTCGCTCTAAGCCTTCTTCTACAACAGCGATAAGCTCTTGGTTGTCCCATGGCTTTTGCAGGTAACGGTGTATCTTGCCTTGGTTTACAGCTTTAATTGTTGACTCAATGTCGGCATAGCCAGTGAGCACAACTCTAAAAGTCTCGGGATAATTGATAGCGACCTGTTCGAGTAATTCCGCACCTGACATCTGCGGCATTTTCATGTCAGAAATAACTACATGAACATCGTGTTTACTCATTAGATCTAACGCTTTGGCACCACTATCAGCAAGCAGTAAGGTGATGTCCATAGTGAACAGCGCACGCTTAATAGCGCGAAGGATATTCGGCTCGTCGTCGACAAATAGAACCGTGTAGGTCGTGGCTTGTTCTGTAGTAGGCTCTGTCATAAATTATTATCCTTATAAGCGACGTTACAACTATTACACGCAATGCTGCTTGATAACACTATTAGTTGCTTCATCCTTCGCTCTCTAATGTTTTGTCTGAGTGTGAAACAAGGGGGAGCGCTAACGTAAATATGCTTCCTTCTCCCTCTTTGCTGGTGGCTGAGAGCGTGCCGCCATGCTCTTGAGCAATGCCAAACGAAATTGAAAGACCTAAGCCAGTGCCTTGCCCTTCAGGTTTAGTTGTAAAAAATGGATTGAAGAGTTTGTCTAAATGACTTGATGGAATACCGCAGCCAGTGTCTTCTACACGAAGCTCGACAAACTTGCCCGCAGTACAGGTGGTAATAGTTACCTTACCGTTCTTACCCGTGCTCTCTATCGCCTGCCCCGCGTTAATGAGTAAGTTGGTAACAACTTGAGAAACCTTGCCTACATTCATGGCAACGTCAGGGACTTTGCCCAAATGCGTTTCAACAGTACAAATATACTTTAATTGGTTGTTCACCATGGCAAGGGTAGTGCGTACACAATCATTAATGTTGTGCTGCTGCATGTGGTCACTGTCTACACGAGAGAATAGCTTTAACCCTTTTACAATTTCAGCAACCCGACTTAAACCGTCTCTCGAATCGCTGAGAAGGTCGGTGATATCTTCATTGATAAACGCCATATCTTGATTAGCTAACATTTTTTCTAGTTCTGATAAGGCAGAAGCACGCTTACCCTCGTCTTGCTCATTAAGCACCGCGTTAATTTGTGAGAATATCATTTGGTAGGTAGCAACGTACTCGCTTAAGGTGGATATGTTGCTGCTGACAAAACCGACAGGATTGTTAATTTCATGGGCGACCCCCGCTGCTAGCTGGCCAACTGACGCCATTTTCTCAGCTTGAAGTAGTTGTACCTGGGTCTCTTTTAGATCTTTATTGGCCTCTTGGAGTTGATAGTTTTTCTGATGCAGCAATGCGGTTCTATCCTGAACCTTTTCTTCAAGTAGCGTGTTAAGCTCTTTAAGCTCATCTTGCGCGTATTGACGCTGCGCATGTTCTTCTTTTAAACGCTCAACCAGTTGATTAAATGCCTCTGCCAGTTCGCTTAACTCATCAGTGCCGCGCACGGGAACAAAAACATCTTGATAGCTGTTGTTTTTCACTGCATCACCTAAACGTTTAGCGCCTTCGTGTAATTGATGAAGTTGCGACATCAGGTAAGAGCCAAGTAAGTAAGAGCACAATCCGACCAAAATAAATTCTAGAAAAGCCAGTGTAACTGTCCAGTTTCTCACCCTCGATACTGATTCAGTTACTGAAGCAATGTTAAGCCCAATCTCTACATAGCCGTACAAAGTCCTGTTCACCATGATGGGGGCTCGGGTGTCGTAAATACCATCATCAGCGTCCGAAACGCTTGTGTCGGCAGTAAAAGGGCGGTTTAGTGCGTTGGTGTTCCCCTTTTCTACGAAAACTCTGCCTAATTTGTCTTTAACTTTGACGTAAGCAATATTGGGGTTGGTAAGGATTTCTGAGACGTCGGCATCTAGAGCTGCAAGGTCGTAGCTTAAAAAGGCATTTTTTGTCGTCGAAACAAAAAGGGCAACCGTGGTGTCGGCTGACTTCTTTATGTTACTGTCGACAAGGTCATTAAGTAGCTGAAACACCGTCACAATGAGCACTAGCAGCAAAAGCGCTGCTATTGATGCGATGCCTGTTATTGTTTTTATACGCAACGACAGTTTCATACGAGTCTACTCATAAATGCGGCCTCGATAGCGACGCTATTCCCAATGCTCTCACGTCGTCCCAATCACTGTCGTTTGACGCTATAAAGCCGTTAAACCCAATACCTTTTAAAATCCAAGACTTACTTGTGTCATTCGACAAAGCAAGTAATGCATTAAGAATAGCTTGTCTGTCAGCGAGTGCCATATTTGGATGGGTTGCGATAGCATGAGGCGTATAACCTTTGCTCTTCCAAAGGACACGTAATTCTTGTTTAACGTCGTCAGGTGAACTGTTAAGCGTACGGACAATGCCACCCCCAGCATTGAAAAAGCCCCGTTGTACTGCGAGGTACACAGAGTCATGAGATTTGACGTAGCGCGGTACAAAAGCAATGCTTTTCATCCGCAAGTGAGCGCTTGTGATAATTGTGGCAGCAAACGCAGCTGGCGCTGGGAAGGCTACTTCAGTACCGCTTAAGTCATCCAGAGAGCGTATGGGGCTGTCTTTATGTACAACAAGTAAGCCGCGAATTTCTTTATCGCGTTGGCGCGCAAGCGCGCGGTATCCCGCAGATTCATTAAAGACCACAAAGTGGTAGGGGTTCATGTAGGCAATATTATATTTGCCGTCGGCGAGATTAGCCTCGAAGGTGGGAATGTCTTTTGCAGTTTTAAAATCAATCTTAAAACCGGTGTAATTGCTCACATAGTCGATTAAGGGTTGCCATGTTTCAGCCATTTTCTTGGCAGACTGCTGAGGTACAACAGCAAAAGTAAGGGGTTTAGCATTTGTCGGTAATGCGCAAACACCAGCAAGCAAACTTAAAAGAGCCAATCGCGATAACCAGGCCATAATGTCACTCCCTTCAAATCGATTTACATCGACATAAACTGCTCAAGGACCATTGTTAAGTCATGATTTGAGAACGGCTTTTGTAAGGTGGCATCAGCCCCTATCTCAAGCGCGCGCTCCAAGCTAATTTCATCGAGTGCCGATATGACCACAATTTTGAGATCTTTATATTTACTCTGATCTCGCGTGAATTCGATAACGCTGTAACCGTCCATGCCTGGCATACTTAAATCGAGGGTCATTACTTTGGGCTCGTATTGGCTTAGCATAATCCCCGCTTGGAAGCCGCCTGTAGCGATATACGACTCATAACCCGCCCGTCTGGCCACGCGCTGAATAGACTTGGCAACTGGCATTTCATCGTCAACAATTAATATTGAGGGCGTGGCAATGCCTTTCAATGAATCGGGAATTGGCATGTCGTGTCGTTCAAGAAAGGCGACAAAATCTTCTACTAATACTCTGTTGTTTCCACGCCCAGGAAGTTTGAAGCCTTTCAGCTTACCGCTTTCGATCCATCGAATTACGGTGCGCAGATTTACATCGCAATACGAGGCTATTTCGCCTGAGGTCAACGTTTTCATATCTATGCCTTGTAGATTTATTAATCGAAATTATAGACGCTGAACAGCGAAGGGACAAAGTAGACAAAAGGATGAAATGTGACATTTGTGACAGCGCTTGGCGGAGGCGGCTGTGTTGTTCAGTTTTTATGAGGGGCATTAAGAAAAACGGTGCAGCGGCATTCATTGAATTCGTAAATATAGGCAATAATCATGATCCATGCACGTTAACGGCTAGTAAGTTCAAAATAGGTCAACAGTGGCTAAAACAATAGCTTGCTTTTAATCAGCGAAGCCCCATCATTATTCTATCAACGTGTTAAGAGTGAAAAAGATTATGACAACCCCTGCAATTGAAATGGTAGATGGTCTACCAATTTTTTCTGCTATTGAACCTGCCTCTATTAAGCCTGCAATTGAAAAAGCCATTGCGGCGTGCAAAAGCGAAATAGATGAGGTCGTGGCGTCGAAAGATTACTCTTATCAGAATTTAGTGCTGCGCCTTGAAGAGGCCGATGATCGTTTAAGTAAAATATTTTCACCCGTTTCTCATATGAATAGCGTGGTGAGCAGCGATGAATTGCGTGAAGCCCACGATGCGTGTTTACCATTATTATCTGAATACGGAACTTGGGTAGGCCAGCACGAAGGCCTTTACAATGCTTACGCTTCCCTTAAAGCGTCTGACGAATTTGCGACCTTAAGCGAAGAGCAGCAGAAAGTGATTGAAAACGCCGTTCGCGATTTCACATTGTCAGGCGTAGCGCTTCCCGCAGAGCAAAAGAAGCGTTTTGCAGAGATCCAGGCAAAGCTTAGCGAGCTATCGTCAACCTTTTCCAATAATGTGATGGACGCCACTATGGGCTGGACTAAACACATTACCGATGAAGCTGAACTTGCCGGTATGCCAGAGTCAGCCCTTGAAGCAGCGGCGCAAGCTGCGCACCAAAAAGACTTACAAGGCTGGTTGTTTACGTTAGACATTCCGTCTTATTTGCCAGTCATGCTTTACGCCGATAATCGCGAGCTTCGCGAAGAAATGTATCGCGCCTATGCAACAAAAGCGTCTGATCAAGGCCCTAATGCGGGTAAGTGGGATAACACCGATATAATCAAAGAAACCTTAACGCTGCGTACTGAACTGGCTGAACTGTTAGGTTTTTCAAGTTATGCAGAGCGTTCACTAGCGACTAAAATGGCGGATTCTACCGATCAGGTCATCGGTTTCTTGCGTGATTTGGCGGCTAAGTCTAAGCCTCAGGCAGAGAAAGAGCTTGAAGAAGTACGAGCGTACGCGAAAGACAAGCATGGTGTCAACGAGCTAGCGGCATGGGATTTACCGTATTACAGCGAGAAACTGAAACAGGAAAAGTACACGATTTCTGATGAAATGCTTCGGCCTTATTTCCCCGAAGATAAAGTGCTGTCTGGTTTATTCGAAGTTGTACATCGCCTGTACGGCTTAAAAATTATTGAGCAGCCTGGCATCGATACGTGGCATAATGATGTACGTTACTTCACCATTACTGACGATGCCGATGTGATGCGCGGCAGCTTTTACCTAGACTTGTACGCACGAGCTAAAAAGCGTGGCGGCGCGTGGATGGATGAATGTCGCGTACGTCGTGAAAAAATGAATGGCGAATTGCAGCTACCCGTTGCGTACCTTACCTGTAACTTCAACGCACCTGTAGGGGATAAGCCAGCGCTATTTACCCATGATGAAGTGGTGACCATGTTCCATGAGTTTGGTCATGGGATTCATCACATGCTTACTAAAATGCGCGTAGCGGGTGTATCCGGTATTAACGGTGTGCCATGGGATGCGGTTGAACTGCCAAGTCAGTTTTTAGAAAACTGGTGCTGGGAAGAGGACGCGCTTAACTTTATCTCTGGTCACTATGAAACTGGCGAACCGCTTCCTGCTGATTTATTGGAGCGTATGCTTGCTGCACGGGATTACCAGTCAGCGATGCAGATGGTACGCCAGCTTGAATTCAGTCTTTTCGACTTCTTACTGCATAGCGAAAAGGGCAGTGAGGTAGACGTACAGGGCACATTGGATAAAGTGCGTGAAGAAGTGGCCGTGGTCATTCCTCCATCGTTTAACCGTTTCCAAAACGGCTTTGGTCACATATTTGCTGGTGGATACGCAGCGGGCTATTACAGCTATAAGTGGGCCGAGGTGCTTTCTGCCGACGCGTACAGCAAGTTTGAAGAGGATGGCATTTTTAACCGCGATACGGGCAAAGCGTTCTTAGAAAACATTTTAGAAATGGGCGGCAGTAAGCCTCCTATGGACTTGTTTGTTGTTTTTAGGGGGCGGGAGCCGCAAGTTGACGCTTTGCTTCGTCACAGCGGTATTAAAGGCTAGGCACACATGAAAGAGTCTAAGTTAGAGTCTTTTCAATCTATCTACCGCCGAGCGTGCGAGCGCAAAGGCGGTGAAAGGGTGCTTGAAGCCATGCTCCAAGCGCCACTTTCTAAAGCGCAAATTGAAGCAATTCCTGACGACCGCTTTTTAGCGGCGATGACCAAAAAAGTGTTCCAGTCGGGCTTCGTGTGGCGAGTTATCGAGCAAAAATGGCCCGACTTTGAAACCGTATTTTTCGGGTTCGACATTGATAAAGTGTTGTTGATGCCCGATGAAATGCTAGAGCAAAAAGCGTCAGATAAGCGCATTGTTCGCAACTATAAAAAAGTGATGACAGTGCGTGACAATGCCATGATGATCAAAGACGTAGCCCTGGAGCACGGTAGCTTTGGTAAGTTCGTAGCAGGCTTTGAAAAAGACAATATCACAGAGCTTTGGGCGTTTTTGAAAAAACGCGGTGCGCGATTAGGTGGCAACACCGGCCCCTACATGCTTCGTGCACTAGGCATAGACACGTTTTTATTCTCTCGAGACGTGGAAGATTACTTGCGAAAGAATGAAATTATCGACGGTGGCTTAACCTCGAAAAAGTCGCTGTCGGCGGCCAATGCGGCATTCGCGCAATGGCATGAGGAAAGCGGCCGTTCTTTGCAAGAGATCAGTGCCATTGTTGCCTATAGTTGGGGCACAAACAATCAGGTAGCGTAGAGCAAGCTGCTCTAGTCTTCTAAACAAGCGAGCTTGTGCCTTGCAGGCTCCGCTTTTGTAAAGGTCAAAGGCTTGATTTACATCAGGAGACAGTCAGGCATAAAGCTTTTGCTTGAGCACACAATCCTATACACTTCGGCATTAATAAAAATATTCAAATTACAGGACTGTCATGAGCGACAATCAAACTCCCGCTACGCAAGCAGACTCTGCAATCGACAATGCTACTGAGCATACAACGCACTTTGGTTTCAAACAGGTGGATAAAGGGCAAAAAGCCTCTTTAGTTGCTAATGTTTTTGACTCTGTTGCAGCAAAGTACGACGTAATGAACGATCTTATGTCGATGGGAGTGCATCGTTTATGGAAGCGTTTCACAATAGACTGCAGCGGTGTTCGCGCTGGCAATAAAGTATTGGATATTGCCGGTGGTACTGGCGATCTAACCGCTAAGTTCTCTCGCTTGGTAGGTCCTACAGGGCGCGTAACCCTTGCCGATATCAACTTGTCTATGCTGAAAGTAGGCCGTGATAAGCTTCGCGATCGCGGCTTGGTAAGCAACATCGATTATGTGCAAGCTGACGCGGAAGCACTGCCTTTCCCCGACAACCATTTTGATGTGGTGACCATGGCATTCGGCCTTCGCAACGTAACGGAAAAGCAAAACGCGCTTAATTCTATTTTTCGCGTGTTAAAACCAGGCGGCCGTTTACTGGTATTAGAATTTTCTAAGCCTACGTCAGAGCAGCTCAGCAAACTTTACGATATGTACTCGTTTCACATTTTGCCAAAAATGGGTCAGCTAGTGGCGAACGATGCAGAAAGCTACCAATACCTTGCGGAAAGCATACGTATGCACCCAGATCAAGAAACCTTGAAGGGGATGTTCGAGCTGGCTGGCTTCGAGCAATGTGATTACCAAAACCTGACTGGCGGTATTGTAGCGCTACATAGAGGTTATAAGTTTTAATGCCTACTTCTGCGCTGGTTACCGCAACGGCTGAATCGGTTTTAAACAAGTTGCTGTCTTTAGACGAAGACAGCGAAGTAAGGCTAAAAGCGCTTGCTGGCGCCAGGCTTACCGCGTTCATTTCGCCGCTTCCTTATGGTATTACGCTGTCGTTTTCTGACCGTATTGACGTACTCAGCGAACAAGGCTCGTTTGAAGACGCCGTCGCGTCCCTTGGGCCGAAAGACTGTTGTATTAAAACGTCGCTACAAACCTTGCCAGAGTTAAAAGAAACCAGCCAGTTGACTCGTCTTATTCAGCAAAAGGCCCTCTTTTTGGAAGGAGAGCTCAATATTGCTCAGCAGGTCAGTGCCTTGTTTCAGCAGCTCGATATCGACATTGAAGAGTTGCTGGCCCAAAAGACCAACGATGTTATTGCCCATCAGACCGTGAAAACGGTGAAAACCGTGCAAGAGAAGTCGATGTCAGCGCTAGCGTCCATGGCGAAGGTATTCGGCAACGCCGTAGTAGAAGAAAAGCAGCTTGCTGCACACAAGCTGGCGGTTATGCACTTTAGTGACGAAGTTAATGCGCTTCGCGATCGAGCAGAAAGTGCCGATGCGAGACTGCGCCGCCTAGAAGAAAAATTTAAGTAAGATTGAGAGAAACAGGCTCATAAATGCGTATTGTTAGGTTATACCGAATTAACAAGGTATTGTTGGAACACGGCTTAGACGAACTTATTCCAGCAAAGTGGTTACCCTGGTACGCGCGGGCTATGCGTCATACCATTTTTTGGGTGCGAAACAAGCATAAGGGCAAGTCAGCCGGCGAGCGTATTACCCTTGCACTACAAAACCTTGGGCCTGTTTTTATTAAATTCGGCCAGATGCTCTCTACCCGCCGAGACTTGCTTCCCCCTGCCATTGCTAACGAACTTGCCCGTTTACAAGACAAAGTTCCACCGTTTTCATCTGACGCTGCACAAGACATTATCAAGCAAGCGTTGGGACTTTCTGACTTAAGCGAATTATTCAGTGAATTTGAAAAGGCGCCGCTGGCGTCTGCTTCTATCGCCCAAGTTCACGCGGCAAAGTTAAAGCTTAACAATGAAGACGTTGTGGTAAAGGTGTTGCGCCCAGATATTCGCGATACCATCGTGGCGGACATGGAGCTTTTATTTAGCTTGGCTAACGTGCTTCAACGCTGGCTTCCTGACGGCAAACGGCTGCGTCCTGTCGAAGTGGTTGTGGAATACCGCAAGACCATTGTTGATGAGCTTGATTTACTGCGTGAATCTGCAAATGGTATTCAGTTAGGGCGGAACTTTGAAGGCTCAGACGCCTTATACGTACCTAAAATTTACAGTGACTACTGTCGCAGCAATGTGTTGGTTATGGAGCGTATTTACGGTCTGCCAATTTCAAATATAGACGCATTACTTACCCAAAATACCAATATGAAAAAATTGGCCGAGCGCGGTGTGGAAGTATTCTTCACTCAGGTATTTCGCGACAGTTTTTTCCATGCAGACATGCACCCGGGCAATATCTTTGTTTCTACCGAACACCCTGAAAACCCCAAATATATCGCTATCGATTTTGGCATTGTGGGTACGCTCAATCGTGAAGATAAGCGCTATCTGGCTGAGAACTTTATTGCCTTCTTCAACCGCGACTATCGCAAAGTCGCCCAGCTTCACGCCGACTCAGGCTGGGTACCGCAAGATACCAATATCGATGAGTTCGAGATGGCTATTCGCACGGTATGCGAACCTATATTTCAAAAGCCACTTGCTGAAATTTCCTTTGGCAACGTGCTGCTGCAGCTATTTAATACGGCACGTCGTTTCAATATGGTCGTGCAGCCACAGCTTGTGCTACTGCAAAAAACATTGCTGTATATCGAAGGCTTAGGCCGTCAGTTGTATCCTCAGCTCGACCTTTGGAAAACCGCTAAGCCGTTTCTTGAAAACTGGATGAAAGAGCAGATTGGCTTTACCGCCATGATGGGGAAGGTGAAAGACAATTTACCTTTCTGGTCTGAAAAACTACCTGAAATGCCAGACCTGCTGTACGACAGTTTACAGCAAATGAAGCGCTTGCCATTGCAACAACAAAGGGCCCATTTGGCACTGCTCCAAGAGCAAAAGAAAACAACTCAGACCACTCATTTAAGCGTAGTGGGCGCCACTTTTGTGTTAATGACAGCAATACTGCCAATGTACGATTTATCATGGTATTTCCCTGCAAGTACAGGCGTAATTGGCGCAATTTGCTGGTATTTAGCCTGGCGGAAAGGGCATTAATTTTTGTTACGCTGCGGTGAAATATTTATGAAATCCGTAGTTTATCAATTAATTTGTATATTAATCGTCCCGAAGAGTGTTATAGTGGCTTTGGCTTTAAGCCAAAGTCTTTAAAGAGACGCGATTTTGTATTATTTGCTATATGTTAAACCACTCGAGTTACCCGGTAATTTGTTGTAAGTTGTTTGTCCATTCGTAAGTAAGACCCAATACTCCGCCAATTTAAAGACTCTAAAGAACTTAGTTACACGCGCTTATGCGCAATTTAATACGATATTTGAGGTCTATACGACATGTCTAAAGTTACAGGCACAGTTAAGTGGTTCAACGCTGATAAAGGTTACGGTTTTCTAACTCAAGATAACGGCGGTAAGGACGTATTCGTTCATTTCCGTGCGATCATCTCTGACGGTTACAAAACGCTTCCAGAAGGTCAGCGAGTAGAATTTGAAGTTGAAGAAGGTCAAAAAGGTCTTCAAGCTGCTAACGTGCAAGCTATCTAAGAATTCAAAAACGGCGGTCATTTGACCGCCGTTTTTCTTTCTAATGTCTGTATTTCCACACCCACGCTAAACGCGCGACAAAGCTTTTAGTCCATACCGCTTTTGGTATATATCATTTCTAACGAATAACGCTTTTCATCAATAGCTAGTCTACGGCGTCGCTATCGCCATCCTTTCTCGGCTACACCACATAAGCACTCGTTCACCTCTATAAATTTGAAGCTCGCAGCATATTCCTAATATCAGTACGCCACGGTATTGCGTAGTCATAGCGTTTAATGCTTTACTCATTACAACGCCCATTTGGGTAATACTAGTCCGCACAGTTAATTACCCACTCAGCGAGACTCAAAGTGTTCGTAATCGCTGCGATAAATACGTCTACATGGAGTGCTAAATGCGCATGACATCAACTATTCGATCTTCATTGGCCACCGCGCTACTTATTCTAATTTCAAACCTTGCTTATGCTGCTCAGGCAAATGGACAAGTCGATGAACAGGGTGTTTTAGCAATGGTGCTTAATGCCGAAATCCGTATGGCAGACGTCGTGCCTAGTGAAGAAGAACGTAAAAACTTGAAGCAGCAAGCGAAAGACAATTACGCAGGTATGCTTGATTATGTGGTCCGTGTAAATGCGTCTAACAGAATTTATGAGCTTGTTTTAGAGGACTATGCAAAACAAAAAGGCATAACTGTTAATCAAACACTGGTAAGCAAGTTTATCGAGAAGTTTGAAGGCCAGGTTTCAAGTGAAACGGCAACGAAACCCATTAAAGAGATAGCGGCCAAGCAGGTTATACAGTTTCAAACAGAAAAAGCGATGTATGAAGAGTTTGGAGGGCGTGTTATCTTTCGCCAGTCTAACCCGCAAATGCCGATTGACGCTTACAACACACTGCTATCTCGCTATCGCGATGCAGGTAAACTTAGCATAATAGACGAGGACTTGCGGGATGCATTTTGGGATGTATTCACGCCTCCCTTTCAGTACGAAATTGCACCAGAAAATGTCGACTTTAATCAGCCTTGGTGGCTTTAAATAGCCTCCATAAAAGTAAAGCGCCTGACGTAATTCGCTGAAAAACTGAGAACATGGAAATAAAGGGCAACATCTCACTATGCGTAGTGAAAAAATAAGCGGTATAGACACAATAGATAAAGCTATTTTGGCCATGCTACAAAATAACGCTGACACGCCTGTCGCAGAAATCGCTGAGCAAATTGGGCTTACGGTAACGCCCTGCTGGCGGCGTATTCAAAAGCTAGAAGAGAAGGGCATAATCTCTAGGCGAGTAGCGCTGTTGCAAGCAAAACACCTGGGGCTGGCCATGACCGTTTTCGTTCAAGTAAAAGCGGGCAGACATGATGGAAAGTGGCTGGCAAGTTTCGCTAAACACGCCGCATCATTTGATGAAGTTGTTGAATGTTATCGTATGTCTGGCGAATACGATTACCTGCTAAAAGTCCTCGTTACCGATATGGATTGCTTTGATCATTTTTATAAGCGATTGGTTAACGGTATAGAGTTTTCCGACGTCACTTCAAGCTTTGCAATGGAGCAGATTAAGTACACAACCTCGGTACCGCTTAACCATATTTAACCCCTCATAATTAGCATTGGTTTTCTCAATACCTTCGGTGATAGATGAGGCAATTTGCAGTTGAAGACTCTAACTTACATAAATTCGATAACTTCCCGATTAAAAATCTGAAAGAAAAAAGCAACCGTAGCGGTCTATTTTTGTTCAATTGTAGGAGAAGTAAATTTTGTCCTACTACGAATAGAAAAGGGTGCAGAGACGTGCGACAAGTATAGGCGTGCCCCTAAATAATATGGGGGTTATATGTTTAAAACCATCAAGCAAAGAATATTGCTCGGTTATCTTCTCGTTGTAATTGTGTCGCTCATCGCGGCAATTGTATTGACAAAGAACAACGCCAATGTCGAAAACTTAGTAGAAGCCTACGTGGCTGAAACATTACCCTCGTTAAGCGCTATCGATGATATACAAACTCAAAGTAAAGAGCTGGTGCTTATCGCGTATTCCTTATACGGAACCACAATAAGTAGTCGCGAATATAACGGGCAGAAAGACCGGCTCGTCGACGAGACCAACGCCAAATTTTCCCAATTCAGCTATATGGGAAGCGATGCCGCTCAAGAAAAATTTGATGTACTGGTTGCGTCAGCTGCGTCTTTACAGCAAACGATGTCAGCAACATCTATAGATTGGGATATTGCACGGGAAAATCTTCAAGTCATTACCCAAGCAGCATCTGAACTAAATGCACTTTTGACTGGGGTACGCTCGGGTGTTGAGCGTGCTGCGAACTCTCGAACCATGGCTATTTCTGCTGAACTCAGTGTGAGCCAGTTCACTATCTACAGCCTAATCATATTGCTACTGGCTGTATCCATAATGGGCTACATACTTGCTAAGCGGAATATCGCAAATCCTATCGAAGAGATGGCTAAGAGGCTTGACGATATTGCAAAAACACGCAATTTACAGTCACGTCTACCTACTCAAAATTTACAAGAACTCCACGCGATAACGCATAGCGTTCAAGGTCTACTAGCCGTATTTCACAAGGGAATGACTGACCTTCAACATGCAGTGAATGACCTGAACCACTCATCACAAACACTTAACAGTGCAACATCACACTCTTCAACCGCTATCTTAAGCTTTCAAGGAGACATTAAGCAGCTAGTGTCAGTCATGGATAATCTGTCTGATGAAATGGAACAAAGTCTTACTCTATCTATAAAAGCTGCGGAACAAGCGAAAGGTAGTGCCCACCAGATAGCGCAAGGTAAGGTGGATGTGGAAACCACAGCGCGCGCCATCTCTGATTTAACCCTTAACATTGATAAAACTGCTACTACGTTAGATAAGCTGCAAAGCGATGGAAAAAACGTATCGAGTGTGGTGAAAACCATTGCTGAGATTGCTGATCAAACTAACTTATTGGCACTTAATGCTGCAATAGAAGCGGCAAGAGCAGGAGAGTCGGGTAGAGGTTTCGCGGTGGTGGCGGATGAAGTGCGTACGCTAGCATCAAGAACTCATCAATCGACAGTTGAAATTAATGCCATGTTAGAAAAAATAGTGCAGTCAATTCGTGATTCTGTACAAACTATGACTTCGAATAAAGACAAGGCACACAACGCATTGGGGCTTGCCAATGAGCTGGTGATTACGTTGGAAGACGGACGCAAAAGCGTTTTATCGTTAGTTGAGGTGAGCAATGAGGCTTCGGCTCTTGTACAACACGCTAAAGATCAGGTGCAAGTTGCACGCGAAGGGGCACTAGATTTTCAAATGCTGGGCGATCAAGTAAAAGCCGCGAATACCAATGTGAATAGTGAAGCGAAAAGCTTATTCAGCCTGGCTGAGAACCTTCAGGAAAACGTTAATAGATTTAAATTGAGCTAAAAAAATGGGGCCGGTTTGACGGGCCCCATATAAATTAATGATTTTGGTCTTCAACGTGCTGGTCGGCGAATATCTTGGATTTCTTTTTGATTTTACATCCTAAGATACGCTGCGCATTTTTACGGCCGATATAGTGAGCGACTGTGTAGGGGTGCGCGCGCTTGAAGAACCGTGAGAACGAATGGAATACATTTTCCATGGTATTGGCTCCTTCTATTAAAAATTGCCCCAAATAAAATATAGTAATATTACAGTTTGATGTCAACAAAATATTTAACGGTAAGTAACGTTTAAATTTTGATCACACCTTAAGGGTAGACTAGCTAACGCTAAACATCCTCTAGTCATTGGTATACATTGTTCGAGGGAAAGGATCATATTTTGATCGCAGGTTTTCAGATCGAGTTCGTGGATTGGGGATACTGGTCGCCGCAAATGCCCCAAGCACAGGAAAGGCGTCGGGAACCGCAAGAAACTCGCAATGTACAGCGTTTAGTATAGCGCTGAATAGAAAGTGAACACCATTGAATTTCAATGATGTTCACTATTGTTTCAAGTAATTGGGATCTGCTGCGATCCCATTAACAAAGGCTAGTAGTAAGAAAGCTTCTCTGATTTACCGGAGAATATCTTATATACCATGGCCGTATAAGCCAAAATAATAGGTACTACAATAACTACGCCAACAAGCAAGAAGCGCAGAGAGCTTGCATCACTAAGCGCATCCATCACCGTCATCTGTCCAGGGATGATAAACGGATAGTAGCTTATGCCAAATGCGGTGAAACAAAGTAAAAATACTAGAAGGGCAATAAAGAACGGAAGCCATTCGCCTTTCCCTTGTGCATCAGGCAGTTTTTTAAGCAACACACCACATAGTGCTAGAAGCGCAAAACACGCTACTGGAATAGCGAAAAGCACATAGCCCCAAGGAGCAGACAACCATAAGTCTCGTACGTCATCGTGTAAGGTTAGATTCGCGATACTTACCGCGACAATTCCTACCGCCAGTACCCCTAAACCTCTTCTGGCCCAGTAATACGCCTTTTGTTGAAGCTCACCTTCGCCTTTAAGTATTAACCAGCACGAGCCAATAAACGCATAGGCAGCCGTAACACCAAATGCAGCGAGAAGTGCAAAGCCTTGCGCCCAAATATCTGTGCGAAGACCCGTCACGTATATACCTAACATATACCCTTGAGCTAATGTGGTTAAAAGCGAACCGTATTTGAATACCATGTCCCACTTACGCTTTTTCACCTGCACAACCTTGGCGCGAAAATCGAACGCTACGCCGCGCAAAATAAGCCCTAATAACATGAAGGTTGCAGGCAAGTACAAGGTTTGTAAAAACTCACTATGGGCTTCAGGGAAAGCAATAAGCAGTAGTCCTATGGCGAGCACAAGCCACGTCTCATTGGCATCCCAGTAAGGCCCTATAGAGGCTATCATGTCATCGCGAAACGCTTCTGTTCTTGGCGGGATAAGTACACCCACACCCAAGTCGTAGCCATCTAAAATGGCGTACAGCAATACAGATAGACCAAGTAAACCCACATAAATATTTCCGAGCATTTCTGCTGATACATTTTCAAACATGTTTGCTCTCCTTAAACCGTGCTTGGGTCTGGGTCAGTAGGTTGCATTTTTGCCTTGGCAACTTCGCGCTCTTCCGTCGTTATCTCTTCAATTTCAACGGCTCTTCTGCACATCAACATAAGTGTTCCCATGTATGCGATTAGAAGCACCGTATAGATAACAAGATAAAGCGTGAACGACAGAGCAATATTCGCCGGTGGTAACTGGGTAACGGCATCAGCGGTTCTTAATACACCACTTACCAAATAGGGCTGACGGCCTATTTCCGTTACGTACCAGCCTGCTAACGTAGCAATCCAGCCGCTAAACGCCATGCCTGCAAACGTGCGTTTAAGCCAAATTGGGAAGTCTTTGTTACGCATAAGATAAAGACTGCCAAGCCATGACACAGCAAGCATCAACATGCCCATACCCACCATAACCCTAAAACCGAAGAAAACAGGAGCAACGGGCGGATGCTCTCCTTCGAACTCATTTAACCCCTTAATCTCGCCCTTAAGTTCGTGAGTAAGAATTAAACTTGCACCATAGGGAATGGGAATTTCAAAATAATTCTCTTTGCTTTCTTCGTCAGGAATTGCAAAAAGTAACAAAGGTGCACCTTCAGTGGTCTCCCAAAGTCCTTCCATCGCCGCTACTTTCTGAGGCTGATGCTCAAGCGTATTTAAACCATGCATGTCGCCAGCAAAAATTTGTAGCGGGATTAACACTGCCGCCGTATAGGTGGCGGTTTTAAGCGCGAGCTTAGGCGCAAGCTTGTCGTCGCCTTTAAGCATGCGGTAGGCCGAAAGCCCAGCTATCAGGAAGCTGGCCGTCAGTCCAGACGCTAACATCATATGTACAAAGCGGTAAGGGAAAGATGGGTTAAAGATAATTTCTTTCCAGTTTGTGGCATACACTACACCGTCGACCACTTCAAAACCTTGCGGTGTTTGCATCCAGCTATTTAAGGCTAATATCCAGAACGCAGAAGTAGTGGTGCCAAGTGCAACAATAAGGGTTGAAGCCGTATGCAGCCAGTTCGGAACACGGCGTATGCCAAACAGCATGATGCCTAAAAACGTGGCTTCTAAGAAAAAGGCGGTAAGTACCTCATAACCGAGTAGTGGCCCCGCCACATTACCTACTTTCTCCATAAATCCAGGCCAGTTAGTACCAAACTGAAATGACATGGTGACGCCGCTTACTACACCCAAGGCGAAGCTTAGGGCAAAGACACGTACCCAAAAGCGATACATACGCATCCACACAGGGTGACCTGAAATATTAGAGCGCAGCTTGAAGTAAAATAGAAACCAGCCCATCGCCATGGTGATGGTTGGAAACAAAATATGAAAACTAATATTTAACGCAAATTGTAAACGAGACAGCAAGAATGCATCCACAGAAGGCCCCCTTAGTTAACGCTGTTTTTCCCCGGAAGTAGCTTGTCCTTAAGCTCAAGCATACGGCCCACGCCAGAACCCAACTTCATCAACGTGTTTAACTTTTCAGGCCCAAGATTTTGAAGCTCTTCAGACCATGCCGTAATTGATTCGAGTAAATCGTGAATTTCGTTCAGTTTATGTTGTGCATTTGCCTCTTTTTCATTGGCAGGTGCGTCAAGCAACAAATCACGCAGTAGACTCATGGTTGGGTCTATCTCGCGCTTTCTTCGTTCTTCAAATACTCTATTGGCCAATGTCCAAATATCGCCAGCCGGAATAAAAAACTCTTTTCTCTCACCAGGAACAAGATGCTGTTTAACTAAGCGCCATGACTGAAGCTCTTTTAAACCCATGCTGGTATTGCCTCTGGATATGTTGAGCGCATCTGCAATTTCCTGCGCCGAAATGGGCTCTTCGTTTAAAACAATAAGCGCAAGAATTTGCCCAACTGTTCTGTTGAAGCCCCAACGACTTCCCATTTCGCCAAAGTGCATAACCGCAGATGTAATTAAAGGCGTCATTTTCATTTTTACCTTCCAGAAGCTTCAGAAATTACTGAAAGTTTATTGCGTAGGATCAAGAAACACAAGTTTTATTCGTGATATCACGTACGAATTTTTGAAAATTTAATATTCTTCTTATTAAGTGCTGCAGTGATTTGACATGCCTCTTTAATAGAAAGTTGGTATCTTGTAGAGTAAGTCTAGGAACACACTGCGAAAATTCGCTTTATTGATATTTGGCGCAAAGTAATGCAAACAACTAATAATACCCCTACAACGCTTCAAAACTGTGAAGATGAAGCTATCCACTTGATTGAAAGCGTGCAGAGTTTTGGGTATGTCATTGCCATCAATCCAAGTACCAAAAAAATTCAGGTTGTAAGCGAGAACATCAATGACATGTTCAACGTAGACGTCGTTCCCGGTGAAACACTTATCACTGAACTGATTGACATTCCCTCTCCTGAAGCGCGCACATTCCAGACTATTCACGATGCTGTAAAAGGCGGAAATGTACGCCACGCCTACCAGTGGAAGTTTGCTGAAAATGCGCTCCATCTCAAAGATTGGGAGAAAGAGGGCAGTGGTGTTGCCTTCGATTCTAATGGCCTGTTGGTTATAGAGCTTGAGCCAACCCCTCAACTAAGCTTTGATGCGGCGCAGCAATGGGTGCCAATGGATGTAGATATTCGCGCACTGTTACCCAATGTTGATGATCGCGACTCCATAGGCGATGTTGCCGATGCTATCGCTCAGGTATTTAAGCAATACATAGGTTTCGACTCGGTCATGGTTTATCAGTTTGACAAAACCTACTGTGGTGAAGTGATTGGTGAAGCCGCAAGTGCAGATTCTCGCTCATTCAAAGGGTTGAAGTTTCCCGCTTCGGATATCCCTAGTCAGGCCCGTGAACTGTATCTAAAAAATCGAGTGCGCTGTGTCTACGATGTAGAAGAGCAAGTTATAGGCCTTAAGCCTTCGGTTAAAGAGGCTGAACGTCCACCATTGGATTTATCAATGTCGATGGTTCGCTCTGTCTCGCCTATGCACATTGCCTACCTTAAAAATATGGGGATCCGCTCATCATTTTCAGTTTCGCTTGTTTTTGAGGGTAAGCTGTGGGGATTGTTAGCATGCCACAACAGTGAACCTGCTTACATCGACCAGAAGAAACGTTTAGTTTGCGAATCATTAGGTCACCTTTATGCCTGGCAGCTTCACACGAAAGCACTACATAAAAAGAAAGAGCAATTTCAAATTCGCCAACGCAAGCTGAACTATATTGTTCACCAGCTTACTTCATTCACGAACCCGCTTGAGGCCATCACGCAGAAAGAAGGAGACTTACTGGATGTTGCTGATTCGTGCGGTATGGCGGTGGTTACCCCTACGGGCAACTATCTGGTTGGTAAGACTCCCACAGAGAAAACCTTGGCAAAATTACTCGAAAAATTTGCCATTAGCGGCTCTGAGCAGTCCATTGCTATAAACCGATTAACAAACGAAATTTTAGATAGTGGCGACCTAAACGGCATTCGAGGCATGTATATTTCCTGCGTGTCTTCAAAACTGGGCTACTACACGGTTTGGTTTAGAGAGCAGAAAGACAAGACCATTCGTTGGGCGGGGCGCGATGCAGCCAGAAAAGATATTGGAAAGTCGCTTACTCCTCGTAATTCGTTTGATATGTATTTGCAAAGTGTCGCTGATGAGTCGGTAGAGTGGACCGAAGATGATCAACTAATCATTGAAGGTTTTGACCATCTGTTTATACCTTACGCGCTAAGCTTAAAAGCGTCGCTTGATAAGCAAATTAGTAAATTAGAAGAGCTGGATAAAGCGAAAGATCAGTTTCTTGCCAGCATTTCTCACGAGCTACGTTCACCACTTAACTCCATTGTGGGGTGGACCGATTTAGCGCTTATGGATATTGGCAATGTGGACAGAATGACTGATGCCCTTGGCGTGATAAAGCGCGCGGCATCAACTCAGGCAGCACTGATCAACGATATTCTCGATTTATCCCGTATTATTTCAGGTACGATGAAGCTCAGTACCCATTCGCTTAATATTGCTGGTTCTATATCTGAAGTTGCCAAATCTTTCGAGGCTGGATTTGCGAGCAAGAATATTCAGCTATCGATAAATTGCGAAGACGATCACACGCAAATTCTGGGTGACAATCTCCGTATAAAACAGGTTATCAATAACCTTTTGAGCAATGCACTTAAGTTCACCTCGAAAGGCGGTACTGTGCATGTAAGAGGTCGAAGAGAGCATTCGAACTACCTTTTCCGCGTTAAAGACAATGGCAAAGGTATGACGCGCGAGCAGCTATCTCATGTTTTCGAACGTTTTTATCAAGGCAAAAACGAGCACAACAAACATGGGTTGGGCTTAGGCCTGTCTATTGTGAAAAGTTTAGTAGAGATGCACGGTGGTGAAATTTATGCTGAAAGCGACGGACCTAATACAGGAACAACGTTTTACGTAACGCTGCCTATTGCGCCGCTTAATTTGCACGACGACATTATTGAAACTAAGAACTCTGAAATTAGCGACCTGACTGAGTCTTTGCGTTTGAACGGCTTACGGATTTTAGTCGCAGAAGATGAGCAAGACGCCCGTGATTTTATAAAGCTGTTTCTAGAATCTAACGGCGCGCGAGTTAATGTTGTGAAGAACGGCCTGTTAGCATGGAAAGAAATTAACGATATGCCAGAAGCCTTCGATCTTCTGCTATCGGATATTGGTATGCCGGAAATGGACGGGCTGGGTTTAGTTTTAAAAATAAGAGCCAGTGAAATACCAGAAATTGCAAAGCTTAATGCCGTAGCACTGACCGCTTATGCCTATACATCTGATCGCGTTAAAGCACTTAAAGCTGGCTTTAACAACTATGTGTCAAAGCCAGTCGATGGCGAAGAATTGCTGACAATTCTGGAAATGTACTTACCAGAAACGTCACACTAACGCTGACGACTCCCCGTCTTCTTTGCAACCTCTGATCAGCAGTATTGCGAAGATAGAGCGCGAAGATAGATCGTTAACAAGGCTCACACATATCTTTGAATAGGCTGTTTAGTTTAAGCAACGACAGGTATGCTTTGTAGTGTAGAAGTCGCGTAGTCGACTTCGTGCTTCTCTACCTAATTTAATGCCTTTCAAAGTTAAAGTTCACCGAAGTCAAAATTCATCTACCAGCGGCGGAGTAATAGCTGGTAGGTGGTTTTATCTAACAGCGACTCGCGGGGCGACGAACTTTCTTTATCGGGAAGCGCAGCACGCGCTTCCTCAAGCGATGCATATCTATCCCCGTCAATATAAAACGCGCTGGCTTCAGATGTAGGTTTACCGTCAAGGGAATAGGCGGTGTTTAACAAGTCTGACGTGGTAGTTATGTTGCTGTGCCCGATAAAGTCGGCAACGCCATCGCCATTCACATCTTTGGTGAGCCAAGCTAACTCAAGTGGCTGATTCAATTCCCCCGAATTCTGCATTGTCGACACAGCCTGGTTGAATTGCGCAATAATCCTTTCAGCGTTAGCAGCATTTTTGCTGATAGCTATTTGAAATCCGGTTTTTGCTAATGGTTTTGCTGAAAAGTGCAGGGTTTCTTCATTATCGTTAGCCAGCAGTATGTTTAGCTCGCGCGCAAGCAGCTGGGTGGTAATTAAGTAAGGCGCTCTATCGTCGGCAAGTTGGCGAAATGCATCAAAAGTAGTGGGGTTGCGTGACCACTTTATATCTTTCAGCAGTCTGAATGATGGCGTATTCGCAAAGCGATTTTCAATAGCGACCCGGTTGTCTTTTAAATGAGGAAAAAGCTTTATTGCCTCAACGTCCGCCTCTTTACTTACCGCGTAAAGGTAAATGGGTAAGTAGACATCGGAAAGTACATAGTTGCTAGTGTCCTCACCTAAGTTGATGTAGGCAAATTCACCGTCTAATTTGCCCGTTAAGACAGAGCTGCCCAGAAAAGCTTGTCGCATCACCTGAAGCTGAATATCCAACTCTGCTTTTTTAAACACCTTTTCAAGTAATGCGTTAATCCGAGCAGGCTCCCCATCATCGCTGATATAGGTCTCGAAGGAAGCTGCACCCAACTTAGTAGGGGCGGCATGTAATTGCGAAACGCTAAAGCAACAAAGGGCTAGACTTATACTTAATAAAGAAAGGCGTTGAGTGAAAATAGAGAGCGAGAACGCGCTTAATCTTACCAAAGGTGAACTCCGAACAGCCGTCATGCATTTACTACACTGTAATGCAGTTAGTCACTTAATTCCAATAAACACGTACAGGCTTAAATTAACAAAATGTAAACGACATCAATATATTGAGTGTAGTTTCTCAGTTTAAACTAGCTTTTGTTGAGCAAAGTCATTCATGACGATAAGCCGGTTTCACTAACAGCTTAACATCATGAACGTGACTTGGTACGTAATTGGGTGCCTACTTGGATAAGTATGCGTACAAATGTGCTTAATTTAAGTGCTCAATTTAAACGCTTATTCTCCAAAGCTTCCCGCAGGACCTGGATAAACCACTACGCTTTCAACACCGTCCTTGTTAACGCTGGCAACGCCAAAGAAGTAGTTGTCGATAACGACGTTCTCAAGCATGGCCTCGGTGACGTTACCCACATATTTACTGTATTCCCATTGCGGAGCATCAGTATGACGCCAGTATACTTTGTACCCTTTAAGTTGAGGGTTCTCTTCAGCGTCTAGTGCATCCCACTTTAAAAATGTTGAAGGTTGAACTGCACCGGCAATTTCTACATTTGCAGGTGGATTCGGTGCCCACGCCATTGCAGCAAGAGAAACAGCATTAAGGCCAGTAAGTTTGGCAGCGTAATCAAAGTCGACGCCATCCAAGGTGTCACCATAGGCAATACCGTCTTCTACGCGAAGGTCTTGGTGCTGGCGGGTGTAGTTTTCGTTAGTTTCCATAATACGAATACCCGGGTAGCCCAAGTCGTTGAACGGGCGGTGATGGCCGCCACGACCAAAACGGTCCAAACGATAAATCACCATCGTGTCTAGGTTCTCAACATACTGATCGGCAATTTTATCGATGTAGCGGGCAAGGTTACGGCTTGGTGAGTCAACTTCACCCCCGGTGAAACGTCGCATGCGTGCTTCTTTATCCGTTTCGGTTACGCGTGTACCTTCAGCAAACAAGCGAGCGGTGGTGTTGTTAATCACACCGTTAACCCCTTCGATATTGCCTATCATGTCATTATTGAGCACGGCTTTAATTCGCCAGCCGTCTTTCTTAGCTTGGTTTGCCATAATACGCCCGCCGAAAAGTCCTTGCTCTTCGCCAGATAAAGCAGCATACACTATACTGCCGTTAAACTTGTATTTGGATAGTACTCGCGCAGCTTCAAGGGTGCCGGCAACACCAGAGGCGTTGTCGTTTGCCCCTGGTGAGTCAGAGGTGAAGTCCATTACATCAGACACCCGTGAATCGATGTCGCCTGACATGATGACGTAACGGTCTGGATCGGTGGTACCTCGTTGTATCGCAATAACGCTAACCACTTCTACTGGGTCGGGAATACGTTTTTCTCCGCTAATGACTTCCGACTGGTAGTACACTTCTAAGCAGCCACCACACTCGGCTGAAATTTTATCAAATTCAGATTTAATCCAGCGACGCGCAGCGCCTATACCGCGGGTATCAGACTCGGTTTCAGAGAGAGTATGGCGTGTACCAAAGTTCACCAACTTGGTAATGTCTTTTTCAATGTTTTCAGCGGAAACATTTTTGGCAATATCATAAAGTGCTTGCTGCTGCTCGGTATCAGCAAAGGCTGTAGTAGATAGTGTTAGTGCAATTGCGGGGGCAATTTTTCTTAATACTAGGTTCGTAAGATAACAGGGCTGTGATTTATTCATTATTTTCTCCATGTTCTGCAAAGACCATACTGAATGCGTCGAAAATGGACAATGAATATCGATGTAATTAACTTTATTTAAGAGGAATACAATATATCGGCACGTAACACTCCGTGCCGATATACATTTACAATTTAAAAGATCTAAGCCTATTTAAAAGTCGAAGTAAACCATACCGTAGGCGGTAACATCATCATTTTTAAGCGACTCAAGATAATCATTCGTGCTTTGCACATCATAAGCTTCCAATCCTATATAACCCGACGCTGGCTCTTCATCGAAGTTAAAGTTTGCCGATAGGGGAAAGTCGACACCCTCTATGTCTAAGTTATCTAAAATAGCAAGAGAACCCTGACTTGGTGTGGTTAGTTGGAAGTAATAGAGACGATCACCAGAAGAATCATTCCCAGACAAGGTAACGGTTACAGAGTCCGCTCCCACTGAAGACAGGTCATAACTTTCATCATTAAAGAATGTTAAAACTTGTTGGGAAAATAAGTCGTAAGACATCAATGCTAAGTCTAATGATTCAGTGTGGGTGGATGGAAGTGTTACCTGAGCGCCCGTATAAATGGATACTTGAACATCTGTGCCTTCGGAGCTGAAGCTGTCGAACTCGAAATTGTAAGCATCGATATACGTTTCAGGGGTGTCAAAGATAGGAACTGAAGGTGAAAGTTCTGCAACATCCCAAACCTGCACATTATCAGCATAATGCATCCAGCCATCTTTTCGGCCGCGTAGTGAAACGCGCAGACTTGAGTCACTGTTGACGTTATTATTGAGCAGCGAAAAAGGTACTTTTCTGACAAGCTCTGCATTACTTACTACATATGTTTCATCGAAACTGTAATCACTAAGAACAGCAGTGTAATAGGTTTCAGCAGGGTATTCCTGTGCACTGGTTAGCGTGAGAGCAATGTCTGGCCACTCTCCGCCAATGGGTCGACAAACATTAGCTTCAGCCAACCAGTCTGTGTCATTGACATCGAAAATATTAGACGATGTTGTGGTAGAGACAACGACGCTGGCCATAGGCGAGGCAACAGGAACTTGACTAATATCGAATGTTACGTTGTTACATTCGCACGAGTCTTCATTGGCGAAGCCTTCAGCGATAATGCGTGTGTTTTTGATTTTATCGGCGGTAATGTCTACGTAGGTATGAACGCGAGGATAGGCAGTTTCTCCCCAATAACCTACACTTAGCATCGTATACGTTGCTACACCGGAGTAATCGATAGCGATATTTCCGTCATCATCAGCTTCATAGACAGCAGCTACTGCACCGCTGTTGTCATGGCGAACAACCATAGCTTCAGTTTGAGGTATTATCTCACCGCATGAACTAAAGTAACTTGCACTAACTACATGCTCATAGTTTGAAGTAGGCGGTGTACTTCCATTGTCGTTAGTAGGAGGTTGTGAAGAGCTACCACCGCCACATCCGGCAATAGCGGCCGCTAAGCCTGTTATTAGCAGTTGTTTGTTGTACTTCATATATTTTTCTGAAAGACATAATAGTAGGCTGACGCATGTCCAAGCAGCGCGGAGTGCCGAAATCAAACTGGTTACTCTACCAATGCTTCCAATTCCTTTTGTTTTACTATTTGATTTGTTGGTTGAGTGTTGATGTTAGCAGTTTTTTAGAAATGAAAATAGACGGCGCTTATCAGATTTAATTTATGTAAGAAGATAGGGTTAGTGTGTGAAATGCCATGTTGACCATATATAGTTTTGTATGGTCAACATGACGGGCTAGAGGTAGATTTAATGCTCACGACATGAGCATCTTTTGCTACTACTTACCTTGCACGCTTAAATAAACGCAAACGCGTCGCCAAACAGGTTCTCAACTTTTAAGCCGCGTTGTGTAAAATCATCGCGTACAACTTTGGCCATTTCAAAACGACCTGCAACGTAAACCTGAATATTGGCAAAGTCAGCGTGGTCTGCCATTACCGCATGGTGTACCCAGCCCGTTCTGCCTTTCCATTCGTCACATGCAAACTCTACAACCGGCACAAAAGTGAAGTGATCGTTAGTTTCAGCGAGCTCAGTTAGCTTGTCAGCTAAATACAAATCAGCCGCGTGTTTTCCACCCCAATAAAGGGTAAGTGGTGTCTTATCACCGCTGTTAAGATGCTCTTGCAGAATAGAGTAGGTATATGAGAAGCCAGTACCACCAGCAATAAGCACCATAGGCATGCCATTACTTTGCAAAAAGGCATTGCCATTACCTACGTTTACGGTAATTTCGCCATCCGCACGCATGCGCTCTAGCACTTCACCAGCGTAGCTGTTGCCAGGCTCTGCGCCAATGTGTAATTCAATGCGGCTATTATCAAATGCGGCATTGGCAATAGAAAATGGACGCATATCTTTTTCGCCCATTACCACCATGGCGTACTGACCCGCTTTAAACTCAACAGGGCTTTCTGGCGTTAATTCAACTTTTTGAACCACTTCGGTTAAAGGCGTGATGCTTGCAACCTTACACTTAATTTCTGACATGTATTCTCTTCTAACCTTCTTGCTTAGCGTGTCGCCTTTTCATGCGCTTAAGAAAAGCGCATGCTTCAATACAAAATAAATAGCGTTAAAAATAGCCGCTACATAATACCAAGACTGTCCCAAATATCATCAACGCGTTTTTTAACGTCTTCGTCCATCACAATAGGTACGCCCCATTCTCGGTCGGTCTCGCCCGGCATTTTATTGGTGGCGTCCATTCCCATTTTAGAACCTAGCCCTGAAACGGGGGACGCAAAATCCAAGTAGTCGATAGGCGTATTTTCTATCATTACCGTGTCGCGGGCTGGGTCCATACGGGTAGTGATGGCCCAAATAACATCGTTCCAGTCACGCGCGTTGACGTCGTCATCGCACACTATCACAAATTTGGTGTACATGAACTGGCGCAAGAACGACCATACACCCATCATCACCCGTTTCGCATGCCCAGGATACTGTTTCTTCATCGTCACCACTGCCATACGATAAGAGCATCCTTCAGGCGGTAAGTAGAAGTCGACAATTTCAGGGAACTGCTTTTGCAAAATAGGCACAAACACTTCGTTTAGCGCAACACCTAAAATAGCTGGCTCATCGGGTGGACGGCCTGTATAGGTTGAATGATAGATAGGATCTTTACGGTGGGTAATATGCGTTACCGTAAACACTGGGAAGTCATCGACTTCATTGTAATACCCGGTGTGATCGCCGTATGGACCTTCAGGTGCTGTTTCATCTTGTGCGATATAGCCTTCAAGCACAATCTCGGCACTGGCAGGTACTTGTAAGTCGTTACTAATAGACTTAACTACTTCGGTTTTATCACCACGTAGTAAGCCCGCAAAAGCATATTCAGAAAGGGTATCTGGAACAGGAGTAACTGCACCTAAAATGGTAGCGGGATCTGCGCCAAGGGCCACAGATACCGGGTAGGGTTCGCCTGGGTGTGTTTGACACCACTCACGAAAATCAAGGGCGCCACCACGGTGTGACAACCAGCGCATAATAAGTTTGTTTTTGCCGATAACCTGCTGACGGTAAATGCCCAGATTCTGACGCTTCTTATGCGGCCCTTTAGTAACACTCAAACCCCATGTTACCAAAGGCGCAGCGTCACCCGGCCAGCAGCGCTGTACCGGAATTTTTGATAAATCTACGTCGTCACCGGTAAGCACCACTTCCTGACAAGGGGCTTTTTTAAGGACTTTGGCAGGCATATTAAGCACCTGCTTAAATACTGGCAGCTTCTCCCAAAGATCTTTCAGCCCTTTAGGCGGCTCTGGCTCTTTCAAATAAGCCAGTAGCTTGCCTACTTCACGCAGTGCTTCAACAGACTCTTGACCCATGCCCATAGCTACGCGCTCTGGTGTACCAAACAAATTTGCCAATACGGGCATGTCGTGATTTTTAGGGTTTTCAAATAGCAGTGCAGGGCCGCCGGCACGCAACGTCCTGTCGGCAATTTCTGTCATTTCAAGGTCGGTATCAATGGGCTGGGTAATGCGTACTAATTCACCTTTAGCTTCTAGCTGGCGAATAAAGTCGCGTAAATCTTTGTACTTCATCAGTGCAGGTGCATCCACAAACTCAATTTATGGCAAGAATATACTATTTAGCGCCAAAGTCCGATCAGTAAGCGCTGTGTTTACACGATTAAACGTTTTACAGATAAATTACGCTTTACAGAGGTGCCATTTGGGTGTGATATAAGAAAGCGTTAAAAATATTAACAAATCTAGGGCTAATAGTGCTTTGGTGTGTGCGCTTCGGTATAGGTTGTTACCATAGTGCTTTGCTGAGGTGTTTTACAGTGGCCAGCGTGCTAAATCCCTACTAACCCTTTTGCCTAAGGTGGTTACATGAGTTCATTCGATCAGGACATGTTAGACGAATTAAATTTGTTACTGAAGTTTCCAACAGACAGCCTACTTCAAGGTTTAAAAATTCATCACGATGCCAGCCAAAGCATGGTGAACGCAGCATCCAGGCTATACTCCAAAGGCCTAATCACCCAGCCAGACGGTGGTTACCTAACTGATTTAGGTATTGACCTAGCCGATCACGCCCGCCATATCCAATCGGCCATGTGCCCACGGAAAAGTAGCCACTAAAAGCAAGATGCTGGCGTACGGTTAAATGCATGTGGTCAGCATAAAGTTGAAAGCAGATATTAGCTGGCCGCAGACGCTCATGTGTCCATTCGTAAAGAAAAGCATGTCTTGGTTAAGATAATCTATAATTAGTCGATACCTTAACTAAGACATTGTAATCAACACATACTCTTTTGCTATGAAACGTATTCTACACACAGCCTTATTTATCTGCGCGACTGTCACGGGTTTTTGCGCTCATGCTCTTGAAGGGGAAACGATTGAAGAGCTTCGCGCAGTTCAGCTTTACAGCCAAGATGCCTTAATCGATATGATTAATGCTAATACGCATTTAGACAAAGTCGTGGCTGATCGATGCCAATTAGTGCAAGACATTGAAGCGCGTGCAAACGTGTTGAAAGTACCGGCCTACCAGTTTTTATGGGGAGATATGCTGGCATGGGGCGTGTGCGTAGACGCTGAACCTGCCCGTGGTATTGGCTACATGGAAGATGCCGCGAATCAAGGTTTGCCAGCAGCACTAGAGCAACTGGGGCGTTACTATGCAAAGGGCACGCTTGTGCAGCAGGATAAATCTCGCGCCGTAGTGTATTTACGTGAAGCCGCTGCCCTTAAAAACCTAAAAGCGCAAATTCACTTGGTTGAGTTGTTTTTGGACGGTTATGGCAGCCCTTACGATTATGAAGACGCATACCACTGGCTTTATAACTCGGTGACCAACGATAAAAAGCAGCATCAGCAAATTGCGTCTTACCTCGCTCGCTTAGAAAAATTAATGCACCCGAAAGCCGTGCGAGAGGCAAAGCGGCCTTTGGATAGTTAAAAGCCACAAGCGGCGAGGTGATAACGAACACCTGCAGGCAACTAAAATCTTAAGGGCAGAAAAGCTGGCAAACACAACAAGCCAGCTTCGGCAAAAGTGTATTTATGTCCGTAGCACATCTATGTCTTTACGTAGGCTTAACGCTTACGCCAGCCAGTAAGCATAGGGCGAACTAACTGAATATTACCCATACGTTGTACAGCAAATACGGAAGCAATATGCACCAACACACAGCCGTACAATACATCAGCCATAATACTGTGTATCCATTCCAGCGTGCTATTTCCAAACAGTGCGTCTATTTCTTCCATCATAAAACCGGTAATACCTAACCCAAGCAAAAGGGCAATAACTGCCATCACCATAAGCCAGCCAAAAGGATTGTGGCCATGAGTACGTGGGATTTGTTTATGCTTTAAGTGCTGAAGATGTTCTCTAAAGGCCTGCTTGCTTAGCGAAATAGTGGAGAAGCTAGCGTAATCTGCGGAGCCCTTCTTGTTGGGATTAGCTGAACGTAAGCCCCAAGCAACGCGTATAGATATAAGCGCTACGCCCACATAGCCCGCGATTTCATGAAAAAGCCGGCCTGGCTCTACAATAAAGTAGTTGGTGATAAAACTTGCAACAATGCCCCAGTGGCATACGCGCACTACCCAATCCCAAACATAAATATCTGAACCCGTGTCTTTAGCTTTGTGCATTACGTGACTTTCTCAGGGTAAAACAAAAACGCTGCAATAGTTTGCAGCGTTTTTATCAAGTTTTAAAGCAAGCGTTCGATGAACCGTTTGCTAAACAGAATTTAGTGCATTTCTTTTTTAACAATGCTGCCATCAACAGGGTTAAAGTAAATCTCTACTTTGTTCTCTTCTTTATCGAAGCCGTAGATTTCGTAGCAGTTACCGCCTGTCACTTTAAATTCGTTGATTTTGTAGCCTTGCGCTAACAGCTGAGCCTGAAACGCATCTTGGTTTTGCCATTCAGCTTCCGGCGCAGTAGTACACTGAGTGGTGCCGTGCTCTGCACTACATGCGCTTAATAAGGTCGCGGCGCCAATAGCAGTAGCCATCATTAGTTTTTTCATTGCAGTCTCCGTTTCGCTTTTTATTTAAAAGTTCTTTCTATCCTACTTAAATATTGTACTGGCATTGTTCTTTTGTGCATAGAGGTTGCACAACTTTGTTGTACAGAATTGAGTTCTGTTTGGTTTTATAACGGGGCACAGAATACTTGTCACAAAATTGCCTCCGACATGTCACGGATAGTTCATCGAACCGTCTCAAAAGCATTCTACATTTTTGGGCTTTGATATTTCTAAACACTAGGCAATGTCGCCAATCTGTCGGCGAAATGTTTAAAAAATACATAAAACACCCAATAAGCACACAAAAGGAATGATTTGATGCGTCCTCTGTACCCACGAACGGTTTATCCACGCTCTCTGCTTGCCACAACAATTGCATTTGCGCTATCAAGCGCCGCAATTGCACAAGAAATAGCGCCCGACACAGAAAACGAACATAACTATATAGAAGAGATTACGGTAACTGCACAAATGCGTGAGCAGTCCGTTATGGATGTGCCTGTTACTATGGATGTAATAGGTAGCGAGTTCTTAGAGCGCACCAATATCATGGAACTTGATGAGCTTTCTCGTATTTTACCTAACGTTCAAATTCAAGAGCAGGCCGTAAGCTTACCGTCTTTTAATATTCGGGGCGTGACTGACGACGTATCTTCGGTATCGGCAACGCCTCGCATCTCTGTATATCAAGATGGCTTCGATATCAGTAAGAAAACCGTAGCCAGTGTCGCACTTTACGATATCGCTCGCGTTGAAGTGTTAAAAGGCCCCCAGCCAACCTTATTTGGTGTGGCGGCAGCCAATGGTGCGGTGAGTATTCACTCTAATCTTCCCACCTTCGAACAAGAAGGCAAGGTACAGGTTGGCTATAACTCAGAAGAAGGCCAAGAAGTTGAATTCATGTATAACCAGCCTATTAACGATAACCACAGTTTTCGTATAGCAGGTCTTTATCGCGAAATGGACGGCATTGTAGAAAACAATGCCTGTAGCGCTGACTCTTATTACGGTAATGCAAATATGTACAACCATCTTGGTGAAGAAGTGCCGTGCAACAGCGAAGATCTTCAGGGTGTTTCAGTACAAGCACTACGTGCAACATGGCGAGCGAATTACAATCAGCTTGAAATCATTGCGCGCGCAGCCATGGAGTATAACGACCAGCCGGGCATTGCCTTCAAATCAGGCTCTATCGCCCCCAATGGCGGAGATACTAGCCCTTTTACTGATGCCGAATTTAGTTTAGGCAGTGAACTAGGCATTGAACGAACGCTTCAAGCTTATGACTTAACCGTAAACTACGATTTCAACCAAACGCTCAGTCTGCATGCCGACGCATACTATAAAGATGTAGAGGTAAGCGAGGGATTTGACGCCGACGGTTCTGCTTTGCGTATTCAAGATGCCTATTTCGATAACGACGCTACGCTTAAAGGTGCGTCAATGCGTTTAGTGTATGACTCGGGTGATAAATTGGCCGCGTTTGTAGGTGCGTCTATTACTCAAGACGACTCTATTTTGCCCTATTATGTAATGGTCGACCCATTTGTACGTGGTACCTTCGATGCGGTAAAAGCACAGCTTGAGGCCACCTCAAACATTCCGCTAAATCAGAATATCGCTACTGACGCATCGTTAGAAGAAATAGAAGCACTGCGTGCGATGTTAGTGTCGCAACTGTTTAATGAAGATGGCTCTCCTATTTCTAATCCTGCATTGCCGCCTATTCTGATACAAGGGCCGTTTATATTTGAAGCTGAACTTGATATAGCGTCTTATGTTGCTGAGGTGTCGTATTTTGTTACCGACGACATCAACATTACTGCTGGCGTGCGCTATATCGACGAAACACGTTATACCCGTAATACTTATACTACTGCAGATGGTGCATTTACGTTCGATGCCGAGCGCGACTTTGACGATACCCTGCCGCGATTTGCCGTAAGCTATGATGTTAATAACAACTGGAACGTATACGCGAACTACGCCAGGGGACGACGTTCACCAGTTGTGGATGCTAACGCGGGTGGTGTTAATGTGACTAAACCTGAAATAGTAGACAGTTACGATTTAGGTATTAAATACCAAAGCTCGAACTTCCTGTTCTCAGGTGCCATATTCACCTACGAATACAGCGATTATCAGCAAAGCTTTACCGACGCAGAAACCTTACAGTCTATTACTGTAACGGTAGGCGACTCGACCATGTCGGGTATTGAAGGCATGACGACCTATAACTACAGCGAGACGCTGACGCTAACAGCAAGCCTTGGTTTCCTTGATGCTGAATTTGCAGACAATACTGCTGATGGATCTGAGTTCCAATACGGTGGCAATAAGTTCCGCTTAGCGCCAGAAGTTAGCGGCGCGATAAACATCAACAAAGTATTCAATATGGACAGTTTTGACATTGATGTTAACTGGCTTACCAGTTTCCAGTCAGAAGTGTTTTTTGAAAGCAGCAATTACCCTGGTCTTTCTCAAGATACTTACTCACTGACTGATGTATCGGTGAAGCTGCTTCAAGACAACAGCAAGTTTGCCTACGAGTTTTACGTGAACAACCTGTTTGATAAAGAGTTCTTAATTGATGCAGGTAATACAGGCGGCGGTTTAGGTATTCCTACCTTCGTACGCGGGATGCCACGCATTGCTGGTGTGCGTGTTTATTATGAGTTTTAGAAGTAAAGAATAAGAGAGTACCTATTCCCGTCAATATGCCCCTATCTTGATGGGAGTAGGACGTAACTTAAATTGTATGGGTCACAAGAAGGAGTATCAGAGACTCTGATTTTATTCGGTGCGATTTAACTATAACGTCTTGCACTCTGTCTTTGGTGATGAAAAGTAAAAGAAGACATTTAATGCTAGTGCAGCTACAATAAAGATTCTCAAAGAACCTCGGAGAATCTACATGCCTTTAAAAGCTACCTCAGTAAGATTAGATGACGAAACACTTGCACGTGTAGGCGAAATGGCTAAGGCGATGGATAGACCTAGGGCGTGGCTGATGGCCGAAGCCATCAAGCAGTATGTTGCTCGCGAAGAGTGGTTTATCCAAGAGGTGGAAAAAGGAGTGAAAGCCGCTGATGAGGGACGTTTGACCGACCATACTGATGTCAAAACTAAGTGGGAGGCTAAGCGTGCAGCTCAAATGGACTGATCTTGCAGGTACCGATTTAGAGAAAATTGAAGCTCATATTGCTCAAGAAAATAGCCCCTCTGTAGCTATTGACGTTGTCATGAACATTATTGATAGTTCGCACCTAGTCCTATCAGAACATCCTAGAGCAGGCCGTCATGGCCGATTGAAGAATACGCGTGAACTTGTAATTAATGGCCTGCCGTTTATCGTTATATATCGAGAAAACATCACTACAAATTGCATCGAAATACTACGTGTTCTTCATGATGCTCAGCAATGGCCCAACGCAGATTAAAAACAAACTATTTGTGGAAAGCACTAAGCTCGTTGTCAGACTTGTAAGGTAGCGTTTGTAGCCTTTAACTTTATAAATAACGTGCATAGGCTCAAGCCTATACACGCTTAAAAACTTGTAGAACGCTATGCCTTAATCTCATAGCTATGCGTATTAACCACTTTGCCTGCTTTGGTCAAAATCGCATCTACATAGTGCCACGTTGCTTTTGCGCTATCTTGGCTAACGGTTAAAGTCATGAACCCGCGCTGGTGGAGGTTACAGTACTGCAAATCTTCTATAAGAAGCGGTAGGTCGTCTGCAAGGGTTTTAGCTTTTTCATCCCCCATGCTTAGGTAATGTTCCATACCGGGTGACGTCACGCCTGGTGTGGCAAGTTCAACCCCTACCTCTGTACCATCTTTAAGAGTTAATTTGTTGTGCCAAGCATTATGTGTATCACCTGCAAGGGCAATAACTGGCTTGCCGATGGACTTAAGCTGCATCAGCACCTGTTCCCGCTCAACAGGGTAGCCATCCCATGCGTCTAAGTTGTAAGGCATTACGGTATTGATAAGCGCAAGCTCTTGCTCACTAAGTGCACCACCTTGCTTTTGTTTGCGTTTGATATTCGCGAGCCTATGTACATGATCAGGTATTGCTTTGCGTTCAACGCCATTAAAAATCGATACAGGGAAAAGCATACGGCCTATTAATAACTGTTGCCCTAACACCTGCCATTTAGCCTGGCTTTGCCGCATAGACGAATGTAGCCAGTTGCGTTGGGTTTCACCGAGTAAACCGCGGTTCGGGTTGCTGATGTCTTTCATAAAGCGTGCTTGGTCAAACGCTTTAGTTTCAGCATCGCGATAGTTGGCGTATTCAAGCTGTTTGTCGCGGGCAAGAACGCGGGTGTCGAGCATGTATAAGTCAAGAAGTTTACCAAAAGTAAACTGACGATAAATTTCTAAGCGCTCGGTGCCAAACGGCGGGCGTATAGGTAGCCATTCATAATAAGCTTGTACGGCCGCTGCACGACGTTCATAAAAATCACCTTCATCCTCTTGGTGATTTTCGGCACCATCTTTATAGGTGTCATTAGTAATTTCATGGTCATCCCACACAACTATAAAAGGCTTATTTTGATGTAGCGACAATAAGCCACTGTCTGTGCGGTATAGCGCATAGCGATTGCGATAGTCAGTGAGAGTATAAAGCTCGGTGTCGTTATCTGGCGCATAGGTTCTGCCAATTTCCTTGGCGTGCTCAGTTGCGTAACCTTCACCATCGTACTCATAAATGTAGTCACCAAGGTGCAATACATAGTCGATGTTGTCGTCTTTCGCTGCTTCCATATAAGGCGTGAAAAAGCCAGCGGGGTAGTTGGAACAAGAAAATATGCCGAACGTGACATTAGACACTTCGACTTCAGGTAGCGTACGGGTTTCTCCCACAGGACTTGTATTATTAGCGCTTTTGAAGCGGTAAAAATAACGACGAGCTGGACTAAGTCCTGCTACATCGACTTTTACGGTAAAATCATGGATTGCTTTGGCTTCAACAATACCGCTACTTATCACATTGGCAAAATCAGCATCGCTTGCCATTTCCCATAAAATATCGGCCTTGGCTAAACCTGACTTTGAGCCCGAACCTGAGCCCAAATTTGATGTGGGCACGGCGCGCGTCCAAATAATCACGGCGTCTTTTAATGGGTCTCCACTCGCCACACCATGGGTAAAGGTAGCGTTGGTTTGCGGTTGGCTGTTTGCTGAAGGGCTAACAGTACAGCCTGCTAGCCCTGTAGACACTGCTACGCTCGCGCCTGCGAGTGACGACAGCTTTATAAACGATCTTCTATCCATATGCCTGCTCTTTATAAGGTTTGTAAGGTATCCGGTGATGTCATTGTTTTGTTGAACGCTCATGCAACAAAAACGAAAACCCATTTTTATACTGAGTGTTTGTGACATAGAGATGTCAGGCTGAGAATCCATAATAACAGTCAATGTTTTACTGCAAATACTGTTATACTGTGCAGCAAATAACCACATGAACCAAAAATGGTTTGTGTGTCTAAACAATCATACTTATGTTTTCTACAGAGCTTTGAAGAACTAAGCCACAAACGAAAACACGTTGAACAAAATACGAAAGGTAAATTTAAAATACATGAGTGATGATCCGCATTATCAGCGCGAGAAAGAGAAGTACGAAAATCCGGTAGCCAGCCGCGAATATTTAATGAGTTTATTAAAAGAGCACGACAAGCCGTTGTCGTTTCTTGATATCTGTAACTTGGTGAACGCCTTCGACGAAGAAGCGCGAATTGGAATTCAGCGCCGACTACGTGCCATGGAGCGCGAAGGTCAGGTGCAATTTACCAAGCAGAAAAAATACATTCTCCAAAACCGTGATGAACTCATTAAAGGCAGAATTATTGGTCACCGTGATGGCTACGGCTTTTTGCGTCCTGAAGATAAAAGCGGTGATTTATTTATCAGTGCTGGGCAAATGAACCTGTTCCTTCACGACGATGTGGTAGAAGCGCGCATTAGTGGTACCGATCGCCGTGGAAGAAAAGAAGCGTTTGTTACGCAAGTCATTGAGCCGCGCAGCGAGCCAATTGTTGGCCGCTACTTTGTTGAACAAGGTTTTGGCATGGTTGTGCCAGATGACAGCCGGTTGCAGCACGAAATTGTTATTCCACCAGAGAGCACACACGGTGCGCGAATGGGGCAGGTGGTTGTGGTAGAGCTTACCCAGCGTCCACGCCGTAAAATGAGTCCGGTGGGCAAAATTGTTGAAGTACTTGGTGAACATATGGCGCCAGGTATGGAAATAGAAATGGCACTTCGCACGTTTGATATTCCGCACCAGTGGCCAAATGGCGTAACCAAACAAGTGGAAAAGCTAACCGATCAGGTGCCCGATGAAGCCAAAGAAGGTCGCATAGACTTGCGCCAGCTTCCGCTTGTTACCATTGACGGTGAAGACGCCCGCGACTTCGATGACGCGGTATATTGTGAACCGCTCGACGATGGTGGCTGGCAGCTATGGGTAGCTATTGCCGATGTAAGTCACTATGTAAGAACAGGCTCAGCTCTTGATGATGAAGCGCAGCAGCGCGGTAACTCGGTCTATTTCCCTGACCAAGTAATTCCAATGTTGCCAGAAGTACTGTCAAACGGCTTGTGTTCACTAAACCCTGAAGTCGATCGCCTATGTATGGTGTGTGAGATGACCATCAGTGCAAATGGCAAACTAGAAGAGTTCCAGTTTTACGAAGCGGTCATGAACTCACACGCCCGTTTAACGTACACTAAAGTGTGGAATATTCTGCAGGGCGACAAAGAACTTCATCAGCGTTACGAGCCTCATGTACCTCATTTACGCAATCTTCACGACTTGTACCGCGCGCTCAAAAAAGCTCGTGCTAAGCGCGGGGCGATTGAATTTGAAACCCAAGAAGTGAAGTTTGTATTCAACGCCCAGCGGAAGATTGAAAATATTGTGCCGCTGGTGCGTAACGATGCGCATAAGCTTATTGAAGAGTGCATGATCATGGCAAACGTGAGTGCGGCTCTTATGCTTGAAAAGCATGAGGCGCCAGCGCTATACCGTGTGCACGACAAACCAGACGCCGACAGGCTTACCGCATTTACCAGTTACTTAAGTGAAATTGGTATCCCTCATGCCATTGTAGAAGATGCAGAGCCCGCCGCATTTACCGATGTGGTGCTTAAAACCCGCGGTCGAGTGGACGAAGAACTAATTCAAACCATGCTGCTGCGCTCAATGAAGCAAGCGGTTTACGACGGTGACAACGTAGGTCACTTTGGGTTGGCGCTGGAAGCTTACGCGCACTTCACGTCACCTATCCGTCGCTACCCAGACTTGGTCGTTCACCGTGCGCTAAAAGGCATTATTGCTAAACAGCAGGGCAAAAAAGCAGTGAGTGGCGCGAAAAATTATACTGTTGAAGAAATTGAACAGTTAGGCGAGCAGTGTTCAATGACAGAGCGCCGCGCCGATGATGCCACCCGTGACGTGGCTGACTGGCTTAAGTGCGAGTTTATGCTCGACCACGTCGGCGACACCTTTGAAGGTGTGGTCAGCTCGGTCACTAACTTTGGTTTATTTATACGCCTTACCGAATACCACATCGACGGCCTAGTACACATTACATCGCTAGATGATGACTATTATCACTATGACGACGTAAAACAAGCATTGGTAGGTGAGTCGGGCCATCGCCAGTTCAGACTGGGTGATACGGTTGAAGTAACCGTAGCAGCGGTCAACCTTGATGAAAGAAAGATTGATTTATTACTCGATAAGTCTATGCTGCGCGGCACTAAGGGTAAGAAGGTAAAAGTGAGGTCTGCGAAAAAGGCTTCAGATAAACCTACTCGTTTTGATAACAAATCACGCTCTGACAAAGGCTCGCGTTCTGATAAAAAGGGGAACAAAGGCAAAGGCGGCTCAAGCTCGTCTAGTCGTAGCGGTGGAAAATCGTCAAGTCGCGGCATCGCCAAAGGCGGTAGTAGCGGCAAAACACTGTCATTGAATAAAAGAGGTAAGCGTTAAATGGCGCAGCAAGAATGGTTATACGGTTTACATGCCATGCAGTCGGTACTTGAAAAAGAGCCCGAGCGTGTAATGGAAGTGTTGGTGTTGAAAGGTCGCAATGACGAGCGCCTAACCAGCATTGTTAACCAAGCCCGTCGTTTCGGTATTTCAGTTCAGTTTTGTCAGCGCAAAGCGCTAGATGACAAAGTAAGCGGAGAGCAACACCAAGGCGTGGTAGCAAGAGCAAAACCAGCCCGCGTGCTAGATGAAGCTGATTTAGACAAAATTTTAGAAAGCGAAGCGCAGCCTTTAATTTTGGTACTAGACGGTGTTACCGACCCGCATAATCTAGGTGCGTGCCTGCGTACTGCAGATGGAGCAGGGGTGCACGCGGTAGTAGTACCGAAAGATAAATCAGCAAGCTTAAACGGCACAGTAAGAAAGGTGGCCTGTGGTGCAGCTGAAGTGGTTCCACTTATTCAAATCACGAACCTGGCCAGAACCTTGAAGCACCTTCAAGATAAAGGTCTTTGGATTGTTGGCACAGCCGGTGAAACCGATAAGACCCTTTATGATGTAGACCTGAAAGGCCCAACTGCATTAGTAATGGGGGCTGAAGGTAAGGGCATGCGTAGGCTTACCAAAGAAACGTGCGATGAGTTAGTGAAGCTTCCTATGGCTGGCAGTGTGACAAGTTTAAACGTGTCGGTAGCAACAGGCGTGTGCTTATACGAGATCGTAAGACAGCGCAGTTTATGAGACAAAGTTGCTAGAATTGAGCCTCTAATGAGTTTTCAATTGGTTTTTAAAAAAGCGTGTACCTTTGGGTACACGCTTTTTTTATATTTAAGTAAAACTTATAAAGAGTTTAATATTTTGTTACATTTGAATTTGTGAAATTAATGTTAATTATAGTTTTTTATTCCTACCATGAATCTGCTCGTAATACACATTTGGCGTGCTCTTCATAAGTTGTGTTGTTTCTTTGTGCATTTTTAAAGGTATTAAAAATGCTCACCAGGGTTAAGGCAACATACTCAACAGCCTGATTCGCCGCCTAATATGAGCTCTGTAAATAATTGGTAATACCGTTTATTTGCATACCTGACAAACGGGTAGGTCGTTGCAACGCAGTTGCGTCGGTTGTCATGGATGAGCTTTTCGTATGAGGTAATGGTTATACCTGTATGTCATTTAATAACAAATAGCTTCCAAAGCACGGAATAAAACAGTGTTGAAGTTAATAAGACAGATAAAACAGGAAATAAATTTTGAACTCAAAATTAAATAAGAAACACACATGTCTAACAGCAGCTGCTCTAGCTGTATCACTAAGCTTAATGGGTAATTCTGCAATGGCAGCAGGCGAAGGTCTGGTAAAAGTTAAAGAAAAGCCTCAAACCCTAAAACAAGCACTAGGTAAGCGATTGACTGTCGATCGTCTTGTCACCACTGACCAAGAGCGTTACATCATCAAGTTCAAAGATGAGATGACCAGTGAAACGGTTGAAGTGAGTGCATTAAAAGGTAAAGGTCAAATCTCAAGTGCCAAAGTAAAAGGTAAAAAGCCTTTCGATATCGCGTCTGCTAAATCAGAAGTTAGAAAAGCAGGTGGTGCAATTAAGAAAGAGCTTAAGAAGCATAAAATGGTAGCGGCTACGATGAGTAAGTCAGCGCTGAACAAGCTTCGTAAAAATCCAAATGTAGAAAGCATTGAAGTGGACGTTCGTCGTAAGCCTATGGCGCAGACCACGCCTTACGGCTACACCATGGTTCAGGCTAATCAATTTGCACAGTCAGATACTACGGCTCGCAAAGTATGTATCATCGATACAGGTTACAACCTGGGTCACCCAGATTTGCCTGGAACCAACGATGGCGTTACAGGTCAGGCAAATAATAGTGCTGTAGGTAACTGGTATAACGATGGTAACGGTCACGGTACCCACGTAGCGGGCACCATTGCAGCATACGATAATAACGAAGGTGTAGTTGGTGTGTATCCTGGCGTGGATATGCATATCGTTAAAATCTTTAACGACAATGGCCAATGGACTTACGCATCTGACCTTATCGATGCTATCACCCAATGTCAGGATGCCGGCTCGAACGTTGTTAACATGAGCTTAGGTGGCGGCAGTTCGTCAACTACCGAGCGAAATGCAATGCAGAGCTTCACAGATGCAGGCATGTTGTTAGTTGCGGCGGCAGGTAACGACGGTAACAGTGCGAAGTCTTACCCTGCTTCATATGATGCAGTAATGTCAGTTGCGGCAGTAGACTCAAACGAAAACCGTGCAAGCTACAGCCAATATAACGATCAGGTTGAAATTGCCGCGCCAGGCAGTGCAGTTCAGTCTACCTATCCAACAAATACCTACGCTTCACTCAGCGGTACATCTATGGCGACGCCACACGTAGCTGGTGGTGCAGCACTAGTGTGGAGTTACTTCCCGCAGTGTTCAAACAACCAAATTCGTAGTGCACTTAATGCAACGGCAGAAGATAAAGGCAGTGCGGGTCGTGATAACTTCTACGGTTATGGCTTAATGCAGCTTGCTGATGCCTACAACTACCTTAACACCAACGGTTGTGCCGGTGGCGGTACTGGTGGCGGTGGCGGCTCTGAGCCTGGCGTAGAACCAGTATCAGGTCAGCTAACCGGCCTTTCAGGTACGCGCAGAAACTGGGACCGCTACACTTGGACGATTCCTGAAGGTGTAACGCAGATGACTATTCGTACCTCTGGTGGTTCAGGCGATGCTGATCTATACGTGAAGTTTGGCTCACAGCCAGAAACGAATAGCTATGATTGTCGTCCTTATCAAAATGGCAACAGCGAAGTATGTACATTCGACGCGCCAGCGTCAGGCACATGGCACATTGGTATTCGCGCTTATTCGTCATACAGCGGTGTGACACTATCATACTCATATGAGTAAGTAATCCCGTCTCCCTAAGACACAGTTAAAGCCTGCTTATGCAGGCTTTTTTTGTTTCGTTTTGTGCGCGGTTTGCTTACGTTTATTCGCACATCTATGCCTTTTACCAGCATTTTTAGAAGCTTGAATGTCAAGTTTCCATAAAGAAAGGTCAGCTTTGCAAAGTTGACGTAAAGCTGCGAACTAAGCCCTATTCACATAGCCATATCGCTGTATTGTGCGTGCCAAGATCAGCACTCTCTACATGTGCCTATTTGCTTTTACGCAGGCTTTATCCAACCAAGAACAACTTCAAAGGACATTCAATTTATGCAATTGACCTCTCAATCTTTGCTTCGTGGAACATGGTTCCAAACAGTGGCAATTGGGCTTATTGCACTGCTTGGGCTTACCGCTTGTGGTGGCTCAGGCAGCAGTAGCTCAGATTATTCGTATGCTTACATTCAGTTTTACAACGCTTCGCCTAACGGTGCCAATGTAGAAATGCGTGAAGTTGATGGCGATAGCTTTGGCTCTGCTCAATTTGGTGACACTACGTCAATGTACTCTATGGATGATGGAGAATTAGAACTCGAGTTCATTCGAACTGATTCAGACGACCAAGAAGTATTTATTGACGAGATTACCGTTAACTTAAAAACCGGTTATAAGACCATTGTTGTTATGAGTGGTGACTTTAGTAACCCTGTTTTTACCACCTATTCCTATAAGCGCGAAACATTGGAAGATCACTTCCGCCTATTCGCTTTGTCGGTAGCAGTAGATGAATCTTCTTATGATTTCTACATGAGTGAGTCTGGCGACCCGTTTGAAGCAGCCAACTTCCTTGGCACGGTTACAACGGGCGACATGATTGAATTTGACTTCTGGGATGCAGATGATGACAGTGAATACTTTGATGAGGGCGAGTACACGATTTATTTGACCGAACCAGGAAGTGACGATGTTGTCTTTGAATCACAAACCATCGATTTTGTATACGAAACTGAGTATCTAATGACACTGCGCGATGTCAGTGGCGCCATCCAAGAAGGGCTAGTTGTAGACACTATTCTTAACTCTTCATCAGTAACGGCGCTTACAGATGTAGAAGCAGATTCACAGTATCGTATTTACAATTCTACGAATCTAGATGCAGAGCTTCAGGTTACCTTTGGTGGAAACACTGATGAAGAGGACGTCAGTTTTACACTCGCGGCGGGCGAGTTGTCTGAGTTTAGTACTATCCGCTATGGCGATTATCGCGTTACCGTAACCGACCCATCAGGTACAGTGACGTCACTGAGCAACAAGCTAATTACGCTTAATCAGGGTGAGAGTAAGGCTATTCTCATCTACAACACCAACAATAAATTAGGCGCAGCAACCTTTGTAGAAAGTGGTTTGCCTCAGGCCTACGATAAGACAGTAAACTTCATCAACTTAGTTAGCGACTTTGATGACGTAGACTTCTACTTGGTAAGAAATGACGAAACCATTGATACTGCTGAGTACGATATACAGAATCTTGAATTTGCTGAAAGTACCAGTGAAGTGCTGCCGTCAGACTATTATGAAGTGATTGCCGTATACGAAGATGACAACGAGGAGCAGGTGCTGCTTGATAGAACCGCGCTGTTTGGCTTTACAGAGGAAGAAAACTACATAGTTACTGTTGAGCCAGCGGATACGCCAACGGGATATGAAATTAACGTGCTTTATTAATCGGTTAGTACATTTATTATACTAATTGATGAGGGTGAAAACTTTCATCTGCGTATATTTCACGTAAGTTTAAAAGGTCAACGCTAAAAACGTTGGCCTTTTTACTTGCTGTCCGGGAGGGCGAAAATCCTCATGAGTATCATTAAAGATTTACAAACCATATCAAATGACAAAGCACTTTCATTTGATAAAAAGCTCGAGAGCTTGCTAAGCATAGGAACGGAAATACTCGGGTTGGAAACAGGGATTGTAAGTAACATTCAAGGCGATAATTACCGTGTGCTTAGCGTTATTACGCCCGACAACGACATACCATTAAATGCGACCTTCGCATTACCAGACACTTACTGTGCAGACGTGGTGAACAGCGATGCTATTGTCGCTTATCACGATATAGATACTGTGCCAGGTGCCTCGCATCCGTGTTTTGAAAAATACACATTAAAGAGTTATCTCGCTTCACCAGTGCGAGTACATGGTGAATTTTTCGGTACAGTAAACTTCTCATCTCTCGGTCCACGGGGCACACCCTTTACGCCATTAGAGATGGATTATCTACTGTTGCTTGCTTCGTGGATAGGCAACGAATTAGAGCGTCAACAAGCGATAAGTAATCTCAATGCGCAAAAAGCGATATTAGAAGAGAGAAACTCGTTATTACACCAAGTGACTAACCTTGCCGGTGTAGGTACATGGGAACTAAATATTGATACCGGAGCATTGATTTGGTCTGGTGCACTGAAGCGAATGCTGCATGTGCATGGTGAAAAAGTAGTAAAGCCAGAAGACGTGATCAAATTCGTGGTTGATGAAGACCAGCGTAATAAATACGTCGCCCAGTTCAATCAGATGATAAAAACCGGCGAAGACTTTTCCTATGAGCTTGAAGTACGAACCGACGCAGGAGAAACCCGTTGGTTACAAAGTCGCGCTCATCCGGTCATGGAGAATGACCGTTGCGTTAAGGTAATTGGTGCTACAGTTGATATTACGCAGCTTCACATGGACAAGGCAATGCTGCAGCAAAAAACGGATATGGCAGAAAGCGCCTTGAAAGCGCGAAGTGAGTTCCTTGCGAATATGAGCCATGAAATAAGAACACCAATTCATGGGGTTCAGGGCATGCTTGAGGCACTTATTAGTTCCTCGCTAAATTCTACCCAGCTAGAACATGCCACTATTGCTATGAAAAGTGCAGATTCATTACTCAACATCGTGAATGATATATTGGATTTTTCTAAAATCGACTCTGGCAACATGTCGTTTGAAGAATCGCCCACCAACCTTGCTGACACCATAGAAGAGCAAGTGCCGATGTTCACGCGGCTAGCTCACGAGAAAGGTATTGAACTTTCAGTAAGCACAAAGGGGGTTGAGGGCAAAACCTTCATAGCTGACAAACTAAGAATTGGGCAAATTCTGATTAACCTATTGAATAACGCCATTAAATTCACAAAAGAGGGGAAGGTAACGGTTGAAACTAAAAGCACCCGGTACGGAAAAGGGCGGTTCAGAGTAAAACTAATCGTGACTGATTCAGGGATCGGAATTAGCGAGCAACAGCAAAAGCTCATTTTCTCGCCGTTCGTTCAAGCAGAAAATTCGACGCAGCGAAGATATGGTGGCACAGGCTTAGGGTTGTCTATAGTCAGTCAAATCGTGAAGCATTACGGTGGTAAAATTGAGGTGTGCAGCGATTTAGGCGTGGGGGCGCGATTTATCGTAACCCTCATGCTAGACGATGCTAACGCAGGCACCGTAGCCGAAAAAGCATGTGGCCATAATGCTGTTTATATCCCGTCTAAACAGGAACTGAGCGCGTTTAAAGCACTAATAGTTGAAGACAATGAAATAAATCAGCTTGTCATTAAAGAGCAACTAAAAGAGATAGGCATTACCGCCGATTTAGCAGAAAACGGTGAAGAGGCAGTAGAAAAAGTTAAAGACGCATTAAAAGGAAAGTCACCCTACACAATCATTTTGATGGACTGCCATATGCCTGTAATGGATGGATTAGAGGCGACGAAGCTAATTAGGTCAATGGGAGACAAGGCACGGGACATCCCAATAATTGCATTAACCGCAAATGCGTTAACCGGCGACAAAGAAAAATGCTTGAAATCCGGCATGGATGACTTCATATCAAAACCTGTTGGTGTAAGCCGGTTGAAAGAGTGCCTTTACAGGCACTTGAGTAAGCAGCTTGTAAGTAATGAAAATCGCCTAAAAGATCCTGCTTGATAACCTATGACGTGGTTATCAGCCCCGACTTTTAGTCGGGGCTTTTTTATTGCTCACATAGTTTAAAAATAATTCAATTTACCGCTATCACTTCCAAATGTTTTCTGTTATTATTTCGCGCCCTTTTTATGGGGGTATGTACATAAAAGCAACGACATCCAGTTGTTTTTAGCAGCACTAACGACTCGGGAGAGTCTTAATTTTAAGAGCGGAGCACTAACATGATCCAAATGCAAACTAACCTGGACGTTGCAGACAACAGCGGCGCTCGCAGGGTTCAGTGTATTAAGGTTCTTGGTGGCTCGCATCGCCGTTATGCAGGTATCGGTGACATCATCAAAGTTACTGTTAAGGAAGCAATTCCTCGCGGTAAAGTTAAAAAAGGTGACGTACTGAATGCAGTGGTGGTGCGTACTAGAAAAGGCGTTCGTCGTGCAGATGGTTCTACCATTCGTTTTGACGGTAACGCGGCTGTTATGCTTAATGCTAACAAGCAACCAATTGGTACGCGTATCTTTGGCCCGGTTACCCGTGAGTTGAGAAGTGAAAACTTCATGAAAATCATCTCATTGGCCCCAGAGGTACTATAAGGAGTCACGATAATGGCTAATAAAATTCGTCGTGATGATGAAGTAGTCGTATTAGCGGGTAAAGACAAAGGCAAACAAGGCAAAGTCCTTAAAGTGCTTATTGCTGATAACCGTGTAATTGTAGAAGGCGTTAATCTCGTTAAGAAGCACACTAAGCCAAACCCACAACTGGGCGTAGCTGGTGGCATCGTTGAGAAAGAAGCTTCTATTCACGTTTCTAATGTTGCGATTGTTAACCCGGCAACGGGCAAAGCAGATCGCGTTGGTTTCCGTTTCGAAGATGAGAAGAAAGTACGTTTCTTCAAGTCTAACGGCGAACTTGTTTAATTATATTGGAGAGTACGATGGCGAAACTGCATGATTTCTATAAAGAAACAGTAGTAGCTGAACTTGCTAAGCAGTTCGGATACAAAAGCGTCATGCAAGTCCCTCGGATTGAAAAAATCACTCTAAACATGGGTTTAGGTGAAGCAGTTGCTGACAAAAAGGTACTTGAGAATGCTCAAGCTGACATGACGGCTATCGCCGGTCAGAAGCCTGTTGTTACAGTTGCTAGAAAATCAGTAGCGGGTTTTAAAATCCGTGAAGGTTATCCGATTGGCTGTAAAGTAACCCTACGCGGCGAGCGTATGTGGGAATTCCTAGAGCGTTTGATTTCAATCGCTATCCCACGTGTTCGCGACTTCCGTGGTTTGAATCCTAAATCATTCGACGGACGTGGTAACTACAGCATGGGCGTGCGTGAGCAAATCATTTTCCCTGAAATCGATTTCGATAAAGTGGATAAGGTTCGCGGTATGGATATCACTATCACTACCAGTGCGAATACAAATGAAGAAGCACGTGCTCTGCTGGACGCGTTTAACTTCCCATTCAAAAAGTAGGGGTGTAGGGTTATGGCAAAAGAATCAATGAAGGCACGTGAAGCTAAGCGTACTAAGCTAGTAGCTAAGTATGCTGAAAAGCGCGCCGCACTTAAAGCGATTATCAGCGATGTTAACGCTTCTGAAGATGAGCGTTGGGACGCTGTTCTGAAGCTACAACAACTGCCACGTGACTCTAGTAAGTCTCGTCAACGTAACCGTTGTCGTGTTACTGGTCGTCCACATGGTTACCTACGCAAATTCGGTCTTAGCCGTATTAAGCTTCGCGAAGCAGCGATGCGCGGTGAAGTCCCTGGCCTTAAGAAAGCCAGCTGGTAAGGAGTAGCTGATAATGAGCATGCAAGATCCTATCGCGGATATGTTTACCCGCATCCGTAACGGCCAGATGGCACAGAAAGTTTCTGTAACTATGCCTTCTTCAAAACTTCGCGTTGCAATCTGTGAAGTATTGAAAGCTGAAGGTTATATTACTGACTTCGCTGCTTCTGGTGACGTTAAGCCTGTTTTAGAAGTTACGCTTAAGTACTTCGAAGGCAAGCAAGTAATTGACACTATCGAACGTGTAAGCCGTCCTGGTCTGCGCATCTATAAGAAAAAAGATGAGCTTCCAAAGGTTATGGGTGGTTTAGGCGTAGCTATCGTGTCGACTTCTAAAGGTGTGATGACTGACCGTGCAGCGCGTAACGCTGGCATGGGCGGTGAGATCATCGGTTATGTAGCATAACGGAGGAGTTGAAATGTCACGTATAGCAAAAGCCCCAGTAGACGTTGTATCAGGTGTAGAAGTTTCTATCTCTGGTCAAGAAGTTACTGTTAAAGGTAGTAAAGGCACTTTGACCCGCGTTTTCAACGACGCTGTAGAAGTTGCACAGGAAGAGAACCAACTTAAAGCACTTCCACGTGAAGGCTTTGTTGACGGTTGGGCACAGGCTGGTACTGCGCGCTCTATCCTTAACGCAATGGTTCAAGGTGTTTCAGAAGGTTTTGAGAAAAAACTTCAGTTGTTAGGTGTTGGTTACCGTGCACAAGCACAAGGTAACAAACTAAACCTTACACTAGGTTTCTCTCACCCTGTAGCATACGAAATGCCTGAAGGCATTACGGTTGAAACTCCTAGCCAAACTGAAATCGTCGTTAAAGGCGCCGATAAGCAGGTGGTTGGTCAGGTTGCGGCGAACATTCGTGGTTACCGTCCACCAGAGCCTTACAAAGGTAAAGGTGTACGTTACGCTGACGAACACGTACGTCGTAAAGAAGCTAAGAAAAAGTAGGTGGGTGATACGATGGATAAGAAAACAGCTCGCATTCGTCGCGCTACTCGCGCACGAGCAAAAATTCGTGAACTGGCCGCGCATCGCTTGGTAGTTAACCGTACACCTCGCCACATCTACGCTCAGCTAATCGCTCCATGCGGTTCTGAAGTGTTGGCAGCGGCTTCAACTGTTGAGAAAGATCTTGCAAAAGATCTTAAGTCTACAGGTAACGCTGAAGCAGCGACGGTAGTCGGTAAAGCAATCGCAGAGCGCGCTCTTGAGAAAGGCATTAAAACAGTGGCTTTCGATCGCAGTGGTTTCCAATACCACGGTCGCGTTAAAGCATTAGCTGATGCAGCTCGCGAAGCTGGTCTTCAGTTCTAGGAGTTTATAATGGCTAAACAAGACGTTCAAAATGGTGAATTTCTAGAGAAATTGATCGCCGTAAACCGCGTATCTAAAGTGGTTAAAGGTGGTCGTATCTTTAGTTTCACTGCATTGACAGTAGTGGGTGACGGTAACGGTCGCGTTGGTTTTGGTTACGGTAAGGCACGTGAAGTACCTGCTGCAATCCAAAAAGCAATGGAAAAGGCACGTCGCAACATGGTTGACGTAGACCTTAACGGTCACACGTTACAGCACCCGATTAAAGGTCGTCACTCTGGCTCTAAAGTTTACATGCAGCCAGCATCTGAAGGTACCGGTATTATTGCCGGTGGTGCGATGCGTGCAGTACTTGAAGTAGCTGGTGTACAAAACGTACTTTCAAAATGTTACGGCTCTACAAACCCAATCAACGTTGTACGTGCAACAATCAACGCGCTGACAGAAATGAACAGCCCGGCGAAAGTTGCTGCGAAGCGTGGATTGTCTGTAGAAGAAATTTTGGGGTAATCAGACATGGCAACGATTAAAGTAAAGCAAACTAAAAGTGCAATTGGCCGTCTGCCAAAGCACAAAGCTACGCTTAAAGGTTTAGGCCTTCGTAAAATCAACCATGTTCGTGAACTGGAAGATACCCCAGCCGTTCGTGGCATGATCAACCGTGTATATTACATGGTTGAGATAGTGGAGGAGTAAGACATGCGTTTAAATACAATTTCTCCAGCCGAAGGTTCAAAGCCTACTGGTAAGCGTTCTGGTCGTGGTATCGGCTCAGGTCTTGGTAAAACGAGTGGCCACGGTCACAAAGGTCAAAAAAGCCGTTCAGGTGGCCGCGTTAAGCCAGGATTCGAAGGTGGTCAGATGCCTATCCAGCGTCGTCTTCCTAAGTTCGGTTTCACTTCACGCAAGAGCTTTGTTACTGATCAAGTTACTCTTGCTGAAATCGCGAAGGTTGATGGTGATACTGCGTCTCTTGAGACTTTAAAAGCAGCTGGTATCGTTAAGAAAGAAATCCAGTTCGTTAAAGTTGTTAAGAGCGGTGAAGTATCACGCGCTGTTACAGTAAGCGGGTTAAAGGTTACTAAAGGCGCTAAAGAAGCGATTGAAGCTGCTGGCGGTAAAGTAGAGGAATAAGCTAGATGGCTAAACCAGGATTGGATTCAGGCGCTAAAAGCGGCTTGAGTGAGCTTAAGGCAAGATTGTTGTTCGTACTTGGTGCGATTGTTGTATTCAGACTAGGTTCTTACGTTCCTATCCCTGGCATCGATCCAGCTGTACTTGCTGACTTGTTCGAGCAACAAAAAGGCACCATTGTAGAAATGTTTAACATGTTCTCTGGTGGTGCGCTTGAGCGTGCATCCGTTCTGGCTTTGGGCATTATGCCATACATTACTGCATCCATTATCATGCAGTTGCTCTCGGTGGTTCACCCACCGATGGTGGAGCTTAAAAAAGAAGGCGAAGCAGGCCGTCGTAAAATTAGTCAGTACACGCGTTATCTAACGCTTGTATTGGCTATCTTCCAATCAATTGGAATTTCGACTGGTTTGCCTAACCTGATTAATGGATTGGTGATAAACCCTGGCTTCGGATTCTACTTTACGGCAGTAGTGAGCCTAGTCACAGGAACTATGTTCCTTATGTGGTTGGGTGAGCAAATTACCGAACGAGGTATTGGTAACGGTATCTCTATATTGATTTTTGCTGGTATTGTTGCCGGTCTGCCAACAGCGATAGGTCAGACTGCGGAACAAGCAAGGCAGGGCGACATTAACTTGTTGTTCCTACTGTTGATTGGCGTGATTGTTATCGCTCTTACATACCTAGTTGTATTTGTAGAGCGCGGACAGCGCAGAATTGTGGTAAACTATGCAAAACGTCAGCAAGGCCGTCAGGTTTTTGCTGCGCAAAGCACCCATTTACCGCTGAAAGTCAACATTGCTGGTGTAATTCCACCAATCTTTGCTTCTAGCATTATTCTGTTCCCGGGTACCATCGCAGGATGGTTCGGACAGAATGAATCAACAGCGTGGTTGCAAGACGTAGCGCTTATGCTATCTCCTGGTCAACCGCTGTACGTGATGTTATACGCAGCTGCGATTATCTTCTTCTGCTTCTTCTACACGGCGTTGGTTTTCAACCCGCGTGATACAGCAGATAACTTGAAGAAGTCTGGCGCGTTCATCCCAGGCATCCGCCCGGGTGAGCAAACGTCACGATACATTGACAAGGTAATGACTCGCCTTACACTGGCTGGCGCACTGTACATAACCTTTATTTGTTTAGTGCCTGAATTCATGCTAATTGCTTGGAATGTGCCGTTCTACTTCGGTGGTACGTCGCTTCTCATTATCGTAGTAGTTATCATGGACTTTATGGCACAAGTACAGACACATTTGATGTCTAGTCAATATGAGTCTGTGCTGAAGAAAGCTAACCTTAAAGGCTACGGCCGATAAGTTAGCCCCTTAATATTGATAGAAAGGGGAAAGATGTAATGAAAGTTCGTGCATCAGTAAAAAAGATTTGCCGTAACTGTAAAGTTATCAAGCGCAACGGTGTTGTGCGTGTAATTTGCAGTTCTGACCCAAAGCATAAGCAGCGTCAGGGCTAATCAAAGCGGAACAGAATATTTGCAAGACTAAGTGAGCAGAACCTGGATTATACTTGTCAGGTTCTGCTAGTTTTGTTTAAAAGTATTTTGAACCTTAATTTGCAATTTAGTCGACGGGTAAGTATCCTATCGGGCTTTTTAGGTCGTCGACAAATAAACAAGAGGAGTGCTGTTAATGGCCCGTATCGCTGGCATTAACATTCCTGAGCACAAGCATGCTGTAATCGCTATCCAAGCGATCTATGGCGTTGGTCCCACACGTGCGAAAAGCATTTGTGCGGGTGCTGGTGTTGCAGAAAATACAAAAATCAAAGAGCTAGACGAAGCTACTATTGATAAGCTTCGTGACGAAGTGGCTAAATTCACCGTTGAAGGTGACCTACGCCGTGAAGTCTCTATGAGCATCAAACGTTTGATGGACCTGGGTTGCTTCCGTGGTATTCGCCACCGTCGTAGCTTGCCTCTACGTGGTCAGCGCACTAAAACTAATGCGCGTACCCGTAAAGGTCCTCGTAAGCCAATTAAGAAGTAAACGGGGAGTAAGTTATGGCTAAAGCACCAGCTCGTAGCACGCGTAAGCGCGCTAAACGTCAGGTTGCAGACGGTATGGCTCATATCCATGCGTCTTTCAACAACACAATTGTGACTATTACAGACCGTTCAGGCAATGCACTAGCATGGGCGACATCTGGTGGTTCAGGTTTCCGTGGTTCACGTAAATCTACCCCATTTGCTGCACAGGTAGCTGCTGAGCGTGCAGGTGTTGCTGCACAAGAATACGGTCTTAAGAACCTTGAAGTTTTCGTTAAAGGTCCAGGTCCAGGCCGTGAGTCTGCGATCCGTGCTCTTAACGCTACAGGTTATAAGATCACAAACATTACCGATGTGACCCCTATTCCTCACAACGGTTGTCGTCCACCGAAAAAACGTCGCGTTTAATCGACGGACAGTTGGAGAAAGATCATGGCAAGATATTTGGGTCCAAAACTCAAACTTAGCCGTCGCGAAGGAACAGACCTGTTCCTAAAAAGCGGCGTTCGCGCAATCGATTCTAAATGTAAAATCGATACAGCGCCTGGTCAGCACGGTGCCCGTCGTGGCCGTCTGTCTGACTACGGTGTTCAGCTGCGTGAAAAACAAAAAGTTCGTCGTATGTACGGCGTTCTGGAAAAGCAATTCCGCAACTACTATAAAGAAGCTGCACGTCTAAAAGGCAACACAGGTGAAAACTTGCTACAGCTTTTAGAACAGCGTCTTGATAACGTAGTTTACCGTATGGGTTTCGCTAGCACTCGTGCAGAAGCACGTCAGCTAGTTAGCCACAAGGCGATCATGGTAAATGGTCAAGTTGTGAACATCCCATCGTTTAACGTTTCTGCCGAAGACGTGGTTTCTGTTCGTGAAAAGGCTAAGAAGCAAGCGCGTATCGTTGCTGCTTTGGAACTGGCTGACCAACGTGAGAAGCCAACCTGGATTGAAGTAGACAGCAGCAAAATGGAAGGCACTTTCAAGCGCGTTCCTGAAAGAACTGACCTGTCTGCGGAAATTAACGAACAGTTGATCGTCGAACTTTACTCTAAGTAAAGCTAACTAAAGAGGAAGCATTGTGGGTTCTGTGACTGAATTCCTAAAACCGAGATTAGTTGAGATCGAAAACGTTTCTCCTACTCGTGCCAAAGTAACTTTGGAACCACTAGAGCGCGGCTTTGGCCATACTCTAGGTAACGCCCTACGTCGTATTTTACTGTCATCTATGCCAGGATGTGCAGTTACCGAGGTAGAAATTGACGGCGTTCTTCACGAGTACAGCACCAAAGAAGGTGTTCAGGAAGACGTAATTGAGATTTTGCTAAATCTTAAAGGTTTAGCGGTTCGCCTTGAAGGTAAAACTGAGGCAACCCTAACTCTAGTGAAATCTGGCGCTGGCCCTGTTGTTGCTGGTGATATTCAGCATGATGGCGACGTAGAAATTACAAACCCTGACCACGTTATTTGTACTTTAACTGGCGAAGCTGAAATCAGCATGCGCATTAAAGTAGAAATGGGTCGCGGTTATGTACCAGCTTCTACCCGTCGCTCCTCTGAAGAAGATGATCGTCCAATTGGTCGTTTGTTAGTAGACGCTTCATACAGCCCAGTTGAACGTATTGCTTACAGTGTAGAGTCTGCTCGTGTTGAACAACGCACAGACCTAGACAAACTAATCATCGACATGGAGACGAACGGTACTTTGGATCCTGAAGAAGCGATCCGCCGTTCTGCTACTATCCTAGCTGAACAGCTAGATGCATTCGTAGACCTACGTGATGTGTCTGAGCCAGAAGCGAAAGAAGAGAAGCCAGAATTCGATCCGATTCTGCTTCGTCCAGTAGATGACCTAGAGCTGACAGTACGTTCTGCAAACTGTTTGAAAGCAGAAGCTATCCAGTACATTGGTGACCTGGTACAGCGCACTGAGGTTGAGCTACTTAAAACGCCAAACCTTGGTAAGAAATCGCTAACTGAAATCAAAGATGTTCTAGCATCTCGTGGTCTTTCTCTAGGTATGCGCCTAGAAAACTGGCCGCCAGAGAGCATCGCTGAAAAAGATTAATCAGGTTTTTATCAAACTGATTTGTAGAGAAGGATAAAACTATGCGCCATCGTAAGAGTGGTCGTCAGTTGAATCGCAACAGCAGCCATCGTCAAGCTATGTTCAAAAACATGGCCGGTTCTTTGGTCAAGCACGAAGTGATCAAAACTACGTTACCAAAAGCGAAAGAATTACGTCGCGTAATCGAGCCTCTAATCACTATGGCTAAAGAAGACAGCGTTGCAAACCGCCGTCTAGCTTTCGCCCGCACTGGTGACAAAGAGGTTGTAGGTAAACTATTCAACGAGCTTGGTCCTCGTTACGAAGCTCGTCCAGGCGGCTACACTCGCATTCTTAAATGCGGTTTCCGTGCTGGCGACAATGCCCCAATGGCATATGTTGAGCTAGTTGACCGTCCAGTTGTAGAAGCTGAAGAAGAAGCAGTTGAAGCAACTGAAGAGTAATTAATACTCGATTAGAAAAAGGGGCCTGAGTGAAAACTCAGGCCCCTTTTTTTTTGCGGCCGAATTACGATGGGGGCAGAGTTGAAATTGAGGTGGCATATATATTACTTCTTGGAAGCTATGTTTTCATAAGTAATAAGAAAAGTTGGAAAAACACATGAGGCAGGTTAAGATCCCGAAATTGAGAATTAAAACGATTAGTTACTACTTTCTGTAGTATATGTCAGATCTGAATACGGACACAGCGAAATAAATATATGAAGACTTTCATTGTTGATAGTAGCAATCCAATGTTTGCTACCAGCGAGCCTCTTCCTTCCAATTTTCAATTGCTAACCTTTGAAAGTAATATAACAGCGGTACTCGAAGCTGAAGTGTCGGATGTATGCTGTATAGTCTACCCATCGTTAAGTCGCTTACTTGCAAACTCAATAGATGAAACCGGCCAAGTTGCACTTGCTGAGAATAGACTATTAGATGCGATTGAACAAATAATCAACTTTTATAAGCGTAATAGGAAGCGCTGTACACTTTTGTATTTATCTGATCAGAATTTAGCTTCGCTAAACTTTGATCATCGTGAAAAGTTAACAAAATTGATTTCCCAAACATCTGCAAAGCCTTGTGGCGTAATGGAATTTATTGCAGCTAGTACTATGTTGGCTAACAGAGAGTTCGGTAAACGTTTAGCTGAGCTAGAGTCTTGCAGTTGTGGTGACATAACTTTCGAGTTGCAAGTCAACTCCCAGCATGGTGTTGATGCTGTTCTTAAATTAAAAAATGAAAATGAGAAAAAATTAACAGATGCTGTAATCAAAAATGCGCATATCAAAGACGCTATTGCCACAGAAGAACAAGCAAAACGCGCAGAACTAGAACAAGAAAATGAACAAGTAATTAAACAGTTGCATAGCCTACAGGAGTTGTTTGAAGAGAATCTAGAACAGTTTAATCTTACAAAACATAAACTAGGGGTTGCTAAAAAAGAAGTTGCGGATATTAAGATTGCCCTTACTAGTGAGAAGCAAGCAGTTCAGCAATTAAAGGAAACTGAACAAAAAGCAGCCCAAGAAAAGCATAAACTATTGCAACAACAGTTGATCGAAAAAGAACAAGAAAACGAACAATTGATAGAACAACTTCATTATACCCAAGAGCTAATTGAGCTAGAATACGAAAATAAAGCCCAGCAACAAAAGCATTTTAAAGCTGTAAGTCAAGAAAGGTCTGCGTTATTCAAAACCCTTGAAGAAGCTAAGGTAGTCCAAGTATGGTTACGTAGCGCCTTAACTGAAGCTAACCAGCAGTTATGGACAAAAAGTCGTAAATTCAGAAGCGAAATTAAACGCCAAGCAAAAGTACTGCGAGAGTCGGCTGAATTTGTTGAAAGTCAGTATTTAGAAATGTACCCCGATACAAAAAATTCTTCGTTAGAACCAGCCGTTCATTATTTAGTGTTTGGAGCGATAGAAGCGAGAAATCCTTCGAATACGTTTAATAGCCTAAGCTATATTCAAAAGTATTCTGATGTAGCAGATTCGGGTTTGAATCCTTTACTACATTATGTAAGGCATGGTCAGTATGAAGGTCGGCAACCTAATCCAATGCTAGTACAGCTACCTGCTCCCAAAGACTAATGAGCTAGAATATAAAGCCTTTAAAATTTATAGTTTGCTATTGTGTTATTGCGGTTTATTAAAAGAAACATTTAGTGAAATCTATAAATCTCGATTAACGTGAGGCTAGAATAATATTGTCTAATAGCAGGAAGGCAAGAAGGAAGAAGTTCGTGATCGATTTAAAAACTATAGATTTTAAAAATATTGACGCAGTGATTTATTTAGGGTGCGGAGATTTGCAAAGATTGCCTGATTTGCCAAACGATACGCACGTAGTCTTAGTAGACGCAGACTCTGCTATTATCGATTTGTTAGAAATACAATTCAGCAATCTGCCTAAAATTAACTGTCTGCACCGAGTTGTTTCAGTAGATGGAAGTGAAAGTCAATTTAATTATTTTAACTTGAATTCCTTCAATGGTTTTTCCGGAGAAAAAGTGATAAAAGCGCTATATCCTGGAATTAAATTACGAAATTCTGAAGTGGTGAATACATCTGATATTACAGAAGTCATAAAAGAACTGAATATAGTCTGTAATTCGAGAAATGTTTTGTTAATCGATATACCAAGTTTAAATGCTCAGTTATTACAAAAATTAAAAGAATCTGGACAACTTTATCACTTTCGATTAATTGTGGCCTGTCAGCAAGTCGAAAATTTTTTTCAAGATGAAAATTCTGCATCAGAGTTGGTAACTTGGTTTTCAGATAATGGCTTTCTAGCGCTACAACAACCTACAGCAGACCCTGATTTCGCGTTAATAACTGCACAATCTAACCTTCCATATTCATTCGATAAAATCCTAGAGAACGAAATACAAAATAAAGAGAAAAATGAGCCCGACCAAAAATCTGATCAAACAACAGAAAACTTACAACTAGAACTGGGGAATTCTGATTTACACAAGATAATTGAAGAAAAAGACAAAAAATTAGCAAAGCTTGCGCTAGAGGTGGCTAAAATCACGTCTGAGAGAGATTCTGCGAAAGACGAGAGAGATAGTCAAAGCGAACAGGTGAGTCAATTAGCAAAACAGATAGAGCAAACAAATAATTTATTGAACAATAAACTATCACAATTGAGTTTTCTACAAAAGCAGTTAGTGGAACTAGAAATTGAAAACAATAGAGTTTCTTCGGAAAACGCTATTCATCAAAAAGCTCTTTCTAAAACGCGTGCTCAGTTAGATGTAATCAAAGAACTGCTAACTAAACAGAAAGTACAGCAATGAAATACAAGGAAGACATAGAACTAGCCTGGAAGATAGGTGATTGGAATTTTTTGTCAGGTTTAAACCTCCAAGACTTAAAAACCTTCAATTTTGAAGCGACTAAATTGCAGTCTATTGCATTAAAAAAAGCAGTGGCGCATTTTCAATTAAGTCAGAATGAGGACGCGGTAACGGCTATACAATTCGCTAAGCAGGCAGGTGCGAACGATAAACTTTTAGCAAAATATCTTTTGTCGGGTGTATATCACACTCTTGCAGGACATGATATTGAGCTTCAAAACAACGAATCCGCAGTAGCTAATCTGAATGCCATACACACTGTCTTGAATGCACGAAATACTAGAATCGAACAACCGAAATGGTTAACAGAAGCACAAATTTCCTATAGACATGGGGAAAATAACGTTTCTAGTAAAGTCGAAGCTGTAGTTACGCAAATAATCGAGTTGGGTGAAGCTTGGGCAGGAAATAGTGTAAATACTGTAATATTCCGTCATCAAGGTGTATTTAGTTATAATGGATTTCAATACACTGCTTTTTACATCGATCAAGAAACGTTACGAATTATCAAACGAAGTCTAAAAAACAATAAGATTGAAAAACATGATATTAAAGGAAGTTATAACCTAAAGGATGCGCATAACAGCATTAGTCTTGGTATAGATGGGGTAGGTCGTTTACATATATCTTACGATCACCATGGAAATAGGCTTAATTATCGTCGGAGCGAGAGGACTGAGAACATTTCAGAGTGGAGCGATCTTTTACCTATGACAGGTTGTAATGAAGAGCGTGTCACATACCCAGCATTTATTTTACCAACTGAACACACGCCTTTAATGATGCTTTATCGTGATGGTAATTGGAAAAAGGGAACTGCTTATATAAAGTATTTTGATGAAAGTCTAAATCAATGGTTCGATTATCCAAAGCCAATCTTAAGTGGTGCGGATAGCAAACCGTGGACTAGCAACGCATATTGGAATCACCCCGTATTAGATAAATATGGTGTCCTGCATCTTTCTTATACTTGGCGAACCGATTATTTTAGTGAAGAGCAGTTAATTAACAACATCAATATTGATTATGCTAAGAGCTTTGACTCAGGGTTGAATTGGGCGACGTCGAAAAATCAACCATATAAGTTGCCGATAACCCCATCGAATACCGAAACCGTTTGGCCCGTTTCTCCAGGCTCTAATCTCATAAACCAAACCAGTATGGCTCTTGATTCAAAAGGTTATCCACATATTGTTTTTTACGCCAATGACTCAGAAGAAGTTCCGCAATATCAACATATCTGGTTCGATGGTAAGTGTTGGAGGCAAAGTTACGTTACGCAGCGGATTCACCCATTCAGTTTGTCTGGAGGTGGAACGTTGGAGATTCCCATTAGCCGGCCTGAAATTGTAATTGACAAAGATGATACCGTTTTTATTATTTATCGCGCTTTAGAAACGGAGCAGAAATTGGTTGCCAGTTATCAAACTGCTCCGAACTATCAATATCAACCAGGATATACTGTAACGCTTTGGGAAGAGCCAGTAGGGCATGCCGAACCTATTATTGACCGAGTAAGATGGCAGCAAGAACAAATTTTAACATTGCTAGTCCAATATAATGAGCAGCCGGACGGTGATTTACAACATCAAAGTATTGAGAGCGATATTCGTTTAATCGACATTCAATTTAAAAAATAATTATAAATTTCATTATGGATATATTATGAGTTACTTAAAAAAGGCCAATGAGGCTTTTAGAAAAGCTAATTATAAAAAAGCTATTGATTATTATCGATTGGCACAAGAAAAATATCCCCAACTTTCGAGCGTAATTGAATTTAATATTAAGAAGTCAATTGAAGCCTTAGATAAAGGCGCTACTTATAATGGTTTGTCATCTAATAATCTGAATTTAAAAACAGAAAATACTGCACAAAAGATTAATGTAGAGAAGATTGTGAATCTAAAGCTCGCAGCTTCTCAATTTGAAGGAAAGTGTGAATTATTTAACGAAGGCCTATTAAAAGGTTGGGCCGTTAAAAAAGGTCACCCTGCACTAATATTTGAATTAGTTATTTATGTTAATGGAAAAGTTTTTTCTGAATTAAAAAACGATCAGAGTCGGGGTGACCTAAAGCGGCACAATAAATCTGACGGGCGTGGTGGTTTTTCAATACTTTTACCCAAGGAAATATTTTCTGAGGATGAAAATAAAATCGAACTAGTTCTCCCGGATAAAAGTATTCTTGCAGAAGTTTTTATCCCTAAAAAATGCAATAAAATCAATTTGCATTCTAATGTAAGAGTGCCGGTCGATGAAAAAGTTTCTGTCATTGTACCTATTTTCAATGCTCCAGATGATCTAGAAGTTTGTATAAAAAGGCTTTTGGACTATACAAGTAAAGAAGTAGATATTATTTTAATCGATGATGCGAGCACTGACTCTAAAATTAAAAATATTCTGGGGAGCGCAGAAAAATATGAGAATGTTAGAATCTTCAGAAATGAGTCAAACTTAGGTTTTACTAGGACTGTTAACAAGGGAATTGATTTAGCAGGCACAAATGATGTTGTGTTCCTGAACTCTGATGCACGTGTTACCCCCAGATGGTTAGAGGGGTTAAAAGCGGCTCTGTCAACTGATGCCAAAATTGCAACTGTCACACCTATGTCGGATAGGGCGGGAGCATTCTCAGCACCCAATATAGGTAACGAAAATGATTTACCAGAAGGGGTAAGAGAAGAAGACTATGCGATTGCTTTTCGTCGCCGTTCCTTTGGCTTTTATCCAACAGTTCCTACTGGGAATGGGTTTTGTTTATACGTAAGAAGAAAGTGTATAGATGATATAGGCCCATTGGACGCAGAAGCTTTTCCGCGTGGTTATGGTGAGGAGAATGATTTCTGTATGCGCGCACGCGCAGCTGGATGGAGAAATGTGATCGATGACCGTACTTATATTTTTCATGACAGAAATAAAAGTTTTGGCGAGGCCAAAACTGACCTGATGGCGGCTGGACGTAAAATCGTTGATAAAAGATTTCCAGACTATAAAAAGTCAACTTCTATATTCACGAAAAGCGTTCAAATCAATTTAGCAAGGTTTAGGGCTAGAATGGCGTTAAAGGACGTAGAAGCAAAAGTCCTTCCAAGAGGCCTGTTTGTAATTTCGACTCTTACTGGGGGAACACCTCAAACGAATAGAGATTTAATGTTAGCGGTGAATTACGAAATAGAACCTTGGTTATTGCACTGTGATAGTAGAGTTATATCACTTTATAAAATTCACCCTGATAGAGATGATGAGTTAATTGAACAATACTTCCTAAACGAACAGATAGATCCATTAACTCACGTATCTGCCGAATATGACCAAGTAATTGCAAGTTGGATGACAAATTTTGATTTTGAGTTAGTACATATAAGACACCTTGCATGGCATTCATTAAATCTCCCCAAGTTGGCAAAAAAAGCTGGTGCAAGAGTCATAAAGTCTTTTCATGACTACTACGCAGTCTGTCCAACTGTCAAACTTTTAGATAACGATCGTAAATTTTGTGGTGGTCAATGCACTTTAACGTGTGGTGAGTGCCCACCTGAATTATGGGAAAAAGATTCATTCCCTTATCTCAAGGATAATTGGGTACATACTTGGCGTCGGAGGTTCTCGGAAGCCGTAAAACATTGTGATGCATACATAACAACACACCAAAGTGCTAAAAATATTATCCTAGAGCAGTTAGATATTGAGGCGGAAAAGTTCCATGTGATACCTCATGGTCGAGATTTTGAAAACTTCTATCAACTATCTGCGCCATTTAAAGATGGTGATGTTTTGAGAATTCTTGTCCCGGGAAATATAAATGAAGCAAAAGGTAGTGAGATTATTGCAAACATTCTAACTCAAGATAAAAAAGGGCTATTAGAGTTTCACATTCTCGGCCGAGTGAGCGCTTCTTTAAATCAGTTTAAGCACCCACGTTTAATCATCCATGGCGAATATAAAAGAGAAGATTTTGCAGAGCATGTCAAAAAAATCAAGCCCCATATTGGAGCAGTTTTATCGATATGGAATGAGACATGGTGTCATACTTTGACCGAATTATGGTCTGTGGGCTTACCGGTAGTGGTAACCGAATACCAGACACTTTCTCAGCGTGTAACAGAATCTGGAGCTGGCTGGGTTTTAGAAAGTACAGATTTACTTGGGGCGTATGAACTGTTTACTGGTATTGTGCCTCGTGATATCGTCAATAAACGTCAACAAATACTTTTAAAAACGGCGTTTGAAAAAATAGCCAATAATACTAACCATAAAATGGCTGAGAATTATTTGAGAGTTTATTTTGATCGAGTTTGATAAAAGATTCATTGATGGAAAGGGAACTGACTCCCTTGTAAACGAGCTTCTTCAATTAGTAAAAAAAAATGAAGTAAGTGAAAGAGCGCTTGTGAATTGTATTTCTTATTTACGGGCGAATAAAAGTTACAAGAAGGCTTTAATTATTGCCGCTCACTATAAAGGAATAGTTAACACTGTTAAGGGCCTTAGTGAAGTTGCGTACGTTTATCAGGCTGTTCACCTCTATTCTGCAGCTGCTGATGTTTTGTTAGTTGCTGTGAAAAACGGTGGCGGGCTTGGAATTATTACGAGAATTTTCAGGTGTTATCGACTGGCGGGCAACTCGACATTGATAATTGACTACCTAGAAAATCTAAGTGCAGGTTTTTTAAATAATACCGCTATATTGAGAGAAATATTTCTTGCTCTCTATAATAATCAAAAAATTTTTGATTATTTAACTCGATTTGGCAAAGGTGTTGAAGGGAGCAAAGCTTTAATTATAGCCAAATTATATGCTCAACAAGGAAATATAGCTAAAGCAATTGCTTTGAAAAAATATTTCTCCGATAACCAAATGCATCAAGAGCTAGATTTGATAATAGAGAGCTATGAGCTCGGCAAGTCACCTTTATGCTCCAAAATTGACAATCCAAATAGCCAAATTGATTTTATTGATGTTAGCAACTCGGGTGTACGTGTTGAATACGTGTATGATGAAACATCTTTAGTAAAGACTATAGAATTAGTAACATCTTTTGGTGTTATTTCAGAAGTGAATTTAAAAGTCGATAATCATTCAGTACCTGGCTCGAAGAGCAAAGTTGCTTTTGAATTTAAGTTCCCTGAGTTAATTTATGAGGAACTTAACTATTTTGTATTGAGAGCTAAAGAAACTGGTGAGGTAATAGCTGAAGTCCCGCGAAAGCGCTTGGAAGTTAAAGGGATTGAATTCTTGACGAAAGAATGTTTGCCGGGCAAGGTTGTTAATCTTAACATAGTTGGTAACCGTCTAAGTTTACTCCAGAATGTTGCGGTTAATGGCGAGGGCGCGATAGTAGTTGGAAAATATCTTATTTTGGAATCAGCTTACAAAAGACTTAATGGCTACTCTGAGTCAATGATTTTTTCAAAAGATAAAAAATCTGTCTTTTTGTTTTATAAGAAAATGGATAAAAGTATTGGTTCAATTTTAAATTGTCTAACATTGAACTGGACAAATTATTACCATTATATAATGGACTTTTACTTGCGATTGGCTGTTTCTAAAAGGTTTTTTGTGGATGATTCTTTTAAATACTTCTTGTCGAATTTACCTTTTTCCGAACTTAAGGAGTTTCAACGCTTTTTTCTAGAATCTAGTTTTCCCGACATGCAGCCTTTTGTTTTAACACCTACAGAAATGACTTGTGCAGATACAGTGTTATTCCCATACGAAGTTCCAACTAGAAGCTCTGATAATTTTCAAGTTTTGAAAGAAAAAATATCTGTTAAACCGAAAGAAAGTGGTTCTTTAATTTATATTGATAGGCGGAACGCGAAAAATAGGCGAATTGAAAATGAAAGCCAAGTCATAGATATGTTGATAGAGCGAGGCTTTCAAATAATCAAGCCTGAAGAATTAAGCGTAAATGAACAGGTGTCAACTTTTTCTGAGGCTAAAGTAATTATTAGTGCATCAGGCGCTGCTTTAACTAACTCTATTTTTATGAGTGAAAAAAGTGTGTTGGTTGAATTGATTGGTGAGGATGTGGATGCTAATTTTTGGCCGTCATTTACATCAAACTTACAAATTGAGCACAAGCAGCTTCCGATAAAGATTAAACAAAAGTCTTATAGTTCTTTAAATAACATTTATGAAGCTGATTTAGTATCTTTAGAGCAAAGTTTAGAAGCAATATTAAGTTAATCAATACTCATCTAAATTAAGAACGACCATCCGGGACAAGGACTATATAAAGGTTGCTATGAAAATAATTGAATTCACGCCACTGGGTGACAGCAGAGGCTCTTTAGTTGCTCTTGAAGCAAACAAGTCAATTCCTTTTGATATAAAACGAGTTTATTATATTTTTGCTACTAACATGGGGGTTTCTCGAGGCTACCATGCGCATAGAAATCTAAAACAGGTAGCAGTTTGCGTGACAGGAAGTTGCCGCTTTATTTTAGATGACGGGTTTGAACGGCAAGAAGTAGTTCTTGATAGTTCAACAAAGGGGCTGCTAATTGAAGGACTAATTTGGCGAGAAATGCACGATTTTACGCCAGACTGCGTATTAATGGTTTTAGCGAGCGACTATTATGACGAAGATGATTACATTCGCGACTATCATAAATTTGTAAAGGAAGCACGTGAGCAACATTAAGATCCATTCACTAGCCGATGTGCAAACAGATTTAATCGGTGATGGTACAACCATCTGGCAATTTAGTGTAATATTAAAGCAAGCGAAAATTGGAGCAAACTGCAATATTAATGCGCTGACGCTTATCGAAAACGATGTGGTCATTGGAGATAATGTAACGGTCAAATCTGGTGTCCAAATATGGGATGGCTTGAGAATTGAGGACAATGTTTTCATCGGACCGAATGTGACTTTTACCAATGACTTCACCCCCCGGTCAAAGCATCGGCCGCCAGAATTTCTGAGAACTACTATTAAGGATCATGCTTCTATTGGTGCAAACGCTACGATTCTGGGAGGTATTTCGATTGGCGAGTATGCACTTATCGGGGCAGGCAGTGTGGTCACTAGAGATATTCCACCACATGCTTTGGTCTACGGTAACCCTGCCAAGCAACATGGCTGGGTATGCGAGTGTGGATCTAAGCTAGAAGACTTTAGTTGCGCTTCGTGTCACCTTGATTTCGAGATTGTTAACAATAAATTTATTAAGAAAGAAATATGATTCCATTTTTAGATTTAAAAGCCATTAATAGCCAGTACAGAGACGATCTTATCAAAGCTGCGACTGATGTTATTGATTCTGGCTGGTATGTTCAAGGGCAACAAGTCAGTGCTTTTGAAGAAGAGTTTGCAAACTACTGTGGTACCAAGCATGCTATTGGGGTTGCAAATGGCTTGGATGCACTAATCCTTATATTAAGAGCTTATAAAGAACTAGGTAAGCTCAAAGAAGGTGACGAAATAATTGTGCCAGCGAATACTTATATCGCTAGCATTCTCGCCATTACAGAAAACCGTTTAAAGCCCATTTTGGTTGAACCACATGAGTCTACCTACAATTTAGACCCAAACTTGATAGAACGCTCTATTACACCAAAAACAAAAGCGGTCTTGGCCGTTCATTTATATGGTCAGCTTGCAGATATGCCAACAATTAACGCTATATCTAAAAAGCATAATTTGTTAGTGATTGAAGATTCTGCACAATCTCATGGCGCTCAAGTTGATGGTCGAAGAGCTGGCAACTGGGGGGACGCCTCTGGTTTCAGTTTTTATCCTGGTAAAAACTTAGGAGCATTAGGCGATGCGGGCGCGGTAACCACTAACGACGACGATTTGGCGCAAGCGATTCGTGCGTTAGGAAATTATGGAAGCCATAAAAAATATGAAAATTTATATCAAGGCGTGAACAGTCGATTAGATGAAATGCAAGCGGCTTTGTTAAGAGTCAAACTCAAAAACCTAGACAATGAAACAAGACGGCGTCAAGAGATCGCAACTATGTATATAAATGGGATTAAAAACGATACGATCGTTTTACCCTTGCAACCAAATATGGCACCTCGTTCACGCCATGATTGTGTGTGGCATTTATTTGTAATACGAACTAAAGTGCGTGAAAAGTTGCAGGCCTATTTAACTGAACGGAGCGTCCAAACCCTAATTCACTACCCCATTGCACCACATCATCAAAAAGCCTACAAAAATTGGCAGCCTCAAAGCTATCCGATTACTGAAGCCATTCACGATGAAGTATTAAGTTTACCTATCAGCCCAGTGCTGGACGATGAATCCGTTAATCGCGTCATTTCAATAATTAATGACTTTAAATAACAACACGGTTCTCTAGGCAGGAAAAATTTTTCTGTAAACGAGTCAATCGTATCTGCAATTGTCCACTTCCCCTTCAGTGAGACAGTGCTGAATCAAAGTTTCTAGTTTTTCTCGGTAAGTTGCAGTCGGCCGGTTACCGAGATTTTCAAATGTTCTTTCTTCGTTTTTGTTCAGACGCCAGCGCCGTGCCATGTCATCACCAGACTAAGATGTCGAATTAAGAAAGCATCTTAGAACGTTCTGTGGAATGAATCGTCAAAGCGCGCAACAATGCCATTTTTTTGTGGCTTACTTGACTGGGTATATTCCAGCTCAATATTATTGGTTTTCTCTTTATAGCTAGCGAGTGTGCACCTAAATTCAATATTCTGCAATTTTCCTAATAATTTGCATGATATCTTCAATACTATCCGTGTTAAAAGAATTATTCGTAGGGCTAGGGAGTACGCCATTCGCAAGCTTATCAGCAATTATATCTTTAATAGACACTGATGTTGATGGGGCTTTTACCAAAAATCTGGCGTTAGATTGAGCTACCAAATATTTGGGATCAAGTTTGGCTAAAACTTGTAGGTCTATACTTCCGGCTGTATGAAAAAATACTACTTTGTAAAAGACTCGACTAAGATAATTAAACATCGAATAAGATGAAGAAGAGCCGAACAGCAACAGGGTCTCATCTATTAGTGCGTTGTGGTTATAAGTGAACATTGTCCTACCAAAGTTTGGCAGACCATTATCATAAACGAGATTATTTCTATAGTTGAAATTAGTTAGAATCTCTTCTAAATACGTCTGTGGTGGAAACAGCTTATTTCCTAAATCACCTCCAACCTCTTTTTCCTTATATGAGTCTTTTGAAAACAGCTCTAGTAAGGATTTCCGGCCAATGCCTAAATTTACGCAAAGCTCGATGCTCGCAAGCATTGCTCCGTGGGAGTTCCAATGCGTATCGCAAACCCTAAATGTATTTCTCGGTGAGCGTTTTAGGGTGTCTGTAAGGGATAATAAATTAAATTCAGGGGGGGATATTTTTTCAATTTGCTGTAGCGGAGTATTTTTGAGCGTTTTAATTGGGTACTTATCCCGCAGTACATACTCTTTTGAAGGTGCTACCAGAAAAACTGACAATAGGTTTTGGGTTTGCGAAATAGACTGGAAGCTTTTCATATACTCAATCCATGCTTTCTTTGTGTGTTTTGAAAGCTTCACCTTCCCTCGAAATTGATCGACACTTTTATTTGTATCATTATCTAGGAAAAGCCAGTTATCTTCGCCTTTAATTACCTCAAAAGAGCCCTTGATATGCCCTTTATAAAGAGGAGTAAAAGTACTTTCTGAAATTAAAGCAATTGTAAATGAATTTGATTTAAGCTCTATAGAATGCTTAAAACCATAATGTTGCCGCTTCTCCAGCTTATCATTCTTTTGGACTATTTTATTCTCTACATCAGGCCTACACTCATTTCTTGTTAAGTTATCTACTCGGTCACCGTGCAAGATTACTAGTTCGCCATTTATACTTTTATGATTAACTAACCAGCCGCTAAACTCTAAACAGCGGTTATTTAAGTTTTTATAGTCAAACCTTAAATCATTGCTGGGACGATCAAGGCACCACTTGAAACGATCGGATAGCTCGTTTGACAGTGGCTCAACAGATAAGGAATATTGTGACATACAGTGTTTTCTTTAAAGTAGTTGTTACTAGTTCATATTCCGGTTCTAAGAATTGCTCAAAAAATCTCAGAGGAAACAGAATTTTATTTTGCTGGCCTGTATTCATTTACAGTAGCCAGAACGCTATTAATCATATCATTTAGAAGAGCTATATGTCGTTTAAAAGCATGTTCAGAGCTTATAATGTCAATCTTGTATAACGATAAATTTCTCAAAAGGAGCATTAAATTTAATCTAGAACGTTGTATTGTTACCTTCAATTGCGCGAGATGTTTTCTATCTTTTTACCGTTACTATCTAATCGTGACCTATATTAACGAGCTGACTAAGTTGAGCGAAGTTTTTCCGCATCGTGCGAGCCATCTGCGGAGTTTTTTCCTAGTGGACGCCTAGCCTGGACATTAAATTTTGCAGTTGGTTAATTAATTGTCCACTTCATAGCCTAAATTATCTTCTTCGATTGGCAATTTATATTAGAAGCAAATGATGACTACTGAAAAGCTAGTACTTTTATGGCATCATAGGAAAATAATGGAGTTAGGGTAAAAGATGGTACTAAAAGCGTTCAAACGAAAACTTGCGGGCATATACAGAAGGTCGATCATCGAACCACAACTTTTAAGTGCGCTTGAGCGAGAAAAGTTGCTAGAAAGAGAGTGGTATCTTCAAGAAAATCCGGATGTAGCAGCATCCAAAGTATCGGCAGGTTTGCATTTTATACGTTTCGGAATTCTTGAAGGGAGGCTTCCTAATCGACATTTTGATGCAAAAAATGTCGCCGAGCAAATAGAAAATTCTAGTCCAAAACTAGCCCGGTTATTGAGAGAGAATCTTGGTTCTTTCCCTTCCTCATACCGTAATGTGAAACTAAACGACCATTCCCATTTTTCGATATATGAACAACTTCAATATCCAAAAGTTGACGTTGTACGAGCAATTAACGAGCGATACATTAATGTGCATGTTTCAATAATTGTTCCAGTTTACAATGCATTTTTAGAAACAAGAAAGTGCTTAGAATCCATTTTGCTAGCTGAAACACCGAACACTAGTGTTTTCGTTATAAATGACGCAAGCTCTGAAGCAGGGTTTGAAAGACTGGCAAGTGAATACGAAAGTGATAAATTCATTTTTTTAGAAAATACTCAAAACCTCGGCTTCAGTGGAACAATTAATAAAGGTATCAACTACGCACGTAACCTTCGTCCTGATAGCGATATTCTTATATTAAACTCTGATACTATTGTGAGTCGTTGGTGGCTTAAGGAATTAAAACTTGTAGCGAAGAGTAGCGACGAGGTTGGGACAGTTACGGCGGTATCCAATGCAGCAGGTCCTTTTAGTGTACATACATTTTCTTCACCCCCATCTTTGAGCGAAATTAACGTTGTCGCCGATGTTTTACGAGAGAATGCACCTTTGGTTAGCCCACCTTTACCTACGGGGCATGGGTTTTGTATGTATATTAAAGGTGAACTTATAGATGATATAGGTGTTTTCGACAGTCATTCGTTTCCAAAGGGATATGGTGAAGAAAATGACTTCTGTATGAGAGCGGTTAAGAAAGGGTGGAAAAACACGTTTGCGGCCAGAAGCTTTGTCTACCATAAACAAAATGCGAGCTTCAAAGAACAAAAGGCTAAGTTAATTTCCACAGGGAGAGCAAAAGTAGATTCACTTCATCCTGAGTATAGTGAGTTGCTAGACCGAACCTTTAATGCTAATGCATATAAATCTTTCACATCATATTTAGACTCCGTTACTCAAGTAAATGCAACAACGTCTCAGCCATTGCCTAAAATACTCTACGTTATTTCGACAGAAACTGGAGGAACTCCCCAAACGAATTTGGATTTAATGAAACAGGTATCAGAGAAGTATGAATGTTACTTGCTCGTCTCTAACTCTAAAACTGTGAAATTGTTTGTGCTCCAAGAAAACAACTTAAAGTTGATCCAACTACATGAGTTACATGAAAAGATCCACCCTTCTACTCATGTTAGCGCCGAGTACGACGCTGTGGTTTCAAATTGGATTGGGGTGTTAAATTTTAGTTTGCTGCACATTCGCCATATTGGTTGGCATAGCTTCGGTCTTATTGAATATTCACATAACTATGGAACACCTATTGTTTTCAGTTTTCATGACTTTTATACGGTGTGTCCTACGGTAAAGCTTTTAGATGGTGACAAGCAGTATTGTGGCGGTGTCTGCAGCAAAACAAGCAATCCGTGTGTCCCTGAATTATGGCCAGCAAAACAGCTTTCTAACTTGAATGATTTCGAAGTGTATACATGGCAACGTAGATTTAGAAAGTATTTAAGCTATATCTCAAGCTTCGTTACTACAAGCGAGTCGACAAAAGAAGTTCTTTCTAATGTATATCCGATGATTTCCCCTGATACTTTTCACGTTATTCCGCATGGGCGAGACTTTATTGAGTTTACTCAACTAGCTAAATACCCAGAGAAAAATAAAAAGTTTAGGCTAGTGTGCCCCGGAAATATAAATGTTGCTAAGGGATTGGCATTTATAAATGAACTCGCAGAGGTAGCCTCAGATATATTAGAGATTCATATTGTCGGGAAAGTATCTAATGAAGTGCGGCTTTCTTCAAAGCTGATTCTTCATGGAGAATACGAACGTGATCAGTTGAAAGATATTATTGCTAATATAGAACCTTCTTTCGGTGGTGTTTTCTCTATTTGGCCAGAAACTTGGTGTCACACAGTAACGGAACTGCTTTCATGCGGCGTGCCTTTATTTACGTTTGGAATGGGTGCTATTGAGGAAAGAGTAAGAAGAGGGAATTTCGGGTGGATATTACGGAGCAACAAGCCAATTGATCTAGCCAGTAAATTATCTGATACTTCATTTAGTGTAGAGTGGGAAGATAAAGTACTTAATGTCTTGAAATGGCAAAATGGAGAAGGTTTGACTTTGACCTCTCACAATATGGCTTCCCAGTATTTAAATATCTACAAAAATTTAATTTGAATAGACTTAAGGTATTATTTTGAGAAAAGGAATTATTTTGGCTGGTGGCTCTGGCACTCGATTGCATCCGCTAACGAAAGTGGTTAGTAAACAGTTGATGCCTGTTTACGATAAACCAATGATTTTTTATCCGTTAACGACTTTGATGATGTCGGGTATTCGTGATGTTCTTATTATTACTACTCCTGAAGAACAGCAGCGCTTTATTGACCTTATAGGCGATGGCTCCGCGTTAGGAATGAACATTCAGTATGCGGTACAGCCATCACCCGATGGCTTAGCTCAAGCATTTTTAATCGGCGAAGACTTCATTGGCAACGATAGCTGCTCTTTAGTTTTAGGTGATAATATCTACTATGGTCATGACTTGAAATTATCTTTGCAAAGTGCTTATAAGCAAGAGTACGGCGCAACTGTTTTTGGTTATCATGTTAATGACCCTGAGCGTTATGGCGTAGTTGATTTTGATGATGAGTGGAATGCACTCTCAATCGAAGAAAAACCTTTGAAACCTAAATCTAATTATGCTGTTACAGGTTTATATTACTATGACAACCGTGTTGTTGACTTTGCCAAGGAAGTTAAGCCTTCGCCTCGTGGCGAGTTAGAAATTACAGATTTAAACAATCTCTATCTGCATGACGGTTCCCTTAAAGTTGAACTTATGGGACGTGGCTCTGCATGGTTAGATACAGGAACATTAGATTCATTGCTAGATGCGGCAAATTTCGTGGCCGCTATTGAGAAACGGCAGGGCCTAAAGGTATGTTGTCCAGAAGAAGTAGCCTTTAGGATGGGCTACATAAATGCTGAACAGCTAGAAAAGCTAGCAGAGCCGCTTAGAAAAAGTGGGTATGGTGATTACCTGCTTAAAGTAATTAATGACCGCGTAAAGTAGGTTAGAGAACGGATATAATATTTATATGCAAGCTGTTAGTACAGAAATACCAGACGTAAAGATAATCGAGTCTAAAGTATTTGGCGATGAGCGCGGCTTCTTCCTAGAAACCTTTCGCACCGACTGGTTTAAGAAAGAGTGCGCAGATGTAGATTTTGTTCAGGACAACCATTCCAAGTCTAGCCAAGGTATTCTTCGCGGCCTTCATTATCAAATGGAGCAAACCCAAGGCAAATTAGTGCGCGTAGTCAGCGGTGAAGTGTACGATGTGGCCGTAGATATGCGGAAAGGCTCACCTACATATGGTAAGTGGGTTGGGGTGACGTTATCAGCTGAGAACAAGCGCCAGTTATGGGTGCCTGCCGGTTTTGCTCATGGCTTTTATGTAACCAGCGAATCTGCCGAGTTTGTGTATAAGTGCACAGACTATTACCACCCAGAATCTGAAATATCAGTTAAGTACGACGACCCTACGTTGAATATCGACTGGCCATTAGTAAATGGTGAGAAGCCTTCTCTATCAGGCAAAGATGAGGTAGGCCTGGCATTTATAGACGCACCTACGTTTTAATTGTTATCGGTTTTTTACGGACTTTTTATAGAGTACTAGCGATTAATGAATATTGTAATTATAGGTAAGTCTGGGCAGTTAGCTTTCGAACTTTCTCGTGAACTAGAAAGTAGCGAACATCAAGTTACGTTTTTAGGGCGCAATGATATTGATATTACGAACGCCTCTAATGTTGAAGAAATGCTATCGCCTTTATCGGTTGATGTTTTAATAAATGCGTCTGCCTATACGGCTGTTGATAAAGCAGAGGAAGATACAGAAGCGTGTAATGCCATCAATGTGTTTGCTGTTAAGAATCTAGCAAAATTCTGTAAAGCAAACGGCGCTTTTATGATTCATGTGTCTACCGACTATGTATTTAACGGCCACAAAGGTTCGCCTTATCTCACGGACGACCCTATCGAGCCGCAAGGTGCTTACGGCAAATCGAAAGCAGAAGGCGAAAAAGCACTGCTTGAAATACTGCCTGATGCTAGTTGCCTAATTCGTACTGCTTGGGTTTACTCTTCGCATGGTAATAACTTTGTGAAAACCATGCTGCGTTTGATGGCAGATAAACCTCAGTTAGGCGTAATAGATGACCAAATTGGTACGCCTACATGGGCTAAAGGTTTGGCTGAAGCATGTGTTTCTGCCGCTTTTAATAAAACCAGTGGCGTGTATCACTGGACTGATGAAGGCGTAGCTAGTTGGTACGACTTTGCGCTAGCTATTCAAGAGCTAGGTGTTGAGAAGGGTTTGCTAGATAAATCAATTCCAGTATTGCCTATTCCGTCAAGCCAATACCCAACACCTGCAAAACGCCCACATTACAGTGTATTAGACAAGCAAACCGCACGCGAGGCGTTTGCGGCGTGTGAGCCTACTCACTGGCGCAAGCAATTAGCCAGCATGTTAGACGAATTGAAAGCGTAAGCGACAAGAACAAGATTATACTTTTGGTAAAAAGAAAATGAGTAAAACGATTTTAGTAACAGGTGGCGCGGGCTTTATTGGCTCAGCAGTAGTTCGCCATCTTATAAACGACACAGACCACACTGTGGTTAACTTAGATAAGCTAACTTACGCGGGTAATTTAGAATCACTAACACCTGTTTCAGATAGCGACCGCTACAGCTTTGAACAAGTTGACATCTGTGATGCTGAAGAAGTAAAGCGCGTTTTCAATACGCATCAGCCTGATATCATAATGCACCTAGCGGCCGAGTCACATGTAGACCGTTCTATCGACGGCCCAGGCGAATTTATTCAGACTAATGTAGTTGGCACGTACACCTTACTTGAACAAGCAAGAGCGTATTGGTCTGTACTAGAAGGCGATAAGAAAGCAGGCTTTAAGTTCCATCATATCTCTACCGATGAAGTATACGGTGACCTTCCTCATCCTGATGAGGTTGAGCCAGGAACGGAGCTTCCACTCTTTACGGAAACAACCCCGTATGCGCCAAGCTCGCCATACTCAGCAAGTAAAGCAAGTTCAGATCAACTAGTGCGTTCTTGGCTTCGCACCTACAAGTTGCCAACCCTCGTAACTAACTGCTCGAATAACTACGGACCGTATCACTTCCCGGAAAAGCTTATTCCGTTGGTCATTCTAAATGCGTTAGCTGGAAAGCCGCTGCCTGTATATGGTAAAGGTAATCAAATTCGCGATTGGTTGTATGTTGAAGACCACGCACGTGCATTGGTGGTGGTCGCGCTTAATGGTGAGATTGGTGAAACCTATAATATTGGTGGCCACAACGAAAAGCAGAACATTGAAGTGGTGCAAACTATTTGCTCAATTTTGGATGAAGTTAAGCCAAAAGAGACTAAATACGCAGATCAGATTACTTATGTGCAAGACCGCCCTGGCCACGATATGCGCTATGCCATTGATGCTAGCAAAATTGAGCGTGAATTAGGGTGGAAACCACAAGAAACCTTCGAAAGCGGTATTCGCAAAACCGTTGAGTGGTATTTAGCAAACGAGGGCTGGTGGAAAGCAGTTCTTGACGGCAGTTACCAGGGTGAGCGTTTAGGTACCGGAAGCTGATACCCATACAAACTTACAAGTGTTAAACTTGAAAGCCGCTTTATCTAAAGTGGCTTTCTTTATTTTTAAGGCTCTAAATTGTCTACATGAAAAAAATTGCTATGCGGTCGGTGCGTGCGGCCCTTCAACTTATTCCTAAAAATTTAAAAGACAAGCTTAAACAAAACGAACGCTTAACGGCTCTGTATGTAAGGTCGGTAAGAAAGTCTGGATTATTTTTCGATGCTCCAACGCCGAAACAAACGCAGGCGTTATATAACTATTGGCTTGAAGTTAATGAATCTGCTTTTTCAAAGTCAGCTGGCAAGATTGATGGATGGCAGGCCATAGTATTTGGCACCGACAGTCATGGCGTAACTGAAGCAAAACTTAAGTCGTTAGGTTGTGATATTTGCCTTATATCGGGCGATATAGATAAAAGCACGTTAGAAGAGAATATTGCCAGACTGGATGAGCAACTACCTACGTTGTTGCTAAACGGTGGGGATTTGTTAGCTAATTCTGCTATTTATCATCTATGTACAACTTTGAAAGAAAGTGATTTTGTTTATTGTGATACGGATGAACTTGATATCAACGGGGCTAAATCATCACCAAGGTTTCTACCAAATTGGAACCCTGAGCTTCAATACTCTACCGCTTATATCAATACTGGGGTAATGATTAAAACAGCGCTGCTCAAGTCTGTACAAATTTCTAACCAAACAACAATTGCAGAGATAGTTACAGAGCTTTCCCTCACTATCAAAAGTTTGGCCATAAGTCATCTACCGTTGCCCTTGGTGCACCAATCACCAATTAAAGAAGATTCAACTACGCTAAATCGTGTTAAAGCAGTGATAGAAAAGCACACAAAAGCGGAAGTCGAACTAGACGAGCAATTTAGCGTAAACCGGGTATATTGGCCTAATAGTAATCCCTTGGTAAGCTTGATCATTCCTACAAAAAACGGGAAAGCCTTGGTGAAAGCATGCATTGAGTCAATCCTGGAGAAAACGACCTACCAAAATTACGAAATATTGCTGATTGATAACGGCTCTGATGAACAGGAAAGTATTGAGTATTTTAGCTATTTAAACACATTGGAAAAAGTAAAAGTTATTCGTTATCCAGCGCCATTTAATTACTCTGCAATTAATAACTTCGGTGTTGAACATGCAAAAGGTTCCATTCTTGGGTTAGTCAATAACGATATCGAGGTTATATCGCCTAATTGGCTTACTTATATGGTTGGTCATGCAGAGCGCGAAGACGTTGGCTGTGTTGGTGCAAAGCTGCTTTATTCTGATACACGCATACAGCACGCTGGTGTTGTTTTAGGCTACGGCGGTGGTGCTGGCCATGCTCACAAGAACTTTCCGCGCTTTCATACTGGTTACTTAAAAAGAATCGTCGCTACAAACAACTATAGTGCGGTAACCGCAGCGTGCTTATTAGTTAAACGCACGGATTTTGATGCCGTAAACGGTTTGAATGAAAAAGACCTTTCTGTTGCCTTCAACGATGTAGATTTTTGTTTAAAGGTTAAGGGCTTAGGCGTTAAAAATGTTTACTGTGCAGAAGCAGAGCTTTTCCATCATGAGTCGGTTAGTCGAGGCTTAGATATTTCACCTGAAAAAGCGGCCCGTTTTAATCGCGAATTAGCTTACCTTCAAACAACGTGGAGCGACTTCATAGCAAATGATCCAGCTTACAACCCGAATCTAACGCTAAAGCGTGAGAGCTTTTCGATAAGAAGCGCAGTAGAATTGAAAGAGTGTCACATAAGGCATGATTGATGCATAGTGCATCAAACAGAGCTTTGATACACTATTCAAAGAATTAGGCGAGCTAGCCGTAGTATTCATCATTGTTTAAAATTACTATGCAATGTTAGTAATGAAGCTTTCGTAAATTATTTGTACAAAACTGGAGAGAATTTAAATGGATAGTACTATGCAGAAGCTCAAGATAGCTGTAGCAGGCACAGGCTATGTAGGGCTTTCAAATGCAGTGCTACTTGCACAACACAATGAAGTGAAAGCGGTCGACTTAGTACCTGAAAAAGTCGAGATGCTTAACAACAAAAAGTCTCCTATTGAAGACAAAGAAATAGCCGAGTATTTAACAACGAAAGAGTTGAACCTTGTAGCAACGCTTGATGCGCAAGAAGCATATAAAGATGCTGACTATGTGGTAATTGCAACACCAACAGATTACGACCCGCAAACGAACTACTTCAATACAGGTAGTGTGGAAGCGGTTATAAAGACGGTGATGGAAATTAACCCTGATGCGGTAATGATTGTAAAATCGACTGTACCAGTAGGGTTTACTAAAGACGCAAAAGCACGATTCGGTTCTGAAAATATTATTTTCTCCCCAGAGTTTTTGCGTGAAGGCAAAGCCCTTTACGACAACCTTTACCCAAGCCGCATCATCGTTGGAGAGCGAACTGAGCGAGCAGAAGTTTTCGCTAAACTGCTTCAGCAAGGCGCAATTAAAGAAGACATTGATGTGTTGTTTACCGATAGCACGGAAGCCGAGGCGATTAAACTTTTCGCCAATACCTATTTAGCAATGCGTGTAGCTTACTTTAACGAATTAGACAGCTATGCAGAAAGCCATGGCTTAGATTCAAAGCAAATCATCGAAGGGGTTAGCTTAGATCCACGCATCGGAAATCATTACAACAATCCAAGCTTTGGCTACGGCGGTTACTGTTTGCCTAAGGATACGAAGCAGCTTCTAGCTAACTACAGCGATGTTCCTAACAACATGATCCAAGCAATTGTAGATGCGAATCGTACACGCAAAGACTTCATTGCCGACTCAATTGTTAGCCGCCAGCCGAAAATCGTAGGTATTTATCGCCTTATCATGAAGTCTGGTTCTGATAACTTCCGCGCAAGTGCGATTCAAGGCATCATGAAGCGTATTAAAGCGAAAGGTATTGAAGTTGTAGTTTACGAACCAGTACTAAAAGAAGAGGACTTCTTTAACTCACGTGTAGTAAACGACCTAGAAGAATTTAAGAAAATCTCTGACGTTATCGTAGCAAACCGGGTAACTGGTGATATCGAAGACGTGCTAGATAAAGTGTACAGCCGCGACTTGTTCAACGCTGACTAACCCAAGTTCGGGGTCAGAGTACATTTTTCCATGTAAATTAAAAAAGCCAGGTTCATAACCTGGCTTTTCTTAGTTAGACAAACTGCCTTACACTGCGTTTATTTATCAGAACGCCCATATCTATCTGAGAAACGAACGATATCGTCTTCCCCTAGGTAAGCTCCAGATTGTACTTCAATTAGCTCTAGTGGAATCTTTCCTGGATTTTCTAATGCATGAACCGCCCCAATAGGAATATAGACAGATTCATTTTCCGTTAGCATTTGCGTTTCATCGCCTATTGTCACATTAGCTGTACCTGATACTACAACCCAGTGTTCAGCTCTATGGTGATGCATTTGAACTGATAGTTTTTCACCTGGCTTCACGGTAATACGCTTAACTTTAAAACGTCCACCATTGTCTATTGAATCGTAACTTCCCCAAGGTCTGAAAACTTCGCGGTGAAACTCAAATTCAGGGCGCTTTTCAGCTTTCAAACGGTTCACAACGGTTTTGATGTGTTCTGCGTTTTTCTTATTCGCCACCATAACAGCATCTTTGGTCTCAACTACAACCACGTCTTCCAGGCCAATAACTGCGACGAGGCTGTGCTCGGCATTCACATAGCTGTTGGTGGTGCCTTCTAATAAGGTGTCGCCAGTAGTTACATTGCCATTTGCGTCCTTTTCTCCCGTCTCCCAGAGAGACGACCAACTGCCTACATCAGACCAACCTGCATCTAGTGTTACCATTGCGGCTTCGGAAGTTTTTTCCATCACTGCATAGTCGATAGAATCACTTGGGCATGATGCAAATATGTCTTTGTCTACACGAACAAAGTCGAGATCTTTTTCGGTTTTTTCAATCGCCTCTTTACATACCGAATATATGTCAGGTGCGTGCACTTCCAGCGCCTTTAAAAATGCACTGGCTTTAAACATAAACATGCCGCTATTCCAAAAATACTCACCTGAACTTACGTATTGTGTTGCGGTAGGCATATCTGGCTTTTCAACAAATTCACTTACATCGAAGCCAATATTCAGTTTGTTTCCGGCTTTTATATAGCCGTAACCAGTATGCGGCTGAGTGGGGACAATACCGAAAGTAACTAACTTACCTTGTTCAGCTAGAGCCTGGGCTTCTTTAATTTTGGTACGAAACGTATCGCTATCTTTTATTAAGTGATCGGCGGCTAATACTAAAAGAACAGGATCTTCCCCGTTTTCGCTAGCTTGAAATGCAGCAAGTGCAATAGCAGGAGCTGTATTGCGACCAACTGGCTCTAAAAGTATGTCGCTGTTATCGACACCTATCTGTCGCATTTGCTCGGCAACAAGAAATCGATGTTCTTCGTTACAGATAATAGAAGGTGGCAATGACTCTATGCCATTGAGTCTTAGTACAGTGTCTTGAATCATCGTTTTGTCAGAAGTAAGAGACAGGAACTGTTTTGGTAAAGCGGCGCGAGACTTCGGCCATAAGCGGCTTCCGGTACCACCTGCAAGAATGACTGGCTTCATTTGAATTCCCTAGTTTTCAAATACATTTTATGCATCCAGTATACTGAGTTATGGGCGAGATAAAAATATTTCGACGTGGCTTTAATCGTTAGCCAAAAAAAGAGCATTTAATTTTCTAGTAGTTATCTTAATTTTTGCTTAACAATAGGTTATATTCAGTCAGATAAATTCGAAGTCTCATAACAAATTACTCTAAATACAAGGACGTTCAAAATGAACAAAAGCATTATTGCTATTGCCGTTAGTTCAACTCTTCTTGCTGCCTGTGGCGGTTCCGACGACAACAACCAACTACCAGTGCTTGTCGCAGACTCCGCGATTACACTCAATGGTGACGCAGTATCTATTGATGCACTTGCGAATGATACCGATCCTGACGGTGATGCATTAACTATATCAGCAGTCGGAGTGCCAGATGTTGGTGAAGTAGCTATCATCAATAATGAGGTAGTGTACACACCTACTGCGTTGGCGATGGGCGAAGTCAGTTTTTCATACGATGTTACTGACGGTGAAAACACAGTAAGTTCAACGATTACAATCACTAACCAACAATCTGTTTCTATTTCGAGTATTGCAACCGATGCGCCTTTAGCGAATGCAGAGGTGAGTGCGCTCGATGCAGGTGGAAATGTAATTGCTTCCGTGCAGGCCGGCGCGGATGGTCGATTCACGCTTCCTATTACTGTAAGTGCTGCGCCCGGCGATTTAACGCTTAATGCTGTGGGCACCGAAGAACAAGCCCATGTAACGCTATCATCACGAGTCGGTGACTTCACTACGATGCGTAACATTAGCATCGAAAATAATACTGATGAACTTAACAGCGATCTATTTCCTGCAGGCAAAATAACTCATTTAAGTACGGCTATGGATGTACTTTATTCGGAGTATAAAGAGAACGGCGGCGAGGGAAGCTTCGATACGTTTGCAAGTGAAGTGGACTTCGAAAAGGTTTTAGGATTGGCCAGCTTCATAAAAGTTCTTGCTGATAATAGCGAGTTCTCGGTTCCTGAAGGTATGAGCACCTTGTCGTTTTTTACTGGAAGTCTAGTCGATGCGCTAAGCACCATCCGAAAGTATGTTGATAGCATGGGACTGTTAAACGAAGACGGAACTTATGACGAGGCTTATGTAGAAGCAATTAATGTTGCCCGAGCAGAAACTCTCGAAGATGAATCGTTACAGCAAAATTACGTAGATACCGACATTGCGGGTGCGGTTTTTGCGACTTACTACCACTCAGAGCAGCAAGCTGGCAAAGGCATGACAGCTTACACGTTCAATGCAGATGGTAGCGGAGAAAAAACGTCTGCGGAAAATGCATTTAATATTTATTCAGATGAATTTAACTGGAGCACTGTAGACGGAAACTTAGTTATTGATGAGCTTGATGAATCACTCATAGCTTATTTTGTGTTTCTTGACGAAGAAATCTATGATCGATTTGATGAAGAAACAGCTTCCGAGATACTTAGTTATGTTCATGAATATGGCATTGAGTATTGGAAAACAGAGCGAACCACAGTGGGCGAACGTATAGAATTGCTAACACAATCCGGCGGTCACGCACTTGCTGTGTTAACAACTACCACTGAGCTTTCCATCACACCGATGGATGACATTCAGGATAAACCCACGTTTACTACTACGTACGAAACTACCACAAATGTTAAATACACCAACACTACTGCATCTACGTTTACCGTAACCGAGGAAGACCTGCTTGCATCACCTTGGGTATTTGCTTATCAGGGAAGTTATACGTATGACAAAGACTACTTAAATGAAGATGAGCGTACTGAAGTTGGTATTTTAAACGACCAGTTCACATTTAAAGATGATAATACCTTTACGTCTCTTGTTTTTGGTGTACAAGGAACATGGCAGCTAAATGATGGTGTTATAGACATTGAATTGAGAGATATGTCTTTCACAGTTACGCCTTTTAAAGCGCAGAATAATTTCGTGCTGGCGCTTTACGAATTTGACAACGATGGCGTAGCGATTAAATACACTGGCGATATGCACGCCATAGACTATGAGTTGGCCGAAGACTTCAGCATAGAGAGCTCATTACCTAATGTTTGGATGTCTTCTTACAATGAAGCACGTTTCGTAGATGGTGTACCTTTACCTGACGACTTATTTGCTTATTACTTCGAATCTGACGGTACTGCAGGAAGAGTCTATTCACCTAGTGAAGAGTCTTACTTTGTAGGAGATCGTGAACTTTATAACTTCCAATGGACCGCAGACGACAACGAGGTCAACATCATTGGGTTACGCGAAAATAACGCGTTTACTTTCAACAGAGAATACACTTGGAAACTACTGGGCTCAAAGCAAGAAGGGGTTGTTACAATACTTGAAATGCAGTCCAACAAAGTAGATTACACAGATGATAGCGATAATCTTGTGTTTAACATTCTTCCTCGTTTAAGCTTTACATTTACAATAAACCTTGAAGAACAATACCCTGAACTTTGGGAAAATACAGATTTAGGTAATTTAAATGCGCCTGAAAGCCCATCTGACATTGCTCTGTCGTTTTCTTCGGAGTTGATAGCTCGATAGTTCAGTGAAGTAATGGCGCTAGTTTATCAGAGCTAGCGCCAACGTATATTTATCACCAAAATACCCACAGAACCATTCTGTTAATGCGTTAGTTAATTTTATCCCGTACGCAGGAAAGTGTTCATCCCCCGTGTTAAAAACGGGTATCGACCAAAATTTTTTCACTACAAGCCATACATGTCTGTTATACCTACTGTGTCCACATCGCTGTATTGCGCTTATTATCAAAGAGCTTTCACAAAAAACTTCCCAAATCCCAAAATTCAAAATAGAATCCGCACCAATTCAACCCCTGCCATTAAGCCTCAAGCTTACGCACATCCGGCGGGGAAGAAGCATGCTTTAAAATATTGGGGTCAGAGTACATTTCTTCCTCCAATACGATCTGTCAAATTGGTTACCAAAATCAATAACAGAATGTTGAGTTCATGCTACCTATTACATCACGCTAGCATGAACATGTATTTGTTTTAGTTTGCTTTTATTAGCGGAGTCGTTATGAATAGGCTGCGTGAGCTGTCCAGCCAAGTGATGGATGTTTACCAATCTCTTTCCCAAGAATTCAGTGCATATCAATCTAGCCAGTCACTAAACTGTGTTGAGAAATGTGGTGCATGTTGCAATAACCCCGACATTGAAGTGTCGCCATTAGAAATGCTGCCTTTAGCACTTCATCTGTTTGATACAGGACTGGCTGAACAGGCGTTTGACGAGCTAGACAACTACAGCGGCTTCGCCTGTAAACAATATCAACGCTTAAGTTTGGACGGTAAAGAAGGCTACTGCGGAATTTACGAATACCGACCTGGCATTTGCCGTATGTTCGGTGCAGCAGGTTATAAAACCAAATCTGGCGAAGCCACACTTTCGGTGTGTAAACCAATTAAGCAAGCTGTACCAGAGAAGTATGCGGCCGCGCTGATTGCTATACAGCCACAGCATTTAGATATCTTTGAAAAGCGATTAGTGGATGATATTGCCGCAAATAGTGAGGTTCGAGTTACATCGACAAAGCCGCCAATGATCGCAGAAGGCAGACAAAAACTTGCTCAATTAGATTATGAATTGGGGGAAAGACTTATGCCTATTAATGACGCACTACGTTTTGTGTTAGAAAAAATTCTAACGCTGAGTTTTTATGCTCAAGATATAGATGGTGGTGTTGCTGCTTAAATTAAGTGGGGGCAGAAAATGTACTCTGACCCCACCATTAAGTGCACTAGGTTAGAATTCCGCGAGCGGCTTCTACGATTGCCTCACTAATAGTGTAGTCAGCACGGCTTTTGCCAGTAATGGCATAGTATCTCTCATTTAGTGTGCTTGCGTTACCAATACAGTGCACGCCATATTGCTCTTCTACGTGCTTTGAAATTGCCGATGGTGCGCAGAAAACACCGAAGTCTTCGCTGCCAAAAAGTTTGAGCAAAGCAGTATCGTCAAATTCGGCTACCACTTTGGGGTACAGCTGTTCTGTCTCAAGCCAACTTGTAAGTGCTTGCCGTATTCCTGAAGTATTACCCTGAATTAGCAACTGCATTTGATTTAAACACTCTGGAAAAGTCTGTTCTTCAGTAAGCGGTGCTTTAGCAAAGAAGCTCAACGAGCTTTCGCCCAAGAAAAAACTATTGGCGCTTATTTGTGTACCTGGGGCTATGCCTCTGTCTGCTACAATAAAATCGATGGCGTTAATGGCGAGCTCTTTCAACAAACCGTCGAAGCTATCCTCTTTTATCACGTATTTAACCTGTGAATACCTACGCATGGTGGCATGCACAAAGTCGTAAAAAAGCACTTTTGGAATACCATTAGTAATACCTATCACAAATTCTTTCGTATTCACTTCATCGCTATTGTTAAGTATTTCAGCTAGTTGATTACCTTTATGAAATATTTCGCTGGCATACTGATAACTTACTTTACCTCTCGCGTTTAGGTATAGGCGCTTATTTATTCTATCAAAGAGAGAATAACCTAGCTGATTTTCGAAGGTGCTTAGTTGCCCGCTTACGGTTTGCGGGGTAACGTGGAGTAATTTAGCGGCTTTCGCAATGCTACCCTCACGGGCAACAAGATAGAAATAATATAAATGATGGTAGTTTAGGTGATGCATACTTCAACAAGTTACTCGATTATTAAGGTATTAGGGGCAAAAAAATGTACTCTGACCCCATTTTTTTCGATGAACTATTAAGAATATAACAGATTTATTCTAACTAACTATTGCAATACACTATCTAGCGTTGTTTTTGTACGATTAAAAACGGCGCGTCACTGATTTTTAAGCTAGCGGTATATTGAAGACATAACTATGGCTAAACCAATTGATTTACGTAAAACGCGAAAGACCTTATTTTCGCTATTGAAACCAGAGGCTGGCTTTTTTTGGGTTGCTATCGCATACGGTGTAGCAATAAGTTTAATGACCCTTGCGGTACCTATAGCGGTTCAAACGCTGATCAACAGTATCGCCAATATCGGTTCAACTCGGGCAGTTATCATATTGGCCGTCATTCTATTTCTTACTTTATTTATATCTGGCGTATTTAGCGCGCTGCGTATGCGAGTGATGGAGTTCTACGAGCGTAAAGTTTACGCCCGCCTCACCGCAGACTTAGGGCTAAAAACTATTCTTGCGCCCCACAGTTTTTTTGAAGGTCGACAAAACGTTAGCATTACACAGCGCTACTTCGACATAATGACGTTTCAAAAGAATATGCCGTCTTTAATGATTGATGGTTTCGCGCTTGTACTACAGATGCTGGTAGGTTTCACTCTAGTATCATTCTACCACCCAGCGCTTTTCGCGTTTAATGTGGTGCTTTTACTTACCATGTATGCGGTTTGGAAAATTTGGGGGCGTGGTGCTAAGCGCACGGCTATTGAATTGTCTAACGCAAAATACGATTCTGCAAAGTGGCTACACGATATTGCAATTGCTCACGAATTCTTTAAGTCAGCTGATCATGTTGAATACGCAGGGCGCAGCACCGAAGGTTATATCAGTAACTATGTGAAAAAGCACAAAAGCCACTTTCACTACACCTTTTCGCAGGTGGTTATGTTTCTATTGATGTATGCCGTGGCGAGTGCTTCGCTACTTGGTATCGGTGGTGTTCTGGTTGTACAAGGCGAGCTTTCTATCGGTCAGCTAGTGGCTGCTGAGCTTGTGATGTCTGCTGTTTTCTTTGGGTTGTCTCGCTTTACCCAATATTTAAAACTTTACTATGAGTTATATGGCGCTGCCGAGAAGCTGGGTGGCGCTCTTGCCATGCCGCAGGAAGAGCTCAATACATCGGAACACATACCGGCTTCTTCTAAATTGGTGTTTAACGATGTTGAACTTCAACATGGTAATGATGCGTGCCACCTCAATGTTATCTTCGAACCTGGCACTAAGTACTTTGTTACTACTGATAAAAGTTGGGTGCAGAAGCAACTGCTAGGATTGCTGAAGCAATATGACCGCGTTAAATCGGGCGACATCTTGTTAGGAGAGCTTAGTCTAAACGATTACGACACCCATGAGTTACGGCAGGCCGTCACCATTCTAGATCGTTCTTTAATTATCGAAGTTTCTGTAGAGCGCTACTTAAAGTTGGCACATCCTCAGGCAACCATCGCTGACATTCGCGCAGCGCTTGAGGAAGTAGAAATGACCAAAGTGATAGATAGCTTACCAGAGGGTTTGCAGACTAAAGTATCCGTTTTAGGGGCACCGCTGCAGCCATTGGAGTTTTTGTTGCTTAAACTTGCCGCCGCTATCATCGGTAAACCTAAGCTGCTCATTTTGAATCAGCACTTCGACGCAATACCGGTAGAGTTGAGGGCGCGACTGCTGCGACGCTTAAGTAAATATGATTTTACCGTCATGTATTTTACCAATATGCCACTGCCAGATTGTTTCGAAGGTGTGTTGCATCTGCACGATAACGCAACGGCAATGTTAAATGAGTATTCAAATGGTGAGTCACCGATTAGTGCTGCTAACGCAAGCGAGAGCAGCACGGCTTCAAAGAACAATAAGGAGGGTGAGTAAGTGAATAACGCAGAACGTCGCTTTTTAGACAACATCACTTCATTGCCTTCATTGAAAGTGCCAAAGCTTCATCGTGTAATTACCGGAGTTATCATCTTCTTGGTGTTGGCAGCTGGATTAATTTTGTATTTCACACCATGGATCCAAACGGCTTACGGCACCGGTATGGTCGACTCGCTCGATCCTAAAGACAGAACCCAACCGATAAATGCGTTAGTTGATGGACAAGTAAAGCAGTGGCACGTAAGGGAAGGTCAACAAATAAAAGCCGGCGAGCCAATCGTTACGTTAATCGATATTGATGCGCAGCGACTTGAGAAGCTGCGATCTCAGCTTTCAGCAGCGAACTTAAAGAATCAAGCAAATGAAACAGCAGTAAGAAATGCTGAGAACAACCTGGCGCGTCAACAGTCTCTGCAAGAGCAAGGGCTGGTATCACGTAAAGAAGTAGAACAGGCCGAGATAAAAGTGCAGGAACTGCGAGCAAAAGCTGCCGCCTCTGTTTCGGAAATTAATGAAGTAAGCATGATTTTATCTCGTCAATCGACGCAGACTAAATACGCACCCGTTGATGGTACGGTTGTTCGATTGCTATCAGGCGGTGTGTCAACGTTCGTAAAGTCGGGTGATATTCTTGGACAGTTTATTCCAGCAGATGCGAAACGCAGCGTTCGCGTTACCGTGAGAGGGTTAGACGCACCGCTGGTAAAGCCTGGTGCAAAGGCGCGTTTGCAGTTTGATGGCTGGCCTGTTTTTCAGTTTAGCGGATGGCCGGGTAGTGCAATAGGTACCTTTGGTGGGGAAGTTGTGTATGTAGAGCCTGTTGCTAATGCTACTGGCGATTTTAACGTGTGGATTAGACCTGACGAGTCTGATATTCCTTGGCCAGCTGAAAGTTCTGCGCGTTTGGGAAGCCGGGTTAAAGCGTGGGTGCTATTAGAAGAGGTGCGTCTAGGTTACGAGATGTGGCGACAGTTGAACAACTTCCCGCCATTGCCAACGCAAGAGCCTACTACCGGTGGAGCCAAGGGGGCTGGGGCATCAATATGGTAATTCGAAGGTTTACATTAGCAATGCTTGCAACTGTTGCGGTTATTAGCACTCATGTTTCTGATGCAGCAGCGCAAAACAAAAATACTAGGCAAGCACCATCAATCGATGCACTTATCCAGAGTATGGTGAACTATCATCCCTACGTTATGGCGATAAATGAAGGAAACTATCAAGCTGCCGCCGAGTTAGAAATAGCAAGAAGCAGTTTTGATCCGTTTATAGAGCAGAAAACCAGTAGCCGCGTTAGCGGATATTACGATGGCACTAATTTAACGCAGCGCTTTTCTAATCCGTTCGAAGACTTTAATGGCTCAGTTTATACCGAGTATCGTATATCAGACGGTGATTTTCCAGTGTACGAAGCCGATTACGAAACCTTGTCTGGCGGCGAGGCTAGTGTGGGCATTGCCATCTCCCTACTTAAAAACAGAGAACTGGATAAGCGTAGAACGGAGTTAGCCAATGCAGGGCTAGCGACTTCACAATGGCAAGCGTTAGCGACAAGTTTAATTAATGACTTTGTTTACAAAGGGGTTAGTGAATATGTTGCGTGGTACGAAAGCGCATTGCAGGTCAATGCCGTTACAGAGTTGCTTAACACCGCAACAGAACGTGAAAGAGCGTTGGTGACCCGCGTAGAGAAAGGAGATTTAGCCAATGTTGTGCTGACAGAATTTAAAGCCAACATTTTGCAACAGCGCCTTTTGCTTGCCGAGCTTAAGCAAAAGCGAGACGCACATGCTCAAATGCTTTCTTTTTATTGGCGTTCACCTAAGGGAGATATGTTGATAGTAGATGAAGCGAATCCGCCTAAAGATATCAACTGGCCTTTCTGGGTTGGTAACGGTCAGCTTATGACTCTTCGCAATGCCCTTCGTAATCACCCTGAACTTGATGTGATGAAATTAGAACAGCAGGTGGTAAATAACAAGGCTGCGCTGGCTAGTAACGCGTTATTGCCGAAGTTAGATTTAAAAGCATCGGTTGCAAGAGATATAGGTTCTGGTCCGTCAAATTTAGACGGTACCGAAACAAAAGTAGGTCTGTCGTTTTCCTACCCTTTAGGAAACAGGAAGGCGAAAGCTGAACAAGCCCAATTACAGTCAAAGCAAAGAGAGCTAGAGCACAAGCTAACCTCTACTGAGCAAGCGATAACTCAGCGTTTTGAACAAGCGCTAGTTTATTGGGGGCAGGCGAAAGACATTGTTGCTCTTCAAAGTGAAAATGCGGCGCTAGCGAAAACCCTTTCTAAAGTAGAAAAAACACGTTTCGATGCAGGTGACAGTGATATGTTCGTGTTAAATGCGCGCGCACAAAATGAAATTAAGGCCCAAATAAAAGAGATAAAAGCGAAAGTGGACTTACTAAAGGCAGAACTAACCCTTTATAAAGAAGCCGCTATGTTGCACTCCCTTAACAACTGAGCTTTTTTGAAAACATCGAGTTTAATTGTGAAGTAGGCTTGGTTGCTATCGCTTGCTGCTTGTTGTTAAAAAGCAGGTAAGGGTTGAAGATACTAGTACAGCTATAAACAAAAACGGCGTATTGAGTAAATCAATACGCCGTTTTTTTAAAAATCAATTAGTAGGGGGTTAATTGGCCAGTGCACTATTAAAGTCGTCTTCGCTTAGTCCGGCAGACATAGCGTATTCTTTTAACTTATCCTGAGATACACCCGCGTGTTGCGCAGTATTTAAAATACGCATTACTTGTTCACGCTGCTGCGCAGACTCTCTCACCGCCGTTTCAACTACCGTTTCTGCTTCGTTAGGAAACACGGCCAGAAGCGCATCCACTACATACTCACCAACAAAAGGAACAGCATTCAATGCGCTTGTCATGATATCGACAATCTTATTTGGATGTTCTTGCGATAATGTCTGAACAATACTGTCTGCTGCGTCAGGTTGAGTAAGCACGGCAACGCGTACAATCTCATCTAGCTCTTCAGGTGTTGAAACAGCAGCAGCCTGCACAACAAAGTCGACATAAGTCGGCTCTGCTTTTATCGCTAACTGAACAATGTTAGGGCAGCTACTTACTTCTTTCTCAATAGCCAGCTGTACAATCTCTTCAGTAGACGCAGGTTGTGCAGAGATAGCAGCAAAAATGATCTCTCTGTATTTGTCTGGATAGGTATCTAAAGCAATATCCACAATAGACACAATCTCTTGCGGATAATGACCAGCGATTGAACTGATTGCTCGGCCAACCGACATAGTTTGGTTTACTTGACGTCTTAAGAAGGCGGTTTGAAAATGATTTGACTCGTCAGCACTTTCTACATTCGCTGACGCAGGTGGCTGAGCAACATCATTTGAGGATAATTCTTGTGCCATTGCTGTATGACTAACATGAGTTGCTAGTATTGCCGCAGACAGCAGTGTAAGAGTTCGTAACATAAACCCACCTTTATAATTATTGCGTAGTCAATTTCTGACACCACCAGTATTAATACATTTATAAAGAACACAAAGCATAGGTCATTTACGCTTATATACATTCTTGTACGTATTCCTTTACGCAAGCCTTAATATCTATCGCTAATATTAAGCATTAATATAATAACGGCAGGATCAAATACTACTTTAAGAACTACTACTTTATAGGATCTGAATTCCTATCCTATTAGTAATTAGTCCATATTGTCTACTAATTATCACATTTGAGCGAAAAATAGACGGTTAGTTCAGTTTTTTCAACTTTTTCAAAATAAGTGTTGACGTGAGCGCTCATTTCCCTAAAATGCGCATCCGCTTCGGGGGAAAAGCAAAACAGCAAGCCTCCTGAAGTAAGTCTCTACTACCTTTATAGGCCAGTAAAGACGGGAGTTTAGAAGAAACGCTTCAGAAAATAAATTTTCAAAAAGTGTTGACAACGAAAACTTCCAGCGTATAATGCGCACCTCACTCGAACAGGGTGAGTCACTAAGAAGCAACGGCTTCAAGTGAATGTTCTTTAAAAATTTAGACAAGACAATCTGTGTGGGCACTCGTTAAGAGTGTCACAACGACGATTCATATTTCGATATATTTAATTGAAGAGTTTGATCATGGCTCAGATTGAACGCTGGCGGCAGGCCTAACACATGCAAGTCGAACGGTAACATTTCTAGCTTGCTAGAAGATGACGAGTGGCGGACGGGTGAGTAATGCTTGGGAACTTGCCTTTGCGAGGGGGATAACAGTTGGAAACGACTGCTAATACCGCATAATGTCTTCGGACCAAACGGGGCTTTTAGCTCCGGCGCAAAGAGAGGCCCAAGTGAGATTAGCTAGTTGGTAAGGTAACGGCTTACCAAGGCGACGATCTCTAGCTGTTCTGAGAGGAAGATCAGCCACACTGGGACTGAGACACGGCCCAGACT
>ENA-UENW01000006-UENW01000006.1-marine-metagenome-genome-assembly--contig:-NODE-6-length-200799-cov-4.402329_pt1 | contig 200799 bp, 159 predicted proteins | sample MGYA00237876_ERZ529329 | MGnify/ENA primary metagenome ERZ529329 (study PRJEB26372, sample SAMN05368346) | marine metagenome | biome: cultured habitat; feature: ocean water; material: water; isolation... | reverse complement strand
CAGACCGCTGCAAAAATGTACAGCAAAGGTCAACAGGCCCTACCTAGACAATGCACAGAAGCTATAGTTAAGCTCCTGTGCGCAAGAGGAATTAACTCACAACTTAAAAAGGGTTAACCGAATACCCTTTTTGTGCCAGGCGCGCGTGGGCTGTCATGGCTGACAAATCCATTTTCACTCCGTCTATCAACGCACTTTTTTCAACGCCATGGGCAGCGGCAGACTGCCCACACACTATTACGTCTACACCTTTCTCCATCAACGCTACAAGTAGCGTTTCGTTTCCATTAGGTAAGCCCTTACGCTCTTTGAAGTTTGCAGTTTTAAGCACTTCTTCTGTGGCAGAGCCGTGAACGACAAGCGCAAGCGAAAGATTTTCCTGCTTAACGCCGTTGGCTACGTGCATATTGATAAACCGTGCCAGCGACTCAAACTTGCGGTTTACCTCACCAGGGCTTGCCGCTTTGGCTACGTCAAACACAACCTTGAACGTCTGATTTTCAGGAAAACTTACGCCCTCAACATGAGCATGCTTGCCGAAAGTGCCAAACACAGGGCCATAATCAAAATCTGATTTAGCTGAAGCTTGCCCGGCTACTAAGAGTGCTGCTGCAAACCCTAGTGACGCGCTGCCAATCCCTTTTGTGATGCTCATTGCTAATTCCTCGAACGTTAACGCGCAGGTAGCGCTGTCTTATACACTTCAAATGTCATGTCGCTAACATCACTACCCGCATCTTGTATTTTGCTATTGGTATAGTAAAGCGCATTGTTGTAGATACTAAAGGTGTCAGCCCAATTCACCACATCACCCTTCACAAGGGTGCGAAGGTCTAGGCTTGGCGTAAGGTACTGTACTTCTTGCTTTTCCAGGTCAGCCAAATAAACATTACCTTTATGAAAAATCATGCCATCTGGTGCGCCTGTCGTCGCTACTTTTCGCACTTTTTCTGCCAACACGTCGTTTGACGATTTTTCGATGTCAGATGTGTTGATGGCATACAGCGAATAACCAGACAATGCGTGAAAATATAGTGTGTCGTTTAACGTATCTAGCGCGATCCCGTCAGACTGAACAGGCATAGTAAAGGGTTTGCCCTGAATACTTAACGCATCGACTTCAGCTTTAGTGGTTTTATGGTCATCTAAAATACGATAGCTGGTATTGTCATCAAGGTTATATACCACTAAACCCGCGTGAGCCGAGTCGGTCATATAAATGCGATTCGTTTTTTCGTCTACGCGCAAGTCATTAATGTACGAATCAGGATGGTAAGCGTCTTCGCTAAGTATCAAGGTTCCTTCTATCTCGTTTGAGGCTAAGTCAACGACAAATAAGCGAGGTGCATCCACTACACCTTTAAACTTAGGATTTCGGGTGTCCAATACATACAGCTTACCCTTGTGCGCAACCACTGACTGCACTGCTAAAAAGCAGTCTTTTCTTACTTCACTTTGTGCCACACATTCATTTGTTTGGCTATTAGGGTAAGCGACAAATTCTCCGGTGTCGGTAACCTGAGCTACGGAAAAGCGAACGCCGTCACGCCAGTTAGGCGCATTCACAAATACCCGTCCATCATTACTTACCGTAACACCGGTAATTTGCGTGCCCTTTATGTCGCCCACTAATTCAACATTCGCGTCTGATGAATGTTGCGCGATTGCATTTACAGAAAAAAGTGCGGCGACACTGGTGGCAAGTACCCCTTGTTTTATACGCTTTGTATTCATGTCCTTTTACCTTTAATTAGTGGCTTAGCTTGTCAGCACACACCACAAAGCGGTGCGCATTAACAAAACTGAATGGAATAAAGCATACGGTCTTATTGTGAATGTGGAACACCTTTTAGCGGCTTATCTATGCAGGCTGACGAAAATCAGGCGGTGAAACTTGCTTTACCGCTTATGAGATCCAAAACACGCTATGCGCTCGTTTAAGTTAAGAGCTAACAAACTTTACTGAAAATTATGCACAGCAGTATGATGAAAAAACGTGAAACTGGTTTAATGCAAAAGACAAAGTATTTGAAACAAGTGCTACTTTTAACAGCATGCATGGTCGTGGTTGCCGCATGCAGTAGCAGTAAGCCTCAGGTAAATATGGATGAAACACAAAACTTTGCCGATATTAAAACGTTCTATATTCAGCCTCCTCCAAACCCAATCAACGCGACGCTGGCCAATCATCTTTCCTCAGCCATTACCCAGCGCCTCATTGAGAAAGGCCTCACCCCATCTTCGGAGGAGGACGCCGATATCGCGGTGGGATACCTACCTTCCACCACCACTAAAGAGGATGGCACCACCTTGAATCTAGGGCTGGGCACCGGAAGTTACGGTCGCTCTGGCGGCATTTCATTGGGCAGCATTTTTAGCATTCCGGTTGGAGAGCAAACCACGCTTCAACAAGGGCTTCAAATTGACATGGTTAAAGACGGTACATTTGTTTACAGCGCGTCGGGAGCGGTAGAGCTGGAGTCGAAAGACAGTATCAGCATTCAAAATAAACTTGATGAACTCGTCATCAAGCTCCTTGAGCAATATCCGTCTAACAGATAGCTCACACCTGGGGCACCAATAAGAACCGACTTCTTCGCTAAGGGCTCGCAAGAGCCCTTACTCCATAAAAACTCTTCATAACGATGAACTTGGCGCTGATTTTGCGTATGAATGCCTATATTAGGTCCCCCACTTTTATGCCCCACGCTATGAAGTGAGCTACACAGAGTCAGAAATGGATACCACATACAGCCACTTGTCATCTTCACCTTCACTATTCAATTACTTGGGCGACACAGCAAATGCCCAAAGCGCACTTCAAGATGTTGTAGAAAAATCCAAGCAGGCTAATGCTCTCGGTGATGCGTTCAGTGCGTTTAATGGTGAACTACAGGGCAATCAAATTGACACATATCTTGAAAAAATAGAAAGCGGCGAGGCCTCACTCAACGGCAACACAATTGCAAACTACCTCGATTTTAATCGGCAAAAGCTTGCCTCGGAATTAAGTGATTTAGCGGCAAAACTTGGTATTTCAGACGATACAAAGCTAACGGTGAGTAAAGGCGAGCTGGTGATTGAAAGCAGTCAGGGCGAGCAAGAGCTTGATAAAACCACGTTGCGCCTACAACAGTACCTAAAAAAGGACACCAATCTTACGTCGCTTATTCAACAAACATCTCGTCTGTCTCAGTTCAAAGAATGGGGAGATGCCACGTCATTTGCATCAACACTACAAGAGGAAGGCACTGACGAAGCGACTATCCAGTCATTTTTAAAAGAAGCCCGCACGTCAGTGACGTCTGACAATACGCTGATATTCAATAAAAACGGGTTCGGCTTTTCTTCTGATGGTAAAACTGATGCGCTAATTGATGCATTTGATAAGCAGTAAGGGCAATCTTACAAAGTGAATAAGTCACTATTCATTACCTCCCTCTTACACGAGAGCAGATAAATACCGAATATCACAAATTAAGAATCACTTTTTCTGTGCGAAATTAGAGGAAGTCGACGCGAAATAACGCTATGCTTGGCTGCATGATGAAGTGCAGATTGACATAATGGCAGCGCAACAGCCGCTTTCCGTTCAGCAAAACCTAACCATTAGGTTATTGCGCGTATTGCGATACAACAAAGCACGTATTGAGCGTGCACTTACGCTCATGCCTGAAAAGCACAGGCCGCTTTTTCATGTGCTTCCCTTTCTTGTACATGTTAACCACGAAGCCCTTCCAGGATATGTGGCCCCACTCACCTCGGATGAAACCGTTCCATTTGGTATCAACAATTACTCGTTTAGACCTGATGTAGAACAAGCTTTGCAGCGCTGTTTTCCTGCACAGAGTCACTTGTTTTCAGACATTAAGCAAATTTGGCCAAGACAGCGGGCGGTTGATGCACTGGTTTTAATGGGTAGTGTGGGGACTATTGCTCAGACTGACGACTCAGACTATGATTTTTGGGTGTGTATTGACGGTAAACGTTTTTCGACTACTGAGCTGACTTTACTTCAACAAAAGCTAACAGCCATTGAAAAATGGGCGGATAGCACCTTTGGTATTGAAGTGCATTTCTTTTTATCTGAGATAGATAAAGTTAAGCAAAACGATTTTGGCGTCGCTGAAGGTGAAAGCGCGGGCTCGGCGCAAGCCCTGTTTCTAAAAGCTGAGTTTTACAACACCAATATAGTAGTAGCAGGCAAAGCGCCGTTTTGGTGGCTTACTCCAGAGAAAACAACAGAGAAGCAGTATCAGGCTATTTACAATAGTTTGGAAAAAGGCGGCTCACCAGACGTAGACTGGTTCATGGACTTGGGTCACTTAGAGCGACTAGACGCAAGCGAACTTTTTGGCGCTGCCATCTGGCAATTAGGCAAAGCCATGGACTCGCCATTCAAATCCGTATTAAAAATGGCAAAGCTTGAAGTATACCTTGCCAATATCTCTCACGGACAACCACTGTGCAACCTTTTGAAAAAGCATGTACACCGCGGTGCTGAAGCTCCAGGGCATGTTGCAGATATCGACCCCTACGCACTCATGTTTGACGAACTCATCGCTCACTACAAAGCCAATGGTCAGGCGGAAGATATTGCTGTATTGCAGCAGTGTTTATATTTGAAATGTGGGTGTACATTGAGCCACCCGCTTGTAGAAGGTGAGCAAGCGAATTTCAAACGCAAAATTATGGCCTCGTATGCAAAACAGTGGGGGTGGAGCCGCAAACTACTTGCCCACTTGGATAACCAACAAGATTGGACATTCAATGAACGTGTACAGCTGAGCCGTCGAATTCACCGCTTTTTATTAAAGTGTTATCGCCGCATCTCCAAAGAGATTAGTCACCATCAACAGGTGATGGATCAAAAAGACATGACCGTTCTGGGTCGCCGATTAAGTACCTATTACGCTAAAAAGCCGGATAAAATTGAGTTTTTGCGACGCGCTTTTGACGAAAGCCTTTACTGTGAAAAGATCACCATTGCTATGCGTCAGCTCAAAAATGGTGATGAAGTATGGTCAGCTTATGCTGGTGATTTACTGAGTAAATCGGGCATTATCGACGATTCGCAAAAAGTTACTCAAGCGGCTAGCGCCATTGCACTGATGGTCTGGCTTGTGTCGAGCAAAATAATAGATACAAACAGTAAGGTTTATCTCGATTATAATTACGGTGAAGTGAGCGAACTAGACTTGAACGATTTGCTTAAGCATTTGTGCAAGTATTTTCCTCCAGTCAAAGTGTCGTCACTACCGCGTAATGACTTGCTGGCGCCAGAACGTATAACCGCATGTTTTGCCATTGTGAACTTCCCCACCCTACGCCAAAAAGCCACGGTAGAGAATGTATCCATCCTTTATACGACGTCTTGGGGTGAAACCTTTTTGAGACACGGCAGCGACGTGCTGGATACGCTGTGGTACGACTTACAAGAAGTAACCCCAAAGCCGCCGTGCTATGTAATGGTGCCACGTGGAAATCAACAAGCACGAATACTCGGCGAGTTCTTAGAAGCTAACGAGCTTAATTTCACCGTTTTATACTGATACACCCAACGTAACGCTTTCAAAGAAGCGCCAAGCGTAGTACTCCATCTCACACTATCTCTCCGTTTAAAAAATATGCAGAAAAAGCTTGCGCTTTAGAATTACAAGTGTAATCTAAAAAAATGGACTACAAATGTAATCAAAATAAAAGACGTCGTAATTATGAGTAAAATGTCAGACAAACCCGAAATTTCAAACGCTGAATTTGAAGTGCTGGACGTACTGTGGGACGACCATCCTGCCACGTCGAACGAGGTTATTGCGCGACTTAATGACAAAAAAGACTGGCACGAAAAAACCGTCAAAACCTTGTTAGGCCGCTTAGTGAAAAAAGAAGTGTTAGGGTTTGAAAAGCAGCAGCGCCAGTATCTTTATTATCCGCTGATTGCTAAAGAAGACTATACAAAGAAAGAAACCACGAGTTTTGTTAGCCGACTGTTTAAAGGCAAGATCGCCCCTATGGTCGCTGGTTTTGCAAATCAAAACTCGTTATCTAAACAAGATGTGGACGAGCTCAAAGCCCTTATCAAGAAATGGGAAGAAAACAATGATTGATTGGATTATTGCTCAGCAGGGTATTTTGTCGCTAGCGCTTGTTTTACTCATGGTGTGCGAACACTTTTTCACAAATAAAATTGGGGCTTCGCTTACCTATAAGCTATGGGCGCTGATACCAGCCTGCCTCATAGTCAACAACCTTCCAATGTCGCTGGTTAACATTCCATCGAATAGCTTTGCTCGCTATGTGGTTGGCGTTAAGCCCACATTAAACACCGTTGAGTTTGAAACCTGGTTTACTGTATGGGCAATTGGCGTAAGCGCAATTACAGCCTATGTCTTAGCGCATCATCTTAAAATATGGGCATCGATAGGAAAGCGCCACGCTATCCACACCAATGCCTACTATTCCAGCAAAGCTACCACACCTATGCTATTTGGTTTTATCTTGCCAAAGGTGCTTATTCCCTTCTCATTTAAAAGTGCATTTTCGATTCAACAACAAGCACTGGTATTAGAGCACGAGAATGTGCATCGCAAACATTACGATCACCTGTGGAACGCGTTAGCGCTGGTTATCGCTATTGTATTTTGGTTCAACCCACTGGTTTGGCTTGCGCTAAAATCCTTCAGAATTAATCAAGAATTGGTTTGTGATCACGCAGTACTGAAAGACAAGACAGACAACGAAAAACTTATCTATGCAAAAGCACTTGTGCAGTGTGCCGAGCATGGTTCAGACGCCCTGCACTTTACACGCGGGCTTTACCCAACCTTTGGAGAAAAAAGGACTATGATCAAACGTTTAAACGCGATAAAGCAACCTATGCGTAACAATAAGGTACTGGCTGCAGGCGTACTTTCAATTGCCGCCATGCTCACCATCAACACGGCTTTAGCCAATGCGCCAGTAGCAGAGACAAAATCTGAAGCTAAGATTAACCAGGCATCGCCGGTTAAACGCGTTCCACCAAGCTATCCAGAAAAAGCAGCGCAGCAAAATGTAGAAGGTTTCGTTGTACTCTCTTTCGATATTACTGAAACGGGCGCTACAGATAATGTAAAAGTAGTAAAATCGGTACCTGCTGGTGTGTTTGATAAAAGTGCAAAAGTTGCCCTGAAACAATGGGAATACAAGCCTCGTATTCAAGGTGGCAAAGGTGTAAGGCAGACCGGCCTTCTGGTGCAGCTAGACTATCAACTTGGTGCCTCTCTTGATACGGCGAGTGTTGAAAAGAATGCTTCCCCTGATGTAGAGCGTATAATCGTTCCACCCAAACAGAGCAAGTAAGCCCCAAAATTGTCAGAATACTAAAAGGAGCGTATCGCTCCTTTTAGTGTTTTGTCTAATTGACTTAGTTCCTGCCTGCTGCACACTACCACTCGATCACCCAAGTCTCTTATAAAATGTAAAGTGCCTTTACAATTTCTATAGAGAATTTACGACCTCACTACGTTAGAATGTGAGTATTCACACACCTGAAAACTTCTAATTTATGGAAGGTTTAAATAGTCGATAGCGCAATTGCTACGGTTATTTTCAATCATGTTACTCCAGACGGGCTTTCGCTGCTGGTGTACAAAAAGGAAATCTATAATGAATCGTATCGTTTTAGCACCTACAGTGCTTGCCCTTACTTTTTTTACTACTTGTGCTAATGCAAATATTGATCAGCTTAAAGGTCTGTTAGGCGGTAAGAAAGCGGAATCGACAGTAACTTCCAGTAGCCTAACTGAAATGGCAACTAGCGCAGCATCTAATATCGACTTGGCTAGCTTAGTGAGTTCAGTTGCAGGTAACCTTAACGTGTCTGAAAACCAATCAGAAGGTGGCATAGCGTCAATTATGAACTATGTACAAGGCAACCTTTCAGGCGCTGATTACGCCCAGTTGGCAAGCAGCATTCCAGGTATTGATGCCCTGCTTGAAGATGTTCCCTCTCTTAGTGGTAACTCAGCAGCAAGCTCAAGCTCTTCACTATCAGGCTTACTCAACAAGGCCTCTGAGTACAGCTCTACACTTAAATCGGTAAACGACTTAAAGCAACAATTTGAAGCGCTAGGCCTTTCAACCGATATGATTGCCAGCTTTGTCACTCAAATCAGCTCGTATTTAAATGTAAATGCAGATGAAGAAACGCAGGCGTTGTTTAAATCTGGCCTAGATAATTTGCTAACCGCTCTGTAACCTGTCTAAGGCGTATTAATTCTCTTCTACAATCCAAATTAATACGCTTTAACTTTTTTGCAGGGGCTTTTAGCTTGGTGAAATAGCAACTCCTGTTTATCTTTTTACATTCAAATACACAACCTAATCGCCTATGCAAAATGCAATGTCTCGGTTTTCTACGAAGCCCAAATGGTTTCGACTATCCACTTATCTTGTTCTCATCTACCTTACTTACGCGCTTCTTATCGGCGTAGTTACGCCTGCGGTGTTAAAGGCAAAGTTACCCAACATAGTAAAAGAAAACATTGGAAGAGATGCTGCTGTTGAAGATATTGCGATCAACCCTTTCTTGCTAAAGATAGAAGTGACTAATTTTGTTATCTATCCAAATATACACTCTTCAAATGAAAGCGAAGATAACGCCGTAATCCAGAACCAAGAAAATCATTTCTTTAGCGTAGGCAATGTTTCACTGGACGTTGGATTCTGGCAATCACTTTTCACCTTCACTCCTGCCGTTGAATCGCTAACCATAGACGAACCTTTTGTTTCCATTGCACGTTTAAGCGAAAGTGAAGACACACAAATCTTCAACTTCTCTGACATTCTTACCCACGTAGAGAAACGCAGTACAAAAGCACCTGAAGAGCCTAATGACACTAGCAAAGGGCAAATTCCCCGAATTACGTTACGTGATTTTGCACTTAACGAAGGGCGAGTGGTTATTGAAGACAAGGTGACCAACACCCTACTTGATTACCCCGAATTGAGCGTTGACTTGCAAGATTTGGATACTCACGCTTTGATCAGTTCAAGCAATGTTGGCAACAAAAACGCTAACCCTAAAAGCGATAAAAGTGAAAGTGATCAATCAAATGGTAAGTTAGCGTTCAACCAATATCAATTTAACTTGCTCACCGCAGAGAAAGGTAACATCGCCATTGATGGCGAGTTTCAGCTATCTCCGTTAAAAGTTACGACAGACATAGCAATAAACGATGTAGCGCTTACGCCGCTTTGGTCACTTTCGAAAGATTTGATAGAAGCAGATTTAGTAGACGGCAAGGTTAACTTAAGCTTACATGCTGAAGTTTTTGAACAAGATACAGCCTTCCAGTTTATTCTAGAGCGTGGCGAATTTGCTGTTAACAACCTTGTGTTTAACGCTGGTTCTTCGCCTGCCACAACAGGCACCGCCAAGAGTTCGCAGGAGATCATTGCCATACCCGCGTTTGCCATACACGATATAAACGTAAACGCATTAGAACAGCAAGTTAGCATTGCTGAAGTTGCTTTTGACAACGTTCGAGTGTCGGGCCTATTTGACAAGTCAGGGCTTGATTTACAGCGTCTGTTTATCCCCAAAAGCCCTGCGGCAGATGCTACATCAGCTAACGCTAATCCCAGCGCAGCGCATATAGGTAATAGTACAGCGCATACAAGTAATAGCACAGCGCAAAAGGGAAATAGTGAAACAGAAGATGAGGATGTTTCTAACGTAGCAACCGACAGCACAGAAGAACTAGCACATGACACTTCGTGGTATGTTGAGCTTCACCAATTTGCATTTAATGACGGTAGCATTGACCTTTTAGAGCGTAGCGTAAGTGACGGTACTTACTACCGCATCAGCAACCTCAATATTAAAAGCGGAAAAGTCACTACTGACTTATCTAAACCTATTTCCTACACCACCAGTTTACATGTCTCTGCCGACCCACAGACGTTTAGCGACACATCCAAAGGTGCACTAAGCAGTAGCGGCAGCGTAGTTATTGCAGAACAAACTGTGCAGGGTAAAGCAGCGATTGAACAACTGGTGCTAAGTCAGTTCCAGCAGTACGTTTCTCCCCACGCAAATGTGACCCTTGAAGATGGGCTATTTAATTTAAACGTTGAGTTTGATGGGGCATTTAACAACGCCGCTGATAAAGACGATATAGACTCACTAAACGTTAAGGCGAGTACTAGCATTAATAATTTAAGCGTACTGGATGACGCCAGCTCTCCCCTACTACAATGGCAGTCTTTAAATGTAGACAACATCGAATTTGACCACGCATCGAACCAGCTAAGCGTTGACAACATTCACCTACAAGCGCCATTTGCACGACTTATTATTGATGAATCTAAACAGACCAATGTGAGTAAGCTGATTGTCAATTCATCAGACAAGTCCGCTAACAGTGAAAGTTCCAGCGAAACTGGCAGCGCAACCGCGTCGAAAGCATCAAACGCAAACGTGCCTGCGGGCACTACAGCTGAGCCTTCACAAGCCAACGAATTGGCCATCGCCGTTAACACCATATCAATAGAAAACGGCAAAGCGTACTTTGCTGACCATTCATTAACGCCAAAATTTGCATCTGCTATAGAAAGTTTAAATGGCAAAGTATTGGGAATTGACTCTCGCTCAACTTCCCCTGCCAATGTGGATATCACCGGAAAGATAGACAACTATGCTCCGGTCAAACTAGCAGGCACTATCCACCCATTAAAAGATGATATAGACCTTGATTTGGATTTTTCAGTCAAAGGCGCCGAACTGACTTCCGTTAACCCCTACTCAGGCACCTACATGGGCTACTACATTGACAAAGGCTTGCTGTCTTTGGCTGTGCAATACAAACTAAACGGTAAGGCGCTGGAAGGTAAAAATCATGTTGTTATTGATCAATTAACGTTGGGCAAGAAGTCGAACTCTGATCAGGCATTAAGCTTACCGCTTGGGCTTGCCATTGCGTTGCTAGAAGACAGAAACGGGGTTATCGATTTGGGTTTGGATGTGTCTGGCGATATCGACAGCCCAGATTTTAGCTTTGGCTCTATTATCCTCAATGCCATTGGTAACATTATTACCAAAGCAGTTACTGCACCCTTTTCGCTACTTGCGAACCTGGTTGGCAGTGACGACGAACTCGACAACGTTGAGTTCGGGTTTGGAGAGCATTCGCTCAGTGCGGACGCTCAAGAAAAACTGAATACCCTTGCCAAAGCCCTTAAAAAACGTCCAGGACTTAGGGTTAATATCGAAGGTACTGTCAACGCCATGTCTGATGCAAGTGCCCTAGCGCAACGTCAGTTGAACACTACACTTTTAACAAGAAGCGGCGATGCTGATGCATCTGCTACTTCCGGCAACGCTAGTACTAACGAAAATTCTCTTGCTGGCGGTGAAAATGAAAGTTCCAACACCCCTGGCAGCGTACAGCGAGACTCAATAAGTGGCAGTAATATCCCACTGGAAGGCCCGTTAGCCGATGCGCTTTTATCCTACTATGTTGAGGTGTTTACACCTGACCTTAATCAAGAATATGACAACATGGTGGCGCAGCTTTACCCTGAACTCGCAAATTCAGACAATGAACAGAGCCAAAAGAGTGCTGATAACAATAAGGAAGTCATTAACGAAGAAAGTGTAAACCGAGCATTAAGCATTGCCCGATACAACAAACTACGTAACAACATTGATATCCCTGAAAGTGACTTAATCCTTCTGGCTGACGCGCGCAGTAAAGCGGTGAAAGGTTATTTGGCAAATGAAGCTGAGGTAGAAGCGAATCGCTTATTCTTGCTTAATACCCAGCACGACTTACATACCGAATTTAGCGGTGTGGAGTTAACGTTAGAAGCGAAGTAATGAACGGGTTGGCTTGAAAATAAAACCCTATAATTTAGGGTTCCATAAGGTCACTAAACAAAAAAAGGGTAGCTTATTCAGTTAAGCTACCCTTTTTTGTAAACAGTGACTTCTGATACTACTTGCTACTTAAAACCCAGCTAGCAAATGGTACCGTAGTGCGTGCCTCGCCTACTTCTTCAAATGGGGCGCGCAAGTTGCGGATACGTTAGACGCGTTGAAAATTTCGATCCAATAGCCGTCTGGGTCTTTGATAAATGCGATCCCTTTCATAGAACCATCATTAAGCCCTTTCTGAAAAGGAACGTCTAGTGATGCAAATCGTGCACATGCAGCTTCAGCATCAGGCACATGAAAACCAATATGCCCAAAACCTTTTGGCTCTGTATTTCCGTTATGATAATCCACTGTTTCTGGTGTATCGCCCCAATTGTGGGTTAGCTCCAACATGGCCGGGCGACCAAAAGTTTGCTGAGTACGTTCGTCTACATCGTCAGAAATATCAGAGAAATCATCACCTGCCGCCAAAAAATAAAGGCTGAACTTCATTTCTTCAAAATCTAGACGCTTAATTAGCGTCATTCCCATAACTCGCGTATAGAAATCTAGCGAACGCTTGGGGTCGGCAATGCGCAGCATAGTTTGGTTGAACACAAAACCTTGTGTCGCGGCATCTTTCTCTTCATACAGGCCTTCGGCCTTATCGAAATGTCGGCTCATAATAGTCGTCCTTAGCGATATAGATAATTAAGGCAAGGCAATCTTGCTTTGCCTAAAAACGAGTGCATAGAAGTGAGGGGTAATTTTCTTTTCACAACAGCACTTAGTCTATCCTCTTACGCGCTTTACCTCAGATGCGTTTTATTCAACGCCTATTTTTACAGCGCTTTTATTTTTTAGGGAGCTTTCCCCAAACCGAACCTGCATCACTTTTTTTCACTGGCGACACTTTAGTATTGGTGTTTTTGCCAGCCGCTTCTTTTTGTTTGCTAGCGCCTTTATTAAATGAGCTTGGCTTAGTACCAGAAGTGCTTGAGCTATCTGATTTTTTATGCGAAGTTTGTCGCGTGGACTCCGGTCGATATTTTTTCACCATACCTTGCAACAAATTGCGAACCACTTGATCGCCAGCAGGTTTAAAGTTGCGATGGTCTGGCTTTCTAAAAAACGCCGACAGCTCACCTTTACTCATTCTAAAGTCTGCTAATTTAAGCACCGCTATCATATCGTCATCTTTATAACTCATCGCAATACGGATTTTGCGCAGTACTTCATTATTACTTAATCGCTCTTTTGGCCCCAGCTCTTGAGGCATTTGCCCTTCTTGACGACCACGATTTTTAATAATCAATCCATCTAGAAACAGCGCAATAATCTTATCGCGACACGGCAGATAGCCCTCTTCGCCTTCCCGCTTCATCACAGCATGTAAATAATCAATTTCCATGTCGTAGTTCACTAATTTAAAAATACTTATGGCGGCGGTATCGTTGATAGCTAATGCATAACGAAGGCGACGTAAAACATCGTTGTGGATCATGAAAATGGGCCTGAAAAGTGGAGTAGCCAATAATTGGTATGGATTACAGTGTAGCGCTACGTGCGCTTTCGCATATTTTACACTACTTGGCCATTTGCATCTATCGCTGGCTGTCGGGTGCGTAATTTCTACCAACACATAGTGAAACCAAATTAACGTACTTGGCGTAACGACATTGTACATCTGGTTTCGCTCATTTCATCGGCGTACCGAAATTGAGCTCATTGGTAGAAGGATACTTCCATGGCAACATTAAATCTCAACGGGAGAGACGTCAGTCTTCCCGATGATCCACGAACGACTTTGTTAGATTTTCTCCACCAGCATTTATCACTTTTTGGCACCAAAAAAGGTTGTGACCACGGACAATGTGGTGCTTGTACCGTTATCGCTGACGGCAAGCGTATTAATGCATGCTTAGTGTTTGCATTCCAGTTAGAAGGCGCTGAAGTCACAACTATTGAAGGCATCGGTGAAGGTGAGAGTCTTCATCCGCTGCAAAAAGCTTTTATCGAGCGTGACGCGTTTCAGTGTGGCTATTGCACATCTGGTCAAATATGTTCAGGCGTATCCCTACTTAGGGAAATGAAAAATGAAGACCCTAGCGCAGTTACTTATAGTCAAACTCGTCACAGTAAAGCTTCATTGAAAGAAGATATCAGCGAACGCATGAGCGGTAACCTATGCCGCTGCGGCGCCTACCCTAATATTGTGGATGCTATAACCGATGTCATTGCTTTGGAGAGACAATAATGCAGCCATTCACTCTTCATCATTATAACGGCGAAAAGCCGTTGAGTAGCCTGCCCCTGGACACAAGATCACGTTTTTTGGCCGGAGGTACAAACCTAATAGATTTAATGAAACTACAGGTAGAAACGCCTAAAACATTAGTAAGTCTTGCGAAATGGGATAAAGCTAACACTATCAGCGAAGATGACAATTACTATTATATTGGCGCCATGGTGACTAATTCTGACTTAGCGAAGTTCGCTCACACGCAGCCCAATGTGTCTTTACTTGCGCAAGCTTTATTAAGCGGTGCAACAGTTCAACTTAGAAATAGGGCAACCACTGCAGGCAATTTGCTACAACGCACCCGCTGTTATTATTTTTACGACACCACAAAAGCCTGTAATAAACGAGAGCCAGGCACTGGCTGTAGCGCATATAACAGCATGAATAGAATTCATGCCATATTTGGCACTAGCGAGAGCTGTATCGCCACACACCCTTCCGACATGGCCGTAGCCATGATTGCGCTTAACGCACAGGTACATACGCAGCAACCTGATGGCAACACGCGTCAAATCGCGCTACGAGATTTCTACCGTGAACCTGGCGACACGCCGCACATAGAAACCCAATTAGACGAAGATGAACTCATTACCCATGTCAGCATAAAGAAAAAAGCAAACGGTACTCAGTACTATCACAAAGTACGCGACCGTTCTTCCTATGCGTTTGCACTCGTTTCTGTTGCGGCTGGTTTGAAAATTGAAGATGGTCGTTTTAAAGACCTTTCTCTCGCCTTTGGTGGTGTGGGCACCAAGCCTTGGTATCCGCAAAAAGCAATCAGTTTTCTTGAAGGCGCGGAACCAACCCAAGAAGTCATATTGCAAGCCGCGGAAGCTGAGTTATCCAAAGCAAAAACGTTTGGCAGTAATGACTTTAAACCAGAACTATTGCGCAGGACGTTAACAAAAGTGCTTTTAGAGTTAGCAGAACATCAGGTAAAGCACCCAGGACATGAAGGAGCTTTATATGACAACGCATAATGCCAAAACTGTAGGGACGCCAGTTAATCGAGTTGATGGTTCAGCAAAGGTGTCAGGTCAAGCAAGGTACGCTGCGGAGCATATGAGCGATCGCACTCCTTTGATAGGCTGGGTTGTATCAAGTGATACTGCCGTAGGTAAAATCACATCCCTTAATACAGAGCAAGCGGAACAGGCCGAAGGCGTACATGCAGTTATCACGTATAAAAATGCAGGTACTCTTAAGCCATTTAGCAAGCCTGCAGATGAAAGCAGGTTTACTCAAAGTCGCGCCGTACTTAACGAACCTAACATTCGTCATTTCGGTGCGCCGGTCGCTCTAGTTATTGCTGATACGTTGGAGCAAGCACGCTATGCCGCAAGTCTAGTAACCTTCACCATAGACGGTGAAATACCAGATTTGCTGACAGAATTCGATGATGCAACGCAAAAACCAGCGTCGCTAGATGGTGGGTTTGAGGCAGATGCGTCTAGCGGTGATAAACCGCAGCAAAGTGATATCCAAGCAAGCATTAACGAAACTTATACTACACCCAGCCAAATCTCTGCTGCTATGGAGCCTCACGCCACGGTTGCCGACTTTAAAGATGGAAAGCTTGAGGTCTATTGTAGCGTTCAGATTATAGCGACGGCTGTTGAGGCGCTTGCGATTACGCTTGAAATGGATGAAGCAGACATCGTAGTGCAGAGCCCCTTTGTAGGTGGCGGGTTTGGCTCTAAGCTAGGTCTTCATTACGATGCAACGCTCGCTTGTATAGGGGCCAGGTATTTAGAGCGGGCTGTCAAAGTGGTGTTAAGCAGGCGTCAGGTCTTTTATAACACCCCTCATCGAGGGCACAGCATACAGAAAATCAGGCTTGCTTCTGGTGATGATCATGCACTGTTAAGCGTACAACACAAAAGCGCTATGCCAAAAGCCAAGGGCTATGAGTTTGCCGAAGCAACAGGGGCTGGCGCACGGGTTACCTATAAATCTCAGTTCATTGAAAGTACGCATAGGGTCAAAGACGTAGACCTGCCGCTTATCGACTCTACCCGTTCTCCCGGAGATGCCATTGGTTCCCTTGCTTTTGAATCGGCCATTGATGAACTTGCCCACGAAGCCGGTATCGACCCGCTTACGTTTCGCATAAAAAACCTGCCGGTAGTTCATCCTATGAAAGGCACGCGGTTTACCACCCACAACTTAGGTGAGTGCCTTCGTCAAGGCGCGCAAAACTTCAAGTGGCAGCATAAAACACAGCCCACACCGGGTAAACAAATCGGCCATGGCGTAGCGAGTGCTATGCGTATGAATGTGCTGGTGGAAAGTTCAGCTGAAGTGGAATTGAGTGCTACCGGTGAGGTAACGGTTCGCACTGATATGACAGATATTGGTACAGGCACCTACACTATTCTCACACAAATTGCCGCCGATACTTTAAATACGTCGGTAGACAATGTCACAGTAAAACTCGGTGATAGCCGCTACCCTGCTTCATGTGGTTCAGGTGGCTCATTTGGCGCAGCAAGCTCTGGTTCGGCGGTAAAAAAGGCTTGTGAAGCGCTTATTGCGAATATTAAAAGCTCACTTCCCCCAGCCCTTAGCCAAGCTGAAGTACAAATTTTAGATGGGCAAATAAAGTTAGTTTCGATTGCACAAGGTGATGATGAAGAAGTAAGTCGTCCGGTATTACTCGCCAACTTTATGTCCGACAGCGAATTCCCCATATCAGCAACCGGTAGCGTATCCGAAGATGACACCAGCGATGATGAGCAGTATTCATGTGGCGCTCATTTCGCGGAAGTAGAGGTAGATGAATACACGGGTGAAGTTAGGCTACTTCGCCAATACGGTATGTTCAGCGCGGGTCAAATCTTGAATATGAAAACAGCTGCATCTCAAATAAAAGGGGGAATGGTATGGGGTGCTGGATACGCACTTACTGAAGGGATCTATCACCATAGAGACACGGCAAGCTTTGTAAATCCAGATTTTGGTGAATATCATGTGGCAGTCAATCGGGACATTGCCGAAGTTAGCCTGGATTTCTTACAAGAGGCAGATTATGCCGCATCGCCAGTGGGCGCAAAAGGTATTGGTGAACTAGGCATTACTGGAGCAGGCGCCGCCATCGCTAACGCAATTTATGATGCATGCAAAGTGAGAGTACGAGACTTCCCCATTACCATGGATAAAATAATCGCTGGTAAAAACTAAGCAAAAAAAGCGGCCTAACAAGGCCGCTTCACATTTTACTATTTCAAATGGCTATCAAAAAAGTCTACCGTTCGACGCCACGCTAGTTCAGCATCTTTGGGACTATAACGACTTGTTGAATCGTTGTGAAAGCCATGCTGTGCTTTAGCGTAAGTAAAGGCCTCATACTCAGCAGCATTTTTTTCTAATACTACTTTGTATTCCTCCCATGTAGCATTCACTCGCTTATCGTTTTCAGCAAAGTGAATTAATAAAGGGCCTTTTACTTGGTCAACTAAGGGCTGTTTTGCTGGGGTCCCGTAGAAAGGAACAGCAGCGTCCACCTTGTCAGGTATGCTGGCTGCTAGAAAATTAGCAATATACCCACCAAAGCAAAAACCTACTACACCAAGCTTGCCTGTGGTTTTTTCGTGCTCTTTTAACCACAGTGCTGCCGCTACCATATCTTGTTCTATCTTGTCCTTATCAAGGCTCTTTTGCATAGCGCGGCCATCGTCATCATTTCCCGGGTAGCCACCTAACGGAAACAGCGCATCAGGTGCAAACGCTACATAGCCTTGCATAGCGATCCTTCTGGCTACGTCTTTTATATAAGGGTTTAACCCGCGATTTTCGTGTACCACTAAAACGCAAGGCGCAACGGCAGACTCCGGCAGACTAGTGGGCTGCACTAAATAACCGCCGCCTTCACCATGGCCTTTGGGCGAGGAAAAAACTTCGTAAGTCGCTTTAATTGCAGGGTCGTTAAACGAAACCTGTTCTGCTTTGGCATAGCCAGGGATCAGTGCTCCACCAATAGCGCTCACGGTCAAACCTGCAACTGAAAGCGAAGCAAGCCTGGTTAAAAACGTTCGACGGTCTATGTCCCCGTGGGCGTATTCATCGTACCAATCAAACGCTTCTTGAGGGATACTAAGTGATGCTTCTTGCGATAATTTTTGCGGTTTTGGGGTGTTGTTTCGCTTCATCTGTTTTAACCCTAATGTGGTAGCACAAACCCCGTGCTCCGAAAATTGTCGATAACATCTACTCTACGTGGGATAACTAAGAAAGCAAAGCGCAATTCATTTTTAAAACAATAACTATCTACGTCACATAGACTCAGTACCTTGTAACCACCAAGACGCGGCAACTTGAAGTGGCGAGGGGTCGTTGGTATCAGAGACCCAAACAACGAGGGCGTGTTTTTTGGCTTTTATATGAGTATTAGTGGGCAAAGGCAGACTAGCCACATTTTGCTGAGCATGAGCATTGCCGCCGCTGCCACTCAATAACGCGTTTTCATAATCGACTACTATAAAGTCGTGAGTGAGTTTACGCCCAGCGTTTTCTCCCCGCTTGACTGAGGTTTCTATGCCAAAGCCAAGTAACGCAGCGTGAACAACTAGCGTGTTCGATGTACTTCTGTTGATATTGTTGAAGGACACATCAATGATGTTGTTTTGAACCGAAGCATGAAGCTTACCAGCCAAAGGGGCGACTCGGTTAGGTAACGACTGCCCCTGAAACCATCCATTCCAAGCACGACCATTTAAAGCAAAACCTGGCGTGGCAATGGTGTTTGCTTTGCCTACACGCTTGTAGTCTCGCTGCCGTTTACTAAAAGTACTGTCAGCAAATGGATCCTTCCAGCCTAGATAATCCCAGTAGTCCACGTGAAAGTTAATGGGAACCAGTTCTGTCCATAATTTATCGCTCTCTACAAACCCTGAAATCCATTTTTCCGCAGGCGGGCAGCTGCTGCAACCCTGAGATGTATAAAGTTCTAAGACGGTTGTTTGGTTGGGCGTACTGGTAAGTATGAAAGGCGTGTTTGTTGATTCATTGGTTGCTATATTTGTTGCTACGTCTGTCGCTACATCTGTTGCTAGCAGCGGCGTAGATGACAGCGTAGTTAATAGCGCTGATTCTGACGCTAGTGCATGTGCTGAACCTGACGTTTTGCTCTCATTAGAATGCAGAGTAAGGGCAGCTTTAACTATGGGGTTCTTTGTGGCTTGACTTGAAGCATTATCAAGGTCGCTATTTGTAGATGTTGAAACCTTCGAGTGTTCCGGTTGCGCATTGATACGCCAGTCATAATCAATGAACCGCAGTTTATAATTCTTAGGAATAGGTTCGGCTAGATACTGGTTAATGTATTGAGGCAAGTCCTTTGCTTTACCTGAAGCGACAAAGTCTTCAGTATAAAAATCGAGGATTTCCGAAACGTACACGCGCTTGCGTTTGTCATCAAAGTAAAAGTGTTTCTTACTCCCAAAGAACTCACGAGTGGCTTGTTCAAGAGTGTCGTCTAAGGTTTCTGCATAAAACGGCGTTTGCGGTAGCCTTGGGCAATCTTTTACCATGCAGTTAAGCGCAAAGTGGGCTCTGGGCTCGTTAAGCGGTCTAATTACATCGTTTTCAAAATCATATAAATTTGTGACTTTACCGCCAATCACCACATCGCGAAACTTGAAAAAAGCTGCTCGTGAAAAGAAACTGGTAAAGCCATCGGGAATACCTTTTTCAATGACACCGTACATGGCTAACGCATTATAGCTATTGATGTAATAGGCCATTATGAATTGTGGTGAGTCAAACAATTCAGGCGTCATTTCAGGGCTAGCAAAACTAATAAAATTAATGACGTTTTCAAGGGGCACTATATCTTTAGATAACCCCTTGAAATCGGTTCGCCCCTGCTCATCTACATAGTGTTGGAGTACATATTCCCAGTCTTGCGATGCCTTTCGATAGGCTTGCTCAAGCTCTTTTATCGCTGCGGTTTCAACACTGTAATCAATTCTCTGCTTATCAGACGCCTGGCTACTGTTGGCAGCTGGTAAAATATACAACAGCAGCATGGACAAGATAATGGCTAACACATTCCCAAATTGAGGAAATCGGCGAGGCTTCATGATCTTCTCCTTACACGCTTTTGGCTGGATGGTGACGCTTGCCATTTGTACTAAGCGCATTTGCTGACAGCGAACTAGGTGTTGCTGTATCTGGGATTTCGCGAATGGGTATTACATTATTTTGTTTGTAGCGTTCTCCCAATAACTGGTACTGCTTTTTCTGCCCATGGCGGTCGGTATATGTCAGAGGCTTCAATATATGTTCATCGCGCTCGGCGTTGTGCTTGCACATAGAGATGGGACCATCTGCGGTCATAACCATGAATGAACACGCATCAATTCTGTCTTGCTGAAGGGCGTTGGCATCCATAAAGTTCTGAACAAAAAACGACAATTTGTGCACACGTCCTTTGCTTTTGAAAACGCTGCTACGCATTTCAAACAGTTTCAATGAGGTCTCTTTAGCCAGTGTCCAAATCCACTTTGGCCTAGCAAGCAGTGCTTTACTGTAATCCCATAAAATCTTTGCCATGCCGTGCTGTCGAGTTGTTTGTATGTGCTTAAAATCCTCAATGAACTGCGCAAATAAGTGTGCATCATCGACGACGGAATAAACCTGTTTATTAGCGACTAACGTTGGCATGTAGCTATGACAGTCGTTATGCCCAATACGTACTTTTTCCCACGGCAGCGCTTTGCTAATTGTTTTTTCTATAGCGGCTTTCACCGTTACGGGGTCAATTACATCAGCTCTTGCTCCCCATTCCCCTCGGCCTGTTTCTGCCTGTAGCTGAAATGAGGCGAAACTTACGGCGTCTGCATGCTGCACAAAAAAATCCACCAGCATGGGCAATTCTTTGAAATTATCGGTGTGCACGGTGGTGTTAAAAATAATCATAAGCCCCAAGCCTTTGGCCCGTTCTATGTATTCTTCGCGGATAGCATTTAGCGATGCTTCATCAGGGAAACCTTTACGTTCTTGGGGGGTATCAACGTGAAAAGCGACATCGTTTAAGCCAACTTTAGCTAAAGCTGTTAGCAGGTCACGGGAAGCCGCAATACCGTTGGTGAAAAGTGCGGTGTGCAAACCGAGCTTATTGGCATATTCGACAATTTCAATTAGCTCGCTGCGCTTTCTTAACGTAGGGTCACCACCGGTTATTTGTACACTGGTACCAGGACCATAGTGACGAAGGACATTGTCTAATCGCTTAAACACTTCTTGAATGGGAATGTCGCGAACCGCTTGCGAATGCTCAGATAAATAGCATAAGGTGCAATCAAGATTACACTTTTGCGTGATTTCAACAGCAACACAACCTATGGTGTGCGTGCGGCCCAGCAGCTGATTTGGGGTGAAATGTTCACCCATGCGTTTTTGGGTATGAAGAAGTTGTTGATTTCTAGTGATACCAGGGGAGCACGCCATGTCAATGCGCCTTTTTCGAACTACACAGTATCAACAAAGACCTATTACACATAAAAATACTTTCACGGCGTGCCGTTTTTTTGCACTAGTTTTATTGTCATGCAACGCACTCGCTTCTTCTGATACAACTGAAAAGCAATCGCTATTCACAACAACGTCGACTTCGTTCGAAGAAGTAAAAAGCCGTGTTTTTTCAGATCCCTATTCGGCGCTACCGCAATATGAAGTGTCGCGGAAACACTTCGATGCTGACGGTGAAAATCTGCTGCTAAGTCACGCTAAAAGAACCCTTTCTTCCAACGCAAATTTTATAGAATTAGGTACCAAGCATAAGCTACTTCAAGCTAATGGTATTTGCTTCGCTGGCACATGGAAAATTAATCACAGCAGCCCTTACTCCGGGCTTTTTCAAGCACGCACAAACGTGCCGGTTATTGTAAGAGCGTCAGTCAGCTTAAGCGGTACAAAGCAGCGAGATAAGCGTGCTTTTGGTATGGCAATCAAGCTTTTCCCCAATACCCAAAGTACGGTTACTGAAAACATATTTTTAATGCATTCGCTGGGTGGCACTAAAACCCAGCATGTAGCCAACTTACCTATGACCAACGAGCCCGCACTGGGCGAATTGCCGCCTTTCAGTCAATTGCTCACCGCTTATCGCTTGGAAAGCGATCTTGAAGAAGCAGATCAAGCGTTTAGCGGAAAAAATGCGAATGCGCGTTTCAGACCTGTTTCACATTTGGCAGAAGTACAGCTTCCCAACGACGAAAAAGCGAATAACGTAAGGCAAGGTCCTTACTGGCTAAAAGCGTCGTTAAAACCTGATACACCGCTAGTGAATAAAGATGACTTTAGGGATGAGTTGTCGTTGCAGCATTACCCAAATAAGACGCTATCTTGGGTTTTATCTGCTGCCATTTTTAACGATGCAGGGATAGATAAAGCACAATGGCAAGAGATAGGTGAAATGACATTGACTGAATCTGTGGCCTCCCTTACCTGCGACACGAAACTTCACTTTAGTCACCCTGCAATCAAATGACGCTAAGCAATTCCGTTTAAACGGGTAAACCTCGCGTTAGAGTGTTTTTACTGCCTATTGAGATTACCGTATAGTGAGCAATGTTTTCATTGTTTTAGTATTAGTGTTGTTTCATGTTCGGTTCCTTTCGCAAGAACAGTCGCAAATACAGCCGCAGTATTCACTTGTGGCTGTCTCTGGTTATTTTTATTCCTGTGATCATTGTTATTGCGAGCGGTTTATTATTGCAGGTTAAAAAAGAATTCGACTGGATCCAACCACCAACACAAAAAGTGCAGAATACCCAAACCAACGGGCCTACGATTTCCTTCGACGAAGTGCTACACGCTGTAAAACAAGTGCCTGAGGTTAGATTAAACAGCTGGGACGATATAGACCGATTAGACGTGCGCCCCACAAAAGGCATCATTAAAGTGCGAGGGAAGAACCATTGGGAAGTTCAACTGAATGCACAAAATGGTGATGTACTTCAGGTTGCGTACCGACGCACAGACACCATTGAAGCAATCCATGACGGTAGTTGGTTCTTTGAGGGCGCTAAGCTATGGCTGTTTTTGCCCGCTGCCCTATTGCTTTTTGTGCTGTGGGTAACTGGCCTTGTCATGCTGTACACCACCATGAAAAGTAAATATCGAAAGAACAAATTTCGTCAGCCCTTAAACAACTCATAACAGATAAGTTATCGCCAGTTGAACACTTTCGCCCTGCGCAAATGCCGCTTTGTCATCGGCACTGGTGTAATACTGTTGATTGGTTAAGTTGCGCCAGCTAGCTTGAAGCTGAATACGCTCGTTTAATTGCCAATCAGCGCCCATGTCCAGCGTAAATACCTCATCGAGCGCTCGCTCTCCGTCAGTAATATCCGTCTTGCTTGCACGATAGGCAAATACCGTAAAAAACCGCACAGCTTGCCATTGAACGCCTAAATCAAGCCTCTGACTATTTGCAGGTATGTCTGCAATGCTGTTACCCAAATCGTCTTCACCGCTAATCCACATTCCGCTAAGTCGAGCGTCTAATGCGTCATTGTGCGATTGCCAACTAAGTTGATAGCTCACCCCCTCTATCGTTGCACTGTCTAAATTAGAATATTGAAGCACATCTTCAGCAGCCATAATGCGTTCAATATAGTTATCAATTTTCTGATTAAACACCTCTATCGAGCCTTGCAATTGCTCACTGCTGTAAGCAACACTGGCTTGCATATTTAACGCTTGCTCTGTTTCAAGTTTGAGGCTGCCCAACACAGTACCGCGAGGCGTTTCGCCAGCGAAGAAACGTTCAGTTAAAGACGGATTTCGAAATGCGCTAGACACATACACACCGGCCGCCCAATGCTGAGAAAGCTGATAATTTGCGCCTAAATACCCGCTTAGATTAGTGTTAGTCTGAGCAGTGCTAGATTGGAGTGTATTGGCACCTGAATCATCAAACTGCCGCTGCCAGTCAACCCGTGCGCCAAGGGCGAGCGACAAGTTTTGCCACTGACGTGAGGCATCAGCAACCGCTGCGATAGTCATCTCGCTTGCATCGAGAGTTCGCACTTCATAGGCAAGCTCTGCTTCAAATGCATTTGTTATGAAACGGGGCGATGTGGTGTCAGGTAACGCGCTTTCCGCTGGTATTAATGTGAATTCTCTCTCATCTGCCACTACGCCGTCTCGACCAGTAACTTGCAGCTGCCAGTTCAAATCCCAGTCTTTCAGCTGCGTATCTGTGCTTATGTTAACCCCATAGTCAAACGCCTTGTTTTCGCTGTCGTTGATGCGGCTTTCTGGTCGCAACACCGAGGTGTCTAGGCTAGATTTATGCCACCAGACATTTCCAGTAAATAGATGACTTTCAAACGCTATTTTGCCAAGCCAGTGTGTGTTCTTTGGGTAGGTGGTTATTCTACTTTCTGGGAAGTCACTGCTCGACTTACCAATGTCGTTATTATCAGAATAAAGCGTCCACGCCTCTTTTATGACGCTATCTACCGGCCTGTGTCTAATAAATATCCCTGATTGTTCGAATTTATCAAACAGTGAGCCCCCGTTCGCATCTTCTCCATTGTCGGCGCTTCTGTATGAAATGTTCCAGTCTGTCTCGCTCTCTTCAGTTAGGCTGTTGCTATTGTCTGCACGGCGTATGCTGCCAGCATAACTCAGCGCCTTCATTTGTTGATTGCTGCTGTAGCCAACGCGTAGGTGAGGCTTTTGAATTTCCCCAAAATGCAAGTTCACCGCGCCACCTATCGCTCCCGAGCCTAGGTAAGTGGAAGCGGCGCCCGGTAATACAGATACTGTTGAAATAAAGTCAGGTGGAATAAAGCCTATGCTAGACCCTGCACGCCTGTCGCTCACAATCGGTACGCCGTCTAGCTGGGTTTGAATTCGCCACCGGGAATACCCTCGAATACTGATACTTTGTATTTGCCCGCCCTGCCCATTTAACGACACAGAAGGAGATTGAAGTAAGACATCATTGGTATGTAACGGCGCTACTAGGCCACTTTTATCAAACTCATATTGCGGAAAAATGCGCGAAAGCGTCTCGTCGTAATAGGGTCGTGCAGCCGTTACTGTATAACGCTCTACCTCCTTGAGCGGTGAACCTTGGGCAACGCTAAAAGATGATGTAAGCAGTAAAGGTAGTGCAGCAATAGATACCGATAAACCAGACGAGGATTTAGAAGACACTGAAAAACTTGAATCTAGCAAAAAAGAAAACAATGATGATCTCACTACGCGATACATACCTGTGAAAATAAGTGTGCACCGAAAAAGTTGGCAAAGAAAATGAAAAACGCGGCAGTAAAACTACCACCGCGTACTTAGCAAGGTGATGCTCAATTACCGCTATTTGGTGATTACAGGAAGACCCGTAGTCCACGGTCCACCAGCATTAACCACCGCTTGTTGAAGTGATGGTACAGCACGCTGCAATGTACCGATTCGTTTCACTACATCATCTAGACCATCATTGGCGTAACCGAGCTGGTCTTTATGCTGCTGCGTTGGTCCGTAAGAAGACCCTAATGCAGAACGGGCATAGCCCAATCGGCTCAACACATTTGCAGGCTTAATACCCATCTTATCGCGAGATGAAAGGCCAAACAGAACTTTGTTTACCTCGTTAATTTCATCTTGAATAGCAGCGTATTGCGCTTCAAGACTTTTCACATCACTTGGCGTGCGATCAATCGCGGTACGCAAAAGGCCCATGGTTTCTTTTAATTGCTTCAGTACAGTCGTCGATGATAATGCACGTTTTTGCGCATCGTTCACCGCATTACCATATGCTTCAATTTCAGCATACGTAGCACCTTTCAGCGCGCCGTCGTAGATAGATTCCAATACAAATGACGCTGGCTCAGAAAGCGCTGTTACCGTGGAGCCTTCTCGCTTAAATAACGTCGCGGTATAGCTGCCTGGTAGCGCCATGAGTCCATTGTTCTTGCTGTCTTTGTCAGTAAGCGGAATAGTGAGTGAATATTTCATATCCCAGGTAATACGGTGTAAGCCTTTCTTTGTGTTACCTTCTACACGCTTCACTAAGTCACCATCACTGTCGCGTACTTCGACATACACTGCTGGGGCAGCTTCTTGGTTTTCAGCTTCAACCGCTTCCCAGCTTGGATACTTAGGGTACTTTTTGTCTTCTATAAGTTTCTTTTCTGCTTCTTGGCGTTTTTCTTTTGCCGTTAGCAAACTGTCTTTCAAATAGTAGGTGAAAGTTGCACCGTGCTCGGGATTCTCGGCAACAAAGCGATCGTCACCATCAGAGTCTGTGTGATTATCATCTAACTGGAACCACTTAACCGGTCGACTTGGCGCAAACAAAATGGCGTCTTTTTGCATCGACTTCTCGGTTAATGAACGCAGCGGCGCATAATCATCAAGTATGTAAATACCGCGACCAAACGTACCTGCAACTAAGTCATTCTCGCGACGTTGAATTTTCACATCGCGGGTTGAGATGGTCGGCATACCACCGTCTAACTCAACCCAGTCTTTACCGCCATCTACCGAGAAAAACACACCGAATTCAGTACCGATAAACAATAAGTCCTTATTTACGTGGTCCTGTACAATACGCCACACTAAGTGTTTTTCAGGTAAATCATCAGCTAATGAAGTCCAGCTTTTCCCTAAGTTAGTCGACTTGATTAAATAAGGTTTGTAATCACCATATTTATGATTATCAAGGGCAACGTATACCGTATTGGGATCAAACAAGTCAGCGCGAATATCATTCACGTACGAATTGGCTGGAATCCCCTTAATGTCATCTAGCTCAATCTTTTTCCAAGATTTACCACCATTAGTGGTCACTTGGATAATACCGTCGTCGGTACCTGCCCACAGAATATTTTCATCTACCGGGCTCTCAGCAAAGTTGGCAATGGTATGAAACTCTGTCATGGCATACAGGTCCCAGCCGGCTTCTACTGACCACGTGCGCCCCATAAGTGGCGAATGCATGCGATTGCCGTTTTTAGTGAGATCACCCGACACTGCAGTCCAGCTGTCACCGCGATCATCACTTCGCCAAACCCGCTGTGAGGCAAAATAGATACGCGCAGGATCATGTGCAGACACATTAATCGGCGCATCCCAGTTAAACCGCTCTGCTGGGTCTCCTGGTAGTGGCTGAGGCTTAACATACACCCCTTCTCGGGTAGTCGTATCGACACGCACCAAATTTCCTTGCTGCCACTGCGAATACATAATGTCAGGGTTACCAGGCTCTACCGCTGGGCCGTGCCCATCACCGCCCAAGGTTAAGAACCAATCTTTGTTCTTTATCCCCTCTTCACGCATAGTGCGCGAAGGACCGCCTTGGGTGGAGTTATCCTGTGCGCCAGCGTAGATCTTATAAAATGGTTTAGAGTCATCTGGTGCTACTTTATAGAACTGGGTTAATGGAAGGTTCGCCATAAAGCGCCAATTCGCCATTCTGTCGTGAGACATATAAATACCACCATCGGATCCCATCAATACGAAATCTGGGTCGGTAGGATGGAACGCCATCGCGTGGTCGTCTACGTGCTTGCGTTTAGTGTTGATGGGCGTCCACGTTTTGCCGCCGTCATCCGACACTTTGCTGTAGTTACTGGCAATATAAACACGGTCAAATTGATGTTGGTCAGCGAATATTTCCTGATAGTAGTGAGGACCTGTGCCACCGCCTACTTCATCTGACATTTTAGTCCAGCTAGCACCTTGGTCGGCTGAACGGTAGAAGCCACCACCGCGATTATCGGTTTCAATGGTGGCATAAATCACATCTGGGTTCATGGGTGATATAGCCATACCAATTTTACCCATGTTGCCTTGTGGTAAACCTGTTTTAAGTTCAGTCCAGGTTTCGCCTCCGTCGCTGGAAGTATGGATACCTGCGCCTTCGTTCGTTCCCACATAGGCGCCAATTGAACGCTGACGCGCCCACGTTGCAGCATAAAGTTTGTCAGGGTTACGCGGGTCAATAAGTAGTGATGTTACCCCGGTCCATTCGTCAGCTGGCTTAAGCACTTGCTTCCACGTTTCACCGCCATCGGTCGTCTTATAAAGCCCACGCTCGCCGCCGCCACTCCACAATGGCCCTTGGGCAGATACCCATACAATATCTGGATTTGTAGGGTGAATAATAATGTCAGAAACGTGCTCTGACTTCTTCAGACCCATATTCTTCCAGGTTTGACCGCCATCTAACGATTTATATACACCGTCGCCAAAGCTAATGTGACGGCCACCATTATTTTCGCCCGTTCCCACCCAAATAATATTTGAGTTGCTTGGCGCAATGGTCACGTCACCAATGGAGTAAACTGGCTGGTCGTCGAAAATTGGCGTCCAGGTCGTGCCCGCGTTGGTAGTTTTCCACACGCCACCCGAACCCACCGCGGTGTACCATGTTGAGGGATTGTTCTGATCGACTGCGATATCAGCGATACGCCCAGACATGTACGCAGGCCCAATGTTTCTCAGCTCCATGGCTTTGAATGTTGAACTGCTGAAGACTTCATTCTTGTCGTTTTTGTCTGCAAAGGCGGGGGGGCACGCAAGTGCAACTGATACAGCAACTGCCGCTTTAAGAAGCTTTTTCATTATTGTTATCCAGTGTGTTTGATAGGGCTCAAAACCCTTTTTTAATTTGTAGTACTATCACTCTATAGCATTACTAATAAATGCTTAAAGTTACAATGTAACATACGACCAACTGCCCATTACAAAAGTTGAAAATATTGTGCACCGACTTAACATTACTTAATATCTTGATGGTCATTAGCCAGTGCATTTTTTCAAAAAGTAGTTTAGCCCTACCGACTCAATCTGTACATTTATTCAACAAATCGTATATTATCCAATCTGGATCTTTGTTTTACTCTTCAGGGCGTCAGCCTAAGAATACTGATACTGATTCACAGGATTCAAATAGACACGAAAAAGCTTAAAGGCTCGAAGGGAATACATAAAAATAATATGCGGATTAGACATCTAACAATTTTACTCGTCGTTGCCAGCGTTCTACTTAGTGCCTGCACACCTTCACAACCTACAAACAAAATTCTGATCAGTGGTCCTTTTGAACCAGTCAATAACGATCCGGCAAGTACCGGCTACATGTTTACACGAATGCAAATTCTGGAAACTCTCATAGACGTGGATAACCAAGGTCAGCTTATCCCAGGGCTTGCTAGCTCATGGTCAAATGATGAGGACTTTACTGTTTGGACATTTAATTTACGTCCTGATGTGTATTTTCATGACGGCACATTAATGACCGCCGACGCCGTCTACAAAAGCCTTTCGGTCGCGTTTGGTAAACCAACGCCATTTTCAAAAGATATGATCGCCAACATGGAGGTGGTATCAGAATATTCTATCAAGTTCACCTTGAACCAAAGTTACCGTCCTTTCCCTTCCCTGTTAAGTAATTATGCAACTGCGATCGTGGCACCTGCTACCTTCGGCAAGTTCAATCGAATTAAAACCTTAATAGGTACAGGCCCCTATCAGATTACGCACTTTGACCCCCCCCACAATATTACAACCACGCGCTTTGACAATTATTGGGGCGAGCCCGCTGTTATTGAAAACGTTGAGTACGTAACGGGTCACCGCTCTGAAACGCGGGCGCTTATGGTACGAACGGGGCAAGCAGATATTGTGTACAACCTCGACCCTGCCGCGGTAAGCATGTTGCGCACTGACTCTAACGTAAACGTGTTTAGCGACAGGATCCCTCGCACCACTTTAGTTAAGTTAAATAGCGGCCATCCTATCCTCTCAGATGTAAAAGTAAGGCAAGCGCTGAGTTTAGCGATTGACAGAAAAGGCATTGCATCTGGCGTAATGCGTATATCGAATATCTCTGCTGATCAGCTATTTGGCCCAAATATTCGAGACTGGCATATTCGTTCTACTACAGATAATGCTACCAATACTATTTCAATGAGTGACGCTGACAATAATCCAACAATAAATAATAGCGTTGAAAATGGCGACTTATTATTAAATAGGAAAAAAGCGGCACAGCTGCTAACCGACGCGGGATGGTTAGTGGGTGAGGATGGAGTGCGCTACAAAGATGGCTCACCTTTAACGCTGGATATGATTACCTATGCCAATCGGCCAGAACTCATTACCATTGCCACGGCAATTCAAGATCAGTGGGCTAGCATTGGAGTGAAGCTCTCTGTCCATATGGAAAATGTAAGTGCCATTCCTTCAGGGCATGCTGATGGTACATTGCAAACTGCACTTATGGCGCGTAACTTTGCTAACATCCCAGACCCTCTCGGTATAATGCTGGCTGACTTTTCTTCAAAAGAAGGCGGCGATTGGGGGCCAATGAACTGGCAAAATGAAAAAGTGTTTAGCGATTTAAAGACCTTGAGTCACACCACGGATGAACACGCTTACAAATCATTGATATCATCAATTATGCAAGAAGTTCAGCAAGACGTTCCTCTTATCCCCGTTTTGTACTATGTGCAGCAAACGGCGACATCTAGCCGACTAAGAAACTTCAGCTTCGACCCTTACGAGCGTTCTTTTCGCGTATCTCAAATGAGAATAGCCCCATAATAATGAGAAAAATCCTACTTCAACGGCTGCTTCAAGCTGTACTGATGGCGTGGAGTGTAGGCACACTCACATTTATTATAACCCGTTCACTACCTGGAGATATGGCTTACAAAATAGCGGCTGGCCGCTACGGTGACGATGCGGTAAGCACAAGTGCCGCTAACGCCGTAGCAGAAGAACTTGGTCTGCACAGAAGCGCTTTCGAACAGTACGTAAGCTGGATGACTGATTTAGCCTCACTGGAATTAGGCAATAGCTTGGTCACGGGGGCCCCCATTGTTGTTGAGCTACAAAATCAGCTTTCTTACACCCTTGTTCTCGCTGGACTCGCTATTCTGGTATCCGCATTAATTGCGTTTCCTCTGGGAATTTATAGCGGCATCAGATGCGCTCGAAAAAGTGAAAATACTCCTAAAAGCCGTGCTTCTCTTTTTGATAAAACAGCATTAGTGTTTTCCACGTTCGTGCGCTCTCAACCGGTCTTTTGCTTGGGGCTAATTCTCATCTTTATTTTTGCGCTAGAGCTCAACTGGCTACCGGTTGCGGGCTCTTCAGGCTTTGTCTATACCATATTACCTGTAATGACCTTAGGGTTAAGCCTGGCGGCTATATCAAACCGCGTAATTCGCAATAGCACTGTTAATGCGGTTCAATCGGGTTATTTCCATTTCGCCAAGATAAAAGGGTTAAGCGCTCTAGAAGCGTTTAGGTGCCATGCGCTACCTAACGTTGTAATACCTGCTCTAGCCTTCATGGGCATACAACTTATCGGGTTAATTGAAGGCGTAATTATGATTGAAAGCCTTTTTGCTTGGCCCGGCATAGGACACGGACTTTCCCATGCTGTCTTTGCCCGTGACATCACTATGTTACAAGGCACAGCTTTGCTGATGGGCACGTTATTCGTATTGGTCAACACACTAGTCGATTTAAGTCAGTATGCACTCGACCCAAGGGTGAGGGAAAATCTAGGACATAGCCAATGAAGACATTCGCTTTACCTGTTGAAAAAGTGATTGGCTTTTCACTTTTGATGCTGCTCTTATTACTTGCGTTGGGCGAGCCTGTTCTATTGGGAACAAACGGTAATCAACAAAATTTAAAGCAAGTGCTCGAAGCCCCAAGTGCGCAACATTGGTTAGGTACAGATCAGTTCGGACGCGACATGTTAGCCAGAATCTCAGAGGGTCTGCGCATATCACTCTCTCTCGCTGCACTGTGTGTACTAAGTTCATCAATCATTGGCATGCTAACGGGCGTAATTGCAGCGTGGTGTAGAGGTTGGGTAGATACGACGTTGAATTTCATTGCCAATACAATATTGGCGCTCCCCGGACTGGTACTTATTCTTCTTTTCGCGGCGCTAGTACCAGGCTCTTTCATTATGCTGTATTTAGCCATTTCCTTAGTACTGGCTGTCGAGTACTTCAGGCTGGTACGTGCTATCACTCTACCAGTAGTGACAGGCCCTGCACTGGAAAACTCTGCGCTAATGGGTTTTCCAAAACGTTATTTATTTAGTAAGCATATATGGCCCGCCATTCGACTAGACGTGTTATCACTTGCTGCTTTTGGTGCCTCATCCTCAATTATCGCCATGGCATCGGTGGGCTTCGTTTATGTTGGTTTAAAACCACCCAGCCCTGAGCTTGGGCTGATGATAGTTGAGCTTTTTCCATACTATCACGAAGCACCTTGGCTGCTCGCACAACCTATTTTCACCCTATTCGTTCTCGTACTGGGCTTTCACTTACTTTCTGCGAAGAGTGACAAAACACCTCGTTTAAATAAGTTCATTTTTGACAGCAGCAGTAGACTATCAAAGAGTAATGCATTGGAGCGCAAACTGTGAGCCAATACATTGCTATTGAACACTTATCAATTTACGCGCAAGACACCATTATTGTAGAGGATCTATCCCTTAACCTTGAACAAGGCGAGACACTGACTATATTGGGTGAAACCGGGGCAGGTAAAAGTCTGCTAGCGCAAGCAATTATGGGCGACTTACCGTCTGCACTGAAGGTTACGGGAAATGTTCTGGTAAACGGTGTTGATATGCTTCGTGCGAACCGACGTGAATGTGAACAATTGTGGGGGCGAGACATTGTTATGCTGCCGCAAGAGCCATGGCATTCTCTAAGCCCAATGATGAAAATTCGCCAGCAAGTCGCCGAAGTTTTTCGGTTTACATTAGGTAACGGTGCTCGCGAAGCACAAAAGAGTGCGAAGACACAGCTAGACAACCTGGCTCTTAAAGACGACAGTGATAAGGTCCCTTCTCAACTTTCCGGTGGAATGGCACAGCGTGTTGCTTTTGCCTGTGCATCAGCGACTAATGCACCTTTATTTCTAGCCGATGAACCCACAAAAGGGCTAGATCCCGGACGCAAACATCATATTATTGAGCAACTAAAGCAAAAAGCTAACGACGGTACGCTACTTACCATTACGCACGATGTTTCAGTGGCAGAGGCACTGGGTGGTAAATGTATGGTGCTCAAAAACGGGAAACTGGTTGAAACAGGTGATACCCGCAAGATACTGTCCTCCCCTTCATCAAATTATACCAAAGCCCTTATTGCGTCGGCTCCGCAACACTGGACGGCTACAACAAAGAAAACGCATAGGTTTGCACCGCTGGTATCGGTGAATGACCTCACAATTGTGAGAGGTAACCATACACTATTTACTGGCCTTAGTTTTTCTTTAGGGGAAGGCGAAATTGTCGGGCTTTGTGGTGATAGCGGCAGTGGAAAAACGTCTCTAGGTGATGCTCTACTTGGGCTTCTACCCTATCAAGGCAATATTGCGTTTCATACGCTTTTACACCGTTATCAAACCCTAAAGCTATATCAAGATCCCCCCAGTTCATTTGCCGATCACACTACGCTTAAATCATTGATTGATGACGTAATAAAGCTTCACAATGTGTCTAAAAAGCGTGCTGATTTGCTTTCAGCTCAACTAGGCCTTAACCAGCAATTGTTTGAGCGCAGCGCCTCTGAAGTAAGTGGAGGTGAGCTTCAACGCATTGCATTGCTGCGCGCGCTGCTACTAAGGCCCAAGCTACTTATAGCTGACGAGCCAACATCTAGGCTAGACCCCATTACAAGTAAGGCAATTACTCACTTACTTGTCGATCAATGCAGAGAAGAAAATTGCACGGTGCTCTTTATCAGCCACGACAGAACACAGCTAGAAAAAGTCTGTGACCGCGTCATTGACCTTCAGAGTCTCACAACATCAAAAGCCGTTATATAACGGCTTTTGGAAGACAAGATTCAGGGCACTTTCGTGTATTTATACGCAAACCGTAGCCGCGAATGAACTAAAAAGTCACGATTTCATCATCAATAAGATGACCTACAGACTGACTCTGCTCAGCATCGACAAATGCGCTATCAATCGCGCTAAAGCGCGCCGTAGTAACTTTTCGGTAATTCGGGTGTGTATAAATATAAGTTTGCTCTGACTGAAGCGCCTCTATCACGCGCTCAGCTAGCACAGAGGCATCGATTCCCGACTCTACAGCTTTAGTGGCTGCTTGAGCGCCTGCTTTGAGTTTCTCTTTATCAATGCGCTTTTCAGCTGCCACTGCGTACTTTTCCTGCCTGTTTCTGTAAGACTCATGGATACGGGTCTTCACAAATGCTGGACACAATACAGAAGTATGGATTCCAAAAGGTTTCAGTTCTGGTACCCAGCTTTCCGTCATAGAGACAACCGCAGCCTTTGATGCGCAATAGGCCGCCGCATATGGCATGCCCATCATTCCTGCCATCGACGCCACGTTTAGCACCCAACCTCCTTCGCCGTGCTCTTTAATAGCTGGCACGCATGCTTGTGCGCCATAGAGTACGCCCATAACGTTGACGTCCATTACCCAGCGCCAGGTCTCATGCTCCGAATCTTCAACTTTCCCCGGCGTACCGCCAACGCCAGCATTATTGATGACCATATGAACCTTGCCAAACTTCTCTTTGGCGTTAGCTACAATATCTTCCCACTGAGCGTAATCGGTAACATCAAGGGCGCAAGTCAATACATCGAAACCTTTCTCTCGTAAATCATTGCCCGACTCGTCTAATGCAGTATTATCAATATCGCCCATGACGATATTCATACCCTGCCTTGCCAATGCCTCTGCCAGCGCTAGCCCTATGCCGCCAGCGGCGCCAGAAATAATAGCGGTCTTACCCGTAAATTCGTTAGACATCTTACTCTCCTGTTATTGTTCTTGCGCCGCGGGCCCTTTGGGAAAGCCATTTCAATGAGGAGTTTGCAATCGCCTATCTCACTCAACTAGCGCTTATCTAAACACCTAGATTAGGGGTAACAGGATGGGGAAAATACTTTATTTGGCTAATTTGAATAGCTTCATGAAATTAATAAGGCAGGTTAAAAGTAAGGGCGGGGCAAACAAAAAAGGGCAGTGACTAACCCTGCCCTTTGCTTGAATAGACTATCTCTTGCCCGTGGTCAGTTCGTTTACTTCGCCGGCATAACATAAACCTCGCGAACGCAGGCTGACTCTTCTGCGCTTAGGGCAAACAATACCGATTTTGCGATATCCGCTGGCTGAAGCTTATCTTCCTTAGGTTCATCGAAAAATGGCGTATTCACCATACCAGGGCAGATAGTTGTACAGCGGCCACCCCACTCGCGCATTTCTTCTGCGAGGTTCTGACCGAAACCATAAGCAAACCACTTACTTGCCCCATATACAGAGCCTTTGAGAGCTATTCGACCGGCGACCGAAGACGTAATAATGAAGTGGCCTTGCGTATCGCGCAGGTACGGCAATCCGGCTTTTGCGGTATAAAGTAGTCCATTTACGTTTGCGCCCAGCATGCCAACCCAGTCATCTACGTCCCCCTTTTCAATGCCGGCGGCTTTCGCGCCGCGCCCTGCATTGGCGAAAATGCCGTCAATACGACCGAAATGTTCGCTTACCTGTTTAAACGCCTTATCTAACTCATTAAAGTCGCTAACGTCAGCTTTTACAGCGAACGCAACATCATTGCCAAGCTCTTCGACTAAGGCACGCAGTTTGTCCTCACTTCTTGCTAAAAGGGCAACGTTAAAACCGTTATTTACCAGTTGCTTTGCCGTTTCTTTGCCAATGCCGCTGGAAGCCCCCGTTATCGCGATAACCTTTTTATTTGTAGCTGCGGTGGACATACACTTCCTCCTTTTTACTGGGCAACCATTTCACTAATTTTGTTTACGAAAGCTGGAATATCATCTGGGTTTCTACTAGTGACTAGTTTTGAGTGGGTCACCACTTCCTCATCAACCCAGGTCGCACCAGCATTTTTGAGATCTGTTTGGATACTAGGAAACGAAGTGAGTGTTGCACCTTTCGCTAACCCAGACTCCACCAGCAACCATGGACCATGACAGATAGCACCTATAGCTTTAATACTTGCCGCGCTGTTTGCACTTTTGATGAAGGCAACAGCATCTTCATTGGTACGCAGCACATCGGGATTGATTTGACCGCCGGGTAGCACAAGGGCATCGTAATCTTCAGGGTTTACAGACGTAACTTGTTTATCAACGTTAATTTCTTTTCCCCAGTTGTCTTCGTCCCATGCTTTAATTGTTGTCTGATCATCAATAGATAGCACATCAACGTCAGCACCTTGCTCAATAAACTTGTCTCTTGGTTGAATCAACTCGCTTTGCTCAAAACCATTAGTTGCCAAAATAGCGATTTTTTTGCCTTTAAGGTTTTGGGTGTTGCTCATAATGTTCACTCCTTTTGAAAGACGAAATGTAAAACTAGTAAAAGCAGGGATCGCCACACGACGAGAATAACTGTCCGCCTACCACCTTTAGCAAATCCCATCAGGTGAACGCGTTAGTTTGTGCATGGCATAACCTAGCTCTTACTATCTAGCTAGGATGCTTTTGGAGGTGCAAATTACAAACCACCCAAACCAACAAACGTAAGCCATTGAATGAATTACAATAAATGAAAAAACAACATTTTCATCAACATTGATAGCCACGCACATATTCAGATTTTGTGAACGATTTACAGAGCTTCTTTCTCGCTCCTTTTTTAAGTCGATGTAAGCCGACAGCGAAGTTTTCATGTATCAAGCTTTAAGAGTTTTATCGTTTAGGCAAGGTATGAGGACACATGAGCAAGGAACGTTTCAACCACGCTAAATCTGCATTCGAGCTTTCTTTGAAAAGTTGGTGGAGTATTTCAAAGCGTATTTTCACTAGCCTGCAAAAAGACAACATTCCTCTTATCTCCGCTGGCGTTGCCTTTTACTGCTTGCTGGCTATCTTCCCCTTACTAGGGGCAACCATTGCCTTGTATGGCCTTGTTGTATCACCCGACGAACTACAACGCCACATGGCATTGCTGGTAAATGTAGTACCAAATGACAGTCGCTACATCATTGAAGAACAGCTTAAAAATTTAACCGAGAAGTCGAATACTGCATTAGGCTGGAGTTTTTTATTTACTCTGCTCTTATCACTGTGGAGCAGTAGCAAAGGCGCCAACGCACTGATAAAAGCATGCAACATTACCTATAGCGAGGCGGAAGGAAGAGGCTTTTTCAAAGGTATTCTAGCGCGCATTACGTGCACCATATTTATGATCCTTACCGTAATTGTGTCCCTCGCCTGCATCACCATTTTACCCGAAGCAATAAACTGGATGACGTCAAATGCCCTTAGTACCGAACAAGCCATGTGGGTGACTTGGCCAGTTATGCTGGCCCTATTTAATATTGCGCTTTCAGCCCTATATCGATATGCCCCTCACCGAAGAGAAGCCCAGTGGCGTTGGGTGACGCCGGGGTCAGTTTTTGCCACGTTATTATGGGTAGTAGCCTCATATGGCTTTTCGATATACCTCAATGAATTTGGAAGCTACAACAAAACCTACGGCTCCGTTGGGGGAATTATTATCCTGCTCATGTGGTTGTATTTAACCGCGTACATCATTCTAATTGGTGCAGAGGTGAATTCGTCGATAGAGCTCCAAACTACTGCAGACAGTACGGTAGGAGAAGATAAAGCTATGGGCGAAAGAAACGCATTTGTGGCAGATCATACACCGGATGATTTAAGGCACTAATGCTTAAACTATCTGAGGCGCATGCACTATCTAGCAGCGCCTTCCTCACCATCAATTTTTAGCATCTTTACGAGCATTTCTTTTCATTTTACCTATATCAGAATTTGCCTCATATTCGCGCCGCGAAATTATCTTCTCTTTCCTCTGATGTAAGGCATTACCTTGGACAACACCTTAATTCCGCCAGCCAAAGCGCGAATCTCTGTTCCTGTTATTGCGCTGGGTATATACGCAGTTGCGTCTGGCTATTTGATGAGTCTGATCCCACTAATGCTCAGCCATTACAACCTAGACACGGCTATCGCTAGTTGGCTTGCCAGTAGCTTTTACGCAGGATTACTTGTAGGTGCCCTTAGCATTGAACCGCTGGTCACCCGCATTGGGTACAAGCACGGTTTTGCACTGTGTTTAGGCATCCTTGTACTTACTATCGCAGTAATGCCTTTGTTTGCTCACACCGCGGTTTGGCTTGTGGCTCGGTTAGTGGCTGGCGTTGCTGTAGCAGGTGTATTTGTTATCGTAGAGTCGTGGCTTTTACACGGCGACGAAGCTGATAGAGCCAAACGTTTAGGCTTATACATGGGCGCACTTTACGGGGGAAGTTCTTTAGGTCAGTTAGGTATTGGCGCTATTGGCGTAGGCGGCATGCTTCCTTTTGCTGCCATTTTCACCATGTTGATTTTAGCCATTGGTGTACTTTTGTTTGCAAAGAGCGAGCAGCCTGAAGCTTCCCACAGTACGCCACTGTCGCTAAAGCAAATATCGAAACTAAATCATGCCGCAATTATTGGTTGCATAGTGTCAGGCTTAACCCTAGGTGCCATTTACGGCTTAATGCCTCTTGAACTATTAAACCGGGGCATTGCTCATGACGATTTGGGTAGCTTAATGGCCTTAATTATTTTAGGTGCTATGGCAGTTCAACCTTTAATTCCTGCGCTATCCAAGTACTTAGGCCGCACGTTACTCATGGCACTATTTTGTTTACTAGGTGTCGCCGCCATAACATTAACCGCAGCGGTTAGCGGTATATACGCTTTGGGAGCGGGTCTGTTTCTATTAGGTATGGCAATATTTGCCCTATACCCAGTGGCAATAAATCTCGCCTGCGACAAACTCGATGCTAGCTTCATTGTATGCGCCACACAGGTCATGCTTTTCAGCTACAGCGTGGGTTCAGTAGTAGGCCCACTCATTGCCGATAACTTTTTAGTAGGCCCTCAAGGATTGATGGGCTACTTATTTGCGTGCTTACTTGCTACCAGTATTTATATGTTGATAGCCAGTGTTAAAACGAAAGGTCGTGCTATGGCAGGCGAGTAACACACTCGCCTTGTCCATCTTACTGCCCCTATTCTGGGGCAGATTCAAAATACGACACCTTATCGCTTCCCTTTCGCGACACTTTCAGCCGCTTTTTACCGCTTACTGTTTCAAGAGAAAGTCGGTTTGGATAACCTTCCACACCAAATTCTCCGTCACCAAGGTAAACAAGCTCCCCACTTTCGATATGACTCCACAGCAACAGTCTTCCTTGGTAGAAAAGCTGGTTATTCTGCTTGCTGATTTCGATGGTTTCTCCTAAGGCTGCAAGATATTTACCTTCAAAGTCATTTAACAGTTCAAGGGGAACCTGTTGCTTTACCACGGGCAAGCTTTTCTTCCAGTCGAGCTTTTCCACAACCGTTGCAATAACTGTTTCAATAACCGGAATTCGAGCAGGGTTGCCGCCGTTACCGAATATAGCGATACCTCTACCATCGCGCATTGTGCCCATGATTTGCCCTCCTGTTCCCGTGTTTGAACCACCATGAGAGAACCACTCTAGGTTGCCTTTAGCCTCAAGACGCATCCAGCCTAGTCCCCAACCACCTACAACATCAAGGGTTTCAATTTGAGTAGTATTGCGCGCCACTGCTTGCGAGATTACCTTTGTATCATCGCCATTTAGTGCTCTTTGCATTTCGATAATCAATGTTGCCATATCAAGAGCATTACTCCACATTCCCGAAGGCGCGATTTGCGGGCAAATTGGATATCCAGATTGGATCACGCTCAAATCGTCGTGATGAACGCTTGCCACATTTTGCAAAAATAGCGGGCTGTCAGGTTGATACATTGTGGTGTTAACCATGTTAAGCGGCTTAAATAGCATTTCTTCTGCTAATTCAGGCAATGTCTTTCCAGTTAGATCTTCCAGCGCAATTTGCACAATAACGTAGCCACCGCCGCTATACGACCAACTTTCACCAGGCTTAAATGCTAAGCTAATGGGCGAGTCATAACGAGGCACGTTTACTCCGTTTAGGCTATCGATAGCCGTTGGCACAGCATCTCCTTTATAAAAGTCAGCAAACCCACTTTGTGTGGTGCCCGCAGTGTGGCTGAGCAACCGACGAAAAGTAATTTCCTCTGGGTTGGGAAACTGCTCTTTTTGCAGTGTCCAACGGGTGAGATACTTAGCTACAGAGTCGTCTAAACTAAGCTTGCCTTGCTCTTCGAGCATAGCCGCTAGTAGCGCGGTAACCGGCTTGGAAATAGAAGCGGTAGAAAAGGCCGTTGACTGGTTAATAGAATCACCTGAACCGAACACCTTTTCCCCAGCTGTGGCGGAATAGACAACATTGAAGTCGTCGATTACCGCGACGCTTACGCCACTTAATTTGTATTCTTTTAAGAGCTCGTTGAGTTCTGCTTGAGACAACAGTTGGTTGTCATTTGCGTGGGCTATTTCAAGTGGCGCATACCACAATAGTAAAAGGGTAAAAGCTACTAGTTTATTAATGGGTGTCATACATTACTCTCCGTATAAATTTCAGCCAAATGTAGCGTCAATTATTCGGTTTACGGCAACCTATTTCCTGAACTGCATCAGGCATTCCCCAAGTGCATTACTTCGACTTCATTAACAGTTAAAAACTGTGTACTGTGTTAACAATAACAACACACAACACGCCCTAACTTCCCGTGCAAAAACTCAATTGGTTCTACTTAATGCTTATGACAATGCTCATTTGGGGCGTTGTACTTTTGCACGAACAGCCCACCCATTCACCGACATTTCCTTCTCAGGTCAGCATCCTCTATTCTGGGCAAGAGGAAGTACCAGCGGAGAACGACCCTCGATGGCGGGCTCATTCCCAGTCGGATATCGAACTGTCTAATGAAGTAAGGTGGCTCAAGTTCACACTTGCGTTCAACGCAACATCAAATGGGTCACAAGGTGTACAACAAACCGAGAGTGCGCCTAAAGGCTTGTTTGTTTCTATACTTGGCGCGTTTTCTGTTTATTTGAACGGCTATCACATTGGTGATAACGGCATGCCTGCAACAGCCGAGAGCAAAGAATTGCCAGGTGAGATAGACAGTATATTCATACTACCTTCACAGTACCTGAATACTGGTGATAACACGGTGATGGTAAGGCTGAGCAGCGAATTTCGTCCAGATACCGCGCAAAGTAGTGGATTTTGGGTATTTGCAGACGACTTCGAAACTCTTGCCGCCATTAATGAGTGGCGTATACGATTACCCTTAATGATGCTAAGTGGCTTGGTTCTTGTCGCCATGTATTCATTTGTGGTGTACTTTTCATCGCTCAAAGAGCCTGCATACCTGTGGTTTAGCTGCCTATGCACCATGCTGATTCTATTAATCTTGGCCGAGTCATGGCGAGGTCTATTCGGTTACAGCTACCAGTGGCACATCCTTAGAATGGAAATCGTCCTTGGCTTAACCCTTGTTATCAGCCTGGTGCTACCGCTCTTTTTCCTGTCTTTCTTCCGCTATTCAAAAACTTGGTTTATCAGTACCTTGCTTGTGTTGGTTATGGCTAGTTGTGGGGTACTGTTATATTTCGATGGTTACGATTACCGCAGCTTTTTGTTGTTCAGTGTGTCTTTGCTCATTAGCTTTATTTTTGGTGTGGCCAGTATTTATAAACGGAAGAAGTACGCGTGGTTAATGACCATGGGAATAGCGGTATTTGTTTCACCCGTTCTCATAAACCGATTTTCGTTTATGGACCAATATTTCTTTGTTTCGTTTAGTGGCTTAGCGCTTTTATTACTACTCGTGCTAAGCCAAACCCATGCTGAGAGACAGCGTGCACTTACTCAGTCAACGCTTACCACTCAGCGTCTGCAGCTTGAGCTTATAAAAAAACAGCTACAGCCTCACTTTATTCTCAATACCCTAACGGCAATTGAAGAGTGGATTGAAATCGCCCCTAAAGAAGCCATTGGGTTTATTCAGGCATTAGCATCGGAGTTTCGCCAAATGGCCAGCTTAAGCGATAGAGCCTTAATTGCTTTACAGCAGGAAGTCGCCCTTTGTGAAAGTCACCTTAAAATTATGGGATACCGCTTCGACGCCCACTTTTCACTGCAAAAGCCGGAGATGTCAGAATACAAAGGGCAGCAGCTTATTCCTCCCGGAGTATTACTCACCCTCATAGAAAATGCGTTTAGCCACAACAGATACGGCTCGGGAGAGTATCAATTTAGTCTTAGCTTTTCTGAACAGCAAGAGGATGAAGCACAGGGTGTGTCCGTAGAGAATGCCAAGCATGATAACAATAAAAGACCTTCAACTGCCTTGCTGTTTAAAGCTCAGCTTACTCAACACTATTCTTACCAGACGTCAGCATTAGAGAATAAAGAAGGAACCGGTGTTGGCACCAAGTACATTAAAGCCCGGCTCACAGAAGCGTTTGGTAATGACTGGAAGCTAGTGGAATTTATTGAAGATAAGTATTGGGTAACTAAGCTCACATTTCCAACAACGTTCGTTTCGGGTGAGCAAAGTAACGCGCACGCCGAGCAGACCGAACAAATCACCTTACAAACGCTATGATGAATATTACCCTAGTAGAAGATGAACCCATGGTTGCCAAACGACTTGCTCGTTTTATCGACCAGTGTACCGACGATAAAACCACTATTCATCGCTTTTCCAACCTCGATGATGCAGAAGAGCATTTGTCTAACCGCGACACAGACCTGCTTTTTCTAGATTTGAATTTGCATGGAAAAGACGGTTTTTCATTAATTCATCAACAGCTTGCCGCCCCTTATCACACCGTGGTGGTTTCAGCGAATACCGACAGGGCTTTAGAAGCGTTTGAGCTTGGCGTACTCGATTTTATTGGTAAGCCATTTACTCAAGAAAGAATAAGTAAAGCGATGGAACGTTTTTCTCTGCATCAATTCAAGGGCCAATGTCAGCGGTTGTCATATCGCAAAAACAATGTACTCTGTTTTCTTCAAGTTGATGATATTCAATTCATTCAAGCCGCTGGGCACTACAGTGAAATAACCACTAAAGACAATCAAACCATATTGCATGACAAGCACTTAGACAGGTTAATGCAAATTCTACCTCAAGGGTTTATGCGAGTTCATCGCTCTTATGCGTTACCTCTTGATGAAGTTAAACATATCGAACAACATTCAGGCGCGAAGTACATTGCACACCTGCACTCGGGCGCGAGTGTTCCAGTAGGAAGAACTAAATTCAATACGCTGGTTGATGCTCTGGGCCAGTAAAGCAAAAGTAAAAACTGCATACTTTTTTCGTTATTCCGATATCGCGGGACTTCAGCAACCACCTTGCTTCGACCAACAAATGACTTATTTCTAAAATCTGCTATTCGCCACCATTGCCCATGAGATTGCCATAATCTCTGTTCACAATTCGCCCTATTCAGGGTGTTAAATGTTAAGTATCGATACTAAAGCGAGCTTACCTGATGCTATTTTCCAAAACACCCAAACGGGATTACTTAACGCCTGCCAATACTCACAAACCTTTATTTAGGGAACGGCAACATGCAGCCAAGCCGCGTAATCACAGGTTGCTTATCCTTACTTCCTTCCTCTGCTTTTTGCTTGGCATAGTAGTTAGCCCGCTAAGTCGCGCTGAGTCTGGCGAATTGATGTTGCAAAGCGTGGACGGTGAGTCTTCCCCCGCTCTATTGCATTCAACTGACGTGGATTTACAGGTGAATGGCATGATTGCGCACGTTACCTATTCTCAAAAATTCACTAACACCAGTAATGAATGGAAGCATGCCGTTTACACCTTTCCGCTTAATGAAAACGCGGCGATTAACAGTATGGAAATGCTTATAGGAGACAGAATAATCCGAGGGAAAATTAAGCCGAAGGCAGAAGCGAAAGAAGCATTTGAAGCGGCCAAAAAAGCGGGAAAGAAAGCCAGTTTAACAGAGCAACAACGCCCAAATTTATTTACTCAGCAGGTCGCGAATATAGCGCCGGGTGAGGAAATAACGGTGACACTTCAGTATGTACAACAGGTAGACTACTGCGATGGTAAATTTACTTTTCACTTGCCTACTACGCTCACTCCTCGCTATTCGCCCGGCATTTCGCTAAATCAGTTTACCGAGAACATAGAGGCTGAAATATCAGGTAAAGGTTGGGGAGAACCCACAGATCAGGTACCCGATGCCAGAGCTATCACGCCTTATATGAGAGAAGGCAATGGAGGCCCGCAACTTACGTTCAACGCAACACTAAATACTGGTTTAACGCTTAATAGCGTCACTAGCAGAAATCACCGTGTGAATTGGTCAGAATCCACAGGTAATTATCTTGTCACCTTTAATCAAAGCAATATCAAAATGGACCGAGACATTTGGCTAGAGTGGCAGCCTTCGCCCTCTAGTGCACCACAAGCAGCTATTTTCACTGAATTGAAAGGTCAGCATGACTACGCCCTTGTTATGCTAATGCCGCCACAAGTTAAGAGCCAAGATTTACAGGATTTTGATCGCGATATCACCTTCGTTATCGACACGTCAGGCTCTATGGGAGGTCGGCCAATTGTCGACGCAAAAGAGAGTTTACAATTAGCGATAGACCGCTTGAGTGAGAAAGACCGATTTAATGTTGTAGCATTTAACAATGACACCACGCGTTTGTTTGAAACCTCGGTAGAGGGAACAACACGAAATAAGCAATATGCGAGGGACTTTGTAAAGGGGCTGAATGCAGGGGGCGGCACTGAAATGGCACCAGCCCTTAATGCCGCACTTAAACGCACGACAGCTGAAAACTTTATAAAACAAGTTGTCTTTATCACCGATGGAGCGGTAGGCAATGAAGCTGCATTGTTCTCGCAAATAAAGAACGAACTGGGTGATGCGCGCCTTTTTACAGTAGGCATAGGCAGCGCGCCTAATAGCTATTTTATGACCCGAGCCGCTCAATTTGGTCGCGGAAGCTATGTTTTTGTTAGCAATACTGCAGATATTAAACAGCAAATGGATAGCTTGCTTTATAAGTTAGAAAGCCCTGTGTTGAGTGATTTAAGCCTCACTCTTCCGGCTGGCTATGCACAGTCAGTAGAGATTTACCCTTCTAAGCTCCCTGATTTATACGCAGGTGTTCCTTTGCTTTTGAATGTGAAACTGCCTCATAACGCCGGTACAAGCGGAAAAATAACCCTTCAAGGCGCACTAGTAGACAAGCAGGGCACTACTCGCGAGTGGACCCGTTCGGTAGCTATATCGCCAACGTCGACAGGTTCTACTCAACACCTTGGCGTAGCGACTGCTTGGGCAAGAAAGAAAGTGGCGGCGTTAATGGATGAAAAAGCGTTAGGGCGAAATGTAGATGAAGTAAGACAGGATATACTTGCTGTAGCCCTGCCCCATAAACTGATAACAGAGTTCACCAGCTTCGTTGCTATTGAAGAAAAAATAGCAAATACACAGGGCATACCGTCTTCCACCGAAAACGTAAGAAACTTGATGCCACAGGGAACGCAATTCAGACAAATCAGTTACCCCCAAACCGCAGCGGGTGTATCTGAACATGTCGTATTAGGCATGATTGCCATGCTTTTATTGTCGCTTTTTCACAGCGTCGCCTTCTTGCGAAACAAAGGGGGACGAGGTTAGCACCTTAAGCTCATTTCTTTATTTTTTGGCTGAATATTGCTTGGACAAACAATGATTAAATACGCTTTTACCATCATCTTAGTCTTGATCGCCACAGCCAGCTTTGGCAAAGCTGGCTGGATATTATTGAAAGCTGAACTGGCGCAATATTTAATTCAATCTTCGTGGGAAGAAACGCTAGCCACTGGCGCTAACCAGAAGCCTTGGCGTTGGTCTGATACTTGGCCAGTGGGCAAGCTGGTTCATGCCAAAAGCGAAACACAGTTGTATGTACTAGAAGGCGCGCAGGGAAATGCCCTTGCATTTGGCCCTGGACACCACACCGACTCGCCCCCACTCGGACAGGGTGGTAGTGTGATTGGCGGGCATAGAGATACTCACTTCACGTTCTTAAAGAAGGTGAGAGCCAGAGATATTATGCAATTGCAGTTGCCGAACTCACAGTGGGTAACCTATCGGGTTGTATCGAAGACGATAGTCGATGCCGCCTCGGCAATGAAAGTAGATGTAAATGGGCAGCAGCTCTATTTAGTTACCTGCTACCCATTTAATGCGGTATCAACACAAAGTAATTTACGCCTTGTTGTTGAGCTGGTCGAAACTGAAAGCCAGCGAACCTAAATAGGTTCGCCCACATTTAATTAGCCGCTTGATTGGGCGAAAATAAAGGACCAATGCGAACAACCTATCGCGTTTAACCTGTTTTCTAGCGAGTAACAGATTCAATGTGCAGCGAAGAAAACGTGCCGTTCCAGATTTGCTCACCTATGGTGACATTTTCAAAGCTAATATCGTCGGCATTTTCTAGGATAAGAATTTCTTCTGCTTCCTTGATTTTAATGTCTTTAAACTTAACGTTATGCACAGGAGCTGCGTCTGGAGCGTGAATTTCCAAAACCGTTCCTACATTTTCTACCGTTAAATCTTCAATAATAATGTCGGTATAGGTAGCCGGAAAATTACCGTGTAAATTACTTGGGTAGTTTAGCTGGAACCAGAATAAGTGCTTAAACGAAGCCACTTTACTGCCTCTAATTCGAACCATTTCTACGCGCCCGCCTCTGTCTAAGTTGCTTTTAAAACGATATGCTGAGTCTCCCTCATGCAAGACATTGTTCTCGAAAAATACGCGCTTAATGCCGCCAGACATTTCCGAACCAAGACCAATGCCGTCTTCCCCGCCTAAATCATTGTTTCGTGCAACAATGTCTGTGCTAGGTATACCTATATTTCGACCGTCTGCGTCTCTGCCAGACTTAATAACGATACCGTCATCACCGGTTCTAAAGTGATTATCTTCAGCAAGCACAAACTGGCTCGACTCAATGTCTAACCCATCGTTGTTGTACAGGTGACTTTCTACCTTCACTCGTCTTACCGTAGCATGAGACGTATAAACCAGATGATTAACCCAAAACGGGGAATTCAGGGCCGTATAATCTTCAAGCAGCACTCGCTTGGCGTGGAAAAACTGAATAAGCGGAGGGCGCAAGTAATGCCCTTCGCCGAACTGACGCTTCTCTACTGGAACGCCATCAAACCCCATTTTACGAAGCGCATGCATATCTGTATTTTGTCTCTCATACCAGCCAATGAACGCCGATTGGGCATTTCCGTCGATAGTACCTTTACCTGTAATTGCCACATCTTCCACATTTAGCGCATAAATTAGCGGTGAATAGGTAAATACCTCAGTACCCTCCCAACGGGTTTTAACCACGGGCAAGTAGTGCGAAGGGTCGCCGGAAAACAGCAGAGTAGCGCCCTCCTCTAGGTGCAAGTTCACTTTGCTTTTAAGACGAATAGGACCGTCTACTTGCCATGTTCCTTTGGGCACAACAACAATACCGCCGCCGCTGGCAGAAGCCTTGTCAATTACACGTTGAATTGGCGCTCGCGCTGCGCTTAGTGAAGTATCACTCACATCAACCATAAATTTTTCATTTGGAATATTCGGCAGCTGAATCTGATTTACAATTTGCTCAGCAATTTTCCAGTCTTCGCCAGTAGATGCCGACGCATAGGAACAAGTTAGAAGGGTCACAATAAACGCCACCCATCCCAAAGCCCGGCGGTGTGTGAAACGGCTGGGGTAGCTACTCATAGAACGGTCAACATCAGGTATAAAGCGCAGCATAAAAGCTCCATTATTTAAGTCGTAACTGATTACGTTTAAGAAACAAAATATTCACATCACGATAATAATGCCACCGGTGGCATTATTAATCAAAATAATGTTACGGCCCGTTTAACCACGGCACGATTTTTATCTTTCGGATTAGTTTACTTTGCGCTTAAGTGCGGCTTTTTCGCTTTCACTTAAAAAAGCAATTGCCAGCGCATTCTCTTGCGCTTGTTTAATATGAGAAGGCATAAGGCCAGCTTGCTTAGCTGCAACGGAGAATTCGTCATCTAGCTCTACACCTTGAACTGCTGGGTCGTCGGTATTCAGGCAGGCGAGTATGCCGTGTTCCAAAAAGGTTATTAACGGGTGCTCAGTTAATGATGTGACCGTGTTCGTCAATACGTTGCTGGTTAAACAGCTTTCAATACCAATACAGTTGTCGCGCAAATAGTCCATTAGCTTAGCATCATTAACAGCATTAACGCCGTGTCCTATACGCACAGCACCTAAGTCGTTAATGGCTTGCCAAATACTCTGCGGGCCTACTGCTTCACCTGCATGAATTGTGATAGGCAGCCCTTCGCGGCGCACTTTTGTAAAGTGCTCTATGAACATGTTGCCAGGAAAGCCTTTTTCATCACCCGCCAAATCAATTGCAGTTATATGCGCTTTACAGGCCAAGATTGAATCTAGCTCATGCTGACATACTTTTGCGCCATAAGAACGTGACAAAATACCGATGAGATTAACTTTAACATCGTGATTTTTAGCTGCGCTTTTTACACCGTCTATCACGGCCTCAACCACACCTTGAGTTGGTAGCCCGTGACTTTCACCCATAAAATAAGGACTAAAACGCAGCTCTGTGTAGTCAATACCCTGCTTAGCTGCATCTTCTACATTCTCTATCGCCACCCGTTTGCAGGCGTCGAGACTGCCTAACACCTTAACGCCCCAAGTAAGCTTATCTAAAAATGACACCAAATCGGGGGCGATCTCCATTACTTGAACATGCGGTCGCAAGCCCTCTAACGAATAAGCAGGCAAACAAACGTTAAATTGCTGACCAAGCTCCAGAATGGTTTGCAGACGTACATTGCCATCTAAATGACGATGTAAATCAAGTAATGGAAAGTTTCTATTTATCATGGAAATACGATGAGTTAAGGCGTAAGCCCTACTATACCACTTGGCGCTGTAAACCTCGCACTCTTGCAGAAAATAACTTTTTTATAGTGGGACAAAACAGTGCTTTTTTTGAAGCAAAATTTGTTTTAAGTTCGCTCTTGGCATCTAACTTTACTCTATCGATGCTTTTCTTGATTACTTTTCATAATTTTAAGTAGAAACGAGCCAGTTGCTCGTTGGCGTGCGCCTTGTCAACAGGCTAAATACCACCAAAGAGCAACAGGCCTCTTCATTATCACCAAAAAATACTAACAGGAGCACAGTCATGTGCGGAAAATGTATAGAAGGCTGCTATTTAGCAGGCTGGCGTAATGGCGTGTATTCATTCGAACATATGCAAGAAGAACCCGATTTTATGGGGAAAGATGTAAAGGCAGCCCATGGCTTGGTGGAAGCGGTATGCTCATTAGGTTCTTCGCTCTATGAGCTCCACGCACTTGGATTAGCGGACTCGCCAATGATAGCTTGGGCAGGATGGATTTATTCGAGAAACGAATCGCACACCCAAATCGATTTAACACGGCATGACGACGTTCTCAAATATCAGAGGGCCTTACGTCATTCAAAAGAAAGTAAATGGGCTGAAATTAATGCCCTCTACCCGAGCATTGAGAAGTTTTTAAATAACTTAACGCTTCAAGACATTGCTAATACCCTCGATGAAACGCTTCTCGATGAAATTGAGACATGCCTTCTTGCTCTTCATGGTAACGGGTTTTACACCTTTGAATTCGTAGAGTCTATGTTCGCTGCCGAAGGGCTATTCCCCATTATTGAGCTAAGCGATACTGCGAAGCCGTCACTGTTTGTTGACCACGCACTTGAAATATTCTTACTAACCGAACATCTTTTACACTTTCGCCCATTGTCTTGGGCGCTTCGTGTGGCGTTAAGTGTTGACTTAACGTGCGATTTCGACAGCTTTCATATGGCGTGGCGTCGATACACCGCTAACCGCGTGTTAAACGCGCTTCTAATAAATCGCAATTTGAAAGGTGTGTACGCCTTAGCAAGTACACTTGAACTCAATACCGTTCACGCTATATGTCAGCGGAACGTAGCGAATAAACACTTACTTACTCAGCTATTGAGCGTCGTAAACAACTGTAAAGGCGACACTTATATTGAACCTAAACGTCTAGCCGAGCACATCACTTCATTGATCTCAGTGTAAATGCTTACTCCTTACAGTTTGAGATAAGGTGACTTGGTGAATGGTTAAGTACAGCTCGTTATAACAGTCAAATACGTGCGAATCTAACTTAATCATTATTAGACACGATGAAATGTAGTGCTCGATATCATAGAGTTCTTTTGGCATGCCTTACCAAGAACAACGCCTTGGTAAGGCTATTCGCATTACATTTCTTTTTTGAGGGTTTTCGCAACCGCTAACACTAGGTCTGCCGACGGGCGAACTTTGAAGTCTGGGTTAACATAGCTAAACAAAACCTGCCCTTTTTTATTGAGCATGAAGATGCTGGGTGCTGGCAAAACACTATTACCGCTTTCATCTTTTGTTAAGTTAATGCCATAGGTTTTGTACTTTAACTCAGTCACAGTATCTAGGTAGAATCCAACGCCGAACTCACGAATAGTGTCTAGTTTGTCGTCGGATAAAAGCGTAACCAAGAATTCTGTTTCAAGCTTTTGCTCTTGCAAGCGCGCTGGTGATTCTGGTGAAATGGCCAAAATCTGATAGCCCATATCCACCAAGTCTTTTTCAATATCTTTAAGCTGGGCAAGCTGCTCATTACAATACGGGCACCACCCGCCGCGATAAAAAAGTACAATGCTGGGCTTTTGCATGGTAAGCGCTTGTAAGCTTACCGGCGAGCCATCTGCCATTTTAAGCGTTGTTTTAGGCGCCACTTGACCATTAAGCAACGGCGTTACTGAATCTGCATCTTCTGCAATAGTGCCGCGCTCCAAAGCATACGCATTTGATGCGCCTGCTATACAGGCGAACATTAACATCGCCATAGCCACTAGTTTCTTCATTAACCCTCTCCGTTTTCATTTTTGTTTGTTTAGTTTTTGGTTATCCGCGCTTTGCGCGATGTCCAATATGACCGAGAAGCTTCACTAGAAATTTCGCGCACCAATAAATAAACCGACAAATACTTGTATTGGGCGCTACTCACCTACAGCGGAATTTGCTTTTTACTGCTACTATAGCGCCAAAACTTGCTATGCCACTTTTTTACATAGCACACGGGGTTAACTTCAAGCCTCCTAAGAACAAAGCAGGAACACCATGGCTCTTAAAGCGACCATTTTTAAAGCTGACATATCCATAACGGATATGGATCGCAATTACTATAACGACCACAACCTTACTATTGCCCGTCACCCTTCTGAAAATGACGAGCGAATGATGCTGCGCGTGGTTGCGTTTATTGTTAATGCTCATGAACGCCTACAGTTTACCAAAGGGCTGTCTGACGACGACGTTCCAGATTTATGGCAAAAGAGTTTTAGCGATGAAATAGAGCTGTGGATTGAGTTAGGCCAACCCTCTGAACAGCGCATCAAAAAGGGCTGCAATCAAAGCCAACAAATGATGATTTATTCCTACGCCGACAACAGCTTCGACGCGTGGTGGAAGAAAGAACATAACAAGCTACAAACCAAAAAGAACTTATCAGTTTTCACTTTGCCAGAGTCGCTTGCCGCTACTTTGGCCAATGCTGTTCATCGCTCTATGCAAATACAGGTTACTATTCAAGATGGGCAAATGTGGCTAACCATTGAAGGTGCAGATGTCACCGAGAGCGTTGAAGTGTCTATAGAGAAGCATTTGTAATGAAAAAACTCTCTGCCGTTCAACTCAAACAGCAAACACTGGTCTTTAGTGTAGCCGATAGCCTTGAAGCACAAGCGCTTGAAGAGTTAAATGGTATGCAACAATGTTGGTTTGACGTTCAGTATCACCAATTCCCGGGTTCCTTACTGCTTCGCTTTCAATTCGAAAATGAAGAAGCGGTGTCAAACGCTGAGCCCGAGCTAAAGAAGTGGCAGCGAAAATTAAGCGCAGCGCTGCTTAAAAAAGGCGTAGTGTTAAAAGATATGCGCCGGCACCTCGTGTTTACCACACAAGGCCCAGAAGCGTAGCCTTGTCCAAACTCGCTGTACAATATCTCAGCATTCCACATGCAGTTTTGCCAGGTAAATGTTTGGTTATAATCCTTTCATTTTTCGGTATAAAGTCTACTTACACTTTATCAGGTAAGTAGGCTAGACTGGTCTCGTCGAATATTCAGCTTGCCGAATATGACAATAAAACGGCAGGCATTTTGAACGTTTACAATGGATATTTGAACACACCATGTTGACCGGCTTTGAAACAAGCCACTATCCCAGCAAAAGGAGCTTCACAATGAAAACTAAAGCAATGGCGTTAGCACTGTTACTGTCTTTAATGGGCTGTACTGAGTCTAGCGAAGAGACGAAAAGCGAAGTAAAAAAAGAGATGGAAAAAGCGGGCGAAGCGACAGCAGACGCCTATGACAGCGCAAAAGAAAGTGCTGCAGATTCTTGGGATAAAACCAAAGACGCGAGCTCTGAAGCTTACGAAGAAGGTAAAGAAATGGCTTCTGATGCCTTTGATGACGGCAAAGAGATGGCTTCAGACGCATACGAAGATGGCAAGAAAATGGCCTCTGACGCATACGACGCAACGGCTGAGAAAGCAGGCGAATTTAAAGACGCCGCAGCGAAGAAAGCTTATGAAGCTTGCGTAAAAATGAAAGAGCAAATGGGCGGCGACGTTAGCGAGTGCGACGATTAATTTAATCTTCCAGCGAAAAACACATTTAAAAGCGAACCTTCGGGTTCGCTTTTTTATTGCTGTTTAATCAAACAAAAGTGAGTCATTCACGCTATTCACACCCGGCTAAAATCACAGCATCTGGTGTTATAGTTAAAGGTGCGACCCGCAGCAGCGTATTAATACCTAAAATATTGTTTCCTTTGGGAAGCACGGCCACTTCCACTGGGCCCACTTCGCACGTATTTCCTATACGAACCGAGTTTAATTGATACTGAGATATTTTAACGATCTTTCCATTTGCCATTCTGGCAGCAGAGGTTCTGGTGGTAAGAAGCTTTTGATCTTTTGTTAGCGCGTCGAACGTAGCTTGATTGAGGGTTAATAAGCTTGAACCCGTATCTAATAGAAACGAAGCCTTTATGTTCGATTCTAGGGTCGCTTCTAGGTACAGTGTTCCGCCTTTGCTTTGTGAAAGAGGAATATTTTGCTCTATCGCTGACACGGCAGATGTGCACGCTAACCAAAAAGTTAGCAGAAAAAATAAGGGGATTTTAAATTTTACACTCACCGCACATACACCCTTTGTCGACACTTTACATAGGTGTTGATTAACAGCAAGATAAAGACCAAAGGGTAAATGATTGATTTTACCGAAACTCTACAACACCAGACGGTGCCACAGCACCATAATAGTGCACAAAACCATTTACTCCGCACCAACGTTAAACACTCCGTTTTCAACGCAGTAGCTTCTCTTTCAACTGCTCTCCATTCTCTTGATTACTCAAATTCTTTATATCCAATCAGGTGATAGGAATCACCTATCACCAATCGTCATTGTTTAGAACTTTTTCGCTCATACAATGTAGAAAGGTAAGTATGTCAACGAGAGGACACGACATGAAATTACGCTATGTATTGGGTTCATTAATTACGGCTGTTTCACTTGGTTTTTCTGCAAACGCAGCGCAAGCTATGACATCATCAACTGATGAAACGGTTGATGTACAAGTAGTTGATTATTCAGGAAAGCCTCCATTTAAACGCAAGATCGTAAGCTTATCGGTAAACGATGTAGCGCAATTGGAATCAGTAGGGCAAGAAGCTATTGAATACGTAGAAGTGAAAGAAGTCATCATGCGCGGTAAGCCACCGTATCGCAGAGTGACAACCATGATGCCTGTGTATGACGTTGCCCAACTTGAAATGCTAGAAGAGCAAACTGACACGCAAAAACGCGGCACTCGCCCGCCGTTCAAACGCCACTAACAGCGTTTTCTACTACCAACGCATTGCACCAAAGCGATTCACTTTTGCCTGAGTGGGTCGCTTTTTTATTGTGCATACTTGTTTACGCCATTTTCTATTTCGATGTATATAACACGCCCTAGTTAGCGCGTTTTTATTTTAATAACCCGTCACTAACGATAGAGTAGTAAAAAAGCAGATAAACGAGATTATAAATGCAGCCTCACGACCATTCTCCGCTCAGTGATTTTATTGAGTACCCTGAAGAGCAAATGCTTTCCCGAAGCGAAGATTTTTTGAAAACCATGCAGCGCCGCCACAGTATTCGTCACTTTAGTGACAAGCACGTTGATAAAGCGGTAATTGAAAACTGTATTTTGACTGCTGGCACTGCACCTAGTGGAGCGAATCATCAGCCTTGGCATTTCGCCGCCATTCAGTCGCCCGAAGTAAAACAACAAATACGCGAACAGGCTGAAGCGCATGAGCGCGGTTTTTATAATGGGCGTGCGGGGCAACAGTGGCTAGATGACCTAAAACCGTTAGGCACTGACGCAAGTAAACCCTATCTGGAAACCGCGCCTTGGCTTATTGCCGTATTCAGTCAAAAGTTTGGAGAGACAGAAACGGGCGAAAAAAGCCAAAACTACTATGTGCACGAATCGGTGGGTATCGCAGTGGGTATGCTTATTACTTCACTCCACAACGCAGGTTTGGCAACCTTGACCCACACACCAAAGCCAATGAACTTTTTAACCGAAGTCTGTCAACGGCCTGATAACGAGCGTGCTTATATGCTTATTATAGCGGGCTATCCGGCGGATAACGCCACAATTCCTGCACACGCCATGCAAAAAAAGTCGCTTAGCGAAATTGCGAGCTTTCTTTAAATTTAAGAAGCGCTATTGGCCTGGGCGCATGAAGTAAACTAAGTATTTAAAACGGCATAACTAATAAAAGCTTTGTCATAGACATGAGATACGCAGCACTTATAATGCGCCCTCGTTATTAAGGGCTGCGACCTTTTCTTTACGAATTTCGGTCAACCACGTTTAACAGTTCCTCGGAGCTCGTATCCTCATGTCATCGCGTCACGCATTCTCTCCACAACTTCCTTTTTTACTGTTAAGTCTATTAACTGGCCTAACATCGTCGTTTGTTACGCCACTGATGAGCTATTTCCTCATTGATGAGATCAACGTTGAGCCTATTTATATAAGTATTTATATGGTGTCCGTTACGCTATCAGGGTTGGTGATCAGTCAGTACCTCGGGCACTTGGCAGACAAAGGTTTTAACGCAAATCGCCTTTACGGGCTAACCATGATTTGCGTGGGCATTGCCATGGTCGCCTTTATCTTTAGCAAACAGTTTTGGCACGTATTTCTCGCTGGCGTCTTGTTTATGTCGGTGGGCGCTGGAGCCGTGTCTCAAATGTTGACCGTTTCGGGATTATGGGCAAAAAACCAAGACATCGACTTAGCCGCATTTAACTCAAAAGTTCGCGCTGCCATTTCTCTCGCTTGGGTAGTAGGCCCGCCGCTAGCATTTACGCTGGTTGCCAATTTTGGCTTCGCAGCGTCCTTCTCGGTGGCCATTGCATGCGTGATTGTTGCAACGCTTTTTGTGGTGAACGTTGTGCCGCCTCAAAAAGCCAATCAACAGTCTCTCAATACAACGCTTAAAGGCTCGCTATCACTGCCGTTTTGGCTTGTGGGGTTAGCCATACTTGCCGGAATGGCAGGCAATGTCATGTATTTATCATCCATGCCTTTGTACGTAATGAATGAACTGGGGTTGCCGGAAAATTTGCCTGGGCTAATGATGGGGGTTGTGGCAGCACTTGAAATACCTACCATGCTGCTAGCAGCCAAATTAGCCCGACGGTTCCCACCTGCGGGTATCATGGCTGTGGCGTTTATTTTCGGCTGTTGCTTTTACGTTGGCGTGTACTTTTCTCAGTCAAGTTGGGAGTTATTGACCCTTCAAATATTGAACGCGCTGTTCTACGGTTTATATGCTGGTATTGGATTGACCTTACTGCAACAACAAGCGCCCGACTTAACTGGATTCACTTCTGCGTTTTATTCAAACGCCACTCGGGTGGGTATGATGCTAGGCACCATTGGCGCAGGCACCGTGGCTCAATTCTTTAGCTTCAGAGATGCCACTATTGGGTCGTTGTGCATTGCCATATTTGGCTTAAACGTGATGTTAGTGTTCATGTTTGTAAAGCACCGGGCAGATCGTTAGAATCCTGTCTTTTCATTACGCGTACTTTCGTACGCCCAGACTATTTTAACTGTAGCTCCATCTGCACATCACATCTCGCGTAAGGCGATGACGCCCCCTTAATATTCTTAAACCCTATCTTTTCGTACAAACTTACTGCGGGCTTAAGCACCGAGTTGCTCTCTAAATAAAGCCGCTTTAACCCCATAAGTTTCGCTCTTTCAACAATACTTTTACCTAACAGCAGCCCTACCCCTTTGCCTTGAGCTTTGGGAGACACCGCCATTTTGGCAAGTTCAAACGTATCGTCAGTTTGTTTAATAAGTGCACAGCAGCCTATGGGTTCGCCCTTATCTAACGCGATCAATATCACACCCGATTGATTCAAAATGTAGCCTTCAGGGTCGTCGAGCGCTTTAAAGTCGGGCTCTTCGAGCTCCCAATATTTGCTTATCCATTCAACATTGAGCGATTTAAATGCATCGCGATATTTTGGCGCATAATCAACTACCTTAATATCAGGCGAGTCACCGTCTACTCTGGCACTTATGGGGCGATATCGAAGATGCTTTTCAACTACGCTCACCGCTTCCCATAAATCGATACCCGTTTCTTCCTTTAGTTCACGCATGGCAGCGTCTATGGCATCGCACTGCTTTTCCATTTGGGGCACCATCGCTTTCGCTTTGCTGTTTAAAGCCACCAGTGTAACCCGCGAATCGTCGCTCGATTTATAACTTTCAATAAGGTCGCGTGCTTTCATTTCTTTTACGATTTTACTCACCGACACGTGAGAATGATTTATCTCTTTAGCGATATTCACGACAGAATCAGCACCTTTTGACGCGAGCACGTAAAATACTGGAAACCACTTTGGCTCTATCGCAAATCCAAATTTCGCATAAGTATTTTCCGCATCCTTTGACACCTGCGCGGCTAACTGACGTAAGGCAGTACCTAATGCAATATGCCCCAATTCATTAAATGACTTCACTTTACAAAACTCCGTAACCAGTTACGGATATAATTAATTGTAATTGGAAATAAGTCAAACAGATTATTTATTGATCATAAAAAATTGGGGTAGATTACTTCGCCTGGCACTGGCTACACCAATAAAGGCGCCGCCCGTTATACGTTTGGCGTTTTATTGTAGTGGCGCAGACTCTACAAGGCTGCTCTTCCCTGTCGAACACCATAAACCGCGTACCTTCAAAGTTAACGCCTTTTGCTTCAAGCACTTCGCGTAGTTCTGTGTACACGGTATAGCCACCGGTTTCATAGCTGCGTTTGCATATTGCTAAGGTGTGATGTGCCAAGCTGCGTAGCTGCTCATCATCTAACTGAGAGGGTTTAAGTGAGGGGTGAACACCTGCTGCAAACAATATTTCGCTGCGAAGATAGTTGCCCAGACCTGCCATAAAGCGTTGGTCCAGATATAAACCGCTTAGTGCGCGGTTATAAAAAGCTTTTGAACGTAAACGTTCTAATACCAACTCTTCTGTCACCGAATTGTTGAGTACATCGGGTCCAACTCTTTGTAAAAAAGGGTGCTCATGAATAGTTTGCGTTGGCCAAATGCTAATGTCAGACGCACTATATAAAATAGCACTGTGTGTTTCGGTATGAAGCCCTACCCTCAGCTGACGGGTAGTGTCCGGCATTTCGTTGCGTTTACAGGTATGCCACACACCATAAAGTTGGTTGTGCGAATACATAGAGAGACCATTGCTAAAATGGGTAATTAGTGCCTTGCCACGGGTTTCCATACGCAAGACTTTTTCGCCTTCTAACTGCTTAGCGTAGGGTTTAAGTTGAGCTAATCCAAACTCTACTTTTTCTAGGGGGATATCTTTTATCACCGCTTCGACTTTATCTGCAGCGCGACGAATCTCTGGGCCTTCAGGCATGTTGTCTCAAATACCTTTTATCTCGGTTACTGGTTACTTCGCATCATTTTCAGCTTCTTTGCAGCTGAATGATAATGAATACAAAAAAGGTCTGTAGCCCTTTGATGTACTTTAAACCGAAGTTTGTACATCAAAGATCAACAGACCCTATTATTAATCAAAGTTTAGCTGAAATTGCCGTATTTAAACGCTGCGCTGATTAGCCCTTGTTTGGCACAATCAGGTATTTTTCACCGGTCTTTTTAGCATTATAAAGCGCTACATTCTCAGGCTGTAATGCCTCCTCAAGACTCAGTTCTTTGGTGTAAGACGACGCAAAGGTAGTGTTAATTTCCGTAGCAACTTTTTGGTAAAGCTCGCCTACACGCTTCTTATCAAGCTTGCCTAAGAAACGCATTAATAGCCAACCACCAATGCTCCACGTCATGCCGTAAGCGCGATTCAAAATAGTAGGCGAGAAATCTAAGCCACCGTAGATATACACTTGTTTATTGCTGTCAGAGCCGTAAGTGTTGAAGCCTTTTGCATCTTTACTGCCCGACGCTTCCATCATAGTGAGGATATCGCTAACTAGCTCACCGCCGCCAATGGCGTCAAACGCTAGTGTTGCGCCCGTGCTGTCGATAGCTTGATAAAGTTCGGCTTTAAAATTCTCGCTACTTGAGTCGAGCACAATTTTCGCGCCGATCTCTTTAAGTATATCCACCTGCTTTTGGCTGCGAACAATATTTACAAGCTCTACGCCTTCCTCTAAACAAATTTTATTTAGCATTTGCCCAAGGTTTGATGCCGCTGCAGTGTGCACTAGCGCTTTGTGGCCTTCCATACGCATGGTTTCAACCATACCAAGAGCAGTAAGCGGGTTAACAAATGAAGACGCAGCTTGTTGCGGCGTGGTGCTATCTAGGTGAGGCAAGCATGCCTGCATAGGCACACAGGCATACTCAGTGTACGCTGCTCCGGTAAGAATAGACACAGTTTTTCCCATTAAAGCTTGTGCTTCTGGGCTGTCGCCCGCCTTAACAACCGTACCTGCACCTTCGTTTCCGATAGGCAGAGTCTGGTCTAAACGCGACTTAATACGATTTAACAAAGGCTTATGCACCGGCGCAACCAATGCTTTTTTGTCTGCGTCGAAGGTCGCTTTATCCAAGCTTGCCGGGCCAAACATCGGCCACATGTCTGAAGGGTTAATAGGAGATGCTTCCATACGCACAATCACTTCGTGCGGCTTCGGCTCTGGAACATCAACTTCTTTTAACGATACCTGAAGTTCACCTTCTGAGGTAATTAGCGTAAACAGTTGTTTTGATTTATTCATGTGATTATTTCGCCCTGAAAATTAAACGCTGAATGTAGTGCTAAGCTAACACGCCGCAACTATCAGCAATATTTATATTGCGAATACATATGCGTTTCGACCACTTATACACCCAAAAAAATGGGGTCAGAGTACATTTCTCGCACGCTGAAAAATGGGGTCAGAGTACATTTTTGCGAATTTTTCCGCGAAGCAACCTAACGGCTTCACCAAGTGATACCGCCTCTCTCCTAATCACACAACACGCCATGAGCTTTATCAATAAAGTACTCTGACCCCATTACTCAGATGGGTTACACTGCTAAGCCTGTATCAACTTGCTATGATGAATTAAGAAATGAAAAAGTATTGTGCGTATGTCTTACTTGGGCTTGCTGTAATAAGCAATGCTGCGCTTGCTAGAGAGGCACCGTTGGTCTCGATTCCTACTCACGATGCATTTTTTAATGCGATAAAGACCCACTGCGGTAAAGCATTTCAGGGCAAAGTTAGCAAAGACAATGTGGGTAATACGTTCGGTGATGCGAAGCTTGTTATGCACGTAAGAAAGTGCACAGACTCGGAAATTCAAATTCCTTTTCACGTAGGAGACGATGCATCCCGCACTTGGATTGTAACGAAAACTGGCGCGGGTCTTATGCTGAAGCACGATCATAGAAATGAAGATGGCAGCTTTCATTCTTCAACCATGTATGGCGGCCACACCGTAGATGAAGGGTTCCCCAAAGTGCAGTCGTTTCCTGCAGATGTATATTCAAAATCGTTATTTATAGAATCTGGAATTGCAGCATCAACGGATAACGTCTGGCAAATGATGATCTACCCAAGTCGCTTTAGCTATCGACTAATTCGCCCTGCCCGCGAAGTACAGGTAGATTTTGATCTCGAAAATCCCATAGCAACGCCAAGCGCCCCCTGGGGATACGAATAATGGGGTCAGAGTACATTTTCTAATTTAGGAGAGCCAAACAAGCCATTCATTTCATTCTTTCAGCTTGTCCATTAGACCAGTTTTGGTAGGTACAGGGTTGTAGCCTTTACTCAATTCACTCATTTTATTAGAGAGAATATAGAAAGGAATTTGGTGAAATTATGGCAAGGAAACCTCGTTTGGCTCCCGCAGGCTATCCTCAACACGTCATCCAAAGAGGTAACAATCGCTCAATATGCTTTAAGTGTGAAAACGACTACATCGCCTATATTAGCTGGCTTAAAAAGTTCTCTGCAAAATTTGATGTAGGCATACATGCTTGGGTATTGATGACCAATCATGTTCATTTACTTTGCACTCCTAAGCTTGATAACCTTGGCGTAAGCAAAATGATGCAAGCGCTTGGCCGCATGTATGTGAGGTACTTTAACCACAAATATGAGCGCTCTGGAACGTTGTGGGAAGGAAGGTTTCATTCCAGTCTGGTCTCTAACGACGAATATCTTCTCACGGTTTATAGATATATCGAGCTAAACCCTGTAAGAGCGAACATGGTCGAAAAGCCGGTTGAATATAAATGGTCAAGCTACAGAATAAATGCGTTAGGCACGTCTTCGTCACTGCACAGTCCTCATCCTGTATACCTAAATTTAGGAGCTTCAGAAAACCAACGTCTTGCCGCTTACCGCGCTCTGTTCGATGATGAACTGCCTCAAACTGACATTGATAAAATTCAAAGCGGTACTCGAAGAGGACTAGTGCTGGGAAGCGATACATTTAAACAGCAAATTGAAAGCCTGACTGGGCATCGCTTAAAACACGAAGCGTTGGGTAGGCCACCGCAAATCAGTGAGCAGTTAACCGCTGGTTGCTCGGAAATAGCTTAATGTACTCTGACCCCTTTATTTTTAAAAACATCGCGTTGGCTCAACTAGCTCAAACCTGCGAACACTTAACCACAAACTGTTTGGAAATAAGTTAATGTACTCTGACCCCATTTTTTATATCGCGACTTGGAAGCTTATTAATGTACTCTGACCCCAATATTTTGCAGCAGCTGTTTGGTTTTTCGGCGTTTCGCGAGGGACAGAAGGAGGCAGTGGAATCACTGCTTGGTGGAAATTCAACGCTAGCGATTTTTCCCACTGGCTCGGGCAAATCATTGTGCTATCAGTTTGTTGCTACGCAATTGCCACACTTGACCTTGGTTGTGTCGCCACTGTTAGCGCTGATGAAAGACCAGCTGGAGTTTCTTCATAGCAAAGGCATTGCAGCGGCCAGTATCGACTCCACGCTAACGCCCGAGCAAAACAAGCAAGTGATGAACGACGTGCGGTCAGGCCAGTGTAAAATTCTGATGGTGTCGGTGGAGCGCTTTAAGAACGAACGCTTTCGGCAGTTCATTGAGTCTGTTCAGGTAAGTATGCTAGTCGTCGATGAAGCACACTGTATCTCTGAGTGGGGCCACAACTTTCGCCCTGACTACTTAAAACTCCCCGCGTATCAGAAAGAGCTTAATATTCCGTTAGTACTTTTGCTCACAGCTACTGCCACTAAAAAAGTAAAAGAAGATATGGCAGCGCGCTTTGATATAGCGCCAGCTAATATTATCCAAACAGGGTTTTATCGACCCAACTTGAATTTGCATGTTCGCCCTGTACATGAACCATATAAAAACCAAGCCTTACTTGAAGAAATTCAAAAACAGCAAGGCGCGGGTATTGTTTATGTCACGCTTCAAAATAGCGCAGAAGAAGTAGCCAGGTTCTTACAGCAACAAGGGTTTGCTGCAAAGGCTTATCACGCTGGTCTCGACAGTAATGTAAGACAAGGTATCCAGCAAGATTTTATGCACAATAAGCTTCAAGTTGTTGTGGCTACCATTGCATTTGGCATGGGCATTGATAAGTCGGATATTCGCTTTGTTGTTCATTACGACTTACCAAAGTCTATTGAAAACTACAGCCAAGAAATTGGCCGGGGTGGACGAGACGGTAAAGCGGCAAACTGCACGGTTTTAGCTAACCTTGACGGGCTAGTCACCATAGAGAACTTCGTTTATGGCGATACACCAGATAAAAGCGCCATTCAACGCGTAATAGATGATATCAGCGCACAGGCCCCCGCTCAGATAAATTCGGCGGCGCACAATGATTCACCTACCAACGGCGAAAACAATGTTTACCAGTGGGAAACGCAAATTAATAGCTTATCGAGTGCCAGCAACATACGACAGCTTCCGCTTAAAACCCTGCTGGTACAGCTTGAACTCGCCAATGTTATTCGTCCTTTGTATGCCTATTTTGCTGAATATAAATTTCGCTTTATTTCAGAGAAAACCACCATACTCGGCCTTTTCTCAGAAGAACGGACTCGCTTTCTAGACGCCGTATTCACTCATTCAAATATGAAAAAGGTGTGGGGCATTGTAGATTTCGACAGTATTTATCAGCATTACGGCGCAGAGCGTGCCAGGGTGGTGGCCGCACTAGAGTATTTACATGAACACAATCATATTGAGCTTGCATCACGCTTAATAACTGACGTATACCGCGTGGACTACGAAAAACTGCAAAATGCCGACTTAGCTAATAATCTGGCTCACTATTTCGCTGAAAACGAGCGCAAAGAAATAGAACGTATCGCCGCGCTGGTAGGCTTCTTCGAACTTAATACTTGCTTAAGCTATAACTTATCGGCGTATTTTGACGATTCCCAAGCGCCCAATGAATGCGGGCACTGCAGTGTATGTCAGGGAAATGTGGCTAAGCTCAGCTATTCAAACCCAATTCCCACACCGAACCCAGACCAAATATCAGAGGCCATAGCAGCACTAAAAGCACATTTGAGCGGAAAATTTGATGGCCCAATCACATCATCTATTTGCTGTCGTTTTCTAACTGGCATGACCATGCCTTTGTTCACTCGATTTAAAGTGAGACAAGTAAAGGGCTTTGGTTCTTGTGAAAACTGCCGATACGCTGATGTGAAAGCAATGGTAGATGCTATAAATCAGTGAACGTAGCAAATACCCCAAATCTAATTTATAGTGTTGAGTGAATCACAATTAGCAAGTGGTAAAGGAAAATATGACGCTAATTCAGGGACAAGAACATACTCCTAAGGGATCGCTAGTTGTAGTTGGCACTGGAATCAGTGTTGCGGGTCAAATGACGATAGCGACCAAAAGCCACATCGAAAATGCTGACATTGTGTACATGGGGATCATGAACAAAATTGGTGAACACGTGGTCACCAATATAAACCCGAACAGTGTGTCTTTAGACGACCTTTATCAAGAAGGGAAATCTCGCGCTGTCACCTATGCCCAAATGGCCGACCGCATCGTGCAGTCAGTTGTTGAAGGTAAAAAAGTGTGCGTGGCTTTTTATGGTCACCCAGGCGTATTTGTTACGCCTTCTCATGAGGCTATTCGCAGAGTACGGGAACTTGGCCTAGATGCGCAAATGCTCCCCGGCGTGTCTGCAGAAGACTGCTTAATTGCGGATTTGGGAATAGATCCCTCTCGCTTTGGCTGTCAGTCTTATGAAGCAACTCAATTTTTGTTTCGCGATTACCGAATTGACCCTCACATGACGCAAATCATCTGGCAAATAGGTTTAGCCGGAGAAGCAACGCTAAGCGTGTTAGATGCTAATCACAGTGAATCTGGGCTTGCCATGCTGGCTGACATTCTAGCCGAGCACTACCCAGAAGATCACGAGCTGATTATTTACGAGGCAGCCACCCTGCCCCTTTGCGAGCCAAAAATACAAAAAGTGTTGCTTCGCGAATTACAGTTCGCCAAGCCAACATTAATTTCGACCCTAGTTGTACCCTCACTTGGCATGCCAGCATACCGTCAGGATCGTTTGGCAAAGCTAGGTTTAACTGAGCAGCAAGTTATTAACTTTAGATCTCCAAAAGTAAACTAAAAGGAAAAACGACATGGCAAAGAAAACAATTGTAGATTTCTTGGTTGAGCTGGACAGCAACAGCAAACTAATGGATGCGTATAAAAAGGACCCTGTGGGCACTGCAGAAAAGTACGGTTTATCTGGTGAAGATCTTCAGCTAATTAAAGACCAAGACTGGGACGAAGTAGCCAAACGCTTTGATGATACAAGCAAAGCTACCCGCGTAATTAGCTACTAGTCGTTATCTTTTTAAGCTAGCTGAAGTAGAAAGTGAAGCGCCGTTTGAAATGCATCTTCGCTATCGTTTGTTTTACGATGGCGCTTCCTACTTTTGCATTTTTAAAAGAACCACTTAACACCACATCATCAGTCACTACGCTAGACGAACTGAAGCAGCGTATTCAAAACAATGATGAGTCTGTAGAAACCACATTCACTGAGCTAGGCTACTTCTTCGACGCCCACCCGAACGCTTTTCAGCAAGCCCGTTTATTCAATCTAAGAGCTTATAAGCACATACTTGAGCAAGACCTTGTTGCGGGGTACGAAACTCTGTTGGAAGCCCGCAAGCTTGCGAAAAAAGGCGGCAACACCATGGCGCTGGCAGAATCTTTTCGCTTAGAAGGGCTAATTTTGGACTTGTCAGGAGAGCATGCTCGTGCACTCGAAGCGCTCAACAAATCCCTTGCTGCTTTCACTGAAGTAAATAGCGATAACGCCTTGCTTGTATATAGCGCTATGGGCAATGTGTACATGTCGCTGCAAAACTACGAAATGATGTTGCAGCTAGGTCAAAACTTCCTCGCCGCAGCCCAGCGTTTAAATGATAAAGAAAACAAAGCCATTGCTTACTTTTTCCAAGGTTACGCGCAAACGGAACTGGGGGACTATCAAGACGCTAAAATAAGCCTTCTGCTGGCAGAAGAATTGTTCAAAGAGGTGCACTACCCCTTTATTGGTATTGTTCATACCAAAATGGCTGAGCTACATATCGCCCAAGGCAATTTAACTGAAGCGCTAACCATGTTGAACCGCGCTGCGGAATCAGACCGCAAAGTTGGTTTTAAATACAACGAAGGGTCTAGACTACTGCGCTTGGTCGACATCTACATTAAACGCAATCAAATAGACTTGGCTATTAGCGAACTTGAAGGTGGATTAAAAAAAGACGCCATAAAAAACGACAAGTCAGTGGTGCTAAGCATGTTGGAAAAGCTCATTTCACTCCTTGAATCAACCAACAATTTTGAAGCCGCATTAGAATATTCAAAGCTATACACTAAGACTTATGAAGAGAGTTTTAATGAACAGCAATCAAGATTGTTAGCCCTTAACCGCGTGCGACTTTCTATTTCCGAAAAAGAAGAAACCATCAAGCTTCTAGAGAAAGACAACCAGCTAAAAGAGCAGCGTAACCTTATACAGAAAAAGCAAAACACGTTTCAGCTGTATTTCATCGGTTTCGTGATCCTTTCATTAGGCTTAGTCGTTGGCCTATGGCTTAGAACTCGCCAACAGCGTAAGGCGCTCGATGCACTTACTCAAGACCTTCAGAAAGCAACAAAAGCAAAATCTGACTTTCTTGCACGCATGAGTCACGAAATTCGCACGCCGCTTAACGCCATTATCGGCCTGACCAAGCTTTCGCAGCGGGCTGCAGAAGATAAAGATCAACAAACGAACCTTATTCAGATAGAAGGCGCGTCGCAAACCCTACTAAGTATAATTAACGACATACTCGACTTCTCGAAAATAGAAGCGGGCAAGCTTGATATTGAATCGACGCAATTCAATTTAGACGCGCTAGTAAACCAAACCATTAGACTGCATTTAGGGCGCGCTGAGGAAAAGCACATAGAGCTTATTCAGCATATATCACGTGACGTACCGTTAAACCTCATCGGCGACCCGTTACGCATACAGCAAATTCTAAGCAATTTAGTTAGCAACGCTCTTAAGTTTACCGAGGATGGACTGATTTCGGTTAGCGTTAGATGCACGCATAATGTAGAAGACATTCAGCTTGAATTTGAAGTTAAAGACACAGGGATTGGGCTAAACAGCACGCAAAAGGCATTGCTATTTCAACCATTTAACCAAGGTGATGAGTCTATATCTCGCCGATACGGCGGCACCGGCCTAGGCTTAGCAATATGTAAGCAGTTAGTCACATTAATGGGCGGAGAGATCTGGGTTGAGAGCCAGCTTGGAAAAGGCGCAAGCTTTCATTTTACCGTAACCGTTAAACAGGATGCTTCCCAACAAATTGTATCGCCGTCTAAGCAACTTTCGTTACTTAAGGTGCTTATTGCTGATGACATTGGCGTGTCGCGCGACGCTATTATCGAGTCGCTATCAGTGGCTAACATTAAAGCAGATGTTGCGACCGGCGGTAAAGAAGCCGTAGCCAAAATGCGTGCTGCTGTGGGAAACAGCGCGCCTTACGACGTACTTATTTTAGATTGGAATATGCCTGACATCGATGGATTGGAAGTCGCAGCCATCATGAAACAGGAATTTTCAATTAAGCCACCGAAGGTGATAATGCTGTATGCATTCGAGTCGCCTCATATGCGAGAGCAGGCGAACCAACTAGGTATTCGAACCTTCATTAAAAAGCCTTTTAGCACTAGTGAGCTTGTAGATAAGCTACAAGAGCTTTGCTTAAACGTGAACACAAGAACCCTACCAGCAGATGCTGCGCCTGTGCCTAATCTGCGCGGAACGAAGATCCTTTTCGCAGAAGACAATACGCTGAATCAAAAAGTAACCCTTGGTCTGTTAAACGACACCCACGCGAATATTGAAGTGGTTAGCAACGGCTTTGAAGCCATAAAAGCCTTACGTGAAGATAACAGCTATGACGTGGTATTGATGGATATTCAAATGCCCGTTATGGACGGGTTAACAGCAGCTAAAAAAATCAGAGATGAGCTGAAGTTAACGTTGCCGATTATTGCCATGACGGCTCACGCAATGCAGCAAGACATTGACAAGAGCCTGGCAGCGGGCATGGACGGACACATCAACAAACCGGTTGACCCAAACCGCTTCTTTGACGTGCTTGTTGAAGTGCTAAATAAGGGAAAGTCGACGGCGACCACTGAAGTAACCGGCGGGCCATCGGCAAACACAATACCGCTGAGCTTTATAGATAAATCTCAAGCCATGCAAGCAATGTTAAATGACGAGACTTTGTATAAAGAGTTACTTAATGACTTTGCAGCACTTAACAAAGAGCTAGATAACCTTCGAAAAGCCATTAATGAAAAAGACTATACTTCTATTGTTCGTATCGCGCATATCTACATAACTGCCCTTCGGTACATTGGCGCTTACGCCTTAGCTGAGCTAGCTGCAACGATTGAGCTAACGATAAAGCGTAATGAACATGAAAGTGTAGCTAGTTTTAGCGATCAGTTAGAAGCACTTTACACAGCATTGGTAGAGATGAATGCGAAAGTTGAGGGAATGGTGAAGTAAAGCCTTTCAGGCTGGGAGAAGGGAAATTAAGAAAAACAATGCCCGCACACTAAATGCAGGCACAATTAAATAAACTGAAAATAAACGTTGAGCCAACTGATCTCGATTATTACTCGTCTGACTCTTGCGAGGCATACTCATTTTTCATAAGCCACGCGTACGCCGTTGTAAAAGCGGTTTCTTGAAACTGTTTTAAACCTGTGTCAGAAAATGGCACTGCAAGCGGATTTCTACGTAGTGATTCTTTAATATCCGTTGGGCTAAATATTACAACTTGAAGCCCTTCAATCAATTCAATGGCAGCCTCTAGCTTGAAGCCAATTGCACTACCTGCAAATTTACCTTTGCTTTGACGCTGACGAATTATCACTGCATCAATTTTGTAGTCTTCTACAAGTTTAGCGAAGGTACTTTGGAAGCTCTTTAGCCCCTTCGCACTGGTATCGGCAAGCGTTAAACGGCGCGTACGGCAATCTGGCAAATGAAACAAGCCGTCTGCTAGCGACACCAAACTAACAATTGCTTCATTACCTTTTAAATCTACACCACAGACTTTCATATTAATTCCTAATTACGTTTGTCCGGCATTATAACGTGTTTAACAGCATTTGAGTCATTCAGTCGGTAAGCTTCAACCTCTTAACAGATGTTTTAGCTTAGTACCGACTGAATTGTGTCTTTTGACAAGGGCTTTACGAAATGCTGATCGAAGCCTGCCGCTTGGGAGTCCTCTACATATTTCTCTGAGCCCCACCCGCTTTGAGAATAAAACTTAACATTTTCTGATTCCGGCAAGGCTTTAAGCATTTTTACTAACTGATAGCCGTCTATGTCTGGCATGCCGATATCAAGAAATACAGAGTGAGGTTTAAAGGTTTTAAATGCATCAACAGCTTCTTTCGGAGAAGTAATGCCTAAAGCAGTCACACCCATAGACTCTGCCAGCAGACAATAAGCGTCAATGAGATCAGCATTGTCGTCAACGAACATGACTTTACTTCTGCTTTGTATAACAGGGTCCAGTTTTTGATTTTCAGATTGCTCGTAGGCTGTTTTAGAAATAGGCAATCTGACTTCAAAGGTACTTCCTCGATCAACACCTTCGCTCATCACAGACACTTCACCATGATGTAACGCAACAAGCTTACTCACTAAAGTTAACCCTATACCAAGACCGCCTTTAGTGTGAGTAGAGTGCGCTTCGATTTGGGTAAACATATTGAAAACATCTTTTAGCCTATCCTCGGGTATTCCCATGCCATTATCTTTAACAGCAACAACAATCATGACCCCGTCTTTTCTGATCTCTACGACTATCTTTCCTGATTCTTTCGTATACTTAGTTGCATTGTGAATGATATTAGAAAAGATTTGGCTTAAACGTGCTTTATCTCCGTATACTGTCACATCCTCTTCAAGACAGTTTACCGTTATATCATGCTTCTTCGCTTTTACTTGTTGCTCAACAATTTCAAGAGAGTCTGAAAGCACGTCTTGAATTTTCAATCTTTCAAATTCAAGTTTAACTTTCCCTCGCGTGATGCGAGACACATCCATCAAATCATTGATAAGTTTAGACATATATTCAGCTTGACGATTAATGATAGCTGTCACTCTTTTTCGCGTTTTTTCATCATCAACCGTTTCTAGAATACTTGCCCCAGACATAATAGGCCCTAACGGATTTCGAAGTTCATGGGCCAATGTAGCGAGAAATTCATTTCTGTAATTATCTTGTTTTTCAAGCTCTTGAATACTGATATGCATGCGCTCTTGCACATCAAGCGCGTAAACAAGAAACATTCTATTTAACCGGTTTGCGGTGTCGACGTCCGTCTTATCAAACGCTGTTGAGCGCCCTTTAATTGTACGGGTATGAATAGTGAAAGATGAACGGGGCTTAAGACGCTCTGCTTTTGGTGCATCTTCCGATTTCTCATCTTTAGCGCCTATCCACTTTTGATTTCGATGGGTTTCCTTCCTGAACCAAGCAGTAAAATACTGCTTCTTTTCAAACAGTGGGATGATCATAATACCCGCAATACCATGTTCTCTGGCTTCAGGGTAATCGTGATAAAGGGAATCGTTAGTGTAAGGAAAGCCGCCTTCACTACTTGCTTTAGAAAAAATGTCTTTGATGACTTCTACCGGTAAAGTAGAACCGAGGGTAATAGTCTCGTACTGTGAATAATAAACAAACCCTGAGCTATTAAGCGCGTCTAAAAAAGCGCGTTCACCGCTCTTGACTACACGGCTAATAGGATTTGCTGGACCGATTCTATCCAACATCGCATCAACCGCTTTATCAGTAACATGCTTTTTGCGTTTCGCAATTTCTTCTTCTTTCGCTAACAAATGCCAGCTGAACAGTTGACTTAAATTCTCACATTGCAGTCGTACATTTTGTGGAATATAACAAGCCTCGCGATGGTGGCAGGAAATAAGCCCATACAACTCTCCATCCGTTACTAACGAAATGGAAAATGAAGCACGTAAACCTTGATTTCTGATGTATTGAAGATGAATAGGTGAAAATGTGCGCAACAACGAACGAGTGAGGTCTAGTCGCTCTCTTTCCGATTCTTCGACAGACGGAATCAACCGAGATGCGGGTAACTCTGTGTCGGGAGTAAGCCTCACCCAATTCGTCTTATACAGCTCTCTGGCTTGTTTTGGTATATCCGACGCGGGAAAATACAAGTCTTGATAAGATTCCATGTCTTCAGACTTGGCTTCCGCTATTACCTTCCCTGAGTAGTCCTTATTAAATTTATAAAGCACTACCCTGTCCATGTTAGTCAGATACCTGATGGTTGATACCATCTCTTGAGCCATCTCTTTCAACGATGTCATCTCTTTGAAGCGTGGAGCGATAGACATTGAATAGAGCTTAACAAATTGCTCTGCACTGTAGGTGTCTCTAAATTCAGTTGCTGGCTCAAGCTCAACCACATAGTGACAACCTGAATCATAGACTACGGCTAAATAATCTATTGCCGCACCTTCCTTTAAAAGCGAAGCTTTAAGATGCAGTTTAATAGGCAGTCTTATCTTACTCTTAGAAACTCTATCAAACGTTTCTTCTAGGAAGGCGCGCTCGTCTGTATCAGAAGAGAGTATATCTAAAAAACCTTTACCTATGATCTCGTCGGCAAATATCGTGTTGCAGTTCTCACTAACAATCGAAACCTCTAAATCTTCGTAGTTGAACGCGATGAGAAAACCATAACTTTGGACACTTTCGGGAATATGTATAGGTTCATCTTCACAACGTTCAAAGTTAAAGTTCTGAGTCGATTGAGTCATAGAGTTCCTAAGGTTTGTATCAGTTAAGTCGCGCTGGCTATAATCCGCAACGTATCATATCGGTATATAGATTTGTAATGCTCGCTATGCGATTTGGGTTAATTTAATGTTCGCTTACCGGCAATTTTAGAACACAAAAAAAACCGTGTTCAAGCAACCACTGTTCCTCTTTACGCAGTTTTAAAACTCTACTCATCATTCAAAAAATCGAGCTTTATCAGCCTTCCGCCTTCTTTATCTTCAAGCACATAGATATTGCCCTTACTGTCTTGCTCAACCTCGCGTACTCGCTTGCCCCATTCATAGCGCTCTGCTTCTTCCACCTTCCAGTTGCCTTCATCGTCTTTATTAAATGCAACTCGAACCAGCGCTTTTGAAGACAAACCGCCTATAAAACCATTTCCCTTCCAGTCACTAAACTTATCGCCTTTGTAAATGATAAAACCGGCAGGACTAATGGCAGGCACCCATGCCAATTCAGGCGACTTAAAGATGGGGTAGTCTTCGTGGTTAGGAATTTTCACGCCTGAGTAATGGTCGCCCTGCGACACTGCTGGATAACCATAGTTGCGACCTCGTTCAATAATATTAAGTTCGTCGCCATGGCGCGGCCCCATTTCATGAGCCCATAAATTACCTTTCTCATCAAAATCGATGCCTAGCGGATTGCGGTGACCTAATGTCCAGATTTGTTCTGTTACGTTGCCTTGACCATAAAACGGATTATCTTCAGGCACGCTACCGTCGTCGTTTAAGCGCAGCACCTTACCTAAGTTCATCGCCATGTTTTGTGCTGGCGTGAATTTCTGGCGCTCGCCCGAGGTGATAAATAAATGGCCATCAGGTGAAAACGCCATGCGGTGAGAGTAATGCCCATTCCCCGTCACCTTCGGCGACTGACGCCAAATTAGCTCTCTATCAGTCAGCTTCGCGCCACTATCAGATAAGGTAAGCGTGGCTCGCTCTATCACCGCACCGCTAAACGCATCGTCTTTTTCATCTCGTTCAATGTACGAAATATAAATGGTGTTATTCGACGCAAAGTCAGGGTGAATAATGACATCACCTAAACCGCCTTGCCCGCGCGCAGTAACACTTGGCACATTACTAACAGCAAAACGCTTCTGCTGTTTTTCATCAAGCAGCCATAGAGTGCCAGTTTTTTCCGTTACCAAGCTGTGCCCGTCTGGCAAAAATGTCATGGCCCAGGGGTTATCGAAGGACGCCTGAACATTACCCGTTACAGTAGTGCCCTTACTGCCCTTCATTTCAATTTGTTCAGATGTGTTCGACTGAGCAAAGGTAAAAAAAGAGGTGGCAAAAAGCGCAACCAATAGTGCGGCTTTCCGACGCTTGCTGGTTTTGTGCGTGCTTGTTGTTTGCATTAAGTTCTAGCCTTTTTGAGGGTTTGCGTACTGCTGGTTGCACGTTAAGAAGTTAATTGCACGTAAACGGGCGGCGCAAAGGGTTTCAGTTAGCATTGGTTACGTAGATTTAATTAAACAGGTTTATATTATCGACTTGGTTTCGCTATTCGTGTTTGTGAGTCGTGCGCGCTTTTCCTAAACTTTCTTTAATGCAGCGACACTTTACTAAAATACCGCCTGTGTTATTTTCCAAAAAGTTTTAGCAACGAAGATAAGGAGGTGATCATATGTCTAGAGTTAAGGTATTTGAACAGGCAGCTATGAGTGAGGGTCGTTCTAGCTAACCCCTTTTACGCAATTGCTCTATAAGGCTGCCTAGTCAGCCCAGCTCGGAAAGCCGCATCACGTTGCTGATTGCGGCTTTTTTACTCCCTCTACAGAATCTAATTACACAAGGCTAAATTTCTCGTTAGTCGCGCGTCAAAACCTTTCTAATATTCATAAAAACACATTAAAAAGATGGTAAATTGATCAAATCGTAGAAGCCGCGCTTAAAAACTACGTAAATTAAACGCTGTTACCTTTCCTAATAGAGTCACAAAATAATAGTACGTTTAACACGAGACAAAGTGACGAGCGTTGAGGTTTTGCCAAGGAGTAAAAAGTTGTTCAGGGTTGGACTATTCATTTTAATAACATTAGTGAAATTTGCTCATGCAAGTTCGAGTGGCAGCAATGAGCAGAATAATGTTTTGGCGTTTCACGCAGACAATGCATTTCTTACTGAAAGGGTAAATCTGCAACGCAATCCCTATTCTACTTCTGTCGATACGGTACAAATGCTAGTTGATGAAATAGGGTATACAGATCCCGTGCTTCATGTTCCACTTGTGCGTTCTTTTGCGTATATGCAGCATGGCGAAAACATTTGCGTACTTAATAAAATAAAAGCACCTGAACGCGAAAAAAATCACCTTTACTCATTACCGCTTAGCTTTTTCCAGACACAGCGTTTTTACCAACTGGCTTCACTGCCACCAATAGAAAAGGAATTTTTAGATGAAAAAGACCGAATACTGAGCATATCTCGCGTATTAGAAGCCTTTCCAGACTCTTTTATTGTGTTACCAGAAGAATACTCATTCGGTGAAAGGATAGACGACGATCTAAAGGAAGTTAATCGAGAGCAAATCCTTCGTATAGCAAATAATATTTATTACTCTCGCTTTATGGAAATGTTTTCAAAAGGAAAGTCTGATTTTGCACTCATTTTTCCAGCAACTTTATACAGAAGTTTTGGAGAGAACATGCCTATTAAAGTACGCAGTTACTCTATTGCAGATAACCCTGACTATGTATCAGGCCACGTTATCTGCCCCAATACTCCTCAGGGTGCAGAGCACATAAAGCGTATAAACGCTGCAATAAAACGCATCTATTTAACACCTGAGTTTATTAATGCTCATACGCGCTATTTGCCCGCTCAGGACAAACAAAACTTGCGAACTATCATCGAGCAATCTATTGAAAAGTTAATGCTTGCCAATTAATGACTTGGTTATTTTTTGACAAGTTTGAGTGACTATGACAGCTTAGGTAAATTCTATTATAAAAAGAAACTCGCGCCTGATAGCGGGAAAGGGAATTTCAAATGTATCAAAAGCTTGCCTGTGTTTTTATCTGCGCCTTACTTGCTATTAGTCTTAGCTTTCATGTAAACGCCAAAGTACGTGGCGAGGCCGTAGTTACAATAATAAAGTCAGAAGTTTTGAATGAGTCGCGAGAACTGCTTATTCACTTGCCTAATAACTATTCCCGCTACAAAGACACCACCTACCCAGTTTTATATTTGCTAGATGGACAGCGTAATTTTGCCCATACCGTAGGCACGCTTGATCTGCTAAATCAGTCTGGAATGGCGCAGGAAATGATTGTTATCGGTATTACCAACACCGAGCGCACGCGAGACTTCACACCTACCTATGATGAAAGCTACAACCAGTGGGGAATATCTGGTGGTGCCGACAACTTTTTAGACTTTCTAGAAAAAGAACTAAAGCCTTACGTAGGGGCAAACTATCGCACCAATAACTACGCGATTGTTTCTGGGCATTCATTAAGCGCCCTTTTTACCTTATACGCACTGCAAGAGCGGCCTGAACTGTTTCAAGCTTACTTCGCATTTAGCCCAAGTTTGTGGTGGCACGACGAAGTGGTATTTCCAGTGGCAAAAGCGTTCTTTGCGTCAGATAGCGACCTTAACAAATACCTTTATATCAACATGGGTAACGAAGGTGGAAACATGCTAAGCGCATACGAAAGTTACGCTGAACTGCTAAATAGCAGCGAACGAAAAGGGTTTACCTTCGACACGGAGCTAGACACATCTGAAAGCCACAATACGACTGCGCTTGCAGGTATGAGCTTGGCGCTTCAAAAGCAGCTAAATTCGTTACGCCCAACAGGTGCGATAATACAAGAAGGTATTCCTGCGGTAGAGCAATACTATAAAGACCTTTCTGCAAAATACGCTTTTGAAGCAAAGCCAGAATATAAAGCAGTAAACCACGCGGGTTATGCGGCGTTAAACAAACAAGACTTTGACTCTGCCATTGCAATTTTTAAGAAAAATATAGCTCGCTTCCCCAACAAATCTGATGCTTATGACAGCCTTGCAGACGGTTATGAAGCTAACGGCGATTTAGCCATGGCACTTGAAATGCGAGAGAAAGCGCTAGCAATGAGCTATAAAGAAAATGTTGAGAATGGTGCTTTTAAAACGCGGTTGGCGAATTTGCGAAAGAAGATTGCGGAAGGTACGGACGACTAGCTATCAAGTGCCTGAACTAGAAAATCGTCAGCATTGACCGAATAATAGTAGGAACTTACTCTGGTACGTTCACTCGTAATGGAATACACATAATGACATCAATCAAGCTCTTCTCCTCTTTAACACTTTCGTTTTGTTTAGCTTCGTTATTGGGCTGTACAAAGCCTGAACCCCTGCCCGCCTCCCCTTCTGCTGCCGCAGAATCAAAAGAAGCCAACCTTTTAAAAACTGGGCTTACTGAACGCATTCGAATTGAAGGGCAAGAGGTTGATTACCAATCTTTAGAGCAAAGACAAGCGCATTATGATGTACCTGGTGTGTCTGTCGCGTTTATGAGAAATGGGCAAATAGCTTGGACCATGCAAAGCGGCGTTAAAGATTTGACTTCTGAATTGGCTATTGATGAAAACACGGTGTTCCAAGCAGGCAGTATTTCTAAACCCGCATTTGCGGCAGTATTGATGAAGTACCGCGAAGACAACCCACTAGATTTAGATGCAGATGTTAATACCTTACTCACCAGCTGGCAGTTGCCTGAACATGAATGGACAGGGCAAGACACTGTTTCTTTACGCAGATTATTAAGCCACACGGCAGGCACCACAGTACATGGCTTCCCTGGTTACGCAGCGGGCGAACCAGTACCTACTTTGCAGCAGGTGCTAGAAGGTGTATTTCCCGCCAATACCGACGCTGTTGTTGTTGATATTCAACCTGGCACGCAAATGCGTTATTCCGGTGGCGGCACTACGCTTGCTCAGCTCACCTTGCAGGACGTAGCTAATGAGCCCTTGCCAACTATGTCACAACGGCTTTTGTTTAAACCTTTAGGCATGACACGTTCTGGCTTCGACCAGCCCATATCGAAAAAACTATCGAACAATATGGCTACGCCTTATGACGACGACGGCGCGCCAATTAAAGGTGGCGCGCATACCTACGCCACATTAGCAGCAGCTGGCATGTGGAGCACGCCATCAGACATGTTGAAAATGGCAAGCGGCGTACGCAGTGCGTATTTAGGGCAGAAAACCAACTGGATATCGCAAGCCACCGCGCAGGAAATGTTAACCAACAATACGCCAAGTATTCAGCCGCCCAATGTAGGAATAGGCTTTTTTATCAATATGGATGATAACGGTGAAAGTTTAGGCTTTGGTCACGGTGGCGCAGATGCTGGGTTTATGTCGCAGCTATACCTTGAACTAGATACCGGCAACGGCTACGCCATTATGACAAACGGCAACAACGGTAGGCAGTTAATAACTGAACTAGAAATACGCTTAAAAGAAGCGTTAAACGTAGGCTATTCGGAAGCTGAAGTTAGGAAGTTAGTACCGATAAGCCAAACGGAATTAAGTAAATACATTGGAACCTATGTGGTGACAAAGCCAGTTAACGTTGATGTGGTGCTAGAAAAAACAGCCAATGGTTTTGTGCTTAACGCCTTACCTTACGTTGAGAATGAAGAATATTTTCATGAGGGTGGCGGACGATTTTTTGCTAAGAACGGGAGTAGTATTCGTTTAGAGGTGGATGAAGAGAACGGGCTGGTTAAAGAACTTGTGATGGATGGGAATATTCGGGGTGTTAGGAAAGAATAGTTGGCGTGGGTTGAACCGTTAATCTGTATTAGCCTAGGAATAGAATTACTGATTTATAACGTTCTATTTCGCCTTTTGTGAAGAGTTGTTGTTCAAAGCAGAAATGCAAGTTAAACGGAAGCTGGCAATTTGAATCGTTGATAAGGTAACATCGCGAATTTCTGATATTCTCACGAATGATATCCACCTTCTGCTTTAAGCACCATAGCTGACTAAAATACTTTGATTATCTAGAGTTAAGTACCTCTCTGGGCATGTAGTTGTAGCATCCTTTGCATATTAATCAGCAAAGCAGTTAGCTAAACGTTTGAAGTTAGTACGTATTTAGCCAATAGTTATTTCTCTACATGTAAAACAACGCATTTTCGTCACTTGCTCAGTTCGCTGAGACGCACACGCGTCCGCTTCATGATTTTAGCCTTATGCCTATGCTCCAAAACTTTAAGTTAGTAATTTAAGGAAGTTAAACATGTCATTAGACTGGTCAAATAGACAGAGAATTACAAATCGTATGGTTCGTCGAATTGCTGAATATGTATTCGAGCAACCTTCAGTGACACCAAGACAATTATATGGTTTATCCAAACTGTCATGGATTACGAATAGCTATGAAGGTGGAAAGGCTAGCTATATAAAGAGTACTAAGATTCCTGCTTTGGGGGATATTTTCGATAGAGATTTTACGTCTTTATCGCTCAAGGAAGTATCACAATACATAGCCCTAACCCTTAAAGACGAATCTGTCGCTAATATTGTTCAAGAACATACGGGGTTCACAAACTTTTACAAAGCATACCGAAATAGCTCTTTAGCATGGGTAGAGGAAAATTTTGATACTTTGTTACCGATGTATAAATCTGCCTTCGCAGCTAAAAATGACAATGATAGGGAAATGTTGATAAAGGCAATACAACGAATACCTGGAATTCCAAAAGCCAATCATCAAGAACAGCTTATGAAGGCTGAATACTTGTTAACACCAGCATTCTTTATGCTGGACAGGGAAATTAAATTTCCGCTTATCAATGGCAATGAAGGCGTAAAACAGTTGCTTAAGGCATTAAAGGTCAAAGGAGATGACCTATTAAAACAATACAGAGCTATGGTAAGTCTGTATGGTACAGGAGGAATTGAGGACGCAGCTGACCTTGATCAAATTGGCAATGACTTACCTGACTTTATAGAGACAGAAAGAACAAAACCAAAGAAAGGTTTACTCCAGAAAAAAGAAACGAAGAATAAAAATACGTTGCCGCTTAAAGATGAGGAGGATGTTGAGGTAATACGTAAGGCTGGGACAATTAAGCAAAGAAAAATCCATAATCAATTAACAAACATGATCAGAACAGTACTATCAAATTATACGTTACTCGAAGGTCGCGATAACTCATGTATGTTCGATGTTCTCGTACAAAAATACAACAAGAAACATGATCTAATAATTGAAGTAAAAAGCTCACTAGAAAAACCAAATATTCGTATGGCAGTTGGGCAGTTACTTGATTATTGGTATAGACTAAAAGGTGACGAAGAACCGCATATTGCGATCCTATTACCAGGGGAACCTGACAGTGAATGTGTTAAGTTTTTGGAATGGATGGATATTGGTTTAATGTGGTTTCATGATGATGAGCTTAACACGTCAACAGACTGGTTAAATCAACTTATAATCAAAAGTTAATAAACTCATTCATCCCGTCAAAATGGCTGAGCCGCTACGCTCGAAACATAAAATTTAGAGTGTTTTGAAGAGTTGACCTTCTGCGCTTTATCTAGAGTTCAATTGAGGGTTTCCGCTTTGCTTTAACAGCAGTTTTGCAAACACTAAAACTTGAATAACAAAGACAGGCGAACCAACAGGCTTGCCTGCCTGATCCGCGAAGTTCTAACAGCAAAGCTGTTAACCCAACTGTCAATCTGAATTTAAGTTTGAGACTGTGTCTAATTATAAAGCAACCGGTGAAAAATCCTATTTGACGAATTGAGATCGTAGCTAAAATGTTCTAGAAAAGACTTCAGTATTTCTTAATTTTAGTAAATTCTGTGACTAAAAAGCACTCTGTCGCTTCCCAAAAGAAAAATAATCAAGTGACTTAATTGTTGTGGTGTGATTACCGAGGAAACTTGACGATCTAACTACCAAGCGATTTTGTGACTATGACTATATACTTCCCTGAACTGGTCTCGACTCAAGCTGACTGTCAGAAATAGAGCAGAGCTATAAATTTAAACAACCAATATCTATTCAAAAATATTCTAAATAAAAAAGCGAGCACTTAAGACTCGCCTTTCAAATCTATAAACTACTTAGTCAGCCACAAACTTAATTAACAGTCATCACTAGTAGTGCTATTGAAAAAAGGCAAACCACTTCGTGGTTCGCCTTTTCCGATTTACGTATTCACAATTTTAATTGCATTCACAAACTTAATTGTCGCATTCACAATTTTAATTGCAGTTAGTCAACCAATGTCGTACTCTAACAAAGTTTGTGAATCGGACGCCTAATTTATAAGGATTTTTTCAGGCCAAAAATCGAATAGAGTTTGTGAATAAGCCAATAACTTAATCGATTTCTACTGCCACAAACTTAATAAAGTTTGTGAATTAAAAGCTACCTATATTCTTGTGATTATTTAATTTATCAATAATGGATTGATACTTCTGTATGTTCTTTGGAGTATCTCCATTATTAAAACTTTTTAGATAGTTCAAGTGACCGTAAAGTTTTGGTAAAAGCTCAACGCTCTTTTCAACTTCAGCTTTATGAAAAAGCGCCCTTACTGCTTTTCTATGCTTTCTTGATGGTCTTAACTCACCGTTATTTATTGCAACGCCAGTTACGATTTGGCAACTATTTGAACTAACAATTCGAGTTTTCTTTTTATTTAACTTTAATGTATATGAACTTAGTTTTTCTGATATTAAAGTCTCCACCTTTTTAAGGGAGTCATAATCATCAGAGCCGATAGTTAAATCATCAGCATACCTGCTGTAGCTAAGATTATTATCCACACAGTATTTAGAAATAAGCTCATCGAATTCATACAAATGTGAGTTTGAAATAACTGGACTAGTTGGTGCTCCTTGAGGCAATGTACCATTAAAAGTAACAATATTTGCGAATAAAGCTGCTAGGTGCGGCTCAATCTTGTTTTCTACAAAACATTTTGCGACTTGTTTGACAGAAATGTTATCGAAAAAAGATTCTATATCCATGCACAAAATGAACTTTCTATTTAAATGTACACTAGCATTATCTTTTATTGATTTGTTTTTCCGATATGAATAACAGCTTTCGTGCTCTTTCAGGCGGATTAGAAAATAATCTAGAATCCAATACTGAACGGTTTTTAAAAATGCTCTAGGAGCACATATAACTCTTACACCTTTACCTGACTTCTTCGGTATTTCAAAATCTCGATAATATTTTTCTGTATTATTACAAAAATCTTTTAACAAGTATGAACTTACACCGACTAGTTCAGAAATTTTAATAATGGCATCAGCCATACTATCAAACTTACGAGGGATACTATTTGCACTATAAAAATTCAGATGGGTTGAAGTTAAGGGTGCTTCTGGTTTTGAACCAATATTTAATTGCCAATATACCCTAGGCCAGAAATTCCTCTGGTTTTGGGGAAGGGGCCCCGAGGGCAGAGGAATTTCTGGCCTAGGGGATACTTTTGTGCTTGATCTTGCTTGCTTAAGTGGTGATGCACCACCCGTATTTCTTTCAGAAGCACCCTTACCAACAAAAGTAACATCCCTTACAGATTTCAGCAAGTAGAGTCGTTCTTTATCCTTCAGTGCTCTAAGCTTATTTCCTAAAAACTCATCGCCTTCATGCGTAATACTATATAACTTATTTCTTTTCGACACACATCTTATTAGGCACTCATTTATAAGCTTTTTAACTGTTGTTTCTATGTCAAATTCTTTGTTTGATTGCTTCAACAGCATATGAGTAATAAAGTTCTGAACCTCATTCGGTGTTGCCGGTTGGATCACTCCCAACGCCCAAATGAAAGTTTTAAGGTTTAATTCACTACTCATGCTATTCGACCTAAACATGTGTGAAGAGAAGTTATTCCATCTATAACATCTTTAATCATCGTGTCATTAAACTTACTAAATTCGAAAACACGCGCTTTAACGCTCTTTTCTGCAAACTTAAAAGGGCCATCCTTGATAAAATTTTGAGTTGTTATGACATTATCTTCATAGAAGATATAAACATCTTTCTGCTTCCTACTATTAAATATGAAACTAGATAACAGAGACAACTGAGAAAAAGTTGAGTGATCATCTGCAATGATAACCAATGAACTACACTCTTCGGACGCTATGAAAGTTTGCTCTTCAATATGAGGGTATGTTCCGGTTGGTACTAGGACCCCCTTTCCACCACCAACTGAAAAACTAATTTTTTCTTGATTAAGCTTTTGTATTAATTTGGAATATATCGTTTTGGCCTTAGTACTTGAGCTACTATCACTAGGGGCACAAACCAATACTTTGTATTTTTTATCAGATACTTGAGTTAGCAACTCTTTTGTTAGCTCAGCCCTAGACTCTTCTGAGTTAAAAGGAGAATTATGATGTAAGTTGTTATGCTGCTTTTCCAACTTCGTATTTATCTGAGCTTCTTGCCAAATTGTTTTTATGGCACTAACTCTAACGAGATCTACTTCAGTGGTAACAGTGGTATCAGGTAGAGTTTTAACAACGCCTTGTAAATAGACTTTTCCATTGTACTGACAAAATATCCCTGAGCCAGAAAGTCCTTTAAATTGACTAGCACCTGCTCCTCCCAAATTAAGATTATGAAAGGTTTGCTTATCCACTTTAACACTATACTCAAAATTCCCATAACTCCCAGAAAATTCCACTTTGTCAATAAGTTGAGGCCGAGTATCACTTTCAGGAAAAACACAAATATTTGAGTTCGTTAAAAAAATATTGTTATTGACTTCCAGCAGACTAAGTTCAATAAATGGAGGAATGACATCACTATCATTCTGGACGATTTGTAAAATTGAAAAATCAGTTGTTCTTGTATCTTCTAACGTTCCAAGTACTTTAATTGGCTGATACGTTCTAGAATCTATTTCTACTTTTAACTCTGTCGTTAAGTGCCGTAACCCACTCCAATCATCTTTGTATATAACATGCCCACAAGTAATTACAAAAAGATCATTGCCTTTTTTAAAAGGAATACAACTTCCCAATAAGGAGGCGTTGTCAGAATTTTTTATATGACCAACTAATAAATTTTTATTTTGTATTATTAAAGACACTACAATTCTACATCCTGTTGTAAAATAAAAGTTAAATTTTCTATATCTTCCCTATACTTTTCTTTATATCGCTGTCTAATTAGTTCTGCAATTGGGTAGTTTAAATAAATATTAAATACACAACCCTTTTGTTTCGCTCGGTTTGATAGCAGCTTCATCGTTTCAGGGTCAGGATGCTCATACCTGCCACTATTAGTTGAAACAATATAATCATTACAATCAATTATTTCTAATAAGTCTGAACTGGTATTATGCTTACTGCCATGATGCGAAAGTTTCACTAAATCAAATTTAAACTCTTGAGATTCTGTTAAAGCCTCTTTTACATCATCAGCGTGTGAATCACCTAAAAAGAGTACCTTTTTTTGTTCATATTCAATTACTAAACAGACAGAGGCTTTATTAATGATATCTCCATTGTTTTTTTGAGACTTAAGATAGTCATAACCACCTTTTAATTCATCCCAGACACGACTCAAATCCCAATTATCACAAAGCTGTTGACAAAGCTCTTGAGTTGGGAGTATCGAAATAATTTTTAAACCTTCAATTTCAATCGGTGCGGTACTTTTTGTAATAGGAGTAAAGTCTCTACCTCTTTGCTGAAGCATTTTTTGAAGTGTATCACCATGTTCATATCTAACTTTTGTATCATTATAATTACTAGCCAAATCAGGGTTATTCATGAAAAATGTACAGTTAGTGATATCAACACTAGGTTGCTTGATCAGATTGATTACTCCGCCAATATGGTCGTAATCTACATGCGTTACAAATAATGCTTTCAAATCATTACCCTGTAGCTTTCTCTGTATTTCACCATATGTATTGGGCATACCACCATCAATCAAAACACAGTTACCTTGCCAAGTGATAACAAAAGAGTCACCAGTCATTGCTTTCAAGGAAGATACGATCATAAACGAAAAAAATTAAGTCATTGATAAATTTATATTCTCACAATTTGGTTGTTTTGTAACTCATTAAAAATTAGAGGTTTAAATAGTATTTACTCTACTTAATAGCTTTCTTGGCAAGACCTAAAAGCAATCAAATCTTGGCTGAAAAATTTCTGTGTTCTTAGTGTCGATTCAGCAAGTGCATATAGTGACATCGATAGATGCCGCTATATAAACATTAAGCTGCTCGATTTATTGCGTCTTGTTTGAACCAACATAAGATGAATTTTTAGCCCTTTCTAATTGGTGCTTTTGAGCTGTATTTTGCTCATCTTTGCTTTTGTAATCTGCTCTTAGAAAACTAGGCCCATTGTCAATGGTTAACTCTTTAGGAATACCCTTTACGTTAAATTCAGGTTTTTCATCGGTCATTTTATTTCTCCAGTTTTTTATATTGTTTGCGGGTTGGTAGATGTTGATACAGCCAGTTTTTGTCATGCTTAAAAAGCCACATGTAACTGGCGTTAAATTTGTTCTTGAGTTGATTGCGTGTGTATCTAGGAAACTTCTTCATTGCTAGTAACAAAGATTGACGATGCGTTACAAGCTTTGCTCTAAAACGGAGGTGCTTACGTTGTTCAACAAGTTCTGGATGTTGGGTCAATACTTGCTCAATAGCGCCTGTACTTAAATTAAGTCCGTTTGCAATATCCTTAGTTGGGATGCCCATCATCAGTTTGCGCAATATCGCTCTGCGGTCAGTTTCAAAAATTTTTGATGCGCGGCTTTTCACTTTTCCGCCACCAGCAATAACTCTTGATTTCACGGCAGAAACACTTAACTTGACTTGTTTGACAATGTTGCGAAGACTTTTGCCTTGTCTGAACAGATTCAAAATCAACTTACTTTTTAAGGTATCGTTTTTGCGCTCTCGAAATGAAGCATGGGAGTTAAAGTGTGACTCTAAATCTTTGTTGGCGCTGTGATACTTTGAGAGAAATGACTCAGGCGTAGAAAATAGATATGCCATCAAAGCCAGATGTTTTGCTGGATGAAAATGACAGTCATGATAGTTGTAAAACAATTGGCACCAATCGTTCTTTTTACCTTTGCCGTGAACTCGAACCAACTTACATTAGCGTAAAGATCAACTTTGTATCAGTCAAAATAAAAAAGGTGAGCACTAGGCTCACCTTTTCAATTTTAGTCCTGTCACAAACTTAATTCTAAGTCACAAACTTTATTAAAACGTTCACAAACTTAATTAAGCGTCAACAACCAACCTACTCCTCAACATAGCTCTCAATGCTAGGGCAAGAACAGATCAGGTTTCGGTCGCCATACACGTCATCAATACGGTTAACCGTTGGCCAGAACTTATTTCTGTGAACTTCTGGAGCTGGGTACGCCGCTAGCATGCGGTCGTAGCTGCGGTTCCAGTCGCTGTCACAGATGTCAGCTAGTGTGTGCGGTGCATTGTGTAGCGGGTTGTCAGTGGCATCCCACTCACCGCTTTCTACTTTCGCAATTTCCTGGCGAATGCTAACCATAGCGTTAATGAAACGGTCTAGTTCGTACTTCGCTTCCGACTCGGTTGGCTCAATCATAAGCGTACCCGCTACTGGGAAGCTCATGGTTGGCGCGTGGAAACCGTAGTCGTTCAGACGCTTCGCAATGTCTAGCTCGGTTACACCGCTTGCTTCTTTAAGCGGGCGAAGGTCAATAATACATTCGTGCGCTACGCGGCCATTGTTGCCTTTGTAAAGCACTGGGAAGTGCCCTTCTAGCTTCTTAGCCACATAGTTAGCGTTAAGAATAGCGACTTCGGTTGCACGGCGAAGACCTGCGCTACCCATCATTTTGATGTACATGTAGCTAATAGGCAGAATTGATGCACTGCCCCATGGTGCTGCCGATACCGCACCACAGTCTTTGCCTGCCGTTTCTACGTTAACAACCGTGTGGTTTGGTAGGAAAGGCGCAAGGTGCGACTTAACACCAATTGGTCCCATACCTGGGCCACCACCGCCGTGTGGAATACAGAAGGTTTTGTGTAGGTTAAGGTGCGACACGTCTGAACCAATGAAGCCAGGTGACGTAATGCCCACCTGCGCGTTCATGTTCGCGCCGTCCATGTAAACCTGACCGCCGTATTGGTGAACAATGTCACAAATCTCGCGCACGGTTTCTTCATATACACCGTGGGTAGACGGGTATGTGATCATGGCGCACGATAGGTTGTCACCCACTTCTTCCGCTTTCTTGCGAAGGTCGTTAAGGTCTACGTTACCTTTGCTATCACACGCTACTACTACCACTTTAAGGCTAACCATTTGTGCAGACGCTGGGTTAGTACCGTGGGCAGAGCTTGGAATTAAGCACACGTTTCTGTGACCTTCGCCACGGCTTTCATGGTAACGCTGAATAGCCAATAGGCCTGCGTATTCACCTTGCGCACCTGAGTTAGGCTGCATTGAAAGCGCGTCGTAACCTGTTACGTTAATTAACCACTCGCTTAGCTCGGCAATCATTTCTTGATAGCCCGCAGCTTGGTCTAGTGGTGCAAACGGGTGAAGCTGACCGAATTCAGCCCATGTTACTGGGATCATTTCAGCCGTTGCGTTTAGCTTCATGGTGCACGAACCCAATGAAATCATTGAGTGGTTAAGCGCCAAGTCTTTGTTTTCAAGGCTCTTGATGTAACGAAGCATCTCTGTTTCAGAGTGATACTTGTTAAACACTTCGTGCGTTAGGAAGTCGCTAGTACGTACTAAACCTTCAGGAATAGATTTTACGTCTTGCGTGGTTACTTCTGCATCCAGACCTTCCACTGTTAAGCCGTGGTCTTCACCAAGCAGTACGTCGAATAGCGCAACAATGTCTTCACGTGTGGTAGTTTCGTCTAGCGACACACCTACCGCACCTTCAAGGTCAGCACGTAAGTTCATGCCTTTTGCGTAGGCTTTTGCTAGTACGTCTTCTTTGTTGTCTACCATTACGGTTAGCGTGTCGAAGTACGTGCTGTGCTTTAGAGCTACACCTTTCTGGTTTAAACCAGTAGCAAGAATGTCGGCGAAGCGGTGAATGCGCTCAGCAATAGTTTTAAGGCCTTGTGGGCCGTGGTACACCGCGTAGAAGCTTGCCATGTTGGCTAGCAGCACCTGCGCTGTACAAATGTTCGAGTTCGCTTTTTCGCGGCGAATGTGTTGTTCACGAGTTTGTAGCGCCATACGAAGTGCTGGGCGACCACGGGTGTCTTTACTTACACCAATAATACGGCCAGGTAATGAACGCTTGTAGCTGTCGCGTGTAGCAAAGAATGCCGCATGTGGGCCACCATAACCCATAGGTACACCAAAGCGCTGTGCACTACCAAGTGCAACGTCTGCACCTAGCTCGCCAGGCGACTTAAGCATTACCAAGCTCATAAGGTCAGCGGCTACTGCCACAATACCTTTTTTCGCTTGAACTGCAGCAATGATGTCGCTGATGTCTTTCACTTCACCGGTAGAGGTTGGGTATTGAAGTAGCGCACCGAATACGTCGTGTTCTGCTGCTTCTTCTGCCGCACCTTTGATGATTTCAAAACCGAACATTTCAGCGCGAGTTTCTACCACGTCAACCGTTTGCGGGTGAACGTCGTTTGCAATGAAGAACGCATTCGCTTTTTTGTTCTTAGATACGCGCTTAGCAAGGCCCATGGCTTCTGCTGCCGCTGTACCTTCATCAAGTAATGACGCCGATGCTAGCTCTAGGCCAGTTAGGTCAATGGTCACTTGTTGGAAGTTAAGAATGGCTTCCAAACGACCCTGGGCAATTTCTGGCTGGTAAGGCGTGTACGCTGTGTACCAACCTGGATTTTCTAGCACGTTGCGAAGAATAACGTTTGGTACGTGGGTATCGTAGTAACCCATACCAATGAAAGAACGGTTAATTTTGTTCTTTTGCGCAACGGCTTTAAGTTCACTTAATGCTTCAACTTCTGTCGCCCCTTCACCACATTTTAGTGGCTCTGGTAGCGCAATACCTGCCGGTACAGTTTGCTCAATTAAATCGTCTAGTGAGCTTGCACCAATAGCAGACAGCATTTCTTCAATTTCGCCTTTACCCGGGCCAATGTGACGGCGGATAAATGTATCTTTTTGCTCTAGTTGAGCCAATGTAGGGGAAGTATTCGACATAACGTTGTTAAGCACTCGTAATGGTTGCCGCAAGGGCGCGTTAAATCTTTAAGTTAAAAAGGGGCTGAATTATCTTCATGCCCCTTTTCAAATTATGGTTCTTTTAAAACTGCGTAACGAATTACTCTTCGTCGATGCTGTTTTCGTAGCCTTCAGCGTCTAGTAGACCTTCTACTTCTGCCGCATCGTCAGCTTTAATTTTGAATAGCCAACCGTCGCCGTACGGGTCAGAGTTAACTAGTTCTGGTGAATCTTCTAGGTCTTCGTTAATTGCTACAATTTCACCTGAAATTGGCGCGTAAACGTCAGACGCTGCTTTTACCGATTCAGCAACACATACGTCGTCGCCAGTGCTTACTGCGTCGCCAACATCTGGCAAATCAACGAAAACCATGTCGCCAAGTAAGCCTTGTGCGTGCTCAGAAATACCTACAGTGAAAACACCGTCACCTTCAGGGCGAACCCATTCGTGCGTAGCGGCATAGCGTAAATCAGTTGGGATGTTGCTCATAATCGTTCCTGTTATTCTCTGTTAACTTATAAAACACTTTTTCCATTGCGAACAAAGGAGGGCTTAACCACTTTTACTGTAACCCACTTTTTGCGCATTTCCACTTCTACTGTTTCACCAACATCACTTGGTACTCGTGCCATCGCAATTGAGTGACCTAGTGTTGGAGAGAACGTACCTGAAGTGATAACGCCTTCGCCGCTTTCTGTTTTCACTTTAAGACCGTGACGCAGCACGCCTTTTTCAGTCATTACCAAGCCTACTAGCTTGTCGGTACCCGCTTCGCGCTGCGCTTCTAGTGCTTTACGCCCTACGAAGTCACGATCAGCCGGTTCCCATGTAATTGTCCAGCCCATGTTAGCCGCTAGTGGCGATACGGTTTCATCCATATCTTGGCCGTACAGGTTCATGCCTGCTTCTAGGCGAAGGGTGTCGCGAGCACCCAGGCCGCATGGCTTAACGCCGGCGTCTAGTAGAGCTTGCCAGAAACTTTCCGCTTGCTCAGCTGGCACCATGATTTCGTAACCTGCTTCACCGGTATAACCTGTAGTGGCAATGAACAAGTCTTCTGCTTGTACACCAAAGAATGGCTTCATGCCCGCTACCGCTTCTTTTTGCGCTGCGCTGAACAAGGTGGCTGCTTTTTCTTTTGCGTTAGGGCCTTGTACGGCAATCATGGCAAATTCAGGGCGCTCGGTGATGGTTACGTCAAAGCCTTCTGCTTTGCTCATTAACCAGTTCATGTCTTTTTCGCGCGTTGCTGAATTAACCACTAGGCGATAGTTAGTTTCGTCGAAGTGATAAACGATAAGGTCGTCTACAACACCACCTTCTTCGTTAAGCATGCCGCTGTATAGCGCTTTGCCTTTGTCTTTTAATTTTGCCACGTCGTTGGCTAAAAGGTACTGAAGATACGCTTTGGCTTGCGCGCCTTTTACGTCAACAATGGTCATGTGAGACACATCAAACATACCGGCGTCTTGACGCACAGCGTGATGCTCTTCAATTTGTGAACCATAGTTAATTGGCATATCCCAGCCGAAGAAATCGACCATTTTCGCACCGGCTTCTAGGTGCTTTGCGTGTAGGGCGGTGGTACTAGACATTCCACTTACTCTTTTTAATTTGAAAGGTAGAAAACGAAATTGAGTATAGTGAGCTAACGTTTATGCAACAAATTGGAAATTTTTATCAATACATTTAAAAAGCAAATGTATTAAACACTGAACATCAGAAATGCAAATATTCAGTATAAGTTAAGACTTAGTGAAGACTCGTCAAACTACCGCAGCTACTTGCCTTTTCTAATGTGGCAGCACCGACTTTAATGCAACAGCACCAGTTTTAATGCAGCAGCGCAGACCAACAACAAGAAATGCGCTAAAAAGCGCATTTCTTTAAACAGTTAACCCGTGAGCTACACGGAAAAACACTGGCATTTACCAGCGTTGTTTTTTACAGCCCAATACGGCGTAATAAGCAATAAAGCAGTAGCAAGGTAGCATGATCGCGTAGGCACTTTGACCACCAACTAGCTCGCTGGCTGCGCCGTAAACCATGGGTAAAATAGCACCACCTGCAATACCCATGATAAGTAGTGCCGAACCTTGTGCAGTGTATTTACCTAAATTATTTAGCGCCAGCGGCCAAATTGCAGGCCACACCATGGCATTTGCCAAGCCAAGAAGCGCAATACACGTCACGCTGTTAGGTAAAAAAGGAAGCGATTGCACGCCCGTCCATCCCCACAGCACTTCAGAGATCCCAGTATCAGTGTTTGAGCTCATTAGAATGCATGTGGTGAAAACTACGCCAAACACCGCAGAGCTTAGTAGCGCCGTTTGCTGAGAAATAAATCGAGGAATACAAATAAGGCCTACTGCGTATCCAATAACCATAGCAATCATGGTAAATGACGTTAGCGTGGTCGCGTTTTCTACGCCAATTGAAGAGCCATACAACCCAATGGTGTCGCCAGCGATAACTTCTACCCCAACGTAGAAGAACAAGCTTATTGCGCCCAATACTAAGTGTGGGAAATGCAGGATCTTTTTATCTTTATTTGAGGAAAGCGATGCTTCCGCAGTTTCGCTTTCTGCTTGCTCATCATTAATGGCTGGCAATGCAAGGCGCATAAATACCAGAGCCAGTACGCCCAATGCGATGGCCATTGCAACATAAGGCTGAATAAGTGAGACAGACATATCATTAATTAGCGTGGCTTTTACCTCTTGTGGCATGGCGTTTAACGACTCTTGATTTACGTCAGGCAAACCACTTAACACTAAGCTGGTGAAAACGATAGGTGCCAGCACGCCAGCCGCTTTATTAAGCAGGCCCATAAAGGCAATGCGAGCGGCAGCGCTTTCTTCGTTACCTAGGCGAACAATGAACGGGTTTGATGCTGTTTGAAGTATGGTCAAACCGCTACCTACCACAAATTGTGCCAGCAAAAACACGGGGAACATGGCGCTCAGCGCGGCAGGTACAAACAACAAACATCCCACAGCGATAATGCTAAGCCCTAGGCTCATGCCCTTCTGGTAGCCTGTTTTTTCGAGGATCTTTGCCATAGGTAGCGCCATGACGACATAAGCGATGTAAAAACAAAAGGCGATAAGCAACGCTTGCATTTCTGTTAGCTCGCACACCATTTGCAAAAACGGAATTAATGCCCCGTTTAACCATGTAATGAAGCCGAAAATGAAAAACAGTAAACCGATACTTAGAATAGGTACAAAGCGCCCCATTCCTGTTGCGTTGGGTACTTGCGACTGAGCTTGTGTTGTCATAGCAAAGATCTCTTATTTATTATTATGTTGTTAGTTAGCGCAAAGGCGTTTACTTCCGTTCTGCCACACTTCTAACAGAGTATTGTCGTTGTTTATCACTAAAAAGTTAGCGCGCTTTCCTACCTCTATTTCACCTACCCTATCATGTATTTTGGTGAAGCGTGCTGGCGTTGCGCTTGCCATGGTACTGGCATGTTCTAATGCGATATTGATGCCGTTGATGCTGTTCGTTACTGCGCCGTGCATATCTAAACAGCTACCGGCTAACGTGCCATCGGGCGTGGTTAATTTGTTACCTTGGCGCGTGATATAAGTATCGAAGAACGCGATGGTATCGTCGCTTGCGCCCACGTGGGCCATGGCGTCAGTCACTAGCATTAGCTGATGCGGCCCTTTCACCTTATAAGCCAACTCTACGGCTTTGGGGTGAATGTGATGATGGTCCACAATTATTCCGCAAACACTGTTGTTAAATAGCGCCGCCCCCACCATTCCAGGCTCTCTGGAAGTCAGTGGCGACATGGCGTTATATAGGTGGGTAAAGCCTGATGCCCCAGCGTCTAATGCATTTTGCACGGTTTCAAGCGGTGCGTTTGAATGCCCTAATGCAACGATAACCCCTTGCCCCACCAAATCTCGGATGATGTCGCAAGGCACGTTTTCAGGCGCAACGGTGATAAGGACTTGCCCAATATCTCTTCGGGTATAGGTTGCCAGTTCACGATCTGAAAGTGCGCGAATATAGCGCGGCAAGTGCACGCCTTTTTTCTCAACAGAAAGGTGCGGCCCTTCAAAATGAACCCCCTCAACGCTGGGATGCGCCTGTGCAATGGCCTCGCTTACTGCATCTGCCGCTTGCTCAATGGTGTCTATATCGTCGGTAATAAGCGTTGGGAACAGTGTGGTAGTGCCGTATTTCAGATGTGCTTCGGCCATCACGTTTATGCTTTCAAGCGTAGGAGCATGATTAAACATTGCGCCCCCACCACCATTTACCTGCGTGTCGATGTAGCCGGGAATAACTGCACCGCGTATGCGCTCGTTGATTGTCGCCGTTGCGTCTTTTTTAAAGTAAGAAAGAGGTGCAATGTCAGCTATCACACCCTTTTCAATGCTTAGCACCTGATTATGCTGCCAGGCACCGTTCATCAGCACCTTTTCAGCCAGAATAATGGTCTTCATTGGGTTTTCGTTACCTTGTTTAATCCGGGTGGCGTATCTGGGTTCAAACCTAATTCGACGGCAATTTTCTCTATATCCAGATAGAAGCGTTGCATTAGTAAAAGTGCGTCCAGTCTTGGGTGTTGGGACGTTACTCCGCCTTGCAGGTCAATACATTCACCGCCACGGGATCTCACATCTTGCACCATGTTTTGATGAAAAGGAGCGCTCTCATCTTCTATGTTTAACGAAATCAGCTTCAGCTTTTTCTCAACTAACGTCACTGGGCCATGGATGAACTCTGCACTGCTAAACGCTTCGGCATGTATACCCAATACTTCTTTTAATTTGAGCGCTACTTCTCGCCCAACCGCATAGCCAAAGCCACGCCCTAAAACAATGGTGTTTCGCGTATTTTCTAAATGGGCTTTTGTTAGCTGAGACGGCGCATTGATTACCGCTTCTAGCTGCGAAGGCACGGCTTTTAGCGCATTAAATAGCGAGGTATTTTCGCTCCAACGGGCACACAAATGGAGAAGCGCCGACAGCGTTGCTAAAAAGCTCTTAGTAGCCGCAACCGCCTTTTCTTCCCCGGCAGATAAAGGAATAACGGCATCAGCCAGCTCGGCTAATGGCGACGTTTCATCATTCACGAAGGCAACCGTAAACGCCCCGCCGTTTTTGGCCGACTCGGTTTGCTTTAGTATGTCTGGGCTACGACCAGATTGAGAGATGATAAAAGCTACCGCCCCCTTCAAATTCAATTGGCGTTTAAATATGCCTGCAATTGAAAGGGCGGCACTGCACACTGGAATACCCATCTCGGTTTCAAATAGGTACTTTCCAAACACGCCGGCATGATCTGACGAACCGCGACCAATAATGTAAATTAAGTTAGGGTTTAATTGCTGTAACCTACCCGCTAACTGACTGATCGCTTCATCATTCTTATCTAACTGCTGTGCAATAACTGACGGAAACTCTCTGGCTTCTTTTGCCATTATAGATAAACTCATTTCTCACCTTCTTTGTGATTAAACGCGGCTTTTGCATGATAAATAGCACCTTGCTGCGGCGTTGCTTTGCAGGGTACTAAACGCGCTTTGATGGATTCTGAAAAATAGGCTGAATAAACATTGCTAAGCCCACCTATCATGGCTAAGCAATGGTTGCGATTATCAAGAAGTCGCTTTGCCATATGCTCAATGTAAACCGCACCCTCTTCAAAAAGTGCGGTAACCTTCTTTTGTTTTGTGTATAGCAAAGGCAGCATACGTTCTACCAAGGCGGCATAGTGATGGGTATTAAATTCCGCACATTTCGCTACGATTTCTTGGGTGCATGATGATTGCAGGGCGTTACATACTTCTGCTGCAAGTTCATCCTTTTCTTCCAACTCATCTAAACACAATAGCGTGTGCTGCACGGCCTTTAAGCCTAGCCAAGCCCCACTGGCTTTGTCGCCAATAGGAAACCCGTGCCCACCAACATCTTGAAAAGATTCATCTTGCCACATAGTGCCCGATGAACCCGTACCAATAATTATCGCTGCTCCCGGGTTTCCGTTATGTGCGCCAACGCATGCGGCGTGTAAATCGCTTAACACGTGTAGCGAATGAAACGGGTGCTGCCATTGTTCAAACTGTTGCTTCGCAGACTCAATGTTCGCGCCAGCTAGACCTGCGCCCACCACGCACTGCGACAGCGAAATTTGCTCAAATGTGTTGGCGTTCCCCGCATTCGAAATAGCGATATTAATCGCATCTACTATCGACGTTTTAGCTAAATCGCTATCGCGCATAATATTGGCGGGGCCACTTACGCCCTCACCCAAGACATTTCCGTCAACGTCTTCTAATCGTGCTCGGCACTTGGTACCACCACCGTCTATGCCAATAAAAAATAAATCAGAGCTCATTTAAACATCTCAGTATAGATAAATGCATAGATGCACTTGGTAAAAACATGACAACGCTGTCATTTTAACCAATAAAAACAGGCACTTACAGCTGCACCTGTCGACTCATTTGCTGTGTTCCCGCAATTCTAGCGCGAACAGTGACGCTCCCCTTCACTTCAACAGGAGCGGTAAAGGTTTCCCACTTATTACCTGAAGTTAAATACTCCATCGTAAGACCAGACACTGGCTTTATATGTAACTTACCATTGGTAATTACCGCTGCTGGCGTAGGTACACGCACATTCACTCCCTGCTGCACTAGCGCGGGTGCATGGCGGTTGAATAACGCTAACTCAAACGCTTGCCAGTCGCTTGCCTGCTGGTTTACTAAACCGCCTTTTTCATGAAGTGCTTTCGCGTTTTGTTGCCATGGTGCGTAGTGCCAAGCCCGTTCAGCCAAGGCCAATAGTCGGGGAAACACCATATATTCCACGGCATCTTGATTCACGGTGACTTCTGACCACAGCTGCCCCTGAATACCGATTACTGATGATGTATCGGCCTCAGCAGAACTGCTGTAACTGTGGCCCATACGGTCGGTCCATACATCGGCATGAAGCGGCAGCTGTTCGGGCATAAACGAAAATACTTTTTCGGTATCGGTTGCCCGTGAACCCCAGTAATAGCCAGGCTCATAAGGATTGCTTTGGTAAGGAAAGTCAAAATAAAGCACGTCTGGAAACGAAAGTACTACTGGAATATTTTCCTTCGCGAAATGCGATACTGTTTTCTCTCCACCTGCCGCAAGCAAATGCCAAACGTTGGTGTACGCACTGCTGTTATCCAGTGTATTTACGGCTTTTTCCATGCCATCGCTCCAGCCACCAATTGCTATATTGTGCTTTTGCGCAATTTTCTGCACTTCGGTAACAAACGCTGGCAGTATTTCATCCGCCTTTTGACCTTTCGCAGCGCATACAGGGGATTTCACCCAAGCACCGGCGGTTTCATCGGCGCCAACATGGAAGTGCTTCAACGGAACGTTGGCCTTTTCATGCAGTGATTTCACAGAAGTAAGTACGGTTTCGATAAAATGATAGCTGCTATCTAAACAGGGGTTTATGGTGTTATCTGAATAGAATTGAACGCTTTCATATTGGGTTTTATCTTCTTTATCTACCAATAAAAACTCATTTGCAGCATCTAAGTCACCCTCTGCCATAAGCCGCTTGTAGCGCGCATTCATAGCAACAATCGCTGCGCGGGCATGGCCAGGCATATCAAGCGACGGAATAACTTCAATCCCGCGCGCATGCGCCATTGTTAAAATATCAATGTAGTCTTGCTGGGTAAGAAAGCCGTTACCTGTAGCACTTTTAAAAGGTCCGCTTCCCAGCTGAGGCAGCAAGCACTGTGTTTCAGACAAATCGTGGCATCGAAACGCACCAATTTCGGTAAGCTCGGGCAAAGCATTGATAGCTAATCTCCAGCCCTCGTCATCACTTAGGTGAAGGTGTAGCTTATTGAGCTTGTAGGTAAACATTTGGCGAACAACGGATTCAATCGCTGCCTTTCCTGGAAAGTGGCGAGCAATATCTAAGTGCATTCCGCGAAATTCGAATCGTGGCGAGTCTGCGATTTCAGTGATAGGAAAGCGGCCTTGCTGCGCATCAAATACTTGCATTAGCGTTAACAGACCGTAGTTAGCACCAATGTTATCGTTGGCAATTATCGTGGCGCTTTGCTCTGTTATGCTAAGCGCATAGCCTTCTTTCGAGTTTATTGTTGCGGGTTCATTTGCAAGGGCGCTCGCATCGTGAGCGCTGCGAATAATAACCTTAAGCGGTAAGCCTGTTTTCTGGTTAGTGAGGCCGAAATAGGCCATTTGCTCAATGGCAGGAGCAAGCATGTCTTGGTCAGACTTATCTATATTAATGCCAGCGGCAGCAACAAATTTATCCGAATCATCTCTTTGACTTACGTTGGGAATAACACGGTTCTGGGCATCACCTGAAATTAGCGCTGAATCGCCCTTATTGTATAAATACGCGCTGTCCATAAGCGGTGTATTGTCGTTTTCAGTACGTTTGTACTGGGCTTGTTTGCTCCATAGGCCAGTGTGTTGATTGATTAGCAAATTACTTCCCGGCTCTTTCACACGGATTGTGGAGGCAACCACCACCGGTGATAAAGCAGGGTAAGTTAAATAATAGTTCGGCATTGCGTCAGAGCGGGAGGCGTGCCAAAAAGGCGCAGATAGCGTTACCTTAACTTGCTCACTTGCGCTCACCTTTTCTTCAATCGTCAGGCGGTGCAGGTCACCGTTTATATGCTCAATGCGAATTGCATTTTTTGCGTCATACCCGCGAATAGGCGCAATATGACTAAAGTAAAGCGACGTAGAGGCTTCAATGGGGGTTGCCATGGTTGCTATCGTAAGCTCTGACGAAAAGCAGTCACCTTTTGGAATATGTACCCGGCACAAACTATCGTCCACATTACTTAATACTTCGTAATGTATATCGAGGCTTTCTCCTAGCGCATTCAAGCTGGCTTGCTGTAGCGAAGGCGTTTCAGACATTGCCGAAGCGCTACCCACTAGTAGTAACGATAAGCTCAAGCACGCTTTGACAATATTCGTCGTATTGCGGATCACGTCGCACATCCTTAAATCACAATTTCAGAGTAAAATAAGGGTAAAGCAAACGCCCTACCCTATGCTAAGTGATGATAGTGAACACACGAACTATCTTCACATACTAGCAACTAGAACTTCATGCTAGCGCCAATGAAGAAACGGCGTCCATTGGCACTTTGCGTTCCACCAAGTCGCTTACCGTCACTGCTTCGAACATAGTAGTTCTCCCAGATTTCGTCGGTAAGGTTAAGGGCTTCAGCTTTAAGTGTAATAGTTTCTGTCACGTTCCAGCTTACCTGCGCATCAAGCTGTGACTGTTCGTCGCGGTACTGATCGCCAATTTCAGCTTGGGCAATAAAGTACTCAGAGCGGTAGTTGTAGTTCAAGCGCGCGCTGTAAAGATCAGTTTCGTAGAACACACCTACGTTAAATGAGTCTTTTGACGTGTTCGGGAAGCTTACTGAGCGCGTTGCGATAGTAGCACCAATGATGTTGCCGTCATCGTCTGTAACGGCAACCGCTTCATCTACTTGTGCGTCGGCCACATCCGTGTAGGTGTAGTTAGCGTAGCCACCGAAACCGTTGTCGAACACATGCTGAATTTGCATTTCGATACCGTCGATAGAGGTTGAACCACCATTCTCTGGCGTTCTTAGCTGATTGATTTGCTGACCATCAATTTCACGAGATACGGTTTTGGTAAAGATAAAGTCGTTAATATCTTTCTTGAACACTGTTACTGCGGCTACCGACGATTCGCTAAAGTACCATTCTGCACCCACTTCAAATTGGTTAGCAGTTAGCGGGTTTAGCTGCGGGTTACCAGCAGAGCCAGAGCTAGTTTCAGGCGTTAAGTTTACCGCAGGTGCTAACTGAAACGGTGCTGGACGTGTAAGCACGCGTGCTGCCGCCATACGTAGTAACACATCTTCAGATAAGTCGTACGACAAGTTGATGCTTGGCAGCCATTCGTTGTAACCACCGTCAAACGCTACCGCTTCGCCTGTTGTTAGGTCGTAACCGTTCGAAGTTGAATCGGTCTCAACGTAACGCATACCCACATTACCTCTGAAACCATCGCCACTAAATTTCGCCATGGCGTAAAGTGCAGTAATATCTTCTTCTATCTCAAATGAAGATTCATCTAAGAATTCATTGGTACGGCGGCAAAGTATAGTAGTGTCATCAGCACATTCGGCTACGCTATATAGTGCGTTGTACATGCTGTCTTTGTCAGGGAAGAAATAGCTGGCAGCCACACCGTTGGTGTTGTCGTGAGACACGTTAATCATGTCGCCATTCCAAAACGATGACGCTGGGCCAAGGCTACCTTCACCCACCGGCGCTAAATTGGCCAAGTCAGTTCTGTAGCGAGATTGCGCAAAGCTACGATCGCGACGCTTAATACCCGTTTTGATTTCGGTTACTGCACCCCAGTCTACTGAATGCTCGTAATCAAACTGGATATAGTTTTCTTTATCTTCCGTTGCATTTAGCTGGTCGAATATTCCTCCCAACCACATTTCATCCGTTGGGTTAGCTAGCCATGGGCTTGCCGTTGTAAAATCGATATACGGGTTGTCGCCACCTGGGTTGTAAAAATCGATGGCTGCACGCGGGTCGTTTGCGCTAGCCCAAAACTCAGTAAAGAAATCTCGGTTTTCGCCTTCACCCGTGGTTGTACCTAACTGGAAGTGCAACTTGCCATCACCCATAAGGTAGTGCCCCTCAATATCTACAATCTCGGTAGACATTTCAGAACCATCGCGGAAGATGTTGTCATACGCCATAAAGCGCGCCCACTCAGGGCGGTTATCTACACCCATCATGCTAAGCGACTCTACTACGTTGTCGCTGCTCACCGTACCCGGGCTGGTGTCTGTACCTGTGTACGCCACACCGCGAAACGGAATACCAATTAAGTTAGAGTTTACGTTGTCAGCTTTAAGCGTTGACGATAGATAGTGGACAGACACATCGAAGTCGTCGGTAGGTGCCCATTGAGCAGTTACATCAAAACCAACGCGCTCGCGGTCTTGCTTAAACAACGCTGAGCCCATTCCCCATGGAATAGCGCCTTTTTGTGAAGCACCAACAGGTGCTTCAATAAGTGGGTCGATACGAGGAATGCTAGGGCCGAACCAGCCGAAGTCTTCGTTAGTTTCACGCTCTACCGTTCTTTCTTGATAAGAGCCTGAGAAAAGAATACCAAAGGTTTCGTCATCGTTTTTCCAGCTGTACAAACCAGATAGCGTTGGGTCGAGTGAATCGGCGATATCACCATACTGGCCTTCTACCGAGATTTGTCCCGAATTAGCGTCAAGGTCGAACGGTTTACGTGTTTTCAGAATTACCGTTCCGCCCAATGCTCCTTCATCGATGTCTGCCTGAGAGGACTTGTACACTTCTAAACCCGCAATCATTTCTGACGCTAAAATTTCGAAGTTAAAGTTACGGGTTGCGTCTGATAACACAAACCACTGACCGGTTCCCACGGCTTGACCGTTCACTAGGGTCAAGTTTTGGTCTGGCTGAACGCCGCGTATAGTTACGCCTTGCCCTTCACCAAAATCGCGGTCGATGGTAATACCCGGAACACGGGCTAGTGTTTCTGCCACGTTTTTGTCGGGGAACTTACCAATGTCTTCAGCAGTGATAGCGTCAACAATAGCGTTAGAAAAACGCTTGGCATTGATGTTGGCCTTTTGGCTTCCGCGGATCCCTGTGACTTCGATGATTTCAGTTTCACCTGCTTCCTGTGCTACCGCAATAGGTGCTGAAATACTTGTTAATGCGCCCATAGCTATGGCGAGGCGAACACTTCTTGTTAGTTTATGTTGTTGGTTTTTGAACATTGTATTTACCTTCTCTCAGCCAAAAATGACAACGCTGTCATTTATTGAAATAATAAAATGACAGGCGTTGTTGTGGGGTACAGCTTTTTGATGACAACGCTGTCATTGAATGTTAACTTACATGACACAATGTAAGGCTGCAATTAATTTTTTAACAAAAAAGTAATACAAGCTTCTTAATTGTTGAAAATTAAACCAATTTTTAGAGTGAGATCGAATTTGGCTGCTACCATCAAAAGTGTTGCCGAAATGGCGGGGGTTTCGATAAAGACCGTTTCGCGCGTAATTAACAAGGAAGGCACGGTAAAACCCGACACCTTGCAACGTGTTGAAGAGGCGATAAAGGCCTTAAAGTACACCCCGAACAAGGCAGCGCGAGACTTAGCGAGCAAAGGAGCATCGGTACTGGGTTACGTATACGACAACCCCAACGCTTACTACATAATCGATATGCAAAAAGGTATTTTGGATGTGTGTCGCAAAAACAATTTCGAATTGTTAATTCACCCGTGCGATGCAAGCTCTAAAAACATAGCGAAAGAACTCGTGGACATGGTAGACACTGCTCAATTGGCTGGCCTTATCCTTTCGCCTCCGCTATCAGAAATGCCAGAGGTATTATCGACACTTGATCAAAACCAAATAAGTTATGTGCGTATTTTATCTGGAGACGGCCTCTTTCCATCGCCCCTCCCCTACGTGTTGGTGAACGACTTCAAAGCGGCATACGATATTACTGAGCACCTTATTGGCCAGGGTCACAAAAACATTGCGTTTATTGCCGGTGAAGAAATTCACAAATCCACCATTGAGCGTTTGAACGGCTACAAAGCGGCGTTAGAAAAAGCGGGTATTGCAATTGATGAGTCGCTAATTATTAAAGGCACCTACTCATTTGAAACTGGGGTAAAAAGTTCTGAAACGCTGCTTGCCATGTCGCCGCACCCTACCGCTGTGTTTGCGTGTAACGATGAGATTGCAGCGGGTACGTTGTTTGGTGCAAGAATGAAGGGGGTAGATGTTCCTCAAGAACTCGCAATTGCCGGGTTTGAGAACAGCCCCTTTTCCCGACAGACCTTTCCGCCGTTAACTACGGCATCTCAGCCAACGAATGAGATAGCGCAGCATGCTGCGGCGTCGTTAATTCAGTATTTACGAGCTAAAAAAGCCAAAGCCGCCCACGACAATCTTAACCATACTTTCATCCCGGAACTGGTAGTGCGCGCGTCAACCGAGAAACAGTAATGAACAAATTACCTCAAGAAATCGTGATTGTGGGTGGCGGAACAGCAGGCTGGATGACGGCGTGCTACTTGGCAAGAACCGCCGAGTTGATGGCCAATAACAGTAATGTACCTATCCCCGCCCCTAAAATAACACTTCTTGAGTCAGCGGTTATCAGCACCGTTGGCGTAGGCGAAGGTTCAACGCCTTATCTGCGCCACTTTTTTGAGTTCCTCGGAATAAATGAAAATGAGTGGATGCTGCGATGCAGCGCCACTTATAAGATGGGCATTAGCTTTGAGCGTTGGACAGCAACAGTTGAATCAAAAACAACGGACCCCGCGTTCACCGAATCTGACAGCTATTTTCACCCGTTCTTCTCTTCTTTAGATATTCCCACCGCAGATATGTACTTCAGCGCGGTAAATGAATACAGAAAAGGCGCTTCGCACGACATTAACCCGTCGCACTACTTTACTGCTGCGCACATGGTAGAAAAAGGCATTACGCCCGACGCCATTTGTAGTTCTGCAAATATTGATTACGCCTATCATTTTGATGCAGGGCTGTTGGGTGACTTCTTAAAAGAATACGCGCTAAACAAAGGGGTGTCCCATCAGATAGGCACTGTGGCAAATGTAGAATGTCATGAGCACACTATTAACTCGCTAAAACTGGATGACGGAAATACATTAAGCGCAGACTTTTTTATTGATTGCTCGGGGTTTCGTGGGCTTCTTGGCAAACAAGCCCTGTCGCGAAGGTTTACAAGCTATGCCGACACCTTATTTAACGATGCTGCCGTAGCCATTGCCAGCGACGCAACAGCATCACCAGAAACTGCATTACAAACTCGCTCTATTGCGCTTAGTCACGGTTGGCAGTGGCACATTCCCCTAACTAGTCGCACAGGCAACGGCTATGTGTACAGTTCACAGTTTTGCACTGAAGCCCAAGCAGAAGAAGAACTTAGACTTGCATTAGAACCAGACCAATTCCATCAGCAAGCCCGACATTTGAAAATGACCGTAGGCAGACTAGAAGAACACTGGAAAGGTAATTGTTTATGCATAGGGTTGTCTCAGGGCTTTATTGAACCATTGGAAGCCACCGCACTTATGCTGGTACAGTACGCACTGCATCACTTTATCGATTGCTGGCAAAGTAACAATCCGCGAAGAGAGGAACGCTATAATTCTGAGATAAACCGAATGTTCGACGGCATTCGGGATTACATTGCTGCTCATTACTATTTAAATACGCGCGACGATTCTGCCTACTGGGTTGCCTGTCGCGAAGACTTAAAGGTGCCGGATACCCTTTCTTATTTGCTGAATGCGTGGGACAAAGGCGCCAGCTTTGAACAAGCGCTTAATGAAGTAGATAACAAATTGGTTTATTTGCGACCTTCGTGGTACTGCATTTTTGCGGGAATGAAGCGCTTTTCTAATAACACAACGCCACTTGCGCACCCCAACACCCTTGCACTTCGAACTATGCAGCAATCGGTAGAGGGAGCGCATCGAGTAAGGCAACCCTAACTTGGTTAGAACGCACAAACATACAAAATTACGCCTTTCGCCCGCTTACATTTAAAAATATAATAAAAGCAGGCAAATTCATTAGAAAGTGTAATTAACTATGAAGCAGCTTTCCCTTGATACCTTACGCACCTTCGTTAGCGTTATTGAGCTTGGTGGCTACGCTAAAGCGGGCGACTTTTTAGGCCGTTCTCAACCGGCAATAAGCCTACAAATAAAAAAGCTAGAGTCGCAGTTAGACCGCAAGCTATTTACCAAAGTAGGGCAACGGCATGTACCTAGCGCCGACGGCAATTGGCTGTATCCAAAAGCGAAAGAACTGCTAGAGCTTAACGATAACATCTTTCGCAGCTTAACCCCTGCTCCGCTAAGCGGTCGCTTGCGTCTTGGCATTCCCAATGAATTTGCTTCTACATTATTGCCGGGCCTAATTGGCGAGTTTTCTAAGCGCTATCCCGATGTATCACTTGAAGTGACCTCGGCCTTAAGCCGTGATTTGCTTCACCCGTCGCAGCGCGATCATTTCGATTTGATTTTGGCGTTGGTGAATCCGGGCGAGCAGACAGAAGGCGAAGTAGTATTAGAAGATGACGTAGTTTGGGTTGGCGACACGGCTCATCCATTGGTTGGCAACAATATTCCTTTGGTGCTTGCTCCCGACGGTTGTATGTATCGAAGCCGCGTTATTGAACAGTTAAAGCAGCAAACCTTTGCATGGAAAATCAGCTACACCAATGCAGATTTAGGCGGGCTGGTTGCTGCCATTCAACAGGGGCTAGGCGTGACAGCTCTAGCAAAATCAAGCTTACCAGCAAACCTAGTAGCGCTAAACCACCCGCACCTGCCCAAATTAGGCAAAGTGAATATTTGCCTGTTCAATCAAGATACACAGCACCCCGTGATCAGTAAAACTCTTGCCGAATTCTTTAAAGTGAGGCTAACCCAATAAAAAAATGGGGTCAGAGTACTTTTTCTGCCCCACCGTTCTTATTCGATTAGCTTTAGCCATCACTCGTGATGGTTTCGATAAGCTCGCCGAGTACAGTTTCGGCTTTGCTGGTTTCAACCTGACATGTACCTGCGTTCATGTGACCACCGCCGCCATACTTCAAGCACAACTCTCCCACATTGGTTTTTGAGCTACGATTAGTAATGGATTTACCAATAGCAAATACCACGTTTTGCTTTTTCAGCCCCCACATCTTGTGAATAGAGATATTGCAGTCGGGGTACATGGCATAAATAACAAACCGGTTTGTCGCGTAAATGGTTTCTTGGTCGGTTAAATCAAGCACAACTAAGTTGTCGTATACGGTAGAACACTTGGCAATTTGCGCCTTCGCCATTTCATTGTGCTCGTGATACAAACTCACGCGCTCGGCCACGTCTTCCATTTGCAGTATTTCTTCAATGCTGTGGTCTTTGCACGCATCTATTAGCTTCATCATTAGCTGATAGTTAGAGATTTTGAAATCTCTGAAACGACCAAGCCCAGTTCGCGCATCCATGATGAAATTCATGAGCACCCAATCTGTGGGCTCAAGGATTTCTTCTTCGCTAAACTGTGCAGAGTCTCCTTTATCTACTGCATCCATCATATCTACTGAGATATTAGGAAATTTATCTGCACCACCGTAATAGTCGTAAACAACGCGCGCTGCCGACGGCGCTTTCGGGTCAATGATGTGATTATCAATATCGCCTGAGTTACGCACTGTTTCGCTTAAGTGATGGTCGAAGGCAATATGGCAACCCGCAACGTAAGGCAGGTTAGTAGTGATATCATTCTCGGTAATATCAATTTTACCGTCTTGCATGTCTTTTGGATGAACAAACAAAATATCGTCAATTAAGTCTAAATCTTTCAATAAAACCGCACATACCAGTCCATCGAAATCACTTCGCGTAACCAATCTAAATTTTCTTTCAGGCATAGTTTATCCATCATTCACTTAGGTAATAATTTTAAGTGTAACAGCTAATAAAAATTTTGAGAGACAGGTTTATTAACTTCTTATTTAGCTTTTTAAATTCAGTAATTTCCCCAGCGGTTTCGCCAAACTTTCTGGCGGTTCGGTAAAGTAAGCGGGGCCCGTTTCAGTCATATACAAACAGTCTTCTAAGCGCACACCAAATTCACCCGGAATATAGATACCTGGCTCATTAGAAAAGCACATGCCTTTTCTAAGTGGCGTATTTTCACCGCGCACGAAGTTAACGCTCTCGTGTCCTTCCATGCCGATACCGTGACCTGTTCTGTGACTTAGTCCAGGCAATGCATAGTCTTTGCTGTACCCCTTGCTAGCATAGTATTGACGCACTGCGTCGTCCACTTTGCCTGCTGGCTCACCAATTTTAGCTGCGGCAAATGCTACGTTCTGCCCTTCCCTTACTGTATGCCATACGTCCTGAACTTTCTGAGACGCTTTGCCAAATACCAAAGTACGGCTTATGTCGCTTTGGTAACCGTGCACGCTGCAACCGCTGTCTAGCAAGATCACCGAGCCTTCTTTGATAGTTTGTGCTGCGTTTGTGCCATGAGGATAAGCACTTGCATCGTTAAACAGCGCCAAACACCATGTACCGCTGCCGCCTAAGTGCTGCTGTGCGGTGTTCATCAAACTTTTTACATCCTGCTGACTCATGCCAAGCTTTAGGTTGCTAAAAACAAACTCGTAAGCACGTAAAGTAACTTCATTGGCCTTATGCATAAGTGCCAGTTCACTCGCAGTTTTATACATGCGACAGCCAAGGGTAATTGGCTCGGCGGGAACGATATTAATGTTTGGCAGCGATCGGCTGACTCCGGTAACTACAAAGTAGCGTACGCTGCTTTCAAAGCCGATATTGCCGCTTGTTATACCGCGCGATTTTAAAATATTGGCTACGACATCAAACGGGCTTTCATGCTCTTGCCACACTCTTACATCATCGCCTATAGCTAACGACTCAAGCACACTTGGCTTTTCGAAAAATGGCGTTACCACCGCCATGTCACCTTTTTGAGGGATAACCAGCGCGGTCAAGCGCTCACTACGCCACCATTTAATTCCCGAGAAATAATCCATAGCAGCGCCAGGCTCGACCAGAATTGCCGCAATGTCTTGGGCTTTCATAAGCGACTGCGCTTTTTCAATACGCGCTTTGCGTTCTTCTACGGTTATCGGCTTCGCATTTGCGGTGATATCACTTAGCCCGCTTAAACCGTTATTGTCTGTTGCATTGGTTTGATTAATTGCAGCCATAGAAGCCACAGGAGCAAGCGCAAAGCTAGCGCCCGCTAATTTCAAGAAATGTCGCTTATCCATGTTCCCTTCCTGTCGTTTTAATTAAGGTTGTTTAGCACTTTTTTGTTTTATGAAAATAACATTCAATTGATTTTGTACTAAAAACTTCAGTGTTTAATATTGTCATTACTTTACGCCCACATAACAAAGATTGCGGCAAGCCCAATAAGAAGTAAGCCAGCAATTTCGCGTTTTGTGACTGCATTTTTTAGCCAGTAATGTGAGAGTATCAAGGTAAGTAACACCTCTAACTGCCCAAGCGTTTTTACTAGCGCCACATGTTGCAATGCCATAGCGGTGAACCAACAAATTGAGCCCAAACAGCTTACCGTGCTAATCGCTAGCACCTGCTTTTTAGCGTTGGTTAGCTGTCTAAACACGAAGGGTTTAGTTAGCGCAATATAACCACTTAAACTTATCGTTTGTACACATAGCACCCATAACAACACCCAAGCAGCAGCCACTGTATGCTGAACATTTAGCATATGGCTAGCCTCGCGCACCAACAGTGATGTAAGCGCAAAACAGGTACCGCAAGCAAGACCTATTACCATGGTTTTCACACTAATCCCATGGAGCCGATTGCCACTGCTTAACACAAATACTGCTATTGCGCCTATTACTATGCCCGCCCACCCAAGGGGCGTTAAATAACTTCCGAAAAAGAGCATGCCAACAACGCCGGCCACCAAGGCCTCACTCTTCGCTAGACCTGCGCCAATGGCAAAATTCTTCTGCTTGAACAAAATCACCATTAAAGAAGTGGCCGCTATTTGAAGTAGCGAAGCACACAATATCACTGTAATAAAAGAGCCTGAGAACTCAGGCACTTGACTGGCGCTACTGCTGTAGAGAATGATTAAATAGACGAGGGCTATTGGCGGAGCCAAGATAAAGCGAGAGAGCGTCACCCCAGAGGTGTTAACTGCACCGCTCAGCTTGCTCTGCAGTGCATTGCGCACGGTTTGCATAACAATCGCGCCCAACGTAAATAAAATCCAACTCATTAGCGTCGCTTTACCTTGTTATATCGCTACCTACAGTTAAGCGTGAATTACTTTGCCTTTTTCACTTCCATTGCCTGTGTGCGCTTGTCTTTAAAATCAGAGTCACGTTTCCAGTATGGCCACACATCGCCTTGGGCGTAATAGTTCAGCATAGAGCCGATAAGTGAGAGGTCTTGTTGCACACCACCTAATGTCCAGCTTGGAAGGTAGTCATCATCCGCTTTATGGTAGCGTTTGGCGATGAAGCTAGGGTCGGTATCGCCTAAGCTCATAAACAAAATTGAAGGCACGCCCTGCTTAGCAAGCGCGAAGTGATCTGAGCGGAAGAACAGTCCATTTTGAGGTCTCGGATCCATTTTAACCGTTCGTCCTTGTAATGCGGCAGCTGTCGCTAAATCGTCTTCAATAGACAAATAGCCTTCGCCGTACTGCAAAATGTAATCAACATCATCGTTTACATTCATGCCGTCGATGTTTAGAAAGGCCACCATGTTTGACGTAGGTACGGGTGGGTTATTGGCAAAATAATCTGCACCGAGTAGCCCTGTTTCTTCAGCGGTAAACGCGCTGAACATAAGTGTGCGTGCAAAGCCCTCTTCGCGTTTTGAAAGCGCATCTGCCAATGTAAGCACACCTGCTACGCCTGACGCGTTGTCTACCGCACCATTGTAAATAGTGGTTTGGCCGTTTTTCTCAACTTTGCCTAGGTGGTCCCAGTGAGCGTGAAGCATTACCCATTCTTCTGGCTTATCTGTACCTTCTAAAATGCCTGCAACATTTTGCGACTCGGCACGCTCAATAGTATTGGTGAAGCCCAATGATGCTTTTGTGTTTAGCGCGATGGGCATAAATCCTGGCTTTGAAGCTTTGTCTTTAAGCTCGCCATAGTCCATACCCACTTTTTCAAATAGCTGTCTTGCGGCATTTAAATGAAGCCAACCCATTACGCCGACTTGTGAAGCATTGTTGTTGTCGTCGACTAAACTGAATTTGGTATTGGAATTTGAGTTTTCGACTACGCCCCACCCGTAACCCGCAGGCATGGTTTCATGAATAATGAAAACCGCTTCTGCCCCCTGCCTGGCTGCTTCTTCGTACTTATATGTCCAACGACCGTAATAGGTCATTGCGTTGCCCTGAAAAAGCTCTGGATCTTTAGAAGCGAAACCCGGGTCGTTTACCAGCATTACAACGGTTTTTCCTTTTACATCCAGGCCTGCGTAATCATTCCAATTGTACTCTGGGGCATTAATGCCATAACCCACAAAAACTACATCACTATTAGCAAGTGAGTAGTCATTAACAATGCGCTGAGTACGGGCTGTAAACTCGCTGCCTGCGCTAAAATCAAGCCCGCCTATTTTTAACGATGAAATGTTCTTAGGCATTATTTTGGCTAAGGGCACAGCTTGGGTGTAGCTATCGCCAAAGGCTGGCTTCAACCCTAGCTTTTTGTATTGGGTTACCAAGTAATCGACTGTTTTCTCTTCACCTTTCGACAAAGGCCCTCGCCCTTCAAACTCATCGCTTGCCAGTGTTTTAACGTGCTGACGATATACGTCCAAATCGATAGAGGTATTACTCAGCGTCATCTTTTTGCTTTTTGTTGTCGCCGACGATTCAACCGAAGCTAAGTTAGAAGCAGGTACTTCGGCATTCGCCGAAACAATAGATAAGGTAGAGGTGAGTACGGAAGCGGCGCATACAAAGGAAAAGGCGCGATAAGGTTTGCAAAGATAGGTAAACATAAGCCATTGGTACAAATAAAAAAGGATACCGAAGAGTATCCTTTACCGCTGACTATCTCAACGCCGAAACGACTAAACCACAAGAATGGGGTCAGAGTACATTTCTTTGCTTTTAGAGCGAGATAGATAATTAGAAAGCTTTGCCGCCTGTTTTCTATGATGTGTGAAAAAGTACACTTCCAAGCTTCAATAATGGGGTCAGAGTACATTTATTCGGTTTTGAATAGGGAAAGCCAATAATGTACTCTGACCCCATTATTTAAATGTACTCTGACCCCATTTTTTTGGATTTATAGACCCATGGCGTGGCTGACGAAGGCGGTTTTAATGGTGCTGAGTTTGTCTGTGGCTGAAAGACCAATTCCTCTGAGCAACTTTTTGAGGGGGTCGTCGCCGTCGAATAAGAATTTAAAGCCGTCCATTGCGGCAATCATTTTCGTGGCTTCTGTTTTACGGCTTCGTTCGTAGCTGCGTAAGTGCTTGTACAAACCTATGTCTTTACCCGACGCCTTTAAGCTGTTTAGGGTTTCAGCCAATGCGAGCGCATCTTGCATTCCCAAGTTAGCGCCCTGCCCTGCAAGCGGGTGAATGGTATGCGCTGCATCGCCTACCAGCACCACACCGTCTTTCGCCCACTGGCGTGCATAACGCATGGTCAACGGGAAAGCGGCGCGCTTGGTTTCAAGCGAAATAGTGCCAAGAACGCTATTACTAGCCGCAGTTAACGCATTACAGAACGCAGCGTCATCCAATGCCATTAATAAGTTCGCTTGCTCTGGCGTTTGCGACCATACAATAGAACATACATTTGGCTCAGACATAGGCAGTAGCGCGAGCGGTCCCGTGGGTGTGAACGCTTGTCTCGCCACATTACTATGCGGCTCTACCGTTTTGATATTAGCGACAATCGCCGTATGCTCGTAGTCTTTAAAAGTAATAGGCAAGCCAGCCTGCTTTCTCACAAACGAATTTGCGCCATCGGCGCCTACTAACAACCTGCAGCTTAGCACGTCATCATTATCAAGCATCAGCATGGTTTGGTTTGGGCCAGCTAATACTCTATCAATACCCGCGGTAATCATCTCCACGTTAGGCTGCGCTTCCACAGATTTAGTCAGTGCATTGACTAAAGCCTGATTCTCTACAATCACGCCAAGCGCATCACTGCCCATTTCATCGCATGAAAAGTGAATGTCGCCAAAACTGTCTTTGTCCCACACATGCATGTCGGTGTAAGGGTTGGCGCGGTCTTGCTGCAAATGCGACCACACGTCAAACTGTTGAAGCGCTTTAATATTAGCTTGGTTTATGGCACTCACTCTCGCCGTTGGCTTCTCGTCCAGAGTCTGATAACACGCCGCTTTATCGACTATTGCTATGCTCAATTCACTGTGTTTAAGCGCCGCTGCAAGGGTTAGCCCTACAATTCCGCCGCCCACTATCGCTATATCAACATGCTGCATTGTTATCTCTTTTTCTTAGTGGTGTTTCGCCATAGCCCGTCGTGTGTTTAACAAACGCTTTTTTCGCCTGGGGCATCATGCTTAATGCCAATAACGACACATTGCGCCCAATTACCGTTGGAAAATACTGGTTTGAAAAGGTGCGAACTAGCGTATCTGTCAGGGCTATCGTGTTATCCCTGTCATTCTTACGCGAATTGGCGTAATGCTGAGTAATACTAAAAGCGCCTGCATCGAAATTAGCTGATGCGATTGTATCGCTTTTATCTTCGTATGAATTATGCTCGCCGTGCTTTTCCGCTGCCGCTTGAAGCACAGACACTAAAGTACTTAAGTCGCGTAAGCCTAGATTGAAGCCTTGCCCTGCAATAGGATGTAGTGCCTGTGCCGCATTGCCTACCACCACGGTGCGATGACTAGCAACTTGCTGCGCCTTCGTAAGCGCTAAAGGGTAACTTGCCAACTCACTGACTCTCAGTACTTTGCCCTGTCGATAGCCAAATGCTTCCTGTAGGGCCTTGATAAATGCGCGTTGGTTTAATGCCATTAACGACTTTGCGGCGTCGGTATCTACGGTCCATACAACTGAAAAGCCGTTTCCACTAGCCTTGATATCATCGATTTCACTGTCGAAAGGCAGGAACGCTAACGGGCCATTTTGGGTGAAACGCTCGTAAGCTCTATTTTCATGAGGGAGCTGAGTGTGAACGTTAAAGACAATGGCCGTTTGATGATAATCATTGACTGTTTTTGAAATGCCAACCTGGTCAGCTAATCCTGAGCGACCGCCATCGGCCAGTACCAGCAACTTTGTGGTAAGCGATTGCCCATTATCTAGCTGCACCTCTACAAAATTGCACTGCTGTTTTACGTTCGTTACCTTGGCAGGTGCGATATATTGGTAGCTTGAGGTTGCACCTGCCGCCAATCGCGTTAGTGCGCTTAAGCTCACCACCTGGCCAAACGCGTCAATGTGGTAGTCACTGCTTTGAAGGTTTAATAGCCCCAAGTGCCCTTTGTCGCTAACCTCAATATGCTTAATTTGAGGAGGTAACTCACCGTTGTGCTGCTTAGCTACATCATCAAGGTTTAGCCCCATGTGAGACAGTTCTTCAACAGTACGTCTTGCCAAGGCAATCACTCGGGTGTCGGTAAAAGGGTTAAAGTCGACTAAGCTTTTACTGGTTTGCTCTGGGTCAGCCGCATCAATTAAGGTGACAGATAAGCCAGAGCTGTTTGCAGGAGATACTTTCTCTGCGAGTGCTTTGGCTAATACAGTACCGACAATACCACCACCAATAATTACTACATCAACCGCTGCTGCCGATTCCACTGTTTCTATATTCCTGTCGTCCAGAGGCTCTAATTATTAAAAGCGTTAATTCTGAGATTTTTTCTTTATATTAAAGGCTAGTTTTTAGCGTAATTTAAACTGGTAGTTTAAACCGGTAACTTAAACCGCTAACTTAAACCGGTAACTCAAACCAAAATTCCGTATTTCACACTTATCGCAGTTTTTCAAACCTTGGTAAACCTAGCAAATTTTGACAACTAGTCTTTGCTTTCAGCCATAAGTGCTTCAATCTCATCAATGTCTTTTGGCACATCTGCGGTAAGAATATCGACACCCGTCGCAGTAATCACCACATCATCTTCAATTCTTACACCAATGCCTTTGTATTTTTCCTGCACGTTGCTATCTTGACTAATGTAAATGCCGGGCTCAACAGTGATCACCATGCCAGGCTTTAACGGACGGTCTTCACCGTCAATTTTGTAGTTGCCTACATCATGCACATCTAGACCTAAATAGTGCCCTAAACCATGCATGTAAAACTGACGCCACGTTTCATTTTCAAGGTTTTCTGCCACACTACCTTCAAGAACGCCAAGGTCAACTAAACCTTGAGTAATAATTTCTACGCTATGTAACATGGCTTGTGACAGGGTAACGCCGGGCGCTAACATATCTAGCACGCTTTTTTGCGCTTTTAATACAACGGTGTAAATTTCGCGCTGAGCATGCGTGAACTTTCCATTTGCAGGAAACGTTCGCGTGATATCCGCAGCATAACCTTGATATTCAGCACCTGCATCGATCAAGATCAAGTCACCGTCATTTACCTGCGCGTTATTTTGCGTGTAATGCAAAATACACGCATTATCGCCGCTTCCAACAATAGTACTATAAGCAGGTGAACGGGCTCCCGCCATGGCAAATTCATGGTGAATTTCAGCTTCTAGCTGATACTCGTAACAACCAGGCGCAGCGAACCGCATAGCTCGCTTGTGCGCACGTGCACTTATCTCACCCGCCGCTTTCATCATGGCCACTTCACACGCTGACTTGAATAAACGCATTTCGTGTAAAATAGGCTGTAAGTCGTGAATCGCCCTTGGTGCCAGTGATTCTTTAGGCGCATCGCGCAAGGTGTTTAGCGCTTCAGAAAATAACAGGTCATTGTCTTTCTTGTGACCCAACGAAAAGTACACGTTGTCTTGACCTTGAATTGACGCTAACAGCGCTTCTTCAAGTTCTTGCAACTCAAACGCTTCATCTAGACTAAATCGGGCAAGTGCAGCTTCGGCTCCTAAGCGTTTGCCGTGCCAAATCTCTGCACTTTTGTCTTTCTCTTGTACCACCATTGCACGATAACTTTCACCGTAACGAGGGTGGTTAGACAATATCAACCAAGCATTAGGCTCTTCAAATCCTGTCAGATACCAAAAGTCGCTATCTTGCCTGAATGTATATTCGGTATCGCGACTTCGGGTTACCATACCTGCTGCTGGCACAATACACATACTATTCGGCTCGCACTGTGCAAGCAGTCGGTCCTGCCTGGCGATAAACTCTTGCGCACTAATCATAAAAGAGAAAACCCTAAAAAATCTCGTTAAAACGAATGGCGACTTACGGCCACTTTTAATATCTTCAGTTAATTACTAGTGTACGGATGGCGTGTCTTGTTGATCATCTAGAAGTGATTGGCCCAGTTCGCTGAAGCATAAAATTGCTGAAATTTTCACGTATTCTTCAACCTCTAACAGCGCCTTTTCAGACTCTTCGTCCGCGTCCATTGGCTCTTCCATACGTGAAATATCTGAAAAGTCTTCAAGTGCCTCTTTTACGTCGTCAGAACATTGCATAAGGTCTTGCTGGTGTAGACCAAACCCAAGCATGAAACCTTGCACCCAGTTTATTAGTGCAGCCCCGCGATCGTTGATAGGCGCTTGATCATCAGGAAGTAACAAATTGAGCGCGAATTCAGGCTCAAGAAGCTGCTGACAGGTTTGATTGAAAAGGCTATTTAAAAGGTGCTGGGTAGGGTCGCTAAACGCATCACCCTGATTAATGGTTTCACTTAACGCTTCTAGCCATTTTTGGTCGGTAAGCGACATGCCTCCGCAAAGCATACCGCACAGAATGCCATGCACTTCTGCAGCATCAACAATTACGCCTTGCTGAGACAATTTATTACTTACGCTATCGTAATCGAGCTGTTTTTCCACGAATTGTTCTCTTTTGTTTTGAATAGTTTGAGATACAGGCGCCACTTTTATAAAGCGTTTAATTACCGTCTATTTTGGCGGCGACTTACGTCACTGTCATCTCTTGATGGAGTTAATACTAGCAAAAATCAATGTGTAACGCCTCATTTTGCCCTGCCACTGCTCTAACTTTGAACAAACAGCAAAAGTACATTCAAGGTCTAATAACACTGTGTCGTACACACTTTACACAACGGTACTTAAACGTTGTTTACTCACTGTTCAAACGATATTTAATTTGCGGCTATTTAGCTAAATTCGTTGCCGGACGGCTAGCAACATCGTCAGAATTCATCTAAGATCGCTGGTGTTGGATACGGAATTCCTTTAGCAACAGCGTGACAACGTTCATTAGCCTTTAATGCCTGAATAGCTGATTGGTTATTATTGAGCTTCTCTTATATGCGTGTATAATTGCTGACCAATTGGTCAAGAAAAGTAATATTTTTTTACCGCTTTTATAATCACCACGCAAAATAGTTATAAAGCGCTTTAGGTGATCCTCTTCACTGGATCTCGCGTTTGTTATACCCTGTTGCGTTAATACAACAACAATGTTTCCTGGGATGTTTGCTAGTTCATTCATGTCCCTGGCCGATGCTTTAAACCAAGGAAGTTGAAACAGCTGCTATTGTGCAAGCTCGACGCGTATCGAGAAGCCTACGGCAATTGTGATACTTCCGCCCTGAACTTTTCGGTTCACGGGCGAAACATGGACAGCGGCATTCTGGGAAGCGCCCTCTTTCGACGGAAGAAGAAATGGCAATAATAAATTTTGGCTCTATAAATATTGACCACGTTTATCAGGTAGATCACTTTGTACAACCTGGTGAGACGTTGGCCTCTACCCATTATCAAACCTTATTAGGTGGTAAGGGTGCAAACCAGTCTATTGCTTTAGCGCAAGCAGGTGCAGACGTAAGACACGTCGGCAGCATTCACGAAAACGACGCCTCATTTAAACAAGCTCTTATTAAGAAGGGTGTTGATTGTCGTGGCGTAAAGTGCTCAGAAGTTCCTTCAGGTCACGCGATTATCCAAGTCACGCCTAGCGGTGAAAACGCCATTGTATTATTTGGTGGTGCTAACCAAACCATTACCGCAAAAACCGTAATGCAAGCGTTAGACGATACGCGTCCTTCAGATTGGGTACTAACCCAAAATGAAACAAGCAGCATTGAAGAAGTACTTCGCCAAGCGAAAGAAAAGCAGCTTAAAGTAGCCTTTAACCCAGCGCCTATGAGCGAGTCGGTTAAACAGCTTCCGTTAGACTGTGTAGATTTACTTATTGTAAATGAAACCGAAGCTGCTGCGATCACCGGTAAAGAAGAACTTGAAGATATTGTGACAGTGTTCAAAGAGCAGTGGTCACACAGCGAAGTTATTATTACACTGGGTAAAGCGGGTGTAATGATGCTGCGCAAAAACGATGTTGTAGAAGTAAAAGCATTCTCTGTAGACGCGGTAGATACCACCGCAGCCGGTGACACCTTTATCGGTTATTTCCTGTCTGCATACAGCAACCACACCGATGCTAAACAAGCATTGCGTCGCGGGTGTGCAGCTTCAGCCATTGCGGTAACACGCGAGGGCGCAGCGCAGAGTATTCCAACACAAAAAGAAGTGGATCGTTTCTTAGCGAAACACGCCAACTAGCAAGACGCACTGAGATAAATTGATGGCACATAAGATCATATTAGATACGGATCCGGGGATTGATGATGCAATGGCGATCTTTTTCGCCTTTCAGTCTCCAGACATTGAAGTACTTGGCTTAACGACCGTTTACGGTAACGTTCCGGTAACAATGGCTGCGCAAAACGCACTAACACTTTGTGAAATTGCAGGTAAAGATATCCCTGTAACTAAAGGTGTTGGCATGCCATGGGTTGGCCCAGAGTCAACGTACGCACACTTCGTACACGGTGAGCACGGCTTCGGTCATATTAAACCTGAAGCGCCTAAAACCGAGCTTGACCCACGCAGTTCTGCGCAGTTTATTGTTGATATGGCGCGTAAGTACCCTGGCGAAGTCACCATTGTTGCTATTGGCCCACTAGGTAACTTGGCCCTTGCACTTCGTCTTGAGCCAGAACTTCCTAAGTTGGTAAAAGGCGTTAGCATTATGGGTGGTGCAGCGTTTGTACCAGGTAACGTAACGCCGGTAGCTGAAGCGAACATTTGGAACGATGCACATGCAGCAGAAATCGTTTTCGCAGCAGACTGGGAACTGACCATGTTTGGTTTGGACGTGACAAACTTCACGCCGTTCTCGCCAGCCTTTGTTGAAAAGCTTGAAGAGAAAAACAATACCCTTGGTGGTTTTGTGAAAGAAAGCGCCCAGTTCTACATGGATTTCTACTCGCAAAACCGTGAAGATCGCGTGTGTTTCTTCCACGATGCATTCCCGATTGCCCACCTTCGCCACCCTGAACTATTTGAACTGACTGAAGGTCACGTTCGAGTTGGAACAGGGACACTAGATAGAGGGCAAACCGTGGTTGCGCCTAAAGGTACAACACCGAGCCCACTATGGAATGAAGCAAATACCATAAAGGTAGCGACTAAAGTTGACCACAAAAAGCTGGAACAACTATTCATAGACACCTACGCTCTATGATATGTTTAAGGGATTGTTAATACACAATCCCTTTTTTATTTAAAGCTAGGTTTAAACTCAACGGTTATGAAAGCGGCGCCCCTCCCTCAAAATGAAGATGAACGTCTTGCCGAACTGCTCAGCTACGACGTACTTGATACTGAAGCTGAACAACTCTTTGATGACCTTACAGCCCTTGCCTCTCAAATTTGTGAAACCCCTATTGCGCTCATCAGCCTCATTGATCCAAACCGCCAATGGTTTAAATCAAGAGTAGGTCTAGACGCAGAAGAAACATCACGAGACATCGCGTTTTGCTCACATGCTATTTTGCAAAGCGATGTGTTTGAAATACCTAACGCTACGTTAGACCCCCGGTTTCACGATAACCCGCTGGTGACTGGCGCGCCTGATATTCGGTTTTACGCCGGCGCACCACTGATTACCCCGTCTGGTCATGCAATTGGCACGCTGTGCGCCATTGATAGCAAACCACGCAAGCTAACCGAAACACAAAAAGCCTCGCTCCAAACCTTAAGTAAATCGGTAGTAGCACATTTAGAGTTAAAGCGGAAAAACCGAGAGCTTGAGCGCACCAGTCAATTCAAGTCTGACTTTCTTTCTTACGTAAGCCACGAAATTAGAACACCGCTTAATGCCATAAATACGTTTAGTCAGTTGCTTGAAGGCGAAGCCCAAAAGTTAAATTTGCCCTCGTCATTTACCACCCCGCTTTCTCATGTAAGCCAAAGCGGTGAAAGGCTTTTAGAAATAGTAAATTCTGTTTTAGATATAAAGCAGATAGAAGCGGGGAAAATGCGTGTAATGCCACGCGCGGTGAATACCAAAGACTTTTTCACCCACTTATTTTCGCTTACTAAGATCCGCGCTGAAGACAGCGGTATCGTATTTAGCACCAGTATTGATGACGCTGTGCCCGACTCGTTGTTTTTCGATGACACCAAATTTGGTCAAGTAGCGCTTAACTTGCTGTCGAATGCGATTAAGTTCACTAATCACGGCAAGTCAGTAAAAGCGCAGGTAAAATACAAAAGCGGCAAGGTAATATTTAATGTCATTGATCAAGGCATTGGTATGAGCGATGACGATCAAAAACGGCTTTTTACACCTTTCGAGCGAATGGAAAACGCCCGTCAAATAAGTGGAACCGGCTTAGGCTTGAACATATCGAAGCGCCTTGTCGAGCTCATGGACGGGTCTATTAAAGTTAGTAGTAAATTGAATCACGGTACCCGAATAAGTGTGACCTTACCTGCCGACGCCCTAAGCGCAAACCAGTTCGTTGAGGCACAACCGCGTAGCTTTGTTGCCCAAGTAAACATAGATAACTCAGTAAATGTATTGGTAGTTGAAGACCACTATATAAACCAAGTGGTTATTCAAACTTTGTTTGAAAAACTGGGCGTGTCCCTTTCTGTGGTAAGCACTGGCGAGGAAGGCGTTGAATACGCCAAGTCTAATCCCGTCGACTTAGTTCTTATGGATCTTAATTTACCAGGTATTCAAGGCGATGAAGCAACAGTAAAAATAAAGGGGTTTAAGCCAAACTTGCCTATTGTTGCATTGACAGCCGATGTCATTACCCAGCCTGAATATTTGCGAGAACAAGGTCTTGATGACGTACTCACTAAACCGATAGATAGTAGTGAATTGGTGCGTGTGCTCAATCACTATTTAGGGCATCCAGACCAATGATTCTATTTGTTTTATTTAAGTAGCTTTATCTAAGTAGTTTTACCACAGTGATTTTACCTGAGTCATCTTTATCTAGCCCAACAAACCTTTTTTAACAGCCGTGGTAGTATAAGCTAACTCAATTGTAAGACAGGAGAACTCCTCTACCATGTCCCCCTCATCTTCAGGAAGCGGTACTTCTAGATCGTTGACGTCTAACAAGGTTAATTCAACGGAAACGGCTTCAGCACCAGCTTTAGCAATGAAACCAACGCAGATTGCGCCGTCGCAAACCATACAAACAAGCGTTTCTAATGAAGACATACAGGCCCGCGCTCAGCTTAGAAAAAAGCTTCGCGAGGCACGCCGAGGGTTAACTAACCAGCAACATACGGACGTCGCTAAGCGCATTGCTTCACGACTACGTACACTGCCCTTTCTTGATAACAGCACGACCATAGCCGGATATTTGGTTAACGATGGCGAGGTCAATTTAACCTATTTTATCGAGTCTATTTGGCAGTCTTCACATGATAAAAAATTCGCTCTACCTGTATTACACCCCGTATGTAAAGGACATTTGTTATTTTTGTCTTACACCCAGCACTCTCAATTGGTGAAGAATAAGTACAACATTGAAGAGCCAGTATTGTCGTGTGAAAACGTAGTTCCCGTTAGGCAATGCGACGTTATTCTTATGCCGCTTGTAGGGTTTGATGTAAACGGCAATCGCCTGGGTATGGGGGGCGGCTACTACGACCGAACTTTGAGTTTTACCCAACGCGCGCCAGATTCACATTCATTTTCGGTTAGTAAAACGCCTAAGTTAGTGGGTATTGCCCACGACATTCAAGAAGTAGATGCTCTGCCCGTTGCACCATGGGATGTCCCCCTTGATGCCATCGTGACGCCCTCGCGCACACTGCAATTCACTAAACCGTGATAGTCATTATAACAAATTGAACATACGAACTTGTGGGTTCACGTGCGCTTATAAGTTACACTTGCGAACACAATAAGTCGGAGAATGACCATGGATCAGAACGCAAAAAAACAAGCCGTAGCCAAAGCAGCCATCGAATATGTTGAAGCAGACAGCATTGTCGGTGTGGGCACAGGTTCTACCGTAAATTTCTTTATTGAAGAACTCGGTAAAATTAAGCACAAAATTGAAGGTGCAGTATCAAGTTCAGAAGCCTCTACCGAGCGTTTAAAAGCCTTAGGCATTGAGGTATTCGAGTTAAACGAAGTCAGCAATCTATCGGTTTATATCGACGGTGCCGATGAAGTGACCGAACACAAGCATATGATTAAAGGCGGAGGCGCAGCACTCACTCGCGAGAAAATTGTAGCCGGTGCGGCGACCACGTTTGTGTGTATTGTTGATGAAAGCAAGCGCGTTCCTGTGTTGGGCTCGTTCCCCCTTCCCGTTGAAGTTATTCCCATGGCTCGTTCTTTCGTAGCACGAGAGCTAGTAAAGCTTGGTGGCGATCCTGAATATAGACAAGGTGTTGTCACCGATAACGGCAACGTTATTTTAGATGTTCACAACCTTGAGATTCTGAATCCTCGTGAGCTAGAACAAAAAATAAATAATATTCCTGGCGTGGTAACGAACGGCATTTTCGCACTACGAGGCGCGGACATAGTGCTAAGTGCTACAGATAGTGGTGTTGAAACCTTTAAGTGATAACTGAGTAAGACGTATAGTGCGGTGAAAAGCTATACAAAATACTACTTTCAACTTAACGCGTTTTCTGTTAGTTTCCGTTTAGACGTCTAGATGTCCTTAAATAAGTTCACTAAGCGTCTTAACTTTTACGTTAGTTAAGGCCAATTCCTTAATAACGAAAGCAATCAACGTGATTATAAAAGCTTGGTAGCAATAATGCCCAAGCAAGGCTTTCAGAGTTGCAAAGCGATGTCGTCGCAGCGCAGGTTATACGCAGCCTTGTGTTTAATAATGGCAGGTTTCTGAGAGTCTTGGATTGGCGGTGCAAGCAAACCAAAATTACATCAGTGAGAGATAGCGAGTTCATGAGCAAAGTTTCATTAGAGAAGGATAAGATCCGAATTTTGTTGTTGGAAGGTGTTCACCAAAGTGCTTTGGAGACACTAAAAAGCAATGGGTATAGCAACATTGAATTTCTCAAAACCTCTCTTCCTGAAGACGAGTTAATTGAGAAAATTAAAGACGCCCACTTTGTTGGTATTCGCTCGCGTACTCAAATTACAGAGAAGGTAGTTGAAGCAGCACAAAAACTTGTGGCTATCGGTTGTTTCTGTATTGGCACCAACCAAGTTGATCTTGAAGCCACCCAACGCCGCGGCATTCCCGTGTTTAACGCGCCATTTTCTAACACTCGTTCGGTTGCAGAACTTGTACTTGGCCAAATTATCCTTTTACTTCGCCAGGTGCCGAGTAAAAATGCCAAGGCTCACCGCGGTGAGTGGGAAAAAACGGCAGTCGGCTCATATGAAGCCCGTGGTAAGACACTTGGTATCATTGGGTATGGTCATATAGGCACACAACTGAGTATTCTTGCTGAACACCTAGGTATGCGCGTTCAGTTTTTCGATATCGAAGACAAGCTTGTGCTAGGTAATTCTGCCCAAGTAAAATCGCTTGAAAAGCTGCTTAATACCTCTGACGTTGTTTCACTTCACGTTCCTGAAACACCACAAACTCAAGATATGATTGGTGAAAAAGAACTGTCTCAAATGAAGAAAGGCAGCATTTTGATTAACGCGTCTCGCGGTACTGTGGTAGATATCGATGCGCTTGCGAAGGCATTGGAAAGCGGCCAACTAAACGGCGCTGCTATTGATGTATTCCCGGTTGAGCCTAAATCTAATACTGAAGAATTCGAGTCGCCGCTTCGCGCGTTCGATAATGTCATTCTGACCCCGCATGTGGGCGGCAGCACGCAAGAAGCGCAAGAAAATATTGGTATTGAAGTGGCGGGTAAACTCGCGAAGTACAGCGACAACGGTTCAACGCTGTCAGCCGTTAACTTCCCTGAAGTGTCACTGCCAGAACATACTGGTCGTTCACGCCTACTTCACGTACACAAAAACCAGCCAGGTATTCTTACTCAGATTAACCAAGCGTTTGCAGAAAAAGGCATCAACATCGAAGCCCAGTACCTACAAACGAACGCAGAAATTGGTTATGTAGTAGTTGATGTTAAAGAAGACCGTGGTTATGAGGCACTTGCAGAGCTTCAGCAAATTGATGGCACAATTAAGACACGTATTCTTCACTAAGAAGAGTTGTTTTAAGACTAAATAAAAACGCTGCACAATGTGCAGCGTTTTTTTATGCCTGTGATTTTACTTCAATGCGTTGAAGTGCGCAGCCCTACTTCGGTGCGCTGAGCATATAAGGTAGGCTTAGAAGAAGTTGTAAACTAAGCTAACTGCAGTTTCTGTGTCTAGTTTTTCAACGTCGTCGTCAACATTGGTGTTGTGATCAAGCTTGAAAGAAAGACGCATTGAAAGGTTACCGCTGATTGTAGCTGTAAGTGCAGACTCAGCACGAGATTTCGTGTTGTCAGAACCCACTTCGGTACTCACTGTTTGCGTAAATTTAGCGGTATCTGAAATTTTCCAAGAATAAGCTGATGACGCACGAACGATTACGCTGTCAAGATCCTCGCCATCCTGAGTTTCGATGAATGAGTAACCAGGACCAATTGAATATTCAAGGGTGTGGCGCTTGTTCTCAAGTACTTTTTGGTTCCAACCCGCCGCAATAGTTGATTGGTAATTAAAGTTACTAAAGCGGTCGTCTTCATATGAAGCGAAGCCGAATAAACGGTTATCAGGATTTTCTAGTTTGTAGTTACCCTGGGCTGAACCAAAGAACTTCTGTGCAGAAGTAAACTCGATATCTTCTTGCTCGCCTGCATCATTTTCTTGTTGAACAGTTTCCTGTTTGTACAGACCTTTTAAAACGTAGTCGTTACTCCATTTTTCAAGCTCTTGGTGAGCCTGTATACCCGCACTGATTGACGTGGTTTCAGTGTTACCTGAAGTCGAAATAAAACCTAGTTCGCCTTCCATTGTAAAAGGCTTAACTTCATCGTCCTGAGCGAAAGCGGCTGGAGAAAGAGAAATTGCAACTAAAGATGCAAGCACTTGCTTTTTCATTGAACAATCCTATTGATTATCGGTCCATTCGTTGTACTCGATACCTTTTGAACTGCAAGGCGGTACAACACGAGTTTTTAAAGAGATCTGCTAGACAGTGCCGCGAGGCGGCAAGCACTGCAAACAACGGTGCGCAGTGTACATTTTCAAAGCTCTCAGTCAATGCGAACACGGTAAAAAGCCAAAGATAACCCGTTAATTTACACTAATTGACTAAAAAAACTGATAGACCAGCGCCACGGAGGTCTCTGTGCTTAAGGCTGCGACATCTTCGGCGGTGTCTGTTTCATGGTTTAGTATGAAGGATAACTTCATCGCCAGTGAACCGAATACGTTGGCTGAAAGCGAAGTTTCTGAGCGCGATTTCATATTTTCTTCACCCGCCTCAGTGCTAACAAACTGCCTTAACTTGGCGCCTGAGCTCCAGTGGTATTTGTATTCGGCGGACGCTCTTACAATGATGCCATCGTTGACTACGCTTTCATTATCTTCTTCAGCTTCAATAAAACTGTAGCCAGGACCAATGCTATAGCGAAACTCACTGTCTTCACTGCGCCAGAGGCGCTGAGACCAGCCCGCTGCCAGCGAAGCACGGTGATCGTAACCGGTAAATTGATCGTCTTCGTAATCACCGTACATAAAAAGACGGCGACCAGGCGTCATTAGTTTATAGTCGAACTGCGCGCTAGTGAAAAAGCGCTGGGCGCTGATGTCCCGCTCTGTTGTTGGCGTACCGCTTTCTTTATAGAGCAACTCTGCGAAGTAGATACTGCTCCAATTTTCTGTTTCATGGTCCGCATTGACCGCGGCTTTCACACTGGCAGCTGAGGTGTTTCCGGTGTTTACAAGTACACCTAGTTCACCGTCTAGCGTAAAACGAGGAATTTCGTCATCGGTGTCGGGCGTGAAGTCTGCGTGATAGAGGGTTTGTATAAGATCCCTCGCACTTGCGTGCACACACACGCAGCAACAAACAATGCCAACAACAATGCTTGGCCGGAAGATTTTTTTGAACATAATCTGATTTACGTTGAGCTTTATAGTTTTTAGATTACGTCTTAGTACGACGCTTGTTATACCAATCCTCTGGATGAGCTTTACTACATTTTGCTAATTATCAGTAAAGTAACGGAGTTGTTGCACCGAAAGCTCAGTGAATAAGCGACACAATTTTTGCCGTTTCTTGTTCGGCGTATTCAATTGAATTACTTATCACTTCCATGTTGAGACTTACTGTATTGGCTATCTCAGGGGTAAAAAGTTCAATGTCAGCGTAACTTTCTTTATTTAACTGACTTACCGTAATTCGATTTGCTAAACACAGGACGCAGATATCTACATCAGATTTATGTTTAGCTTCATCATTCATGAACGTTACCGGATAGTACAACCCAATAGGTAAGTGCCAATTTTCTAGTATGATACCGCTGCATTGAGCAAACGTAAAACCGAAATGCTCCAACTGATTAACGTGCGGTAACCCGTTCGTCTCAGCATTCAGGTATGACTGATAGCGTTTAGTTTCTTTCTTGGCCACGACCAGTTCACTTAAGTTTTGCAATATACCCATTACAAAGAAGCGTTCTGCTCCGCGCACGTTAAGTCTCATCGCAAGACTTTTGGCCACCATGCCGCAATACACTGATGCATACCAATGTTTGTCTAAATTTATTAACTTAGTATCAAAGCGTTTAAATGCTGTGCTGGCAGTTTCTGCAATTACCAAGTTATACAGGGCTTCGCCTCCAATCACACTGATTGCTTTGGCAACAGATTCTACTTGAGAAGGAAACCGAAACAGCGAGCTATTCGCCAGCCTTAGTACCTTCGCGGTAAGAGAGGGATCAGCACTTATAAGCTCGCCAATATCCTCGGCGCTGGAACGGGGATCGTCTAATGTTGAACGCAGGCGCACGCAAATATCCGGTAACGTAAATGATTTCGCGGCATACGAAACATACTTATCTAACGACATCTAGAAACTCTCAGTCTACTTTTTACAAACTCAAGGCCGCTTATTCTGAACTTGGCGGATCATCAAACAGCGTGAACTGCCCAATTGATTCCCCCAGCTCTTTTTGCTGTTGCTTGCGAGCGCGCGTCAGCACCGCTTTTTTGCGCCGAGCACAGGCGCTGATTATTTTACGTTTAGTTGCATCATCAACCTTAAGCCAGTACAGGCGCTCGTCGCGACTTCGATAGCACCCTTTACAGAACCCCCTTGGACCTGACTCACACACACCAATGCATGGGCTTGGAATTTCAAAAAACTCCAGCTGTTGGGATTGTGATTTTTGTTCCGTCATGTCAGTGGCATAACCTTCAAAAGGTGAAACGAATACCACTAGGGCTGCATTTTCAAGCAAGCAACAGTGGCCACGCTTTAGCTTTATCAATATAAATTAAAACGCATACTCCAACATCTAGCCACTAGACATTAGCAGTAAGGCATTCCAATCATCTAAGCCACGCTGCTTCAAAACTAAGCAATTCGACTCGCAGGCCTTTTCGATATGACAAAGCATAGCACGAAATACGGCCTGTTGACTGCTATACCATGTTCGAAAGCCTGATGCGCTAGTCGATAAGTGTGTATTCGATAGTAGAAACCACGCGCACTTTCTTTATATGTGGATGATGACTGTCGCGACTAGAAATACTGAACTGCCCTTGGTTAGCGCGCTTAATTTTGCCCAAAGTACTTTTTGAATCTTTGGCAAATTTTTCCGCAACCTCTCTCGCATTGAGCGTAGCTTCTTCAATCATTTCCGGCTTTACTTCGTTTAAGCGGGTAAATACATAGTCGGGCTGAGCGCGGTAGCTTTGGTCTGATAATACAATACCAGTTTTAATTAACTCCCCAATTTGCTGCATAAGCGCTCGCACCTTTTCAACATCATTTGAAAAGACAGTAACGGTTTGAATGGCACTGTAGCGAAATGGCGCTTTTTCACTACTTCCATATTGTTGTGCCAATTTGTCATTTATTTCTGGCTTTCCAATAGTAATGCTTTCTGCTGAAATGCCCTTCTCTTCTAAAAAGTTAGCTACCTGAAGGCTATTCTTTTCAATATGGTCATACAGTTGAGGTAAGTCATTGCCCGCGTCGACAAATTGAATAGGCCAAATAACCTGATCAGCAATGTATTCTCGCTCTGACAATCCTTTTACAGTTACTACTCTATCCCACGTTTGCATATCGTTCATGGCAGAAGATACCTGAACACCAAGCAAAGACACAGCAACCACCATGCCCATCGCCATTACTATCGCCGCACCTATTTTCATTCGAAACTCCATTCTTTCTGTTTTCAACAGGATACAAGCGAATATAAGCTTTTCGGTTTCACAAAACGAGATAAAAGCTGACCAATGGTGGCAAAAAAAAGGCCACTCAAATGAGTGGCCTAAAGAGCCCCTTAAGAGGGCAACGCTTGGGTAGACGGGAGAGTTAACCTTTACGCTGTATCAGGTAATAAAATACCGGAGTTAAGATAAGTCCAAATACGGTAACACCAATCATGCCTGAGAATACTGCCACACCCATGGCCTGACGCATTTCAGAGCCGGCACCGGTTGATACCGCCATTGGCAGTACACCCATGATGAAAGCAATGGACGTCATTAGTATTGGACGAAGACGTAAGCGACTTGCTTCTTTAATGGCTGAAAGCGCGTCCATCCCCTTGTCTTGTAGCTCTTTTGCAAACTCGACAATAAGAATGGCGTTCTTCGTTGCAAGGCCAACCAGTACAATCAAACCTATTTGGGTAAAAATATTGTTGTCGCCGCCATAAACTTGCACACCAATAAGCGCGCTCAGCAAGGTCATGGGAACAATCAATATGATTGCCAGTGGCAAACGCAGGCTTTCGTATTGTGCAGCCAGTACTAAGAACACCAAAAGCACAACTAATGGGAATACAAACGCTGATGCATTACCCGCTAATATTTGCTGATAGGTGATCTCAGTCCACTCGTAAGTCATGCCAAGTGGTAACGTTTCAGCCAGTATTTCTTCAATTGCTGCCTTCGCTTGGTCAGACGAATAGCCTGGCGCTGCTGCACCGTTTATTTCAGCGGTGACGTATCCGTTATAGTGCATAACACGGTCAGGGCCTGCACTGTGCTCAATGTTCAAGAATGAGCCAAGCGGGATCATCTCACCTTGTGCATTACGCACTTTGAACTGCGTAATGTTCTCAATATCCTGACGGTATTGGGCATCAGCTTGTACATTTACTTGGTAAGTTCTACCGAACAAGTTGAAGTCGTTCACGTACAACGAACCTAAGTAGCCCTGCATGGTGGTAAACAAGGTATCGATGTTCACACCTTGGCTTACCGCTTTTTCACGGTCTACATCCACATCGAGCTGAGGTACAGCAACAGTGAAGCTAGTGAATGCATCGGTAAGCGCTGGGTGTGCCCACGCTTTGCCAATCACTTCTTGCGTGACGCGCTCAAGTTCTTCAAAGCCTAGGTTCCCTCTGTCTTCGACCTGTAAACGGAAACCACCAATCGTGCCTAACCCCATTACTGGTGGCGGCGGGAATATTGCCACAAAGGCACCTTTTATAGACCCAAAGTTCTGGTTAAGCTGTGCAGCAATGGCGCCACCAGATAGATCAGGCGTCGTTCTTTTATCAAAGTCAGTCAGCGTTGCAAACAACACGCCTGAGCTTGGACTATTGGTAAACCCGTTAATATTCAAGCCAGGGAATGCAATTGCATCTTCAACACCAGGGTGTTCCATAGCAATACGAGACATTTCACGGATCACCTCTTCAGTTCTGTCTAAGCTTGCTGCATTAGGCAGTTGAGCAAAGGCGACCAAATACTGCTTATCTTGCGGCGGAACGTAGCCTGTTGGTGTATTGGCGAACTGGAAGTAAGTGAGCCCTAACAGACCCGCGTAAAGCACCATGATGATACTGCTCTTACGGATAAGCCCACCCACAGCACCAGTGTAGCGCTTTGAATTACGGTCAAAGAAACGGTTAAACGGTGAAAATACAAAGCGGCCAAACACTTTATCCATTAAACGGGTTAACCAGTCATTCGCTTTACCGTGAGGTTTCAACAGCAATGCAGATAACGCAGGGCTAAGCGTTAACGAGTTAATTGCAGAAATTACCGTAGAGATAGTAATTGTTAGGGCAAACTGCTTATAGAACTGCCCGGTAAGACCGCTCATGAAAGCAGTAGGTACGAATACCGCAGCAAGTACCAAGGTTGTGGCAATAATAGGACCGGTTACTTCTTTCATTGCCTGTACGGTGGCTTCAAACGGCGCTTTGCCTTCAGAAATATTACGCTCTACGTTTTCGACAACAACGATGGCGTCGTCCACAACAATACCGATTGCCAAAACAAGACCAAACAACGACAGTGCATTAAGCGAGAAGCCCATTAGCTGCATAAAGGCGAACGTTCCCACAAGTGAAATAGGTACTGCAACGAGTGGAATAATAGACGCACGCCATGTTTGTAAGAACAGTACAACAACAAGTACAACTAACAATACAGCTTCAAGAAGTGTACTAATTACCGCTTCAATCGAACCGCGAACAAATACAGTAGGGTCGTAGGCAATTTCGTATTCAAGGCCTTCAGGGAACGCCTTAGACAGTTCCGCCATACGAGCGCGAACGTCATCTGAAATTTGGATTGCATTAGAGCCTGGTGCTTGGAAAACCGGCACCGCTGCCGCAGGGTTATTGTTAATAAGTGAACGCAGTGCATAAAACTCTGAACCTAGTTCGATACGCGCAACGTCTTTAAGACGGGTTATTTCACCATTCTCACCCGACTTAACAATAATATTTTCAAATTCGGCTTCATCTTTTAAACGGCCGCGCACATTGATAAGCAGCTGAAATTCGCTGGTACCCGTAGGCTGTGCGCCTAGGCTACCTGCCGCCGCTTGCTGGTTTTGATCGGCAATAGCTGCTGCCACATCGCCAGGGTTTAACTGGAGCGCAGCCAGTTTGTTAGGGTCTAACCATACTCGCATGCTGAATTCACCAGCACCGAACAGGCGCACTTGCCCAACGCCATTGATTCGCGCTAGCTCGTCTTTAACAAACTGATCAGCATAGTTTGAAAGATAAAGCATGTCATAACGATTATCCGGCGACGTCAGGTGCACTACCATGGTTAAATCTGGCGACGATTTTTCAGTTACCACACCTAAGCGCTGCACTTCTTGAGGTAAACGCGGTGTCGCGCGATTTACACGGTTTTGTACCAACGTTGTGGCTTCATCTGGATCCGTACCAATGGCAAACGTAATTGTTAGCGTCATACGGCCATCACTGGTTGCCTGTGATGACATATACAGCATGTTTTCAACACCGTTAATTTCTTGCTCTAGCGGCGTTGCAACTGTTTCCGCGATAACCTCTGGGTTTGCACCGGGATAATTCGCAGTTACCACCACGGTAGGCGGCACTACTTCTGGGTATTCAGTGATAGGTAGTTGCCAGACAGCAATTGCACCACCTATAAAAATAAGTAGGGAAAGCACGCCCGCAAAAATCGGGCGGCTAATGAAAAACTGCGAAATGTTCATTACTTAAGACCTGCTGTTGCTGTACCTGTGGCAAATGAACCACCAGATAAAACATCCTCATACTGCGCCATGTTTTGGGTTACTTGTGTTGCATTATCAACACGTGACTGCCAGCTAGATAAGTTTGCCAAAGCATCTTCATCACCCATAGGCACTTCGTTAGCGGCAACTTGGGCACCAGGGCGAACGCGCTGTAAGCCATCAACCACAATGGTGTCGTTTACATTCAAGCCGCTTGTGATGATGCGCATGCTACCCACTTTGTCGCCTAGCTTAACCGCACGGTATTCCACTTTACTTTCGTCGTTTACAACCAGTACAAACTTATTATTAAGATCTGTGCCGATAGCTTTTTCTTTAATAAGAATGCCCTGTTCATCGGTGTCACCTGCCAATTTTAAGTGTGCAAATAATCCCGGAATTAAACGACCTTCTTCGTTATTAAATACGGCACGAACGCGAAGTGTGCCGGTGCTACCGTTAACCTGGTTGTCGATGAAATCAATTTGACCCCAGTGGTTATAATCAGACTCGTTAGCAAGGCGCATCGCTACCGGCTGCTCGCTCACTGCTGTTGAAGCCGCTGATTTATCGGTTAGATAGTTTAGGTAGGTCTGCTCATCAATATCGAAATACGCATATAAACGGTCGGTCGATACGATGCGAGTCAACTCTGTTTGTCCTGCGGTAACAAAGTTACCTTCAGTGATGTTTGCGCGAGAAATACGTCCAGAAATAGGTGCTTCAACACGAGCAAAGCCTCGATTTAGGCGCGCTACTTCAAGTGCGGCTTGCGTTTGGTTTAAGCTTGCAAGCGCTTGGTTTTTCTCAGCTAAACGGGCATCAAGGACTTCTTCAGAAACTGCCTGGGTTTTACGAAGTTTAAAAGCACGGCTATAGTTTTGCTCAGCCAACTGAACGCGACTTTTGGCTTCTTCAAGCTGTGCAGTCAATCGATCAACTTCTGCTTTAAACGTGCGGTTATCAATTAAGAATAGGGTTTGCCCTTGTTCGACATATTCGCCTTCATCAAATGCAACAAAATCAATATAGCCCGACACGCGAGGGCGAAGCGCAACAATTTGCGGAGACTCTAAACGACCTGTAAAATTATCCCACTCGGTTAAACGCTGAGACACAACCGTTGCCACATCAACAGGAACACCAGCATTTGCGCCAGCGCTCATTGATTGACTTGGATCCTGCTCGTCACCACCGCATGCAGCGACAAGCGCAGTTAGGCTTACTATTGCCAATAAACGGGTAAAAGTTTTCATTGCAAGATTCTCTTAAAAATTAAACTAAAGTTTGATGCTGTGCATTATGCATCGCCACCAACAATAAAAATAATTATCTTTTTATATGCAACACATCACATGATGTTATATATTGAAGATCGGGCTGACAGAGACAACTGCTTTTAAAAATTTAGAAGAATGGTTTCGCAGAGAAAATGAGAATAACCGTATAAAAAGCGAGAGCTTAGGGAAATCAACGGTTACAGCGGTATAGTGTACCAGTGTCGTTCGTCGCATTCATTTGGAAAATAAATGCTTTTAGCTATAACCTATAACTAAACTATGTCAGTTAAATTACATAGCCAAAAACGAAGTAATCGGCAGCTTTTTTCATCGTTCGATAGATGAAAGTAGATTGTCCGCAATAGACACCGGAGACAACCATGCGTCCACATGATTTAAATTTATTGATGATTTTTGATGCCATCATGACCGAGGGTGCAATTACCCGCGCAGCTGACAGGCTGTCGATGACGCAACCTGCGGTATCTAACGCACTTTCTCGTATGCGCACAGCTTGGAAAGATGAACTGTTCGTTAAAGACGGCCGCGGTATTCAACCTACCTCATTTGCTAAAAATTTATGGAGTCAGATTCAGGGCCCTTTAGGCGAACTCGAAGTCGCCGTTAACCCAACTGACTTTAACCCTGCAACGGCTAAGCGTACTTTTCGTATAGCTGCAACTGACAGCATCGTTTCTATGGTGTGGGGGCCGCTACGCAAAGTTATTGAGAATGAAGCGCCTGGTATTAACATCCATGCCATTCCTAATTACGACATGGAAACCGATAAAATACTCAAAGATGCTGAAGCAGAGCTCACTTTCTCTAAATATCAGGAGCCTGGCTCTGTTATTCGTGCCGAACATGTTCTCGACCCAAGCTGGGTTGTGGTAATGCGCCCCGATCATCCATTAGCAAAATCTCAATTGACCTTAGAAGACTTTGTCGCGGCTGATCATCTTCTGGTTTCTGTTACAGGCGATGTGACTGGCCCTACAGATCAGGTACTGGCGAATTTAGGCCTTAAACGCCGCGTGGCAATGTCAGTAAACCAGTTTTATAACGCTACACCGTTACTAAAAGAGAGCAACCTTATTTGTGTAGCACCGTCTTTGGTAATGGAAAAAGAGATTTTCTCAGGGGAATTGGCAGTATTTGAAACGCCAATAGAAATTGTCAGCTCTCCGCTGTCTGTGATGTGGCACAAACGTCAGGATCAAGACGCGGGCTTACAGTGGCTTAGAGGACTCGTAGTTAGATTTATTCGCGAGCGTGTACAACGTCATGAAATGCTGCTCTCTCAATGCTGTAGAAAAGCCTATTGCGCCGAAACGGTTAAGCGCTTTATGGACCAGCGCAATATGGACTGTGAAGAATTCACGCCAGCGCATTTGAAAACGCCCAGCAACGATGAAATGGACGAAGAACGCGACACCGTAGCGGTTGGAAAAGAAACAGCTTAATACTAGCCTGCTTAGATAACTACACACTCGGCGAGACTTAACATGTTCGTCATTGCGTTGTGCTATCGCAGGTAAAGTGGTTCTAAAACATTCAAAGCCCTAATAAAAAAACCGCTCAAAGAGCGGTTTTTTCGTAGTTCGAACAAAGAAGCTAATTTACTTCTTTTTCTTTGCTTTCGGGTTTGGCAGGTCAGTAATACTTCCTTCGAAGATTTCAGACGCAAGACCAATTGATTCGTTAAGCGTTGGGTGAGCGTGGATAGTCAATGCTACGTCTTCAGCGTCAGCACCCATCTCAATAGCTAGGCCGATTTCGCCAAGCATTTCGCCCGCGTTGGTACCTACCATAGCACCACCGATTACGCGGCCCGTTTCTTTTTCGAAAATCATCTTGGTCATACCGTTAGTTGCATCAGATGCAATTGCACGGCCTGAAGCAGCCCATGGGAACGTTGCTGTTTCATAGCTTACGCCCTGCTCTTTCGCTTCTTTTTCAGTTAGACCAACCCAAGCAACTTCTGGCTCAGTGTACGCTACTGAAGGAATAGCACGTGGGTCGAAGTAATGCTTCTGTCCAGCAATAACTTCTGCAGCAACGTGACCTTCGTGAACCGCTTTGTGCGCAAGCATTGGCTGACCTACAAGGTCACCGATTGCGAAGATGTGGTCAACGTTAGTACGCATTTGCTTATCAACGTTGATGAAGCCACGCTCGTCAACGTTTACGCCAGCCGCATCTGCGCCAACTAGCTTACCGTTTGGCTTACGACCAACAGCAACAAGTACTTTGTCGTAGCGCACTGGCTCAGCAGGTGCGTTCTTACCTTCAAATGTTACGTACAAGCCATCGTCTTTTGCTTCAACCGCAGTCACTTTGGTTTCAAGCATGATGTTAAACTTGTCTTTGTAGTCTTTCATGAACACTTTCATGATGTCTTTGTCAGCGGCTGGAATTAGCTGATCTAAGAATTCAACTACATCAATGTTCGAGCCAAGTGCTTCGTACACAGTACCCATTTCTAGACCGATGATACCACCGCCTAGTACTAGCATTTTCTCTGGAATGTCTTTCATTTCCAGTGCGCCAGTTGAGTCGATTACACGATCATCTTCTGGGATGAACGGTAGGCTTACTGGCTCAGAACCCGCAGCGATAATTGCTTTCTCGAAAGTAATAGTAGTAACGTCGTCACCATTTTTTACTTCTAGGGTGTTTGCGCCTGTAAATTTACCGAAGCCTTGTACATGCTTGGTTTTACGCATTTTAGACATACCGCTAAGGCCATTTGTCAATTGCTTAACAACGCCGTCTTTGTATTCGCGGATTTTATCTAAATCGATGGTAGGCTCGCCAAACGATACACCGTGGCTAGCAAGGTGCTTCGCTTCTTTCATCACTTTAGCAACGTGAAGAAGGGCTTTTGAAGGGATACAGCCAACGTTAAGACAAACACCACCAAGCGTGTCGCGAGAGTCTACGATAACTGTTTCAATACCTAAGTCAGCCGCACGGAATGCTGCTGAATAACCGCCAGGGCCGCCGCCCAGTACCACCAATTGCGTTTTAATTTCGCTCATTGTGAACCTCAATCCTGTTCTTGTAGGGTCATGCTATTACTTTTGTGTAATAGCATAACCTAAATGCCACCAAATGGGCTTATAAAATCGTCGAAAATGTTACTGATATTGTAAACTTTTTCGACCTTTTATTTAAAGTATGATTCTGCGTAAGTCAGTTAGGTTTGCAGCAACCTCAGTAGAGAATCTTGCACCTACCGCACCATCGATGACTCGGTGGTCGTATGACAGGCTTAGCGGCACCATTAAGCGCGGCTCAAACTCTTTACCATTCCACTTAGGCTTCATCTCAGACTTAGACACACCTAATATGGCGACTTCTGGTGCATTTACAATAGGCGTAAACGCCGTGCCACCAATACCACCTAAACTAGAGATGGTGAACGTTCCACCCTGCATGTCAGCCGCTTTAAGCTTGCCTTCACGGGCTTTCTTAGATGTTTCAATAAGCTCTTGAGACAGCTGCTCAATACCTTTCTTATTCACGTCACGAATAACAGGTACAACAAGGCCTCCCGGTGTTTCAACCGCAATACCAATGTTGATAAACTTCTTAATGATTAAGCTCTCGCCATCGTCAGACAGTGATGAGTTGAATACTTCGTATTTCTCAAGCGCTTTCGCTACCGCTTTCATAACGAATACTAGTGGTGTGATCTTAAGACCAGACTTAATTTTCGCGTGGTAAGCGTTTTGCTCTTTACGGAATTCTTCAACTTCAGTGATATCTGCTTCGTCGAACTGCGTAACGTGCGGGATAGTCGCCCAGTTACGGTGTAAGAACGGTCCAGAGATCTTTTGAATTCGAGAAAGCTTTTGTTCTTCAATCTCGCCAAACTTGCTGTGATCAACAGGCTTAACCGGAACGATTTGAAGTACGTTGTCGCCCACAGGAGCACTGCCTGAAGCTGCTGCTGTGCGAGGTTTCGCAAGCTCAGCTTTCACATAGGCTTGAACGTCTTCTTTCAAGATACGGTTTTTAGGACCAGAGCCGTTAACTTGAGTAAGGTCTACACCAAACTCACGAGCAATGCGGCGAACCGAAGGAGAAGCATGTGCTTTACCTGTATTCTTGGCTTCTGGCGCTGGAGGCACAGGAGAGCGACCTTGCGAGGCTTCCTGCTGTGACGCTTGTTGAGTCTCGTCTTGCTGTGAGTCTTGTTTAGTCTCTTCTTGCTTAGGCGCTTCAGCAGGCTTTTCAGCTGCACTTGAAGACGAGCCACCGCTGGTCTCAAGCTTAACAACTAAGGTGCCTTGCTTAACTTTGTCGCCCGCTTTGATAAAGACTTCTTTAATCGTACCTGCATGTGTCGAAGGCACATCCATGGTCGCTTTATCAGTTTCTAGCGTGATAAGACCGTCTTCTTTTTCAACGGTATCGCCAGCTGATACAAGTACATCGATAACGTCAACTTCACCGTCTTCACCAATGTCTGGTACAGCAACTTCGATAGTCTCGCTACCTGAAGACGCGGCTGGTGCTGACTCTTGCTTTGCACTTTCCTGTGCAGCCGGTGCAGACGCTTCAGAAGAAGCATCGCTAGACGCCGATTCACTTGAAGACGAGCCTGAACCCGCTACTTCAAGCTTAATAACAACTGTGCCTTCTTTCACTTTATCACCAGTACTGATGAATACTTCTTTCACCGTACCTGCGTGTGTTGAAGGAACATCCATGGTTGCTTTATCGGTTTCAAGAGTAATTAGCCCATCTTCTTTTTCGATGGTGTCGCCCACTGAAACCAATACGTCGATTACGTCTACTTCGTCGTCAGAACCGATATCCGGTACTGCAACTTCAATCACTTCGCTGCTGCCAGACGCAGCTGGCGCTGCTTCTGACTTGCTTTCGTCTTTTGGTGCTTCTTCTTGCTTAGGTGCATCTTCTTTAGAAGATTCATCTGAAGCGTTTTCTTCAGACGCGCCTTTATCGGCACTGTCACCATTGGCAACTTTCATTTCACCAATCACATCGCCTTCTTTGATTTTATCGCCTACTGATACAGTTAGGCTTACAATCTCACCTTCAAACGGTGCTGGGATGTCCATTGACGCCTTGTCACTTTCAACAGTAACAACGCCTTCATCAGCCTCAATGTTGTCGCCTACGGCAACACATAGCTCGATAACTTCAACTTCGTCACCGCCTACGTCGGGTACGATAATCTTTTGAATATCTGACATATGTAAAATACCTTATCTGGCTTACGCGTAAAGTGGGTTAAGTTTTTCAGCGTTAATTTCAAAACGCTTAATGGCTTCTGCTACCACTTTCTTCTCAACGTCACCGCGCTGAGCCAATTCGTAAAGTGATGCCACCACAATGTATGACGCATTAACTTCAAAGTGAGTACGCAAGTTTTCACGGCTATCGCTTCGACCGAAACCGTCTGTACCTAGGCAGCGGTATTCAGTTTCGATGAACGCACGTACTTGGTCTGAGTAGTTCTTCACATAGTCAGTGGCAGAAATCGCAGGACCTGCGTCTTTCGTAATTACCTGACCAATGTAAGGTACTTTTTGCTCAGCTTCTGGGTTTAGCATGTTCCAGCGTGCTACGTCTTGACCTTCACGCGCTAGCTCGTTGAACGAGGTTACTGAGTAAACGTCAGAAGATACGTTGTAGTCGTTACAAAGAATCTGCGCCGCTTTACGCACTTCGTTCAAGATAGTGCCTGAGCCCATCAACTGAACATTCAGCTTAGACTTGTCATTTTCAACACGCTCAAGCTTGTAGATACCTTTAATGATCTGTTCAGCAACATCATCACCTTCTGGCATTGCAGGGTGCTGATAGTTCTCGTTCATCAATGTTAGGTAATAGAAGATATTCTCGTTATTACCGTACATGCGACGTAGACCGTCTTGAACGATAACTGCTACTTCGTAACCATACGTTGGGTCGTAAGTAATACAGTTAGGAATTAGGTTCGCTTGAACATGCGAGTGGCCGTCTTGGTGCTGTAGACCTTCACCGTTAAGTGTGGTTCTACCCGCAGTTGCGCCTAAAAGGAAACCACGTGCTTGGCTATCGCCTGCTGCCCATGCCAAGTCACCAACACGTTGGAAACCAAACATCGAGTAGTAGATGTAGAACGGAATAGTGGTAGCGTTACACGTTGAGTAAGACGTACCCGACGCAACCCACGATGCCATTGCACCTAGCTCGTTAATACCTTCTTGTAATACCTGACCTTTCTTATCTTCGCGATAGTAAGCGACTTGGTCGGCATCTTGAGGTACGTATTTCTGGCCTTCATTGGCGTAGATACCTACCTGACGGAATAAGCCTTCCATACCGAATGTACGGGCTTCATCAGGAATAATTGGCACAATACGCTTACCAATTTTCTTATCTTTTAATAGCGCGTTAAGTACACGTACAAACGTCATGGTTGATGATACTTGACGATCGCCTGACCCTTTTAAGATAGCGTCGAATGCACTTAGCTCAGGAATTTCAAGCTGTTCTTCAGCCTGTTCACGGCGAGAAGGCAAGTAACCGCCTAGAGCTTCACGACGCTCGCGAAGGTACTTCATTTCTTCGCTGTCTTCGTCGAACTTGAAGTAAGGTAGGTCAGCAATTTTCTCGTCTGCTACTGGAATATTGAAACGATCGCGGAACGCTTTGATTGAATCAACGTCCATTTTCTTAACGTTGTGCGCTACGTTTTGTGCTTCGCCTGATGCACCTAGACCGAAACCTTTAACCGTTTTAGCAAGGATTACCGTTGGACGTCCTTTCGTATCAATGGCTTTCTGGTAAGCTGCGAATACCTTAACTGGATCGTGACCACCTCGGTTCAAGCGCCAGATATCGTCGTCAGACATGTTCGCTACAAGTGCCGCTGTTTCAGGATACTTGTTGAAGAAGTTTTCACGGGTGTACTTGCCGCCTTTGGCTTTACAGTTTTGGTATTCACCGTCTACCGTTTCGCCCATAAGCTGGATAAGCTTGCCAGATTTATCACGAGCCAGTAGCTCATCCCAGTAGCTACCCCAAATAACTTTCACAACTTCCCAGCCAGCGCCGCGGAATGTGCCTTCAAGTTCTTGGATAATTTTGCCGTTACCACGTACCGGGCCGTCTAGACGTTGAAGGTTACAGTTGATAACAAACGTTAGGTTGTCTAGGCCTTCACGAGAAGCAAGACCAATTGCACCCAAGCTTTCTGGCTCATCACACTCACCGTCACCCATGTAGCAGTAAACGCGCTGACCTGAACAGTCTTTGATACCACGGTTAGTTAGGTACTTAAGGAAGCGCGCTGTGTAGATAGCTTGAAGTGGACCAAGACCCATAGATACGGTTGGGAACTGCCAGTAGTCTTTCATCAAGTGAGGGTGTGGGTAAGACGACAGACCATCGCCAGCACACTCTTGACGGAAGTTGTTTAACTGCTCTTCAGTTAAGTTGCCTTCCATATATGAGCGCGCATAAATACCTGGAGAAATATGGCCCTGAGCGAAAATAAAGTCGCCGCCTTGATTTTCGTTAGGCGCTTTGAAGAAGTGGTTAAAGCCAACATCGTAAAGCATAGCCGATGATGCGAAGCTACCAATGTGGCCACCAAGCTCTAGGTCTTTTTTAGATGCACGCAATACAATCATCAATGCGTTCCAACGAATCGCCGCACGGATGCGCGCTTCGATGGTCAAGTCGCCAGGCATTTTTGGCTCTTGCGCTGCTGGGATAGTATTGATGTAGGCAGTAGTTGCGTCATACGGTAGATGCGCTCCGCTGCGACGTGCTTTATCAATAAGTTTTTCGAGTAAATAGTGGGCGCGTTCTACGCCTTCCTCTTCTAAAACCGACTCAAGCGCATCAATCCACTCTTTAGTTTCTTGAGGATCTACATCTTGGTGCATCATATCAGACATGGTGCCATCCTATTTTTTGCTTATATAGAAAATCCTCCCTTAGCATTGCCTCTACTCTTAAAGGCGCTAAAAGAAGGAAAACTAAATTACGTTGTACTCACAGTGACCCAATCTGGCTCACCTGCTTTTGCAGTGGCACAGGAAAAACCTGACCGGCCTCTGCGAATGAATAGCTATCTAGCTCTTATCTTATAAAAGGTCAGACTAGTAACTAAATCTCTAATCGTCGCAATGCGCGCTGTACGCGGGTATCGCGTTGATTAATGGTTAATAGCGTTTTTTCAATAAACGCCAAATGCGTATTACATGCCTGACGCGCAGCTTCAGGGTCGCGAGAAGCAATGGCTTCTACAATTTCACGACGCTGCTTAGCAATGTCTTCCACCGCTTCAGGGTGCGCTGCCAGCATGTCAAAGTTTCGTTCAATATTGTCCACCAGCATGCTTTGCATGGTGCTCATTACGTGCAACAACACCATATTGTGTGATGCTCTTGCCATAATGATATAAAACTGTCCTAGCGCCTCAGCTTGGGCACGCTTGCTTTCGTGAGCTTTAGGCGTAGGTACGTCGTTCAATGCTTGCTTCAATGCGTTGTAATCTTCAGGTTGACCACGAAGTGCTGCATAGTACGCCGCCATCCCTTCAAGCGCATGACGAAATTCAAGCAAATCAAATTGAGTTTCAGGACGCTGGCTAACTAAGTCCATTAGGGGGTCTGTCATGGCTGAGTTAAGGTTGCGGTTAACAAACGTACCGCCGCCTTGCTTACGTTCTACCAACCCACGTGCCTGTAAATTACCAATGGCTTCCCTAAGCGAAGGTCGCGATACATCAAATTCAAGCGCAAGCTCTCTCTCTGGCGGTAATTTCTGACCAGCCAATAACGTACCGTCGAGTATCATTGACTCGAGTTGCTCGGTAATCACATCAGAGAGTTTTTTTCGCTGCTGCCGCATGCGCGCTACATATCCTTTTATTTAAACCCTGCTCTATAACAATAGCGACGTTATAAGAGCGGTGAATGTAAAAAATAATCGTGGAATATTTAATCACAAACACAATTGGTAATACCATTTTACCTATCTAGTTTAAGGCAGATCGATTTCGAGGTAAATACTCACAAGCATAGCAAAGCATTTACCTTTTGCTGGGTGTTAAGCTTTATTGTTGAATTTGTTAAGAAAAATCAGTAACTGCAAACTGGTCTGATGAGGAAGGGAGAATGCAGTAATAGGGGCAAAGCGCCTGATCTACATACAATTAATAAATAGACCAAACGCCCTTCTAAGCCAAGTAGGCTAGTAAATGTTAAAAATAATGACTATGCAAGACTGCCTACAAGCGTGAGCGCTGATGTTATTACAAGAAGAAAAATAACATTACGTTTTGCTAACTTTACAAGCACCTTCGGTTCTATTGCTGCATTTTCAGCCTGCAACTGCTGTTCATCAGGCGTTAGAATCTCAGCTTTCGAAGAAATTTGTGTAAGCACATCGTATGCAGGTACATCGAACTGAAGTGCATACTTAATCCACTCAGGCAACGCTCGTGAGAAATGTCCCATCATCAACATGCCAAAAGCGGTAACGCGAACAGGAATATAATCGAGCGCAAACATCAATCTTCCCGCAGCGGCTTTTAAAGGGTGATTTGCATCACACAATGCCTCGGTTGTGCTTCGACTCAAGCTATAAAACAGCGCACCAGGTGCACCAAAAGCAATAAACCACAGCATCACAGCGGCATAGTGTTGATAGTTAAGCCAGGTAAGGTGTTGGCCAAAAGTTTTGCCTTCTGTACCCGCACTTCCGTCACTGTCTGATTGACTTGCACAATGCCCTAATTGGTCGGTGTACATACTGCACGCCTGAAGGTCACCTCGATCAGCAGCATTCAAAAAACTCTTGTAGACGGCTCGCAATGCAGGGCAGCCAATACAGATGAACAAAATTATGCTTTGCTCAATAAACGTAAGAAATGCACCAAGTACCCAGTATTCAATTGCTCCCAGCACTACTGCGGGAAGTAAAAGATAGAAATAAAGTGCTGTGGATGAGACCTTTTTACTTCCCTCCTCATCTTCATTTCCTTCTTGAAACTTAATCAACCCTTTATCTTGAAGAAAAGCACGATATTGAGCGGCATACTTTTCAATATGCCAATTAGGTGTTTTTGTTATCAACCGCTCGAGGCTGAGAACTAATAGCAAGCTCATTAACATCATAGGTATTGAGTTTCCTTTTTTCTGCAGTGCGGATTAGTTAAATTATTTAAACCCAGCAACGCGCATTCTATATCTTGCCCAATCGAAAGCTGCACCAGGGTCAGTTTTTCGCCCTGGTGCTATATCATTATGGCCTACGATACGCCCTAAAGTGATCCGAGGATAGTATCTCGTAATAAAATCAGTGAGTTCGCCAAGGGCTTGGTACTGTGCATCGGTGTAAAACAACGTATCAGTACCTTCAAGTTCAATACCTATAGCATAGTCGTTACAGCGGCTGCGGCCTTGAAATGAAGACAGGCCCGCGTGCCATGCCCGCTGTTCAAAGGGCACAAATTGCTCTATTTCACCCGTTCGATAAATTACACAATGAGCAGAGACCCGTAACCCAGCAATTTCTCTATAGAAAGGATGTTCATCAGGATTGATGGTTCCGGTAAACAATTGGCGAATGCCCGGCGTACCAAACTGTGAAGGAGGTAGTGAAATATTGTGTATCACTAACAGACTAACGTCTGTGCTGTCAGGACGAGCATCATAATGCGGACTTGCTGTGTACTTTGCTTCGTTGTAAAGCACCATAGTATTTGCTTCGATAATTGATTTTCTGGGTAATAGCCTACATTGTATATGGATATAAGTGTATAGGGCTATACATTGCATTCTAATAAGCTAATCAGCACGTTAGTCCTTTGCTTAAGAGATTACGCCGAGTATTTAGCAATACGAAAAGCGGTGCACCACTATTATAAGAAAGGTAGAAGCATGAATGAACAACAAGACCCGACAGCGTCAACGGGTAAATGGATGGTTGCGCTTGCTTGGATTTGCGGTTTTGGTCTACTGGTTTTTGTTTTCTCAGATCTTTTAGAAAAACAAATTAACCCAAATAGCGAACCAACATCAGAGCGTATTGGTTCACAAACCGAAGTCCGACTTAAGCAAAATCGCCAAGGTCACTATGTGACAACAGGTTATATTAATGGTGAGGAAGTCGTATTTCTTGTTGATACGGGTGCCACTGACGTGGCCGTTCCCGCTCATTTGGCTAACAAGCTTCAACTCAAAGCGGGTCGAGAAGGGTTGGCCAGCACAGCTAACGGCGTTGTAAGAGTTGCCGAATCGACCATTGAAACTTTGCGCATTGGTGAAATTGTGGTGCGCGATGTAAAAGCAAACTTAAACCCCGGTATGCAAGATGACCATATATTGCTGGGAATGAGTGTTCTTCGCCAATTAGAGTTTACTCAGCGCGGAGAATGGTTAATATTGCGTACCCTTTAAATACACAGATAGCATAGATCATAGCGATGAAGATGACATCACCAGACATGCAAGCGATTCGAGAGCAAGTATCGAACGCGCTTATTGAAGATCTTGGCGGCGAATTAAATGCTGCAAACGACATTACGGCGAACCTGATAGATGAAAGCGTTAATGCAAAAGCCACTATTATTACGCGAGAGCCTTGCGTGGTTTGTGGAATCGCATGGGCAAACCAAGCATTTGCACTAATCGACGAGTCGGTGTCGCTAACGTGGCATGTAAAAGATGGTGACAAAGTTGATGCCAACACCGTACTGGTTAGTTTGGAAGGCTCTGCTCGCGCGATATTGACGGCAGAACGTACGGCGCTTAACTTCCTACAAACCCTGTCGGCAACCGCCACTGTTACTGCCTTTTACGCTAAGTATTTAGATGGCTCCAACACTAAAATTCTCGATACCCGCAAAACGTTGCCAGGTTTGCGGCACGCACAGAAATACGCGGTGCGTTGTGGTGGGGGTCAAAACCATCGTGTGGGTTTGTTCGATGCATTCTTAATTAAGGAAAACCACATATTTTCTTGCGGAAACATCGAAAAAGCCGTAAGCCGAGCGAAAACAATGATGCCGGGCAAGCCCGTTGAAGTAGAGGTAGAGAATTTAACCGAGCTTGAACAAGCCCTTGGTGCAGGTGCCGACATTGTCATGCTGGATAATTTTTCTAACGAACAGATCCAACAGGCAGTGGCGCTCAACAAAGGTCAATGTAAACTAGAAGTATCAGGAAACATTACTGATGAACGACTGGCGTCTCTCGCTAAGCTAGGCGTAGATTACATTTCATCTGGAGCTTTAACCAAGCACGTTCAGGCCATTGATTTGTCGCTGCGCATTAATTTGTCATAGCAGAGCAAGAAAGATAAAGAGCCAAATTAAAGGCTGTAAAGGTGGATTTAACATTAGGTAAGCGAATGTGTTGCTTATCCCCTTGTACTTCCACCTTTATAACGCGGCTTCTTTGTTGCACGTGTTTTATTATAAAGATACAGTGTTTTAGTGAAATTTACGTTATCGTAATTATCACTTCCCTATACTGTGACTTTAAATGCTGAGACCTTGATGGTTGAGGTTGCACAGTGATTTTAAATCACCGAGTAGATGTATAATTTACAATACGATTACTCGTCATTCTGTTCAGTCATTTCTCGATAATGCTTTTTGTGTATAGATAGGCATACGCACTTAAGTCATTAACTTTTATACGAAAGTTCAAGTGATCAAGCCTGCCAAGGCGCGGCGAACCGTGTCATACTGAAAAAGCTAGACATAGGTATATTTGCCTATACTTGTCAGTAACAAATAAAATTCTATACTGAGTATCAAGTACCAGGGGCGTTAAATGGACGACTCGGGTATAAACGTCAATTTGAATTAGATTTAAACTTTACGTGTTATACACGTCCCGGAGAAAAACCATGATGAACATGAATACTAAAAACCAAAAAGGTTTCACCCTAATCGAACTAATGATTGTTGTTGCAATCATCGGTATCCTTGCAGCAATCGCACTTCCTGCTTACCAAAACTACACAGAGAAAGCTCGCTTTACAGAGGTTGTAAACGCTACAGCGGCAGCTAAATCTGCAGTTGAAGTTTGTGCGCAAACTGAGTCAGGAACAACCGCTACAGAAATTTTAGATGCCTGTGACAGCAACGCAAAAGGTATTGCGGATGTAGTAACCGCTGATACTGGCGTAGTTGGATTAGCGGTTGTAGACGGCGTTATCACGGCGACTAAGCCAACTGATTCTTCTATCACTGGTGCGGGTACTTATGAAATGACTCCAGCTGTAGATGTCGCTACACGACGCGTTACATGGACAACAGTTTGCGACCCTGCAACTCTTTGCTAATCATAGTCAACTTACAAAAAAGGTTCACGTTGTGAGCCTTTTTCTTTATTTATACTAGCGAGGTTCAATCTTGGCACGAGCTCCCGTAACTTTCATTTGGCAAGGGAAAGATCGACATGGTCAATCTCGCAAAGGTGAGATCTCCGCAGCCTCTTTGTCAGAAGCGAAAAATCTACTTCGGCGCCAAGGAATCTCAGCAAACAAAGTTAAAAAGTTAGCTAAACCCCTTTTTGGCGGAAGCCCGAAAATTACTGCTGCAGACATCTCTGTCATATCACGTCAAATCGCCACCATGCTCGCCGCCGGTGTTACCCTTATCCAATCGTTAGAAATGATTTCCCAAGGTCACGCCAATTCTTCAATGCGCAAACTTCTTGGCGAAATAACCGATGAGGTAAAAGCGGGTAATCCATTGTCATCGGCGCTCAGAAAACACCCTCTTTATTTTGACGATTTATATTGCGACTTGGTTTATACCGGTGAGCAGTCGGGCGCACTTGAAACCATTTATGACCGCATTGCGACCTATAAAGAAAAGGCCGAAGCACTAAAATCAAAAATCAAAAAAGCAATGTTTTACCCCATTGCAGTTTTGGTTGTTGCTTTTATTGTTACGACTATCCTTCTTATATTTGTTGTGCCGCAGTTTGAAGAGATTTTCAGCAGCTTTGGCGCAGAACTCCCTGCCTTCACCCAGTTCGTATTGGCTATTTCACGGTTCGTCCAAGACTACGGTATTTTTATCGCCATAGGTATTGGCGGTGCTGGGTTTATGTTTATGCGCACCTACAAGCGAAGCCAGAAGCTACGTGACACGGTGGACCGCAACATTTTAAAAATTCCCGTCATTGGCGAAATATTAAAAAAAGCCAGCATTGCGCGCTTTACCCGAACCCTAGCCACGACCTTCGCAGCAGGTGTGCCGCTTATTGGCGCACTAGAATCCGCTGCCGGAGCTTCGGGCAACGCAGTATACCGCGAGGCCATTTTATACATGCGTAAAGAAGTGGCGGGCGGTATGCCAATGCATGTTGCAATGCGCGCTACACAAGTATTCCCTGACATGGTGACGCAGATGATTGCCATTGGTGAGGAGTCGGGCGCGGTTGATGAAATGCTCAGCAAAATTGCCACCATATATGAAGCTGAAGTCGATGATATGGTAGACGGTTTAACCAGCCTACTTGAACCTATGATCATGGCCGTACTTGGCGTGGTAATCGGCGGCTTGATTGTGGCTATGTACCTCCCTATATTCCAGATGGGTAACGTGGTATAACGTGGCTCAGCATTAAAAGAACGAAAATCAACAATCATAAGAACCACATACCATGGACGCGATAATTACGCTTAGTCAGCTTTACCCTGCTGTATTCTATTCCCTAGTCTTTTTTGTAAGTTTAATGGTTGGCAGTTTCTTGAACGTGGTGATTTACCGCTTGCCTATTATGATGGAACGCAGCTGGCAGCAAGAGTACCAAAGCTATTTTAGCGCGGGTGAGCCGACACCTAACGATAAAAACTCAACAGCGTCAGAGGAAGTATTCAACCTTGTAAAACCAGACAGCACATGCCCTAGCTGCGGCCACAAAATTCGCGCATGGGAAAATATTCCTGTTATTAGCTACCTGTTCCTTAAAGGTAAATGCGCTAAATGCAAAGTTGGAATATCAGTTCGTTACCCGCTGGTTGAATTGTTTACTGCTTTAGCCTGTACGTTTGCGGCCTATCAATTTGGTGTCACATCGCAAGCCCTATGGGCCGTATTGTTTACATACATACTCGTTGCTCTGCTGTTTATTGACTTAGATAAGATGCTATTACCTGACCAGTTAACACTGCCTCTACTGTGGTTAGGGTTATTGTTGAGCACGCAACACATTTTTGTAGGCACCACCGACGCTATTGTTGGCGCAGCGGCGGGTTATTTAAGTTTATGGTCTGTTTATTGGCTATTTAAACTTGCCACTGGCAAAGAAGGCATGGGCTATGGCGATTTCAAGCTGCTCGCCGCACTTGGCGCTTATACGGGCTGGCAAGGTTTGCCCATTATTATTTTGCTCTCTTCGTTTGTTGGTGCAATTGCAGGCATACTCATAATGGTGATTCAAAACAAAGGTAAGTCGTTGGCAATTCCTTTTGGTCCCTATCTCGCAGTGGCGGGTTGGCTGACACTGCTTTTTAAAGATGCCATTATTACCACCTATCTTGATTACGTACTTTAGTTAGAAGGTGCCGGCATTATGAATAAGCAGACTCCCTTTGTAGTAGGCCTTACTGGCGGCATAGGTAGCGGTAAATCTGCTGCCACTGATATTTTTGCGTCGTTAGGCATAGACATCGTGGATGCCGATGAGGTCGCAAGGGATGTGGTTGCCGTGGGCTCACAAGGGTTACTTCAAATAGCTGAGCATTTTGGCGAGCATATTTTGCTTGAAGACGGTAGCCTTGATCGCGCCGCACTTCGAGAGAAGGTTTTTGCTAACCCAGATGAAAAAATCTGGCTGAACGGCCTTCTCCACCCGCTTATTCGTTCTCGCATGCAACAGCTAATCATAGAATCGACTTCTCCCTATTGCATCTTATCTGTTCCACTATTGGTTGAAAACAAGCTTACTGAAATGTGTAACTACGTAGTAGTGGTTGACTGTCCTGAAGCGCTTCAGCTTGAACGCGCCTTAAAGCGAGATGGTAGCTCTGAAGCAACGATAAAAAGTATTATGGCGTCACAAGCTAGCCGTAAAGAACGGCTGAGCGCTGCAGACCATGTACTAGACAATAGCACCAGCCTAAACGCCCTCTTTTCGCAAGTTTCGGCCTTGCATGAACACTTACTTTTGCTATCTAAAGCGTGAAGTTGATAGACGAAGTTAACGCAAAAACACATCCCTTATAACTAAATTCACCACCTAAAAGCAGGGCGTTACAGCCTTACGGATTGATTTTTGAAACTTTTTTGACCAATTAACGTCAAAGTAAAGATTTGGCGAACAAGTATACTTGGCTTAAACGCTTTGATGCTTTAGGCTTGTTGCCTTTCACTGTTCAGCTAAATTTTTAGCGACATTTCTCTAAGTCTATGTGTTTTAAGGGGTTCCATGGGTCACGCTGTTTTCGAATTTCCACTAAAGGAAAAAGTACGTAACTATTTACGTGTTGAGCAGCTGCTTGGGCAACTTAAAATTATGGCTAAATCAGAACATACTCATCTGCAGCTGGTGTTCTTTGAACAGCTTTTCGAATTACTTGATCTTATTGAAAGACTGGATCTTCGCTCCGATCTTACCAAAGACCTCGAAGCCCATGAAAAGAACTTGGTTTATTGGTCTAAGCACCCGAAAATTGACAGCACCGCCTTAGAACAAGCGCTAAAAACCGTGCTTACCCTAAAACAAAAGCTAAAAACAGACCGCCGTTTTAGTAGTGCTTTGAAAGAAGATAAACTGCTAAGCGCAATCAGGCAGCGCTTTGCCATTCCAGGTGGCGCGTGTAGCTTCGATTTGCCCAATCTTCATTTTTGGTTACAACAACCCCTTGAACAACGCCTCGCTGAAATAGCGCAATGGCTTGAAACGTTAGCCTTACTCGATGATGCTATTGCTGTTAGCCTGTCGTTCATTCGCGAACGAGGTCAATTTGTCAATGTGGTTGCTGACAACGGTTTTTACCAAGGTGCTGCAGAAGATAAAAACGAGTTAATTCGCGTTAAATGTAGCGTTGATGAAGGGTATTACCCTACGCTTAGCGGCAATAAATACCGTTACGCACTCCGCTTCATGCTATTTTCTCCTCAAGAGGGCCAATCTGGCGCAGTGGAAAGCAGTATTCAGTTTCGTTTAGCTGCCTGTTAAACTTAAGACCTGTTGATGTTTGATGTACCGCAAAGATCAGCAGGCCCGAGTCTTTAATTTATTATTTCCCGTCTGCGGTAGTGATAGCAAATCGCAAACTTCGCCGTTTAGACGTATTTCACTGGAGTAAATAATGGAAGTGAAATGTCCTATTTGTGCCAAGCAGGTTGTTTGGGCACCAACAAGCGAATATCGCCCTTTTTGCAGTAAAAAATGCCAACTTATCGATTTAGGTGAATGGGCCGCTGAAGACAGAAAAATAGCCGGCAAGCCTGCAGAAGACGCAACGCCCAAGCATATCGATGTTGAAGAGATAGAGGCGATGCTAGCACAGCAATCAGATGACTTCTTTAAGCACTAATACGCGATGTCATTCCCACACAATTTGGCAAACATCAGTATTTAGGTAAATTCCACTAAGACGTATTCTCGTACAAAGCGCAGTGGTGTAGTATCGGTTTACTTGGTCTCCAAGCCGTAGGTAGATGCTCAGCAATCGAACGTATTAATTCGTCACAATATTAATCAATAGCTCGCTGCGCAGCTTTCCTCATCCTCAACCTATACAAAAAGGAACATGAATGTTTAATTCTATCGCGCTTGTTGGTGGTACTCATGGAAATGAAACCAGTGGTATTCAGCTTATTCGAAACTGGCAACAGTTTGGGCTACCTTCGCGATTTAATGAGCTAGATGTTTCGTTAAGCATCGCCAATGAAGCGGCCATTGCGGCAAACGTTCGTTTCGTAGACGAAGACTTAAACCGTCAGTTTACCTTTGAACGTTTATCGAATAACAATTCTGCGAAAGAAGCTGAGCTTGCTAAGGCTCTTAACCAACAGTTAGGGCCTAAGGGTGATTCGAACACAGATTTTGTGATTGATATTCACAACACCACCAGCGAAATGGGTGCTACGCTTATCATTTTGGAAGCGGATGAATTTCATATTCAGCTGGCGCGATACGTAAAGCAACAAATGCCAGAAGCCAACATTTTGGTAGAAGACGAAAAGCCCTACCTTGAACATGGTTACCTGTGCACCACTGGTAAGAAAGGTGTAATGATAGAAGTGGGTGGGCAGCCACAGGGCGTGTTAAGAGAAGATGTTTACCTTCTAACACAAACCATGGCTGAAGCAATATTGGATTTTTGTGCCGCGTATAATAAAGGGCAAATTAATACTGACGCTTTGCCTGCCTGTGAAGCTTTTCGTTTAGGCGATAATGTGTCTTTTCCGTTAGATGCTAATGGAAAACGTACCGCCATGATCCATCATTCACTGCAAGATAACGATTTCAAACCTCTCATACCTGGGGCACCTGTATTTCGGACGTTTGACGGCAAAGATATCGTGTGGGAAAACGAAACTGAAACCTACCCGCACTTTATTAATGAAGCCGCTTATTTCAAACTGGATGTGGCATTTGCCACCGCTGAACGAATAATGCTTTAAGCGTAAGTTATCTTGTTATTTGACTTACCAGCAAGAGAATAACAAAAGCACAGTCAGAAAGGCTATTGGGCCCTGATGGGCCCTCAGCTAAAAGAGTTCTATTTTTGGCTCTCGCGCCTCTTCAAACTCATTTTTCTCTTCTGGTGAAGATTCATTGATGTCAAAATGGATTTTACGCTGATCTTCCATAACGTATTTTTCAAACATTTCTTTCGTGCTTAAATTAAAAGACTCGTCAAAATGTTCGCGATTATTGATGTAAGACGAGAATTGTCCGAACAAGCTAACAATGGCATCTTGCTCTAACTTCACGTGTTCGGTGCGCTGGCGAATAATATCTTGGAATTGAATCTTGGCTATTGCACCACTCACTTTAGACGCCACTTCCGTCGCGCTTTGTGAAAAACATGCCAGCATTTTGGGATTAAGTTCTTCTAACACCCGATAGTGGCTCGTAATGTTTTCTAACGATTCAGAAAACCCCGTTAATAGTTCACGCGTGTCGTTAGCACGCGTTGAATTAAGCATTTTCTCTCCCTGATGATGCGCGGCATCAAGAGCGGACTTTATACCTGATTCTATTTTTTCAGCCGCTTCTGAAGACTGGGAAGACAATATACGTACTTGCTCTGCCACTACCGCAAAGCCCCTTCCGTATTCTCCGGCTCTAGCTGCTTCGATAGCCGCATTTAGCGCTAATAAGTTGGTTTGTGAAGCAATATTTTTAACCAGTTCGGTGAGTTCTTTGAGGTTCTCAACTTCACGCATTACCCCTTGAATCGCTTCTGTATCTGCGATTTGCTGTTCCCGCTGGGTGCTTATCATGGCTTTAATACTCGATAAGCGCTTTGCAGCTAGCTCAAACTCATCGGCGCTTTTTTCTTTGCAGCTAAGCGCGTTCTTTTGCCCTAACTCAACGTTATCTATACTGTCTTGAATGCTACTTTCAATTTCGTACAGCGCCTTCATCAATTCCATCGATGCATCTTCTGTGATGGCGCTTATGCCGTCCATTTGGCCTTTGAGGATGGCTACATATTCACTGACTTGAGCATGTGTTTCGTTGAGTTGATCAGAAGTTTCTTGTAAGTAACTCTCCTGTTTATTAAGACTGGCTTTGAATACGCTTGTTTGCCTATGCGAATACCATGTAATAAAACTCAAGAAACCCAGTATTGTGGCAACGGTACCTGCTTGCCCATTTAATAGCTGTGGCGATATATTCAACGAAATTGCCATGCTCAATATAGACACACCAACCAAACCGCTCCAAAGTAAAAGTGAGTCCTGAACTTTGTTCGTCTTATCCTTAAGCACTTTAAACTTCTCAGCGAGTACCAACTCATAATACTGCTTTGTTTTTTCAAGTACTTTCATAATCTAACCTTATGCAGTTGGCACCAACTGCTTTACTACACCTAATAACTGCTCTGGCTCAACAGGCTTAACAAGCCAACCTGTCGCGCCCGCCGCTTTCGCTTCTTCGCGACGACTCTGTTGAGATTCAGTGGTTAACATCAACATAGGGGTGAACCTGAACTTAGACTGCTGTTTCAACGTTTTAATAAGCTCTATGCCGTTCATACCTGGCATGTTTAAGTCTGTGATAATTAGTTTAGGACTGATTGATTCAAGGGCTGTCATAGCCGCTTCCGCACTCTCTGATTTTGTGACCGTATAGCCCGCTCGTTTTAATAACATTTCCATGCTCATTAACATGGTGGCCGAGTCATCTACTAAGTGTATTGCGCTCATTGCATTACCTCTCGTGTTAGCCAATTAATTGTTTACATAATTCAGTATAGTCATGTGCGCCACGACTGTTAGGAGCATAGGCAAATACAGGCTTATTCTCTGCAAATGCCTCGGCGAGTTTGATGCTCTTTCTAATGGGATTAAGCACTTTGCTTCGTCCATAGCGCCCGTACCAGTTACTTAACTCCTGTCTGTGCAGCTTTAGATTTTGTTCTACCATGACAGGTAAAATAGTGAGTTTGGTTGCTCTAAACTTTCGCTCTGCCATTGCATTTCTGCAGGCATTGAGCAGTTTCTGAACACCGTCACTTGCCAGTGGAAGGGGTGTTGCTGGAATAATAATGTCGGTCGCTGCCGATAGCGCAGCCATAAGCTGCGGGCTCAATGTTGGCGGTGTATCAATAAGAACAATATCGAAATGTTTCGTTACCGCTTCCGAGTCGCACCAGTTACGCAATACATCTAGCGTGATTTCTTCATTTGTATTCGCATTACAAGTATCAACATCGGTGGCATATATGTTGTCAGCGCACTTCACAATAGAGGTAAAGAAGGTGTTGAGAGGCAGTTCAGTTATATCGCTTTGTTGAACGCACCCTAGTGCTTTTAAGCCATGCATAACATGGCCTTGATTATCAAGATCCAACACAATGACCCGTTTATTCGCTTGTGCGAAGCCATAAGCAAGATTTACCACCGTAGTGGTTTTCGCCGTACCGCCTTTGCGATTAGCTACCGTGATCACTCTCATTCGAACCACACTTTACTCTGCTTGTTTTGCATCATTTCAGTCAGCCAATATAGTGCATCAGCTTCAGGCCACACGCTCACTTTTGGCTTTTTCGCTAGCAATACCTGATACACAGCGGTATGTGCGCTACCTAAGGCTTTTAAATTAACTTGTCGGGAAGTCTCTTCATTCAACCAAGCAAAGAGCGCTTCAGCTTCTTCTATTTCACAGTGCCCGGTCATGACCGCGACTTTCTTTTTGTAAGTTATAGGCATTTTGCTAATACCTCTTGAACGTTGATAATCAATAACACACGCCCGTCGCCAAGCAGCGCCGTTCCCGAGAAGTGAGCGTATCCGGCCAACACGCCTTCAAGCGGTTTTTGAATAACGTCAATCCCTTCGTGAAATTTATCAATGATTAATCCAAACTCTCCCTGAGGCGTTGATACCACAAGAATTGAATGCTCTTCCCTTTCTTCGGCTGCTTCGAAACCTAACGCTTCACGCAAGTCACAAAGAGGTATGAGCTTTTCGCGGATAACCAGTACGTGTTCGTTGCGAATACGCTGGATATCGGCAGTAGGCACTTTGACAGTCTCAACGACGGCATCCATTCCAACACCAAACATTTGGTCGTTCACTTCGAACATCATTACTCGGTTCACTGACATAGTTTGGGGCAGCAATAGTTTGAAAGTACTTCCTACTCCCACTTCGCTTTGCATTTCGATTGTGCCGCCGGCCTGACTAACCATCGTTTTTACCGCATCCATTCCAACGCCGCGCCCAGATAAATCTGACACTTGCTCAGACGTTGAAAAACCAGCGGCAAAGATTAACTGTAGCGCTTCATTATCATCCAAGTTTTCAAGCTGCGTTTCGCTGATAACCCCTTTTTGAAATGCCAAAAGCTTAATTTTTTGAGGGTCAATGCCTTTACCATCATCGCGAATCTCTATGATTACACTATCATCAAGCGGCGTTGCGATGAGGTCGATGCGACCTACTTCAGGTTTTCCTGCTGCAAGCCGCTCTGCAGGAGACTCTATGCCGTGATCTATGCTATTTCTTAGCAAGTGAATAAGCGGTTCAGATAAGGACTCAATTAAATTTTTGTCAAACTCGGTATCTTCTCCCTGCATACACAACTCGATTTTTTTATCGAGCTTTCTGGCTAAATCCCGCACTAAGCGAGGGTAGCGTTGAAATACGTGGGAAACAGGCACCATACGAATCTGAAGCACTGCACTTTGGAGCGATTCTGTTAATCGGTTAACAATGGAAAAATGGGCTTTGATTTGCTTACTGAGCTTTCTACTGCCTCCCTCTTCTTCTGCCTGCTTTGCAAGATAAGGCAGAGAATTTTTGGCAACGGTTAGCTCGCCAACAATGTCCATTAAGTAATCTATTTTTGACTGATCGACCTTGAGCATTTTCACCGCTTGGCGTTCAGCTTTTACAGGAGCAGCTGTGTCTTCTGTCGTTTCTAGTGCCTTAGCTGGCTGTGTATTAGCTGGCTGTGTAGTCTCAGCTGTCGCGTCATTCGACGTCTGTTGTGCTTGATCGTCATTTGCTTGCGCTTGAATTGTTTCCTCATCTAACGCGTTACTAATGGCAACCGCCAGCGCGTCCTCATTTTCAAACTCAGCGCCCAGAATATTACCCACCAGCCCTGCGATAGAAGGAAACATGAACTCAGATTTATAGTTATCCGAATTAAGTAGTGCGAGCTGTTGTGTCAGCATTGCTCGTTCATGCAATGCTAGGTTTTTTGGCTTAGACGCTTCTCTCTTTGAGTCGCCTGCTTCGTTTGCCGAACTATTACCGACTTCAGGAGACGTATTCATATTAGTGTCTTTACCTGAACATCCATCCTCTCGGATTTCGTTATTAAGAAAACTCAAATCGTCGATTGAAGATAGCAGGCTCAGCACAGCCCTATTAGCGCTACCATCTTCGCTGTCGTCAAAGTTCAGTGAGGCAAGCAGTAGTCCAGCGCTAGCATGCACTTGCTCTATATCTGTGTCATTCAGGGCACTGTTTAAGGTTTCGTCGTCGATAGTCTCGACGCACTTTTGAATTTTACCGGTGCATGCAGCTTTTAAGGCTTGAGTGGAAAAACTAACGCAAGAGTACTGCCCCTCGTAATACGCCATATGCTGTTTAATTTCATCTTCGCCGGCAACGCCAAGCGCTTTGATTGAAGTGAAACAGTTATAGATATCTGCATCTTCGCCTAATTCGGGCATTTCAATATTAAACGCCTTTATTCCAGGTAAGGCTACGGTGACATTTATTGGGTCTTCTCCGCGAAAGAAGCAGCCTTCGTCGGGCGTGTACTGAATGAAATAGCAGTCTGGGCCAGTCGCTTTACAAAGTAGGTCTAAGTCAGCGTTTCTACCAAAATTGACGATCAGTGCTATGTGCTCTTCGCTTAGCGTTTGCGGGTCAGCTATTGGGCTTTCGTTGTTAACCGTGGCGCTGCTTTCATCGACTTCACTCGAAGCTGTCGGGTCGATAAAGTGTCTTAATTGAGCACTAAGCTGTGTCGATATTGGTTTCCATTGCTCTACATTCTGAGAACCTACTTCGAGCTCGTCGAACCATATTGAAATTTGGTCTAAGGCTTCAAGCAACAAATCGCCTATATCATCGCTGTAGGTGACCTCGTTAGACCTTACACTATCAAGCAAATCTTCTGCTGCGTGAGCCAAGCGAGTTAAAGGTTTAATATCAAATAAATCAGAAGAACCTTTAATGGTGTGCAGGTCGCGAAAAATTTTGTCCACACGCTCAGAAGCTGGGCCCGACGACTGAATTTCTAAAAGCTCTTGGCTCGCCGACTCTAAATTCTCGCGGGACTCGCCAATAAACACATCAAGTAATTCACTCATTGGCTTCCCCCCCAATCACTGCACTTACTACTGACTTCAACGTGTCTGCATCCACAGGCTTCGTCATGTAATAGTTTGCTCCACATTGATAGGCTCGTTCGGCATCTTGATTAGCCGACTCGGTGCTTATCATGATAATGGGGACAGCACGTAGTGCCTCATTGAGCCGTATTTCCTTACATAGCCTATAACCGTCCATCTTTGGCATGTTCACATCAACAAGGAACAAGTCCACGTTTGTACCTATAGCTTTCTCAAGCGCTTCTACACCATTCTCCGCCTCTTCGATAATTCTGTCAGGCGAAGTCACCAGCATTTTGTGGAACATTCTTACCGTAGAGGCATCATCAACAATCATTACTGTTTTCATGTTATGCCCCTCCTGCAAGTGGCTTCTGGTAAGCAATCACATCACCGAATTTGCGTACTTTAAACATAGACGAAATACGGCTCATAGATTCGCTGTGTCCCAAAAAGATATAGCCGCCAGGCTTCATGGCGTCGTAAAGCACGTGCGCCGCTTTTTTTCGAGATTCATCATCAAAATAAATAAGCAGGTTGCGACAAAAAATAAGGTCAAAATGCCGAAACTGTTTCATGTTGCTGCCCGACAAAATATTAGCCAATGTGAATGACACCGACTCACGAATATCTTCACTAAGCTGGAATTGCCCATTGATTTCTTTGAAATACTTCTTCACCAGCGGGAGCGGAATGTTCTGAACAGAGCGCTTGGAATAAAGCCCTTTTTTTGCTGATGCCAGCACGTTGCTGTCAATATCAGAAGAGATGAGCTCTACATCTCTGTGCGCCAACCCTTTCCAATACTCGATAAGATATATCGCTATTGAGTATGGCTCTTCGCCCGTACTTGAGGGTACTGACCAAATGCGCAAATCTTCTCCGGCAGGACGATAACCGTCTAACTCATCCATTATTTCTCTTGTCATCGCTTCAAATTGATATTCTTCGCGAAAGAAATACGTTTCATTGACAGTCATTGAATTCACGAGGTTTTGAAATTCTTCACCTGACGCTTGGAATCGCATGTAAGTGAAGTAACCTTTAAAGCTCGTATGACCTGTAGCCTTCATGCGTTCATGAAGACGTTTGTCTACAAAATAGCGCTTCGAGTCTTCGAAATGGATCCCGGTTTTTCGGTAAAACATAGAGCGGAACCGTTCGAAATCGGCAGCACCTATTTTGTCTAGTGCTACACTATTCATCGGCGTTTCTCACTTGATTACGAATTAGTGAAATAACAAACTGAATGTAGTTATGATTCGGAAATCGGCTTTCAACAGTTTGCAAAATATCCAAAGTAGACACATCAGCAATTTCAGCCAGTTTGTCCAGTGCAGTACCCACAACGTTTTCATTGTCGTCATTTAGAGCGAATTGGTGCAGCCAGTTCACTGCATCTATGTGAGCAACCGCACCTATAATGTCTACGCAGAAAATACGGGTGTCAGGGTCCTCGTCGTGCATGAGTAAATTGACATTCGCAGCAAAAATATCAGGGTTTTGCTGCATAAGCTCAATAGCCCCATTTCGCAATTGCACGTGTTCGCTTTTAAGCATGGTAATAACCTGCGAGGCATGACTTTGAGTCATATCATGCTCGAGCGCACTAAATAAAGCCTCGATCACTGTGGGGTCATCTTCTTGTGGCAATCGATATATAAAAGCGTCGTGCGCATCTTTTTGGCCACTCAAATCTCTTACTGCCCACCGGCGCACATCACTGTCGCTCGAGTTTAGGTCGCTAATGAGTTGCTCTTTCGTTCGAGGGTGTTCGCGCTTTTCCTCAAAGTCATCGGAAACATCGGCAATAGGTTCTACTTTCTTCTTGAGACCCATAATTACTTCTCCTCTTAACGACAAAGCGCGTTCAATTTAGATGCGACTTTGGGACTATCTAGTACGAAGCTGGCGCAACCCGCTTCAATAAGCTCTTTTGGCATACCGAAGACAACTGAGGTCGCCTCACTCTCTGCGATCGTTGTCGCACCTTCTTTAAACGCTTTGCTCATAGCGGCAACACCATCACACCCCATTCCGGTCAGCTGTACGCACAGCATAGAAAGTGGCTTGTAGCAGTTAAGTGCGCTGTCTACCATACGATCCACACTTGGATGCCACAGAAAACTTGGGCTTGATGGCACAGGGCGCGCTGAGACTTCACCGCCGATTTTTGAGAAGGCAAGATCAGCATCCCCTTTTGCAAGATAAACATTGCCAGCCTTTATGGGCATCTTCGCATTCACCTCAACCACGTTGAGCGGACTGATTCCGTCCAAGCGCTTAGCCAGCGCACTGGTGAAAGAGGCTGGCATGTGCTGTGAAATAACGATAGGAACCGGAAATGCGGGGCTTAAGTTAGCTACCAGGTGTTCAAGCTTTTTGGGACCACCAGTGGAAACGCCTACCAGAACGACTTCAAAGGGTACGCTCGTTTTGTGGCGAACAACTTTCTGTGTCACGACTGGGGGCGGTTTAATTGTAGGACGCTGTGGTTTGCCAGTTTTGGCTAGGGCGTGAATTTTGTTTATTAAAGGCGCCTCTAAATCTGAAATATCCCGCGAAACAGTACCCCCTGTTTTTAACACAAAGTCACTTGCGCCAAGCGCGAGTGCCTCTAGGGTAATGGAGGCCCCCTTTTGCGTGAGCGAAGACACCATGATAATAGGACAAGGATAAAGTTTCTTGAGCATCGCCAGACACGTCATGCCATCCATTACCGGCATATTAATGTCCAGTGTTATACAGTCTGGCTCGAACTCTACAGCTTTAGTTAGCGCTTCTTCGCCGTTACGTGCTACTTGAACAATAAAGCCCTCTTTCTCGAAGAGTTGCGTAAACAGCTTTCGCATTAACGCGGAATCGTCGACGATAAGTACTTTTACTGTCATAAATAACCTCGAATATTAGCTAGCATTGCTCTTGAGCTTTAGATACCGCATTGTCATCGAGCAAGACTTTGGGCTCGATAATTTGAATAATGCGTTTTTCATCATTCAGCTTAATCAGGCGGTTTAAGAACTCAGATTGCATCTCAGAAAGAGAAGGCGCTTCTTCAATAGTCTGTCTAACGACGGTCTTCACTTCGGCAACGCCATCAACGATAAACCCGGTACGCTGTTTATCCTTGGTAAGAACAACGATGCGCTGACGTTCTGACGTTTCGCTGCACGGCATGCCTAAGCGGCTACGCAAGTCGATAACCGGCAACACTGTACCGCGAAGGTTAACAATACCTTTCAGGTAATCTGGCGTACTCGGCACACTTTCAAGCTTCTCTGGTACTCGCGTAATCTCTTGCGTATCGTCAATGCTTACACCGTATTCTTGCCCATTAATCCAAAAGATGACGTATTGCTCGCAGTCATCTTCATCAATTGCTAAATCGTTGCCATCATTCATTTGAGACTCCTGCTGAATATCGGCATCAAGACTGGTTAAAGCGCTCATCAGCGCACGGCTGTAGATGTTAGAAAGGTTGATAATAGACACCAGACGTTTGCCGCCATCGCTGCGGTAGACCGCTTCAAGCAGCCCCGATTCCGCGCCGTCATTACATACCGAAGGAACAGATTCCAGTTCAGCTTCAGAAATAGACACCACATTACTGACTTTGGCTACCACAAAGCCAACGCTACCAAACTCGCTGTTTTGCGTTACTACAATGCGCGATGCTTCGTTAATTTCAGTGCGCATCATGCCAATGGAGTTCGACAAGTCGACAATGGGAATGATGCGGCCGCGCAGATTGACCAGCCCCAAAACAGAAGGTGCACTGTCCGGAAGTTGCGATATCTCTGCGGGAACACGCACAATTTCTTCTACGTCTTGAAGGTGAAATGCGAACTCTTGTTCCTCTAGCGAAAAGCACACTAACTGCTGCAAATTCTCGTCCTCTTGAGAATCTTCAGGCGCATCGTTATCAATATGCTGCATTCCCGACAGCTGCATAGTATTGCCATCTTGCTTGACGACTGCCTGTGCTTTTGCAAGCGCAGAAACATCAAGGATTTGCTCTACAGGCTGGTCGCTTTGTTTAATGATGCCCTGCATATAGTCGTAGGCGATAGAATCCGTCATTGAGGTTTTATCGATAACAGCATCGCTGCTAACACTGTAGACGCGCAGTACTCTGTCTACCAGAAATCCTACGCTACCAAGCTCAGACTCCACTACAACTACGCGGGTCACGTCACTCTCTTGTGACTTCGCTCCAAGTAAGATTGTGCTTAAGTCATACACGGGCAACACGTTCCCACGTAAGTTTGCTAAGCCAATCATTTGTGCGGGACCAAGGGGGACAGACACCATAGTCGGTACGCGAATGATTTCGCCCACCGCAAGCATGGGAAAAGTGAAACGCTCCTCGTTGACCATGAAGGACACGAACTGTTGTTCACCACCTGACATTGGCTCAGTTTCGTTTGCGGTCTCGTTATTCGTATTTTCGTTACTCATGAGGCAAGCTCCTCTATTAGACACAAGCGCTATCAATTAGCCGTTTTGCATTTCGTCAGCCACTGAAGCAATTTCTTCAATGGACTTGGCCAACACTTCCATGCCTTTGCTTTGCTGGTCTGCTGCGTTAAGTGCCTGCTGACAGTTACTGCTCGCTTGCTCATTTGCCGTCGCAATTTGCTCTAGTCCCCGCTGGGCCTGTGTAACACCCGCGGCAATTTCTTCACCCCGCTCTTTCATTGCCTGGTTATATTGCACAACTTCGTTGATGTCAGTCGCAATTTGCTCGACATCTTGCGTAGTTTGCTTCGCTTTCATGACCTCTCTAGATGCACTTTCAGCAACATTAGTTAAGTCTGTTTTTACGCTCATTGTCTGGTCTTGAATGGCTTTGATGAGGTCTTTTATCTGCTCTACATTTTCAGCAGCTTCATCTGCTAGGCTTTGAATATCTGCAGACACAACCGCAAAACCTTTGCCATACTCACCTGCTCGCGCCGCTTCTACTGCGCCGTTTACTGCCAACATGCTGGTTTTCACTGATACCGTGGTAATAGTGTCGATAACCTTGTCTATTTGGCGCGTCATAACTTCCATCTCACTGATAGCACTCACATTTTCTTTGCTAGTTTCAAGCGCCAGATTTATGCCGCTAACCATTCCCTCAATCAGCGCACGGTTTTCTTTAAGTAATCCAGTGATAGCATTGCCTTTCTCTAACGCTACATCACACTGCGCTGAGGCTTTATCAACACCTTCTCTTAACAGGTCGATATTTCCCACGGCTTGGTCGACAGAGCTTGCTGCCTGCTGCGAACCGTTATTCACTTGAGTCAACGCCGTCATTATTTCACTTGATGAGCGATTGATTTCTTCGAGGGTTGCTGACAGCTCTTCAGCTGACGATGCCACCTCTTCTGCGCTCTTGTTAATGTCTGTGCTGTTTTTAAGCTCTTCGGTGATTATTTCTAGTGACTGTGCAGCCTGTTCAGCTTGAGACAAAGCAACACTCTGCTCAGAGACATTAGATGACACTTCCTGGGCAGCGGTTGACTGCTCGTCGGCCGCGCACGAGATTGCTTCTGAACCAGTTTGTATTTCTTTGGCTGCGGCATCCATCCCCTTGACCTGTGCCTGCAACTCACCTGCTCCGTCTGCGATACTTTGCATATCTGATTTAATCGTAATGAGTTGCTCTGTAACCGCTTCGCCTTTCGTCACTTCTTCAAGCGCTGCTTCTGAGGAGGATTTAACGGCGTCAGAGACTCGATTTGATTGCTCTTGAATACGCTCTATCTGCTTAGCTATATCAGCAGCACTCTTGTCTGAGACTTCTGCGAGCGCGCGAACCGTATCGGCAACTACAGCAAATCCCTTCCCGTGCTTACCTGCGCGTCCCGCTTCAATAGCAGCGTTAAGCGCTAGCAAGTTCGTCTGATCAGCAATGCGGGTCACTTGTTTGACAGCTTCGCCGATGTTTGATGCTTGTTGCTCTAACTCGCTCATCATGACCACTGAGCGTGATTGATGCTCAGACGCAGTTTTAACGCTGGTCATCATGGTGCTTAAATCGCCAACCACACGCTCAAGGTACGTTTGAAGCTCGTTGGTTTTGTCCATTGTCGAGCCTGCCAATTCAAGCTGTGCAACAAGGCCACCTGAAATCTGAGTGATAGCCGCTAAGCTTTCTTGGCTTGCACTGCTCGATTCCTCGGCGCCTGCTGCAATTTCGTTAACTGCAGTGGATAACTGATCGGTTGCGCTTGAGGCCTGATTTATACCACTTGCTAATTCAGTCGTGGCGGAAGCAACGCGCTCTGCGGCTTGCTGCTGCCTCGCGAGTGTTCTTGCTTTGCGGCGCTCCTCTTCCGCTTCTTTACGCATCTTTGCATCAACTCGCACTGCTGGAGCGACTGTTTGTTCGGTAGATTTTTTGAGCGCCATAAGTAACCTCGATATGTGAATGGCTGTAAAAACACTATTCAAATATCGTTGAGAACCGGGCGCATTAATGTATTAAACGAAATACGTTTGTATGGAGAGGGGTACGTTGTTTCCGTAGAAACATAATTCAACGGCAAAATGGCGCAAATGTCATAAATGACACTTTTTTACATATCAATATAAAATCAAAAACTTATATACGTGTGTTCTAGAAAGATGATGCTAGCGACTTTGTCAAAGTACAATAGTCTAATGCGCTTCTGAGGATTGAGATTAATTTTCAAAAAAATTACCGAGGAATTAGCAACTTATACTTAGGTATAAGAAAAAAGCGGCTGAACGCCGCTTCACTTTGTACGGTGGATAACGCAGAACTATTGTAAAGCGTTAATTATGGGAACGTTTGCTTCAGGAAAGTCAGAGGCTTTTAGTGACGTTACCTTGACCCACCGCGACTGTTGGCCTTCTTTGCCGTGCGGCTCGCCGGTAAAATCACACACGCGATGAACATCTAGTTTAACTTGCTTGTCGCCGTAATCATGGGTGATCACAATCACAGGCTCGCTGCGGTTCACAATAATCCCAACTTCTTCAGCAAGCTCTCGCTTCAGCGCCTGTAGAACGGTCTCACCGTTTTCTACTTTGCCGCCGGGAAATTCCCATTTTCCGCCCTGATGAACATTGTCAGGGCGAAGAGTAATGAATATTTCATCGCCGCGGGCGATAACGCCCACAGCAACATGTACTACTTTCATTACTTAAGCTTGCCGTGACACTGCTTATACTTTTTACCAGAGCCACAAGGACATGGATCATTACGGCCCACTTTCGCACCTTCGCGAACTTGCGTACGTACTTTGTCACTTGCCTCTTCTGGCGTTGCGTTCGCTTCTTCGTGCTCGAAGTTCTTTGGCACATCGTCAGCTTGACGACGTTGTTCTTCTACTTTTTGCACGTCTTCTTCAGCTTGTACTTTTACACGCGCAAGAATAGTGATCACTTCAACTTTAAGCGCTTCTAACATTTGTGAGAACAAAGCAAACGACTCACGCTTGTATTCTTGTTTAGGATTTTTCTGCGCATAGCCGCGTAAATGAATACCTTGGCGCAGGTGATCCATTGCCGCCAAATGCTCTTTCCAATGGCTGTCTAGGTTTTGAAGCATTACCGCTTTTTCAAACTGGCGCAGTACCTGCTCGCCCACTACCGCTTCTTTCTGCTTATAAGCATCAACGACTTCGGCAAGAATGCGCTCGCGAAGCTTCTCTTCGTAAAGTTTGTCGTCATTTTCAAGCCAGGTCTTGATTGGCAAGTCTACGGCGAAATCGGCACGCATGCGCTCTTCAAGTCCGCTTACATCCCACATTTCTTCTAGAGACTGTGGCGGAATGTACTCATCGACAACACTTGAAATAACGTCTTCACGAATAGCCGCGATAGTCTCGCTAATATCGCCTTCATCAAGAAGCTCATTGCGCTGCTCGTAGATGACTTTACGCTGGTCGTTGGCCACATCATCGTATTCAAGCAACTGCTTACGAATGTCGAAGTTACGACCTTCTACTTTGCGCTGTGCATTCTCGATGGCGCGAGTTACCCACGGATGCTCAATGGCTTCACCACGCTCCATACCTAAACGCTTCATCATGTTGCCCATTTTTTCAGAGGCAAAGATACGCATAAGTGCGTCGTCTAATGAAAGGTAGAAACGGCTTGAACCCGGGTCACCCTGACGGCCCGAACGACCGCGAAGCTGGTTATCAATACGGCGAGACTCGTGACGCTCTGTACCAATAATGTGTAAACCACCTGAGGCAAGCACAGCGTCATGGCTTTCTTTCCATTCGGCTTTGATCTTCTCGATTTGCGCTTCAGTTGGATTTTCAATCTTTTCTACTTCTGCCTGCCAGTTACCACCTAACACGATATCGGTACCACGACCTGCCATGTTAGTCGCAATCGTAACCGCGCCTGGCTTACCAGCCTGAGCGACGATATCTGCTTCGTGTTCGTGGAACTTAGCGTTAAGCACTTTATGAGGAATTTTCGACTTCTTAAGAATGCGAGAAATGAGTTCTGAATTCTCGATAGACACAGTGCCCACAAGCGTAGGTTGACCGCGTTTAACGCACTCTTTAATGTCTTCAACAATGGCTTCGTATTTTTCTTCTGCCGTTAGGTAGATGAGGTCAGCCATATCTTTACGCTGCATAGGACGGTTTGTTGGGATAACTACCGTTTCTAAGCCGTAAATATGGTTAAATTCGAAGGCTTCTGTATCTGCTGTACCTGTCATACCCGCAAGCTTGTTATACAAGCGGAAATAATTCTGGAAGGTAATTGACGCAAGGGTTTGGTTTTCGTTTTGAATACGAACCCCTTCTTTCGCTTCTACAGCTTGGTGTAAACCTTCAGACCAGCGACGGCCTTCCATCGTACGACCCGTATGCTCGTCAACAATAACGATTTGGTCTTCTTTAACGATGTAGTCTACGTCTTTAGCAAACAACTTGTGTGCACGAAGCGCAGCGTTAATATGATGAAGCAGTGAAATATTACCTGCAGCAAACAGCGACTCGCCTTCAGGCAGCATGCCCTCTTGTTGAAGAATTTCCTCAACGTGAATTTGACCGCGCTCGGTAAGATGAATTTGTTTTGCCTTAAGGTCAATCGTGTAGTCACCATCGCCCTCTTGGCCTTCTTCATCCTCTTTTTCTTGCTGAACAAGTTTAGGAATAATGGTGTTGATGCGGCGATACAGCTCTGAGCTATCTTCGGCCTGACCAGAAATAATAAGTGGTGTACGGGCTTCGTCGATAAGAATTGAGTCAACTTCATCCACTACCGCATAGTTAAGCGGGCGCTGTACGCGGTCTTGTGGGCTAAATGCCATATTGTCACGAAGGTAGTCAAAACCAAATTCGTTGTTCGTACCATAGGTTACGTCAGCTTGATAAGCTTCACGCTTTTGCTGCGGCGACATACCAGGCACGTTACAGCCCACACGCATACCTAGGTAAGTAAATAACTGATTACTCCACTCAGCATCACGGCGAGCAAGGTAATCATTCACAGTAACAACGTGAACCCCTTTGCCAGACAAAGCATTAAGGTAAGTTGGCAAGGTAGCAGTAAGCGTCTTACCTTCACCCGTGCGCATTTCTGAAATTTTACCTTGGTGAAGTACTTGACCACCTAGCATCTGAACGTCGAAGTGACGCATGCCGTATACGCGTTTACTTGCTTCACGCACAGTAGCGAAGGCTTCTACAAGAATATCGTCAAGGGTTTCACCCTTTTCAATACGCGCTTTAAATTCGTCTGTCTTAGCCTTTAGCGCCTCATCGGAAAGCTTTTCAAATTCTGCTTCCAGTGCATTGATGGCATCTACGTTTTTGCGTAATTTTTTTAATAGTCGGTCGTTTCTACTACCGAATACTTTTCGAAGGATGCTTGAAAACATTAGCTTTATTATTCCACTACTTGTCGAGGCGCCGCACAATGTGCACAGCTAAATTAAACGTATAAAACACAACGGTAACCACGTTGTGTTTTGCGATGTTCTAAAATTATGCTTCTTCGTTTTAGATGACTTTTAATTAATAAAGGCACCGTCTACGAGAATTACCTGGCTGCTACCTATGCTACTTTTTGTAGACAAAAGGCAGAGGATCGACTTGTTTTCCGTTTCTTATTACTTCGTAGTGAACATGAACGCCAGTTGAGCGCCCCGTATTGCCCATTTTAGCGATAGGTTCCCCTTTGGTTACCACGTCGCCGATTGAGACAGTAAGGGTGTCGTTATGCCCATAGCGGGTAACAAAACCATCACCGTGATCAATTTCTACAAGTTGGCCATAGCCGTAGCGATCACCCGCCCAGGTCACAATACCTGCAGCAGTTGCCACTACGTTTTCCCCTGCCTTACCAGCGAAATCTAGCCCTTTGTGCATAGTTGGTTCGCCGGTAAACGGGTCGGCCCGCATACCATAATAAGAAGACAACCACCCTGACTCTATCGGACGACCAGATAATTGGCTCTGTTCGTGGATATGGTGACCCCTGACCAAACTTTCAAGCATAGACAACTGTTGAGACTTCAAATCGAGTGATTGCTCTAGTTTGGCTATTTCGTGAAGGATGGGATCGTCTTGAAGGTTATCCGGTATCGATACCGGTACGAAAGCGTCCAGGTCAGCCGCTGACATACCTAATTCTGTTGCGATTTGCTTACCTTTCTCGTCTAGCAATGTAGCCTGCGCAGATAACTCTGCGACGTGAGAAAGCAAAGCTTGTAATTTGACCGTTGTTTGCTGTTTTAACGCGTCAACGTCTTTTTGTCGCTCGTTGACTTCAGTCTGCGCCAAACGAACTCGTGCAATATCTTCTGATACCGATTCTGTTGAACGGCTCGACACTAGCATAAAAATAGACGAGAGCACGGTTGCGCTCACAAGCGTACGGACACTAATACTGTGCCTATAGCGTTTATTTTTACCAGCGAGTGTAATTGTTAGTTTCATACCACGAAGAAAATTGCTGTTTCACGCCACTCTTTTCATACCACTTCATACAACGATGAATGTGTTTTTAGCCAAAGGCGACAACCTTCGACCTATAGTTTTTATGTCACATGGGTGAAATTTATATTAATTATTCGGCTACTGTATCATTTATTTCAGTAAATGCCATACGAAAAAAAGCCGCCCGTAAGGCGGCTTTTTAAAATTCTTACGCTAATGCGGGCTGAGCATAACGAATTGGTGCTGTTTCCTGCGAGTCGTAGGTCACGAACTCCCAACACTCTTTTTGCGCAAGTACTGCATTTAATAGCTTGTTATTCAGACCATGGCCTGTTTTGTACGCACGCAATTCACCAATTAGACTATGGCCGCCAAGGTATAAGTCACCGATAGCATCCAAAATCTTATGCTTTAAGAACTCATCGTCGTAGCGCAACCCTTCAGGGTTGAGTACGCGGAATTCGTCCAACGCCACTGCGTTTTCCATGCTGCCACCCAACGCTAGGTTGTTAGCATTCATGTACTCTAAGTCGCGCATAAAACCAAAAGTTCGTGCACGGCTAACTTCGCTTACATATGAGCATGAATCAAAATCCATCACCATATGCTGACGAGTTTGACTGATCACAGGATGATCAAAGTCAATTTGGAAATCAACGCGGAAACCGTCATAAGGCACTAATTCGGCCCACTTATCGCCATCTCCTACACGAACTGGCTTTTTAATACGAATAAATTGCTTAGGCGCGTTTAGCTCTTCGATACCGGCAGATTGAAGCAAGAATACGAACGGGCTAGCACTTCCGTCCATAATTGGCAGCTCGTTACTGTCTACTTCAACAATAATATTGTCGATACCTAAACCTGCAAGCGCAGACGCTAAGTGTTCTACCGTTTGGATAGTCACACCGTCCTCGTTATTCAGGCACGTACACAGCATGGTATTACCTACCGCGTTCGCACGCGAAGGTATGTCAACATGTGGTTCAAGGTCAACACGCCTAAACACGATACCCGTGTTTGCTGGCGCAGGTCGGAGAGTCATTGTGACCTTTTCCCCTTTATGAAGCCCAATTCCGGTCTCTTGTACCGATTGCTTGATTGTACGTTGTCTAATCATCTGCTTAAGCTTTTACCTATTAAAAAAAGCGGGCGCGAATTATAGTGAGTTATTACTCACATGTCAAAAAACACCCGTTCTGACGGATTTAACTCTGTCAGATTACGTATTTAATCAACCTATCCACGCGAAATTTTTCACGTTGTGTAAATACACCTTACTAGGTGAGACATCACAAACGCGAAATAATTCCCTTCCGTTTCAGGCAGCTAAATTAGTCTGCCTGCTTACGAAGAAATGCAGGAATATCTAAATATTCCAAATCATTTTCTGGCTGTGCACTGTCGTCGGCCTTCAGCGCCTGATTGCCCTCTGTACCGCCTACTGCAGAACGTGGTTCACTTGATTGCGTGTTACCGTATTCTTTTGCAGGCTGTGTTAGACGAGAGCCTTCAGAGCTTACTAGCGAAATGTCAGGCTTGCGCTCTGCGCCAATACCGGTTGCAACAACCGTTACGCGAAGCTCGTCTGTCATTTCCATATCGATCACTGTACCCACAACCACTGTGGCATTCTCTGAGGCAAACGCTTTAACGGCGTTACCAACAGTCTCAAACTCGTCGATGGCGAAATCTGGACCCGCAGTGATATTCACAAGAATACCGCGCGCGCCTGACAAATCGATATCTTCAAGAAGCGGGCTGGCAATCGCGGCTTCAGCAGCTTCTTCAGCACGGTCTGGACCGCTTGCAGCGCCACTACCCATCATCGCTTTACCCATCTCAGACATAACGGTACGTACGTCTGCGAAGTCAACGTTGATTAGACCAGGACGGGTAATCAGTTCAGCAATACCTTGAACTGCACCACGTAATACGTCATTTGCAGCGCTAAACGCTTGAAGAAGCGGCGTGCCTGGCCCCATTACTTTTAACAACTTTTCATTAGGAATGGTAATTAGCGAGTCAACGTTGTTAGACAACTCAACAATGCCCTGTTCCGCAAACGAGGTGCGTTTCTTACCTTCAAATGGGAATGGCTTAGTAACTACCGCTACCGTAAGGATGCCCATTTCGCGAGCAATCTTTGCCACTTCTGGCGCTGCGCCCGTTCCTGTACCACCGCCCATACCGGCAGTGATGAAAACCATATCTGCACCGTCTAGCGCCTGACGAATGGTTTCTCTGTCTTCTTGTGCTGCTTCTCGGCCAATGTTCGGATCGGCGCCCGCACCTAACCCTTTTGTTACACTTGAGCCAATTTGAAGTGTAACGTCTGCACTTGAGCTGCGAAGCACCTGTGCATCGGTGTTAACTGCAATAAATTCTACGCCTTCAATGCTTTGAGACACCATGTGCTCAACGGCATTGCCGCCGCCGCCACCGACACCGATGACTTTGATTACGGCTTCTTCGCCGTGACTATCCATTAATTCGAACATACTTACTCTCCGGTTGTACGTCTTTTAAACACTACGCCAGGTCATTCCCTTAGGCTAATTGCTTCCTGCTAGCCTTGATGCCGTAGCTATAGCGCCCCCAAAATAAAATTAAAATTCACCTTTAAACCAGCTTTGCACTCGATGAAATAAGCTTTCACCGGTCTTCTGCGTACTGGACTTCTTATTGTCAGATTGTACTTTGCCATATTGCAGCAGTCCTACGACTGTCGCAAATCCAGCGTCATCAACATATTCGGACAAGCCTTTTACGTTGATGGGTTTGCCCACGCGCACGGGCATCTGGAAAAGTTCTTCGGCAAATTCCACGGCACCTTCCATCTTAGCGGTACCGCCTGTAAGCACAAGGCCTGCAGCGATTTGCTCTTCCAGACCGCTGGCACGAATTTCATCATGTACCAGCTCAAAAAGCTCTTGATAGCGAGGTTCAATCACCTCAGCTAACGTATGACGAGACATCACTCTAGCTGGGCGTCCGCCCACGCTAGGCACTTCAATGCTGTCTTCCATACTCACCATATCCTTCAATGCACAGGCGTAATTCACCTTAATTTCTTCTGCATTGCTGATAGGCGTTCTAAATATTTTAGCAATGTCGCTGGTAATTTGATTACCCGCAACCGGTATTACCGCCGTGTGACGAATAGCGCCATCGGTGTAGATAACCATATCCATAGTACCACCACCGATATCAACCACACATACGCCAAGCTCGCGCTCGTCGTCAGTCAGTACCGCATAACTTGATGCCAACGCTGAAAAGATCAGCTGATCGGCATTAAGTTCACAACGCTCAACACATTTCACCATGTTTTTCGCCATATCGTCGGCACAGGTAATAATGTGAGCATCCGCTTCCATTCTTACTCCCGACATGCCAATAGGGTTCTTAATCCCTTCCTGCACATCAATAGTAAATTCTTGTGGTAACACGTGTAGTAGACGACGTTCCGCTGCAATTGGCACACTGCGCGCTGCATGAATAACGTTATCTACGTCTTCTTGTGTTACTTCCTGATTGTTAATCGGTACCATGCCATTTTCATTTTGGCACTTAACGTGTCGTCCCGAGATAGACATAAAAACTGAAGACACTCGGCAATCTGCCATTAACTCCATCTCGTTTACTGCACGCTGGACCGATTTCACCACCAGGTTCAAATCGTTAACGCCGCCCTTATCCATGCCTTTCGATGCATGGGTGCCCACGCCAACAATACTGATTTGATCATCTTCTAGTAATTCACCCACAACAGCTTTTACTTGGCTGGTGCCGATATCTAGTCCTACAATCAAATTGCGTTCAGCAGGTTTTGACATGGTTTCCTTAACTCTCTTCATCTGTGGCGCTGTCGTCTTTCCATCCGACTGCTACGCCCGTGTCATAGCGAAGGTCGACGTATTTCACCGCCTTCTCTTGTTGCGCCAGAAGTGGATAAACATCAATAAAGCGTTGTAGCCTATCGATAAACTCCTGACGTCCTAAATTCAATTTAATGCCGTTTTTCAACTGCACTTGCCATGCAAATCGCTCGCTTAAGGACAGCTCGTCTAACGTCATATCCGTCGTCGCTATCAACGCGTGCATGGCGTTGTAGCCTTCAAGGGCGGTTTTTTCGCTGCCACCCGGGCCGTAAAGGCGCGGTAAGTCTAACTTCACGCCTTCGTCGTTAAACGTATCGCCATAAGGGTTTAACAACAAATCTTCATTCCATTGTGCAACCGGCTGCTGCTCAACCAAATAAATTTTTAACGTATTTGGCCACTTCTTTCTTACTGACGCGCGATAAACCCAAGGCTGCGCTTCAACAAGCTCAAATACTTCGTTGACGTCAAGCGCGAAAAAACTTCCAGGCTGCGCCTTGCGTATTAACCGCTCTAGCTTGGTAATATCGATGTGCTGATAATCACCAGAAAAATCAATAACCTGTACCGGCATTTGCTGTTCATCCTGCAAATACTGGTTTGCTTTAAGCCCACCAAACACTAATCCAGCAATAACAAACAGTAAGAAAGCGACGCCGCCCCACACTGCCGTTTTACTTTTGCCGCTCTTTGCAGAAGCGGGCTTACCTTGATTAGTGTTGGTATCAGCCACGTTTACGCCTTGTTTGCAACGTCATCAAAACTGGTAGAAAGAATACTTAATACCAGTTCATCAAAAGTTAATCCTGCAACTTTGGCTGCCTTAGGCACCAAACTTTTTTCTGTCATGCCAGGCACTGTGTTCGCCTCTAGCAAATAAAACTGCCTTTGGTTGTCCTGCATAACGTCAATTCTACCCCAGCCGCTGCCAGAAATAGCATCAAAAGCACGGGATGCTAGTTTTGCTAGCTGTGCTTCTTGCTCTTCAGACAAGCCGCTTGGGCAATAGTATTCTGTTGTATTATCCTGATATTTCGCAGCATAATCATAGAATGTATGTGGAGTAGACATGCGAATAGACGGCAACGCCTGTCCCTGCAATACAGAAACAGTGAATTCGGGGCCATCTATATACTGCTCTAACAGGACTTGATTATCGTATTTAAAGGCGTCCTGAATGGCAGTTTCGAGCTGTTTAGCGCTTGTCACTCTCGCCATGCCAATACTCGACCCTTCTCTGGCCGGTTTTACCATGACTTCATTCCCCAATTTATCCATTATAGCGCTGCACTTACCAGCTTCAAAGTGCCTTTTATCAGCAATTTCATATTTTGCAGTGGGTAAGCCTAAACTTTGCCACACTTGCTTAGTATGAATTTTGTCCATTGCCAGCGCAGAACCTAAAACTCGGCTTCCCGTGTAGGGGATTTTTAGGAACTGAAGGGCTCCTTGCATAGAGCCATCTTCACCACCGCGACCGTGCAGCATAATGAGCGCTCTATCGACGTTAAGGTCGATAAGGTCGGTCAGAGGTCGCTCTGCTGGGTCAAACGCAAACGCATCTACGCCTTGTCGTAACAATGCATTTAACACCGCATTGCCCGAATTAAGCGATACTTCCCGTTCGGCAGAGTCACCGCCGAGCAGCACAGCTACTTTGCCATACTCGTTCGGCGAGTGGGTTTTCTGTGAGTGAATACTTACTGAAGGTGTAAACATCCTATTCCCCTTCCTTTGCAAGTGTGATCGGCTCTAGCGCGTGACGAGCTAAGAGCTTAGCAATTTGTCCGATGTTGCCCGCCCCTTGTGTCATGACGATGTCGCCATCTTGCATGATATTCGCCAAAATAGCTGGTAAGGCGTCTTTGTCACCTACGTATACAGGCTCGATTTGACCACGCTGACGAATGGAGCGGCACAACGCTTTACTGTCAGCGCCTTCAATAGGTTGTTCACTGGCTGCGTAAACATCCAGAAGCAACAAGGCATCAACACTCGACAGTACTTCAACAAAGTCTTCGTAAAGGTCGCGGGTTCGCGTAAAGCGATGTGGTTGATAAACCATAACCAAGCGCTTATCAGGCCAGTTTGCACGAGCCGCAGCGATAGTCGCTCTTACTTCGGTTGGGTGGTGACCATAGTCATCCACCAAACACACCTCGCCCTTACTGGTAGTAAACGTACCTAGCTGCTCGAAACGACGACCTATGCCGCCAAAACTAGCTAGTGCGCGAATGATAGCGTCGTCATCTACACCTTCATCCGTTGCTACAGCGATAGCGGCAAGCGCATTAAGCACATTGTGGTTACCGGTGAGGTTCAGCGTTATATCTAACGGTTCGCGTTCTGGGCGAATAACCGTAAAATTCGCTTTACCGAATGACAGTGAAACATTTTCTGCGCGATAGTCATTGTGAGATTCAAAACCGTAGGTCAGAATACTTCGGCCTATACGAGGGCGAATCTCTTGAATATTTGCATCGTCACCGCACACGATGGCCTGCCCGTAAAAGGGTAGGTTCGACAAGAAATCAACAAAGGTATCTTTCACCTTTGAGAAATCGCCACCATAAGTATCCATATGGTCGGCTTCAATATTGGTCACCACGGAAACCATCGGCTGCAAGTGAAGGAAGGACGCATCGCTCTCGTCAGCCTCTGCTATAAGATAACGGCTTTTACCCAAACGCGCATTCGTACCAGCACTGTTAAGCAAACCGCCGATAACAAACGTAGGGTCATACTCCGCTTCTGCGAAAATCGTTGAAATTAAACTGGTTGTGGTCGTTTTGCCGTGGGTACCCGCCACCGCAATACCGTGGCGGAATCGCATCAATTCTGCCAGCATTTCTGCACGGCGAATAATCGGAATGCGCTTTTCACGAGCCACGATAATCTCTGGGTTTTGCTCGTTGATGGCGCTAGACACCACAATAACGTCCATGCCTTCAACATTTTCCGCACGGTGGCCTATTTTCACATCAGCACCTAATTCGCTTAGCCGCTGTGTCATTGGCCCTTCTTGAATGTCAGAGCCAGCAATAGCATAACCTTCGTTTAATAATACTTCGGCAATACCACCCATACCGGCACCGCCGATACCAATAAAGAATATATTTTTAACCCTGCGCATTTGCGGGCTTTCAAATGGGGTTTTAAAAACCATTAGTCCCCTACTCCTACCACGCTTTTTACGTGGCTTACTACATTTTCCGTGGCATGAGTGCTTGCACATGTTTTTGCTACAGCGCCCATCTTTAAGCAGTCTTCAGGGTGTTGTAACCACTGACGCACCGCCTGCCCTAAATTTTCTTTTAATACAGATTGAGCAATCATCAGTGCCGCATTTTGCTTAACTAACGACTGCGCATTTTTTGTTTGGTGATCGTCTACCGCAAAAGGTAGCGGTACGAAAATCGCCGCGCGTCCGGCAGCTGCAACTTCACTTACCGTAAGCGCACCGGCTCTACAGACAACAAAGTCTGCCCATTCATAAGCTGCGGCCATGTCATCAATAAAGTCACTGACATCGATTTTCGACATATCTGCGCCCACCGACGTGTAGGCTTTAATGACACCTTCACTGTTGCCTTTACCGCACTGGTGTTTTATTGATAAACCTTCTAGCACCCCGCAAGTCTCCGGCACGGTTTCATTGAGAATTTGTGCGCCTAAACTGCCGCCTACAACAAGTAAATTAAGGCCTTGTTTATGCTCTGTGGTGTTTTCACGAGCGTCTGCGTCAATGTCTACAGATTTGGGCTTCACCTGCCAAATTTCATCACGAACAGGATTGCCCACAGTATGCACCTTAGTAGCGCCACCTGAAAATTGTTCTTTGGCATCGTCAAAGCCCAGAAGCACGCGACTTGCGAATTTACTAAGAAGCTTATTGGTCATGCCTGCCGCCGCATTTTGTTCATGCACAATAACGGGAATACCTAAGCTTTTTGCAGCAACCCCACCAGGGCCGCTAGCGTAACCGCCAAACCCAACAACGATATCAGGTTGAAGGCGCTTTATAATTCGCCTTGCAGAAAATAAGCTTTTAACTAACGCAACAGCACCTTGAAGACGTGCCGTAACACCTTTGCCACGAAGCCCTTTTACCGGAATAAAGTGAATAGGTATGTCGTGCTTAGGCACAACTTGCGCTTCCATCCGCTCGGCGGTGCCTAGCCAATGAATGTCCCAACCTTCCTTTCGAAGCGCGTTTGCCACTGCAAGGCCTGGGAAAACATGCCCGCCTGTACCGCCAGCCATAATTAAGCAACGCTTAGCCATTATCAGCCTCCTGCGCTACCCGCGCGAGTATAGCTTTAATGCCAGCTTTTCCTTCATCTTCTGCACTTGATGTTTTGGCGCCAGGTTTAGCTTCAACCGTCGCTGTAGAAAAATCCGCTTCATCGGCCCCGCTCTCTACACTTGCCTCACCTTCAGCTTGTGACGCTTTAGTTTGCGACGCGCTTGTAGGAATAGGCTTTTTACGGCGGGCCTTGCTCTTACCGGATTTGCTGTCGCCCCGGCCAATCGCCTGTACGCCATCAACCCGTAATTCAAAATCGATACGAAGTAATATGGCTACTGCTACTGACATGATGATAAGTGACGAGCCGCCGTAGCTAACTAACGGCAGTGTTAACCCTTTTGTTGGCAGAATACCTGCGCTTGCACCAATATTTACCGCCGTTTGGAAACTGAACCAGATGCCTATGCTGTAAGCCATGTAACCATCAAACGCTCGCCCTTTTTCAAGTGCCTTATTTCCAATGCTCAGTGCACGCAACACCATCCACAAAATAAGGCCGAGTACGGCAAGCACACCAACGAAGCCCAGCTCTTCCGCCAAGATGGCCATAACAAAGTCAGTGTGTGCTTCGGGTAAGAATTCCAGTTTTTGCAAGCTATTGCCTAGGCCTTGCCCAAACCAGTTACCCCGGCCATAGGCCATTAAAGACTGGGTTAGCTGATAACCAGCGCCAAACGGATCAGCCCAAGGGTCTAAAAAGGAAGTAACCCGTTTCATTCGGTATTCTTCAAACACGATAAGCGCTACAACCGCCAATATGCCTGCAAACACCAGTGCGAAGAACTGCCAAAGTCGTGCACCCGCTAAAAACAGCAAGCCAATCGTGGTTGCAAACATCACAACGACGGTACCTAAGTCTGGCTGTAGCAGTAATAGCATCGCTAACGCAAAGAACACGACAAGGGGTTTAATAAATCCTTTTAGATTTTCGGTCACTTCTTCGTAGCGGCGAACCAGATAACCCGCCAAATAGGCAAAGAAAAAGAGCTTAGCGGGCTCGGCAGCTTGAATGGTTATAGGCCCAATCGCCAACCAACGGGTACTCCCGTTTACAGTTCTCCCAACTACCAGAACTGCTAACAATAGCGCGATGGCCGCGAGCAGAAGATAGGGATTAGTCATGCGCCAAAACTGCATGGGCAAATTCAGCACTACCATAGCGGCAACGATCGCCCCAACAATGTAAATACCGTGGCGAATAGCAAAATAGAAGGGGTTGTCGTGCAGCCTATCGGCCACCGGCATCGACGCCGAGGTGACGATAATAATGCCAATACTCATTAGCGCGAGCGCAATTAAGATAAGCGTCACGTCATAGGGGTGCGTTGCCGAAGGTTGTCCGTCGTGCTTCGCGGCAAATAACGCGCTAAGTTTGGTAGAGGCAGCAATCATGATGTGGCCTCCACAGCGTCGTCGTTCTTACTGTGTAGATTAAGTAGGTCGTGTACATCTTGTTTAAACACGTCACCGCGATGCATATAGTTCTTAAACATATCTAAACTTGCACACGCAGGCGAAAGCAGAACAACATCACCAGGGGCAGCAAGTCTTGTTGCTGCTTTTACGGCGTCTTTCATCGTTGCCACACGAGTTGTATGCGCAAAACTCTTTTCAAACAGGTGTGCATCTTTGCCCAAAGCAAACACGTGCGATACATATTTAGTTAGATAAGGCGAGAGGCTGGCTATATCAGCGCCTTTAGCGTCACCACCTGCAATAAGAATGAGCTTCCCTTGTATAGTCGGGGCTAACCCTTCAAGGGCAGCTATAGTGGCGCCAATGTTGGTTGCTTTGGAGTCGTCGATATATCGGATGTCGTTTACACGGGCTATTTCCACACAACGATGTGGTGCAGCTTTAAAACTGTGTAGATGTTTAACCGCGAGCGCTGGCGAAACACCTAGCTGAAGGCAGATACCCAATGCAGCCATGATGTTTAGTACGTTGTGCATGCCCGCCAAATGAATATCGCTAAGGGCAATAAGCTTTTCGCCTTTAAACGTTATATATAGACTTTGTTCATCGTCACGAGCACTATCGTCACCGTCAAAAGACGCAATCGCAAGCCCTGTGGTCGACTCTCCCAGTCCATATTCAACGATATTTTTTGACGCTAGCGCGTCTTCATTAAATTCGGCATTAGATACAGCATTAGATTCGCCATCAGATACTGCATTTGATGCAGCAATCCCCTTAGCATCGGTAATAAGCTGCTCGTAAGGTGCTACAAACTCACCGTCTCGCCACACAACCGCAGATTTCGCGTTATCAAAAATGCGATGCTTGGCATCGATATAGGCTTCAAGGGTACCGTGACGGTCTAGGTGATCATCGGAAATATTAAGGACAGTAGCAGCTTCGAGCACCAAGCTAGACGTTGTTTCAAGTTGAAAACTTGATAACTCCATCACCACTACATCTGCATCACTTTGAAGCGCTTCAAGCACAGGGCGACCTACGTTACCCGCTTCAATACTTTTTACGCCGCAGCTTTTGAGCAGATGGTTCACTAATAAAGTAACCGTGGTTTTGCCGTTAGAGCCGGTTATACCTACTACGCGCTTAGCTGGCGTAGCATCACTCGTGGAGGCATTTAATCGGGCAAACAATTCCACGTCGCCGATCACCTCAACACCACACTTTTGCGCTAAAGCCACTTGTTCAATATTCAGAGCAAGCCCCGGGCTTAACACCAAGGTGTCTACACCATCAAAGTAATCTTCGCTTAGAGCAGTGCAAGTGACCTTCTCTGCCATAAACGCTTGCATGTCGGTATCAAGATCAGAATCAGGGTCGGTAACTAGAGTAAAATTAGCACGGGTATCAAATGCTTTAACCGTTGCCTGCTTTTGCAACAAAAAGCGCACGCAAGCCTGACCTGTAACACCTAGGCCACCGACTACATAACTATGCTCACGTACGTTATACGACATTAATACTTATCTCTTTACCGCTTATCTAAGTTTGAGGGTAGCAAGACCCACCAACACCAAAATGATTGAAATGATCCAAAAACGCACTATTACGCGCGGCTCTGGCCAGCCCTTCAATTCATAGTGATGGTGAATAGGCGCCATACGAAAAATACGCTGGCCACGCAGTTTGTAAGAACCTACCTGAAGGATGACCGACAGGGTTTCCATAACAAAAACACCACCCATGATGATTAACACCAATTCTTGGCGCACCAATACAGCAAGCACGCCTAGTGTGCCGCCCAACGCTAGTGAGCCAACGTCGCCCATAAATACTTGTGCCGGATACGTGTTAAACCATAAAAAGCCTAAGCCTGCACCGACCATGGCGGTACACACAATCACCAGTTCGCTGGTGAGCGGAATATGAGGAATATTCAGGTATTCGGCAAAGTTCGCATTACCTGTTACATAAGCAAATATGGCAAATGCGCCCGCCACTAAAATAGTAGGCACGATGGCAAGTCCATCCAAGCCATCGGTAAGGTTTACCGCATTACTGGTGCCTACAATGGCAAAGTAAGTAATGATGATGAAGAACGCCCCCAGCTGCGGAAACACTTCTTTGAAGAAAGGCACCAGTAGTGAGGTTTCAGCGCTTATTGTTGCACTGCTGTATAGATAGAATGCGACGCCTAACGCAACCACAGATTGCCAGAAATATTTCCAACGGGCGATAAGCCCCTTCGAATCTTTGCGGATCACTTTTCTGTAGTCGTCAACAAACCCAATAATACCGTAAGCCACAACCACGGTAAGGGTTACCAACACATAACGGTTAGTCAGGTCAGCCCAAAGCAGGCCGCTTACTACAATTGCTGCGAGTATAAGTAACCCGCCCATAGTGGGTGTGCCTGATTTTGACAAATGGCTTTGCGGGCCATCGTCTCGTACAGTTTGACCAATTTGCATACGCTGCAAATAACGAATCATCTTAGGGCCAATAAGAATGGCAATAAGTAATGCGGTCAGCGTGCTTAAAATTGCACGAAGGGTAAGGTATGAAAATACGTTAAACCCTGAATCGAATTGTGTCAGCCAGTCGGCTAGCCAAATTAACATGCTATTCGCTCCCGACGGCTATCGTGCTTTCCCAGCGCAGAGGCCTCTACCGCCTCTACCACACGTTCCATTCTGGAACTGCGTGAACCTTTAACTAAAATTGAAATATCGCGCTGCTGCACTAACAAATCACTCTCCATTGCGGCCAACAAACTTTCAACATCGCTGAAATGGCCACCATTTTCATTAAACACAGCACTGGCTGATTGACTCAAAACACCCATGGTATACAGGTAATTAATTCCTTTTTGTTTAGCGTATTCCCCCACCTGCTCGTGGTAAAAACGCGCTTTTTCACCCAACTCTTTCATGTCGCCTAGAACAAGAACGCGGATACCTGAAAAGCTACTTAGCGTATCAATTGCCGCATTTACAGACGCCACGTTGGCGTTGTAGGTGTCATCTAACAGGCGAACCTGTTCGGTAAGCTGCTTTACATTCAAGCGGCCGCTAACTTGCTTCATGGCAAGTAAGCCGTCGCGCACGTTTTCTAGTGTGGCGCCAACTTGCAGCGTTAATGCCGCAGCGACAAGGGCATTCCCCACGTTGTGAACGCCAGGAATAGTAAGCTGAATAGACATATCTCCTTGCGAGCAAACCAAGTGGAATGCGGCGCACCCATCTAGCCCAATAGTGATATCTTCTGCTCTAAAGTCAGCATCGTTTTTCTGCTGGGGCGAAAACGTTAGCGTTTTGGTCTGTTTAAGTTTGCCTTGCCAAAATTCAGAAAACTGGCTATCAACATTGACTACCGCCACGCCGTCACTGCCTAAGCCTTTAAAAATTTCACTTTTGGCGCGCGCTACACCTAGCAAACTTCCAAAGCCTTCTAGATGAGAAGCGGCGGCGTTTACGATAGTCGCGACGTCCGGCTTAACAAGGTTCGTGGTATAGGCGATTTCACCAATGTGATTTGCGCCTAACTCCATCACTGCATATTCATGCTGAGGTTCAAGGCGTAGAAGGGTTAGCGGCACACCGATATCATTATTGAAGTTACCGTTTGTGGCTAATACATTGCCTCTTCGCTCCAAAATAGCGGCACACATTTCCTTTACGGTGGTTTTGCCACTGCTTCCGGTAATCGCAATCGTTTTGGGCGCCACATAAGCTTTTACTGCCGCACCTAATAGACCAAGTGCTTCTTTGGTATCTTCAACCATGATGACAGGTAACGAGGTTGCTACGTCTTCACTGGCAATAACCGCACTTGCTCCCGCTTTCTCTGCCGTTGAAATAAAATCATGGCCGTTAAAATTCGGACCTTTCAAGGCCAAGTAAACTGCGCCATCTTCTAGGGTGCGGGTATCGGTACTTACTGCAGACACTTCAACGTCAGCAGCGCCTTTTAATAATTTTCCATTAACCTTTTCGGCTATCCATGACAGCGTTGTTGTTATCATTTGCTGTACTCCTGTTGCAGTCGCGCCACAACTGCACGTTCGTTATAGTTAGTCTTTTTGTCACCGATAATTTGGTAATCTTCATGGCCTTTTCCGGCCACGATGATGATGTCGCTTTCATGCGCATGCTCAAGGCAATGACGAATAGCTTGCTCGCGATCGGGAATAGACACTGCCAGATCACGGTTTTTCAAACCCGCAATGATATCCTCGGCGATAGATTCAGGGCTTTCACTGCGACTGTTATCTGTGGTGATCACAATAGCGTCAGCACCAACCTCGGCAGCCTGCCCCATTAACGGTCGCTTGCCTTTGTCTCTGTCCCCGCCACAGCCAAACACACACCACACTTTGCCCGTTGTATGGAATTTGGCGCTTAACAGCACTTTCTCCAGAGCGTCTGGTGTATGCGCGTAGTCCACCACCAAGTTAGCGGCACCCGTTACAGAGAAAACTTCCATTCGCCCGGGTACAGGCGTGATCGCATTTACCGCGTTAACCACGTCATCAAAACGCTCACCTTCAGCGAGTAACGTACCTATAGCACTCAATACATTACTGATATTGAACTTTCCGAATAGTGGCAGCGAAATAGCAGCGCTTCCCCACGAACTCACCAGTTCAAAGCTACATCCACCTGCATGATAAGAAGCATTTGTGGCGAAACAATGGCGACTTTGAGGATTGTTATGCTCTCGCAAGTATTCACTTTCACCCCTTCCATCCAGACCACTTTCGTCTATACCTGTCCAGATGCGTGTAATCGACTTATCTGCTGCACCATCCCACTTCTTACTTTCATCATCATTAGCGTTTAATACCACAGCCTTTAAACCTGGCTGCTGAAGCAGCAAGCGCTTGGCTTTGCCGTACTCTTCCATGGTGCCGTGGTAATCGAGATGATCTCGAGTAAGGTTGGTGAAAACAGCGATATCGGTTTTTACTGTACCAAGCCGACCTTGAACCAATGCGTGAGAACTTGCTTCGAAGGCCGTATGGCGCACTTCACTTTGCACAAAGTCTGCCAACAAATACTGCATACGTATGGCATCGGGCGTAGTGTTTGCTGCCGGCGTGTTCGACCACTGGGTTTCATCGCCTTCAAACACACTGCTCCCTAGAGTTCCGATGCTTGCACTACGTGTACCTAACGCATCCTTAAGCTGGGTAAGCAATTGAACTGTAGAGGTTTTTCCGTTTGTCCCTGTCACTGCTACCGTCGTCATTTTCTGAGCAGGGTAGTCGTAAAATGCAGCAGCTAATGCAGAGAGCATTTGTGGTAATTCATACAGCGAGATAATGACGCTGTGGTCACGCATTTCCATCTGACCATGGGCACTACTGTCTTCAGTTTGCGCCAGAATTACACGGGCCCCTAAACTTATTGCCTGGGGTATAAAATCTCGACCATCGCGTTCGTGGCCCTTAATTGCCAAGAACGCTAAGCGTGTATTCACTTCTCGGCTGTCTAGCGTTAAACCTTCAATGCGGATATCTGGGGCGTCTACACCAAATTTCGCCAATAAAGCTTTTATACTTTGAATAAAGGCACTAACTACCACTTTGACCTCCTTTCAATAAGCGGCTAGATGTAACCTGCTTGTCATCGGGCGTAACGTTTAACATGTGCAATGCGCCACCCATAATTGATGAAAAGACAGGTGCAGCGGTATCCCCCGCGTGATACAAATCACCGCCGGGTTCGTTGATCAATACAATAGTTACTAGCCTGGGGTCAGACACAGGTGCGATACCGGCGAAAATGTTGACGTACTCTTCGCCGTACCCGCCAGCCACCGCTTTTCGGCTTGTTCCTGTTTTCCCAGCAACGCGATAACCTGGTACCGACGCTTTTGTTGCTGTGCCGCCACGCTGGGTTACGCTTTCCATCATTTGAACAATAGCGTTAGCGTTTTCTTCGCTGATCACCCGCTCAGATTGAGCCTGCCATGAAGGTTGCTCTGGCGACTTGATGACATTAAGCGGTGTTTTAATACCGCCGTTCGCCAACGTTGCGTAAAGACGCCCCAACTGTGCAGTGGTAACCGAAATGCCGTATCCAAATGACAGCGTGGCTAGCTCAAATTCAGACCAGCGGCTGCGCTCATGAAAGATACCGCTACTCTCACCCGCCATATTAAGCCCTGTATCGCTCATTAAGCCCATATTGTAATAGGTATCCAGCAGGAACTGCTTAGGCACAGAAAGCGCCAGCTTCGACGTTCCCATATTTGAGGAATGCTGAATAATTTCTTCTAGCGTTAGTTCGCCGTAATTGCGCGAATCTTTTACTAGGCTGCCGCCTAATCGCATCCATCCTGGATGAGTGTTTACTGAGTCTTCAGGCTCCACTTCACCGAACTCTAATGCAGTAAGAACGGCCAGCGGTTTTAGCGCCGAGCCTGGTTCGAACGCATCGGTAATAACCCTGTTACGCATTCTGTGCGCAGAAATATCGCTTCTATCGTTAGGGTTGAACGACGGTGCATTCACCATGGCTAATACATCACCGCTTTTTACATCGATGACAATGGCGGAAGCCGAACTTGATTGGTAGTAAATCATGGCTTCTTTAATTTCTTTGTAAGCAAGTGCTTGAATGCGCTGATCGATGGTCAGCTGCAGGTCGCCGGCTTTTTCACCAGACTTTGTTTCCAAGATTTCTACCTGACGGCCTTTCGCATCGCGGCGTATTTTACGAGAACCCGGCGTGCCCGTTAGCCACTCGTTATACATGCGCTCCAAGCCTTCAACGCCCGTGTCGTCAACATCGGTTACGCCGATTAACTGCGCTGAAACTTCACCTGTAGGATAGTAGCGGCGGCTTTCACGGCGAAGATAAATGCCTGGAATGTCCAGTTTATCAACGTACTCTGCCATGGCAGGCGACACCTGACGCTGCAAGTAAACAAAGCGGCGTTTGGGGTTTGCCACTTTTTCTTTGAGTTCATTGACGTCTTGGCGCAGTACATCTGCCAGCGCTTCCCAACGGCGCTCTTCCTCGAAGCCGTTGTTTTCATGGATAACCTTAGGGTCTGCGTAGATGGCCCGAACAGGCACACTCACCGCCAGCTCAACACCATTTCTATCGGTAATGAGCCCGCGATAGGTTGGCATATCACGGGTTCTTAGTGTGCGGTTGTCGCCCTGTTGAATTAGCTCGTCTGGCTCAATAACTTGAATATAGGCTGCACGGGCGGCGAGCACGCTGAAAACTAGCATAATAACAACAAGCACAACGACAAAGCGCCAGTGCACTAAGCTTGGCGTGACATTTTGTTTTGCACCGGTTTTTTTACGTTGGCGAGAAAGTGCTGTTGTACTCATTTTAACTTCACCACTACTTCATCGTCTGCGGTTGGACGGTACATTTCTAACTGTTTTTCAACCAGGTTTTCTATGCGGTTATGCTCGGTCAACGCGCGTTGCTCAAGCACTAGGTTACGCCACTCGACATCAAGCTCATCTTTCTCTTGCATAAGGTCTTCAAGGGCAATGACCTGCTGTCTGTTGTGATGACTGCTTAGTGTCACTGCCATGGCACTTGTGATAACCATTAAATACAACAAAACCCGCAACTTGTTGCGGGTCAAATCTGAAACAATTATTAGCAGTAATTTAAAATTAGTGCTGGCCTTGTCTGGCGCGGCTTTGGTCATAACTTTTCTGCCACACGTAATACCGAACTGCGAGAGCGAACGTTGTTCGCAATCTCCTGTTCTGAAGGTTTTATCGCTTTGCCCAAGGCTTTTAACACTTTATCTGCATCTATTTCAGCCTGAGTAATCGGTAAGTTGTGCGGTACTGATTTCCCTTTACTTTGATCCTTAATGAAGCGTTTTACTAAACGGTCTTCAAGAGAGTGAAACGAAATAACGGCAAGACGTCCTTCTTTCGCCAACACCTGTGTCGCGGCTTTAAGGCCAACACGAAGTTGCTCAAGTTCCGCATTGATATAAATGCGAATACCTTGGAATGCACGGGTTGCCGGATGTTTAAACTTATCCTTTACAGGAACCGCTTCGTCGATAATTTTGGCTAGCTGAGCTGTGCGCGTAATGGGTGTTTCTTTTCGCGTGTTTACAATGGCATGGGCTATGCGTTTGCCGAACTTCTCTTCGCCAAACTCTTTAATAACCTGCGTAATGTCTTGTTCTTCGGCGTTAGCCAACCAGTCTGCAGCACTTTGTCCACGTGAGGTGTCCATACGCATATCCAGCGGACCGTCACGAAGGAAGCTAAAACCACGCTCGGCATCATCTAGCTGAGGTGAAGACACCCCTAAATCCATAAGCACACCGTCAATCTTACCGGTTAGTCCCAGCGCTTCGATTTCTTCTGCCATATCACCAAATGGTGAGTGGATAATGCTAAAACGCTTATCATCGGCGAAACGTTCTGCCGCTTTGATTGCTTGCGGGTCGCGGTCAAAGGCGATGAGACGCCCGTGTTCACCCAATGCATCCAAAATATGTGCTGAGTGCCCCCCACGGCCGAAAGTGGCGTCAATGTAGATACCGTTCGGTTTAATCGCTAGGGCTTCAATGCATTCATCAAGCAATACTGAAATATGTTTAAATTCGCTAGGCTGCGTCATAGAGAAAAGTCCTGTAATCGTTCGGTAAGTTCAAATTCGCCTTTGCGTTCGGTGTCTATATCAGCTTCAACTTGTTGTGCCCAAATATCGGCATCCCAAATTTCGAATTTGTTTAACTGACCAACTAACATGACTTCTTTTGAGAGTTTTGCGAAACTTCGCAGTGGAGTAGGAACAAGAATGCGCCCGCTTTTATCCATCTCACCTTCAGAAGCATAACCTAGTAGCAATCGCTGCAAGCGACGCTCGGCTGGGATCATGCTTGAAAGTTTAGAGAGTTTAAGCTCAATCTCTTCCCATTCGGGAAGTGGGTAAAGTAGCAAACAACTTTGTTGTGTATCGACTGTGCAGACCAGTTGTCCCTGACAATCATCCAGCAGCGACTGACGATACTTCGTCGGTATAGCCAGTCTGCCTTTTGTATCCAGATTGATTGCGTTAGCGCCGCGGAACATTCCCCTAGCCTTTTATTATTTGCTCTTGGTTTTCTTGTTTTTTGAGTACTAATCTGCAAAGTGATGATGATTTGATCCACAATTCGCCACATTTACCCACTGAGATACAGTTTAGGTATCAATGATCCCCACTGTCAAGTAGAAAAAAGGCGTGAAGGCCGCATAAACATTGGGTTTAAACTGGTTGGATATACAGTGTTTTTAGGAAGTGTATGATTAGGCGTGTAAAAAAGATTAAAAAATATTCAGGTGAGAAAAAATAAAGGTGTAATTAATCGATGAACTGCTGTTTTTGACTGTAAATAAGCGGCGAGATCTCACGATTATGTTTAACGCTGTTTTCAGCGGTATTACACGTATACTGAGTCGTAATTCAACCAGCTGCGCCACATCAGCACGTTAAAAAACGAGTGAGTTAACCCGACTAGTGCTAACTCACTGCATTTACATCAACGCGTGCTAACGCATAGCGATGATCAAGGTGTCCTAACTTAGAAACGATAGGATGCGGTTAGCGAGGCCACGTCACTGTCAACGTCACTATCTATATCTGTGTCATAGCTAGCAGACACTGAAAACTGCTCATTTACCCAGTAATCAAGCGCAACACCTGCGGTTTTTACATTATCGAACCCATCAGGTGCGTTGGTATAGCTGTAGCTTCCCTGAACGCTCAAACCTGGAGTGAAGAAATATCTGGCGCTGCCTGATAGAACGTCAATATCGTCTGCTACGTACTGAGCGGTAAAGTCCCAGCCTGTTCCCGCATTCCCTACCGTGGTATAACGTGTAAATACAAGTGGTGAAGTCTCATTCTCACTTTCGCTGTAATTATCTGTACCAGTATTAATGTCGTAAGTGGCACGCTGATAGATGACACCTGCACCAATTTGCCATTGACGGGATAAGTTAAATCCGACTTTTAAATCAATATTTGTGTAATCCTCTTCACTGAATTCGTCGTCAAATTTACTGTGAGCGCCTTCTATGGCAAGCATCCACGTATCGTCTAGATAAAAAGTGCTGCCTAAATTAAATACGTCAATACCATCTAAATTGGCGTAACCACCAGATAAACTCGATACACGCTGAAGATAAGGGTTGATAAGGTAAGCGCCGCTGTTTCCGCTAACTTCTTCAAGGTAGCGCACATATCTTGCACCGTAGAGGTTGTCATCTACCCCTTCAAAATCGACAGCAGTTACCTGTACTTCGTTTTGTGTAGCTGCATGTGCTGCTGAGACTGTAAATACTGAAGCCGTGATAAGTGATAGTGCAGTTAGCGTAGTTTTTAGCTTATTAGTGTTAGTGTTCATGTCTTTTGTCCTTAAAAAATGTGTTGGGAACGAGGTGTAAGATAAGACATTAAAACTTAACGGTTTCTGAACGAAACATGACGAAGTCTGAACGTGAATTTTAGGTACAAAAAAACCCGCAACTTTGCGGGCTTTTAAACTTCAAAATGAGGGAGCGATTACGCGTTTGGCGTTGCTTCTTCTGCTTTAACCGCAGAAAGCTGCATGCTGCGAATTGGGTTTTCTGTGTCGTTAGAAAGCTCAACAAGGCGGTTTAGCTGACCAACAGACATCATTACTGCGTAGATAGCACCTAGGAAGCCTTGCTTGTGTAGCTCAAGCACCTGCTCTTCTGGCAGCTCAAGAAGCTTCTTCTCGTTGATGCTCATCATGCCGGTAACATTGCGCTGTTTACCATCTTGGTAAGTAAGGCGAATTTGAATTGGATCAAGAAGGTCCAGTTCAACGACTTTCGCAACAAAACGCTGAGTTAGCATTTCGCTATTCGCAAGGTCTGCTAGGAATTTCTGACGGTTATCTAGGAACTCGCTTGCTTCACCAGCTTCAGTGAATAGCGCTTGGCCTTCGTCAGAAATAAGGTCAGAGTTTTCATCAATGTAAACGCCAAGCTTGTCGCCGTCTGGACGCACGTCGAATGGATAGCGAAGGATGTTCATTGGAACGTGAGGGCCTTTCCAGCTGTCGCCAGTTAGAAAAAGGTTTTGACCTTGTTCCATACCAAGCATAGTCACAACGTGGTGACGCTTTGATGTAGTGTCTTCAATGAACACTAGCGGCATTGTCGCAGCTAGTTGTGCAAATTCACGGATCGTTGCTGCTGCAAGGTGTGTATTTTTCGCAAAGCTGAAAGATGTATTTACCGCAACCTTTAGGTCTTTATGCTTTTCTTTATCTAGCGGTACAAAATTAATAGCCATATTTATTTCTCATACTTGTTAGCTGTGGCCCCGGCTTGATTATGTGAGAAGAGCGGGTGCCACTAAAAAATTACGTCGGCCGCGCTGATGCATAGTAGTCATCGATAATTGGCGGAGCGCTTGGGAGTATCCCGTATTCGCGCAATGAAGTCACGCAGTCTTCACCATAACAAGTTTTAAATTTTTATTGCAATGTAAACTTGAAGTAAACAAGCACAAGCGCTCTAAAAATGAGCAATATCGACTAATTTAGCGCTTAGCGAGAGCAATCTGGGGTAAATGCATAGCAAGTAAAAGCCTATTGTCGCAGTGCGCATTATCCTTTAGTCTCGTATTGCTATTAAGTTAGCGGTTGTTGACCTAAGCGATAAAAAAACAAAATAAGGATTTTCTATGAAGGGGCGCTTCCCACTCTCATCTTGCGCATTACTTATCTCTGCGCTTTTTGCTTCACACTCTGTACTTGCTGAGACCTCTACTTATTCAGCATCTGAAAAAGCTATCAAGATCGCACAAGAAACTATTATTGTTGATGGACACATTGATGTTCCTTATCGCGTAAAGGAAAAGTGGGTTGATGTCACTAAAGCCACGCAGGACGGTGACTTCGACTACCCTCGTGCAGTATCTGGTGGTTTGAACGCCCCTTTTATGAGTATCTACGTGCCTGCTAGTTTAGACAACTCTCCAGAATCTACGCAGCTTGCCCATGAGCTCATCGATTCAGTAGAAGCCATTGTTGCCCGCGCACCTGATAAATTTGCCATTGCTAAAAGCCCTTCTGACGTAAAATCCCAGTTTGAAAAAGGGTTAATTTCACTACCAATGGGTATGGAAAATGGTTCTCCTATTCAAGGTGACTTGGCGAATCTAACGGCTTTTTACGAGCGGGGCATTCGCTACATCACCCTTGCTCATAGTCAAGCTAACCACATTTCTGACTCTTCGTATGACCTGCGCAGAAAATGGAAAGGCCTTAGCCCGTTTGGCAAAACCTTAGTGGGCGAAATGAACAACATTGGTATTATGCTGGATATTTCCCATGTGTCTGACGACGCCTTTTATCAGGTTATTGAGTTAACAAAGGTGCCAGTTATAGCATCACATTCTTCACTGCGCCGCTTTACCCCCGGTTTTGAGCGCAACATGGACGACGAGATGATCAAAAAACTCGGCGAAAATGGCGGTGTTATTATGATTAACTTTGGTTCTAGTTTTGTATCTAAAGAAGCTGGCAAGTGGCGTAGTGGCCTTACTGCAGCGCGCAAAGCCTTGGTTGAAAAAGAAGGCGAAGACAGCCCTAAGCTAGAGAACTTTGAAGAGAATTATCGCAAAGAAGTGGCATACCCTTATTCAACCCTAGACGAAGTGCTTGACCATATCGATCACGTGGTAAAACTGATTGGAGTTGATCACGTAGGTATTGGTTCAGACTATGACGGTGTAGGTGACTCACTCCCCATTGGGCTTAAAGATGTGGCGAGTTTTCCAAACCTAGTACAAGGATTGCTGGATAGAGGTTATAGCCGTACCGACATTGAAAAGATATTGAGCGGAAACCTTTTGCGCGTTTGGCAACAAGTTGAAGAATATGCGGAAGAGCATGCGGAAGGTTATGAGAAAGATCAGGCGGCATCGCACTAGTCGCGCAATGCTTTAAAAATGAAGTGTAGGGAAGCGTGTTATCGCTTCCCCGTGCTTTATCTACTCTACTACACTTTCAACTCTATTATTTTTTGCGTGACACAATTAGATAAAACGCGCTTGGCAATACCAACAGCGTTAATACCAGTGCACTCGCCATACCGCCTACCATAGGCGCCGCAATGCGCTGCATCACCTCACTACCTGTTCCAGTGGCATAAAGCACAGGTAATAAGCCCACAATAATAGAAAGCGATGTCATCATAACAGGGCGAAGCCTTGCCGATGCAGCATGGACAATAGCCGTTTTAACAAGCTCATCTTTTTTAATATTGCCATTTTCTGTTGCGTGCTTAGTAAGTGCTTCTGATACATATTGGTTTAGATAGACCAGCATGATAACGCCTATTTCTACCGCTACACCTGCTAAGGCAATAAACCCAACACCTACCGCCACCGAAAGATTAAAATTAAGAAGGTAAAGCAACCATACACTGCCCACCAGCGCCAACGGTAAGGTAGCGAGTATGAGTGCCACATCGCGAAGGCGTTTGAATGCCAGATAAAGCAAAAGGCAGATAATGGCTAACGTTAGCGGTATAACCACCGACAGTTTTGCTTTCGCGCGCTCAAGGTAAGCAAACTGCCCCGCCCACGTGATGGAGTATCCGGTGGGTAAATCAAGGTGCTCTGACAAATGACGTTTCGCGCTATCTACATAGCCCCCTAAGTCAATACCTGTGGCCGAGTCTGACGAGATATCAATGTATACCCATCCATTTAATCGGGCATTTTCGCTTTTAATTCCCGCCGGCCCGTCGTCAATACGCACAGTTGCCACATCGCCAAGGGTAATGTGAACACCGCTTGGTGTGACGAAAGGCATGGATGCTAAAGATTCAGGCGTATCGCGGTAATGTTGTGAAAAACGCATGGCAATAGGAAAACGCTCACGCCCTTCCACTGATTGTGTAACCACTTTGCCGCCCACTGCCGAGCCTACAATACTGTGAACATCGTCTATCGTCATGCCGTAGCGCGCCGCCAACTGCCTGTCGATATCGATATAAACGTAACGGCCACCCACCACACGCTCAGCGTATACTGATGCTGTATTGGGCAGGTCTTTAAGCAGTATCTCAATATCCTTTCCAATGGCTTCAATGCCTGCTAGGTCAGGCCCCGCAATCTTGATCCCAACAGGGGTTTTTATCCCGGTTGCCAACATGTCGATACGGGTTTTAATTGGCATTACCCACGCATTGGTCAGCCCTGGAAATTGCACCAGAGCGTTAAGCTCTTCTTTGAGCTTTTCAGTGGTCATGCCCGCCCTCCACTGGGCTTTCGGTTTAAGCTGAATGAAGGTTTCAATCATCGTCAATGGTGCAGGGTCTGTGGCCGTATCTGCGCGTCCAATTTTCCCGAATACCGTTTCAACCTCGGGTAAGGTTGCAATAAGCTTGTCCGTCTGCTGTAAAAGCTCTCTGGCTTTACCCACTGAAATACCCGGGTAGGTTGTAGGCATATACATCAAATCGCCTTCGTCCAGTTCAGGCATGAATTCGCTACCTAGTTGGCTTAACGGCCAGTACATGGAAAGCAACAAGCAAAATGCCCCCGTCAAAGTGAGCAGTGGGTAGTTAAGCAACCGCGTCAGCAATGGTTGATATACGCGCTCTAAAGCTCTATTTACCGGGTTCTGGGCTTCAGATCGTATTTTTCCGCGTACAAAATAACCCGCCAGCACAGGAACTAAAGTAATTGCCAGCGCCGCAGCTGCTGCCATGGCATAGGTTTTGGTAAAGGCAAGAGGCGCAAAAAGACGCCCTTCTTGCGCTTCCAATGCAAAAACAGGAATAAAAGATACGGTTATAATTAGGAGCGCAAAGAATAAAGCTGGACCAACTTCGGTGGTCGACTTAATCACCAGTTCCCAACGTTTGGCTGCCGAAAGCTTTGCAGATGTTGGCGCAGAGGCTGGTAAAGATGTTTGCGACTGGGCACTCCCTGGTCCCACCTGACTTGCTGAATCCCTTTGACTCGCTGAGGCTCCCTGACTTGATGAAACAGCATGCTGATGAATGTGCTTGTGTAAATTTTCAACCACAACAATAGCGCCATCCACCATTGCACCAATAGCGATAGCAATGCCACCTAAAGACATGATGTTGGCATTAAGTCCCTGCAGCTTCATTACGATAAACGCGGCGAGAATACCAATAGGCAAACTGATTAGCGCAACCATAGATGAACGTAAGTGAAACAAGAAGATAGCGCACACCAAACCGACAACCAGTAATTCCTCCACCAACTTATTGGAGAGGGTATCGACGGACTTATCAATAAGGGTGGAGCGGTCGTAAACGGGGACGATATTCACACCTTTCGGCAAGCTCGCTTTTAATGAATCCAGCTTAGCTTTGACCGCATCGATAGTGGCTTTAGCGTTTTCGCCATAGCGCATCACAATAATGCCACCCACGGTTTCGCCATTCCCGTTTAGTTCAGCAATACCGCGGCGCATCAAGGGGCTTTCTACTACTTGTGCTACATCGTTAATCGTTATGCTAACGCCGTCCTTGATAACGCCTGTGGGCAACGCCAGTATGTCGTCAATGCCCTGAATATAGCTTTGCGCACTAACCATGTACTCTGCCTCGGCCATTTCAATAACCGAAGCGCCTGACGCACGGTTACCCCGTTTAAGGGCAATGTCTATCATGGATGGCTGAATGTTGTAGGCACGTAATTTTTCAGGGTCGACAATAACTTGGTATTGTTTAACCATCCCTCCAACAGACGCAACTTCAGATACGCCTTCAACTGACTGTAGCTCAAACTTCAAGAACCAGTCTTGCAACGTCCTTAGTTCACCAGCATCTAGCGCATTTGGCTGACTAGCATCGTTTTCCAACGCATAAATGTAAACCCAACCTACCCCTGTCGCATCTGGACCTAGCTGAGGTGTCACGCCTTCTGGAAGTTGCGAAGACGCTTGGCTTAGGTATTCCAGAACGCGGCTTCGAGCCCAGTACATGTCTGTATCGTCATCAAAGATAATATACACGTAGGCATCGCCGAAGAATGAATACCCTCGCACCGTCTGTGCGCCAGGCACTGACATTAGCGCAGAGGTGAGAGGAAACGTCACCTGATCTTCCACCACTTGCGGCGACTGACCGGGATAGTTTACTTTCACTATAACTTGGACATCAGATAAATCAGGGATAGCATCAACGGGGGTGTTTTTCACCGCCCAGACACCCGCAATACTGAGCATAATAGCGCTCAGCAATACCAGTATTCTATTGTTTACCGACCAGCGAATTACCGATTCAATCATGGTGCATATGCTCCTTATGATTTATCGATTTTTGTTCTGCCGACTTGTGAACCATTGACTTATGAACCATTGACTCGTGAGCATCGCTTTGCTCTCCATCGCCCTTCAGGTTGCCTGCATCATGTTTATGATTGCTGTAACCTGAGTCATGCACCATGCCCTTGTCCACCGCATGTTCACTATGTTTACGCATATCGATAACCGTGAATTCTTCGCCAGTCACAAAGGTGAACATGATGTTGTCACCTTCTTTGAACTGAGATAAGTCAATATGCTTTGATACCGCAAATGACATTGTCGCAGGTCCCCTCCCCCATTTTTCAATCGGGCCGCGAGCGATTACTAACTTTGCGTGATTCGAAGCGCCATTCTTTTCGGTGTCAGCTGGCAATTCAATTGCCTCAATAGTACCTGTTGTCGTGGCCTGATGATCGGGCGCTTTCATTCGCTTGAAGTCACTGCTTTTCGACGACTCAGAATCAATCAAAAATTGTGCTGATACCACCACATCATCCTCTGGCAGCAAGCCTTCGACGACTTCAAAATGTGTAGTATCGCTTTGCCCCAGCGTTACCCGTACCGACTTAAAGTTGCCATCGCCATCACTGAGTACCACTTTTGCGCCCTCAGCCGTGCGAATAACGGCACTGCGAGGAACCAGTAACGCCGCCTTGCGTTGAGTAGGCTTTATTCCAACGTGGGCAAACATATTGGGCTTTAAAGTATGGTTGTTATTGTTTAGCGGTATGCGCACTTTCAGGGTTCGCGTTGTTTCTGACAAAGACGGATAAATATACTCTACGTGGCTTTCCCATTTAGCATCGGACCCATGGTCCATTTCGTCGAGGGTAACCACAGCGCTATTATGAGGCGCTATGATTTGCGCGTATTTTTCAGGTACCTCAGCAATCACCCACACCGTATCTAGCTGTGCGATGCTCATCAAGGTTGTCCCGGGCTGAACGTAAAATCCTTCCCTGATATTCAGCGCTTCTACCACACCGCTTTGCGGCGCGTTAAATGTGACGGTTTGTGTTACTCGTCTAGTTTTTTGCAATGCTTCAATAACGCTCTTTGATAGCCCCAGAGTTCTTAGGCGCTCGGCTGCGCCCTGAATTAAACGTGCGTCTCCTCGCTTAAGGGCTAAAACGTATTCTTCTTGTGCGCTAACTAATTCTGGCGAGTATAGGGTATAAAGTGCCTGTTCTTTTTCAACTTGCTCACCTTGGGATTTAATGAAAAGCCTGTCGACCCAACCTGATACTCTAGGATGGATGTGCACAATGCTATCTTCATCGTAAGCAACGTTACCCACCGCCGTTACAGTCTGTTGAAGTGTTCCAATGGTAACGGGCGCGACTTTAACCCCTATATTGTGCTGTACATTTGGCGGAATCATTACGGTACCAGGCGAACGCTCATTACTTTTCGCAGATGTTGCGTCGTCATTGGCGTATACGGGCACTAAGTCCATTCCCATCGGTGACTTTCCCGGTTTGTCACGGCGATAGCTGTCATCCATAGGCGCTACCCAATATAAAGGGGCTTTATTGTCAGTTTCGTCGCTGTGGGCACTTTTATCGCTGTGGGCACTGACACCATTTCCGTGTTTTGATGAATCAGACAACAATAGTGAGGCCAAGCCGAACGCTATCAGGCCGCCAAATAGCAGACCTACTAGCAAACCTTTTATTAGCGTGCTCTTTGTATCTGGCGCAGGGTGAGTTGAAGATGTCATATTAACTACTCTTTATTCGAAAAATGGGCGTGAGTGGGCAGGTACAAATAAGCAAGTGACGCCAGTGTTCTGGCGCGCTCGATGTCGATTTTGAGTAAATCATCCTGCACTTGTACTTGCTTGAGATTGGCATTGACAACATCGCCGATATCACCGGTGTCTGTGGTATAAGCTGTCAGTTCAGCTTCAGAAAGTTGCCGTGTTTCACCAATTAACGCCGTTTCATAAAGCGCTTTGCGCTCACTTAGCGCTGACAAGCGTGATTTAAGCACCTCTGCATTCGCGGCAAGCTCGTTCACTTTCAAGCGGAAGTCCGTTTCAGACGCACTCATTTTGGAAGCCGCCGCGGCTATTGAAGCGTCTTGACGAGATTTATTGAAAAACGGAAGGTCTACTTGAACACCCAATGACACAAAATCAGCTCGGCTTGCGCCATTTTGCGCGTCTTGTCTGTATCCATAACTTGCTTCAAATGCCCACTGAGACTTAGTTTGCTCTCGCGCTATGTTCACATTTTGCGCTTCTATCTGGGTCTGGATTTGAAGCAGCATAGCCTCAGGATGATGCTGTAGTATTGAAAAAGGCTCACTGTTCTCAATAACCGTTAAGAACGAAGAAAGGCTGAGGTTGCTGTCGTTTAAAATGGCATCGACTTCAATGGCGTCTTGTGTTGATTGGGTCAGGGGCGCGCTTACGGATTCATCTAGCGGCGCACCAAACCATTTTGAAAATGCCGATCTCGCTTCATTTTTTTGCTGGTAGGCCTGCACATATTTGTCGTCTAGTGACAACAATGCCAAGCGCACTTGCAGTATGTCTTGCTGCGCCGCTGCACCAACGCCTTGACTGTATCTGGAGTCAGTAAAATCGAGTAGCTGAGTAAGCAATGATTTCTCTTTGTCCAATAATCCAATGCGACGTGTTGCATAGACCCAATCTAACCAAGTAAGGGTAACTTCACGTTTAAGCCACGCCTTTCTAGCTTGGCTCTCTACCGACATTTGATCAGCCATAACCTGATACTTTTGCTGGCTGTAGAGGTTTTCATCGCCTCGCGGTAACTGCTGCTTCAAACCAACTTTAAATTGCGTCATAGGCTCTTGGTCAAATGCGAAGCCGTCGGTAGGCAAGTTTTGTACAGAAGCTGAAACCTGAGGATTTGCCCAATATGATGACGCTTCAGCTTCTGCATTAAAGCGATCCTTTCGATGCGCATTCCCTTTAAGCAAAGGGTCGTATTGAATAGCTAACTGCAGCGCTTGTTCCAGGCTTAGGGTCTGCGCGACAACGGGCTTATTAGCCATCAAAAAAGAAGAAAGCACAAAAATTAAGGCGAACAAGGCGCTTACTTTACAAGGTCTGTCAGCGCTTTCGTTCACTTTTTTAGGTACCGAATAGTTGCTCATGTATAACATCACTTTTCAGTTGTAAGGCGTGTTGACGTTGCCTCGCTCTTCGCTAAATTCGACAAAGGGAATTAGCAAAAAGGCTTACCACGCGTTACATAGATAAAAGATTAGAGACATCTCAAAACGACAAGACGACGTCGTGACATAAAAACGTCTCTGCTGCGAAACAAATCCGCGAGATAGATCTATGCTGTGAAAAGTGACTTAGGTGGGCGAAACTGCCCGAAGTGAGGAGATGAGCGCTGCCCCAGTATAGGTGCAGTGGCAGCCATTCTGGCTACCGATATTTCGGTTTCAACGGTAGGCTGAATGAGCGCACTCGCGCTAAGATTAAAACAGTGATCGGCTGGGCAATTACATTCATCCTTGCAGCAAGACATGTCGCTCATCTGTGATGCTTTCACGCTATTCACGCCTGCATCGCTAACTTGGACGCCGTCGAACTGAGCGGGTTTGCTCTTGCTGTTTTTAGCACTTAAATCCGCATGTTGTGATGACAATTCTTGGTGCTGACAATGTGTATTAGCAGACTCAGGCATTCGAACCTGATGGTTAGCATGAGCAGCATCCGACTGCGGTGTCATCACCGACATTGAATGGGCATGTTCGTATGAATGTTCGATAGATACAGCGCTACCTGACGACACGAGGGCCATCATTAAGAACAGTGTAAGGATAAACGAACTTGCATTCGCCGACCTATACCGTTTGCGCGTTAAACCAATCCGAAACTTTCTCAAATACTGTACTCAAAATATTGCTGTCTATTGTGCAACGAAATAATAGCGTGATGTAACCAAGCAGTAAAGCTAGCCGTTAATGTCGCTAAGCTAGGGCCTGTTGACCTTTGTTGTACACCAGAGGTCAACAGGCCCCAGTAACTTATTCAAACTGAGACAGGTAATCTCGCAACATAAGGCCCATGGTTGAAAATAGCGGGTTTGCTTTAGGTACCGCACACTCTTCTTGCTGATTAACCATGCTTGCGTTGAAATTCATTTTATTGAGCAAGCTTGTATTCACAACTAAATCTGCATGGCACAACCCGTACGATTCATCGATAACGAAAAAGGTATTCGGACCTTTACTTGCGTCCATTAACTGCTCTATGCCGCGAATTGGCGTGGTTACATCAGCTTGAGAATGAGCGGCAAATAGCGGTACTTCAATTTGCTGTCCTTCCTCGACTTTGTCCCGAATGATGTTTATTAAATCCATCAATTCCAACCCTGCTAAACCTGCCACATTTGGATACTTGTAAGGGTTGGGGCCATGAGTTTGATAGGTTCCATCAATAATTCTGGCTAAAAGTTTAATGCCCCAAATTCGAGACATACTTTCAGCATTATCAGACAGCGCCAGCGCGCCAGAAAATAGCATAAGACCATCAATATTATTTACTTCGCTTCCTGTACTATCAAGATAATGTTCAACCGCCAGTGCGCCACCTGTAGAGAAGCCGCCTACAAGCAAAGTATCACCCATGCTATCAGCCAATTTAATGACTTCATCAACATGCCCCTGCCAGCGCTCAGCTAAATCCCAGTCAGACATGTCATCGTCGGCATCTCGTTTACCATGCCCAGGCAAAAGCGGCACGACTACAGTAAAACCCTGTTCAAATAAGATGTTGGCGATTTCACGCATGAAGAAAGGTGAGTCGCTTAAGCCGTGGATAAGCACTGCCACCTTGCTGCTTGATTTGTTGGTCAGCATGAAAGGCGAATTGCCTTCATTGCGCAATACGTTGCTGCATACCGAAAAACGATTGAGTGCCGTTTCTCTACACGGCTGGGTTTGGCCCCACTCTTTTTCGTAAAATGCTTTGAACTGATTTTGAAGGTCTGAAAAACTTCTGCTTTTCATTTCGCTCGTATCGGGTATAGATAAATTTGCGGCTATAGCCATATTAACACCTAAAAGCGCAACAATACCTATGAGCATTTTTACAAAAAACTTCGATGACACTATTATTCTCCGCTACGGATAATTAATAAAAAACGGGAGCAGTTTACCATGCTCCCGTTTCTTGTGACGATTAATACGTATATTACGTTAGCTAAAGTAAACCTCTAGATCGTCAGAACCACCGATATGTTTACCACCGATAAAGACCTGCGGCACAGTCTCACGACCGCTAATCGCCGTTAAGCTGGTTAGTGATGCATCTTTACCCAACACGATTTCTTCGTACTCGTAGCCTTTTTCATCAAGCAGTTTTTTCGCTTTAGCACAGAAAGGACAACCCGGTTTTGTGATAATAGAAACAGGCGCGTTAGTTTGCTCTTCTGGCGCAATGTAAGCCAGCATGGTATCTGCATCCGACACCTCAAACGGGTCGCCAGCTACATCAGGTTCAATAAACATTTTGTCTACCACGCCATCTTTCACTAGCATCGAGTAACGCCAACTTCTTTTGCCGAAACCCAAATCCGCTTTATCGACTAGCATACCCATGCCATCGGTAAATTCTCCGTTACCGTCGGGAATAACGGTTATGTTAGCGGCTTCTTGATCTGCGGCCCATGCATTCATAACAAAAGTATCGTTTACCGATACACAAACAATCTCATCAATGCCGTGTTTCGCAAACTTTTTCGCTAAAGCGTTATAGCGAGGCAAGTGGGTAGAAGAACAGGTTGGTGTAAAAGCACCTGGAAGTGAGAAGACCACAACATTTTTGCCAGAAAATAATTCATCTGTCGTTTTCGTTACCCACGTCTCACCTTCTCTGCACGGAAATGAAACGCTAGGTACTTTTTGGCCTTCTTTGGAAGTGAAGCGACTTTCTGACATAACAACCTCTTATCGGTAATCTCAATTATAAAGTAAGAAGACTAGAATGAGTTTTTGCACAAATCAATAGGTATTGTCTTACATTCGTTAATATCGATTTTGATGCTGAACCTAGCTGATAGCCTGCCTATGCTTTGAATGGAGGTTAGGTACGGTCGTGACACCATTCACGACCCACCGTAACGCTCAGTATTTTAACATAAGCGATATTCGAGGGTTATCACCATGATTATTTTGGTTGGTGGAGAAAAAGGCGGTAGCGGAAAGAGCTGCCTGGCGCAAAACATTGCAGTGTATCTTCGCACTGAAAAAGGTGCCAAGGTGTTAATGGTCGACTGTGACCCGCAGCGAACGACCTCAGACTGGATCCAAGAGCGTAAAGCTAACCCTCGTCTCGCTGAAATTAACTGTGTTCAGTTATACGGTAAAATACGTAACGAATTACTTAGCCTGCGTCAGTATTACGATTACGTTGTAATAGACTGTGGTGGACAAGATAACCTAGCGCTTCGCTCGTCAATGGCGGTTGCTGACCATATACTGATTCCACTTAGACCCAAACGTCGCGATCTCAAAACGGTACCTCACATGGAAGATATTTTATCTACCTGTAAAATGGTTAACCCGAAAATGAACGCCGCGTTCGTTATCACACAGTGCCCTTCTCTACCTAGCCTGGCAAACCGTATTCTAGAGGCAAAAGAAGTGTGTCGCTCATTTGGTATTCCCGTCCTAAACTCTGTTACTTTTAGTAGAAACATGTATGACGATTCAGAAGAGTCAGGGCAGTCAGTTATTGAGAGTGAACCAGAAGGTAAAGCGGCCACAGAAATAAGAACCTTGTTTGAAGAGCTACTAGCTGGCAAAGTGGAGGATGCTTATGAGTTTACTCAACCTCAAAAAGTCGAAGCCGTTAGCTAAGCCCAATCTACGAACTGTAGAAGATTTTATCGACGATGCGCTGCTTTATGCCCAAGGTAAAGTGGATAAAAAGCAACCATCGGCGGCAAAAAACGATTTAAAAGACGTTCGTACAGACCGCGTCGTGCCGATAAGAAAGCCTGCAAAATCAGAAGGTATGCGACATGCTACCTTTACGTTAACACCGCAATGTATTGAAAAACTTGCAAACATTGCCCAAAAGACAGGTAAAGCCAAGTCTGCACTGATTCGAGAGTGGATTGAAAATAACAGCATAAATTAGACTAAAGTATAAATCCAAATACGTATTTCATTCGTTTTATCCTTCACAATAATAATGTTGCCTTGGCGTTAGCCTACTGGGATACTCACCGACAGCATGTTCTGACAGCGTATAGGAGATACAATCGAATGGGCCGTGAAGGATTTAGCACAGTGCGCGTGCTGGTGTGTGCCCTGCTAATTGCTGTGCATGGCGCACAGGTTAAAACGGTAGAAGCGTTCGAGCTTTTCAATACCGAGATTGCCGATGTCGAGAACCTTTTAAATGCCAAGCAATATGCTGACGCCGATAGCAAGGCACTGTTGCTTTTAGAGCAAGCGCTACAACAGCAACAAATGTCTGCTGATACATTTTCTGCTCTCGGACTCTTACTTCAAAACGCATCGCGTTTTGAGGTGTCAAAAGCCATTTTTAATGCCGCCTTAGAACGCTACACCACAGATGGTGAATTAAACAAAATGGCGTCAACGCTATTACAACTAGCCACCTCAGAAAGACACCTTTCAAATTATTCCATTGCACTGACTTATGTGCGTCGCGCTATGTCTATTGCTCAAATTGAGCGTAATGAATTACTTAAGGCTAAATTGAACCTTGAGCTAGGCATAATTCAACAAGAACAAGGCGAAATTGAAACCGCTTTGGAGCCGTTAAAGCAAGCGCTACGTTATTTTCGTGAAAATAACATGGCCAATGAAATGAGTGTTACGTTGCTGCGCATCGGTGAGATATACAGTTTGCTCAACCAAGCTACTTTGGCTCATACCTACTACCAAGACGCTTTCGACAGTATCGAGGAAACACAGGAGACCCGATTACTTGGTGTGATCAAAACTCGTATTGGTGCCCTGTCTCTCAAAACAGGCTCTGTAGACCAAGCGATAAGAGCAATTAACGAAGGTCTTGAACTCCTGCTATCCACCTCTGATGTAGGGGCCATAGCCGAAGCAAAAATGCTATTGGGAAGAGCATTGGTTGAAAACGGCGATACGGCTAAAGGGCGAGAGTTATTGCAAGAAGCCATGCAATTTGCCGATTCATCGGGTCAGGCAAAATTAGTCAAAGAAGGCAGACTCGCTTTAGCGCAAGCCTATATGAAAGAGCAGAGTTTCGAATTAGCCTTAGAAGAGGCCCGCACGGGTACCATTGACGCGAGAAAAAATAGAGACCTTAGAGGACAGCTTAGTTTTCTTTCGTTACAGCTAAGCGCCTTTGTATCACTAGGCGAATTCAAAAAAGCCTTAGATATTCAATCTGTTATGCAGCAGCTGCGTGAAGTACTACTTGATTCAGAAAACAAGTCTGCCATTGAAGGCCTGCAGGCTGAGATTGAGCTTGTGAGGCAATCTAGGACGTTGGAGAAACTGGAAGAATCCAAGCAGCTGGCGTTAGCGCAAGCTGAGCGAGAAAACCTGCAGACGACTCTTTTTTGGAGCATATCATTAGCAGCGTTACTCTTGACGTTTTTAGTGTGGAGCCGCTACAAACAACGTCAGCAAACGATTATTTTGCGCCGAGAAGTACGCCAGCAAACACTCAATCTTCAAGAAAAAAATCAAGAACTGGAAAGAGCCTATAAAACGCTAGAAGAGGTAAGCCTGCGCGATCCGTTAACGGGTTTGTACAATAGGCACTACCTCGAATCGCAGCTTCCCGGTGAAATAAGGCGCAGCCAGTTCTCGGCAAAACAAAGCCCCAGTACAGGAAAGACGAAACAAGACTTACTTTGCTTACTTATTGATATCGACCACTTCAAGCGCATCAACGACGACTATGGGCATATTGCCGGCGATAAAGTGCTATCAGCGTTTGCCAATGTCCTCAAAGAGGTGTTCAGACAAACGGATTTAATTATTCGATGGGGAGGAGAGGAGTTTCTTGTGGTTTGTCGCCAATCCACTCGTGAAGAGCTCCCTGAGGTTGCCGAGCGCTGCCGAGAAATGGTCGCAAGCACCCCTTTTGATATCGGCTTAGAAAAACCAATCAATATTACTTGTAGCATTGGCTTTTCGCTGCTTCCTCCAGATAGAGAGGAAGACTTTGATACCGCGTGGAAACGTACATTTGCTGTTATCGATTACGCGCTGTATGCCACTAAGTTATCAGGGAGAAATGGATGGGTTGGCGTAATCGAAACGCTTAAAACTCCAAGGGAATACCCCATTCCACTAGATACGAAGTTTAATTTTCCTGGTTCGAGAATTGCCACATCGTTCAACAACGTGGCAAGTATCAAATGGCCGGAGACCCTCGAGAAATAGCAGTAGAGGAATAGAGATATGTACAGAGGAAGCTGCAGCTGCCAAGCAATTCAATATGAAATTGATCATATCGGAGAGCTTGACGCCGATGACGAAACGCTAAGCCATTCAGATACCAGTGAACTGCGCGTTACAGTTGAAAAAGAGCAGCTGGTTATTGACTGTGCACCGTCAGCGCTAGCGGAACTACACGAGGCTAATGACGAAACCCACCACGTGTGTAACATTTGTGGGAGCGTTATCTTTGTTGAGCGTGGCTCTAACCAAGTGTCGGTTGAGGTGACCTTCAGCGGTCATGACGTCTTAGCAGAGTCTCACTGCCAGTTTGTATTTTAGGTGGGTACACAAGGATAAAGGCGAACTGCGCGTTCGCCCAGATATCAACAGGTGAGAAGTACATTTCTCTCCTGTTTGGTAGTCATGTCTACCCTAGTCGCTATTTTTGATGTCTTCCATATGGTATTTATCAATGAGCGAATACAACGTGGGACGAGTGACGCCAAGTAATTCTGCCGTTTTCGACATATTCTTATCTGCTTTTTGATAGGCCCTGCGAATAGCTCGACTTTCAGCAATTTCTCGCACTTCACGCAGATTCAACGTTTCAGGCTCATCATGGGCATCTACAGGCATCAAGCCTAAATCGTCAGGTTGAATTACCGTACCTTCAGCCATAATAACCGCCGACTTTAGCTTGTTTTGCATTTCTCGAATGTTGCCCGGCCACTTGTGGGCTAGCATGGCGTTAACTGCAGTTTCTGAAAAGCTCTTCGCTTTAGCTTTGAATTCTTCGCGATAAATATTCAAGAACGTACGTGCAAGTAAAATAATGTCTTGGTCTCGTTCACGTAAAGGAGGGATCATGATCGGCATTTCCCCCACACGGTAATATAAATCTTCCCTGAACGTTTCTTGCGCCACCATAGCCTGTAAATCGCGGTGCGTTGCACAAATTACGCGTATATCAACGGGAATTTCATTGCGTCCACCAACGCGCTCGATCACGCGCTCCTGCAAAAACCGAAGCATCTTAGCTTGCAGACCAATGGGCATATCACCAATCTCATCTAAAAATAAAGTTCCTCCATTGGCCAGTTCAAACTTACCAATTCGTTGCT